>Ga0209976_10000002_pt1 | contig 532648 bp, 534 predicted proteins | sample SumtaG_FD_182806 | JGI IMG/M metagenome (GOLD analysis project Ga0209976, IMG submission 182806) | Deep subsurface microbial communities from Indian Ocean to uncover new lineages of life (NeLLi) - Sumatra_00157 metaG (SPAdes) (version 2) | ecosystem: Environmental > Aquatic > Marine > Oceanic... | reverse complement strand
ATTAGAAAAATCATTTTAAAAGAAGGTGAGCTGACCGAAGATACTGGAGCAGATGCTAAAAAAACTAAAACAAAGAGTGAAAAATCTGCTAAAAATAAAAAAGTAAGTGAAGAAAAAGAAGAAGAAAAAAAACCTGAAACCGACGAAAAAGAAAGTAAAGAAGTTAAAAAAGAAGACAAAGTGAATCGCGAAGAGAAAGAGGGTGCCCTGGGGCACAAATCAGTAAAAAAGAAGAAAACCAGAGTAAAAATTGGTTTATCTGGCCTCAAATTGCCTTTTGGCAAAAAAAAGGCAAAACCTGCTGATAGCGATAAAGAAGATATTACAGAAAAAACAAAGGACAAAGACTAATCATGAAAGCTTTAAAAACAGCTCTAATTAATATCAGACGCACACCTTATCAAGCATTTACTGCAATTCTAATGATTTCAATTACCTTTTTCATTGCTTATTCTTTCTCTCTAATGCTGATAGGAGCTGATCATATTTTAAAATTTTTTGAAACCAGCCCTCAAGTAATTGCTTTTTTTGAAATTAATACTGAAGATGAAGATATTGAGGACATAGCAAATTCTACTAGAGATAAATCTTATGTTAAGGAAGTTAAAGTTGTTAGTAAACAAGAAGCTTTAGATATTTATAAATCAGATAACCAAGAAAATCCGTTGCTATTAGAATTAGTCACTGCAGATATTTTACCTGCTAGTTTAGAAGTTTCAGCTACAGAAGTTGAATACCTGAGTCAAATTAAGGAAGATTTAGAAAACAAACCAGATGTGGAAGATGTTGTTTTACAACAAGATATTATTGATACTCTCACTAATTGGACTAACTCTTTACGGATGGTAGGTATTACCAGTACCGCTACTATTGGTATTACTTCATTTTTAATCATGATTGTTATCATTGGTCTTAAAGTGGCTAACAAAAAAGCTCATATTACAATCATGAAAATCATCGGAGCTACTAATTCTTATATCATTGCTCCTTTTATGTTTGAAGGCATTATTTATGGTCTAACTGGAGCTACACTTGGCTGGATTGGAATGTATGTTGGTCTTCTATACCTAACACCTTGGCTTAAAGCTTTCTTAGCTGGAATTATCGACTTCCCCCTCTCTTGGGAGTTATTTGCTTACCAGATTGGAATAGGTTATTTTATCGGAATTTTCTTTGGCAGTTTTGCTAGTTTAGTTGCAGTTAAAAGGTTGATTAAAAAATAGCATAGTATTTCATTTCATATATAATCAAATTGCTCAATGAAAAAAAAACTTCAAATTAAATTAACTGGCATTTTTCTTCTTAGTTTAGCTATTTTTATATCACTTTCTATCTCTCAAGTTAATGCCCAAAATTGTGATGAAATTAATTGTTCTAAAGGAGAACAATCTGAAGATCACTATCTTACTTGTATTAAAGAAAAACAAAGCTGTCTTGAATCAAAAATTCAAGAAACCAGAGAATCAGCTGTCACTTTAAGCAACACCATTAATATTCTCAACGGACAGGTTGCTCTCCAGCAACTGCAAATTGATCAAACTTTAACAGAAATTGAACAATTAGAAAAAGAAATTACGGATTTATCTAATCGGATTGATGGTTTGGGTTTGTCTCTAGATAAATTATCTAATATCTTAATTGAAAGAATTAGAGGTTCATACAAACAACAAAGAACTAATAATCTATTTGCTCTCTCTGTTAATCATTCTTTTACTCAATTTATTTCCGAATATAAATACCTCAAGAAAGCAGAGCAGCAAACTGCTCAAGCAATGCAGCTGGCGGAAACCCAAAGATTAAATTACAAAGAACAAAAGAGATTAAAAGAAACTAAACAAGAAGAATTAGAAAGCAAACAAGCAGTATTACAACAACAGCAGATAACACTAACTCAACGAAAAGCAGAACAACAATATTTATTAACTGAAACTAAAAATAACGAATCTAAATACCAGTCAGAATTAGCTAAGACCCTTTCTGAACTGCAAGCTATTCAATCTATTATTGCTGGCAAAGGTGTAGAAAGTGAGATTGGAGATATTAATCAAGGTGATACCATTGCTAGTATTATTAGAGGTGCTTCAGCTTGTTCTACTGGCACCCACTTGCATTTTGAAGTAGTTAAAGATGGAGCTCACCGTAACCCTGCTTCTTACCTGAAAAATGTTGATATTTCTTGGGATAATGCCCCAGATGGATCATTTGGTTTTTCAGGAAGCTGGGAATGGCCAGTCCATAATCCAGCCAGAATTACCCAAGGCTACGGCATGACTTACTATGCCAGAGTCAAACGTTTTTATGGAGGTCAACCTCACACCGGCCTAGATATGGTCAGCAAAGGAGCTGATTACCGGATACGAGCTGTCAAAAATGGCAAACTCTATAGAGGCAGTATTAAATGTGGTGGTGGTTATCTCAGATATGTTAAAGTGGAACACAAAGAAGACGGTATGAACAGCTATTACTTACACATTAATTACTAATCAGCTTCTCACACACCTCATCCCATATAAAAACTTAGGCTCTTGCCTAATAACTCCAATTTTAGTCTGGTATTAGATATTTAAAATTGCGTCCCTATAACTATTGACAAAGTGATTAAATAGGGGGATAATAACTTTTATTATTAACCAATCTAATTATCTCTATTCAGAGTTACTTAGATAAAAGGAGCATATGAAATTTGCAAAATTAGCGTTAGCTAGCACTTTAGCTGCACTAATCATGAATATCTATAAAACTCCTGTGAATGCCCAAATGAATCAAGAAATTGGTCAGGCACAAGAACAAGAGTTTGAAGTTATTTGTGAAACCGGTGAATACGGTCAAACTACAACTTGTAGAGTTGTTGGCAGCCAAGAGCAAGTACAATACGCTTCTCAATCAGCCGATGTAGTTTACATTGAAAAAGATGGCAAACTAATCGCTGTACCAAGACATGATGTAGTTGATACATCTCTTGATATGAGAACCATGCTTGCTACCTCAAGTACCTTAGTACTAGGTGCTATTGCTACCATCTTAAAAATCAAAAACCGCGTTGCCTAATTGAGCTGTTCAGGAAATTTTATTTTCCAAACTTCTCTTTTAAATAAATACACGCGGTTTTTTTGTAGCCTGTTTTTATGTTATTATTTTCTTATCCAAATTTATATAAGGAGATAGAATGAACAAAAAAACAGGCAAAAAACAGCCTCAATATTTAGATCAAGCTTTTGACGCGGTCCTTCAGGAAATGCTTGCTACCTTTATCAAAAAGAATAAAGACTATGGCAAAGGCAATATTCTTGATACTAGGGAACTTGGCATCATTTTTAGGATGAATGATAAAGTTAACCGCCTGAAAAATCTCCTCATAACTAATAAAAAACCAGAAAACGAGTCAATTGAAGAAACTTGGCTAGATTTGGCAGTTTATGCTGCTATTGCCATTACCCTCAAAAGAGGCCAATTTGATAAATTAGAACTAGATCCTAAGGTCTAAGGTCAGATATTGGCAAGATTCAGGTTTGAATGTAAAATTACTCCAGATAAAAATAAATTAAGCACCCGTAGCTTAGCTGGATAGAGCGTCAGTTTGCGAAACTGGAGGTCGTGGGTTCGAATCCCGCCGGGTGCACAAAAAAACTTTTAAAGCTTATAAATAACAATACCTTTAATTAAATTGGCTAAATCCATAATTTTAGCTAATTGACATAATTAAATGTGTAATTTATTATATATTTAATTATGAATCAAACTATTAATTTATCTCAAATCAAATCAATATCTGAATTACCTAAAAATTACTCTCAATTAAGTCAAGATGCATTGAATCAAGAAATCATTTTTTTAAAAAGAAATAAACCTTATGTTGTAATGTTGGGTTTTGAACAATGGCAGAAACTAGCAAGCTTAAAAAAACGAGAAGAAGAAAAAAAGGCTCTCACTGCTATTGAAAAAGGTGAAAAAGAACATCAACAAGGAAAAACCCAAACACTACATTCTTTTTCAGATTTAATTTAAATAATAATTAAAGATGGAAAAAAAATTCACTTATTACTACAGTTCAACTTTCGCTAAAAAAATCCATAAATTACCCCATCACATTAAAAAAAAATTAATAAAAAAAGAAAAATTGATTAAACAAAATATTTTTCATCCTAATCTTAGAACACATAAACTATCTGGAAAATTAAATAATTATTGGTCTTTAGCAATTGACTATCACTATCGAATCTCATTTAAATTCATTAATGATCACGAAATACTATTGTTGGATGTTGGCACACATAGTGTTTATAAGTAAAATACCTTATAAAATTAAAATTTTAACCAAAAAAGGAGGGTTGGCCGAGTGGTCAATGGCGGTGGTTTCGAAAACCACTTCCCTATCTTGGGAGCACAGGTTCGAATCCTGTACCCTCCGCCAACATTGATATATCAATTTATTTTTAAACATCACTAAATATACTAACTCCAATGTTGATCTTTTTATTCATTAAAAAAATTTGTAGATGAATTTAATTCCGTGAAGCTTTTTAAAAGATTCTTATGTTTTTTTGCATATTTTTCATAGTTATTATTTTCAAACCACTTAATCCATGATTCAGCAGCATAATTAATTGCTTGTGAAAATAATGCTTTTTCTTCTTGATTTAATTTTCTTACAGATTCGTAGCCCAAAATTGTTGCTTGAATTAAATTTGGATTCAAAGTATTTTTATCACCTGAAGAACATATCCCCATAGTAGTGACAGCAAGATCAATTAGATAAAAATTTTCTCCTGCTTCTTCAAAATCAAAAAGAGCAATAATTTTATCTTGGTTGTTTTTTTCTACAAGGACATTACCAAGATGTAAATCACCATGAATAATTCCTTTAGGAATAGAGTGTTTAAAAATATCAGAATGAACACCTGAAATATTAGGATTCATAAGACTTCTATTATTCTTATATGGCAGTTTAGTTACATATTTGTGAAACAAGGCCAGTTTATATCCAAAACAGTGTGCCAGTTTTACATTTGTCTTGCTAGGTGTCACTCCATCTATTTTTTGAGAAACAACAGCTCTTACATTGTAATCATTAAATACATATAATTTATTTTTATTTTGAATGTATTCCAAAGTTTTTATACCTGCATGATTGAGTTGTTTCTGGATAGCTATTTCATTTTTTATATTTTGAGCTGTTTGATTAATTAAAAATTTAACAACATAATCATTCTGTTGAGTTTTTATTAAATAATTATGGTTCGATATTCCATTTTTAATGAAAATTATATCCAAAGGTGAAGGTAGATTAAAAAAAGACAGTATCTCGGGTATATGTTGAATTTCAAGCTGAATGTTGATTTTTATATTTTTTGCCACTTAATAAGAGTTTATCATTAATTTTAAATATTTTGAATAAAACTAAAGCTAGCCGAGTAATTGTCAAAAAGAGTTCTAACAAACTCTCTTACTCCCCGCCAGCAAAAAGTAGTACAAAAGTCTTTACAAAGTAGTATGTTTATGCTATATAATAAACTATTATGACTAAAATTCAACTTACTCTCACAAATCAAGAAATATCTATTTTAAATAGTTACGGTTCTCAATTTGGCTATAATCTATCCAAAACTGTTAAATTTTTTATTAGCAAGGCTTCAGAAGAAATCATCAAATCTGGGTTAGTACCTATTTTTGAAATGAACGATAAAACAGAAAAAAAAGGTTTGGAAGCATTAAAAGAACACCGTGAAGGCAAAAGCATTAAAGTTGATAATATTGAAAAATTTATTAACCAATTATGAATATTTATTTTTCTAAAATTTATAAAAAAAAACTTGGTAAACTCATTAAAAAAAATCCTGGATTGAAAAAAGATTTAATTAAACAATTATCGCTTTTTGCAAAAAATTCTAAACATCCTTCATTGAAACTTCATAAATTAAAAGGTCAAAGATCTGTACAATTCTCTATTTGGATTAAAGGAGACTTAAGAGCACTTTATATTAAAGATAAACAAGATATCATTTTTGTAGATATATTAAACCATGATGAATATTAATAATTTTAAATATTTTCGCTAAATAAATACTGGTTGTGATGATATAGTGTAATGAGAAAAAAAATTCTAACAAACTCCCTTACTCCTCCGCATATGCAAACTATAACTACAATTAAACAACGCTTTTCATGTCGAAATTTTTCCTCTAAAAAAATTGACAAAAAACTATTAGTCGAATTATTAGAATTAGCCAATCAAGCACCCTCTGCCTGCAATCGGCAAAATCGACATTTTTTAGTCATAGAAAAACAAGCTGATAGAGATTTTTTAGCTGACATGAATAAGCAAGCTCATTTCGCTCAGGCACCTGTGTCCATTATTGTGCTCAGTAAAAAAGAACAATTTAAAAGTGCTGATCATTACCTAAAAATCATGGAGCAGTGTAAGATGACTAGCTGGGGAGCTACTTCACACGAATTCCAAAACAATCAAAAATTTTTACAAGAATATAGCAAGATGACTAGAAATTTATTTCCTGTTTCTGATGCTGCTGCTGCAACAACTACTTTGTTATTAGCAGCTCATGATCAAGGTTTAAATTCTTGTTGGGTCGGAGTTCACGATGATGAAGCTATTAAATCTAGATTTAAAATCCCTGAGGACTACTTTGTTGTAGCTTGTATCGTATTAGGTTATGCCCAAGAAAAGCCCAATTGGAGAGCTCCTCGTAAAGAGGTCGGAAAATTGATTAGTTGGGATAAGTGGAATAATTCTGATTCGTGAATGTCGTAAATCCCGCCGCCTTGTAATTTTCTTCAAAAAAATGATCCTTTTTTATATATTCATGCGTATCTAAAACTCATTGCTATAACAAGCAAAGAGGAAGATAATTTGTGAATCAAATACTACATATGTAGTATTTTTTTATTATAAAAATTAAAATATCTTGCAAGGAGATATTAAATTTTACATTTAATCATATGAATGCAAGACAATATAAATCATATTCAATAAATCAAAATACGAAAACATTATGGATAAAGATAAAAAAGAAATGAAAGCAGTCCATTTAAGAGATCTTAGCAATCTTTTGACTAAAATTGAAAAAAAAGATGACTTTGATAATGGAAAAATTAAATGCAAGTTCTGTAAAAACACTGTGACTAAAGAAAACATTTATTCTTTACTCAATGAATCAGGAGCAATTCACTTTATATGCGACAAAGCGGAATGCATTAGTGAATTCATGACCCACTTGGAAAAGAAAAAGGGAAACAAGTAATAGAAACAAGCATGCCAAACTTTTCACCAACACTAGTATTTATAAGCGGAAGTGGAACAACACTATTATTAGGATTATGTTTGTTAATCAAATATCCAGATCATGTACAAAAATGGGTTGGAATGATATCACGAGCCTTTAACTTTATTTTCAAAAGAACTGAATATTTCTCAACTAAATGGGAAATTGAAGGAAAACTAAACTGCTTTGCTGATAGTTTAGAAACTGAGGGTGGTGTTCCATACAAAAAATTAGAAATTCAATGGACAGCAAGAAACGAAGAAGAAAAAATTGCATTTGAGGATGGTCAAACAATAGTTGTGATGCGTGATAGAAATCATAGAAATAAAAATTTTGTACATGCAGCATATTTCTACACTTCAGAAATATTATTAAGAAATACAAAAAGAAAACTATCAAAACATCTAAAAACTTCAATTGACCTTTTCTCAACAAAAAAAATCATACAAGAACAAAATAAGGCAGCTCTTAACCAATTTATGAATGATTACCTGATCCCAAACGTAGATAAACATGAAAAGGTTCAAAAATACATCGAAAGATTTAATAGGATCGAAGCCATTGGTTTATATTTCCCGATTTTAATACAAGAACTAACATACCTTGGCAATAAAGTTTACCTATCCACTCCTAAACAAAAAGTTCTGGGAGAAGTGGAAAAACTTATACAATTTTTAGAAAAATGGTCTGAGAGAGAAGTTGGTCAACTCACACAAGAAGAATTCACAGGCAAATACACAAAATGTTCTATAAAAATAGTAGCATCAATTTATAGTAGAAATCTTGACAAAATAGATAACCAAAAGAAGAGAATCACCAAGGCATTTACCGGAGGTTGTGAAAATGTATATATAATAGGCAACGCTGAAAGAAAAAGTAAAAAATTCATAAACAAAGTGGTAAAAGCAGCAATCAAAAGTAACGATGCATTAAGAGTTATTAAGAATTCGACATTCATTGCTAAAATAAAAAACGGAGACAAGAAAAAATTAATACCAAGTTATTTGGTGCATATTAGAAACCCCGAGGCAATTGAATACCTTGAATAATTCAGGAGAGGCATAATTCACTTACTAACCCCCTTTTGCCCTCATCTGCACCCCTATCATCCCGCACCCTCATAAAAAAAAACCCCATATGTTATGCTAAATACATGTCATTTAAAGATCGGCAAGACGCTGCAGAAAAACTAACTGAACCTTTATTAAAATATAAAGGAAAAAAAGATGTAGTCTTATATGCTCTCCCTCGTGGTGGTGTAGTTTTAGGTGTTGAAATAGCTAAAAAATTAAAAGCCCCTTTAGATTTAATCATCCCTCGTAAAATTGGTCATCCCTATTACCCTGAATATGCCATTTGTGCTTTAGCTGAAGGCGGAAGTTTAGTTTGTAACGAACAAGAAAGACAAAATGCAGATAAAGATTGGTTGGATAAAGAAGTGAAAAAAGAACAGCAGGAAGCAAACAGAAGAAGCAAAATTTACCTAGGCAAAAAAACCCGTTTATCTGCCAAAGATAAAATTGCCATCATCATTGATGACGGCATTGCCACTGGCCTGACTATGAAAGCAGCGATTCTGGATATCAAAAAACAACAACCCAAAAAAATAGTGGTGGCTATTCCTGTGACACCCAAAGAAACTGCTACGCAGTTAGAAACAGATGTTGATGAAGTAATTGCTTTAGAAAAACCATTGTTGTTTAGAGGTGCGATTGGTGCTTACTATCAGGAATTTGGTGAAGTTAATGATGACCAAGTAGTCGATTTATTATCAGGACTATAAAAAACCGGTTTATCTGCTATAATGATTACTCGTATTACTAATAAATGTCTCCGCGTTTTTTCAATTTCCTAAAAAAAATAGAAAGCAAGAGATCTAAAAGAAAGGTGTATGCAGAATCAAGATACACAAGAAACAAACAAAAATAAGCTCTTCGTTGGCAACTTGCCATTCACAGTAGGTGAACCAGAGCTTGAAGAAGTCTTTTCCCAATATGGTGAATTAGCTTCAGTTAAATTAATTACCGACAGAGAAACTGGTCGTTCAAGAGGCTTTGCTTTTGTAGAATATACAGAAGAAGCTGCTGCTCAAGCTGCTATTGAAGCTCTTAATGAAACAGAAATGGACGGTAGACAAATCAGAGTCAATATTGCTCAACCCCCAAGACCTAGAAGAGATTTTAGAGGTGGTGGTGGTGGTGGTGGTGGACGACGTGATTTTGGTGGTGGTAGAAGAGATAACAGAAACAGATTTTAATTTTTAAACAAATTAGATGAAATTTAAAAGCTAGGTTTGTAAAAACCTAGCTTTTTTAGTTGATTATGACTTGTGTTGTTTAACAGAATCCAATAAGATACTCTTATATCAAACAAAACTCTTTCTTAACAAAATAAACGCAAGGAGAGCCAATGCCAAAGCAACCTACAAAAACTTATACCAAAGTTAATGAAACAGGCTGCTGCCCCAAACCCAATGTCAAAGATTGGGATGAAAACAAAGTTATTTGGAAAAATAAAAAATTTATTAAAGATAGTACTTTTTGCCTACTTCATATACCTCTTAATATGGCTCAAATGATGGATAGAAGTTGGAAAAAAATTCAAGCTGCTGATGCTTCTCCTCCGACCGAAGAATGGATGATGCTGTCTTATGACCCTTCCCCTTGGAAAGGTGAACATTACTTGAGTGTGACTAAAAATGTGCCTGATGCCAGCAATGTTAAGATTTCCGGCACTTTTTTAACTAAAGTTTTTGAAGGACCATTTAAAGAAGCACCCAATTGGATGAAAGAAATGGAAGCATATGTTAAAGATAAAGGCAAAAAGACCAAAAAAATGTATTTTTTCTATACTACCTGCCCAAAATGTGCCAAACACTATGGCAAGAACTATGTAGTTGCTTTTGCCCAAGTTTAAGGCTAGAATATAGAGTCTCTAGCCCAAGTCAGCCTAATTTTCCTTTTAAAATAAGTCTTGCTCACTAGATTATCAAAAAAACTAATTATGAACATTAGAAATATTGCTATTATTGCCCACGTTGATCATGGTAAAACAACCCTGATTGATGGCATGCTTAAACAAACTCATTTATTCCGCGACAACCAGGCGGAAATGAGTCAGTCTGCCATTTTAGATTCCAATGATTTGGAAAGAGAAAAAGGGATTACTATTTTAGCTAAAAATACGGCTGTTTTTTATAAAGATACTAAAATTAACATTATTGATACCCCAGGCCACGCAGATTTTGGCGGTGAAGTGGAACGGGTCATTAATATGGCTGATGGTGCTCTCTTAGTGATTGATGCTGCTGAAGGCCCTTTACCTCAAACTCGCTTTGTTTTAGAACAAGCTTTTAAAAACAATTTAAAAATGATGGTAGTGATTAATAAAATAGATAAAAGACATGCTGAGCCAAAACGAGCACTGCAACAAACAGAAGAATTATTCTTAGAACTAGCAGATACTGAAGAACAATTAATTTTCCCAGTTATTTATGCTTCAGGCATTGCTGGTAAAAGCTGGTATGACTTACCAGAAAGCTATGAAGAAGACGCTGATTTAACTGCTTTATTTGACACCATTGTTGATATGATGCCAGCTCCAAAGGCTGATGCAGATAAACCTTTTATGATGCAAGTGGCTAACCTAGACTTTGATAGTTTTAAAGGCACTTATGCGATTGGAAAAATCATCCAAGGTTCAATTAAGAAAAACGATCCTTTAGTCATTTATGAAGAAGACAAAAAAATTAACACCTGCAGAGCAGTTCATCTTTTTACCAGTAAAGGTCTGGACAGAGAAGAAGCAACCGAAGCTCAAGCTGGAGATATTATTGCCATTGCCGGTTTAGAAAAAATTAAAATTGGCCAAACTTTAGTCAGCCCAGAAGTTGAAGAAGGGCTGCCAATGATTATCATTGCAGAGCCAACTCTTAAGATTCATTTATCCCCTAATAGTTCCCCATTTTTAGGTAAAGAAAGTCAATTCTGTACCTCCCGCCAATTAGAAGAGAGATTAATGAAAGAGAAAAAAACAAACTTAGGTTTAAAAATTGAAAGCAATGAAGAAGGGACAGGTTTTGTTGTCTCTGGCAGAGGCGAATTACATTTAGCAGTTTTAATTGAAACCATGAGACGTGAAGGCTATGAAATGGAAATTTCTAAGCCTCAAGTTATTTTTAAAGACATCGATGGGGTTAAAAATGAACCAGTTGAAGAATTAACCGTTGATATTATCCAAGAGTACATTGGAGTGATTACTGAAGAACTAGGCAGAAGAAAAGCTCTGCTTCAAAGCAGCTTTGTGGATGATAAAGGTGTTTCTCACATGATTTATAAAATCTCTAGCAGAAACTTACTCGGTTTTAGAAGTGAAATTCTGACTAAAACCAGAGGTAATGGCCTGTTCTCTACCAGATTTGTCGGTTACTTCCCTGTTACTTCTAAAGCCAATCAACTACGCAACGGTGTATTGGTTGCCACAGAAAGCGGACCAGTGACTGCTTATGCCCTAATCAGCACCCAACAACGTGGGGTACCTTTAGTTACTCCCGGCGTTAATGTTTATGAAGGCATGCTTGTTGGCCTTGGTAAAACCAGTGAAGATATTGATATTAATGTTTGTAAAACTAAAAAATTAAGTAACTTCAGATCCAATGCTGACATTGCTGTTAAATTAGACACTCCAATGCAATTAACCCTAGAACAATGTTTAGATTTTATTGAAGAAGATGAATTATTAGAAGTCACTCCACAGAACTTAAGATTACGCAAGAAGTATCTGGATAGAAAAATTAGGATGAAGCACGCTAAAGGTGCTTAATATTGGTTAAATAATTATTATTTCAGTTTGGTAGAGCAAATATATTAAATACAAATGCGTTTGTTATTAGGTACTGAAATAATACGATTCAACGCTTACATGCTCTCGCTTGAAGAAGCCGTTGTTTCTTCAGGCTAACGCAAATCATTCGCTGTTGAATATATTATCTCCGTACCTAATCAATCACACTCTACGTAAGCTTTTGAAAAAAGATGATAAAATAAGACTTCAAACTAAAAAAGGAAGCGTCGTATAGTGGTCAATTACACACGCTTGGAAAGCGTGAGCCTCACGGCTCCGTGGGTTCGAATCCCACCGCTTCCGCAACACTGAACACTCTTGATCTAGTTTGTTCGAACTTGAATAAGTTGTGGCAGGTCATTTTTTTATTTTAATCTGGTAAAATTGGTTCTAACTATGAATAAAATTAGTAAACATTTTTTTTTAATTATTTCTCCAATAATTTCTTTATTTCTAATTTTTAATAATTTAACATTTTTATTGTTGATTGTTTATGTATCGGATCCTATAGCTGGTTTCTTGAAAAAATTCATCAATTTTGGATATATTAACTCCATGATTAATATCATAATTGCAATTTTTATTGCAGTTTTTCTCCCATTATTTTTGATGATCTATTTTTATTTTGTAAAGAAGGATCATCATAAAAAATTAAAACAGACTCTAATTTTTAGTTTATATTATTTATTTGTGATTATCGTTTTTTTTATTTTCCGTGCAAAAAAATTAATTTTATTAAATTTTGATAAAATTTTTTAATTGCCAACTTTGTAAATTATCCATTGGGTACAGAAACTATTTTTGGGTTGTCACACTATGAAATGCAATAATTGTGGTACTGAGTTTGATCCAAGAAAATCTTAATATTAATAACTAGCCAAATTAAGAGCCAAACTCGAGGAAACCGAAGTTAACCAGAAGGTTCTAACTTCATCCCACCGCTTCCGCCAATGAAAAATGCACCCTCGTGGTGTATTTTTTATTGGTGGAATGTGGTTCAGGGATGAGAAGTTTTCGCGACGGCAGGTGAACGCAGTGAACCTGACTAGTCCAGCGAGCGAAAGAATTGAGCGAGTCGGAAATCCCAGCGCCTTTACAATAAAGGGCTAATATTAATTTGCTAATTAGAAAATAAAGTTTGATTCTTCGCATAAAGAATAAAAAACAGTAATATATAAATATGGCAAAAAGCATAAAAATATTATTTTCTGATCACTTTGAGGTTGATCCTCAGATTATTGAAAAATATGGTGCATTTAATATTTCTTTAATCTCTGATCTCCCACTCTTTATTGATCCGTTTTTATTATTTAATTCTGATAAGAAAGAATACAAGCAACTACATGCCGAAATTATAAAATATCTCGAATTTTTAAAAAACAAGTCCATTGCTGGAGAAATTGATTCTGGATTAATTTCAGCTTGGTTTAGATTTAAAGAAGTACATCAGACCTGGCTGGGGTTTTCGATTTCTGGTAATAAAGGTAGTGGATTGGGAAAAAAATTTGCAACCGCTTTAAATGAAAACTTTGAAAAAATTTTCAAAGATTATGGGAGTGAAGAAATTACACTCGGAACGCATTTGGAAAAATTGTGCCTAGTTAAAGACGGCGTGGGAAAAGATAATATCAGTGATTTTACTACTAATCTCATAAAAAAATTCCTTCTCGATTATACTCAAGAATTTGCTAAAAAATATATTGATAAAAGCAAATTCAGAACTTGTGTTGTAAATAAAGTTATTTTTAATTATTCAACTGAATCTTGGGAATCAAGAGAATACAATTTACCCTATTTACAGAATGATTTTGTTCTATTAACTCCAAAGGATATTCTTACAAAAGATGATGTGTGGATTAATAAAGGCGATTTATATAATGATTTCTCTAGAATAAGATTCTCTCTCAGTAATGAAGAGCTTAGAAGCCAATTAAATAATTTTTTAAGAAAAGAGTTAGGGTTTGGAGAAAAAACAAAGAAAGAAGAAAATAAGGCAATAAGAAAAGCTTTATTTCAATTCCCTGAATTAATTGATCATTATGTGCGTTTTAAGGAAGACAGTGGTGAGTCAGCCATAAGTATTAGCAATCAAAAGGTAGAAATCTCTGAACTGATTTATCTAGAAAATTTTAAAAAGCTTGTGGAACTCATTAGAACTCAAACTAATTTTGATAAAAAAGCAGGTAATTCATATAAAGAAGCTTTGGATAGAGCCAAATTTGTAAAACATATTATTGAAGACTGCGACGGCTACAGATATTTATATGTCGATAAAAAACCTATAACAAGAGAAGAAGACTTAAAAATTTTATATAGAATGACGTGGTACTCCAGTGAATATGATGTTAATACTGAAGCTAATAATGGTAGAGGTCCAGCAGATACAGTCATTTCTAAAGGTTCAAATGATAAATCATTAGTAGAGTTTAAATTAGCATCTAATAGCAAATTGAAACAGAATCTTGCAAACCAAACAAAAATTTATGAAAAAGCGGCTGATGTAACCCACAAGACTGTAAAAATAATTATTTATTTTTCAATTAAAAAACTTAATAGGATTAAATCAATTCTTAAAGAGTTAAAACTTGAAAATGACGAAAGTATTATTCTTGTTGATGCTAGAAACGATAATAAAATATCGGCTTCAAATGTAAAAAGTTATTAATTAATAAAAAATCTAATAAAAAAATGAACAACCACCTTAAACCAGTATTTGATATTTTGTTGCCAGAATTAGAAAAAAATGACATTAACTATTGGGTTTATGGTGGAGTTGCCGTTGCTGCTTTTAAAGGAAAATTTTTTAGAAAAAATGCTGATGTCGATGTTTTTGTGAAGAAAAATGATTTCGAAAAAGCAAAAAGAATATTAGATGATTTATCTTTACCTGCGCTAACATTAAAAGATTGTCAGCCTCTAACTAGGGAAGGTTATGATCGTCCAAAACTAAACATCAAGATTAATAGAAGGGAGAGAATGTCGATAGTCCCTGTATATTTTAAAGATGATATAGCTAAATTAATATTTGAAAATGGTGTTAAAGTATATCCTGTTTCGATACTTAGCAGAGTTAAGAGATCTATTTCTGGTTATAATTTTTTTACACCACCAAATGATGTTGTAAAAAAAATATTTATAGATTCATTAGATTCCAAAAGAAGTAATAAAAAAGTGGTAAAAGATGCTTTTGCAATTTTGACCTCTGAAGAGGTTGCACGAATTAAGTAAGAAGTATTAATATATCACAATATATCATTAACATTTGAGACACTCCCTTCTTTAATTACATGACGTTAGAAGCTTAGCTTTTTTTTGTTCTTTAGGGTTGACTCTAGCGGCAATTATAGCTTTCATCTTTTTTAAAGCATTTACCACCTACCAAATTTTTTAATAGCATCACCATAAACAATAACATTGTCATTAAAATATTTTTTTGTAATTATATTTTTGTATAATAACTTCATTGCTTTTGGTTTATTCATATTAAATCTTATCTCTCTATAGTGACCTTTACTATCGTTTCTCATTTCAATCTCACCGAGATTTACTCCTTGGTATTTAAAAACAACTTTTTGTTCTGGAAATTGTCCCAATTGTCTTGCCTGTGAATTAGTAACCTCAATATTATCAGCCATTACTTGCTCAACTTCTTTACCCCAAAACACATGGAACATATCGTCGTCTAGAATGGTTAGATAGTTAACTTCACCTCCATTGAACATAGATTTGGAAATAAATGCCTTTAGCCTATTTTTATTTTTTAATTTTTCAGCTAAAGCTACCATGTGCGGTCTCAGCTTTTCTTTTGCTGATGCTTTATTGCTCTGATATTCATCGAATGATTTAGGAAAAGATTTTATACAATCAATTAACAATTGTCCCATTCCATTCATCACTTTAAAAAAAGAATCGCTTTCAAATCTGCCTAGACCATATAGAAAAATTTGCCATTTTTTCTTTCCACTCTTAACTGAATGAGCATCACCAGAGGGATCAATGACATCTTTTTTTGCCTTATGGTCATTTTTATAGTCTTTTTCTAGTCCAATTGTTAATGCAAATAACAACGCATCATCATGACCTTGCTGTCTATATTGTCTGGCCTGATCCGAAGTTGATGCTCGTGTTTTTTTTAACTTGGTTGTTTCCATATAATTACCTCGTGAGATTTTTTTACATGAGATCCATTATTTTTTTCAGTTCTATTTTTTCCAATTCTTGTATCTCCTTGACTAAAAGTATATTGCCATGAAGGATTTATTATATTGAAATCCTTGTACCACTCACGTATTGTGGAACAGTCATTATAAGAAAGAACAAATCCACCTTTGTGTTTTTTAAGCAAATCTCTAAGTTTCTCATGATTAAATCCTACATGATGTATTGGGAAATTTCTATGAGGATACATTCCAACAAACATCTTGCTATCCCCATTTAAGTAATAGGGCGGATCGCAATATAAAAAATCATTTTTATGTTTTGGGATAACATTTTCAAAGGTATCACAAAATACTTTAAAGTTTTTGACATCAAAAGTTTTTACTTTCTCAATAGTTTTCTTATATCTTTTTGGTTGCAAATAGACACTTGATTGAGATCCTAAAAAATGAGGTCCATAAGAAGTATTATGGTTGAAGTAATATACAGATGCCAAATTTAATCCTCTAATTTTTTTTTCTCCTTTCCAATGTTTCTTCATTATTTCTCTTACTCTTGCATATTCTTCTTTAGTAGGATCGAATTTTTTGAGCTTTCTTGCTAGTGCTTCTGGCTTAGTGATTTGGTAATGCCAAAAATTAATTAATATATCAAAAATATCATATCCAATTACTTCAATTCCTAATTCTTTTGCTATAGCTATCTCTATAGATGCTCCCCCTAAAAAAGGTGAAACTAACCTGTTAATTTTATTAGGTAATAAATTCACGACATAGCCCACAGCAAGACTTTTACCTCCAGCATAACGCAAAGTGCTTCCTAGATATCTTTTATATCCATCAGGTTTTGAGGGGCTTTTTAATTTAAACAGCAACTCATTTTTCTTTTTTGTAATATCAATTTTTTTTTGTGTCATGCTTAATATTCTACCAATAAATGAGTTTAGATATGTTTGATTAATTATTTTTTAGACAAGTGTACGTTCGTTATTGTTGATTAAATATTCTTTATAGTCAATAAGATGAAATGATTCATATAAATCAAGTTATGAAATCAAAGAAATTGATGAAGATTTTTTTGAATTAGGTTAATTTCCTCAACCTCCCCCAAATCTCCTCCATCGCCTTCGTATCCAGCTCACAATATTTCAACAAATTCTGTTTAATCTTTTCTTTTTCCCCATCACTAATATTTTCACTCACCATCTCCCACCACTTGGTCATTGCCGTCGCTCCTTCACCAATCTCCAACTCATCATAACTCAACTCCGGCACTAGCACTGGCAAAACTTTTTTAATCGAAGCACTGCCATGAAATCGATAATCTACATACAACCCTTTCTTAAAAATATCCATCAAGTCATAAACTCTCTCATTAATTTGTTCAAGCTCTTCTGCATACATCGGCTGCAGTAAAGCCAGCTCCTCATTTCGTTTCTTTTCAAAACTCTTATTCCAAACAATTATTGAACCCTCTTTGCCAATTACTTTAAGCAACTCTTCAACTAACTGTTTACTAGGCTCATTTCTATCATCAGCAATAAACTCATAATGCTTTAATTCTTTATCATCAGCACTCTCCATCACATGCAGAGAGTATTGGAAGGTAATGTGCTGATAAGGTTTATAGCCATCATGAATAGGAACAGCTGGTCCATAGGTTTCATAATCCAAAAAATACAAAGGGAAAGTTAAGTTGCCTAGCTCTCTTTGAATACCCTCATCATCAATAATTGGCTGATTATTTTTAATTGATCTAATTTGTAAAATCTGTTTTGGATTTAATTCTTCGCTTTCACTAATCTCATTAAGATTTTGATAACCCTTAGCCACCAACTTTTCATATTGACCCTTTTTCCACCAGCTCAAATCATAAACAGAATAATCACTCAAATTAGGATGACATAGTTGTAAGCAAGGACATGTTTTTACTTTATAGCAATGATCATCATTGGGAGGTGACAAGTTTTCTATTAATTGCAAAGCTTTAGCTCTGCGTGCAAATACTTCATCTTCTAGCTTGGCAATGACCTCACTCATATCTTCAATCACAAAAAACTCATTTAAATCTAATTCACCATTTTTAACATAATCTCTATTAACATGTACTAGGTATGTTTTGTTAATTGGCAAAGTGGCTTTTCCAATTAGATGTTGAAAAGTGACATCATATTTATTTTGTTTGTCTATTTTAGTGCTGCTTTTGATTTCATATAAATCATAAGTGTTATTAGCAGTGTCATGAACTAAGGCATCTATTCTAGATTCATAATTACCGTCAGTCAGTATGTGCTGAAAATCGATAGTGCTGTCAGCTGGATAGTCTGTTGTTACTTTCTGCTCTAAAAACTTTTTGGCTAAATTTTCAACTTCATATCCTTGTTTAGCAATTAATTGCTCATAAACAGAAAGTTTTTTATCTTCAAGTTTATGATTAACTTCTGCCCATAAGTGAAGAGGTGAATCAAGGAAAGTAAGGAAGTTGGATTTAGTAAGCTTCATGACTTAATTATATAATTAGATGGTATAAATATTTATGTCCAAAAAAACCAACCACACCGTCACCTGCGAAGATATCAAGGGCAACACCTACCAAGTAGCAACTAATGAACTGACTTTCCGCCCTGCTGTTTACGGAGTGATTGTTAAAGACGACAAAATACTACTGTCCAAACAATGGGATGGTTATGACTTTCCCGGTGGTGGTATCGACCTTGGTGAAGCAACCGCAGACGCTTTAGTCAGAGAAGTTAAAGAAGAAACTGGCTTTGATGTCAAAATGGGTAAAATTCTCCACTGCGAACATTCCTTTTTTAAATTACCTTTTGTGGGTACCTTTGTTCATTCAATTCACATGTACTATCAATGTGAAATTGTCGGCGGTGAAATATCGACAGAATTTTTAGATGAACAAGAAAAACAATATGCAGACAAACCAGAATGGATTGAACTAAATAAAGTTAAAGATATAAAACTCTATAGCTCAGCCCATCCAGATAAAATTTTTGAGGCCTTGAGTTAGGCTATTCAAACTTTTAAAAAATAAGAAAACGAGTCACTAGTTAATCCTTCTTACTTTTCCCTTTATCCATAAACCTAAGTCTAATTTTTCACCCTTGCTACTTATTAATTACTCTACTACAATAAAATTACAACGTTTTGTTTCATTGTTTTTTATAATCAGCCTGTTTTATCAAGGGAGGATTTTTTGTTTTTTTGGAAACTGATTGAAGAAAAAAACAACAAAATGGTACTTTAAAAGTGTTCCGCAGTTATCAACTTCAATAAGGAGGATCTATATTATGACTGAAACAAACAGTCAAAGTATTATTGAAAAGTTAAGTTTAATTGATTTTCATCATCTGAAAATTAAAAAACTTTACTCGGAATTTAAATCAGACAAAAACGGTCTGGACAAAAAACAAGTACAAATTAAATTACAACAATTTGGCCCTAATAAACTAAAAGAAAAAAAGGGTTATTCTATTTTTTCGCTTCTTAGCTCCCAATTTACGGATTTATTAGTCATCATCCTGCTCATCGCAGGATTTTTTTCATTTATTGTCGGTGAACATATTGATGCCATTGCCATTTTTTTAATTGTCTTGGTTAATGGAATTTTAGGTTTTTTCCAAGAATTCAAAGCTGAAAAATCAATGGAAGCACTTAAAAAAATGGAAACTTTAGAAGCTAGAGTGTGGCGTGATAATAAAGAAATCACAATGAATGCGGAAGACATCGTCCCCGGTGATGTGATCGCTTTATATGAAGGTGAAAAAATTCCCGCTGATGCTCGCTTAATTGAAGCCTATTCTTTGGAAGTAGATGAATCATTGCTCACTGGTGAATCTCTGCCTGTGAGTAAAGAAACTAAAATTTTACCAACCAAAATTGCTTTAGCTGACAGAAAAAACATGGTTTATTCTAGTTGTGTAGTCACTAAAGGCAGGGCCAAAGCTTTAGTAGTGATGACGGGCATGAATACTGAAATTGGCAAAATTGCTACTGAAATTCAGGAAGCCGAAGAAACCCTTACTCCCCTGCAAAAGGCTTTAGAAAAACTAGGCAAAGTCTTAGGTTTAATGTCTTTAGGTGTTGCTGTTCCAGGTTTAGTTTTGGGAATTGTATTTGGCCGTAATTTAGTCGAAATGTTTATGATGGCTATTTCTCTGGCTGTCTCTGCTATTCCAGAAGGCTTGCCAATTGTGGTAACCATTGCTCTGGCGTTAGGCATCAAACGAATGGTTAAAGTTAATGTTTTAGTCAGAAAATTATCAACAGCTGAAGCTTTGGGTGGAACTGACGTGATTTGCTCTGATAAGACTGGCACCATCACCCATAACCAAATGACTGTTAATAGTATCTATATTCCTAAAGTTGGTTTATATAAAGTTTCCGGCAACGGTTATGATACTGATGGCAAAATTCATTGGGATAAAAAAGAAAGTGGCAAACTCGGCATTAAAGGGAATGGTAATGAAAAAATGCTGCAAACGGTTTTACAAGCTGCAGTTTTATCTTCAGATGCTACTTTTGACTTTGGTGATCCAACTGAAAGAGCACTCGTGGTTGCTTTGCGTAAATTTAAACTGAATGAAGAAAGTTTGCGCCAGGAATACCAGCGTGTTGATGAAATTCCTTTTAACTCGGCTGATAAATTTATGGCTGTGACTGTTAAAAAAAATAAAACCAGAACTGCAATTTTAAAGGGTGCCCCAGAAATTATTTTTGACTTCTGTAAATTAACTAAAAAAGAAAAAGAGCATCTATCCAAAATGAATGAAGACTTAGCGAGACAAGGCTTAAGAGTCTTGGCCATGGCTGAAAAACATCTTAGTGCCAGCAGAAAAATGGATCAATTAAAAAATTACCAGCTGACAGCTTTAGTTGGCATGTATGATCCACCACGAGAAGCAGTTGAAGAATCAATCAAACTTTGCCATGGTGCTGGCATTAGAGTGGTGATGATTACCGGTGATCATAAAAATACAGCTGAAGCTATTGCTAAAAAAATCAGTTTGGATTCAATCGGAGTTTTAACTGGTAATGAAATTGATGAGCTTGATGAAAATGAGTTTAAAAAGCAAGTTGAAAAGGTAAATATTTATGCTCGAGTCTCACCTAAGCATAAAGTCCAAATCTTAACTACTTTGCAAGAGCTAGGACATCAAGTGGCTATGACTGGAGATGGAGTTAATGACGCTCCAGCCATTAAAAAAGCTGATGTGGGCATAGCAGTCGGCTCTGGGACAGATTTAACTAAAGGCATTGCTGATATGATTCTTTTAGATGATGATTTCTCTACTATCCCCAAAGCAATTAAAGAAGGACGAAGAATTTTCTTTAATATTAAAAAATTTGTCCGCTTTTTAATCAGTGCTAACTTTGATGAAATTTTAGAAATCTTCAGTGCTATTATTTTAGGTTTGCCTTTATCTTTTTTGCCAATTCACATTTTGTGGTTAAACTTAGCCACCGATTCGCTGCCGGCGCTAGCTTTAACTACAGACGTGGCTGAAAAAGATATTATGAAGAAAAAACCTTATCAACCGCAAAAAGAAATTTTGCATGGAGTGATCCCTTTTTCTTTACTAGCTGGAGTGATCGCCTATATTTCTACCTTTGGTTTGTATTTACTGGCTTTATTAGTGTGGAAAATGCCAGTTGAACACGCCAGAACTCTAGCTTTTACTACGACTGTATTATTTGAATTCTTCTTAGTTTTTACTATTAGATCAAATAAGAGTGCCTTTAGAATTGGCATCTTTTCTAACAAACTATTAATTTTATCTGTGGTCTTAGGAGTAATTGGCCAGTTATTTACTATTTACCATCCGTTAGGTAGAGAAATTTTTAAAACTGTACCTTTAACAGTTAACGACTGGTTCTTAGTTTTAATTTGTGCTTCAACAGGCTTCACAATCATTGAGCTTTTGAAAGTAGTCAAAGAAAAAATGCCTAAAATTGGTAGATTTATACCGATTAATTAGATTAACTTAAATCACAAAGAACCAGCTATTACAAAGTAATCAATTCCTTGATATTTTAATCAATTTTAATCTATACTAGTATTGTGTCTAATAAAAAAAAGACTAACAAACAACAGCTTCAACTTCCTCGCGGGTATAACTTATATAACTTAATGATTTTGATAATTTTTTCATCTCTTTTGATATTCTTAGTGATGTTAGTGATTTCTGGATTTTTTTATCAGCGTCGATATAAGATAGAAACAGCTCAATTCAAATCTAGAGAACAAGAAAAGCTAGATATTTTAGCTGAGTCAATTGGAGAGCGACTTGATACTGTTAGATCAGATTTAGAAGTAGTTTATGCTTATCAGGAATTTCACGATTACCTTCAAAGTGATGAAGAAAAAGATAAAAATGCTTATGCGCAGGAATTACTTGATTTTAGCCAAAGCAAAAAAATTTACGATCAAATTCGTTATTTAGATAAAACTGGTCAAGAAATTATTCGAGTTAATTACCGTGCAGGATTAGCTTATCTTACTTCCGAAGATCAGCTGCAAAATAAGGCTGATAGATATTATTTTATTGAAGCTATGGCTCTTGATCAAAATGAAATATATATTTCACACTTGGATCTTAATGTTGAAAAAGGTCAAGTTAAACGACCTGTAAAACCAGTGTTGCGAGTTGCAATGCCAGTGTTTGGTGAAGGTGAGAAAAAAGGCATCATAGTTTTGAATTATTTGGCTCAAAGTATATTAAAGGAATTAGATTCTACTTTAAGAGAAGAAGGAGAAGAAATTTATTTAATTGATCAGGATGGTTACTGGCTCAAAGGTCCAAATAGACAAATAGAGTGGGGATTTATGTATGAAGACCGAAAAGATGAAACATTGCAGAATTGGAATTCTCCACTCTGGGAACAAATTACACCAAATCATAATTATCAGGCTGTATTTTCGCAAGGGTTGTTTACAAGCACTACCATTTATCCTAATTTGGAAATTCAGAAATCTGAAAATGGGCCTGAAACAGTAACGCTTTTCCAAGAAATTGATCCAGATCAGCATTTTTGGAAAATAATATCCTTTTTGCCAAAAGAAATATTTCTTGGTGAATCGTCTTTATTGCTCCAAATGTTAATTGGAACTCTTATCGCTATTTTTATTATCCTGCTGATTACTGCTTTTTTAGCACTGATTAATATTAGACGTCGCGTCAAATCAGAGAAAATGATTGTGAGTCTAAATAATACTTTGCGTATTATTACTAAAGTATTGCGTCATGATTTAGCTAATATGTTTACTCATATCAATGTTGCTTTAGAGTTATTTAGAGAAAACCCAAAAAATAAAACAGTTTTAGATGAAATAGAAAAATCGGCTAATCAAGGTATTAGAATTATTAATAAAATGCGACAACTGGAAGGTTTAGTTGCTAGTGGAAAAGAACTTGAAACTATAAATATAAGAAATGTTTTAAACAAGCTGATTAAAAATTACAAGATAAAAATTAATATAATTGGTCAGGGAAATATTTTAGCTGATGAGGCAATTGAGGCTGTGTTTGCCAATATTATTAGCAATGCTATTCGTCATGGAAAAACTAAAAAAATAGATATAAAAATTAATAAATTGGGCAAAAAGATTCAAATCAAATTTATTGATTATGGAACAGGTGTTCCTGATAAAATTAAAAAATATGTTTTTGAGGAAGGCTTTAAATATGGCGCAGCAGCTAATACTGGCCTAGGTTTATATATTGCAGAACAAATTATCAATCGCTATGGGGGCAAGATTTGGGTAGAAGATAATAAACTCCAAGGAGCCATTTTTATTATAGAAATATAAAGATATTTTATATGAAAAAGAAATTAGTAATTTTATTATTGATATTGTTTACAATTTCACTGGGAGCATATTATTTAGTACTTTCTAGTAAACCAGTTGAGTTAAAAAAAATTGAAGTAAGTCTAACTTGGCTTCATCAGGCTCAGTTTGCTGGAATGTATGTAGCTAAGGATAAAGGCTTCTATCAGGATGAGGGATTAGATGTTTCTTTTAAAGAATTTGCTGTTGGAAAAAATTTAGAACAAGAACTTGTAGAAGAAAAAGTTGACTTTGCAATTTGGCATTCAGATCAGTTTTTAGATAATTTCAGCCGTGGCATGGATATTAAAGCTATCGGCGCTATTTATCAAAAAATACCTCATGCTCTCTTAACTAGTTCTGAAAAATCTATAAAAAAACCTACTGATTTTGAAGGTAAAATTTTAGGAATGAAGGGTAATACTAAATCTGGTGTATTTTTATATGCTACGCTTTTATCTGAATTAGGAGTTGATGAAAGCAAAGTGAGTTATAAATCTGTTGATTTTAATACTAGTGAATTTGAAGATATCACTAATAATACTGTTGATATGATCGATCTTTATAGAACAGATCAAGTTTATGTATTTGAACAGAATAATGTTGAGTATGATTTGTTTTTACCTGAAGATTTTGGTTTTGAGACTTATGGCGATGTCATTGTCACCTCAAATACATTGCTTAAAAATAATCCAGAAATTGCAGAAAAATTTGTTAAGGCAACACTGAAAGGTTGGGAGTATACATCTCAAAACCCAGAAGAAGCTTTAGATATAACTCAAAAATATATTGTGAGCGAAATTTATCAAGATCGAGATTACAATCAATTTATTTTGAGTAAAAGTTTACCTCTAATTAAACCCAAGAGAAATCAAAAAATAGGAGAGATGAATTTTGTAAAATGGAAAAATTTGTATGATGTGATGTACGATAACGGTTTTCTTGAAAAAGAATTTGATGTGACTGATACTTATACAACTGAGTTTGTTGATAAATAAGTTATAATTAGATAATACTTAACTTTTCCATGTTTAAAAAAAACAAACAAGAAAAAAAATATGAGCTAATCTTAATATTTTTATACTTTCTTTTTGCTGCTTTTTTAAGTTTATCTATTAAGGCTAATTACCTTGTCTCTATTTTTCTTTTTGCTGGAATTCCTTCTTTATACTTATCTATTAGAAATCCAAAAATCATTAAAAAAACAATTCTTTACTCATTTTTTGCCGGGTTACCTATTACATTCCTAACTGACTATTTAGCTCATGTAAGTCACAGCTGGTATGAACCATCGGTGATTGGTGTTCGTGTTTTGAATACTTTTCCAATTGATCTTTTTATTTGGGCTTTCTTTTATATTTACTTTATTGTGGCCTTTTATGAATATTTCTTTGATAAAGATAGAAATAAAAAAAATTTCTCACACAACACCAAGTATTTATTTTTACTAGTCGCAAGTCTGCTGTCTATTTTTGGCATTATCTATAGTTTGAATAAAGAATTGTTAGTGGTCAGATACTTTTATATCATTTTTATTGTCACCGCCTTCATCATACCTTCTGTTTTAGTCTTATACCGTTATCCACGTTTGTTAAAAAAAATTGTTTTACAAGGATTATATTTTTTTGTTTTATCTATCATTGTTGAATTCACAGCATTGCAGCTAGGTCAATGGTTTTTTATAGGAAATAATTACATTGGTTTTATTGAAATATTTAAAATTAGATTTCCGCTCGAAGAATTATTGTGGTTAATATTTGCCGTACCTGCTTATCTCTGTCTTTACGAATACTTTGCAGATGATAGAAAATAGTAATAAATCTGCTATCATTAATTTCTATGCCAAAACTTAAAAAACTCACGACAGACGTTTATCTTTCTAACCCAAAAATTTACAAACATAAAATTGCTCAATTAAAAAAACATGGCGCTGCCAAATTGCATCTTATTTCTGATTTTGATCTCACTTTAACTCACGAATTTATTGAGGGTAGGAAAACTAATACTTCTTTTGGCTTAGTACGAGAAAGCGGTTTATTGGGTGAAACATTTAGCCAAAGATTAGTAGACTTATATAATCATTACCGTCCAATTGAACTTGATCCTAATATCCCTCATGAAGAAAGAAATGCCAAAATGATTGAATGGTGGTCAGAAGCCTTTGAAGAAATGAATCGGGCTGGCATGTGTCGTGACTTGGTTGATCAACTTTTAACTAAAGAAAAATTTGACCTAAGAGCTGGAGCGGATGAATTATTTTCAATTTTACAAACACACAATATCCCAACTTTAATTTTTTCTGGAGGCTTTGGTGATTTAATTCAATCTCTTTTAATTAGAAAAAAAGTGTTTTCTGATAATGTGCATTTACTTGCAAACTTCTTAGAATTTGATAGCGGCGGTGAGATGATTGGTTATAAAAATCCATTAATTCATTCTCTAAATAAAGCTAGCCATTTAGCCAGCCACACTGAATACAATAAAAAAATAGCCAATAGAACTAATCTTATTTTACTCGGCGATATCATCGATGACGCTAAAATGGCTGATCAATTAATTCACGATACGGCTTTGAAAATTGGATTTTTAAATAATAAAGTTGAAGAAAAATTGGAAGACTTTATCAAAACTTTTGATATCATCATAATGAATGATAGTTCAACCGATTTTATTAATCAAACAATCAGTGATATTATTCAGTCATAACATATGTCTCAAACCTTAGACCAATCTTCTTATTTTCAAAAAAAATTTTCTAAATTAAATTATCAAGAAAAAGTTGTCAAAGACGTCGAATTTGAAGAGTGTCAGTTTGACGAGTGCAACTTTTTAAAAGCCAGTTTTGAAAACTGTAATTTTATTAATTGTATTTTTAAAAATTCAGATTTAAGTTTAATTAAATTAATTAATTCAAGCTTTGATGAAATTAAATTCGAAGATTGTAAACTGATTGGCGTTGATTGGACCAAAATTAAACAAAAAATTCTACCAACAATTATTCAGTTTGATTCATGCAAGATTGATTTAAGCTCTTTTTTCGGTCTTAAATTAGAAAACTTTACACTGACAAATAGTTCTGCTAAAGAAGTGGATTTTAGAGAAGCTACTCTTTTAGAAGCAAACTTTAATAACACTGATTTAGAAGAGACACTTTTTCATCAAACAAATCTGCGAAAAACAAATTTTATCGGAGCCAGCCATTACCAAATTAATTTTAATAATAATAAAATTGAAAAAGCTACATTTTCGATACCAGAAGTATTGAATTTACTCAAACCTTTAAAAATTAAAATTAAGCAGGTATTGAAAAAATCTATCTAGACACCTGAATAGTCTCACCAAGTTCAGCATCGCCGGCATAAATCGTCACCATGTTATTTGAATCAACATCAACGTCATAACCAGTGTTGGTAGCGGTACCACCACTTGGATCAAGAGGGATAGTTTTAAGATATCTGACTAAAGGAGTAGATAGATTAACACAACCGCCACAAGTTCCCAATTCCGTTGTGGACATGCCTGTAGTCAAGCCTGCTGGCAAAGTACCATCATTATCAACAATATATTCATGAACTGCTGTCAACATACTATTAACGTCTGTCCATCTGCGAGAATTTCTTGCATCTGAAAATCTGGTAATTGGATCTAAAGCTACGAAAACTAACACAGCCAAAATAGCAATGATCGCCACCACGACTAACAATTCAATTAATGTAAAACCTTTTTTTAGTTCCTTATTCATATAAAAAATTTTATTTGCCTATAAATGAGAATATCACAATCCCTGCTACCAGGGCTATAAGTAAAATTATTACTAATAAAATGAACAATGTTTTTTTATTAATCCGCTGAGTTTCTTTGAGAATGATGTTGAGTGTTTTTTCATCTTTTCCATCCAAATCAGCTTTATGGGCAAAATGAATTCTTGGATTTAAAGTAGTTGTTTTTACGGCTAGTTTTTCCTTAGCTAAAACTTCTTTTTTTAACCCAGACAAAAAAACTTTATCCAGTTCTAACTGATATTGTTCTTTGGCAAATTTAATAACCTGAGTAATAGATTTAGGAGAACTCACTTTTTTACTAAATAGAACTGTACCTTGTTGACTAACAAAAGCTAACGGGCAAACTTTATCATAATGAACAACTGCATGCGTACCTGATTTTTTAGCTAATTCTGAATTTAAAATCAAAGAACATGGTTCAATGGCTTCAATTTCTAAATTTAATTCTTCTAACAAAAAATCTACTGTTTTGCTTAATTCTATTGTTAAAGCAAAAATTTGGACAAAAATCTCATCTGCTTTCTGCGCCACAATCGCATAATCCCATTTGGTTTTATCTAAATCTTCTGGCACTGAATCTATAGCTCGTTCCTGAACTAGTTCTCTGGAAATTCTGTCACCTTTCTGGAACTTTAAACCTAGGACATAACAAAAATCATCAGCTATTAATAGTCTAACTTTTCTCTTGCCAATTAGTTTGCGCTTCTTTTTGAGAATAGCATCTAGTTCTCCCTTTTCCCAATCTGTGCTCAATAAATTAGCAATCCGAGCTTTATTAACTTCATCGATTAATAAATGATTTTTGCTGATAGTAATAATGATTTGTTTTCTGCCAAACATTTATGGTATTTCCTCCCAAGTAAGTAAGTTAACGTCATCATGTACTGTTCTGGCTGTTACCCTAAGTCTTCTTGTATAATCTGGAGGTCCTATTAGATCAGCAGTGACATCAATTGTTTTATTGGCTCCAGTTTCTGTAATACTTATACTACAAGAACCATCTCCAACACTCAATGTAAGACCAGAAAAAGTATTATCATTTCTCAGCTGCAATAAGGCTTCTTCTACACAACTCTGAGCAATTTGTAAAGTTTCCTGGCTTTTCTTTAAACTTAACGAAGCTTGAGCCTCATTAATGCCCAATAAACTAATCGACATTACTATGGCCAAAGCTATGGCTGCAATCACTAGGACACTAGTAAAGGCAATAAAACCATTTTGTTTATAATTCATATTATTTTTCTTTATCTTAATTAATTTTTGGTTCCTTTAATCTGTTAGAACACATTATATTAATAAATAGACCACAAAACGTGATTGATTAGGTACTTAGATAATACATTCATAAGCGAATGATTTGCGTTAGCCTGAAGAAACAACGGCTTCTTCAAGCGAGAGCATGTGAGCGTTGAATCGTATTATCTAAGTACCTAAATAACAAACGTCTCTATGTTTAATATAATGTGTTCTAACAGATATAAGCAATTATTAATTACGGTGCACAACAGCAGGTGTCTTCTAGTGGACCACCAGTACAGTAAGTGTCACCACCGGATTCGTATGTTTCGCCGTTACTAGTACAAGTAACTGGATTTTGACGACAGGTGCCTCCAGAGTAAGTAATAAACTGACAGTATTGACTACAAGTACTAACAGGTGGTGTTGGAGTTGGCGTAGCAGTTGGTCCTGGAGTTGGTGTGGCAGTTGGCTCACCAGATGGTAATTCGAATAATATTTTTTTAAATGATCCATCAGTTAAAATAAATCCCAAAAGTACATCTGCGCCTGCCATATCACTATCAAAAGAAAATTCAAAAGTCCTGGTGCTAGTTCCAGAAGCCAATAATTGATCAGTAATATCGATAATAGAACCAGATGGTTGTGAACCAGACCATTCTTCAGCACCGCTATCAAAATTAAATCCAGTAATATTTTCTCCACCAGCTGTGCCTGTCCAGCTGGCTTCAATTTGATCTATATAAAAATCTGCTGGTCCTGTATTCCCCAAAAGCGCATCAGAAACAAATCTACCACTAGCAGACAAATGAGTATCAGTATTATCAATGATCATCCGTCTACCTTGATCAAATTGACTATTTAATTCAACCGTATGACTCAAAGTCACCTCTGCTTCATAATGTTGACTTAAACCTGTATCAGCTTGTCTAATAGTTAAATTAACTTTAATATCTTTACTATTAATATCTGTGGTAGTGAGGTCTTCAAATAAGGGATCCGAAACGTCTGGAGGCTGTAAAACCACCACATCATCAGATGTTAAATCATATGGACCAGCACCGCCTGTTGTAATCTGAATTTGTCCGCCAGTATAGGTAATAGTGGTGGTACTAGCCCCACCGTTATTTAACACCAGACTAGTTCCAGAAACACTATCAATATCTTCTGCTCTGCGAATTTCATAAGCAATTCTTTCCATGGCTAAACGAGCATTTTGTCCCACTAACTGTTGCTGAAAAGCTTTTTCTCGACCATAACTAATATCCCAGGAAAACAAAATCGCGCCTGTTAAAAAAATACTCACCAAAGCAATATAAAGAATTAGCTCAATAAAAGTAAAACCAGCTTGTAATTTGAATTTTTTGAATCGCACAATTTTAATAATTTCTAAATCACTTTCACTTAATAATTACAACAACAAGTATCTGCATCTTCACCTTCAGTGCAGTATACGTCAGCACTAGACTCATGTGTCCATCCCTGGGCAGTACAAACCACCGGGCTTCCTTTACAGTCACCGAGAATATAACCGTTATCTACACAATAGTAATCACAAGTACCAGGGCCAGTTCCACTCAGATCAACTCTGCTCATCTGCCAATTGGTGATATACGCAGTCATATCTACTACATTAGTTCTAGTGGGAGTAAAATTCCAAGTAATAGCACTAGTCACTTTTTTAGTATCATCATCAAGACTGCCTCCACTGGTAACAATCTCGCCGCCGCTATCACGATAAACATCTTCAATGGTAATCACTCTAGTAAATCTGCCGCTTGCGTCTGTATCTGAAGTTCCAGAAAAAACCCAAGTGCCGCCGCTATAAGACAAACCATGACTGCCATTAGTTAAATTAAGCCACTCTTGATTACGAATCGATTCAGTTGCCTCCATGCCTTCTGAAGCTAAATTGGCAGCTTTACTTTCTTCTTTTGCTAACCTGGTGGTAGATAAAGAGCCAATCACTGCAATGGCTGAACTAACAGCAATAATTAAAAAAATGCCGAGGGCGACAATCACTTCAATTACAGATTGGCCGCTTTGTTTAGAAAACCGGCCGGCTCCTATAAAAATTCTTGCTTTCTTTTTAATTAACATTCACTACTCCTACTGCATTCATAGTAATAGTTTTACTATCAATTTGACTGGACACAGTAACACTTAATGTTTGACTAGGATCTCCAGTCAATTTGCTAAACACCACCTCTATCTCTGTCACACTAATAGTAGCTGGTAAATCATAAACAAGATCAAAAGCAGTATCCCTACCAGCATAAGAACTACCTTTAAATAAAATCATTTGCGTGCTAGTAGTTTTTACCCCCCATTGACTATCTTCTTTAGATAACATGGCATTTAATCTAGCTGTACTCAGACTATTTACTAATTCATTAGTTTTGTTTTTTAAGAAATGTCGTTGCAAAAGATTAGTGGAAACAGGAACAACGGTAGCACCTAAAATAGCAATAATAGTAATCACCAACAACAGTTCAATTAAAGTAATTCCAGAGTGAGCCTTTTTTTTTAACATATACGCTTTGTGCTAATTAAATTAAAACCAATAATTCCTGATAGAACACATTGTATTAATAAATAAACCGTTGAAAATAAGCATTAATCATTATTGATTTAACTCAATGTTTGAAGCTTATTTTCACGAGTGAGCATTACTTTTTCTGATATATATAAAACATAAGCAGCGAACGTGTCTATGTTTAATAAAATGTGTTCTATCAGATAAGTAAACTAATTTATAATTAGCACAAAGCGTATATATTTATTAAAAATCATCTTCTAAAACTACCTGTTAATTCATAAATCGGACTGATCACTGCCAAAGCTAAGAAACCAACAGCCAAGCCTGCACCCAATAACAAAATTGGTTCTAAAACAACAGTAATATTTTTAGTCACAGTATCAATCTCATCTTCATAAAAATCACCTAAATAAGTTAGGGTTTCTTCTAAGTTGCCAGATTTTTCTCCAACTGCAATCATTTTTATAACCAAACCAGGAAAAGCATCATCTTTCATTTTATCTAAAACATCAGCCATACTAGAACCTTTGGTCACTCCCTTTAAAACTTTTATTGCTTTCTCTTTGTACCAAACATTAGCTAAAGTATTAGCTGTGGTTTTCAAAGCTTGATCAAGCGGCACTCCTCCTTTAAGTAAAATACTTAAATTTCTAGAAAATCTGGTTAATTGGACAGCTTTGAACAAACCACCAAATAAAGGAATTTTTAATACTAGCTGATGCCATGTTTTTTTAATTGAAGGAATTTTAAGAATAAATGAAATAAGAAAAAGTAATAAAAACAGAGCAACAAATGCAAAAACTCCATAGTTTTTCATAAAAATAGCCAAAGCTAATAAAATTTTAGTTGTGATAGGTAATTCAATCTCAAACGCTTCAAAAAAAACTAAAAGTTGTGGCAATAAATATAAAGCAATAAAGCCACCCATCACTGTCGCAGCTAATAAAACCATCATTGGATAAAAGAAAGCTCCCTGCACTTTTTTAGTTAGGGCACGTTCTTTTTTTAATTGAATGGCTAAAAAGTTTAAATTTTCTTCTAAAGAACCAGAGCTTTCACCAATTTCAATTAAACTTAAAAAAAATGGATCAAAAACTTTTGGATGTTTAGCTAAAGTTTTGGTTAAATCTTGACCATTAGTAACATCATCAGTAATTTTAGTCAGCACTTTTCTAAAAGCAGCTGTTTTGGTTTGATCTTTAAGAATCACTAGGGCTTCCAAAAGAGGCACACCACTTTTTATCATCACTGACAAATGTTTAGTGAAAAGTAATTTTTCCACAAAACTCACTCTGGAAAACAGTGTAACTTGGGCAGTTAGTTTCATATTTAAATATTTTTAAGTATTTTGCTGAGCAACTCGCAAAATTTCCTCTAAGGTGCTTAACCCTAAAGAGGCTTTTTTAAGACCATCCTCAACTAAAGTAGTCATATCATTTTTAACCGCTATGTTTTGTATAGTATTAGCATCTTTTTTAGTAACAACAGCTTCTCTGATTTGATCATCAACCAACATCACTTCAAAAATACCAATTCTGCCGTAATAACCAGAGTGATGACATAAGTCACAACCTTTACCACGATAAACTCGATAAATTTCTTCTTTACCAAAATACTTAGCCAATAACTCTCTAGGAAATTGTTTAAGTAGGGCTCGATCAGCTTCAAGATGTTTAGGATCTATATTGTGATTACCTTTTAGTTTTCCTTCAATTTTTAAATTATAAGAAACACGACATTTATGACAAATTCTTCTCACTAATCTTTGAGCCACAATCACTCTCACTGAAGAAGAAATTAAAAATGGTTCTACATTCATCTCCATTAATCTTGGAATGGTGGTAGCAGCATCATTAGTATGCAAAGTAGACAAAACCAAGTGTCCTGTCATAGCCGAGTTAATAGCAATATCTGCTGTTTCCTCATCTCTAATTTCTCCAACCAAAATCACATCTGGATCTTGCCTGACAATACTGCGCAAACCAGAGGCAAAGGTTAAGTTTGTTTTGATATTCACTTGAATCTGGCTAACACCTTCAATGTCATATTCAACTGGATCTTCAATCGTGGCAATATTCACTTCACGCTTATTAATCATTTTCAAAATAGAATACAAGGTAGTGGTTTTTCCTGAACCTGTCGGACCTGTTGATAAAATCATGCCATGACTTTGTTGATAGGCTAACTTAACCTTTTCCAAATCTTCATCCATTAAACCCAAATCAACTAAAGACAGTCTACGACTATGTTCAGAAAGTAATCTCATCACAATTTTTTCTCCCTTAGTAATCGGTGCAATTGAAACTCTAATGTCTACTTTATCTTGATCTTCAGTAGTGTATTGCAATTTACCATCTTGCGTAGCTTGATGTTCATCAGTTCGCAGTTTAGCTAAAACCTTAATCCTGGTAACAATGCTTTCATGTAACTCTTGAGGTAATTTGATAATATCATGAAGAATCCCATCAATTCTAAATCTAACTAGTGTTTTTTCTTCTAAAGGTTCAATGTGAATGTCAGAAGCTTTATTTTGATAAGCATAGCGAATAATAGTATCTACAATTTTAACAATCTCTGGCTCTTTCTTAATTTTGCCTTTAGCTTGCTCAGCAGTATCAGCTAAAATATCTGAAAAAGCTTCGTCAATATCTTGACCATACAATTCTAAAGCTTTGTTAATTCCTCTTTGAGTAGCATAATAAACCTTGACTGTTAAACCAGATTTCTTTTCAATAAATTCTTTAATTTGTAAATCTCGTGGATCATTCATAGCTAAATGAACACCATCTTTATTTGTTTTAAAACTAATCACTGCTTGTTTTTTAGCAACCAATTTCGGGATGATTTTGATAATTTTTTCTTCAATAGTTACATTAGTTAAATCAATAAAAGGAACATTAAAAAAATCAGCAATTAATCTACCAACGTTTTCATCTTTAATCAGATCAGCTTTTAAAGCCTCATCATATAAAGAAGATTTGCTGGCTTTAGCTAAAGAAAGAGCATTTTTTAAAGCATCTTCAGAGATAATTTTAGTTTCAAGGAGTAAGTCAAATAGTTGTTGATCTGAGATTGCCATGGCTTCATTTTACCCTGCTTATAAACGTTTTGCCAGATAATTAATCTAATTACCTAGTCTTGTTTTTCTTGTTTTTTGGAAGAGTCACTGATAATCTTTTTTACTTTTTCAATTACTGTATCAATAGGTGTATTAGCTTTAACAATATAATCAACTACTCCCATTTTAATCGCTACATCCATTTCTGTACTCAAGTTAGTTAAAACAATAACAGGAATATCTTTCAGTTTGTCTGATTCTTTAATTTGTTCTAAAACATCAAAGCCGTTTAAACCACCAGGCAACATGATATCTAAAATAATTAAATCTGGTGGATCTTGCTTAGCTAAAACTAAAGCTTTTTTACCATCCCTAGCTTGAACGACCTTGAAACCTTCTTGCGTAAGTTTCTGATAATAAATATCTTGTGTATTTTGATCGTCTTCGACGATAAGTATTATTTTCATAGTAAATTAAATAGTTTATACGCAGTATCTTTCGTACCAGCTGAATTTATTTTGGACCCTATCTTTTTTTTCTTAAAAAAAGTAGCTGGTACAAAAAGTACTGTGTATTTTTTTTAAAATTCAGGGTCCGAAATATTAACTTTTACCTAAAAAATTCTTAATATGTTTAACCATTTCCTGAATTGAGAGATTTGATTTAACAAAGTAACTACTAGCCCCCAATTTTTTAGCCCTTTGAATATCTTCTTCTTGGCCTAAATTAGATAAAACTACTACCTTAATATCTTTCAACTTTTCATCTGCTTTTAATTCTTCTAATGTTTCAAAGCCATCTTTAACAGGCATAATCATATCTAATAAAATTAAATCTGGTTTACGTTCTCTAACTGCTTCTAAAGTTTGAACACCATCTCCAACCACAATTACATCAAAACCTTCCTTTTCTAATTTTGTCTTGAAGATTTGACTATAAAACGCATCATCTTCAGCTACCAAGATATATTTTTTTTCTGATATTAGTTTTGGTTTTTGAGTTATTGTTGTATCGTCTGTCATAATTTATCTTTTATTTTGATTTAAAGTATTGTATGTTGCTCGGATCGGAATAGTAACTGTAAACGTACTTCCTTCTCCTTCTTTACTAGTGAATTTTACCTGTCCACCCCAGGATTCTACATATGACTTTACCACAAACAAACCGAGACCAGAACCCTCAGTTTCACCCTTAACTGCATTCTCTGCTCGGAAAAATTTGCCAAACAAACGAGCCTGTTCTTGTTGAGGAATTCCCATGCCGGTATCAGCAACTGATATTTCTAAGAAACCATCAATTTGTCTTAAAATAATGTCTACTTTTCCTTCTATTTGATTATATTTAATAGCATTTGAAATCAAATTTCCAACTACCTCATATAATTTTTTTGGGTCTACCATAATTTTTGGAACTTTTTCGTTATTTTTTGGAGTTAATGATAAAGTGATTTTTTTAGTTTCGATGATTGGTCTAAGCTCCATCAAAACAGTATATATAACATCTAGAACATTACTGAGCTCTGGTTTATCAATCACTCTACCTTGATCAATTTTAGATACATCTAACAAATCATTAACTAAATCTAGCATCTGTTGATTACTTTCATAAATTTGTCCCAAGGCTTTTTTAACCTCTTCACTGACTACCCCAATATCTCCAGCCATGATCATTTCCATATACCAACGCATACTACCCAAAGGAGTACGAAGCTGATGAGCAGCAACAGAAATAAATTCTGTTTTCATCTTATCAATTTCTCTTTCCTTGGTAACATCTCTGAATACGACAACACAACCAATGATCTTTCCATCCCCATTCTTTACAGGAGCAGCACTGTCAGCAACAGGAACATGAGTACCATCTTTTTTAACCAAGATAGTATGATTAGACATTGTTTTAATTTCCCCAGTTCTTAAGGCTTCCTCTACAAATTTGTCATTAGTCTCCTTTTTATCTTCATAAATAAATTTCAATACTTGATCATACCTCTTACCCATTACTTCCTGGGCTGAATAACCTGACAATTGTTCTGATATTTTATTAAACACAATTAATTTCCTATCTTGATCTACCACAAAAACACCGTCTCCAATACTTTGTAAAACGGTTTCTACTTTATCTCTTTCATAATCTGCGAGTTGTCTGGCATCATCAGCATCTTCTAAAATATTAAGGATAGCTTTACGCTGTTTTTCTAACTCAAGATTCGTTTTAATAATCTTTTTACTATTCATTTCTAAATTCATTTTTGAGTTATAAATTTTAATAGCCGCTCTGGTTAATTCTTGAGTTTGCAGGGTTACTCGTTCCTTTAGTTTTTTATTTCCTGCAATTAAGGCAAATATTAAAATAGAGAACAAAATAACAAAAACAACAATAACCAAGCTAACCTGCATATCTAAAGAAGAAAGTAACGGTTGAATTAATTTTTCTTCTTCATCAATAGAAGAGGTTAAAATAATTATCCATTTACGACCTGAGAAAATATCAATTGCTGTATACGAACCTAATTTCCATTCTGCTTCTTCTAAGTGATATCTCTGATTGCCTGTCTTACCACTAATAGAATCATTGAACAACTCAGGAAGCCCTGGAGAACGCAGGGATGTTTCCTGAAACAATTCTTCACTTATATTGTGACCTATTAAATTAGAATTAGGATGATACAAAATATCACCATTGTCATCAGCAATGATAAAATAACTTTCTTCAGTAAAACTAATCTTCTTTAAAAAATTTTCAAATAATTCATCTAAGTAAATTGCTCCTCCCACAGTACCAGTAAAATTACCGTCATCATCATAAACTGGCACATGTATTGCCACTAAATACCTAGAATGATCTTGATATTTAAAGTCAATTACTCTACTCAAAACAAGAGCATGATTGGGGTCATTTAGTATTTGGCTAATATATTGATATTGGTTAGCATCAACTCCAATAATAGAATCAAGAACACCACAGTAAACAATACCTTCATTATTAACTCTACCAATATTGCCAATTTTTAAATCAAGTTCACTATAGTAGTCTTTCAATCTTTCGCTACATTGTCCCGAGTCACCACTTTTGATAATAGGATCTTGCGCTAAAATTTCTAACTGTTGTCGAATTTTCTCAATTTCAAGCTCAAAAACCATGGCTCCTTGCTTCACAAGATATCCTTGAGACCTGGCAAATTGACTTTCAATTGCTTGAGTAATCCCTTCCTGAGTATTTTTTGTTAAAAAGCCAATACTAACAACCAGAGTGATGATGAACAAGGCACTTAAAATATAAGCAGTTTTGACTAGTAAATTATCTTTTGTTTTTGTTGTCATTAAATAATTAAGTTCCGTTGTTTATTTTTGCTGTTGGACACAATTTTTTTATTCTTTGTTTTAATTCAATCATTTTTAATTCTCGACCAGCCATAAGCTTATTCATTTTTTCTAGATCATCTAACTTGCTAGACAATTCTGTTGTTTTTTCTTCCACTTGTTGATTTAGGTTTTGATATGAGGCTTTCAATTTTTGAGTCATAGTGGTCATTGCTACTGCTAGATCTTCCAGCTCATCTCCAGTTTTTATATTTAATTGGTGATCAAAACTTCCCGCACTAATCTTTAAAGCCATTTCTTGAAGTTGGGCAACTGGTTTAAAAAAATTAGTTAATAAAATAAAAATTACTACAGCGGCAATAAATGCTAACATAGCAACAAAGAAAGATAAACTAAAGGCAATATTATTAGCAAATTCTAAAATTTGCTGTTCATTAGCTTCTGTAATCACATAAAAAGGATATTTATCTACCTTGGCCATACTTAATATTTCTAGTTTGTTATCATGTTCATCAAAAAGCTCAACTGAAATTGCTCCAGAATAATGATTATCTAAATAATCCTGTAAAGGTTGATAGTCTATTGCTTCAATATCAATTCCAGAATATATTTTTCTTTCCTCTATAATTCTTTTTGATTCTTCACTCAACTGACCCATACTTTTATAAATAAATTCTTGTTTAGTTGAATAAATAACTACTCCATATTCATCAACTAACATGAGATTATTTCGTTTTTGTAACGAATCAACCAATAATTTATGGACAGCATCTGGAATCATTTTTGTAACCATTACTCCAATGATTTGTTCATTCTCTATTCTAATTGGGTGAGAAAAATAGTAACCAGGTTGCTTGCTAGTCACTCCAATAGCAACTGATACGTGACTTTTACCTGTCATCGCATCTTTGAAATAAGGTCTAAAGCTATAATTTTTACCTTCAAAATTTCTATCAGTTGAAACTAAAGTATTCCCTTCTTTATCCATCAAATAAATACTGGAATATTTATTGTTTTTATTAAAGGCGTTGAAAAAATCTAAAAGAAAACTTTTATCAGCCTCATCATATTCTGTCCCTTTTTCTAAAAAACTAATTACTGGACTAGAAGAAGCTAAAGATGAGACTAAGTTTTCGGCGTTCTCAAAAGCCTGTCTCATTTCATGTGATTGAATTACTGTTGAGGTTAATAGTCCTTCTTTTTCTAATTTAACTAAATTATTTTGACTAACATACATGATTGAAAACACAGCTAAAACACCAAAAAAAAGAATTGTGAAAACAATAAAAACAATAATCTTATTTTTAAGAGAAAATAACCTTTTCATAAAAGTACCTATATAATAGTCTAGCCTGTTTTAACCGGGCATACAAGAATATTTTGATAATTAAAACAAATCATTTTATGAAAATAATTAATAACATAAAAAATCTAAAACAATACTTAGCAACAAAACAAATCAAAAAACATGAACTTGAAGACCCAATTGGAGATAAAATTAGAAAAAAAGTTCTTGGCTTAATTCATCGTTATCCAGATCGTGCCTTATTATTACTTAGCTCTGCTTGTCATATTCATTGTCGATTTTGTTTTAGGAAGTGTCAGTTTAAACAAAAAAATAGTTTTAATTTAGACAAAATTTATTCATACTTAAAAACAAATAAAAACATCACGGAAATTATTTTTTCTGGAGGTGATCCATTAGCTTTATCATACACTTTTTTAAATAAGATAGTTTTTAAATTATTGGAACTTCAAAATATTAAAATTTGGCGTTTTCACACCCGTATTCCAGTAGTTAACCCGCAGGCATTATCAAAAGACTTAATTAAATTGTTAACAAAAATTTCTCGTTCAAAACAATTAGTTATAGTTTTACACATTAATCATCCTAATGAAATTAGTGATGAAATGATTACTGTAATCAAAAAATTACAAAAGACTGGAGCTTTACTCCTGAGCCAAACAGTTTTATTAAAAGATATTAATGATAGTTTTCAAGTTTTAACTAAATTATTTAAAAATTTAATGCAAATTGGCATTAAACCATATTATTTGCATCATTTGGATCAAGTGCAAGGAACCGATCATTTTAGAATTTCTATTAAAGACGGTAAAAAAATTTACCAACAATTAAGAGGCAATTTATCAGGCATTTGTATTCCAGAATATGTATTGGATTTGCCAAAAGGATTAGGCAAAATTCCTGTCATGTGGCTTGAAACAAAAGATAATAAACAATATCTTACTAAGACTTTTGAGAACAAATTAGCTGGATATATTGACCCTTTTTAAAACTTCAATTTGTCGTTAAAATTAATAATTAAACTTAACTAAAAAAATTTAAACTCATATGATATTAATTCCATGGAAAGATCAATATAGTGTTCAAGTTAAAGAAATCGATGAACAACATAAAAAACTCTTAATAATTATTAATCAGTTATATGAAGCTATTAAATCTCAAAGTTCTCACAAAAATTTAGTTACTCTCGTAAAGGAACTAATTGATTTCTCAGAATACCACTTTACTACTGAAGAAAAATATTTTGATCTTTGTAACTACGAAGACAAGGAACCTCATAAGAAAGAACATCAAAAATTTAAAGAAAAAATCCTTACTACCTACAACACCTGTCGAAGCTCAGAGTGTCAGGGTCAAGAATTAGAAATTGCTTTTGAATTGATTGATTTTATGGAAGATTGGTTTGTTGAACACTTTATATCCATGGACCAAAAATATATTCCTTGCTTTAAAAAATATGGACTTAAATAAATTTTTCTTCTAAAATTTGAGAATACAATCAGCGCAACAAGTATGAATTAATAACATATTAATTTAAGCTGCAAAGAGCATCTTAAATCCCTCAATTAGAGGATAATTATTAGCAAACTTAGTATAAATTGAATAACACATAAAAACATAAACAGCCAGTAAAAAGACTGCTGCTATAGCTCCAACTTCAACATTTTCTTTACCCTGTTTATCAGTTTTAGCAACAGTGGTCTCAGCTAACATATCATGCCAAGCTAGATTCTGCTTATCTTTGATAATCCACCAGTAACCAGCGCCAAATAAAAAAGTACTAACTGATTTAGCTATTACTTCTCTAAAAAAAGCCCATTTCCAATGTAAAAGTTTTCCTTTTCCATCAGTAACTTTAATATTAACAACTGCTTTACCAATGGTTTTACCATAATTACTTAAAGCGATAACTGCATAAAACATCTTAATAGCTCCCATTGGAAGAAAAACAAAAGCTGTCGCAATAATTAATTTAGCAAATAAATCACTAATAGATACTGCTGTAGATAAATAATAAACACCAAATAAAGGCAATAACGATAATAATAAATTATCTATTAAGCTGGCAATCAGCCTTGGTAAGAAAGAAACATTAGTTTTTTCCATAATTATTTATTCTTTGGATTAACTCTTAAATATTTATAAGCATAGTGCCAAGTTGCAGCTTTAAAGGTAGTAAAGACTACACTGAAAATTGACATCAAAACAATCATTATCAATAATAAAACTCCGCCTGAAAGAACTGCTGATATAATTGTACCTGCACTTGGAAGACCATCTTCAAATTGAGGAACTAAGGCAAAAGCTACAATAATCATAATAAGAACAAATGGAACAGCAATTATCATAGAAACAATTGCTCCTACAATAGTATTTACAACTCCTAATCTCAACATTTTAAAAACATTACCCTTACCCATAGTATAAGCTTTTTTAAAGGCATCATTCCCACCAAGATTTTCCAACATGATAAAACGCAGGCCCATGATTTGCGCTAAAATAATCTTAATGGCATAAACAAAAATTGCTGTAACAAAAGCAATTGCCAATAAGACACTAGCTATGGACATTAAAGGAGAATTGGCTAATGTTTCTGCTGCTGAAACAATTGCCGTTAAAATAACTATCATTATAATGACAACAAAAAGAGCAAAGACAAAAATAATCCATGGCACAAATTGAAGCCAGACAATAGATTTCACTCGTCTCCAGGTATTTCTAGCAACAGTGCTAAGTTGCCAATCTTTACTTTTATCAGCTTCTCCAATTCCTCCCACCAATGCTCCTCTAGCCCAGGCTTGAACCACAATGCCAAAAATAAACATAAAAATAATAGAGACTGCTATTTCTACACCAATTAAAAAATAAATGGGGACAGGCACAGCTTTAAGTGCCGGCTTTAACATGTCTTCCCAAGGATCAATACTTTCTTCTACTTCTTCATCCATTAAAAAATCTTCTGCAAAATCTTCATCTTCTTCTAAGTTATAGTATTCATCTTCGTAATCATAATCTAAATCTAAGTCTTGTTCTAAAGATTCAAAATCAAACTCTTCTTCTTTAACCTGTTCATCTATGGAGTCAGAAATATTATCACCAGCTCGATTAAAAGAATTACCACTCCCAGAGCTAAAAACTACGGCGGCTACACCTAAAATAAGAAGTTTTTTATTGGATTTAATTAAAGCCCAAGCATCTTTATAAAAATTAACAATACTCCACTCAACAATTTTCTTTTGAACTTGTTTGGGTGTTTGATTTTGAGGTTGATCTTTTGTTTGTGTCATGAACTCTTTTTATTATATGTCATTCTGAATTGCACCACTATTGCCAATATTACTAACACCCCTACGATTGCTAAGAAACCAGTAAGCTGGGGAGATAACAAAGCAAATGGAATGGATATATTATACAATAAAAAATTTAGATGGTACGAAAGATGCTGTGCACTAATTTCTGACACTATGATATACTTCCCACATGTCAAAAAAGAATATGAAAAAAACCACAATCAAACCCAAAAAAAAAACTGTTGCTAAAAAACAAACTACTCCAAAACAAGTAATGAAAAAAGTTAATACCATGCCAGTACAAACTGCAAAAGTTAAACCAAACAAACAAGTAAAAATGTTTTTAATTGCCGCTATAGTTTTAGCTGGTCTTTATTTTTTTAAACACTTATTTATAGTAGCTTTGGTTAATGGTCAACCTATTAGCAGAATTCAAATTGTTAAAGAATTAGAAAAAAAACAAGGTCAAATGTTGCTAGATCAAATGATTAGCGAAACTTTGATTAACCAAGAAGCTAAAAAACGAGGAATTAATATTGCTCAAAGTGAAATTGACGAAGAATTAGCTAGTTTAGAAGAAAGCTATGGTCTTCAAGGTGGAGATTTAGAAGAACTGCTTAAACTCCAAGGAATGACAAAAGAAGACTTAGCTAAACAAATCAAAATTCAAAAAGTTATTGAAAAAATGTTAGCTGATGAAGCTTCAGTCTCAGAAGAAGAAATTGATCAATACATTGAAGACAATAAAGACTTCTTGGGTGAAGATGAAGATCCAGCATTAATGAGAGACCAAATTAAGGATCAATTAACTCAACAAAAAATGAGTGAAAAATTTCAAGAAATATTGGAAAATCTAAAAGCAGAGGCTAAGATCAAATATTTTTTAGAATACTAAATATTAAAAATAGACATATTCGTTATATTAGGTATTAATCTAAATTTTTAATAAACTTCAATAGCTGGTCTCTGTATTTTTTTTCTGCCAACATGAACTTAAGATGAGCTTTCATATATCTAACCGGGTCACCGGTGGTCAGCCATTCTCCATCAACTACCTTAGTTCTAAGCACCCCATCTTTAGCTAATTTAGCATTAGCATCTTGAAGCCACAATTCATTATCAAGACCAGTTGCATCAGGCGTGAGATAATTAAAAATTTTTGGAGTTAAAATATATCTTCCATATGAAGCTAAATTGCTAGGAGCTTCTTTTAGCTTTGGTTTCTCAATTAAAAAATCCACCTGATCTTTAGTACCTTTTTTATGTTTCACCATGGCATAACGAACTACTTCTTCATCTGGAACTTCTTGGACAGCTAAAACTCCGTCGCAAGGATTTTTAGTAAAAAAATCTACAATTTGTTTAACAGCACTTACTTTACTTAAAACTAAATCATCACCCCACATCACTACAAAAGCTTCATCATTAGTTAATAATTCTTTTGCAGACAATACAGGCCTGCCATTACCATATGGTAAACGGTCGTCCTGAGGAATAACTGTAATTTTAGGTAAAGTAAAAATTTTTTCTACCTTATCCCAGCGTTTAAGCTTACCTTGCCTAATCATTAAAGTTCTAATGTTGATAGCTTTGCCATAAAAATAATCTTCGAACTTAGATACTTCCGATGGAACAGCCACAATAATCACTTCTTCGATACCAGCATCACCGCATTCTTCAACCAGATATTGAATGACTGGTTTATCAATAATAGGCAATATTTCTTTCGGAAAAGTTTTCGTAATTGGTAAAAAGCGTGAACCAAAACCAGCTGCTGTAATAATAGCGCGCTTAATTTTTGTTTGTTTATTTTTCATAGACAAGTTAACAATTTATCTAAGTATTACTCATTATATAATAAAGACAAGGTGAATTTTGAAGGAAGAGAGGGTCCCCTGGAGCAAAAAACTATAGATAATTAAGCCCTTAATATTGTATACTCGCAACTATGACCAATATTTTTAAAGTTAAAAATTTTCAATTTCCTTATGATTATAAATTCCCTGGCCAAGCTAATGATGAAAAAATTCTTTTTGTCACAAGAGAAAACAGGCTTATGTTGAAGTTAAGACAAATTTTTATTGTTTTCATATCAATCATCGTATTGCTTTTAGGTTTTACTTTAGCCAATTTCTTGAACAAGGCACTTGAAATTAATACTGTCTCAGTTTACATGCTATCTCTTTTTCTAAGTTTACTATTTTTTGTGATTGGCTGGTGGTGGATCAACTTATTATGGAAAAAAAGTCTTTGTATAGTAACCAACAAAAGATTGACAAAATATATCTACACTACCCCTGCTAGTCGCTATAGCCTTTCTCTACCACTTGGGATGATTGTCGATACTGGAGCATACAGCAAAGGCTTTACTCAAGCGTTTCTTAAATTAGGTACTTTTGTAGCTAGATCAAGTGCTGCCAGTTCCGGTGTCTCTACGGACAGTCCATCTAGAATCAACAAAAAATATTTTTATATTAATCACATCAATTGTGCAGAAGATCTTCAACATTATGTTAATAAGCTATTATCTAACTTTAGAAAGAATGACAAAAATCTAGATAAATTTAGACCTTTTATTCCTCATCTTAAAGGAGAAAAAAGGAAAGAATTTATGAAAAAGTATCCAGAATATTGGAGTTAAAAATGCAACAGGCAAACCAGAATCAAGTTATCATCCCTTCATATGATAAACTTAAAATTCTTAAATCAAACAAAACTGAAAAGGCATTTAATTTTTCAGTACAAGCTCATCATGATCAATTTAGAAAAATTAGCGGGGAACCTTACATTGTTCACCCAATTGCTGTTGCAGAACACATCGCTACCTATGATGTGAGTGAAGATCATATCTGTACAGCATTGTTACATGATGTCTTAGAAGATACTCAAGTTAGTCCTGGCGAAATTGAAAAAGAGTTTGGCACAGTCGTGCTGCAAATGATCTCTAGTTTAACAGGCAGAAGTATTGTGGATATGACTAAAAAAGAGAAACAAGAAACATGGGATGAACGTAAAAAAGAATATTTAAAACATCTTGAACAAGACAAAATTGATTATAAAACATTACTAATTTGCTGCGCTGATAAAATCCATAATTTAACTACACTAACCCAGGATCTACAAGCTCATGAACCTAGTATCTGGCAAGAGTTAAACGCTCCTGCAGAAAAACAATTATGGTATTATCAGCAAATTTTGGCTATCTTGAAAAAAAGATTAAACCACCCAATTGTTGATGAATTGACAATGCTCGTAGAAATATTTGAGTCGCTTATTAATAAACAAGCTTAAACTCTTATTGAATCAACTGATAAACTCGCCAATTCACATTTCTCTCACCTTGTCTCTCTATTTCTAGTTGTTTCTCTGCTGCTATATTTGCCTCTAATCCCTGCCAACTTAAAATTAAATAAGTATTATCTGGTTGATATTTTTTTTGATACTTTTCAATTAATTCTTGATTTACCCCATCACTGCCTTTAAAAGTCATATTTTTATTTTTAAAATAAAAAATTGCAATACCATCTGGCAAAATGCCTAATGATTTATCTGTGATAATTAAATTTTTTTGATTTTCTTGTTGGTCAAAAAAATTTCTTAACTCTTGTATGCCAATTCCAGAAGGCTCACCGGTGAAAAATTGCCAGGCTTCTTTTTCTGGCAAACTACTTTGTGCAGGATTAGTTAATAAAAAATAAGTATTTTTTAAAGGGTTTAAAAAAATTAATAATAAAAATATTACTAAAGGCACAGTTAATTTTTGATATTTATCTCTAATTTGAATAATGCTGCTGGCAACTAATGGGATCAGTGGCCAAAGCATAAATAAAAAATATCTTGGATATAAAATTTTACCAAAAAACAACATTGCTAAAATTGGTACTACCGCTTGAATGAATAAAAATATTTTTTCCTTTAACTTATCTTTAAAAAGAAATGCAGCAATCATTAATAAAAAGAAACCTATCCCCATATAACTCAATAACCATTCGCTAATTTGTAAAGAATTATCTTTAACTCCGACAAATGGCCTAGTAAAAAATTCGTCAAAAGTTTTAATAAAATCATGAGTTTTACTAGCAATAACCTCGTAATATGTTGATAAACGTAGAATCGCTTCAATTGCCTTAGCAAGGGCTATGGCTAAAGCAAGAAAAAAAAAGTATCTAAAAACATTCTTTTTATTTTTTTTCTCTAAAAACAAAAAACTCAAAGGCAAGAACATAATAAAAAAATTAGCTGAAGATTTAGTTAACAAGCCCAAACCAATCACAAGTCCCAATAAAACTGCCTGTTTAAGTTTTAACTCTTTAGCTATCAATAAAGAAAAATATGCTGCCTGCACACCGAAGAATAAAACACTAGCATCCATCAGGGCTAAACCATCGTAAATTAAAAAGAAAGGCAAAAATAAATATAAAGCAGTAGATAACAAAGCAGTCTTTTTATTAAATAATTTTTGACTAATAGCATAAAGCGTCACAATTGTTCCCAAGCCTGCCAAAACAGAAACAATTCTACCTGCAATTACTGGTTGAGCAATAACCCTGTGACTAATACTAACTAGCCAAATAAAAAAAGGTTGTTTACCATCCATCAAAGAAATAAATTTAGACCATTGCCAATTCAAAATAATTTTTTGTGCCCAACGAATATAAATCGCTTCATCAAAAAAAAGAGGAAATTTAAAAATGAAAACGAAGCGACTTAAAATATAAAAAAATAAAATTGCTAATAAAAAAATATTTTTACGAACAAATAATTTTTTGGATTTTAAATCAAATTTCATATTGCTATTATATAAAAAAGAGGAGGTGAATTCCGAAGGAAGAGAGGCCACCCTGGGGTGCAAGGTGAATTGCGTAGCAAGAGAGGCCAGCCTGGGCTGTCGCGAAGCGAGAGAGGGTGCCCTGAGGTAGAAGGTACCCTGGGGTAAAAACTAATTACACTTGCCTACTTTAGCTTCAACAGTCACTTCTTCAAAACCTAAACCTTTCAGTAATGCTTCCATTTGTTTTTTTGCATTTTGACTAGCCTCATCCAGAATTCCAGCTTCACAAGCTGCATCATAAATTGATTCTTCTGCAGCTTTTCTTGCTGCTGATTCCAAATCTTTGTCTCCTTTATTTAAAACACCTTGCTCTCTATCATAGACTCTTGTCTTTTCTTGGTTTAAATAAGTAGTAAAAACTTCTGTAGCTGGCAAATACATTTTGACTGTATTATTTTTAAGTTCAATGTCAGCGTTAGAAATAGTAGCTAGATCAACTCCAGCAATTACTTTGCCATGTGCAATTAACAAAATTTTGTCACCGAATAAAAATTCTTTAAAAACGTTGTCATCGTTAGTTTTAGCATCAATAATTTTTTCAATAGTAAAAGCCGCAGTTTCCAAACGACCTAATTCTTGAATCTCTTTAATCACAGCAGTTTGATCAGCATTAATAGTATAAGCAGACTGCGATTGAGTTTTTTTATAAATAAAAATAATAAACGAAATAAAAATGATCAAAATTAATAATTTGATGAAGAGTCTGGTCACAGACATAAAGCTTTTAAATACCATCATTCTATTTTACAGTGAAAGTTCTGAATAACAAGCTAATCTTTCAATAGCATGAAATTTCATTCTGCAAAAACTTTACAAAAAAAGTCAGAATTAAAACTTATACTCTAATTGTGAACATCAACAGGTTTAAACAGTTGTTTTTTATTGCTTTCGCATTATTCTGTTTTTTTAATCCAGTTGATAAAGCTTATGCTCAACTTATCATCAAACAAGTTTACCCTAATCCTTTGACAAATGAACAAGAATGGATTGAAATATTTTATCCGCATACTTATATCAATGAAATTAATTTATCTGAATGGACTTTATGGGATCAACTATCAAGCCAATCTTTAATTTATAGCTTTGAAAACCAAACTATTGAACCCGGAGAATGTTTGAGCTTGAGTATCAATAATAAACTTAATAATAGTGCTGATGGTATTTTTCTTAAAGACGCTCAAGACAATACTGTTGACCAAATGTCTTATGATTATTCACAGCCGGGAAAAAGCTGGTTGCGTAGTTGTTTAGAAGAGAACAAGTTTGAAATAAGTCAAAATAATAATTGCTCAACAATACTGGAATTTTGTCCAACTCTAACCACAACTCCTATTCCTAGTCCGTTTGTTAGTCCTACATCTAGTTTAACGCCTACAATCTATCAGCAACTTCAATTATCAGAAATTATGGCTTGCCCAGAAGAAGGAAGTGAGTGGATAGAAATTTTTAATCCACACAATGTTTCAATATCTTTGAATGGATGGAAGATCTGGGATGAACAGAACATGATATTTTTATTTGATAATCAACTCATCCAGGCTCAGTCTTTTTCTACAATTGAAATTTACAATAAACTCAATAATTCAGGAGACCAGATCAATTTATATAATCCAAATAATGAAAAAATGGATAGTTTTGAATTTAAAAATTGTAAAAAAGGAACAAGTTACATCTTTCACTTAGGAACATGGTATGAAACAGATCAACAAAGCAAAAATCAAACAAATATTTTTACTCCTCAGCCTTCAACAGCCACAGTGAGTTCAAAAATCAATCAAGCATTAAATAAAAATGTTAATAACAATGAAAAAGAGGTCAATAATTCTCATCAAAAAAAACCAAGTAAAAAAACTGATTCATCAGTCCTACCTACAATAAATTTGTCAAGTTTAAAATTAGAAACAGCAGTTGTAGCTTTATCTGATATGAAAAACTATAACATATTGTTTGACCCAAAACAAGTCAGTAAAAAGGCTATTCTAAGTGTTATAATCGGGGGTATTCTTTTAAGCATTACAGGCATATATAGCTTTTATGAGCAATATAAAAAACAATATACTCCAAAATTACATTAATGCATTTATCCCACCAGTTATTTGGGCATTAGTAATTTTCTTTCTTTCTGATCAAGAAGTTTTACCTGGTTTTAGTATTAATGCTCTTGATTTCATATCTAAAAAATTAGCTCATATGTTTGTTTATGCTGTCTTATATCTATTGATTTACAGGGGAGTATTAATTGTCAGAGAAAAAACTTCTGGTTATAAAACTTGGTTATTCCCATTGCTTATTTGTTTTATATATGCAATTACAGACGAAATTCATCAGTCCATAGTGCCAGGTAGACATGCGACTATCAGAGATATAAGTTATGATATGCTTGGAGCTAGTATTGTCATATTATCTAAAATAGGATATATTTAATTTCCACAAGTATGTTAATAGTAAAAATAACAACTTATTGGTGTATTGACTCAAGAAACATATATTTTGTATACTAAAACTTAGCGTTATAACTTTAGTAACTAACCGACACTTGACTTGATAAATCAAGCAATTACACTATATAGTACAAAAAAAATTTGAAAAATATAATAGAAAGGAATAAATTATGACCAAAGCACAACTTATTACAGTCGTTGCAAAAAAAGCTCATCTTACTAAAAAAGCTGCTAATGATGCGGTAGAAGCACTTTTTGACGAAGTAGTGAGAAACCTAAAAAAAGGAGAAAAAGTTGTTATCTCCGGTTTCGGTACTTTTTATGTCAATAAAGTCGAAGATAAAGCTGTTGAACCTTTTGGTAATAAAAACAAAAGAATGGTTGTCAAAGGCCACAGAGTGGTTAACTTCAGAGTTGGCAAACCTCTAAAAAGAGCTGTTTGGTAAACTATAGATACAAAAATTGATGTTTGTGCACAGCATCTTCCGTACCAGCTGAGTTTTACACTCTTCATACCAGCTAAATTCTCTTTGAGAATTTAGGGTCTGAAGTGAAATTCAGGGTCCGAAATAAAAATCACCGTTTAATAACGGTGATTTTTAATTTATCATCTTGTGAGTATAAAAACTTGGCAATGGAGTTTGAAAAAATACGAAAGCGCAAGTAGCTGATTATCTCTTTGGAGATTGTCTTTTTCTTCTTGCTTTACCACCTGTACCAATCTTTCTGGTTTCTTTCATACGATCATCTCTTGAAAGCAAATCAACTTTTTTTAAGGCAGATCGCAGATCTGGATTGAATTTTAATAAAGCTCTACTAAGACCATGAGCAACAGCATCTAACTGAGCTCTAACACCAGAACCGGTTACTTTAACTGTTACAGCAAATTGACCTCTGGTTTTAGTGACATCAAAAGGTTTGTTATAAATTAAATTAGCATTGGCAACACTTGTAAAGTATTCGCCTGCAACTTTATTGTTAACTACAAAATCACCTTCACCTTCATAAATTCTTACTCTAGCATTAGCAACTTTTCTACGACCAATACCTTCAACATATTCTGTATTTGGAATTTTAAAATTTGCTTTTAAATCAACTTTAGCACTAGCTTTAGCTTGATCTTTTTTAGCACTAAATCTTTTCTTTGGCTTAATCACCTTTTTAATTCTGGTATTTTTTTTGCTCATTTTAATTGCCATAATATTAGAAATTCTGAATTATTAATTATTATTTCAGACCCTAAATTCTCAAAGAGAATTTAGCTGGTATGAAGAGTGTAAAATTCAGCAGGTATGAAAGATACCTTCAGGTTAATTTTTAATTGATTTAATTTGACTTTTATGAGGGTGTTCCTCGGCAGCATAGATCTTCAATCTAGCCATTCTATCTTTTCTTAATTTATTTTTTGGTAACATATTTTTAACAGCTCTTCTAATGACTTCTTCAGGCTTTCTTTGAATCATGTCAGAAAAAACCATTTCTTTTAAACCACCTGGGAAACCAGTGTGCCATCTGTACATCTTTTTATCTTTTTTACCTCTGGTTAATTCAACTTTTTTAGCATTAACGACTACTACATAATCTCCAGCATCAGTATGAGGAGTATAAGTAGCTTTATTCTTACCAATTAATTGAACTGCAATTTTAGTAGCAATTCTTCCTAACACTTTACCTTTGACATCAACTAAATGCCAATCTCTATTAACATCTTCTTTGCGCTGGCTGTAAGTCTTATTAGTTTTCATGTTTATCTAATTTTAAATTCTAAATTTTTAATTATTAATTATTTTTTGCTAACGGCTTTTAAATTTAATTTTGCCTTTGTCTTGCTAGTTTTTTTAAGACTGGCTTTTTCAGTAGCTACTTTTTTGCTTGCAGTTTTCTTTACAGAGCTTGCCTTTTTAGCTTTAGTTTTAGGTTTTACTTTACTATGGTCTTTACCACTTTTAAGAGTACCTAGTTTTTCTGGTTTATTCACTAATTCTAATCTCACCATTTCAGAATTATCACCTTTTCTTTTACCTAAGACAACAATCCTAGTAAAACCAGAATTTCTGTCTTTCATAACAGGAGCAACTCTATCAACTAAAGTATTAACTATATCTCTCTTGCCAAAAAATCTATGTAAGACTCTTCTAGAAGTAAGATCAGCTTTAGCTGCTTTATAGATTAATTTATCACTAAGACGCTTAGTTTCTTTAGCTTTTGCTTTAGTAGTCACTATATGACCTTGTTCCACTAAGGAACGAACTAAATTACGAAGCAATGCCTTGCGATGATTAGTATCTCTATTAAAATGGCGTTTCTTTATTCTATGTCTCATGTGTTAATTTTGAATTTAAAATTAATAACTAATTCTAATCTTCTAAGCTAACTCCTTTTTTCTCTAAGGATGCGTTGATAATATCAACACTCTTTTCACCTAAATTCTTAACTTTGGCAATAGTAGCTTTTGGTACATTGGATAAATCTCCAACTGTAGCAAAACCGCCTTTTCGTAGAGCATTAGCGATTCTTGTTGGTAAATCTAATTCTTCAACAGTTAACCTTAAAGTCTCAGCTTCTTGTGGAGTAAGACTTGGTTCTTCATCTTCTGGTTCTGGTAAAACAGGATCAACTATTTGACTAAACTGTTTAACCAAAATTCTAGCTGAATCTCGAACAACATCAAGTGGAGAAACTGTTCCATCAGTTGTCACATCCAAAACTAATCTATCAAAGTCAGTTCTTCTTCCAACACGAGTGGCCTCAACATCATAGGAAACTTTAATGACAGGTGAAAAAAGAGCATCAACTGGAATTTCTCCAATCACATCACTCTTAGCTTCTTCTGCATTGTAGTAACCAATGCCAGATTCTACAGTCATTTCAACAGCTAAACTTTTACTTTTAGATAAAGTCGCAATATATAAATCTGGGTTAACAATTTCAAAACCAGCTTCACATTGAATATCAGCTGCTGTGACTTCTTTTTCACCTTTAACTGATAATCTTAAGGTGCCTTGTTCGGCATTTTCAGCTTTAATTCTCACTTGTTTAAGATTAAGAACTAATTCGATGACATCTTCACTCATACCTGCCAATGTGCTGAATTGATGATCAACACCATCAATTTTAATTTTAGTAATAGCACATCCTGGTAGAGATGTAAGTAGTACTCTTCTTAGAGCATTGCCAAGAGTATGACCATAACCTTTTTCTAAAGGTTCAATGACCATTTTGGCGTAAGTAGCACTAGATTCTACTTCATTAATAGTGAATTTAGGCTCCATCACTGGATATTGGTTTAAATCTTGACTCATAATTGTTTCTCCTTGTTTCTCCTCCCTCTTTTAAAGAGGAATCTGTTACTAGATAATTAATTTTTACAAAGTTATCTACTATAGAATTCAATAATTAATGCTTCGTTAATACCTTCTAAAATATCTTCTCTTTCTGGTAATCTCACAACTTTTCCTGCTGAAGCTTTTCTGTCTAGCCAAGCTGGAATAGTAGGATTTTCTTCTTTTAACTTTTCAGCAACGATTGGAATCTTAATAGTCTTTTCCTTGAGCATAATGATGTCATTAACTTTAACAGAGTAAGATGGAATATTCATTTTTTTACCATTAACTTGGACATGATTGTGACTGACTAATTGTCTAGCTGCTGTTCTGGTTGGAGCCCAACCTAAACGGTAAACTACGTTATCAAGTCTTCTTTCAAGTAAACTAATTAAAGCGCTACCAGTATTAGTTTGATGTTTTTCAGCTTTCTCAAACAAAGTTTTCATCTGTTTTTCCAGAACACCATAAATATATTTAACTTTTTGTTTTTCTTTAAGCTGTACGCCAAAGTTTGACAATTTTCTTCTACCTCTTGGGCCATGTTGCCCTGGTCTAACCATTAACCTTTTAGCAGTTTTCAGAGCATTAGTTTTAAGCCCTAAGTCTTCGCTAACTTGTCGTTGTAATCGTTGTTTTGGTCCTGTATATCTTGCCATAAATAATTTATTTTTTATTGATCTTTTGATAATTAGTAGCTTGATCACTCCTAACTTCTCACTAATCACTATCTATTATGTTTTGCTTTTCTTTTTCTAGTTCCATTATGAGCAATAGGTGTAACATCAGCAATCATGCCGACTTTAATACCATGAGCTCTAATAACTCTAAGAGCTGTGTCTCTACCAGTTCCTGGTCCTTTTAAATAAACGTCCATATGATTCATACCAAAGCTTTTAGCCTTGTTAATAGCGTTTTCAACAGTTACAGTAGCTGCAAAAGGAGTTGATTTCCTTGAACCTTTAAAACCAGCGGCTCCTGTTGATTCCCAGCAGACGACATTCCCAGATTCATCAGTGATACTCACTAGAGTATTGTTAAAAGTAGCACTCACATAAATTCTACCTCTAGCTATGGTTTTGTTTTGTTTTCTTTTATTGGTTCTATTTGTTCTTCTTACTTTTGGCATAATTTAATTTTATTGACCTATAGTTGCTTTAGTCTTCTTGGCTGCGTCTAATTTAGCTGCCATTTCTTTAGTCATAGCACCAACAGTTCTTCTCTTAGAACCTCTTCTGGTACGAGCATTAGATCTAGTGCGTTGACCTCTAGAAGGCAAAGCTTGAATATGTCTAATTCCTCGATAACATTTAATCCTTTTAAGACGATTAAGATTATCACTAACAATTCTTCTTAAATCACCTTCGATAATATGTTTATCAAGAGCTCTCTGAATTTTATTAACTTCATCACTGGTTAAATCTCGAGCTCTTTTTTCTGGATCAATCTTTATTTCTTTTAAAATTTCATCTGCAATTTTTGGCCCAACGCCATAAACATATCTCAGAGAGATTTTAACTTTTTTATTATCTGGAATATCATGACCTGCTATTCTTGGCATATTAACCTTGACGCTGTTTGTGCTTTGGGGTCTTACAAATAACCCGCACAACTCCTTTGCGTTTAATAATTTTACACTGGCGACACATCTTCTTTACAGATGATTTGACTTTCATATTAAGTTTAATTTCATTTCAACTAGAACCTGAAATATACCTCAATCTTTAAGAAAAGAAAAGGATTAATTTTTTAATTCCTAGCTTTTTTTACAGAACGATAAGTAATCTTACACTTTGTCAGGTCGTATCTTGATACATAACCTTTGATTAGATCCCCGGGAAGAACTCTAATTCTATGTAATCTCATTCTCCCTGTTAATGTTGCAAGCAACATCCGGTCTTTCATTTGTTCGACATCTGCCTCTGTGATTCTCACTCTAAACATAGTATTAGGCAAACATTCTTCAACAACACCTTCAACAATAATACGATCTGATCTACTAGCCTTTTGGCTAGCAGTAGTATCAACTTGTCTTTTCGCTTTAGCTGCTCGCTTATGTTCTTGTACTTTACCCATAATTTACTATATCTATAAATAACCTGCTAATTATACCAGATGTCACTCGAGAAATCACCTATAGTTGAAAATTTGTTAAATTTTTAATTTCTTTTTAATATTAGAGAACACCTGATCAACATCTTTTTCACCATCAACAGTAATTAATTGACTTCTATCTTTATAATAATCTAACACTGGAGCAGTTTTTTCATGAAAAAGTTCAATTCTTTTTCTAATAGCTTGTAATGTTTCATCCTCTCTATCACTAATTCTGCCAGAAATTCTCCATAAGGCTTCTTTGTCTGATACATCAATGAAAATCACCTTTTCTGTTCCATCAGAAAAAGCTTCGGATTGGGCAACAGTTCTTGGGAAACCATCTAAGATATAACCATTAGCATATTCTTTTCTTTCTAAATATTTTATGACCACCTCTAAAACAGTGTTGTCTGGTACTAAAGCACCAGAATTTAACATTTCTTTTAACCATCTCCCTAATTTGCTTCTTCTTTTAGCCATTTGACGAAAAATATGTCCAGATGATAAATAAGGCACACCTAACTCTGCAGCAAGCAGATTTCCTTGGGTTGATTTTCCAGCTCCTTGAATCCCAACAAGAATAATTTTCATGAGTCTTCTTCCTTTTTGTTTTTCTAAAAACGAGTAATTATACCTCTTAATTTTATTCAGAACAATCTAATTTTTAAATGTATTTGTCGTAGTTTTGACCTACCAACATACTTTCAACTTGTTTGGCAGTTTCTAAAACAACTGAGACAACAATTAAAACACTGGTTCCACCAATGGCTAATGATTGAACCCCAGTGAAATTTTGAGCTATTGATGGTAATAAAGCAACAAAACCTAAAAATAAGGCACCAACAAAAGTAACTCTGGTGACTACATATTCCAAAAACTTTTTAGTTGGACCTCCTGGTCTAATTCCTGGAACAAATGCCCCACTTTTCTTTAATTCATCACTTAAATCTTGTGCATTGAAAAACACCAAAGCAGAAAAGAAAGTAAAACCAAAAACAATTAGAAAATAAATAGTCATATAAATAACAGATGTTTGGTCAAACCAGAGAGCCATTTTCTGTCCAAGATTAATTAGGTTAGTTTTATCTGAAGCAGTTAGAATTTTGGCCAAAAAAGAAGGAGCCATCATTAAAGATAATGCGAAAATGATAGGCATTACACCAGCCACATTAACTCTAATTGGCAAGTGAGTAGTTTGCCCTCCAAAACTTCTGCTGCCTCTAGTTCTTTTAGCATATTGAATTTGCACTTTTCTGATTGCCTCATTCATAAATACCACTAAAGCAACAACTAGCACAAATAAAATTGCAAAAGTAAGCATAGTTATCAGTTGTTGTGTGTCAACAATAGAAACAGTTTGGGCAAGTGCTACTGGAATTTGACTAGCAATACCGGCAAATAAAACCATTGAGATACCATTTCCCAAACCGTATTCACCAATCAATTCTCCCAGCCACATCAAAACCATCGATCCAGCAACCAAAGTAGTAATCATGGTAATCAAAGCTACTGGCTCTCTCGTCTCTAAAAGAGTTTGAGAATTAAGCAAAGCAATCACAGAAATACTTTGAAAAATAGCCAAAGGGACGGTTAATAATCTAGTATATTGATTTACTTTAGCTTTACCTGTTTCTCCTTCTTTTTGCATTTCTTTAAGATTAGGAAAAACCATAGCAGCCAATTGCATAATAATAGAAGCAGAAATATAAGGATTAATTCCGACCGCTACCACCGATAATCTAGCTAAAGTCCCACCTGAAAAAATATTCAACAGATTTAAAAATTCACTACCAGAAAAAATTGACTGAAGTTGTTCTAAATCAACAGCTGGCAATGGAATATGAGCTAAGAGTCTAAAAACGAAAAAAACACCTGCAGTAAAAAGAAGCTTTGTTCGCAGCTGTTTATTTTTAAAAATTTTGCGGGTTTGCTTTAATATTTTATTTAACACTGAATAATTTTCAATTTTAAATTCTTAATTTTTAATTCATGTAGCTTTTATACAAAAAAAATTACAAAATAATACTATATTTTTAATTTAGAATTTATAATTCAAAATTATATTTCTATCTTACCACCTAAACTCTCGATAACCTCTTGTGCTTTCTTGCTAACTCTTAAACCTTTAACAGTAATTTTTTTATCTAATTTCTTGCCTGTATGGATAATTTTAGCTTTTCTAAATCTTTTATCAATAATTTTATTTAATTTAAGAGTTTCTAAAGAAATAACATTAGTATCTAATTTATTAAGATCATCAAAAGTTACTTCTGCGGTTGGTCGTAAAACATTCATCTTAGACTTGCCTCTAGTCATAGGCATTCTTTTGATTATTGGCAGTTGTCCACCTTCAAACCAAACAGGAACTTTCACCCCACCAGTACGTGATTTTTGACCTTTAACACCTTTGCCAACAGTATGACCACCCTTACCACAACCATAGCCTCTTCCGATTCTCTTTTTCTTTTTGCTGGTGATTTTTGTTAATTGAGTTAATAATGACATGATTATTTTTTATTCTTTTTGGTTGGCTTAGCTGCAACTTTCTTTTTTGCAGGAGCTTTAGCTGGTTTAGTAGCTTTGCTTCCAGTAGGCTTTGCTTTCTTTGCTGCTGAAGTTTTTTTAGCTTTAACTTCTTTTTTAGCTTTTTTTGCTACTTCTTGTTTTTTTTCTTCAATTATCTTTTCTCTTTCTTTATCTTGTTTAATCACTTCTTCAATTGATTTCAATTTAATACCTCTAACTTTAACAATTCGTTCAATATGTTTCAAAGCTTCAAAAGTAGCATAAACATTAGAAGCTTGGTTTCTGGTGCCCAGAACCTTAGCAGAAATATCTCTTACCCCTGCAGCTTCAACAACTGCTCTAACTGGTCCACCAGCAATAACGCCAGAACCACTTGGGGCTGGCTTAAGTGTAACTTTAGCTGCACCTTTCTTAACAGTCACGCTAAAAGGAATAGTAGTACCTTGTAAAGGTAAGGTAATCATTTTTTTCTTAGCTTTTTTAATGCCTTTTTTAATAGCAGAAACAACATCACCAGCTTTACCAAGACCTACACCAACTTTTCCTTTTTTGTCTCCAACAACCATAACCACAGAAAATCCAATATTATTACCACCTTTGGTTTTCTTTGATACTCTAGAAATTTGAATCACTTTCTCATCAAATTCTTTAGGTTCGTGTTTAAAATTGTTTCTTCGCTGCATAATTTTCTCAATATATTTTTTACTTATGTTTAATATTAAATCTGAATACCACCTTTTTTAAGAACGTCTGAAACAGCTTTGATTCTGCCATGGAATTTATAGTGGCCTCTATCAAAAACTAAGTTTTTAATTTTCTTAGTTTTTAATTTAGCTAATAAATCCTCAGCTATTTTTTGAGCTCTCTGAGTTTTAGTACCAGTCATTTTCTTTTTCTTTGACATATCTGAAGTTGATAATAAAGTTTTAGCCTTATCATCATCAATAACTTGTAAAGAGAGATGTTTATTTGATCTCAAGACATTTAATCTTGGTCTGCTAGCACTACCATGCAGTTTAGATCTAACTCTAGCTCTTCTTTTTTCTTTTAGTGTTTTATCGTGTCTAACTTTGTGCATTATTTTTAATTAAATGAATATTTTTTAACTAACAGCAGCTTTACCTGATTTTCTTCTTACTATTTCATCTTCATATCTAATACCTTTACCTTTATAAGGTTCTGGTTTTCGAACTGCTCTAATATCAGCTGCCATCTGACCAACTCTTTGTTTATCAGTACCTTCGATGTGAATTACGTTATTGCTTTCAATCTTGAGTTTAACTCCTTCAATAGCTGTTACCTCAACTGGGTGAGAAAAGCCTACTGATAAGGTTAAACCAGCTCCTTTACTAGCAACACGATAACCTGTACCAACTAATTTAAGAGTCTTCTTATATCCTTGAGTTACACCAATAACATGATTATCAACTAAACTTCTAATCAAACCATGATTAGCTTTAGTTTGTTTTAAATCATTTTTTCTAGTTACTAAAACCTGGTCATCTTTAACTTCAACATTGATGTTAGGTAAAAGATCTACTTTTAATTCTCCTTTTTGACCCTTAACAATCACTTGACTATCGCTCACAGTGACTGTGACTCCTGAAGGAAGGCTGATAGGTTTTTTTCCAATTCTTGACATTTCTTATACACAGTATCTTTCGTACCAGCTGAATTTTACACTCTTCATACCAGCTAAATTCTCTTCGAGAATTTAGGGTCTGAAGTGAAATTCAGGGTCCGAAATATAATTCTTAATTTAAAATTTTTAATTATTTTGATGGTTAATTACCAAATTTTACAAAGTAATTCACCTCCGACATTTTTTTCTCTTGCTTGTCTATCTATCATTACACCTTTATTGGTGGAAATAATAGTGATTCCGTAACCATTCAAGGTACTAGGAATTTTATTAGAAGCAGCATAAATTCTTCTGCCTGGCTTGGATAATCTTTTTACACCTGTGATAGCAGGCAAGCTATCTACATATCTTAATTTAACTATTAATTCTTTTTGTGGTTTCTTTTCCACTACTTCAAAACTCTTAATATACTTATTTCTTTCCAGTATTTTAGCAATATCTTCCTTAATTTTTGAATGTGGCAAGACAACCTCATTCTTTTTTGCTAAGAAGGCATTTTTTATTCTGATGATCATGTCCCCAATTGGATCGGTTATTAACATAGTTTTCTTTTATTTACTGGCTTTTACTACTCCTGGAAGTTCTCCTTTAACTGCTAACTCCCTAAAAGTAATTCTACTAAGACCAAAATATCGCATATAACCACGAGGTCGTCCTGTGATTTTACAACGATTTATACCTCTAGTAGAAACTCTGTTTTTCTTTTTTTCACCAGAGAGCACAAGTTTGCTTCTTTTAGCCAATAGTTTTTTTGATTTTGCAATCTTTGATTTACTTGCCATAATTTATTAATTAGTAATTGAGTTATTAGTAACTTAGTGATTAGCTGTTTAATTACTAGCTAATTACTTCTGACTTTTCACTAATCACTTTTTTTCTTCTTTTGCAAAAGGCATGCCTAATAATTCAAGTAATTTGAAAGTTTCTTCATCCTTTTTAGTACTTGTTATAATGTTAATTTGTAATCCTCTGATTCTTTCAATTTTGTCATAGTTTATCTCCGGGAATACAATCTGCTCTTCTAAACCTAAACTATAGTTACCTTGACCATCAAAAGCTGTTCTTGAGATACCTCTAAAATCTTTCACACGAGGTAAGGTGATAGAAATTAGTTTATCTAAAAACTGCCACATTAATAAACCTCGCAGAGTTACCATTACTCCCAAAGGATCTCCTGCTCTAAGTTTAAAACCAGCGACAGCTTTCCTTGCTAAAGTAACTTGAGGTTGTTGACCAGTAATAATTCTAAACTGTTCAACAATATTGTCCATCACTTTCTTTCTTGCTCTTGGATCTTGTGGGTCAGTTACTCCCATGTTTATCACAATTTTCTTAATCTTAGGTAAAGCGAAGTTATTATTATACCCCAGTTCTTTCATTAGTTGAGGGACAATTTCTTGCTGGTATTTTTCTTGTAATCTATTCATTTTTTTAATAATTCAGTGATTAGTAATTTAGTGAGAAGTGATTAGCTCCAAACTATTTTTTACCTTTTTTTTTCTGTTCAGGGACTACCTTTCCTGTCTTTTTAAATATTCTTTCTTTTCTGCCGTCTTTACTGACTCTATAAGCAATTCTATCTGCCTGACCTTTATCATTTAAGATGGCAATCTTAGCTAAAGACATAGGTCTTTCTCTTCTAATCTTTTCTCCAGCTCTATCAGCAATTTTTTTAATATGCTTGGCATAAACATTGGCATCTTTAACAACAACCAAGTTTTTGCTTGGCAACACTCTAACAATTTCGCTTTTCTTGCCTTTATCTTTACCTGCTGTCACTAGTACTTTGTCTCCGACTTTGAATTTCATAAGTTTATAAAACCTCCGGTGCTAAACTAGCAATTTTATTAAATTTCTTATCTTTGATTTCTCTGGCAACTGGTCCAAAAACTCTAGTTCCAACTGGATTTGGACTCTTTCTGGATTCAACAATAACTGCAGCGTTATCATCAAATCTTACATATTCACCATTAGCTCTTCTATTTTCTTTTCTTGTTCTAACAATCACTGCTTGAACTTTGGCACCTTTTTTTAGACTAGATTGAGGATCAGCAACAATAACTGAAGCAGATACTAAATCTCCTACGTGGCCAAATCTTCTTCTAGAACCACCATAAACCTGAATGACTCTAATTTTTTTAGCTCCACTGTTATCTGCGACTTGTAGTACTGATCTAAGTTGAATCATAACAATATAACTTTGACTTTTTCTAAAATTTTAAAATGCTTAGTTTTACTAATTGGAGCACAAGCAACTATTACAACCTCATCACCTAACTCTAATTTCATGCCTTCATAGTGACATGAATATTTTTTAGTTTTCTTCACATATTTTTTGTAAAGAGGATGTTTCCATTTTCTTACTACTTCAACAGTAGCAGTTTTATCTCTCTTTATTGATGTAATTTTGCCTTTTAGTGTCTTCTTCATTATTTATTTAAGTAACTAATAATTATTTCGGACCCTGCCTTTTTCTTCCTAGAAAAAGCAGCTGGTACGAAAGATGCTGTGCATATTTCGGACTCTATCTTTTTTTTCTTAGAAAAAGCAGCTGGTACGAAAGATGCTGCGTATATTTTTTTTACTTTTAGTAAGCTATGCACTTTTCTTTCCTACTAATTCTCTAACTGATTTAACTTCTTTAGATTCTTTCTTTGTATCAGTTGCTGGAGCTGCTGATTTCTTTTCTGTCATCACTGTTTCAACTCTAGCAATATCATCAGCAACATGTTTGACAAGACTTGGATTCTCTAACTTTCCAGCTTTTTTTTCAAGTCTCAATTTAGCTAATTGTATGAGTAATTCATCTAACTGCTTTTGTAATTGATCTTGTGTCTTAGAATGTAGTGCTTTAATGTCGTTTCGTTTCATATTATTTGCTAATGAATTTAGTTTTAAGTGATATTTTATGAGCAGCTTTAGTTAAAGCAGCTTTGGCGATTTCTTCTGAAACACCGCCCAATTCAAAAAGAATTGTCCCTGGTCTGACAACTGCGGTGTGATATTCAATCGCACCTTTGCCTCCACCCATCTTTACACCAACAGGTTTTTTAGTAACTGGTTTATGAGGGAAAATCCTAATCCAGTATTTACCTGTTCTTTTAGTGGCAAAAGTAATTTTCTTACGAGCTGCTTCAATTTCTCTAGAATTGACCCAGCCACCAGTTAAAGCTTTTAATGCATATTCACCAAAAGCAACAGTGGTGCCTCTGGCAGCTTTACCCCTATTTTTGCCTCTAAATTGTGTGCGGTATTTTGCTTTTCTAGGTTGTAACATAATTTATAATTTATAATTTTTTAAACTACTTCTCCTTTATTAATCCAAACTTTGACACCAACGTAGCCTGATCTAGTTCTAGCTGGACTTTCATAATAATCAATATCTGCTCTTAGAGTCTGAGTAGGAACACTGCCTCTAAAATACTTTTCACTTCTTCCAATCTCAGCACCACCAATACGACCAGAAAGTTGAATTTTTACACCTTTAGCACCAGCATCCATCACTTTATCTAGAGCTTGTTTAATAGCTCTTCTGTGAGGATAACGGCCAATTAATTGATTAATAATTCTCTCAGCAACAAGTTTGGCGCTAAGATCTGGTTGTTTAACCTCTTCTACTTTTAAATTAATTCTTTTTTGTTTTTTCTTACTTCCTCCAACATTAACAATTTTCTCAACTGACTTTTTAATTTCTTCTAAATTTTTACCACCTTTACCAATTACCACACCTGGTCTGGAAACTCTAAGTAAAATTTGAATTTTAGTTAAAGATCTCTCAATTTCAATATCTACTAGGCCTGCATTTGATAATTTAGCATTTAAATACTTTCTCAACTTTACGTCTTCTAAGACTTTTTGAGAGTAATCTTTTTTGTTAGCAAACCATCTAGACTTCCAAGTAAAGATCTTGCCTAATCTAAAACCGGTAGGATTAACTTTTTGACCCATGTTTTATGACCTCCCCCCAAAGCTTTTAGTTCTTGTAATATGAGACTTGCCTTTGGCTCCTTTGTCTACAGCAACCTTTTTCATATCTTGAGCTGCCGGAATCTTGCTTTCAACTGTTGGTTTGACTGCTTTTGTCTCTTCAATAGCTTCTTCTTTGGTTTTTTTCTTTGCTTTAATAACTGGTTCTGCTTGTTTGGCTTGAACCTTTGGTTTAGCTTCTTTGCTTTCAAGAATTACCCTGATATGGCAAGATCTCTTGAAAATGCCATGAGCTCTACCTCTACTAACAGCATTAAATCTCTTGTAAGTTGGACCAACTTCAACAAGAATACTTTTTAATTTTAAATCTCCTAATTTAAGACCATGATTGTGCCAAGCATTAGCCAAGGCCTGTCTGAGAACCTTCATTATAACTAAACTGGCTCTTTTTTCTACTACTGCTAATTGCTTAATTGCTTGTTCTAAAGGCAATTTTTTAACAGCATTAGCCACTAAACGTACTTTTCTTGGTGTTTGTCTGGTGTTTTTTTGTAATGCTGTAATTAACATAATATAAATTTTTTTCTTTAAAGATAACTTTAGGTCTTAGCAATAATTCTCTTAACAACCTTACCATGCCCTCTAAAGTTTCTGGTTGGAGCAAATTCTCCTAATTTATGGCCGACCATAGATTCATTAACAAAGACTTCAACAAAGTTCTTGCCCTGATGAATCATAAAAGTATGACCCACAAAATCTGGAGAGATAATACAAGCTCTACTCCAAGTTTTAATTGGTTTTTTATCTCCAGTTTCTTTTTGTTTCAAAACCTTTTTTAAAAGTTTTTGATCTATAAATGGTCCTTTTTTACTTGATCTACTCATATTAGTTTTTTTACTTAATAATTAAAAATGTCAGGAATAAGATAATACGTTCAACAGCGAATGATTTGCGTTAGCCCGGCGAAACAACGGCTTCTTCAAGCGAGAGCATGTGAGCGTTGAATGTATTATTTTATTCCCATTGTCATATTTTAATTTATTAACTCTTCTTTCTGCGATCTTTAATGATCATTTTATTACTTTTTCTCTTTAGAAATTTCTAGTCTTTTTACCAGGTGAGGCAATTTTACCCCAAGGAGTCTTAGCATATTTAAGACCAACTGGGCTTCTACCTTCACCACCACCATGAGGATGAGATCCAGGGTGTTGAGCAACACCTCTTACGCATGGTCTAATACCCATTAAACGTTTTCTACCAGCTTTACCAATTTTTCTATTTTTCCAATCTTGATTGCCAACCTGGCCGATTGTAGCAAAACAATCTAGATGTATCAATCTATGTTCTTTAGAAGGCATTTGAATAACAGCATATTTACCTTCTTTAGATTGAATTAAAGCCGCTGTTCCAGCACATCTTACTAACTGACCACCTTTGCCTTTTCTCATTTCAATGTTATGAATTGGCATACCCAGAGGAATTTCTCTCAAAGGTAAAGCATTACCAACTTTAGGTTCAACTTTATCTCCAGCAATGATTTCATCGCCTTCATTTAAGCCAATTGGTGAAAGAATATATCTTTTTTCACCATCTTCGTAAAAAAGCAATGCAATATTTGCACTTCTCATTGGATCATATTCAATTTGTTGTACAACAGCAGAAATATCATGTTTATTTCTTTTAAAATCAATTATTCTCATTCTTTTTTTAACACCACCACCTCTATGTCTAACAGTTACATGACCTTTATAACCTCTACCTTGTTTTTTCTTGTGACCAGAAGCCATTAAAGATTTTTCAGGCTTGCCTTTATGCAATTCTGTTCTTTCTACAACGACTTGATGTCTTTGACCTGGTGTTGTTGGTTTTACTTTTCTAAGCATTTTAAGCTTCTCCTCCAATATCAAATAGTTCGATACTGTCGCCTTCTTTTAATTTGACTAAGGCTTTTTTTGTCTTTGGAACAGTCACTGCCATTCTTTTCTTACCAGTTCTTTTCTTAGCTTTAGCACTCATAATAGTGTTAACTTCTAAAACTGTTACTCCAAATAATTTTTCAACAGCCACCTTCACTTGATCTTTATTAGCAGTTGTTGCCACTGCAAAAGTATAAACATTTTGTGTATTAGCTAAGCTTAATGATTTTTCTGTTATAACTGGTGATTTAATAGTATAAGGATTCATTGTTTGTTAGTAAGTTAGTGATTAGTAACTTAGTTTATTAGTGATTAGTTTTATTTTTTAACCTTTTTGTCAATTTTAGTTGTTTTTTTAACAGTAGTTTTACTAGCTGCTTTTTTAACAACTGGTTTCTTGCTGATTTCTGTCTTAGTCACTGATTTAGCTATTTGTCTTGTTGGTGTCTTTTTAACCACCTGAGCCGTTTTACTCTTCTCACTTCTCACTAATCTCTTTTCTAAAGATTTAATCGCTTCTTTGGTAAAGACAATCTTATCTGCACTAGCTACTTCTAAAGTATTCAATCTGCTAGCTTTGGTAATTAAAACATTTTCTAAATTTCTTAAACTTCTAATGACTTCAACTTTGTTGTCAAGCAATACTACTAAAACTTTTTCTTTTTTATCAGCTAATTTACTAATAATCTGATAAGCCTTTTTTGTTTTACCATTAGTTTCCAAAATTTCATCATTAACTAAAATATTTTCTTCTTGAGCTTTAAGAGCATTCTTAAGAGCAGCTTGCTTTAAAGTTTTAGTTAATTTTAATTTCCAGTTTTCAACACCTCTTGGACCATGAGCGACTGCACCACCAACAAAAAGAGTAGCTGTTTTGGCACCATGCCTAGCATTACCAGTACCCTTTTGGCGATACCATTTTTTGCTAGTTCTGGTCACATCACTTCTAGTTTGAGTTTTAGAAGTTGATTTTCTAAGATTTGCTAAATAAACTCTTACAGCTTGAGCTAATAATTGTTCATTAACTTTCTTAGCAAATAGCTCATCACTGACAGTGATGTTAGTATTTGTACCAGTAGTGTTAATAACTTTTAATTTCATGTTTATTTGGTTTCGGATTTTTTTATTTCTTTCTTTTCTGCTTTGGCCTTTGCAGGTTCTGCTTTGGCTTCTTTCTTTTCTTCAGTTGCTTCTTCAACTTTAGGAGCAGCTTCTTCTTTTACTTCAGTTTTTTTTGCTTCCTTAACTCCAATACCAGAAGCTTGAAAATCTAAATCAATCTGTTTTTTACCACCGACTTTACTAATCTTAACGATTGAAGAATTAAAACCAGGAACTGGACCATTAATCCAAACTTCACCTGTTTCTGGATCAACATGTACTACAATTAAACCTGTAACTGTTTTTGTCTCGACACCATAATGGCCAGGCATTTTTTTGCCTTTCCAAACTCTTCCAGGATCAGTCCCAGAGCCAATAGAACCAGGAGCTCTTAATCTGTCTGATTGACCATGAGTTCTAGGTCCACCAGCAAAACCATATCTCTTTACAACACCAGCAAAACCTCTACCTTTGCTAATTCCTTGGACTTTAATCATATCGCCAACTTCTAAAACTTGTTCTGCTTTAATAACTACGCCAACTTTAAGATCTGCTTGATCTTGAGATTCATCTGCAACTTCCCAGAATTTGACACCTTTGATTTGTTTGGCACCAATAGAAAAACCACTCTTTTTTATTTTTTCTCTGAGTGGCTTAGTCATGTTCTTGAATTTCTTTTTTCCGTATCCGATCTCGAAAATGCGACAATCTTGTTTGTGATAATTATCTACTTTAATGTTAATTGCTTTTTCTTTTCTACTCCCAAGTACTAAATTATCATTAACTTTACACTTGGTCACAGCAAGTCTCTTGCCGTTCTTGGACCAGGCCTGTGTCATCCCAACTTTGGTAGCGAAAATAGTATCTAACATTTCTAATAATTACTTTGTTTTTTTTAATTAAATATATTTTGTTCTTTATCACAATTTAGTTAATTTGATAAATAATATTGCTTTATTCAACAACCTACATCTTAATCTGAATATCTACACCAGCTGGCAGTTCTAGGTGCATCAGTGAGTCAATAGTTTTATTGGTTGGATTAATAATATCTATTAATCTTTTATGAGTTCTAATCTCATAGTGTTCCTGTGCATTTTTATCAGTATGAGGTGAAACCAATACTGTAAAAGATTTAATGTGTGTTGGCAAAGGAACTGGACCAATGACTTTAGCTCCGCTAGACAGAGTAGTCTGCAAAATCTTACGAGCAGCTTCGTCTATAACACGATGGTCATAAGACTTAAGTCTAACGCGAATCTTATATGCATCTTGAGTGCTTTTATTCTGTTTTTTTGCCATGTTTATTCTGTTATTTCGGACCCTACTTTTTTGTAAAAAAAGTAGCTGGTACGAAAGATGCTGTGCATAATATTTGCCTTGTTTTTATGTATTTAATATCTAAAGCGACAAGGCGTGATTATAATAAATTTTTTTCGATCTGTACAGGAGATCTTTAGAATTTTAATTTTACCAGACTATCTCCAGACTAACAACCATCTATTTTCTATTTTAATTAAAAAAATAAATCTTAAAATGCTTGATATAGCGAAAAGAAAGGCCCTGCTAACTAATTAACAGGGCCTTTTCTATTTCAAATTCTTATTTAAGGATCTTAGTAATAGCACCAGCTCCTACGGTTAAGCCACCTTCTCTGATAGCAAATCTTAAACCTTCATTAAGAGCTACTGGAGCAATTAATTTAACAGTCATTTTTGCATTATCACCAGGCATAACCATTTCAACACCTTCTGCGAGCTTAATTTCACCAGTTACGTCAGTAGTTCTAATGTAGAACTGAGGTTTATAACCACTGAAGAATGGTTTGTGACGACCACCTTCTTCTTTTTTAAGGATATAAACTTCTGCTTCAAATTCAGTATGTTCTTTAACTGAACCTGGCTTAGCAAGAACTTGGCCTCTTTGGACATCATCCTTACCAACACCTCTAAGCAAAATACCAACGTTATCACCAGCTTGACCTTCATCAAGCATTTTTCTAAACATTTCAACACCAGTTACAGTTGTTTTTCTAGAATCTGTGAAACCAATAATTTCAATTTCTTCACCAACTTTAACTTTACCTGTAGCAATACGACCAGTTACAACTGTGCCTCTACCTTTAATAGAGAAAACATCTTCAACTGGCATTAAGAAATCTTTATCAATCTCTCTCTTTGGTTCTGGAATATATTCATCAACAGCCTTGATTAGTTCCATTACTTGACCTTGAGCTTTAGCATCGCCTTCAAGAGCTTTAAGAGCACTGACTCTAATAATTGGAGCTTTATCTCCATCAAAACCATATTTAGTTAACAGTTCTCTAACTTCCATTTCAACTAGGTCTAATAATTCATCATCATCGACCATATCAACTTTGTTAAGAGCAACGATCAATTTAGGAACGTTAACCTGATTTGCTAAAAGAATGTGTTCTCTGGTTTGAGGCATTGGCCCATCAGTGGCAGCCACAACTAAGATAGCACCATCCATTTGAGCAGCACCAGTAATCATGTTCTTGATGTAGTCGGCGTGACCTGGAGCATCAATGTGAGCATAGTGTCTCTTTTCGGTTTCATATTCAATATGTTTAATATTGATGGTGATACCGCGAGCGACTTCTTCTACACTCTTTTCAACATCTTTATAATCAAGTGCTTTATTAATATCACTTGGGAATTTAGTTGCTAAGACGTGAGTCATAGCAGCAGTAAGAGTAGTTTTGCCATGATCAACGTGACCAATAGTTCCAATATTAATATGGGGCTTACTGCGAACAAACTTTTTGTCTGACATATGTTGTTCTCCTTTTAAATTTTATTATTTCAGACCCTGAATTTTAGAATAAAATTCAGATGGTATGAAAGATACCTTTAGGTATTTTTCTAATTTGTAAATAAATTGCTCAATAGTCTATTTTACTTGATCCTCGATATTAAGTCACTATCTTTATCTTCTAATCCCTTTTCGTTCCTCAGTAATCTTTTCTTGAATGTTACTTGGCACAATATCATAGTGACTTGGTAACATTACACTATTAGCACGACCTTGAGTCATACTTCTCAAGATGGTGACATAACCTTGCATTTCTGAAAGAGGTACTAAAGCAGTAATAATCACTAAGTTGCCTCTGTTAGTAGTTCCTTGAATTTGAGCTCTTCTGCCACCAAGATCACCGATTACATCACCCATAAAATTTTCTGGTGTAGTGACTTCAGCTTTCATAACTGGCTCAAGTAAAACCATCTCAGCTTTAGCAGTAGCATCTCTCATTGCATAAGAACCTGCCATCTTAAAAGCTAACTCACTTGAATCAACATCGTGATAAGAACCATCGTACAAAGTCACTTTAATATCAGACATTGGGTAAGAGGCCAAAAATCCTCGCTGCAAAGCTTCTTGAATACCTTTATCAGTTGGGGCAATAAATTCTTTGGGGATAGTAGCACCTTTAATGGCGTTTTCAAATTCATAACCAGTCCCTCTATCTTTTGGTTCAATTTTAATCAAACAGTGACCATATTGACCATGACCACCAGTTTGCTTAATGTATTTTCCTTCACCTTTGGCTTCTTGAGTAATTGTTTCTCTGTAAGCAACTTGAGGCTTACCAACATTAGCTTCAACTTTAAATTCTCTCTTCATTCTGTCCACAATAATTTCCAAATGTAATTCACCCATGCCACCAATAATAGTTTGACCTGTCTCTTGGTCTACTTTAATGGTAAAAGTTGGATCTTCTTCACCAAGCTTATTAAGAGCCATACCCATTTTTTGTTGGTCTGCTTTAGTCTTAGGTTCAATAGCAAGAGAAATCACTGGTTCAGCAAAAGTAATACCTTCTAAAGCAATTGGGTTAGCCTGATCACAAAGAGTATCACCAGTCTTAGTATGCTTAAGACCAATGATAGCCACAATTTCACCAGCTCTAGCTTGCTGAATTTCTTCTCTCTTATTAGCATGCATTAACAACAAACGGCCAACACGTTCTTTTTTATCTCTGGTAGAGTTATAAGTATAACTGCCAGCATCCAAAATGCCAGAGTAAACTCTAACATAAGTTAATCTACCAACGTGAGGATCAGTTTGAATTTTAAATGCTAAAGCACAAAATTTTTCATCTGGAGTTAACTTTCTAACTTCTTCTTCCTCACTATTTGGCTTAGTACCGTCAATGTGATCAATATCTATTGGAGAAGGAAGATATTCGATAACAGCATCTAAAAGCACTTGTACACCAGTATTTTTAAGAGAGCTTCCTGCAAAAACAGGCACTAATTTATAGCTAATAACAGCTTTTCTAAGAGCGGCTTTAAGATCATTAACTGCCATTTCTTCGCCGTTAAAGAATTTTTCTAACAGAACATCATCAGTTTCAGCAATCGCTTCCACTAATTCTTTTCTCAGTTCTTCAACTCTGTCTTTATATTTTTCTGGGATTTCCTTCACTGTTGGTTCAGTATCAGCAGCATTATCTTCCCAAAAATATGCTTTTCTTTCCAAAAGAGCAATGACACCTTTAAAATCATTTTCAGCTCCCATTGGCAACACCATCACTGCAGGTTTAACCCCAAATTTTTCTATAATATCTTTGACTGTATCAAAAAAATCAGCGCCAACTTTATCCATTTTATTGACGAAACAAATTCTAGGCACATTATACTTATCTGCTTGTCTCCAAACAGTTTCACTCTGAGATTGAACACCTTCAGAAGCATCTAAAACAGTAATACCACCGTCTAAAACTCTAAGAGATCTTTCCACTTCTGCTGTAAAATCTACGTGTCCTGGGGTATCAATAATGTTAAATCTATAGGCAGCTTTTGGTAAATGAGAATCAAAATATTGAGTCCAAAAGGCTGTAGTAGCAGCAGATTGAATAGTAATACCACGTTCTTGTTCTTGTTCCATCCAGTCCATAGTAGCTTCACCATGATGAACTTCACCAATTTTATGAGTTCTTCCTGTATAAAAAAGAATTCTTTCTGTGGTAGTGGTTTTACCAGCATCAATATGAGCAATAATTCCAATATTACGAATTCTATCTAATGATACTTGCTGATTGGCAGATTTATCTTGTGACATAAATATATTTTATTCTTAATTATTAATTCTAAATTTTGAATTAAAAACATTTTTTTGCTTGAATTCATTATAGAACTGTAAAATGAAACAATCATCAATAATTATATTTCAAACCCTGAATTTTGTCTTCAAAATTCAGCTGGTATGAAAGATACTGCGTAAAAATTAAGAATTTAAAATTGATAATTAATAAAGCTCTACCATCGGAAATGAGCAAAAGCCTTGTTAGACTCTGCCATCTTGTGAGAGGTATGCTTTTTCTCAATGGCTCCACCTTGATTTTCTAAGGCATCTAGCATTTCAGCTTCCAATTTTTCCGCATAACTATGATATTGTTTGTTTGATTTTTTATTAGCTGCTACGACCAACCATCTAATAGCTAATGAGTTAGCTCTTCGTGGTTTAACAGGGATTGGTACTTGATAAGAAGCACCACCCACTCTTCTGGATCTAACTTCCATTTGGGGAGCAACATTTTTAATGACGTTCTCTAAAAGTTCAACAGGTTTAACTTTACTTTTCTGCGCAGCTGATTCTAAAGCCTTATAAACATGATTTCTAACCACTGATTTTTTACCATCATGCATACTACGATTGATCAATTTAGCAACTAAAACTGATTGATATTTTCTATCTGGTTCAATTTGTCTAATTTTTGCTTGTTTAGTTCTCATTTTCTTTAATTCTAAATTATTTATTTAGCCTTTACACCATACTTACTTCTACTGGATTTTCGTCCATCAACACCAGCACAGTCATATTTACCACGAACAATGTGATACTTCACACCGGGTAAATCTTTAACTCTTCCACCTCTAACCATCACAATACTGTGTTCGGCTAAATTGTGGCCTTCACCTGGGATATAAGCTGTAACTTCAATTTTGTTGGACAACCTAACTCTAGCCACTTTTCTAAGAGCTGAGTTTGGTTTCTTTGGTGTCATAGTTTTAACAACCGTACAAACCCCTCTTTTTTGTGGATTAATGGTTGGCACTGGCTTAGCAGTGACAGAATTAAAACTTTTTCTCAGAGCAGTAGCCTTAACACGCTTAGATTTGCGTTTTCTACCACCTTTTCTGATTAATTGATTAATTGTTGGCATATTTCTTCTAATTCTTAATTTTAAATTATATTTCAGACCCTGAATTTTGGAACAAAATTCAGCTGGTATGAAAGATACTGCGTAATAATTTTTAATTTATTGCATTCCTGTATCGGAATTCGGAATATCATTATCTAGAAACTAGATTTTAACACGACTTTATTACTTTTTCACTACCAGATGTCTTAATTAGTGATTAGTGATTTAGTGATTAGATATAAGGCCAAAAATTCTGACCTACTCCTCACTCCTCACTAATTTCTAATCACTATACCTCCAGTCTGGCTCTTTCTTCCGAAGTAGGGATTAACCTACCAATAATAACGTTCTCTTTTAGACCTTCTAAATAGTCGATCATACCAGCAGAAGCTGCGTCAGTTAAGACATGCTTAGTGTGCTGGAATGAAGCAGCTGACAACCAAGAGCTAGTGAATAAAGCACTACGAGTAATACCCAATAGCATTACTTTGGCAGAAGCTGGTTCACCACCAGCGGCCATAGCTTCATCATTGGCATTAATAAATCTACTTCTTTCAATAATTTCACCAGTTAAGAACTGTGTATCTCCTGGAATTTCAACATTGACTTTATCTCCCATTTTTCTAACCACAACTTCAAAGTGCTTATCATTGATGGTAATACCTTGAGATTCATAAACTGCTTGAACTTGATCAACAATATGAGCTTGGGTATATTGCAAACCTTTAACTTGAAGTAGTTCTTGAACATTAACAGAACCAACTATTAAAGGCTGACCCATCACTACTAAATCCCCATTTTCAACTAATAAATTAGCTGTAATTGGTAACTCATAAGATTCTTCTTCTACTGGAGGAGTGGTGGACTTAATGGTAATAACTTTTTTACCATCTTCATCTTTTATTTTAACTTTGCCAGAAATATGAGCAATGATGCTAGCAGATTTTGGTGTTCTAGCTTCAAACAGTTCTTCAACTCTTGGTAAACCTTGAGTCACATCTAAACCAACGATACCACCAGTATGTTTGACACGCATAGTAAGCTGAGTACCTGGCTCACCAATGGATTGAGCTGCAACTACACCAACTGGGACACCATATTTGATGACTGCTCTAGTAGCTAAATCCCAACCATAACATTTAGCACATAAACCTTTAATTGCTTTACAAGTTAGAGGTGAGCGAATGACTACAGAATCAATTTTTGGATTAGCAAAAATTTCTTCTGCTAAGTCTCTCTCAATCAACTCATTTTCTTTAACAAGAACCTTGTTGCCATCTTTGACTGCTTCAGCAGTAAATCTACCAATAATTCTAGCAACAAAAGCATCTGTTCTATTGCTCTTAGTAATTTCTATACCTTTATCTGTCCCACAGTCATCCATTCTAATGATGAAATCATGAGAAACATCGTGTAATCTTCTAGTTAGATAACCTGCATCAGCAGTTTTTAAAGCTGAGTCAGTTAAACCTTTTCTTGACCCTCTAGCTGAAGTCACGTATTCAAAAATAGTTAAACCTTGTCTAAAGTTAGATTTAGTAGGCATTTCCACAATGTTACCAAGAGGATCAACCACCAAACCTCTCATAGCAGCTAACTGTTTAACCTGATCTTTAGAAGCACGAGTACCTCCAGAGTTAATAATCACTTTTACAGCATTATCCTCAGCATATGATTTCCAAGTTTCTTCAGCTACTTCATCTGTAGTATCCATCCAAATATCAAGAGTTTTTCTCTTTCTTTCTTCATCAGTAATCAAACCCTGATAATAGCTATCTTGGATTTTTTCTGCTCGTTGATTAGCATTATCAATAATTTGGTCTTTTTCTTCAATCATTTGACAGTCGGTCACAGAAACTGAAAGGCCAGAATTGGTTGCAGCTAAAAAGCCTAAATCTTTGATATCATCAATTAATTTAGCCACACGTGCCTTCTCCTGAGTACCGATAGCAACTGTCACTAATTCTTTGATTTTTTTAGCTTTAACCGCCTCATTTACAAATCTCATTTCTTCTGGCAAAAGGTCATTAAATTCTAAACGACCAATTGTAGTAGTTAAAATTTGACTTTCTCCATTAATTTTAAGTCTTACTTTAATAGCTTGTCTCAAATTAATTTTATCAATTTGATAAGCATGATAAGCTTCATCTTTACTAGAAAAAATACCTGGATATGTACCTAATCCTTCAATTAAGAAAGTATTATAGAAGATACCCATGGCCATTTCTTTGTTTGGCACAGTGATTGGCTCACCATTAGCTGGTTTAAGCAAATTATTAGTGGACATCATCAAATCAATAGCTTCTTGTTGTGCTCTTTTGGTTAAAGGCACGTGCACAGCCATTTGGTCACCATCAAAGTCAGCGTTGTATCCAGCACAAACACAAGGATGAAGTCTAATGGCATTGCCTTCTGTTAGAATTGGAAAAAATGCCTGCATCCCAAGCTTATGTAAAGTTGGAGCACGGTTAAGAATCACAGGATGATTCTTAGTTACTTTTTCTAAAACACCATAAACTTCTGGTTCTCTTCTTTCAACTAAATTTCTAGCATTTTTAACGTTTGGAGCTATACCTTGCATAATCAATTCATGTAAGACATATGGTTTAAACATTTCTAAAGCCATATCTTTTGGCAAACCACATTGGTTTAATTTCAATTCAGGACCAACTACAATTACACTTCTACCAGAATAGTCAACTCTTTTACCCAACAAGTTTTGTCTGAAACGTCCTTGTTTACCTCTTAACATTTCTGAAAGAGATCGTAGAGGTCTTCTTTGCCTTCTTCTGCTTTGTCTAGCCTGAGAGCTATCAATTAAAGAATCAACAGCTTCTTGTAACATTCTTTTTTCATTTCTAAGAATAATTTCTGGAGCACCAAGGTTAATGAGGTGTTTTAAACGGTTGTTTCTATTAATTACTCTTCTGTATAAATCATTAAGATCAGAAGCTGCAAATCTACCACCAGAAAGTTGAACCATAGGTCGCAGATCTGGAGGAAGCACTGGCAAAGTGGATAAGAACATCCAACTTGGATCAATTTCTGCCTTTTTAAAACCTTCAGCAACTTTAAGTCTTTTAATAGCTTTTAATCTTTTAGCACCTTTACTTTCCGCCATTTCATCTCTAAGTCTTTCAACTAATTTTTCTAAGTCTAACTCTTTGACTAATCTTAAAATACTTTCTGCGCCCATACCCACATCCAAATGAGAAACTGCGTCATACTCATCTAATTTAATATATTCATCTTCACTTAAAATAGTGCCTTTTTTAATCTTTTTAACCATTGATTTAACTGTTTTATAAATTTCAGCAGTTTGTTCAACCTGAGTATCCAGTTGAGTTTTCACTGCAGCAATTTTTTCTTTGGTTTTTAATTGAAGCTCACTAAGCTTAAGTTGAAGGGTTTCTTTATTTTGGACTTTTTCTTTAAGTTTAGCTTTCTGCGCATCCATATCTTCTTTAAGTTTTTTAACATCTTGCTCAGCAGTATCTCGCAGTTCATCTTGAGCAGCCTGTAAGTTAACTTCAATATTATCAACAACTTCTTTTTTCTCATCACTATCAACAGCCAAAACAATGTACTTAGAAAAATACATAATAGCATTTAAGTTTCTTGGAGAAACATCTAATAAAAGTGATAATTTTGAAGGGGCCCCCTTGAAAAACCAGATATGAGCAACAGGAGATGCTAAACCGATATGAGCCATTCTCTCTCTTCTAACTTTAGAATGAGTTACCTCTACGCCACATTTATCACAAATAATACCTTTATAGCGAATTCTCTTATATTTACCACAATGACATTCATAGTCTTTAACTGGTCCAAAAATTTTTTCATCAAATAAACCATCTTTTTCTGGTTTTAAAGAACGGTAGTTAATTGTTTCTGGTTTTTTAACCTCACCATGAGACCAAGATTCAATCTCATCAGGAGATGCAATCTTGATTTGTAGAGCTGAGAAGTTGACAATGCTTTGCATAATTTGTTTCTGTTAGTTATTAGTGATTAGTTAATTAGTGATTAGATTAAATAATTATTAGTTAACTTTATTATCGTTTTGTTGGTCAGCAGAGCTTTCCTCTTCTGATTCAATCTTTTCATCCTCTGTTGTCTTGTCAGCTTCGGCAGTATCACTTTGATCTTCAGTTGCTTCTGTATTTTCTACAGGGGTTTCTGCTTGATCATCTGCGCTTGCAACTGCCTCTTCATCTCCAACTACCACTTCTTCAGATTCAAGTGGAGTAATTTCAAGACCTAAAGAGTTAAGTTCACGAACCATCACTTTGAAAGCTTCAGGAATAGTTGGAGCAGGAATATCTGTACCTTTAACCATTGCTTCAAAAGCTTTAGCTCTGCCACGGACATCATCAGACTTGATAGTTAACATTTCTTGCAGCGCATGAGCTGCTTGATGAGCTTCAAATGCCCAGACTTCCATTTCTCCCAATCTCTGACCACCCATCTGAGCTTTACCACCAAGAGGCTGTTGGGTAACAAGAGAGTAAGGACCAGTAGAACGAGCATGAGTCTTGTCCTCAACCATGTGAGACAACTTAAGCATATAAGTAATACCCACCACTGTTGGTTCACTAAAAGCTTTACCAGTTCTACCATCAAAAAGTTGAACTTTTCCTGATGCCGGTAAACCTGCTCTTTCTAATTCATCCCAAATACGTTGTTCATTAATATCTTCAAAAGCTGGAATAGCTACTTTATATCCTAAAGTTTGAGCTGCCCAACCAAGGTTGGCTTCTAAAAGCTGACCTAAATTCATACGAGCCAAGACTGAAAGAGGAGAAATAATAATGTCAACTGTACGGCCATCTTCTAAATGGGGCATATCTGCTGCTGGGACAATTTTAGAAATAACACCCTTGTTACCATGACGTCCTGCCAACTTATCACCGACAGTAATTTTTCTCATTTGGGCAACTTTGACAATTACCTCCTTCAGCGTACCTGGATTTAATTCATCTCCTAATTCTCTATCTAAAACAAGAACATCAATTACAGTTCCTCTCTCACCATGAGGTAATCGCAGAGAAGTATCTCTAACTTCTCTAGATTTTTCACCAAAGATAGCTCTCAGTAATCTTTCTTCTGGAGTTAATTCTGTTTCTCCTTTTGGAGCAATCTTACCAACTAAAATATCACCAGACTTAACTTGGCTACCAACTCGGATAATACCATCAACATCTAAATTACTTAGATAACTTTCAGAAACATTAGGAATATCATTGGTTAATTCTTCAGGGCCAAGTCTAGTATCCATCACCTGAGCTTTATGTTCACTGATCTGAATAGAAGTTAAAGAATCATCTTTTACTAATCTATCAGAAATAACAATAGCATCTTCATAACCCAAACCTTCAAAAGAAGCATAGGCAATTAAAAGATTAGTTCCTAAAGCTAATTCTCCACCTTGAGCAGATGGACCATCAATAATAACATCACCTTTTTTAATTTTTTGTCCTTGAACAACAATTGATTTTTGAGAATAACAAGTACTTTGTGAAGTACGCATGAATTTATTTACTAAATAAATTAAACGTCCATCCTTATAAACAATGTGTTCACTTTCTTCCTGCTCAACTAATTCTTCTGCTTTTTTAGCATCAGCTTTATTTAATTTAAGAATAATTTGTTCACCATCAACATATTCAACTATCCCGTCAAAGGCAGATTCAACTGTTCTACCCATAGAAGCGGCAATTAAGCCTTCCATACCAGTACCTACAACGGGTGCTTCTGGTTTAACTAAAGGAACAGCTTGACATTGCATGTGAGTACCCATCAAAGCACGGTTAGCTTCGTCATGAGCAATAAAAGGAATTAAAGAAGCAGAAGTACCAATCACCTGTCTTGGTACAGCGTCGATGTATTCAACATCAGCAGCTGGACCTTCAACAAAGTTATTCATATAACGCATTGGCACCCATTCTTCTTCAATATAACCCTTGTCACTAATTTTAATACCAGCATGAGTAATTTTATGATCTTCTTCTTCATCAGCTGATAAATAAACAATTTCATCACTGATTTTCATCTTACCTTTAACATTTTCGACTTTAAGATAAGGAGCTTCTAAAAATCCAAAATCATTAACCCTGGCATATAAAGCCAAATAAGTCACCAAACCAATGTTTGGACCTTCTGGAGATCTAACCGGACAGATTCTAGAATATTGAGAAGCATTAATATCACGCATCGAGAAACTAGCTCTCTCTTTGGTCACACCACCGGTACCCATCACAGATAATCTTCTTAAGTTATCAACCTCTGAAAGTGGGTTAGTTTGATCTAAAATAGTAGATAATCTATTTCTTCTGAAAAATTCACTGACTGTAGCAATTAAAGGTCTAGCATTAACTAAAGCAGCTGGAGTTAAAACACTGTCAGTTTTAGTTAAAGACATTTTTTCTCTAATAGATCTTTCTAATCTAATCAAACCAATTCTAAAAGCATTAGCTTTCACTAATTCTCCAATTCTTCTAACACGTCTGTTGCTTAAGTGATCAATATCATCCAACTTACCAACTCCATTTTGTAAACCAATTAAATATTTAATACTGGCAACAATGTCTTCTTTAGTTAAAACAGTTATGTTTTCGTCTGCTTTAATTTTTAATCTTCTGTTTAACTTATATCTGCCAACAAGACCTAAATCATATCTTCTTGAATCAAAAAATAATTGTTTAAAGAAACCTTTGGCCGTATCTAATACAGCTGGTTCACCTGGTCTCATTTTTTCATAAAGTTCAATTAAAGCCTCAGCTTGATTGGAAGTTTTATCTTTGAGTAAAGTGGTTTCAATCAATTCGTGTTCATCTTTGACATCTTTTAAAAGATCAAGAATTTCTTCATTAGTTTCATATCCAAGAGCTCTTAAAACCACAGTCACTGGCATTTTTCTTCTACGATCAATCTTGACAGTAATCACATTTCTACGGCTAACATTAATTTCAAGCCAAGAACCTCTAAGAGGTCTAAGTTCTGCTTTATATAAAATTCTACCGCTAGCTGCATCTTGATCACCAGAAAAGAAAACACCTGGGGATCTTACTAATTGAGTCACAACTGCTCTTTCAATACCATTAATCACAAAAGTACCAACATTAGTCATTTTTGGCACATCGCCCAAAAAGACTTCCTGAGTTTGTTCTTCGCCTGTTTTTTTATTAGTTAAAGTTGCTTCTGCATATAGGGGGATATCGTAGGAGACATTTTTTTGTTTAGCATCGCGTGAAGAGTATTTTGCTTTGCCAAATCTGTGTTTGCCAAATCTGAGCGCCCAGTTCTTACCTGTGAAATCTTCAATTCCTTTATCTCCGTTAACTTCTTTTAAAGATTTTTCAATTCCTTCTTCTAAAAATAGCTTGTAACTATCTTTTTGGAGTTTGACAAGATCAATTTCTGGTAAGACTTTGTGTTGTTTGCCCCAATTTTGGCGTTTAATTTGACTCATATGAAGCTCCTAGTTTTCTTAAACTTGAATTAAAGATTTTTAATATTAAATTTGCTTATTAATTTGTTTTTCCACGACAAAAAGAGAGAGTAATGTTGCTCTCCCGTTCATTAAGAGTTGGTGTATAGTAATAAATTTTTTGAAAAAGACACAAACAATCCAACAATGCAATTTTGTACAAAAGCGAATTATAGCATTGTTTTTTTTCTAACGCAAGTATTGGTTTACATTTTGATTATGTTCCTCAAGTGTTTGCGCAAAATGTATCTTACCATTCCTATCATGTATATAAAAGAGGTCATTTGTATCTAAAGGATTGAGCACTGCTTTAATAGCATCCAGCCCAGGATTACAAATTGGGTATGGTGGTAAGCCAGAATTTTTATAAGTATTAAACAAAGAATCTTTTGCTTTATCTGCAGCTGTTGGCGGAACCCACCAAGATTTTTGCGCTGTGTCATAACCTTTAGCATATTGAAGGCTTGCATCAACTTGAAGAGCCATCCCTATTTCTAATCTGTTAGATAAAATTCCTGCCACATGACGCATTTGTTCATAACCTTTAGCTTCTCTTTCCAAAATAGAGGCCATTACCAAAATTTCATTAAAAGATTGATTAGATTGTTCAAACTCATCCTCCAAACCATTAATTACTTTTTTCTCAAAAGTATTGTAAAAAAGACTGGCAATACTTTCTGTTGTCATCATTTTTGGTACTAAATAAGTGTCAGGAAACAACATGCCTTCTTGGTCATCTGTTAATCTTAAAAATTCTTCCTGATCATATTCTAGTAAATCTTGAGCTGCCAAACTTTCTGCAATTTCTTCTCTACGCCAGCCTTCTGGAATAGTCACCCAGAGATCATTTGTGCCTTTTGTCAGCTCTGCAGCAATTTCTCTGACAGTCATACTTGGGGAAATTTCAAATGAACCAGCCTGGATTTTATCAACTAAATCTTGCTGTTTAACCAGTAGTCTAAAAACTAAATCATTTTTAATAAAATTTTCTTCTTCTAAACGCTCCGCAATAATAGAAACAGCCTGCCCTTTAGGAATCACAAAGCGGCTTGAGGTAACTATTTCACTGCTGACAGGTTGAAATAAACTATAAATATAGAAAAACGAAACTAGGACTAACACTAGTAAAAATAACGAACTAATGATTAAAAACTTAAAAAGTTTTTTCATGCATTCTAGTGTAGCATGGTTTTAAAAAATTGATGATAGTAGTTAAAAAAGATTACTTATTTCTTTACAGGGCTATTTAACTCCAGCCACTCTTCCAAAATCACTGCCGCAGCATAATGATCAATGGCTTGCTGTTTTTTACTTCTCTTTATCCCCTTTTCTTGAAGTTTGTTTTGAACTGTTTTTGAACTGAGTGTTTCATCAACAAATTCAATTGGAAGCAGCAGTTTCTTCTTCAATTTAGTCACAAAATTTTTAGTTTTTTGAGCCATCTTATTTTCTGAGATGCCTACTACAATCAGTTCGACATCATATTCTTCACATACTTCTTTGAACTTATCTAAGACCTCGTCATTATTCACTAAAATAAATAAAGGTTCTGCTAAACTAGCTTTGTTAATAGCTAAACCAATGCGTTTGGTGCCGAAATCAACGGCAAGAATTTTTTTCATATATTTTATTATCTCATACTATATAGTAATAAATTAACTCATTAAGCTACCCAGGTAGAATAGATATATTAAACGTAGACGCGTTTGTTATTAGATACTTAGGATAATACGATTCAACGCTCACATGCTATCGCTTGAAGAAGCCGTTGTTTCTTCAAGCGAGAGCGGGTGAACGGTGAATAGATAAATTATTGAAAGTAGAGCTTAATTGAAAAAAATTACTCCTTAATTAACTGCGCTGTCACCACTCCTCTTCGTAAATAAGTTCCTTCAGGAACACAAGTCACTAATTTTAGTTGTCTAGAATCGTAACGTTGGGCAAGAATATAAGTATCAGTTGGCTTAACTTCTGTTTTATCCTGAACCATATAGGTATATTTAATGTTGCCTACAGTGACATAGATCTTATCACCTTTATTCAAAGTCATAATAGTACTAAAAATAGAATTATAGCGACGAGAATTGGATTCTTTAGGATTATAAAACTGTCTAAGGACTGAATGCCCAAATATAACACCTGAGCCTAATTTCCCTGGCAAAGCAGTCCCATGGTAATGAATTAGATTTTTATTTAAATCTGTACCCCCCACTTTCACTTTAGCGCTGGTAATTTTAAGTTTCGGAATTTCTAAAACATATTCTGAAACTTCTTCTTCATTAACTATTTTTTGTAACTCTGGTAAAGATGCATCCTGAAACCAGTTAGCCAGGTTTGTGAAATCAAGCTTAGCATCCAAAATAATTGGTCCGGTATATTCTCCTTCTATTTCTTCTCCTAAAACTTCTGGGTCATCAATTCTAGCCTGAGCAACAATTAACGGTGTGACGTCTAATACTTGTTCTCGAGGAATAGGTGCAGCTAATTTTTTAGCATTTAACTCTGGCAAGGTGTTAACATAAAAACCTAAAATTGGAACCACAGCACTGCCAACTAAAAGGACGCCCGCTATAATCAAAAATAAAGGCATTAAATAAGCCCCAACTCTCATAAATCTGGGTACTTTATTCATTAACTTAAAAAACTTTTTTTGATCTTCTTTTTCTTCAATTCGTTCTGTAGTTTGGCTACGAGTCAGTAATTTTTCTACTTTTTTCTCAATTTTATCCAAAGGCACGTCATCCACCAAAGCTTTGCGATAAAGTTTAATTAATTCAAAATGATCAATAGCAGGATTTTTACTTTTTTTAGGCATTAGTATATAGAAAGCCAGTTACGAGCGTGTCTCTTGATTACATATCATCAATTCAAACCTTAACATAACTTAGTCGACTACCTTTACCATAATTTTTTCTACCTTTTTTGGGAAATTTTTCATAAAAGCTGAGGCAAGTGATGGCCATAGTTTAATTTCAACTTCTTCAATTATTTCCTTTTCTTCCAAAAACTTTTTGCCTTCATCTAAACTCTTAGCTTTCACTTCTTCTTTCCAAATGTTCTCATCATATTCAGGTTTAGCTTTTGAACTAACATTTGCTGCTAAAGTAATGGCTCCTGACCCAAAGTCATCTTCTGTAGGGCTAGATAGAATCTCTGGCTTTTCATCTATTAAAACATAGCCTTCTGGAACCTCACTAGCTAAGACAAATTCTGCTAAAGGCTTTAGATCTTCTGATAAATACTCAATAGCAGTCACCTCTACTGTTAAATCTAAAGTCAAAGTATCAACCTCATCTGCAATTTCAGCATCAAACTCAATATTAGTTTTTTCTAACTCTCCGGTAGAAACTAAATATCTACCATTACCAGATTCTTCGTCAAATTTTTCTTCTGCTTTCTCTAATAGTTCCTCACTTAATTCTGCCAAAAGATCAATCCTATCTTGTTCTGCCACTACTCGAATTTCCCTGCTTGCTCCACCAGACAAATCTTCTGCAACTTTAGCACTATACGTGCCAGAGGCAAAACTAGATATTTGCAGTTCTTCATCTTTAGCTAAATTGTAATCCGCTCCAATTTCAGTTGCTGTCACATTAATATCTGCCCTGCCATATTCTTTTTCTTCACCACCATCCTTAGCTTCAACTGAAGCAGAGGCTACTTTTACTTCTTCATCTAAAGTAAATTGTAAGTCTCCTTTACTGAGAACAGTTCCTTTTTCAAAAATTTTAACTTCATTCGCCTTATTAAAGATAGTCACCTTACCAGTAGCTTGCTCTCCAACCAATTTGACTCCAGTAGTTTCGATAGTGTCAATCTCATTGAGTTCACTCGTCACTAAGGAAGCCTTTAAAGTTAAATTCTCTGGATCAGATTTTTCCGCTTCTGGATCAAGCACAATTTCAACTTCTTTAGCTACAATCACTGTTTTTAACTTTATTTTTAGCAAAGCTTGATAGGAAAGAGTGATAGACAGATAGCCAACCACTATTAACGCAGCTAAGCCAAAAACAATCCCTCCAACTACCATTTTTTTATGAGCAGCCAAAATTCTAAGCAAAGGGTTGGAGAAAATTTTATCTGGCACTGCTTTGTACCCCAGGGCACCCTCTCTCGCTTCGCGATTCACCTTGTTATTTGATTTTTTGCCGAATAAAGAAAAACCAGATTTTTTAGATTTTTGTATTAATTCTTCATTCTCATCAGCCTCTTCTTTTTTTATATCTGGCAAACGATCTTCGCTAATAGGAATCCCAAAGCTAGATGCTTGAGTTTTTGTTTTTTCTATAGCATATTCTTCTTTACTTGTTGGTTTCTGCCCCAGGGCACCCTTTCTCGCTTCGCGATTCACCTTGTCTTTAGTTTTTGCATCACTTTGCTGCCCTGAAGTATCAGTTCCGGCTGTATCCTTAGCTTCAGGACTGATTAATCCTTGGCTTTGAGCAACTGCCACTCCGCCTTGCTTAGTCACAATTTGCAACATATTATTAATTGGTAACAATTCAACAACTGGTGGCTGCAAAAACGGATAAGCAGACCAATCTATAGACAGCATTTCTTGTTGTTGCTGCGTCAAAGTATCTTGATCAATTGAAAGAGAAATTAAATAAACTTTTGAAGGTAGCTTCCCATCACCGACTTTAGAGGAACTTTTAATTCTAGCAAAACCTTCTCTGAGATCACCCTGGATATCTTCTGATCGCCCAATTTGAATAGTATCCAATAACTTACCCTGTTTAAGCAAACTAATAAAGATATTTTTGTGGTTAATATATAAAAGCAAACAAGATAAAAGTGATTCTTTTGATATAAGATCCTGCACTAGGGCTTCTGTAACAACCACAAAACCGACTGGTTCTAAACTTAATTCTTGAGTTAACTTTTTTAACAACGGCTTTCGTTCATCAACAATTCCGGTATTTGCTACCCAACCTGGCTCAAAACCAAACACTACTTCATTAACATTTTCACTATCTGGACCAAGTTCTTGCAAAGTTTCATCAGTCTTAATTAAACAATCACGTTCATTTTTATATTCTTTACGGCTAGATTGAGTTAAGAAGACCACATTATTTGATTCAACTGTCCAAAGAGCAGCCTGGACATTATTATCAGATAACAAAATACCTAAGAATAATTTTTTTTCTTCCATTTTCTTTTTGCGAGCAGAAAAGAGGTTTGGTAAATCCATAATTTTAAAAATTTTAAATACAAACAAACAACAAGCCACAAAAATAATGACTAATTTCTATATAAATATTAAATCAGAATTGAGGAAAGAATAAAAGCTGTCTTTATTAGGTCTCCAGATAATAATTGTTTTTGTTGTTAGAAATGTGCTTAAATGAATATAATCGTCACTAAGTACAAAACCTATAAAATATGATAATACCCTTGGAATACCTAAAACTACAGCAAGAACTCGAAGAACGATCAAATTATAAAAAAGTGATTGCATTTCTTCAAAATGAAACAGTTTTTAAACCTAGAAAATTAAAAAGAGCATTAGGAGTAAGTAGAGACGTAGCTCTGCAAATATTACAAAGATTGAATAATGAAAGACTTGTTGTGGGACCCAATGAAGGGCTAACGGGAAATAGATATGAGGTACTACGCAGAGACCAAGCAACTTTAGATAAATTGCAAGCACAGATAGGTAATCAGTTAACTAATTGCGTAGTCAGAAGAAGTAGTGGTGACATACAAGCTGGTTGGAGGGTTGTAGGCTATGCTGCTCAACATAAATTTATTTTGGCTAAACCAATGCCAAGAAGCCAGGTAGATCCAGATATCGAAAACAGGTTGATCCTTCCATCAGAATTTGATGACTTTATTCAAATCAATCAAGCGCCGGCTGCTATTGAACCAGCAAGAGCGTCTGAACGAAAACCAGCAAAACCAAAAAAAAATTCTGAATTAATATATGACAAAACTGCTGGATTTGCAGGTGGAACTAATGCTGGTAAAATTAGACCTGAAGATGAAGACTACATCTGGACACCAAATTCTAACAACCGCATTTTAGAAAATAATAATGAATGGATTGTCTCTGGAACTGAACTAAAACACGTGCTTAAATTAATGGAAATTTTAGCTAAACACGAAATTCGACTCTCAATTGTTGCTGATGGAATGGGTGGGCATAGCAATGGAAAACTAGCATCCAAAATGGCAACCCAATATTTTGTGACAAATTTTTTGCAAAGAGAACACATAGAACAGATTGCTCAAGCAGATCAAGATCCTCAACAAAAATTTAATGAAAAAGCTTTTTGCTTAGATATCAAAACTAATGCCCACGCTTATCTAAGAGACGCAATGAAATCGGTCAATAACATTGTGTTTGAAAACCTGACTGGAGCAGGCACTACCCTAGTTGCAACTCTGATTGATGGTCAGAACAAAGCCATAATCGCTAACGTAGGTGATTCGAGAGCATATTTAATAGGTGAACAAGAAAAAGATGGTGCTCAAATTACAAAAACAGAAGAACAAGATGCAACAAGAACAGATGCTAAGAATTTCATTAAGACTTCAAAAAAGATAAAATGGCAAAAAATAACAGTTAAAAGAAAAAGTATAGCCCAATTAACTACTGATCATACTCTTCCTGCGCAGTTACTAGAGAGAGGATCTATCACCCCAGCAGAAGCAGCTGTTCATTCTCAGCGACATCAACTTACCAGATCAATAGGAGATGAGCTGGTCAAAGTCGATGTCTATGAAATTCAACTAAAACCTGGTGACAAAGTACTCTCAGCCTGTGATGGTATGCAAATGATTGCAGACTCAGAAATTTTACGCATTATTGCACAGAATGCTGATTTAGGAGATACCGTAGTCAAACTAATTAATGCTGCTAATAAAGCAGGTGGAAGAGACAATATTTCTGTTGTTCTACTAGAAACAGGTGAAATTAAAGCTCACCCAGATACCGAGGCTGACCGAGTACTTGCTTAGGAAAAAAAGATCTTGTTTTTCAAGCAACTAAAATAAAAGAGCTCTTGCAAGAAGTTGATGTAAATGTATAGAATGGAGTAATTAAGATAAAATTAGTTTAATATTTTAATTCCCAAAATTAATAAAAAAAGGAAATTATGATCTCAGAAAGCACCCCTCGACCCGACCCGGAAGCAATAATGATCCCAGAAGATCAACAAGCTTTAGCTAATGAATTTAATGCTGCTACTGGTTTAAATGTGGACTTAAGCACTATTAATCCGGCTGAAGCAGAACCAGGAAGTCAAAATGTAAACTACCTGGCTAAAAAAAGACTTACAGATGCAATGGAAGCAGGAGAAAACTGGAGAGGGATGGGTGGTGTAGAGCATTATGCTGGTATTTTAATCACAGCTGGCGAAGAAGAAGCTGTCAGAGAATTTATGGATTTTGTAGCTCAGTTAGGCGCAGAAACAGAGGAAGAACCAAGTGATGATGAAGCTGAACCAACAGCTCCAACAGGAACTAAGAGAAAGTTCTTGGATAGAGTTAAAGGTTTTTTCCAAGAATTTTGGAAAACAAAAGCCCCACTTACTATATTAACAAGAAATATAGCGAGAGCAAGAGGTGGAGATAGAGTTGCTGACGCTTTAGATAGTTCTATCAAAAAAGGCAGAAAATATGATGAATGGCAAAAAGCTATGGGCGAATCTGCTGAAGAAATTGGAGATGCCGCTGTAGATAAAATGGGCAAAATAGCTGATAGCGCTATAGATAAAATGCCAAAAGTCAAAGAAGAATTAGACAAAAGAGCTGAGACTAAACAAGAGCAAGAACGAAAAGCTAGACAAGTTTTAAGTCTGCTTAACCGAAAAAAGATAAGTGTCCCTGGAGCAGAAGGAGAAGCAGCTCAAGAAGTTAACCTAAAAAATATTTTGGTTCAAAATAATAAAGAAGTCAACAAACAAGTTGCCGATCAGCTTAAAGAAGATGACAAAACAGATACAATTGCTGAATATGTCTTTTACTATCTATCTGGAAACAGTAGCTGGGAAGAAGTTCATACCTTTTTAGAAAAAAAACTAAAAAATCTGGGTGGAATCACAAAGTATGATCTTGATGAACTCAAAAGAGACTTAGGTCATAGCGGTTTTATTAAAGAAGGTAAAGCAACTCAAGGACTTGCTTGGCTTTTGGACAAAGCAGGAGCTACTGTAGCAGCCGATGCAATGAGAGCCTCTATCCGAAAACCACGTCAACATACCGCTGATCACTTATTACGACAAGCTGAAGCTCTTGGTGGATTAGCTTTGAGTCCTGTTGAATTAGCATTAAAAGCTGATAAAAAAATCGTAGAAAAAGGCTGGAAAAAAGCAGAAGCTGCACAAGAAAGCAGAGCAGAAACTCAACGCTTAGTCGAAAAGCTTAAGCAACAATTAGAAGGTGCAACCCTTGATATTGAAGTGCCAACTGAAGAACCTGGTGAAGGTGATGAAGCTCCGCCAACAGAACCTCAAAGCATGAATCTATTAGATATTCTAAAATCAGGACAGATGGATCAAATTCAACAAGCAGTTGACCATTATGCAACTACTCCAAATGTTGAAGCTGAAGAAGTAATCTTATTATTTGTCACTAAGCAAAGAGAATGGAATGAAGGTGTAGACCTTGTTTTAGGAAGAGGAGATGATCCTTATACAGAAGCTTCTTTAAAAAGTCTTAAAAGAGAGCTATTCCCAGGCTTAGCAACTAGAAAAGCCAGAGCAGCAAAGGAAATAATAGAAACTAAAGCTAGAGAACTTGGAGAAAGTGCCTCTGAACTTTTGAAAAGAATTAGTGGTGAACCTGACTCAGCTCAACTTGCTAAGGCTAGAGAAGCTATCACACAGGCAGATTATATGGATGTCCTTTCTCTAGAGGATGAGGAATTAACAACAAAATTAGATGAAATTGAAAATAGAATTGATGACCAAGGATTAAGAATTGTTGATATTGCCATGTTAATCATTATGGGAAGATATACCACAAGACAATATAACCTCTACGAAAGCCGTCTTGAAACAGCAGGTTTTGATAAAAGAGTGTTGAAGACCTTAATTAAAGAGGTTGAAGAAAAAAAAAACGAGCAAGTAACGAGCGACGAGGCGGAAAATTAAACACTCTGAGGGAAAGTTTAAAACAAGTCGTTGAAATCGCTAAAAATCCAAAACAATTTTTTGACGCACTTTGGGAAACTAAAGTGCGTTTTTATGATGATATTGAAGATGGCTTAAAGCAACGAGGCTATGACTATACAACTGCCACCAGTGAACAATTAGATACTTGGCAAGAAGAATATCGAAATGGAACTCTGCCTCAAGGTTTAGAAGGTGCGCAACGTATTCTTGCCCTCTTCCTCCACCCTGATGCTAGAATTAGTGGTGATTATCGCTACTCTACTTATGCCAGTAAAATCTTAAATTAAGCTGGTTTTAATCCTCGCCTATTAACTGAATTAAAACGTTTCAAATATGAAAAAAAACTTAGAACTGACTCCGAAGAATCACTTGAAGGTAAATTTGCCTTAGCTAACTACAGATTTTACAAAAACGTCTGGGAAGGCGCTTCTCCTTTGAGATTTGGAATTGATAAAGATGGTAAACCTAGTGCTAACACTGGCCTGCATCGAGATGACAGAGGACCAGGTTTTTATGCAGGTTATATTCCTGGTATGTTAGTCCCCGGTGCTTCCGGAGCAGTTATATTGGGATTAGCAGCAGCTGGTGCAGGTGTGGAATTAAGTATTGCCCATGCTCAAAGAAAAATGGCTAATGAACAAGCGGAAATTATGGCTGCGCTGAAATCATCCGATCTATCAAAAAAAGCTAAAGCCCAGTTACTTGTCTGGGTAGCAAGCTTGGGAGATAACTGGCTGAAGAGATTTATTCTTGGAGGTAGAGCTGAAGGTGGACCAATGGAAAGTGGTGCTTTTGCTGGTTTTGGCCGAGCTGCTGTAGTAAGAAGTATTGCTGAAGCATTAGGAGTAGATGCAGAGACTGTTAGAGATCTAATCGACAGAAACGAACAAGCAGCACCAGTAGCTCCAGGAACTGGTCAAGCTCCTGAATTAGGTGCTGATATTCCTCCACAAACAGGCCTTGAACCAGGAACAGCTGGTATGCCTACTCCACAAGCAGAAGGAGCTGGTTTAGACGTAGGGGGTGGTACTCCTCCCGCTGCAGAAGGCACTAGAACAGGTATTCCTTCAGAAAATCTTACACCGGGAGTTGGAGAAGCTACTCCTGTTTTTGAAGACTTAAACCCTAGAGAAATGAGACAATTAATGCGTGATGTGATAGAAAGAGCTGCAGAAACTGAAGCAGTAGTTAATCCAACAACAGGACAAGAATTAATTGCGGATCAAATTTTGTGGAATCGAATTCAAGAGATTGTTGGAAAAAGAGTAACAGATCCAATTAAAGATATTGTATTGGCTATGAATGAACAGATGGGTATCGATATTGATTGGACTCGTATTCCAGCAAACGCTCGCTTTGCTATCATTGAAGGAACCGCTTTACCAGAAGCAGCAGACATTACTGCCGCAGGACTCAGAGGTGTGACTCTTTCTAGAGAAACGATAGCTGAATTAGGTAGAATAGTCGGTGAAGCATTAAATGGTCGAGAGGGTGAAGTTTATCAAATTCTCAGAGATTTAAATGCCGGTAGATTATTAGCGGAGCAAATGACAGCAGAACAACTACAGTTAGTCCTAGAATTAGCTAATCGTTAATTAAATTAATATTTTTAAGGAATCTTATGTCATATTTTCAACAATTACTGCAAACACTTAAAGAAAATGGGGTGCAAGAAAATGAAGTAGGAATAATTCTCGCTGATTTAATGAAATCAGCCTCATTGAAACTTTATACTCAAATTTTGGACAAACTAAATGATGAAGATAAACAGTCATTAGATGCAGCAGCAGATGATCAGGAAAAAAGTCTAGCCTTACTTAATGAACTTTACCAAAAATATATGAACAAAACCCCTGATGAGGCTATGGAAGAATTACAAGAAGAGTTTGCTCAAAAATTTTTAGTAGGTTATCAAGCAGATAAAAAACAAGAAGAAGACAAGGTGAATCGCGAAGCGAGAGAGGGTGCCCTGGGGCAAAACAAAAATCCTTAGTTTGAAAAAATTAAATCAATCTCAAATATAATCTTCGCACGCCAGCGGCAGCTGATTTTTCTTTAAACAGTTCAACCTTGCCAATCTTGCCTGTTTTTTCTACATGTGAGCCACCACATAATTCTTTAGATACAAAAATTTTATCATCGCCAATACTATAAACATTAACTTCATCTGGATAGCGTTTCGCAAAAAAAGCTAATGCTCCACTTTTCAGAGCTTTTTTCTTATCCATTACTTTTTTAGTCACAGATAGATCTGCTTTAATCCAATCATTAATTTGATCTTCTATTTTTTTCTTTTCTTCCGGAGTTAAAGCTTGGGGATGAGAAAAGTCAAAACGCATTCTTTTGGCAGTAATGTTAGAACCTTTTTGTTCTACATGCTTGCCCAAAACTTTTCGCAGAGCTGCATGTAATAAATGAGTGGTGGTGTGATATTTAGTCGTCACTTCTGACTGATCTTGCAAACCACCTTTAAACATTCCTGCAGAAGCTGTGCGAGATTTTTCTGCGTGAGCTTGTTTAAGCTGATCAAATTCTTCCTCTAATTTTTCTGGAACACCAATGCCTCTTTGTCTCGCTTCTTCAATGGAAAGCTCTAAAGGAAAACCATAAGTTTCATATAAATTAAAAGCTTCTTGTGCAGAAAGTTTTGGACCAGCATCTTCATCATCTCCAGTTTCATCAAAAACAAGTTTAAACATCTTATCAAATTCTTTTAACCCTTTTTCCAAGGTTCTTCTAAATTTTTGTTCCTCTTTTTCTAATACTTCTCTAATTTGCTTTTTCTTGTTTTTAACTTCTGGATAAGCATCTTCAAACATTTTAGCCACCACATCTACCAAATCTCCAATAAATGCTTGCTCTACACCAATCATTTTAGCGTAACGAACAGCCCTTCTGACCAATCTTCTAGCAAAATAGCCTTGTTCTTTATTGGAAGGATAAACACCATCTGCCGCTAACATTACGGCTGCGCGTAAATGATCGGCAATCACTCTATAAGAACGTTTTTCTTCTTCACCAGCTGATTCATAATTACCATTAGCCACTATTTCAATATGTTGAATAATTGGAGTAAAAATTGCTGTTTTAAAAATATCTAATTCATTTTGAGATGCAGCTAAAATTCTTTCAAAACCACCACCAAAATCTACATTTTTTTGTGGCAAAGGCTCAAAGCCTTTCTTAGTTTTTACATATTCCATAAAAACAGAATTGCCAATTTCCAAAAATCTGCCACAATCGCAATTAACATGACAGACTTTATCTTTAAATGGAGAATTTTCATGCAATTTTAACTCCACACCAAAATCGTAAAAGACTTCACTGTCCGGACCACCGGGTTCACCAACTGGCATATTAGCTGGCACACCAGACCGAGACCACCAATTTTTTTCTGCAGGGTAATAAAAAATTCGTCCTCCTTGCATACCGTTTCTATCAGCATTGCTAACTGCCTTGGCTTCAATGCCTTCTGCAGCAAATAATTTTTTCCAAATCTCCATAGATTTAAGATCTGGTTTCAGAGACTCTTGCCGCCCATCCTTCTGTAAAACTTTAAAATTCTCATCACCATCAAACACTGTTACATAAAGTTTTTTTGGGTCTAAGCCAACTTCTTTAACTAAAAATTCAAAAAACCAACTTAGTTGTTCTTTTTTAAAATAATCACCTAAAGACCAGTTGCCTAGCATTTCAAAAAAAGTAGTATGACGGTTATCACCTACTTCTTCAATATCTTCTGCTCTAAAACACTTTTGGCTATCACAAATCCTAGTACCTAAAGGATGCTTTTCGCCCAATAAATATGGCACCATTGGCTGCATGCCAGACCCAGTAAACAAAGTACTTGGATCATTTTCCGGCACCATCGGAGAAGACGGGACAACAGCGTGCTGGCGCACTTTATCAGATAAAAAATCTAAATATTTTTGGCGAAGTTGATCTGGAGTTAACATGAGAGTAATTATACCAGCTATACTCCTTTAAATTTCTTTGGCTGCTGCTTTTTCTTTGAAGAAGAAAAAGAAATTTTCTTTTTCTTGGAAACAAGTTTTTTAGCTTTTCTTTCACTCGCTGGTGTCATTTTTGTATCTGTCACTTGCTTAAAGATGGATCCAATTAATTGTCTAATAGTAGTATTCTTATCTTTAATAACGCCTTTCTCTGCTAACGTTTCTTTAGCTTGATCCCATTCTCCTTGAATTTCTTGTGATAAATTTTTCCCTTTATCTGTAGCAAACAGAAAATAAGCAGCTGCACCAGCAACTAAGCCAGCAGTAAACCCGTTTAAAAATGATCCGACTTCTTTGTTTTTATTTGACATACGATTTAATTTTATATCATTGCTATGATAACCAAAATTTCGCAATACTAGATACTAAAATACTAACTCTCCTTCTTCCTATTTATCCAACCAACAAAACTTTCAAAAACTTTAAAGCCTGTTTGTAATCCAGAGGCTACACCACCCAAATTTTGCAACGGGGTGATCACTTGGTTAATCTTAGTTTCTGCTTGATCAATTGCTTCATTAATCTTTTTCATTGTTCTTCTTACTTCTGCTAAAACCATAATAATCTGTATACCAACTACGGCTAAAACAATAGTAATAATGACTAAAACAACTGCAAAAATAATTGGTAGAATTTCATTCATAAAGACTCCTCTTTAGTGATTAGTGACTTAGTTATTTAGTAAATTAGTAAATTTAGTGATTAGTTAATTAGTGGTTATTTAAATAACATTTTACATAGACTCAACCTGTTTTTCAAAACCTAACATAAATTGTTCTTTGCACCATACTGCTTTTACCTCGTCTATCAGATGCTTCTACAGTAATCGTAGCAATACCTTCTCTTGGCAAATAAACTTCTGTTTTAAAAGTTCCATCTGATTTTATTGCTACAGGAGAGGCATTAACTGTTAAAATTGCTTCTATATTAGTTTTACCCTCAACCACAACTTGCGAAGAAACAAACTCATCTTCTTGTGGCGAAATTACAATTAATTCTGGCGGCCTATTAAAGTTATACCATTGAAAACCAATGTAGCCTGCCAAAACTAAAAACACGGCAATTAAAGTAAAAAGGAAAATAGTGACCGGACGTAAATATCTTTGCTTTTTTAAAACAGGTTTAAGAAACTCTCTAGGAACCAATTTACCTTTGGCACTTTCTTTAAAATCACGTCGCAGCAACGCAATCAATGGTTCAAAATCTAAAGTAAAAACTCTAGCATAAGATTTAATATAACCTTTGACAAAAGTTGCTGCCGGTAATTTGTTAAATTTATTAGCTTCAAGGGCTTTAAGATATTCAACTCTAATTCTAGTCCGTTTGGATAATTCTTCTAAACTCAAACGGTGAGCTGTTCTTTCTTCTTTTAGAATTTCACCAATGGTTTTAGTACGCATGGTAATTTAGTGATTAGTGACTTAGTTATTAGTAAATTAGTAGTTTAGTGATTTCTTTAAGCAAGCAATTCTTTAACCAGTTGAGATACTTTTCCACCATCAGCTTTGCCAGCTACTTTTTTCATCACCTGACCAATAATTGGACCAACTTGAGTCTGCCCTGATTGATCAATGACTTCTTTAACTATTTTTTTAAGCTCGTCGTCAGACATCTGTTCTGGTAAATAGGATTCAAGTACAACGATCTTGCTTTCAGCTTCTTTAACTAAATCATCACGACCACCTTTTTCGTAATCACTTTTAGCATCATTCCATTGCTTAAGCAATTTGGCAACAATCTTTTGTACTCCAGCGTCATCCTGTTCACCGTGATCAATTTCAACATTTTTAATTTCTGAGCGAAGGAGACGAAGCATAACTAATTTTTCTGCATTCTTATCTTTCATTGCCTGTTTCATATCTTCCATGATTTGTTTGTTGAGTGACATGATTACCTTTCAGATTTTTAATATTAAACTTTGATAAAAACAAGATTCTATATCTGGATTTTAGCACAAGTGATTTAATGATGGGAAGTTAACTAAATCTAATACCGAGCAAACAACTGCACACAATAAACACCTCTACACTTAATACATGAATAAACAAACTCATCTTCTAAATTTTTCAAATGTTCTTCTGAATCAAGCCAAGCAGTCAAAACTTCATCTTCTTTACCAACGATAACACCGCTAGCTAAATTTTCAGCCAATTTATTAAACTCTGTTTGTTGCTGAATTTTTTCGCTTAAAGGAAAAAAACCCTCATGCGATAAACTATCATCAACTTGCCCAATTCGTTCCTCTGTATACTGACAAAGTTGCTCATCAATAAAAAATTCATCCAATTCATGTGCCTCGCGCCAGGTATTAATCAAAGACCACAAAGCAATCTCTTTAATATATTCTCCGTTCTTAGTAGGCATAGCAGGTGGTAAATCTGTTGGTGTTTGTTCTGTAGGAGTTTCTTCTACCACAACAGATTGTTTTTTCTTGCGAAAATAGGAGAAAGCAATGAAAAAGATTAATATAACTGACAAAAATATGAGAAAGACTGATGATTTCTTCACAAGTTTTATTATACACGAATTAATTTAAGTTATAGAAAATTTGCTGTAAGTAGTTCAACCATCAGAAGATATATAAAGGTCATAACGTTGTAAAAGATTGCTGAATTACAGTGAACTACGTATTGAAAATCGATAGCTTATTATATAAGCTATACAAAAAGTAATGAGAAATCAACTACTCCAACAATTACTCCAACAATTTAAAAATATTAAAACATCATTGACTAATAATGTGGATACTATCGGTCTTTTAATAAAACAAGCAGAATCCCTTTCTGCAATTGCAGAAAAACTTAGTGGAGCTAAACCAGTAGAAAAAATATTAAAAAAGCAACTTGAAAAAGAAGTTAAAAATATTAGAGAAACCATTGCTAAATTAATTAAAGAAACTAATAACTTATTTGATCTTTATTATAAATTTGGGGACGCATTATTTAAATCAAAAGGATAATTATGGCAGATCGTAAACACGAGCCTGCCAAAAAATTAGTGCTAACTCAACTGTATCGAGAGTTAATAGAATCATCTAAAAGAAAAAAAAAGTATGACCCTCAAAAGCATAAAGATATAACTAGATCGACAATAGCAATTCATTTTGTAAAAGGATATTTTTTTTTAATCGGAGCTGCTTTCACCTTTTCTTTAATTTATAATTTATTTTTAGTAAATTTAAAACTAGATAGTGAAGAATTACTACAACCCAAAGATATTATCTTAACAATATCAAGCGCTATTGGTTCTCCACTGGGGTTTGTAGTTGGTTATTATTTCAAAGGACAAGAGGAAAAAAATGGATAATAATTTTATATTGTGCAGGGCTTTGTGATACAAAATCTGTTTAATATGGATAGTCTGAAGGTCTTGAAACGCTGCTTAGAGAAAATCGATCATCTTGGCCATGCCTTACATCAGGGGGTGCTCTGCGCCTTCCTCTTTTACCCTTTTTCTTCTTTTTTTCTTTAGCAGTAAGAACATATCTAACAACTTCTTTAATAGATTCTGGAGGCCCTATTACTGGAGTTTCAACAGGAGCTACAGTTCTCTCTGTCTGCCCTTCACCGACATTATCAAACTCTTTTTCTAGTGCTAAAAATTTTCCTAACTCTGCTACTCTCTGTTTATCAAGCTCCCAATATTTTTTCTCAAGAGAACTTACTCTATCTCTATCTCTCTCCTTTTTGGCTTGTTCGCAAGCTGCATAAACTTCATCCATTTCAGCTCGGACAGCTGCCATTGCTTCCTCTACTAGGCTCATTTCATCTAAGATTTCTTCCAAGAGATCCTCTGTAGTTCTTTGCTCTATGTCAAGAGTATGCTCTAAATTAATTATCATAAAAAAAGATAGCTTTATCTATCTAATCTTAGCAAAAAAAAATAGTGGTCGATAGGGGACTCGAACCTCTGACCTCACGAATGTGAATCGTGCGCTCTAACCAGCTGAGCTAATCGACCTTTGTTGAGTTCAAGCTCAGTAATTTTAACACAAATAATAAGGTTCACTTATAAGAAATGATTGCCTAGCTACTCAATTTCAGTTAACCTTATTACGTGACTTTAAAGAAAAAAATTGCAATTTTGGCTTTAACAGCTTTTCTTACTTACCTGCCTTCTTTTGGAAATAAATTTGTGTGGGATGATGAACAGTTTATTTATAAAAACCAATATGTTTTAAATTTTGATATTCAAAAAATTTTTACTACTAATACTATTGAAGGAGCTGGACATAATAGTAACTACTATCGCCCATTAACTACACTTAGTTTTGCTATCGATCATCAAATCTGGGGATTAAATGAATTTGGTTTTCATCTGACTAATACTTTTCTGCATATCGGGGCAGGTTTATTGCTATTCTTTTATTTACGCTCGATTAAATTAAATGAAAAAACAGCTTTCTGGATTTCATTATTCTTTCTAATCCACCCTCTTCAAACCGAAGCTGTCACTTACATCAATTCACGCGGAGATTCTTTATATGCATTTTTTACGATGCTAGGTTTATTAACCTTTAGTTTATCTTTTAAAAAAAAGTTTAAAAAAATTCAAATTTATAATTTAGAAATTAAAGCTAGCAAATTTACTTTCATTGCTTTGAGCATCAGCTGTTATATCTTTGCAGTTTTATCAAAAGAAATTGCTCTAGCCACCATAGGACTATTTGCTTTAACCTTATTGAAAAAATTTATTGATGAACTAACAGTCGATAATTTGCAAGAAAAAAACAAGTTTTTTTCATTAATAAAGACATACCGTTCTCAAATAATTAATATTATTTCTATCATTGCTTGTGCTGCTCTTTATTTATATTTAAAAGCCACTAAATTAAATTTTTTAAATAGTTTTAATTTCTATGATGGGAAAAATATTTATAGTTCTAATTTAATGGTTAGATTAATCACCTTTAGCAAAATATTTTTTACTTATCTTAGATTATTAATCTTCCCTTATCCTTTACACATGGAGAGAGATAGTGAGATCATCACTCAATTTTTTAGTCCGTGGCCAATTGCCTTTACTCTATTTTTAATAATCATCATCATCTTTGCCTTATTAGAAATAAAATCTGTCATAAAAAGAAAACAGTCAGAATATAAAGCTTGGTTTTATTTTGGAGCTATTTGGTTTGCGACAATGTTAGTCCCAGTCTCCGGCATTATTCCTATTAACGGCCTTATTTATGAACATTGGCTGTATTTACCAATGATTGGATTTTTTATCTGTTTGTATGCTGTTTTTAAATTATTTACAAAAAATTTCTCTCAGCTATTTAAAAAAATAGAAAAACAAGGTGAAGGAAGTGAATCGCGAAGCGAGAGAGGGTACCCTGGGGTAAATGTTAAATATTTTTTATACATCCTTTGTGCAATTTATATTATCCTTACTATTCGCCAAAATTATCTGTGGGCCAACCCAATTCGTTTTTATGAATACACTCTAAACTATGCTCACACAGCTAGATTACATAATAATTTAGGTATGGCTTATGCTGAAGCTGGTCAATTCAACAAAGCAATTGAACAATATGAAAAATCATTAGAAATTGTAAATATTTATCCTGAAATTTTTCATAATTTAGCCAATGTTTATAAAAGCATAGGAGAAACTGACCAAGCGATCAAATATTATGAACAAGCAATTGAACTTGATCCTGGTTTTCATTTTAGTTATGGATTCTTGGTTGAACTTTATTTAAAAAAAGCAGACAAGGTGGAGGCAGAAAGTACCCTAGAGCAAAAAGAAAAAGCTGTTCAACTTTTAGAAAAATATCTACAAATTTATCCAAACAATGATAGTGTAAAAGCAATGATTGAACAGATACAGTCAGAGTGATTTGCTAAAAATAAATATGTGTCAAAAACATGGCAACAATTTATTGATTTTATTTTAGATATTATTTTTCCCAAATATTGTGTTAATTGCGGTAGACTAAATTGTTTTATTTGTGAATATTGTTTCGAACAAATCGAATTTTATATTTTTCCGATTAAATTAAAACTTGAAAATAAATATTTAGATGAAGCCCATGCTTTATTTAAATACCAGCAGCCAGCCTCCAAACTAATCACTACCCTGAAATATCAATCTGTAAAAAATCTGGGATTTTTTTTAGGAAAATTAATCTATGAGTGCATAGACGTACCAAATGCTGATTTAATTACTTTTGTACCGATTCACAAAAAAAGATTTAGCGAACGCGGCTTTAATCAAACAGAATTAATTGCTCAAAAATTGGCCGATTCAGTAAAGATACCTCATTGTGCTTTACTAAACAAAAGTCAAAATTCCAAACATCAAGCCAGTTTAAAAAACAAGACAGAACGCTTAAAAAATCTCAGCAACTCTTTTACAATTAATCCCAAAATTACAAAAAATATTTATCAAAATAAGACTATTCTAATAATCGATGATGTCTTAACTACCGGTGCAACTTTAAATGAATGTGCTAAAGTTTTAAAAGAAAATGGAATTAAAAAAGTGATTGGTCTGACAGTAGCACATGAAAATTAATTTCATAGAAATCTGACATTAAAATTACGGCAAAAATTTCATTAATTAAATTGATAGTTTTATGTTAAGCTGAAAATATGTTGAGTCAACAAGACAAACAATATATAGAAGATAAATTTCTTACAAGAGATGAATTTCACTCCTTTAAAGATGAAATATTAACTAGATTTGACAAAATCATGTTTGAACTAAAAGCTATTAGAGAAGAACAAATTGTTGGCTCTTACAGGAGAATAGAAAATTTTGATTTACTCGAAAACCATGAATCAAGAATCACCATTTTAGAAAAGAAAGAAATCATTAATTAAGCTTGAAAAACAACATAAAATGTCCTATAATATAGTATTCACGGGGATGTATAGACTCGACGTGACAGCTCTTTATCAATTGCAGACCGTCTTTAAATAACAGACGTAAAACAGATTTATCAAATAACTGTCAAAAATTTTGTCAGTAAAGCTCGTGATTACGTTGCAAGTCTTTTAGACTTTTCAGACGTATTCGCAGCTCCAGCTCAAGTTTACGCTTAAGCAGGCATCTAAGTGCGTCTTCTCACTAGCGAGAACTCTTAGGTGATAACCCAGCTAGTGTGACAGCTGATAGTCTCATACCGCTTGAAGCTTAAGACATAAGGTATGGCAGGTATAAAAATGGTTTGTTTCTTATCCATTTATACCTTCTGTAAAAAGAAAATAAGTCTGTAGATATTGTTGAAAAGTTAGTATACGGACAGGGGTTCATTACCCCTCATCTCCACCCATTTCGCCAAAACCGGTTCCACTTTTTCAGAGTACCAATAAAGGTCAGGGGATATACTCATATAATGGATTTCTTATCGATAAATATCTTTTCTATGACCAATTCTTAATATCAACACAACTTTATCTTGGTCATAAACATCATATAAAACTCGATAGTCTCCAATTCTTAATCTAAATTGGGCGATTTTCAAACCTACGAGTGGTTTAAACTGCTGTGGATGTCTATCTTTTTTAAGTTTAAAAACTTCTTTAATAATTCTTTGTTGAATTTTTTTATCAATTTTTTTTAAATCTTTTTGTGCTTTAGAGGAAATTTGTAGTTGATAAATACTCATTTAATTAAATTTTACTTTAAGTCATTAACAAAATCTTCAAAATCTGCGGTCTTACCTTGCTTATATTCTTTTCTAGATTTTTTAACATCTTCTTGTAATTTAGGAGAGTTTAATTCCAACAAAATATCTTGAATTTCTTTATAATCTTCAAAAGGAATCGCAACAAACGCAGGCTTACTCCTTTTTGTTACCACATAATGACCACCTACTTCGCTTATTTTTTGAGCAATGCTTGGTAGTAAGGTTTGAAATTGTTTGATTCCATATACATTTTGCAACATATGCTTTTAAGATACCTTAAAAGACCTACTTTGTCAATTAATATTTTTACTTTACGCTCAAAAAATCACTGTATATTTCACATACCCACATGTTGAATAGACAAAACTTGTTTCTTGATTAGAAAAACTAAATACTCTTGCCTGGTTCAACTCCTCACCCCCACTTCACCACCCATTCTACTAAGCGGTTCCACTTTTTAATAGGGGTGTCCACATTTAACTCTTAATTTTTTTGTACCTACTACTCTTGTTTAAAATCTTCCAAATTAAAACCTTCCATGCTTTCACCCATCTTTTTTAAACTTTCTTCCATCTCCTTCATCACATCCTTAAACTCAATTCCTGTTGGTGGTACAAAAGTGCTATCAGGAATGTTTTGTTCTTTACAATCATATTTATAATCCTCCACGCGACTCTCTTCCAACTCTTTTTTCATATCAAAATCTGGCATTTCACCTTTAAAATCTTCTCCTTCAGATCTAGGCGTCTCTTCATCCGTTACTGGATATTTTGAACCTTCTGTAGCACCCTCAACCCACATATAAGTCCACTCTTCATCAGTAATTATATAGCCCATACCAGTACCTCCACCCATATTCGTACCATACACTTTAGTCTTTTCACCTTTAGTCCAAGTCTCTACCGTTCCACCCTCAGAGGTGCTCATAGTACAATACATTGGTTTGCCTGCTTCCATTACATCTGCAATTTTTTCTTTATCTACTAACTTAGTACCGACTGTATCGCCTTTTTTTAAACAACCTCCTAATACCACTGTTGACAATCCAACAATAGCTAACATGAATACCTTATTAAATTTCATAAGAGACTCCTACTCTTAATTAATATTATTCCAGTATATCAAAACTAATAAATTTTATGCTAGGCTGTGATAAATAAAAATGAATCTAAATTGACTACGTTTTAATATTTCCCTTATAATGAAATTATTACTTTTAACCTAAATAACAATCTTGTGACAGCTGCTCGCTCTAGCAAATCCTCTATCATCAAAAAAAATAAACTAAGTAAAGATAAATTTTTTCTATTTTCTGTAATTTGGTGTGTGCTGTTAATTTTGGGAGCTTTTTTACTGGGCAAATTTTTCTTAATGTCACTAGCTCTACTTCCTATCGCTATTTATGAATTTATCCGTACAGAAGGTAAGAAGAACACTAAACCTTTATCACTAATTGTAGTGATCATTTTGCTTTTTCAGTTTGTTCATAATAGTAAAATCTATGTGTTTGATTTTGATCTAAGTTTACTACTTAACATCCTGCCAATTAGTTTGTCTGAACAAACTGATCCATATTTATTTTTGAGCGTAATTATTTTGGTAATTTGTTCTCTATTGTTGATCAAATATACTTGGGGGAGCATCACCAAATTCTTAGCTATTCTATTGCTAGTCGGATCCCTTATCCAAGCTTCTTTATTTTGGTCAGAGATTAAAGGATTTTTTGCGACCGAAGAAGGCCAAGCACTGATGGATGAACAATCAGAGAGAATTAAAAATAATCTATATTATCGTCTTAAAAAAGAGCTGAGTTATTAAATTTTAATCACTACTCCTTTACAATCGGCCCGTCTAAAATGATGTCTCCCAAATTTGGCATTGGATAAACAATGTGCATCTTGGATTTACTGACCGTGGCACTAGCTGGCATCTCGCCTATCATAAAAGAGGCTCTGCCTCCAGAGTCTGGGGTAAAGCTAGCAACATCTCCAGTATGATCGGAGCTGTATTCTCCGTCTGGGAATTGAACCACCCACAGCCATTCCCAAGCTCCAGTCCAATTAGCAGTGACCGGATCTTCCCCACAAGCTTGCAAACTCATTTTCATTTCCCAGTTTGCTTCATTGCCGCCAAATACATCACTATCTTCCATTGTCATATATGAAGTATAGATTTGCCCTTTTTTCCAACTGCCTCCGGTACATTCAGAGCAAGTTTTATAGGGCAGAATTCTTACTACTGCCACATCAATTCGACAACACCCCACATCACACTCACCCATGTTCCACTCACCATTGACCGCATTACAAGAATCCTCTGCCATCTGTTCTACCTTACAATCAAATTGACAGCAACCAATTTTACATTCTTCCACGTTTTCACAACTACCTTTAACCCATTTACGGCCTGCAGATTGCTCACACACAGTTTTGCCGCTTTCACCACATTGAGGTAAACAGCAACCCACCGCATCTTCTTTTAAATCATCAAACTGTTCAATCAATACATTAAGAATTTGTAATTCTTTTCTGCCTGATGCCTTACCATAGGCCTGAACGCCAACGGCCACTACAGACAAAGCAACTACTGCTACAATAATTTGTTTAAAAGGAGAAGACTTTTTTTGACGAGGATTTTTTTTCATACACAAAATAATTGTTATTAATTAACTTTAGCATAATTAGCGAATCAATGGATATAATGGAAAGCTAAACTACTTAAATCACGTTCCTAACATGTGACTAAACAAATAAATATCGCTACAATGAAGATATGCCTCAAATTGACAAGCAATTAACTGAAAAATTTCTCTCTCAAACCAACCCCATACTCAACCCTCAAAGTTTAAAAAAATTACTTCCAGCTTACAAAGCTTTCACACCTCAACAAAAATATTTTGGTCTTTGGCTAACTTCAGAGAGCCGTGTTCGCATCAAAGCAAAAATGAACAGCCAAAAAAAAATTCTACTTTTAATTTCTGGTGTAGCTGCCGGGGGCAAAGATGCGATCAGAAAAAAAATAGAAGAGTTGAATCCCAATTTTCTATTTAAAGCAATCACTGCGACTTCCAGACCCTCACGTGATGATGAACAGCATGGAATCGATTACTATTTTTATTCAAAAACAAAATTCAAGGCAGCTGTGTCTAAAAACAAATTTATAGAATCTGTACAGCAAGGCAATAGATTTTATGGCATACCCTTTGCAAGTTTGGATGATGCTCTATCTAGAAAAGAGCCTGTGGTTTGCTCTCATGTAGAAATGAGTGCCTGGCCAAAATTAGAAACATATATTAAAAAAAATTTCTCTAACAAGCAAAAACCTTTTATTTTAAAAATTTTTGTAATGCCTGAGATACTTTATTCTCAATACCGCCAATGGTTATCAGATAAAAGACAAGATATCCAAGCAAGATTAGAAAGAACTGCTTGGGAATTATCAGTTGCTCCTACAAAGAGTGATATTATCATTACCAATAAAATTACTGAGAAATCTTCTGCTTTAAAATGGCAGGCACAAGCTCTCACTAATCAAATATTATTACTTCTCCGTAACGATGTAGTTAAAAATTTCAAAAGCTTCCCAACACCCTTCGTCATCTTTGTTCTTTTCTCACTTTGTTTTATTAAATCAATAACTAATTCTATTAATTTTTTAGAAATTTTTCTTACATAGCTTCTATCTTCAATATCACCTTTCAAATAGATTGGCTTACCAACTGTAACTTTATAAGGACCAGATAAATAAAATTGACCTCTTTCATATCGGCCATGTAATTCTGCTTCTATCACTTTAATTTTTTTAAAATCTAAATAAATGCCCACTGGCACAATTGGAGCTCCGGTCATTAAAGCTAAGCGGACTGCCCCTGTTTTTGCTTTTCTAAGCTTTGTAATAGCAAAACTTGTATTTCCCTCAAGGAAAGCCATCACACTTTTACCATTTTCAATGATATTCTGAGCATGTGCTAAAACTTCACTGCCTTTACCTTCTATGACTTTAATATGACCAGATTTTTTGAGTAAAAAACCTAAAACAGGTACTTTAAACAAAGTTTCATGAACCATGATCGCTAATTGCTGAGGAAACAAACTCATCATATAAATAGGATCTAAAGAACTGGGATGATTAACCACGAAAATTTTAGGTTCATTTGGGAGAGAGGTTTTGAAATTAAGATCTGCTTTTAACGCCAATTTTTGATACAAAAAAACAATGAACTTAATCAGTTTGAACCAAAAACTTTTCAGAAGCGTGCTGTTAAAATCTTTTAATTGTTTCATCTCGTTTAGGTCCAGTAGTAATCATAAATAGTTCTGCATTTAAGGCCTGACTTATAAAAGCTACATATTGTTTTGCTTCTTTTGGTAAATTTTTTATTTCTTTAATTCCACTTAAACTAGCTCCATCCCAAGCCGGTAATTCAATATATTTTGGTTTAACTTTATCCAAATAATCTTGGTCTGGCCTATATCCAACTTCTTTACCATTAATGGTATAGGCTATGCAAACTTTAATCGGGACTTCAGGATAACTAATGTCTAAATGTGTCATAGTTAAATAATCAGCTTTTCCTACTTTAAACAAATAAGACAACATTGGTAAATCAATATAAGCAATATCTCTAGGTCTTTTAGTTGTTGCGCCGTATTCATTAGCATCTTCTCTAATTCTTTCTGCTAATTTTGTTTTAATTAGAGTTGGTAATTTTCGTGCTCCAACACTAGAGGAATAAGTAGCTTTAATAGTTGCCGCTCTAACGGCTATTAACTCAGGATCAACTATCCCTTCTGTAGAAGATAAGATGCCATCAAAACCACAATTAGACGCTGTTACGTCTGGGTAAACTCCCCAGCGTTTATCCAAACCCAAAGCCTGAGCTTTTTCAAACACAATCGGAGTACTGCCTTGCCAGGCTTGATCCATGAATGAGAACACCTCTTTTACATGTGGTTTAAGTATTTTCTTAGCTACCTCTAATCTGCTAAGCATTGTATGTAAAGAACCAACTCTAACCGGATCAGCCCCTAACCTAGGTACTTTAATTTGACTTAAATTTTCACCTAAACCAACAATTAAATCTTTGTAAAGTTTGTAATGTTCTTTAATTTTTTCTTTCCATTGTCTACTCATTAAATCCCTCATTCTTAAAGGGTGACGGTAAATTATGTCTGCATAGGCTGGAGCAATACCTCTGCCAGTAGCTCCTTTGCCTCCAGACATCCTATTCTTTAATACTGCTTCAAAAGCCCGATGAGTATCTAAAGAAAGAAAAGTCATCTCATCAATTATTAATTTAGCTGGTAGAGTTTTTCTATTTACTGCCTGTAAAACATCATTAATTTCTGTCACTAAATCTTCTGGATGCAACACCATTTCCTTACCAAGCACAACAGTGCAACCTTTTTGCAAAATACCAGAACCGATTTGATGAAGAGCAATTCTTACTTTACCTACTTCGACTGTATGGCCAGCATTAGCTCCACCATTATCTCTATAATGAACCACTTGCTTGTATCTTTTTAAAAAGCTAGCAGTGAGTTCATCAGTCACTCGACCTTTGCCTTCATCTCCCAATATCCCGCCAACAATTGCCACACTGTTTCTTCTTTTTGCTTTTGCCAGCAAAGGGTCAGTTCTTAGTTTTCTATTTACTCCAAATAAGTTACCTTTTTTATAAACTTCTTTATATAAATTTAAAAAATTTGACATATTATTTTCCCTTTTTCAAAAAATTATTAATTTCTTTGACTGTATTTTGTGTTAACTTTTCACAAAGTCCTAAATAGCTATTAGGAGTAAGATCAACCAACTTAGCATCTACTTGTTGACTCATTTTTTGCCAATCTGTTTCAGTGATGATTTGTTTTTTACTAAAAACAGCTGCTTTTTCATAAGCTTTTTCATCACCTTTTTTTCTAGCTACAGTTTGTAAAGCTTCGCTTAAAATATTCCAATTGTTATTTAAATCTGCTGTTATTTTTTTCTGATTGGGGGCAATACTTTTTAAACCCTTTAATAAATTTGTATAAGCTAACAAACAATGACCAAAAGCAACGCCATAATTTCTGCGGATAGTGCTGGCAGACAGATCTCGTTGCAAACGACTGACTGGTAACTTGCTCATAAATGCTTCAAATAAAGCATTAGCCAAAATAATATTGCCTTCACTATTTTCAAATTCGATCGGATTAATTTTTTGCGGCATAGTAGAAGAACCGACATGACCTTCTTTACCTAATTGAACCAAACAATCATCACTAATATAACGCCAAACATCTTGATTAAAATCCAAAAGAATACTATTGATTTGATGAAATAAACTAAATAGTCCTACCAAATCATCATTGGGATTAATTTGAGTGGTATTAGCAATAAAATTTAAATTTAAATCTTCGATAAACTCTTGACTAAATTTAAGCCAATTAATTTTAGGATAAGCTACTATCATGGCATGGTAACCACCCACAGCGCCATTTAACTTGCCATCTAATTGAAACTGAGTTAACTTTTTCATTATTTTTAATAAGCGTGAGGCAAACACAGAAAATTCTTTACCTAAAGTAGTAGGAATCGCAGCCTGACCATGAGTACGAGCTAACATTGCCATAGCTTTATTTTTATCTGAAAAAATTGCTAAGTTTGCTAAAACTAACTTTAGTTCTGGCAACATTGTTTTTTCTAAAGCTGACTTAATCATTAATCGATAAGCTAAATTATTAATATCTTCTGAAGTAAGAGCAAAATGAATAAAAGAACTAATATCTTTTAATGAAGTTTTTTCAATTTTTTCACGAAAAAAATATTCTACAGCTTTAACATCGTGATGGGTTTTACTTTCAATCTTTTTTACTTTTTCTAAATCTTGTTTACCCAATTCCAGAAGCTGATTTAATAATTTAATTTCTTTTTTTGAAAAAGAACGAATAACTTTAAATCGGGAAAGTTTAATAAGATATCTAATCTCAATTTCAATTCGATGCTTAATTAAAGCAGCTTCACTAAAATATTTTGTAAGTGGAAAAATTTTTTGATGATATTTTCCATCCAATGGAGAAAGCGCCCACAAGTTTGTGTTTGACATCGATCTTAGTATATCAGAAAAACTAAAAACACTTACTCATCTCATCCCACTTAATCATTGGCAAATTTTGAACCACCTTTGTTTGATTTCGATTAAAAGTCAACTTTTCTGGTACACCACTATTAGAGGCAAAACTGTAACCATATTTATAAGGACCAGGTTGAATAATTAAAGTATCATTTAGGCCAATATCTTTAGAAAATGAATATTTCCCATCCTCTCCATAAGTTTTTGAAGATAAAGTATAAACTTTATCACCTGAAAATTGATAAATACTAACTTTAACATGTGACATTGGGACTTCATCTCCGTCGTATTTATAATTACAATTTTTGTCTTCATAAATAAAGCCACTTAAAGTTACACTCACTGTGGTTGGTTTTGGTGTAGGAGTTGGTGTAGGTGTATTGGTTGGGGTTGGAGGAACTGGCGTAGCAGTAATATTTTGTTTAAATTCTGGATTGCTTAAATCTTCCAAGATTGACTCATCAAACTCAGCATCTTCAGATTCAAACCTATTTTCAGCTTCTTGTTCTTTTTTTTGTTGATCTAATTTTTCCTGTTCTTGTCCATCTAACTCAGCTTGCTTAAATTCTTTTTGTGCACGATTATAGGCATTAAGAGCTGAAATTAAATAAATCAAAATCAATAATAAAATAAAAATACCACCCAAAGCACTGACTAAAAATTTCTTTTGATAATTATTCTTTAGTTTTTTCTTCATTGCTCATTTTTTTAATATCTTTTCTAATTTTATCTATTTCTTTTTCTTGCCCTAGAGCACCTCCGCTTCCTTCGGAATTCACTTTTTTCACCTTATTTTTTAAAAGTGCTGATTTATTTTTTTGTTTTGCTCTAATGCCACTTTTTGTTTTAGTCAAATTTTTCTTTAATTGGAAACTATAGGTTAACAAACCTGTTGCTACTAACACGCCAATCACTATTAATGGAATATTGATGTAATCTATTAATGAAATCTGTTGTTCTTGATCATTGGAATCTTCTTGATCCATTATCTTTGGTTCAGAAGTTGCTGTAGGAGTGTCACTTTGAAGCGGAGTTGCTGTACTAGTAGGCGGCACTGGGATTGCGGTAGGAATTGGTGTAGGTGGTACTGGAGTTGGGGTCGGAGTATTAGTAGGAGTAACAGTTGGCAATGGAGCTTCAACAATTTGAAAAGAAACAGTATAAGTATCTTCGTTTTCATCAAAAGAATGAACATACATCGTCAATCTACCAACTTGATTACTACCACATTCACCTCGGATATAACCACCACTGTCAGAAATATTATTAAAAGTCGTACAAAAATCACCTGATCTAGGATTAACCAATCTAAATTCTGCCTTTTCACCAATTGAAGGAACTTGATAACTTTTGGTGAGCTTAGCTTCTACTCTTACTTTCTTGCCAGAAACATCTCCATAATTATCAAGCAAGTGAAGTTCAATTCTACCACCACCAGCAAAAGCAGGCACTGCCATTAAAAATAGAAAAAGAAAAAGCGTAAATATTTTTTTCATTAGTCACTATTATAACTTTTTAGAGACTATAAGGGAAATCTTTGAAAATTTAATATAAATTTTGCTTTGATCCTGCTACAATCATAAGGTGACCAATCCCAATTCTCTGCTTCTCAATGTTCTTTTTTTAGCTGCTGGCTTTGGTACTAGATTGGGTGAAACTGGAAAAAAAACTGCTAAAGGTTTATTTAAGAATGGTGTAGGACAAACTATTATAGATTTGCTCATTAAAGATCTTAAACAATTTTCTTTTATCAAAGACTACGCCCTAGTCACTAATAACCATTTTTATCAACAATATCAAAACCATCGTGATCAAAACTATCCAACTTTAAATCTCAAAATTATCAATGATGGAGCAAATAATCCAGAAAATAGACTAGGTGCGATTGCTGATCTTATCTTAGCTTTAAATACTTTAAATTGGTGGGATAAAAATGTTTTAGTTTTACCAAGTGATACTACTGCAAATTCAATTTTACCAAAGTTTATTAAATTCTCTCAACAGCACCCCAATAGTTTTAATACTGTTTTAAAAGTTACTACAAAAGAAAAAATTAAAAATAAAAGAGGTTGTGGCATCATTGACCAGCATAACTGCATGACTGATTTTGTAGAAAAACCAAGTGATCCTCCGAGCAACTTAGCCTCTGTACCTTTTTATGTTTATTCTCAAAAATCACTAAAACTATTAAAAAAATACAAGGTGAATCGCGAAGCGAGAGAGGGTACCCTGGGGTATCAACAATCAAATAAAAATATGGACGCTCCGGGAAATATAATTCCTTGGTTATTAGAAAATAATTTTCCAGTCCACGTTTATATTACAGAAGAAAAAACTATTGATATTGGTAGTTTAGAAGAATTAAAAAAGTTTCAAAAGAAATAACTAATCATCCATATTAGCTAAGCTTCCCAAATACTCCTGAATCTTTGCCATGTTTACTTCTCGTGGTTTACTTCCTTCTGGAGGACCCACAAAACCAGACTCATGTAACTGATCTAAAATTCTAGCTGCTCTAGCGTAACCGACAGACAATCTTCTCTGAATCAAAGATGAAGAGGCTTTATCATATTTGGCAAATAGTCGAACTGCATCAGTAAATTTAGAATCACGATCGCTTGTTCCACCAGCATTCCCGCCTGAGCCACCTTTAATTTTTATTGATTTATATTTAGTAGTAATATCTTCTTCATACTCAGGTCTTTGACCTTGTGATTTAATATAGTCAATTAAATTCTTACTTTCTTTATCAGAAACAAAAGTACCTTGGATACGACTTGGTTTTGCTTGATCTGGTGGAATATACAACATATCACCTCTACCTAACAATTTTTCAGCACCTGGACTATCTAAAATCACTCTTGAGTCAGTCATAGAAGAAACATTAAAGGCCATCCTCGCTGGCACGTTAGCCTTAATTAAACCAGTAATAACATCAACAGAAGGTCTCTGAGTAGCCAGTACTAAATGAATACCAACAGCACGAGCCATTTGCGCAATTCTAGTAATACATTCTTCGACTTCACCTGGAGCAAATAGCATCACATCAGCTAACTCATCAACCACAATCACAATATTTGGCATGGCAGCCAAACCAGCTAATTCATTATATGCATCAATATTTCTTACACCAACTTCTGCTAACTGTTTATAACGTTTGTCCATTAAACTGACTGCCCATTTAAGAGCAGACACTACTTTGCTTGGTTCTACAATCACTGGAGTTAATAAATGAGGAATATCATTGTAACCAGTCAATTCGACACGCTTTGGATCAACTAAAATGAAACGCACTTCTGCTGGACTGGCCCTAAATAAGATTGAACACATAAAAGCATTAATAGCTACAGATTTACCAGAACCAGTAGCACCAGCAATTAATAAGTGTGGCATTTTGGCAATGTCAGCGATCACTGGTTTGCCAGCTACATCAATACCCAAAGCAACAGCTAATTTAGAAGAGTGCTTTTTCATTTTGGAAGAACCAAGCATCGTCTTTAATGTCACAAACTCTGCAGAGCGATTTGGTACTTCAATACCAACCAAAGAACGACCGGCAATTGGGGCTTCAATTCTGATTTGACCGGTTGGCGCTGCTAAGGCCAAAGCTAGATCAATTGATAGACTAGTAATTTTAGATAATCTGGTACCTTTAGTAATTTCTAAAGCATACTGAGTGACAGAAGGACCATAATTAACTTCTGCAACTCTAGCCTTAATCCCAAAAGAGTCTAAGGTATTTTCAATAATGTCAGCATTAGCTTTAACATCACCTCGGTCGGCCTTACCACCGACACTCTTAGATAAAAGAGATAAAGGCGGATAATCCCAAATCATTGGCATATTACTTGGAGTCAGAGTGTCAGATAAAGAGTCTACTGTCGCGGGTTTATTAAGATCAATTTTATTCATTGGCAAGACAGCAGTTCCTGTTGGATCATCTGCTATTTCTTTAGCTTTATCATCTGCTTTATTAACAGCAAAATCCTTCTTTTTCTTTAAGTTGAAGTTAAGCTTGGGAATAGCAAAACCTCTAGCTTTTTTAATTTCTTTATCAGAGTAAGTTCCATTTCCTTTTTTACTTCCAGTAGGCTGCGCACTCTTTTTGAGTTTAGCAAAAATTTCAACAAATTCTTCAATAGAAGCCTGCATCATCACTAAAATACCAATTACGAGTAAAGTTATAAATGAGATATAAGTACCTATCGGAGAAATTAAACCTGCTAAGTTAGTAAAAATATTTTCACCAATATCACCTGCTTTAAAAAGACCAATCGCTGCCAAGGTAATCAATAAAGTGCCCAAAAAAACATTAGGTTTTGACCAAGTCCATTTACTATTTAACAACATCAAGCCTGCAGAAATAAAAACAAATGGAAAGAGCAACATGGCCAAACCAAATTTGACTGAAAGAATATTATTAATAGTGGCTAAAACTTCTCCTTGACCAGTAAATGACACCATTATTAAAAAACCAAGAGCAAAAAATACAATTGCCAGTACTGAGTTCATTGTTTCTGGACGAATTTGGAGTTTAATATCCTTCTTTCTAGATCTACGGCGTCTTCTCTTCTTTTTTGCCATATTACAAGTTTACCACAAGATGTGTATTCGTGTTAGCAATGTCTTCCTCAAAAAAATGAGCTTTCATAGCTAAATATATATTATTATAGGATATACTATATTTATATACATTTGCAAGGAGTAAAAAAATAGATATAGTAAGCGCAAATAACAGTAATTCTCTCTTAACTTTCCATAATCACTGGCACAATCATTGGTTCGCGTTTAATGATCTTATACAATTTTCTAGATAATTTTCTTTCAACTTTTCGTTTTACTTCATCATAACTTGGTTTTTTGCCAAGTTTCTTAATTACTTGGATAGTTTCGGCTTTGATGAAATCAACAACTTCTTCTGCTTCTCGCATAAAGACAAAGCCTCTAGAAATTACTGAGATGTCTTGTAAATTTAGTCTTCCTTTTCTACTTGGGATGACAACTACCACGATGCCAGCTTTAGAAAGAGCTAATCTATCAGACAGCACAATGGGACCAACATCACCAATACCTAAACCATCTACAATGCTTGGATTCAGTTTAATTTGATCAATTGCTTTAAATTTACCTTCTGCAAAATTCAAAATTTGGCCGGTTTTTGGAGTTAAAACTTGTTGTTTAGTATAGCCCAGGTCATCTGTCACAAATTCTCTAAATAAAGCTCGATGACGATCTTGGCCTCCAATTGGCATTACAAATTTGGGTTTAACCAAATTTACTAATTCTTTTTGTTCTACACTGCTAGCATGGCCAGATTGATGAACATCTGGAGCAATAGCTGGATAAATTACTTTAATGCCATTACTAGCTAATTCATCAATAGCATTGTAATAAGGAACTTCATTACCTGGGATCACATCTGCAGAAAAGATTACTTTATCATCTTGCCTGATCTGTACTATTCTATGTTCACCATAAACAGCTCTCACCATAGAAGAACCTTCTTGTCCTTGGCTACCAGCAATGACCACACATAAATCTTTATCTTGATAATCATTAAGATATTTTTTGTCAACTAAAATTGATCTTGGAATCTCTAATTTACCTAAATCCATGGCTACTTTAACATTTTGCTCAACACTTCTACCAATAAAAACTACCTTACGATTATGTTTTTGAGCTATATTCACTACTTGTTGAATACGATGCAAGTGAGAACTCATTAAAGTAACTACAAATTTGCCTTTGGTAGTCTCTATTTCTTTCTCAATCGCAGGACCTACTGCTGATTCAGATTTTGTCCAAGTTTGTCTTTCAACTCTCAAACAGTCAATTGCCATCAGCAACACGCCTTCTTCTCCAATTTGTTTAATCATGTCCAAATCAGTCATAACTCCATCAATTGGATTTTTATCAATCTTAAAATCTGAACCATGATAAATCAGTCCAGCTGGTGTTCGAATGGCAATATGTCTGGTATCTGGAACTGAATGAGTTAAATTAATTAATCTAAAATCAAAATTATCACTTAATTTCACAGTTTTGCTATCTGCAACAACTTTAATTTCTTTATCTATATTCTGATCTCTTAAGCGTTGATGAGCGAAGCCAACAGTCAAAGGGCTGGCGTAAATTGGAAAATCTGGGAGATCAGGCAGTAAATAAGGAGTAGCAGCAATATGATCATCATGGCCATGACTGAGAATCATGCCGACAATCTTTTTGCCTGCTTCAACTTGTTTTAATAAATAACTGATATCTGGAATAATGGCATCTACACCAGGCATATATACATCTGGAAAACCAATTCCACAATCAACAATTAAAATTTCGTTATTAACTTCATAAAGAAACATGTTTTGGGTCACTCGACCCATACCCCCAAGGGGGAAAATTTTTAAACTAGACATAAAATCCTTTAATAATATTTAATGTATTTCGCTTCTTCTTTCTTTTAAGAAACTTCTCCAATCTTCAATTACAGCAATAATAGCAGAAAATGGGGCATCAATCAGAGCAGTGAACAAAACACTGACAATATTATACTCTTTCCACTTCTCAGAGAGCCATTGGCCGAGTTTTGCTAAAGGAATGGTGAATAAATCAAGCAAAAATTCGCTAAAACTACCTCGATCTTCAATTGTAATTTCTTTGGATCGATCTCTGATGACCATCGCAGCAAAGACAATCATTGCCACTGTGGCTGTATCAATATACAGAGAAGTCCAAGGTACCCCGCCAAGCTTAAAAATCCACCAAATAAAGATCAAAGAAGCTGCCCCGGCAATCATAGAAATAGCTCCAAAAATAAGAGTAAAGGCTGTCTTTTTCTTCTTAACTAAACTAACTTCGTAAACATCTGGTGTTTCAAGTCTAAAAAGAGTTTTTTGCACTTCCTTGACTACTTTTTGGTAATTTTTTTTGTGTGGCGGTTTAATAACAATCACAAATAAAAACATTAAAATTGTGGGCACAGCTAAATCAACTACTAAAGCCCATGGACTAAAATGACCATGCACTAACTTTGCCACCGGACCTTCAAAAATTAAAAAGCTGACAATACCAGACAATAAAATTGACAATGTAGAAAAAATAGCTGATCTAATTAATCTTCTCTTTAAAGTTACATATCTTTTACCATAAGCTCTTTCAATTTGTTTTTCTAAAATTGATTCATCTAACAATCTCTGTTTCATGTCTTTCACCGATCCTTCTATCTTTTTCATCAAATCACCAAGAATTCTGTAAGCAGCATCATAATGAGCACAAACTCTGTAGAAAGAACCACCCTTAGGATGCTCTAAATCATTTTCAATATCTTTTAAAATACCTGCAATACTAATTGTAATTTGTTTAATATCTGCTTCGTCATTACTAAACCAGATAGGATATTTCATTTTAATCAAGTTGAAAATAATTACTGGAGCATCCAGATTAAATAAAGTTCTATGCACGGCAATATAAATTTGAATAAAAGCTTCTTCTTCGCAGAGGTAATTCTCTGGAATAATTTTAATCCTGTCATAAACAATATTAGTCATCAGATTCATCAGAGCATTTTCTCGATAAGCAGGAGCTAAAATTTCTTCAATTTCACAAGCAGCAATTTCAATTAAATTATTGTAAAAGTTAGTTTTCTTTTTAATATCTAGGCTAGTTCTGCTAGTAACTGGATTATTATCTAAGATATAAATATACTTTTCCAAAACTTTCCTAGCCAAAACAACCTTATCTTTAGGAATTTCTCCGTTAGGAAAATAGCCGCTTCTAATCAATTCCATCACCATTGGTTCTGCCATTTCTCTAGCATTCATTTTAGGGGTTAAACCCATCCCATAAAGCTCACTAATTAATCTTCTTTTAAGAATTCTTTCAATTGCAGTGCGACGCACCAGATGCTCTTCTTTCCAATCAATCACCCGCCTCACTTTTTCATAAAGTTTAGCTACTTTGGAAGCTAATTCGTCAACCTGAATAGGAGAAATTTTAGCCTGCTTTTCATATCTAAGCGCTTCAAAATGTTGTTTTAGATATTCTAAAACCTGATCAGATAAGAGCTGTTTTTCTTCTCTCTCTTCCTCTGGAATTTCTGGAGGAAGAGCATGGCTAGCTTTAGCCATATCTTTTTTAAACTCTTCTTGATCTTGGTTCTTAAAAATAGTAGTTGAGTGACCTGAACTCATCATAAAAGTTATTATAACTAGTGATTGAAATTATATATAGAGGCGGGGAAGTTTAAAAAATTGGCAAGAAAATCTTACTATTCTCCATGGTAATAACTACTTTATCAAAACCTCTTTCCACAATAATTCTAGCAGCTTTTCGCACAGCCCCCTGCAAAGTACGCTGCAATGTACGGATGCCAGCATCATAACCTAATGGTCGCACCATTAAAGGCCAGATATCTTCATTAATCACAAATTGACCTTCCTTCAGACCAGACTGTTCTATTAGTTTGGGCAGAATATATTTTTGAGCAATCACTCTTTTTTCAATATCAGTATAAGAAGGCATTGTTATTTTCTCTAACCTGTCCATCACAGCAGTAGCAATCTTGACAGTGTTATTAGCAGTTGCCAAGAAAATAGCATGACCCAAATTGATTGGATAATCTATAAAAGAATCTTCAAAAGCACTATTTTGAGCTGGATCTAATAGTTCTACTAACACACCCATAATATCCATATTAGCTTCTTCTGCACCTCGGTCGATTTCATCTAGTAAAATAATCGGGTTACGCACCCCAGCTTCACAAATACCTTTAACAATTTTACCTGGTTCACTACCCAGAATAAGACGAGAATTACCTCGCAATTCTTTGGCGCTACCCATACCGCCAAAAGGAATACGCACAATTTTTCGTCCCAACGCCTCTGCTAGAGAATAGGCAAAAGTAGTTTTACCTGTACCCACCAAACCAACTAATAATAACACTGGTGCACTAAAATCACTATCTGCGTATTGATCAGCTCTCAAATTTAAAACAGAAATATATTCCAAAAATCTATCTTTAACCTCCTGCATACCAAAGTGATGCTTATCAAAAATATCTTTAGCTTTTTTAATGTCCAAAGTATCTTTAGTTTCTTTTTCCCAAGGGATTTTTAAAATCCAATCAATATATTTGGAAACCTTCTCATATTTTTCATCATAGCTGCCAAGTTCAACACTGCGTTCAAGAGCCACAACATCTTTACTCACCTTAAGCCGCATCTCTTCAGGTAGGGTTGCTGCAACCACCCTATCTTTAAGGTCTTGAATTTCTTTTTGCAGGATTTGTTTGTAATCAGACATAGGGCAGAAAAAAAATATTATATATCTACATGACTAGATGTATTTTTTTAGTATTATTAACCAGTATAACAATTAACTAAGCCTAGTGGGAATATGGTTTTAGATTTTTAGTTAATAGCAACTACACTTTCAAATTCATGTTAAGATAAATAAAGATGGAAAATCCTTTGCAAAAGCAAGAAATACCACAGCAAATTACTAATAAACCAAAAGCTAAAATAAGTATTAATTTAATTATCATTCTGATACTTTTGATCACAAATTTATTTTTTCTACTAAACTTTATAAAACTTCAGAGCAATAACTATACAAAAACCAGTGATACAGAACAAACCGCTATCACCCCAGAGCCTGCTGAGAAAGTTGTTGATACCCAAAAAACAGAATTGCCTATTCAAGCAAAATATAGTCAAGTCTTTTACCCTATTAGAAAAAAGGATTATCTATACAAACCAAAAAAATCTGGCTTTTATACTATTTCGACTGGGGGTATGATCAAAGAAACCAAAGAAAAAGGTGCTCTTATATCAATAGAAGTCATTATAGAAAACAATGCTGAATACGAAATAATCACTGCCAATAGAAACCACTTTTTGCTACTGGATAAAAACAACCAGTCAAAAAAATTAATCCTTCATCAAGATGAAATAAACCTTCCTAATGAGGATACTTTTATCTATTCGCAGGGAGAAATACAGGGTTATGTGTCTTTTGAACTCACAGAAGATGAAAAATTTGCAGACTGTATCTATACTCTTATTTTTCAACCACCTGAAATTGAACTGCCACGGCTAGAGTTTGAGATTAATTGTACTTTACCAAGAACCTAAAAAGATAAAATAGATTGACTTTTTTATTTCAAAATATAATTCTAATATTCACCTTTCACGCCTCTACTCAAATACCAAAATAAAAATCCAATATCTATGATTAAACCCGCTATTGCATAAGAAAAGGTTGCTAATAATAAACCAATAATCCAATTCACAAAATATTTCTCTACTCCTTTTTTATTTTTTTCAACAAAAGATAAAAATATGCCAAAAGGTAGAGCAATTAAATAAAAAAGGTAAACTATATTCCTGAGATTCTTCCATTCATCTAAAAAAGGGTCAATGACTATTTCTGTTGGTTTTTCCAATCCAAAAATGTTTAATCCTGCCGGTTGGGTCAAATACAAAAATATAGGATAAAAAACCATTAAAATAGCAATCGCTAAAAATAGTTTTGTTAATAATTTTCTTATTCTCACTATTAATGATGTTGTTTTTTGTTGAGACATTTTACGAACTAATGTTATTGAACTCTATTCTTCCATCTTAACTTTAGCCACCATTCCTATACCAATTAAAGCCATACCCCCGCCAATTAAAGCAATCGTTTGTTCAACTGCGCCAGTTTCTAGTAGCTCTCCACTTTCTGTAGCGCCACCAATACCACCTTTGGTTTCTCCAGAAGGAGTAGCCGTTGGAGTTGGAGTGGTAGCTGAACCAGTAGAAATATGAAGAGTAAAATCAATACTTTCCGTTCCAGAAGTAATGCTAACTGTGTGATCACCTTCCAAAAGTGAGACTGGGGTCCAAACCCATGCTCCGTTCACATCTGCTGTCACAGTATTAAAAGCATCATTAACTGTTAAAGTTACTTCTGCGCTGGCAGATGCGTCACCTACAAATTGAGGGTTTTCTCCTGAATACCACCATTCAGTAAAAGTTTTACCTTCTGTAGAAGAAGTACCAATCCCATTTAATTGAAGAGTAGCAGCTAAAACTGATGACACAGACAGTAATAAAAAAAGTACTGCTAGTAGCAATGATGATATGCTTTTATGTTTCATAAAATAACTTAACTTTATTATCTTAGCTATATTTAACTAACTCTGTAAACCCCCAGTATGAGCAACAATCTGTTCTCTTCTTAAAAGACCAGGTTTTGCACCAAAATATTTAATTACATTAGTTGAATTTCTTACTCCCCACTTAGCTGATTCTTGAGGTAATTTACCTAAAATCTGACCCGCTGTATAGGCACAGGCAAAGGCATCACCCGCTCCAGTGTCATCAACAGATTGAGTTTGTTCTGCTGGGAAATGAAACTTCCGTTCACCAGCTAGATAAACATCCCCACCCTTGCTTCCTTCTGTGACCACAACTTGAGAAATATGTTTAAGAATTTCTTCTTGAACTGATCCTAACATCTCCCACTCTTGTTTATTAACAAAAAATAATCTGCAAGGTATATTTTTGACTAATAATTTTCTTTGAGCAAGTAAACTTAATTCTGCTTTACCAGGATTCCAGGATAAACCAATATTAGCTTCTCTTGTTATTAGTGAAAATATTTTTTCTAAAGTTTTTTCTCTCCCAGCAATACTTGTTAAATGCACCCAAGAAGTTTTAGACAGCCAATAAGTAGGAATATCAAATGAATCTAACATAGAAGAAGCACCTCGATGCACCATTACTGTTCTACCACCATCATCTCCAACTAGGATAATACTGCCTCCTGTTTGTTCTTTTTTCTCTTTAATAACAAGGCTTGTTTCCACACTTTCTTCAATAAGGTCATTCATCACAATCCCAGAACAATGATCCCTGCCAGTTTCACAAACAATAGCGGTGGTTAATCCTAAACGGGAAAAACCAACTGCAGTATTTGTAGCACCACCGCCACTATAAACCTTGAAGCTATCAACTTCCATTTTATCTCCATATACCTGGCATAATAGCTGACCCTCATTACTTGGTTTAGATTTAAAACTATCAGAATGAATAAAAATATCTACAAGAGCGGAGCCAATAGTGATAACTTGGTACATAAGGCAGGTTGCTTATTAATTAATGTAAGCTAATTGTATAATTTTTTATACTATTTCTTCAAGCCACAACGCCTGTTCAACTCATCTTCAAACATATTAATAGCATGAATCATCTCTTCCTCATCCTTAACAATCTTATAAACGCTGTTCTCTTTTTCCCCAATAAAAAAATAATCTTTAATGACTCTCATTATTTCATGCCAAAACTCTCCATATAAAATTAAAGGCTTATGATTACCATAATACAAATGAGCTAAAAGCCAAGCAGTTGCCCATTCACTCAAAGTTCCTGTTCCTCCTTGAAAACAAATAAAAGCATCAGCGTGGTTCATCAAACCAAACATTCTTTCCACATAATTAGCGGTTTTAATTTCTTTATCAACAGTGTTTTCATTAAAACGCCCTTCAAATTCTGGCATATCTTTTGGATAAAAGGTAATCGCTAAAGTTTCACCACCGGCTGATTCTGCTCCTTTAGTGGCAGCGTCCATGACACCAGGACCTCCACCATTAACAATTACTCTGTCATGATAAGCTAGATATCGAGCAGCTTTAAAAGCTTCTAAATATACAGGGTGCTTGTCATCAACATCAGCACTACCAAAGATAGCCACATGTTTGATTTTACAATCTAGCTGAATCTTGGGAATTGTAATCTGGGTCTTCATAAACAATATCTAATTATACGTTGTTTTAATTTATGATCATTAAGCTTAGCACTGATTGATAAAAAACTACAAGTTGGAATATTGCTCAATGATGTCATCAATCTCTGCTGCTTGCCAGAGTTCACTGCCGATTACCAGGCCATTTGCTCCTGCATCAAGCACCTGCTTAGCATTAGCAAGTTTTATGCCGCCATCAACTAATATTTCTATTTTCTTACCAGCTTTAGTAACTTTTTTCTTAACTTTTTTAATCTTTTCTAAAACTTGATCTTGAAATTTTTGACCTTGAAAGCCAGCCTCAATTCCCATTATCTGAATAATATCTAAATTTTTCCAACTGGCTTGATCAATTGCTTCTAAAGAGGTATGTAGATCTAATGATAAACCAACTTTTAATTTCATTTTTTGAACTTGCTCAATATAATCTTCTTGAGAGCTCATTCTTTCTGGCTGAGCAATAATAGCTCGCAGCGACAGCTCTTCTTTAACAGAATCAAGCTCCCAAACTGAATCCATTGGTTCCTCTACCATTAAATGAACATCTATTTTTAAGTTAGCAAAATTTAAATAAAGTAAATCCATAGGCATGACAGTGATATTGTCAGCAAAAAGACCATCAATAGCATCCATTTGTACTACAGTAATATTTTTTTTATTCTTGATTAAATTAAGTTGTGTCTGAGCTTCCTCTATAGAATCACTCAGGATACTAGGATATAAATTCATAGTTTATTTTAGTGATAAGTAAGAAGTGATTAGTGATTAGCTAACTCATAATCCTGAATTTTTTTTATCCTTCTCAAATGCCTTGTTTCATTTTTAAATTCTGTTTTTAAAAAAACATTTATTATCTTCTTCGCTGCTTCTGCATCAAACCAGTCAGCTCCAATGGCAATAATATTAGCATTATTATTTGTTTTAGCATGCACGGCACTTTTTTCATCAAACACCTCAATTGCCCTAATCCTTCTGACTTTATTGGCTGCCATAATCATTCCGCCACCAGATCGACAAAATAAAATACCAACACTATCTAAATCTTGAACAACTTTTTCAGCAACCTTAAAAGCAAAATCTGGGTAATCGTCGCTTGGGCTTAGTTCCGTTGCTCCACAATCTTCCACACGATATCCTTGCTCTTGCAGCCAAGTTTTTATTATTTCTTTTAACTGATATCCACCATGATCGGTCCCAAGATAAATTGTCATAAGTTACTAAATAAATTAATACGCACCAATAATCATACCAGCAAGCTAATTGCAATCTACAACCAAAAACCCCCTATCTTATGATAGGGGGCTTCAAATTTTAACTTAAAAAGGCTTATGAATCTTTTTTAGCTGATTTCTTAAGCACAGGCATACCAGTTCTCTTTGTTTCCATTACTTCATAACCTTCTGGGACTGCTTCTAAAGCACCATCTCTTATGTCTCTTGCAAAGAAGTAAATTCTTTGTACTCTACCATTCTTAAGAGTGACTTCACGAGTGTGAAGGTAATAAGTTTGGCCTTTTGAGTTTGTATAGCTGTAAGCTTTAACATCTGCCATAAAGACTCCTTTTTGTTCGTTCTGCCAGGCAGAACTTTATATTTATTAATAACTATTAATTAACTATACCAGGCTTTTACCTGAGGTGTCAATTTTTATTCTTTACTAATCATTCCCTCAAGTAAAACTTCTTCAACCTCACTATCAACAGTGTTGAATTCTTTACTAATCACTACATTAAATGGCAGGGCTTCACTAGAGACAGATGCACTGCCAAAGTAACCAACCTTACCATAATCAAGCACAAAAGCTTTTTTATAACCATTGCCATCAACTGGTTGTAACCAAACTTGATAGGCACTATCAGTTGCTTCTGCCAACGCTGCAGTCACGCTAAATAAAACTTTGTCTTCTTTTACTTCATATCTCACTTCACCTGTTGCTTCTCCATTACCAATTAAATCAACAGTGGTGTAATCTCCAGCTCCTTTTAAAACTTCTTCTAATTCTGTTTCACTTAAGTTTTCAATTTCAACACCTTCTCCAAAAGGGGAAATTTCTCCATCTCTAGCAGTTCTGAGGTTATACCAACGGAAAGCTAAAAAAAGAACTAATAGTAATGCGATTGCTGGAAAAATATATGGATAAAGCTTTTTCATAAATTGCCCCTTCCTTAAGGCTGTTTTAAAACGTTGTTATATTTTGATACTCTAAAATGTATTAAACCTATTTTCTCCAGATTCAAACTTTTGTCAATTACTAATTGAACAAAAAATGCATTTTTTACATATCCAGTGTGTAAATTGACCTATTTTGATATAAAAATTGAGTAATTCCTACACATTAACTAACAACTTAAAAAATTAAATTGTTACAAAAAACACCAAAAACAAATTCTGAATTTATACTTAAGAATTATAAAATTACCAACTTTAAGGAAGTTATTAGTTACGCTGCTGTTGCTTCTGGCCACAGTTGTTGATTAGTCTCTGTATCTGTAACAGTAATAGCATCTGCAGGGCAACTTTTAGCTGCTGTTAATTTGGTCTCATCATCAGCCCCATCTTGAGACACAACCACAGATTTGCCCTCATCGTCTAGTTTAAAAACCTCAGGAGCAATAGCTTCACAGCTACCACAACCAATACATTTGTCTTTAATGACATCAACTTTAAATTTACCGGCTGTTGGGGCTGGCGTAACAGGGGCAGCTGGAGTCTGTGCTGGATCAGTTACTGCTTGATTATCTTGTGTTGGATTATTTTGTTGATTATCCATTTTATGTTTTCCTTTCAATTTGTTATTAATTAAATTTTTCGTGATGAATGCGGTGCTCTGGAACACCTTTTTCTTTGAGTAGTTTAACTACATCATCAATCATTACCTGCATGCCACAGAGATAGTAACCAGAATCTTCTAATAAATCATGAATAGCTAAACAATCTGTTACCCTACCTTTGCAAAGAGTCCAGCCTTCTGAAGGTCTAGAGATAGTAGGATGAAAATGAAAATGAGGGAAACTAGTAGCTAAATTTTGAAATTCATTGGCCCAGAATAAATCCTCAACATATCTAAGTCCCCAATAAAGCACCATTTTTCTTTTATCCTGTTTCTTTTGAAGTTGTTCTAAAATCATGCTGCGCAGTGCTGAGACACCGCAGCCAGTACCTATAAAAGTAAGTGCTTTTTCATCGGATTCTTCTGCTATAGTGAACACCCCTAACGGGGCCATACAAGAAATTTTATCACCAAATTGAAGATTTCTTAGATAGTTAACACCAAGGCCATTTGGTTCATTATTAACCAGTAGTTCAAAACCATGACCAACTGCAGGAGAACTAGCAATTGAATATGCCCTTCGAGTGCCTTTCTCATCCACTTGGATACTAACAAACTGCCCTCCTTTAAACTCCATTCTATTAGGTTCTTCTAATTCAAAAAAGTAGTGAACGTATTTGTCATTAAAGATAACTTTATCTTCAAGGCGGGCGGTAAATGTTTGAGGTTTTGGCATAATATTATTAATATAAAGTTTTTTCCCAATCTTTTCCATACCACAAACCTAAAGCTAACTTAACAATACCTGTGTATTCTTCTGTTCTATCAATAAAATTTTTAGTCACTACTCCAATGGCACCATTCTTTTTTTTGACATCATCTTTTCCACATAACTTACTGACCACTGGGCCCATTTCTTCACCAGCCAAGATTGGCTGCGCAATCATGGTAGGAACTTTAAAACGAGCACCATTAGCTGTAAATAAGTTACTGTTTTCATCAACTACCGCTGCCCAAACTGTTGACCATAATTCATCACCTTTTTGAAAAACTCCACCTTCTAATCCTACTCCTAACATTAAAGCATCTTTTTTTGATTGCTTTTTCATTGACTTTTTGCCTTTAGCTAAAACATTTTTTGCTCTGGTGATAGCTCCTTGCCTAGTTTCTTCATCAGTTCTAGGCTGATCACTAACACCACTGGCTACTGAAAAACCCTTAGCTTTTAATTCTGGCCAAGTTTCACTAGCAGCATTAATCACCGCATTAATTTTAACTGGGTTAGTGGAACCAATAAAAATGTGCATAGTTATATTGAAAAATTACTGGACAGTTTCAAACGCTTCTTTAATAATATTAGCTACAAATTCTCCTTTTTTACCTCCAAAATCATATTTTGCTAATTCATTTTTTTCTATCCATTTAAATTCTGTGTGTTCATCAGATAGACCAACAAATTCTAAAAATGATCGATCTGCATACACAATTTTCCAGCCACAAATCATAGTATAGATTTCTTTTTTAGGCTCATAAAAAGTAGAGAAATAAACTAATGAACTTAAACTAAAGTGATCTGGTTGTGCTCTAATACCAGTTTCTTCCCATACCTCTCTTGCTACATCTAGCTTATACAAATCTTGAGTTGGATGGTTAATTTTAACTGGCCATTCACTATTTCCACCTGGTAAGTCCCAACATTTAGGTCTTGTTTTAGAATTAGGGGCTCGTTTTAAAATCAAAACTTTACTCTCAATAATCACTGCAACTTTGTGTAAAAGTTTAACATTAGGTGTTAATTGGTGAGCAACGTAAGTAGGTTTATTGATCATACTTCTTCACATTTTTAGTTACTAAAATAATCTTTATGTTAGTTAAACTCAAATTGGCAATGTCTGATAGAACGAATGATATTAACAAATAGACCGTTAAAAATAAGCATGAATCATTATTGATTTAATGTAAAGGTTTGGAGCTTATTTTTTCCGAGTGAGCTTTGTCTTCTCTGATATATAAAACATAAGCAGCGAACGGGTCTATGTTTAATATCATTCGTTCTATCAGACAAACAAGCTAACTTATAACTAATATAAAAATTATTTTATACTTTCATTTTATCCTGATTCTTCCAAACTTTAAACGCATAAATTATTTCTTCTCTAATTTGTGCAACAGTTTCTAAATCTCCTAGTTCATCGGGGCTAAACCAAGCAATGCCATCGGTCTCTTCAATATTTTGTCTATAGTTTATACCACCAGTTGCTTTGACCAAATATCCAGAATTTAAATGCTGCTCACAAACTCTTCCAGAAATCTTTTTTTTCTTAATTTTTTTATTATTCACTCGATGTTCGTAATTATCTTGATTAATCCAATGCAAATTAACACATATTGGCGTAGGAATAAATTGACTAGTTCTAACTTCTGGAAAAAAACCATGATTAATTGCCTCTACTTTTACAGCTGTTTCTTCCCAGAACTCTCTTTCTGCTGCTTGATGAGGTAATTCATTTTTATCTAAATCTATATGCCCACCTGGTGGCAACCAAACACCAAGCAGTTTATGCTTCACTAACAAAATTTTACCTTCATGGATCAGATAACCAGAAGCAGTGTGACAAATTTTCGCTTTATATTTAGTCAAATTAGCCATGAACTTATTCTAACATTAGATTAAACTCATCTGTACGCCAGCATTTTTTTGAGGAGCAAAAGCAAAGTCTACTGGACATTCAATCAGACGATTCCATTTATTTCTAAATTTAACTGCGCCAGCTTTCAAACCATAATCATAAACATCTCGAGTTACTTTGACATCTTGCAAACAGTAAGCTTTTAATTTATCTAATTCACCATTACGATAATATTTAATTGCATCTAAGCCGTCACCAGATTTACCAGTGCCGAGTGTTTCTTTAGCCACACTATCTAAGGCAATTCTGTGACCAAAGCTATCTTGAATCTTAATCATTAAATCTAAAGTAGGAATAGTAGTAATATCTCCAGAATAATATGGAATAAAAGTAGGCATATCAAAATTATCCACATTGTAACCCACCACCACATCAGCTCGTTCCAGAATGGGAAATAAATCTTTGAGATCTTTTTCAAAAAAAGACATCATTTCTCCTGCTTCTCCGAAGTTCTCTCTTACACAAACACCAACAAAAGAAATTCCTAAACGATCTGGAAAAAATCCTCCTACTTCATCAAAAGTTTTTTTGGTTTCTACATCAAGAATAACTTGTAACATATATACTTTATTATAAAAAATAAATAGGTTACTTCTTATCTTTCGTAATGGTTTTTAACAATTCTTGTACTAAGTAGCCAATAAAAGCATAAGCAAAAATTGCAAAAATAGTTGTAAATTCTAAAGTAAATCCTCCTTTGACACTCGGCGTGGGAAAAGCAAATAAAAACGGATTCAAAAGTGGTTGAGTATTAGCATAAACCCAACTGACAAAACCAGCATTTGGATTGGCTGCCAATAGTTTTAAAACAAAACGAAAAACTAATAGTATTTCAATTAAAGCAAAAGTAAAATTTGCAATATCTCTTAATAATTTTGGCATAATAACTCCTTTATTTTTTTTAGATTAAATGCGAATTTAGTATAGAACAGACCTGTAGCGAAATAAAGATCATTTGACCTAGCTAGATTTTTTTACCAGCTATTTCTTCTGCAATTCTAACTAATTCAATAATTCTATCTCTAGCTGTGGTTTGAATAAAACGTTCTATTTGTTCAAAATCAGGGCTTTGATCTTTTTTTCTTAACTTATTAATATCTTGATAAAAAATATCTCCAGCTAAAAATCCTTTTGCTCCATTTTCTAAAACTGTTCTAAGAATTTCTTTGGCATTACTATAATCAGTTCCTTCTGTAGTCAAAATCCAAGGAATGTCCAACTCTGCAGTTAAAGTTGCTACAGACAAAGGATCGTGAGGAAATTGTAAAGCCATTAAATCACAAAAACCACGTAGTTCTTGCACCGCTTCTAATTGAGCTTCTTGAAAATTAAGCTCATTAAACTCTTCATCAGCTGGGGTATAAATCATCAGTTTCAATAACAAAGGCACTTTTTCATATTGGCAAAAATCATATAGTTCAGCTAAAAGCTGTTTTTTATGTAAAGCATGCTCTTCTCTGGGATGATAATACAACTCCATTTTTGCTAAAGCATAGTTATTTTTAATATCATCAATGCTCCAATTAGGAATCAAGGTTGGAATATTTAAAGGATCTGTCTCACTGCTAACTTGTTCTAATCTTAAAATAGTGCCCACTTTACTAGCTTTACTCTCCAAAAAATCAAAACCATAAATCGGGTCAACTAACACTCCAGAGCTTTGAGGAGACAAATTTAAAATCAATTGGTTAAGAATTTGGCGAACAATAATCACAGCATTCTGGGTAGTTAAATCTAAACCAAGTAAGTCTGCAATTTTGGGACCACGGTCAAATTCACAAATAGTGAACACACCACTAGTAGTTTGAATAGCGGGCAGGGTCATATTTTTAAGTATATAGGATTAGCTGTTATCAGTCAGCATGCTTTTAAAAGGTGTTTTTACTCTGCTATTACTTCTAGAGCCACGGTTATCTCGACTACCACGGCTGCCTCTATCCCCACCTCTTCTATCGTCTCTACCACCCCGGCTGCTACTTCTATCATTTCTGCTGCTTTTATATCCTCTATCTCCACCACGACCTCCACGATCACTTCCGCCACTTCTTCGGCTACTCCTAACCTGTTCTTCTTCCTCTTTACTCAACATAGACAAACCAATTTTGCCATCATCTTTGATTTCAGTTACTCTGACGTGGATAGTATCACCTAATTGGACTAAGTTTCTAGGATCTCTAATAAACTCAGTAGACATTTGAGAAACATGGACTAAGCCATCTTTACCTCCTATTAAGCTGACAAAAGCACCATAGTCTTCAATTCTAGTCACAGCGCCGTTAAATTCATCACCTATTTCAATCACTCTCATCATGTCTTCAATCATTTGTTTAGCTACATCAATTTTGTTTTGCTCTTCAGAAGAAATATTGACTATTCCAAGTTGTTTATCAGGATCTTCATCTACATTAACTTCAGCTCCGCTGACTTCAATAATATTTTTGATTATCTTACCACCTGGGCCAATCAATTCACCAATTCTACTTGCATCAATAGTAATTTGTTCAACTTTTGGTGCATATTTACTAAGCTTAGTTTTTGGTTCTTTAATAACCTTAAGCATTTCTTTCAAGATATGAAGTCTGCCAACTTTAGCTTGTTCTAAAGCTTGTTCAAGAACTTCTCTAGGAATACCTGTTAGCTTAATATCCATTTGGATAGCAGTAATACCGTCTTTACTACCAGCTATTTTAAAATCCATATCTCCAACATGATCTTCTAAACCTTGAATGTCAGACAAAACTACATATTTCTTTCCATCACTCATTAAGCCCATAGCGATACCTGAAACTGGTTTTTTAATAGGAACACCAGCTGCCATTAAAGACATGGTTGATCCACAGACAGATGCTTGTGAAGTAGAACCATTAGAGCTTAAAATTTCACTGACTACACGAATAGTATATGGGAATTCATTTTGATCTGGGATCATTGGTAATAAAGCTCTTTCAGCTAAAGCACCGTGACCAATTTCTCTTCTTTTTGGCCAGCCAAATCTACCAGCTTCACCAGAAGCAAAGGGAGGCATATTGTAATGATGAATATAGTGACGAACAGTTTCACCTTCTAAGTCTTCAATATATTGACCCAAAGAAGGATTACCTAAAGTGGTAACAGTACAAGCTTGAGTGGCACCACGTTTGAACATAGCGCTACCATGAGTACGAGGGAAGATGTCAACTTCACACCAGATAGAACGAATTTGATCTGTTTTTCTACCATCTGGTCTTACATTTTCTTCTAAAATCATTTTACGAACTTCTAATTTCATTAACTCATATAAAATTTCCTTAACTTCTTTTTCACCAATCACAATCGCATCAGCTTCTTCTGTCTCTTTTCCTAAACCAAGATCTTCAACAATCTTAGTAGCAAAATCTTCTAAACCAGGATCTTGCAAAGTGGCTTTCTTTTCCACCATGGTTCTGATTTCTTTTGCATAATCTTTAGCAATCTTTTCTTTAGTTTTTGTTAAAACTTTTTCTAATTCTGGATCCATTGCTTCAACTAAATCTAATTTGTCTTTACCTACTTCACTGACAATTTGACCAATCTGTTCACAAACTTGACCAAGTACATGTTGAGCTTTAGTCATAGCTTCAATCACAACAGCTTCGCTAATTTCGTTAGCACCAGCCTCGACCATTACCACGGCATCTCCTGAGCCAGCGACAATTAAATCTAAATCCATATCTTCTTTTTCTCCATTAACTGGATTAAAAGTAAATTCTTCAGTTTTTTTGCTATAACCAACTTTCACACCAGCAATTGGCCCCATAAACGGAATTGGAGAAATTGCCAAGCCAACTGTAGCAGCTAACAAAGCAACCATTCCTGGATCGTTTTCTCCATCATAAGAGAAAACTGTATTAATTATTTGAACTTCATTAGTCATTCCTTTTGGGAAAAGTGGTCTAATACTTCGATCAATTACTCTGGCTTTTAAAATAGCCTCATCAGTTGGTTTACCTTCTCTTTTTACCCAGCGGGAACCTTTAATAATTCCTCCGGCATAAAGTTTTTCAGAATATTCTACTTGAAGGGGAAAGTAACCGATATTAACTTTTCTACCTAAAGCAATAGTGGTGTGAACAACGGTTTCACCACAGGTAGCTAAAACAGCTGCTGCTGTTTGTTCACTGAACTTACCAATTTTTATATTAATTTCCTTATCGCCAACTTTAATTACAGTTTCGTAAGGTTTTTCATATTTTGGATATGACATATATTTTTCCTTTGTTTGCTTTAAATTCTTTTAATAACAACCAAAACTATATTTAATTTATAGCCTGATTAGATTTTGAATTTGTTTGCAAAACATCTTTATAACTATGACAAAAATTTGGGGAAAATAAGAGTAAGTGATCTCAATAAGCAGGTGGTACTTGTTTCTTGAGGGTTAATAAACACCCACCACTTGCCAATCGAAGATATTTCTCTTAGTCTTCCCCATCTTTTAAATTTTTAACAAACGTATTATAACATGAATGAAAGAGTTATTTACTTAAGCCGAGTTTTTCAATCAATTTTCTGTATCTTTCTTCACTTCTTTGGAGTAAGAAACGGAGTAATCTTCTTCTTTTAGAAACTTGCTTAAGTAAGCCTCTTCTAGAATGATTATCTTTTTTGTGCTTCTTAAGGTGTCCAGTTAACTGTTGAATAGAAGCAGTTAAAAGAGCAATCTGCACTTCTGGAGATCCAGTATCACCTTCAAAAAGTTGAAAGTCTTTAATAATTTTTTGTTTTTGGCCTTTAATTAATGCCATGGTATGACTCCTTTCTTAGAGTGTAGCCCTTAGCCAGGTAGTGATAAAATGTTTTGGCTGCTGTTGAAAACGCCAAATACTTTTAACCGCCGGGTAAAGTAACCGTTTTTATATCTATTGATTTTGACATTCTTTTTCGAATGCTTCTTCAGTTGAAGGTGAAAGCTTATCCTCAGGGGAGACTTGGTGTAATACAAATCCAGATGATACGAATACTTTCGTTACCTTCCCTTCAGCAACTTCGTGTACTCTAGCTTGTATATCATATCCCTCATTATCTCCATGACCTTTAAAATGAACATGATCTCCTACTTTATAAATAGAAGGCTCTTCTTCTTCTTTTTCTATTTCTATTTCTACTTCTTTCAAATTTGTCACTTTAAACGCTTTCTTTTATTTTTATGATTTTATTATATCATAGCTACTCATCCACCTTTTTATAGGCTACAATCACATCCCCAACCTGAAAATCCATACTTTTGTTTTTAAAAGTTAAACCAGCTTCATTTTTAGTTTTAACCACTAGAATATCTTCTTTGCCATGTTTCATTGATTTCACCACTGGATTGGTAATAATTTCATCACCGCGCTTGAGATGAAATAGATCACTTCTTTTAATTTCACCAGTCTTAACCTTCACTCCAGCAATCTTTTCTCCCTTCATGTCAAAAATCTGTAAAATTTCAGCTTCACCAGTCACTTCTTCATCAATAGTTGGTTCTAGAATCTTTAACATTTCTTTTTGCAAATCTTCTAATAAATGGTAAATAATGTCATATTCTTTAACTTTAACACGCAAAGTTTTAGCCAAATTTTTCATTCTTCTAGTCACTTTAATATTAAAAGCTACGATTCTAGCTCCGGTAGTTGCTGCTAATTCTAAATCTGTCTCTGTAACTTGACCTACCCCAGAAGAAATTAAATCAACACTTTCTTCATCGATAGTTTGCAAAATAGCCTCAAGGGTACCTTTAACATCAGCTTTGACAATTAATTTTAATTTTTGTTTATCACCAAAAGCTGCATCAAGATCTAAATCTGCCCAGTTTTCTTCCAAAGCCAAATCTTCTGCTACTTCCTCCTTAGCAACCTCTTCTTCCTTAGAATAATCTCTACCTGCTTCCTTGAGAATTGCACCAACCTCAACAACATCTTTTAAACCAATAATTTCTGCTGGCCCACCGGGCTCAACCTTAGTCAATTGTTCAGCATTTTCATCAACTAATAATCTCACTCTTCCTTTAATATCATCTACATAAATATCTTGCCTTGGTGTAAGAGTCCCTTGTTTAACAATTACTCTAGCCAACGGACCTTTACGCTTATCCTTGGTGGATTCAATCACCACTGCCTCTAAAGGTTTTTCGCTGTCAGCTTTTAGTTCTAAAAGCTCTGCTATTACAGTGACAGTTTCCAAAAGTTTATCAACACCTTTGCCAGTCTTAGCTGAAATCTCTACTGTTTCGATATCTCCACCATACTCAGTGATTAAAACATCATGCTGAGCTAACTGAGATTTAACATCATCTAGACGAATCCCTGGGACGTCAATTTTATTGATGGCAACAAAAAAGGGAACTTTACTTTCCCTGATGTATCTGAGAGATTCTAGAGTCTGAGGTTTAACTCCATCATTAGCAGCCACAATAAGAATCACTAAGTCAGTCACTTTAGCACCACGCTCTCTCATTTTATTAAAAGCAGCGTGACCTGGAGTATCAATAAAAGTAATTTTCTCGCCTTTAAAATCAATTTGATAGGCACCAATGTGTTGGGTAATACCACCAGCTTCTTTAGCTTGAACATTAGTTTTACGAATGTAATCTAGCAAAGTAGTTTTACCATGATCAACATGACCCATGATAGTGATAATTGGTGGTCTAGTTTTTAGCATAATTGGTATTTGGTATTTGGTATTTATTAGCTATCAAAACACAACATACTAAATACTTAGATAACTTCTTCCTTTTCATAGGCTTCAACTTTTTCTTTTAAAATAGCTTTTTGATCTTCAGTTAAATCATCTCTATCTTCCCACTTAACTTTAAATCTAGAAAGATCGGTTAAAGTAGTGAGTTTGTATTCAATTAATAATTTGCGAGTCTCTTCAGTTAAACCCTCAATGGTGTCAATTTCATATTCTTCATCACCAGTTACTTGAGATTGAACTTGACCGCCAGCTGATTGAATAGTAATTTTATAGCCTGTTAATTTGGCAGCTAATCTGACATTTTGACCACCTTTACCAATAGCTAAAGAGAGTTGGTCATCTGGAGCAGTCACTGTAATAGTTTTATCTTCTTCATTAACTTCAATTTGTAAACCTTCTGCCGGAGCTAAAGCACCTTGAAGATACAAATTAATATCATCACTATGAGGAATAATATCAATTTTTTCATTATTTAATTCTTCAATTACTTTTTGGACACGAACGCCTCTTTGACCAACACAAGAACCAACTGGATCCACACCTTCTTGAGTAGATCGGACAGCAAGTTTAGTTCTGACTCCAGCTTCACGAGACACATCCACAATTTCAACCGCACCAGAAGAAACTTCTGGAACTTCTCTTTCAAAGAGTTTCACCACTAATTCTTTATTTGCTCTGGAAACAATAATAGTTTTACCTTTAAAGGTTTCTCTCATTTCTTTGAGTAAAACAGCTAATCTTTGATTTGATTTGTAAAATTCACCACGCATTTGTTCTTCTGGAGGCATTTGAGCCTGACCGCGACCAATATCAAAAATAACGGTTCTGCCAGACATACGTAAAACTTGAGCAGTAATAACTTCTCCAACTTTATCTTGGTAATCAGCAATGATTTGATCTTTTTCTGATTGTCTAATTTTTTGTAAAATCACTTGCTTTGCTGTCTGAGCAGCAATACGACCAAAACCGGCTGGAGTGACATCTTCAGCTTTGCTTTCATCCCATTTAAAAATTTCACCAGTTTCTTCATCTTTTTCTAAAATTGGTGCTTTATAGATTTTTGATTCACCACTTTCTTTGTCTAGCTCAACGTAATAATAAAAGCCTTCGTCCAATTGACCGATTTCTTTTCTGTAAGCTGAAACTAAAGCTTGTTCAATAGCTTCATAAATTGCTTCTTCTGAAATCTTACGATCATTAGCAATCTGAGCGATAGCAGCAGCGAATTCTGTTCTAACAATTTGGTTTAAGTTTGACATGATTCCTTTTACTAAATTTTTTAAATAATTTTTGATATGAATATTATTTGGTCAAGTTGTTCCAATTAACAAAAAAGACGTGGTTGTCTATCCTCGTCTTCTGATCTTTTGATTCAAGGCTATATTATACAACAGAAATTAATTTAAAACAATTAAAAACATAGTTAATAACTAGTCAAAAGCACTAATTAGACTCTTATAAAACCTGGAACACACTCTGGTAACTTTTCTAAAGCAATGTCGTTCTGCCTACCTTCATATACAATAGCTTCATCTATCCTTCCTGCTTTAGCAGCTGCAATTTGTGCTTTTGTCATTTCGACCATAAGTTTACACAATCTTTTTTTTCTTCTTTTCTTAATCAAATCACAACAATAACATTCTGGATCTCCGTAACCAGGAATTTCTGTTGGCATATAAATTAATTTCTGGGCAGAAAATTTATAATCGCAATTGTTATTAACTTATAATCTATTATACCGCAACTTTTTCAAACTCTTGTAATAATTGCTTTTGTTTTCTATTTAATTTTTCTGGCACTTTAACTACCAAACGCACATATAAATCACCTTTACCACGGCCACGCAAATGATGCACCCCTTCTCCGCGTAATCTAATTAAAGTATGTGATTGTGTACCTGGCCTGATCTTCAGTCTTAAGGTGCTATCAATAGTTTCTACTTCAACCTTTCCGCCAAGAGCAGCCATCATAAAAGAAATTTCCTGATCTATAAATAGATCATAATTTTCTCGCTTAAATCTTTTATGAAGTTTAACATCTAAAGTAATGTCAAAATCATCAAAACGAATTCTGGTGCCATCGTTAGCCCCAGCCGGAATCTTGATCTTTTTCTTTTTGCCTTCAATTTCTACTTCTTTGGTCACACCCTTAACAGCTTCCATAAAATCAATGGTTAAGCTGTAGCGTTGTCTGCGACGAGCAGCTCTACCAAAACCACCGCCAAAAAATTGCTCAAAAATCTCAAAAGGATCAGAAAAATCAGCACCACCAAAAGGATTACCCCCACCAGATCTAAATTCCCAGGTAAATGGCCCAGATTGCTGACCACCGGCAAAAGGGTTACCACCCATGCCGCCAGCTTGACTAAAGGCAGCATGCCCAAACTGATCATAAGCTTGTTTTTTCTTTTCATCAGATAAAACTTGGTAAGCTTCATTAATTTCTTTGAATTTTTTTTCTGCGTCTTTGGCCTTATTTTTATCTGGATGATACTTTAAAGCCATCTTACGATAAGCAGATTTGATTTCTTTTTTTGCAGCCCCTTTTTTAAGGCCAAGAATTTCGTAGTAGTCACGTTGAGTAGTCATTTTTTATAAAAAGTATATTTATTCTTTAATTTAAATGTGGGCGATGTGATTAAAAATTTATTTTTTTTAACAAAGCACCACTCGTAAAAACTAATTTTAACAGGAAGAATAAGAAAAGTTAAGCAGACGAATAAGAAGAGTGCTAAAAAATTAAAAATAAGAGGTCTTATTTAAATTATGCAAATTGCTATTGAAATAATATTTTAACTCTAACTATACTAGAGAGTAAGAATCATCACCATCTAACTATTATGCTTGGCCCACAAATCAAACTCCTAGAAAAAAAATTAGCTTTAGATAAAGAAGATTACTCAAAACCTCAACTAAAAAGAGTTCGGATAGCTTTAAATAAAATTTATATTATGCTTTTGCTTCAATTTATTGAACTCAATCTACCTGATGATGTTTTATTCTCTTTTTATAAGGATTTAGATAGAATAAAAACTATTGTTGAAAATTCAACCGAAACTGAAAAATTTTTTGTCAAATATTTACAAGCTATTCCTGATATGACTATAAAGTTAGAAGCTTTTTTTGAAAATCACCTTACTGATATTAAATATCGTCTAAGTCAAATAATTAAAAATAAATAAAATGAATGAGGCACCCTCCACGCACCCTTTTCCTCCTAATCAGGAACCTTTACAACAAAAAAAAATAGAGGTTATACCTCTCGTAGAAAATCAAGCGCCTGCCCCAGAAATCTGGCAAGCTTTAGCTGAAATGAAAAATTTAGATTATAGCCAGCTTTTAACAAAAAAAGGACAAAAACTAAATAAAGAAGGAAAAAATTTTGCTCGAACTTTGTTTCAAAAAATCTCGGCTAACTCAGCTAACAATCAAGAATTGCTAGCACAAATTACACAATTAAAAGAATACCGAAACAGTATAACCGATCGAATAACTATTACCGATGAACAAGGAAAAACTAGAACAAGAGTATCTCCAGAAAGAATGGTTTTTACCAGAGTTATTCAATCCATTGTGATGAATTTGAGGAATGCTAAAAGAGAACAAATGTTTCAAGCTAGAAACGTTGAAGGTTCGGCAGTAGGACAAATTATTGAAAAAACATTAAGTGCTTTAAAAACTCAATTCGAAGAAAAAAAATTGCCAACAGCATTTGCTGAAAAAGCTGCTCAAGCTAAATTTGCTCCACACCTCGAAAAAATTGACTTAATTTTTGATGCAGTAGAAAGCAATCGCGACTTTTTAATTAAACTATTAGTAGATTGGAAGAAAATGGATCCCGCCATCGCTCGTGAAACTGTTTTACAATACGAAAAGGAATTAGGTTTAATGCATCAGATCAACCGTAAAATTAGACTCGTTTTACTAGGAGATGAAACTACCTTAACAACTGAAGTTGACCAACTACCTATTCGACAAATGGTTAACACTATTTACGGTACCCAAGGACCAAATAATAGTCGTGTTTTAGATCGACACAATCGACACCGTCTTTTTGCTCATGCTGAAAAAATGCAAGCTCTTGAAAATTATGCACAAAGATATCATGAAACCAATGATCGTGAAGCAGAAATAGTAATGGCTGAAACCGCTCAAAAATTGGAAATAATAGCCGATGAGCTTGATAAACTCCCCAGTACATCATATAGAAAAAGCCTCAGAAGACCTGGAAAATTGAAATTTGCTGCTGCAGCTATCGCTGGAGCTATTGGAATTGGAGGTGCTTTGCTAGCTGGGATCGGTTTAACTCCAGTCGAAGCAACTACAGCTCAACCTCAAACTAAAGTAGCAACACAATATGTCGAACACAATCTAACCCTTATTTTAGAATGGGAGTTTGATATTGAAACATCAGCATATACTGAAATTAAGAGAACTTTACCAGAACCAGTTAATCTTCCTATTCCAGACGAATTAAAAGAAAAATGCTTGACTTTAGTTGAAGACCCAAATGGTGATCCAATCTGGGTATATAACACAGAAAAAGGAGAGCTACCTGAGGGTTGCCAACCCAGATTTGCTGCAGTCGATCTTCAATATGAAACTGTATACTGGACTGTCCCTGCAGCTGAGTTTGTAAGAGAAGAGGACCGAGGAGACTTAGCTCCTCAACAAAAAGGAGCAGGCATCTGTCTTTTTACTCAACTCTCAAGAGCAATAAATGAAATAAGAACAAAACAGGGTCTAGCTAAATTTGACATGCCAGTTATAGCTGATATCTTAAGAACAGAAGAAGGCATGGTGCTTACTCCAGAAGACATGAATAAATTTGGAGCTCTTGCCGCTATAGCAAGCGCCAATGATGAAACAGATCCACAACAACTAGCCTATCAAATAAATTACGATCGATTAGCACAAATTACAGCTATACAGGAATTAGGTATTAAAATAGAAATACTCTTTCCCGATCAATTACTAGGTCAAGCAACTGATCAAGATGAGAACCCTTTTTATAATGATAAGTGGTATACAATAGATGGGAGATTAGAGCATGACAAAATTTTACAAAATCAAGATCACGAGAACATCTTTCTACATCGTACTGGTTTAGAAACACCTGAAAAAACTCAAGAAACGATCCTTAACCTAACTAATGTCATATCAGAGGCACTTGCTAGAGGAGATCAATTGATTTGGACGCAAGCAACTAACTATAAACATTCCAACAGAGACACTCAAGATGGTGGAAAAGAATTCAAAAATTTCCTCACTGGCCACGCCGTAGGTATCGTCGGCATGGAAATTAATCAACAAACAGGTGAAACTGAATTGATTGCTGTGGAAGGAAACGGCGGAGTTGTTTTCAAACTAAATCATGGTTTATGGACTATTGATCCACGCAAACCTTTAGTCAGAATACCGCTTAATAAAATGAATTTAAGAGCAATGGGAGCTTTAACTATTATTAGTGAACCAACCCAAGCAGATTTGCAAGCTTTAGAAATAGAAGAAGTAGTTGATTCTCACCTTGAAACTAAAATCGAAGCTCGGACACAGCAAAGAGAGACTCAACCTGACCTTACTTATACTAAACCTTTATCCACTGATACAGCCACTTTAACTGAAAATGAATCACTATTAAACTCTAGACGAAGAACAATTGAATTAACTATTGATGAATTACTACAAGAAAAACAAACTCTGTCCCGTCAGTTAAATACTCGTAAAGGAAATACTCCATTAAATAAAGGCCGAATGTCAAAAATTGACCGTCAACTTACACGAGCTAGAAAGAGACTCAAAGACATTGATGCGCAAAAAGTGAAAGCTGAATTACCATCCTTTGGTTTTAATACTGAAGAACACTGGAGTAATGTCAAAAAAGATGTCTTAGCTTCAAGAAAATAATATATCTAGCTAAACAGTTAATATCTTGTTGTTTGACTTCATCACTTTTAACTAAATTTCTTCCTCAAATCTAAAATAATTTTAATAATCACTGCTAAAACCATCAACTGGCTAATTAACATCCCTTGTTTAAAACTTTTTGATCGATACTGCAACTTTACATAATTCTCTCCCTCCTCAATCTTCACTTTCCTCATCCCTTCAAATTCCTCCACCGCCACTTCTTCACCATTGACCCACGCCCGCCAATTTTTATCATAACGATCAGCAATAATTAATTCTTTATAGCCATTATCGTTATAAAAATTCAAAGATAAGCTGTTTGGAGTTTCCTGAAATTTGGATTTTTGCTTTGAATCTAAATTTCGCTCCTTTTGCCAACTGTCATTTTCACCCGTTTCAGCTTCCACAAAATCTTCTTCTGCAAACACTGCAGTATTATCTTCATACCTAAATCTGGCTAATGCCTCTAATTCATAAACTGTCCACCAATCTTTTTCCATCACCTTTTCAAACTGGGATAAATCTTCAGTCACATAGAACCAATTATCTACTAGGTAATATTTAACTGCCCACTTTTTTAATAACTGATTATCTAATTGAATTTCTGGCAAATTATTAATACTAATATCTTTTGGTAAACATCTAATTCTACTTACCACCGCAGTTTGTCTATCACCTTCTTTCACATTCTCTATTTCTGGATTTTTACAATCATCTCCAATGTTTAGATAATAACCTGTCCACTCTTTATAAGTATCTTGTGGCATTAAAGTGGTGTAAGCGTTAATGCTCGCCACATCATAAGCCATATTCCAATCTGGTGTATAACCATCAGCAAATCTTTTTAAATTTCTAAAATCTTTTAATTCTTCTTCATTAATATATGAATCAGAAAAAGGTTGACGGACACTAAGTGCCTCCCAATAAGCTCCAAAATCTGTGTATGGATAATTGTAGTTACGAATTAAAAAACGATAGTTTGGGTTATGAAAAGCCTGAGCTTGAATGCCTGCACTTTGTTCTGCCAATGAAGGATAAATATCTTTGGGTGCAAAAGAGAGCATACTTTGGTTGTTGTAAATTAAATCTAAGCAAAGAATGACAATTAATAATAATAAATTTTTATTGCTTTTTGGCTGTTTACTCTTTTGCCACACAATTAAACTTAAAAAAAATAAAAAACTGTTTACCACTAAATTTTCTAAAATTACATTCGCAATAATCTGATCTTTTTCAAAAGTATGAAATGCACTTTTAATAAAAGCATTTTTTGTTAAATCGTTGATCAATTGCCAAATAAAAGGAAAGTTGTCTTTACTTACAAAAAACAAAATTAACGAAGCAATAAAAACTAGCAATGAACCACCTGTTAAAATTCTCAACCATTTTTTTGAAATTCTAATTTTAGGAAAGATAAACGCCAGCCAAACACAAACTACAAAAGTTGTGATCACTAAAAGTAAGCTTGGCCCTCGAGCAAATTTAAAGATAGGCAGAATAATTTGAATCACAGAAAAACCTGGTAAATATTTACCAAAACTTAATAACAAAGTTGCTAAAGAAAAAATCATAAAAAACTTGGTGCTCTTATCCTTTCTTTTTTTAAACAAACTTGAAAAAACAACTAACAAAACAAACCAAGTAAAATAAGCAGCCACGTTGGGCAGTGTATTCCAGCCAGGTCCCCAGCGCATTCCTGCACCAGCATGATCAAAAAAATAAGGAATAAAAAATTTAATAATTTCTGGAGGATGAAGTGATCCAGAAGTCGCTTGCGTTTCTGTTTGAATCATTCTAGTCGATTGCAACAAGGCTTCCAAAAATGGCATCCAGACCACTGCCGAAAGAGCTACAGTTAAAACTGCGGTCGTCAACCAATCTTTTAACCATAGAAATATTTTTTTTCTTCCATCTTTAAAATAAAAAAATGCAGAAAAAATAACACCAGTCAAAATTGAATAAATTACCAATGGTGGATAACCACCTAAAAATTGTAAAAACACAAATAAAGCAAATAAAAATTTAGCCTTTTTATCATGATGAATTTTTAAAGCATAATGCACTATAAATGGCATCCAGGTTAAAGATTGCAAAACAGTCAAATTATTAATTGAATTAGTAAATTGAGTTGAAAAAATCCACAGCGCAGCAGCCAGCAAAGCTAGAGAATGATTTACCTTTGGCTGATTACTAATCTTCAAACTCTTCACCACTAAATACATGCCCAACATTGATAAAAATAAATGTGCTAATACTGTTAAATTTAAAGCGTCAGCCGGATCTAAAAAAACAAACAATAAAGTTGAAGGATATAAAACAGATTGATTAACATCTCCAATCCATGGTAAACCTCCCAAAATATTTGGATTCCATAATGGCAAAACACCTTTTTTCAGCCAATTAGCTGTAAAAATTTTTCCCGGGACCATTAGAGAATAGTTGTCGCCAAAAAAAAGAGTTTTATTTTGGAAAATTAAAGGAAAAAAACGAATTGAAATTAAGAAAAAAAATAAAGCTACTAATTGAAAATAACGATTTGCCAAAATATCTTTAAAATTTAATTTTTGCTTAAGTTTATGTTTGGGCAAACGCTTAACTTTTGACATTTAAAAAAAAATTATTATTGTAAAAAAGATAAAAATTTTAATCTAACAATTGTCCACAAAGCACTGAAACCATCTCTCCAGGTAATTTTTTTACCGTCTTCAAAACTTCTGCCTACATAAGAAATTGGCACTTCAAAAATATTAATTCCTCTGATTAAAACCTTGCAAGTGATTTCTGGTTCCATATCAAACTTATTAGCTTTAATATCTAATTCGCGGAATAACTTGGTAGGTAAAACTTTGTAACAAGTTTCCATGTCTGAGAGAGTGGTATCAAATAACATATTGATTGCTAAATTTAGAAATGAATTGCCAACGCGATGCCAAAAGAAAAGATTTGAATGAGGGCCTAAAAATCTAGAACCATAAATAACTTCTGCTCTACCTCTTTTAATTGGTGCTAATAACGCTGGGATGTCTTCTGGATCATATTCTAAATCTGCATCTTGAATCATAGTGTAATCACCGGTTACTTTTTCTAAACCATATCTGACAGCACTACCTTTACCGTCATTTTCTTTTTCAAATAATTTAAATTTTTTAGCTAAAATCGGCTTTAGAGATTTTTTAAACTTTTTAATTTCCTTAACTGAGTTATCAGTTGAACCATCACTGACAATCACAACCTCATATACATCCTTTACTTTGCTCAGTGCTTCTAAAATTGTAACAATAGTTTTTTCTTCATTATAGACAGGAACAATAACGGAAAGTTTCATACTGGATAGTATAGTAGCAGAAGCCAATATTTACAACGGCTTGACTGGTATCTCTTTGACTTTAACTTGTACTTTCATGGTTTTTTTTCCTTTCCATAATTAATGATTGCTCATTAATATATGGCAAATCTTTAGGTTTCTCTTGCTCTTTTTTGCGCGTAGCGGCTGGAGTGAGTGGTGACATAAAGATTATTATACTATCGGGAAGAAACTAAATATTGACATACAATTATATGTATAATATTATGTCTTATATGAATCTAATGCCAACAGTTGTCTCAGCTAGGGATATTCAAAGAAATTATCGTCAAATATTTGATCAAGTCAAAAATTCTGATCCTATCTTTGTTTTAACCAATAATAAACCAGAAGTAGCTATTATTGATATTAAACTGTTGGAAAAACTATATAAAAAAGCCAAAAAAATAGAATTGTTAGACGCACTTCAAGCTGTTAATATTTACCAAAAAGAGAAAAAAGAAGAAAAACTCAGAAAAATGAACTCACTTCAAGATCTGGCTTAAATCATTTAGTTCAACTAACTGCCCAGTATTTATTATTTTTTTAATCACATTTAATTAATGAGTATTCAAACTATTTACTATACAAGCCTTTTTGCTAAAAAATATAAAAAACTCCCCGTTAGAATCAAAAAATTGGCAGAAAAAAAAGAACAAGTATTTAAAAAAAACCCTGCAGCTAAAATTTTAAAAACTGTTGATAAGTTTTCATAAAACTAATATAGCATGTACGATATATTCAAACACTCCCCAAGCTTTGGGCTCACAACAAAAAACCACCCTGTCTAGGGTGTTTTTTGCCTAACTATTATAAGAGTTCTTATAATGGTCCGTCATTGATAATTTAACATATCTTTATAATAAAGACCAGGGTTATTTCAAAACTTTTATCTTTTAAATCGTGGAGGTGAGGAGAGTTGAACTCCCATAGTTAGGTTTGACGGACCAACTATCTACCTAGCACCCCCACATATTTAAATTGTGAAAGGTGAAGGTGACAAAAAGTGTAACTTTAAAGGATTAAATTATATAAAAATCTCCGTTGTTATATGCAAAAATTTTCAATAAACAAAAACATGTTTTCTACATCCTTTTTTACTAAATTTTACTTTTAAATTTTTACTCCTCAACCACTTGGCCTTCTTCTGCATCTTTCTTTTCATCATCTTTGTCTGACTTTTTCTTGCCTTTTTCAGCATTTTCCTTGTCTCCATCCTTAGCTTCAGCAGCGCCTTTGGCGGCTTGAGCCTTTTGCATAGCTTCACCAATTTTCTGCGCACTTTGCAAGGTTTCGTCAGTGGCTTTAGTTAGTTCTTCTGCACTGGCATCTTCTTTCTCAGCCATTTCTCGCAGTTTCTTAGCATTTTCTTCAATTTCTTTTTTATCTTTTTCATCTAAATGTTCACCATATTCTTTAATTTGCTTTTCAATTTCAAAAGCAACGCCAGTGGCTTTATTTCTAGCTTCGACTAATTCTTTCTTTTTCTGATCTTCTTCTGCATATTTTTCTGCATCAGCTTTCATCCTTTCAACTTCTTCGTCAGAAAGATTAGTTGAATTTTGAATAGTAATCTTTTGTTCTTTATTAGTATTCTTGTCCTTGGCAGTAACATTTAAAATACCATTGGAATCAATGTCAAAAGTAACTTCAACTTGAGGCATGCCTCTTCTGGCTGGTGGAATGCCGTCTAAAATAAATCTACCTAAAGATTTATTATCAACAGCCATTTCACGTTCACCTTGTAAGACATTAATTTCAACTTGAGTTTGATTATCCGCAGCAGTTGAAAAAGTCTGGGCTTTACTAGTAGGAACAGTAGTATTTCTCTCTATTAAAGGAGTTCTAACTCCACCCAAAGTCTCCAGACCTAAAGTTAATGGAGTAACATCTAACAAAACCACGTCTGTAACGTCACCGCCAATCACCCCAGCTTGGACAGCAGCACCAACAGCCACAACTTCGTCTGGGTTAACACCTTTATGAGGTTCTTTTTCAAAGAATTTTTTAACTTCTTCTTGAACCTTAGGCATTCTGGTTTGACCACCAACCAAGATAATTTCATCAATATCACTTGGTTTAAGCTTGGCATCTTTAAGAGCTTTTTTGCATGGATCAATAGATCTTTGCACCAAATCATCAGTTAACTCTTCTAATTTAGCTCTAGTTAAAGTTAAGCTTAAATGTAATGGACCTGCTTCACCTTGAGTGATAAATGGTTGATTAATTTCAGTTTGTTGGGAGCTAGATAATTCTTTTTTTGCTTTTTCTGAAGCATCTTTAATTCTTTGCAAAGCTTGAGTGTCTTTGGACAAATCAACGCCTTGTTCTTTTTTGAACTCAGCAATAATCCAGTCCATAACTGCATTATCAAAGTCATTACCACCCAGGAAAGTATCTCCATTGGTAGATTTAACTTCAAACACACCTTCACCAATTTCTAAAATAGAAATATCAAAAGTACCACCACCGAGGTCGTAAACAGCAATAGTTTCTGTTTTCTTTTTATCTAAGCCATAAGCCAAAGCAGCTGCAGTTGGTTCATTGACAATTCTTTCTACTTTAAGGCCAGCGATTTCACCAGCTTGTTTGGTAGCCTGTCTTTGGGAATCATCAAAATATGCAGGCACAGTAATGACAGCACGTTTGATTTTTTCGCCCAAGTAATCTTCTGCGTCTTCTTTAGCTTTGGTTAAAATTTTAGCGGAAATTTCTTGAGGAGTATATTTCTTACCATCTACTTCAACTACAGCCATACCATCTTTGCCTTCAACAATATCATATTGGACATATTTCATGGCTTTCTTAACAGCAGCATCACTAAATTTTCTACCCACAAACCTTTTAACAGAGTGGATAGTAGTTTTTGGATTTAAAACCATTTGACGTCTAGCTGGATCGCCGACAGTCACTTCTTTGCCTTTAAAAGCTACAATAGAGGGGAAAGTATTAGTACCTTCGCGAGTGGGAATAATTTTAGGATTACCACCTTCCATTACAGCCACAGCTGAGAAAGTAGTCCCAAGATCGATACCGATGATTTTACCTGAATTTTTTGCCATATTAGTTCTCCTTGTTATATTTAGTGATTAGTTGATTAGTGATTTAGTAATTAGTAAGTTAGTGATTAGTAACTGGCAATTTGGTAATTAAATACTAATTCACCAGTTAACAATTAAACTTTTAGTTAATAAATTAATCAAAATCTAAGTTAAAATCATTAACTAAATTAGCATTTTAGCAAACAAAATAACAGACTGCTAGTAGCAGTTTAATCAAGGAACTGCTAACTAGTCACACTGATAAGGGATTCCATAACAAGTGATCTGGGTATCTGCTTTTAATTCAAACTGAATCATGCCTAAACAACAGTTATTGTTTGCATTTTTAGGATAAAAAAAGTAAGTTAAAAGAGAAACAAGGATGAATGCTAAAAGGTATTTAATAATTTTCATAAATAAAAAATTTTTAACCCAACACTACTTTAGCATGAGCAACTACTTCACCATTCAAACAATAGCCTCTATTGACCACATCAATCACTTTTTCACTGTTGCCTTTTTTTTCTACTACTTCCATAGTGTCTAAATCAAATTTTTTGCCCATGACATCAATTTCTTCCAAACCTTGATCTTTTAAAGCTTGCCAAAGTTGATTCACCACCATATTTAAACCCTGATCATTAAGTTGTTCTGCAGCTCGGCTGAGGTTTTCTAAAGGTTGAAGTAAGCTTTCCACAAAATCCTTACTAGCCATTTTGACTAAAGACATTCTTTCATCACGTTGTCTGCGAACTAAATTTTGATAATCAGCTAAAACACGTTTTTCGCGTTCTTGAGATTGTTGGAGTTGAGATTGCAGGTCTTCAACTTGTTTAGCGAGCTTATCTAAAGCTGCCGGTTTTTGAGATTTAGGGTTTGGTTTGATTTTTTTTTGGTTTAACATAAGATTTCCTATTGTAACATTAATCAATTTAGCAAAAAAAATGCTTTTTCCACTTGGAAAAAAGCACATTCTTATTATAAGATAAGATTATTACATTAAACTTATTTAAGGAGTTTCCCATGCCACAAGCAGTACAAGAAAAGACTGAAGCCATAGATCTAACACAAGTAATTAATCAAGATGTTCCAAACAGAGAAAAAGTTCTTGCTGCAATGCAAAAAATACAAAAATCAGGTGATTTTGTCTCGGTTGACCTAGATGCAGTAATACGATATGTAAATGAAGATTTACCGAAGTTAGATCCTGCTAATTATCATGACACAGAGTCATCACTAAAGCAATTAATTATTGGGGATGAAAGAGACCTCGGTCCTTTAACAGCAGACGGTGATGCTGAGGACAAATACGGCAAAGGTGTTTCTGATAACACACTCACTGAGTTAAATGAAGTAAGAAAAAATCTAGCAACAGATAAAGCAATGTTACTTGTACTAAACGCTGCTTTTGGTTAAAAATCAAATAACGCTCAAAATAATTTTTTAGATTGATGAAAAAGTGAAAAACACACCTCATTTATTGTAAATGAAAAAAAACTTGTTATAGTTCTATTCACCTACACCATCTCTTCAATCAGTGCCTTAAAATATTTCATCATTGGAATAATATACGGATAATCAAATCTGCTAGAACCTAAAACACCAAGCTTGCAAGCTTTCCCCCCTGCCTGAACATCAAAATAAATAATGCTAATTGGCTCTAATACTTTATTGCCTAACTCAATACCAAAGACAACGTGAACCGGATTCTCACTGACACCCATCCCAAAAATTTCTTCTAGAGACCTAACTTCTTCAATTAAAGTTAACACATGTCGAATCACTTTAATGTCATAAAACTCTGGCATTTGTAAAAGATTAGCATAACCAGCATGATAAATTTTCCTTTCATCTGTCATCGCCAAACCCAAAGCATGAGATTTTTCTGCTAATACTTTGGTTGCTTCATGTAAAAGGTCATCTACATGATCTTTGCTCTTCCAAATCTTTTCTTTAGCACTGACTTCATCAGCCACAGACAACTCTTTCTCTTTCATTAATTCATTGATATATAGCTTAATTGCTAAGGGAGTAGGTATTCTGCCGGCACTAGCATGACCTTTTTTTAAGTAACCTTGTTTGGTCAGGTAAACCATCTCATTACGAATCGTTGCCGGGGAAACACCAATGTTATATTTTTTGTCAATAGTATCACTACCAACTGGTTTAGCAGTTTGAATAAATTCCTCGATAATCGCTCGCAAAATTTGGACTTGGCGAGCAACTAAATCAATCATATTTTTCTCCTTTAGCAATCATAGTTAGTGTTTGCTAAAGTGTCAAGATCTAGCTTGTGCAATATTAATACTTCACTCTATACTCAATATATGAAACATCGCAAAAAAAGTAAAAGCAAAAGACGCTCGAAAGAAAAAAAGAAAACTATTATTGGCGGAGGGTTTTTTCTAATACTAACAATAATTATTTTAATTGGTGTCTCCCAGCTTGAAGTAGTCAGAGAATTTTTTGGCAGAGCTACTGGAGTGCCAGCTGATTTAATTGTTGATACTAAAGGAATCATCGGCCCCATGCCTCGCCCTTGGCGCTACCTGGCTCAAGGAGGTGAAGGACATGATTGGCGGATGCAAGCAATTAATGAACAAGTTAAAACTCTTAATCCGCAATATATTCGTTTAGATCATATTTACGATTTTTATAACATAGTTCAAGGTAGCCCAGGAAATTTGCAATTTGATTTTTCTAAATTTGATGACATTTTAGACGACATTTTAGCTACTGGAGCCAAACCATACATTGCTCTTAGCTATATGCCACCGGCTATCTCCAGTGGCGACATTGTAGATAAACCAGTTAATTGGGCTGATTGGCAATTAACTGTTCAAAAAACCATTGAACATGTTTCTGGCACTCGGCAGATCGATGATGTTTATTATGAAGTTTGGAATGAACCAGACTTATTTGGAGGTTGGAAATATTACGGTGAAAAAAATTACCTTGATCTTTATACCTATGCTGTACAAGGAGCTAATAATGCTCAAGGAGTGCGATCATATAAAATTGGCGGTCCAGCTATAACCGCTTTATATAAAAATTGGTTTGATGCCATGGCTAAACATGCTATTGCCAATAATTTACGTTATGATTTCTTTTCTTGGCATAGATACAGCAATGATGTTGGTCAATATGAACAAGACATGAATAATGTTAAATATTGGATTACTGCTTATCCTCAATTAGAACCGTTATTAGAATTTCATATTACTGAATGGGGACATGATAGCGAAGTTCACCCTGGTTACGATAATAACTACTCTGCTGCTCATACTGTCGCTGGTTCGATTGCCATGCTTAATAGTGTTCAAAAAGCTTTTGTCTTTGAAATTCAGGATGGTAAAGGCCCAGAAGGTCAGGAATATTGGGGCAGATGGGGGATGTTTACTCACCAAGATTTTGGCTCCAAACCTAAACCTCGGTACCAAGCTTTGAAAATGCTGGATAGTATTGCTGATCAAAGACTGCAACTGACGGGGAATGGTTCTTGGGTAAAAGCTTTAGCTGCTAAAGATGAAAATAATAACACTGAATTGGTAATTGCCAATTTTGATAAAAATGGCAGTCATAGTGAAGCTGTACCAATTACTTTTAATAATATTGAACCAGGCAACTATACTCTTTCTATTCAAATGATCGGCGGACAAAATAATGTGCAAAAGGTTGCTACTAGTGCAGCTGTATTGAAAACTTATATTAACATGCCGGCAAATAGTGTGGGGTTTATTGAATTAGTTCAAGAAGCAGATGCAAGCCAAATTCCAGAAATAACTCCGACAGCAGCTCCCGTGCAAACTACTTCACCAATTCCAACTCAGGCAGGCAGTTCACCAACCCCTGCCCAGCCTATTTCACCCACTGAGCAAGCGCAGCCTTCAATCTTTTTTTAAAATTAGCTTTAGAAAAAAATTGAGCGTGCTTAATAATGGCCTGACGATCAAATTTAATCTTATCTGCTTTTTTCATCGCCTCCACCAAAGCATCAGCTGTTAATTCATCAAAAAATATTCCTGTTTCTCCTTCCAACACTGTTTCCATTGGCCCACCAGATTTATGAGCGATCACTGGCACACCATGCCCCATGGCTTCAACTGGCACAATGCCAAAGTCTTCATCTTCAACTGGATAAATTAAAGCTTGAGCGCCTGCATATAAATCATTTAAAGTTTGGTCGTCCACAGCACCCATAAATTCGATTGTAAAACCTGCCATTTCTTTTAACACTGATTCCATTTGGCCTGTCCCCACAACTTTTAATGAAACTTTCAATTGATTACATGCTGTCACAGCTAACTCAGGGTGTTTTTGTAAACCCAGACGATTGACATAAAGATAATAGTCACCTTTTTTTGCACTAGCTTTATCTGTATTCACATTCACTGGCGGATAAATTACGGTACTATCTCTGCGATAAAATTTTTTAATTCTCCTTTGAACTTCTTCTGAATTCGCAATAAAATGATCTACCTTTTGCGCCACCTTAAAATCCACTACTCTCATGTAATGATTAATCAGCGTACCAAAAAAATGAATCAAAGGATTTTTTTTCCAAGAAGACATGGTGGAATAACCATACAAAGCTCGTGGTGGAGTGTGACAATAACAAACATGCACACCATTGGGAGCTTTGACCGCTTTAGCTTCAAAAGCATTAGAAGAAGAAATGACTAAATCATATTTAGATAAATCTAAATCTGCAAAAGCCTTTGGGGCAAAAAGTCTTAAAGGTGAATAAAGTTTTTTGGCTAAAGGTAAGCGCGCAAACCAGGTTTCTCTAATATCCCAATCTGCAAAATTCTGCCAATGAATTCCCAAAGACTCTTTATCTAAAAAAGCCACATAAAGCGGAGCATCAGGAAACATTTCATGTAATGCTTCTACCACCCGTTCTGCACCACCATATTCACGAAGAAAATCGTGGATTAAGGCAACTTTTAAATTTTTTTTTCTCATGTTTAATACATTTTCAAAAATATTATTTTATTTCAGCACATGTCTAATACTAAATACTAAAATCAAAACAAAGTATCTTGTACTAAATTTTCAAATTCATCTTCAGGCAGTAACTGCAACAGCGAATTAAAATCTAACTTTTTAAAAATCTCTACCGCCTTGGTTTTATCATAACCTGAAACTTTACAGGCTGGTAAATCAAATTCCAACGGAACATTAATATCAATGGTCGCTAGTTGTTTACTTAAATAAGCATTATCTTTATCCTGCTTTAATTTATTAATTAAATTTTCTCTAAAACTTTTTTCTGCTTCACCAGATTCCACTGCTTGATAAACCCCATCTAAATCACCAAATGCTTCAAGCAATTTCAAAGCAGTTTTAGGACCAACTCCTTTCACTCCAGGAATATTATCTGAACTATCACCCATTAAAGCCTTAAGATCAATTACTTTTTCTGGACCGACACCAATTTTTCCCTTTACATCTTCTGCATCATATTCCTTATCTTGCTGCCTTTTTCCTCTTCCTGGCAGCCAGACATGAGTATTGTTATCCACCAACTGAAAAGTGTCTTGATCGCCTGTCACAATAATGGTTAAAACTTGGGTGTAAATCTTGTCTTTAGCTTTAACCTGCTTTGGTTTTTTATTAGCAATTTCATCAATTTTTCTACTAACAGTACCGATTAAATCATCTGCTTCATAACCTTCAATTTCATATTGAGGAATATTCAAAGCTTTGACCACTTCTTTAATAATTTCGATTTGTGGTTTTAATTCATCAGGCATTTCTTCTCTATGAGCTTTGTAATCTGCAAAATCTTTTTTTCTAAAACTTGGTTTAGGATGATCAAAAGTAACCGCAATATATTCTGGACCAAAATTACGAATAGCGGTTAAAACAATTCTGGAAAATCCAAAAACTGCATTCATTAATCTACCAGTAGGGTCTGTTAACTGTTTGGGGAAGGCGTAAAAAGCGCGGTAAATAACCGCATGGCCATCAATTAATAAAAAAGTTTTCTTTTGAGACATACAATAATTGTAACATTGAAAGTTTAAGAGTTAAATTGATCAGCTAAAGCTGATCTGAATCCGGGAACTTCAAGAAAAAAAATATGCTCAAATAAACTAAAAGGCATAGGTAACTAAAAGGCATAGGTATAAGAGAAAAGTACTCTGTAAATACAGAACATCAAATTGAGCTAATATAGGCTTTAAATTATCAACTTGATGCTGCCATAATTGATAACAGTTAGCTAAACCTTTATCTAATTGTTGTTTTAATAAGAATGGCCTTTTATCCGTTTTCTTATTAAATTGGCAAAAATCTACAAATCTGATATGTCCATTTTTTATTACTATTTTCCTTTGCAGATCCATTAAATCTTGTACTGCCTGTGAATTTTTTAATGCCCCAAGGACAAAAGCCGAGGCAGAGCTGATAATAGGAAAGGTCGTGTTCAATTTATTTTTACTCTGTTGATGAAATTCCTTTTTAATTTTAACCAAACTATCACCAACAGCAGAACCAGTTAACCAAACGACTGTTGAGTTAATATCAAATTGATACTCTTTAGATATCTGAGATAAATAATGTTTGCCTTGCTTGATTTGTGCAGAAGAAATTTCTCTAATAATAATTAATAATTTTTTTAATAAATGAGGATAATCTCTTACCAAAGTAACAATAATCTCCTTTGTTAACAAAGCTGGGCCATCACCAATCAAATAAATTGCAACTTTTTTATGATGTGAATTTTGTTTAACATAAGAAACAAAATCTTGAACTAGCAGTTTAGCTAATCGTTGCCTAAGAATAGTATCATTAGTCAAAAATTTTCCAGTTTTTGTGAACGGGTTATCTTGTTTTTTGACTAAAAAAAAGTTATGACCCATGATATTAAATTTTTTAGGAGAATTATTAATAAACTGCTTTGGATATATCTGCACACTAGCTGAATGTAATAAAAAATAAGGGTTATCTAACTTTGATTGATTTATAAGCTCATAAAAGTTATTAGAATTCAACTGATTTTGTACTTTTGCACAAAAAATTTGTTTAATTATTTTTCTGACCTCAAAATCACTTAAATAGTGTTCTATGCCTAATTTTTGCAATCTTTTTTTAAAAATTTTGAAGTAAAAATTCAATAAATCAGCGAAGATTAGTCTCTTTTTTACAATATATTTTTTTTTATATAAAAAATTAAAAAATTTACTATCTTCTATTTTTGATATTTCACTCTTATAATCTTGAATAGTTAACTCAGATTGCCAATCTATCATAGATATATGATAGCTCGAATTAAAATTATATAAAATACTACAAAATAATGAAAAAAACAAAAGAACTAATTACTCATTTTTTAGATACACTTAAAACTGAACAAAGCTTAAGTTTTGATTTAGAGACTAAAATTTTTGACTTCTTAATACTTAAAAAAAATGATGCAGCATCTAAAGAATTAATTTTAGACCAAATAGATTTTTATAAAAAACAATTAAAAGCCATCACAACAGGTAAATCAAAAATTGATAACTGGGAAGCATTCTTTTTATATTTTGCAGTTTTCCTTGGGTGTGCTTTAAATAACTCCTGGATTGATGATCAACAATACGTAGACACTTTAAAAACATTAGTAAATTCACCACTCAAACGGTTATATGCACCACTTTGTCTCAAAATGAGTGCCTCATTAATCAATCCAGTTTGGGAAAATGCACTTGAATATATGGATTAATAATTTTACCTGGATAAAACCTGATAATTCTTTGCTCAAAATCTATCAACCTAAGCTCAACACACAACAACATTAACCTTCAGCTTGTAATTGCATACCTGCTTGTAAAATATCCATTATTGCTTTTAAATTTGCTTCAAAAGCTTGCTTAAATTGTTCATCATTTTTATATAATTCTGGCAGTCGTTTACCAGCTGCTCTTTTACCAAAAGCTATTTTTTTATAACGGAGAATTTTTTTAGGCTGTCTTACAGAAATGAAAACAGCCTCTTCTGTTTTTGTTCTTCCTACCGGGCTATCGCTAATAGCTACTACTGTGTGGTAAGCATCAGCATTAGCAGTAGTAAACGCTGTTTGAGCAACATCTTGACCCATAGTAAAAGATTTTTTACCAACCACCATAGATACCAAAATAGAGTTATTGAGTTCTTCAGTAACTGTGGGGTTTAATCGGCCACCAACCATGGTAAGAGGTTGCCTTAAACCATTTGCCATTGCAGCCATAGTTCTAACGACTCCAGTATTATTTTTCCTAATAAAAGATCTATCAGCCTGTAAAAATCCAAACATTAATAAAAGTTGTTCTAATTCTGACTTAGAAACTGCTTGAGTTTCTGCTATATCAGATTTAAATGTTTCAATTAATTCTTGAGTCTTCTTTGATAAAACAGCTAATGCCGGAGCCAAAGAACTTTTTGCATCTTTTTCCAAAAAATGACCATGTTGACTATCTAAGGTCATCATGGTCGCAAATTGCAATATAGCCTGGATTGGAACTTTAACACCATAATGACTTAAATAATGTTCAAACATTTTTGGCTTAATTTTAGTCCCTAACACGTCACGACACCACTCTATAGAAATTGTTGCTTGTAAAAAATGTTCTTTTTTTTCTCTTTCTGAATCATCTGCAAAGCTCTCAGGATATTTTATGCTCGCCTTCTCTCTTCCTATTAAAGCTTTTTGTTGTTCTAAGTATTCAAATACTTTAACTAAATTTGCTTGAATTTCTCTGGTAAAAGTAAGACCATCTATATTAGGATGGTAACATTTAGCTAATAAGTCTTGAATTTCTTGATCTTTAATTCTTAAAGCCATCGATACCGGTCTTCTAGAGCCAAAATTCATCATCCGAGGATCATTATGAAAATCTTCTACTCCAGAAAGATCTCCCTTATCAGATAAAACAAGAACTAAATCAGCTGTTGTAATATCGTCTGGATCTAAGTAATCGACATCTTGGATTCTTTCAGGTTTATGATAAGCTTCATCAATCAGTTTGCGATGTTTGATTGGATCAAAATTTTGATAGCCTTCTAAGATATCTAATTTTATTTTCTCCAGTAGGTATTGGTCAAAATTAACTGGATCTTCATTCAATTGTGTGGCTGGGATAATGATTTTTTTCACTTTATTTCCAACATGAACTACCAAAGAATAGTTATCACGTTGAGGTAATGGTACACTCACTCTCCCTGGTTCTGTTTTATCATAGATAAGATTATCACTCTCATTTCTTTCAACACGCATAGCAAAAAATTGTTGATAAACTAAATTTGAGATAAACTTTTGTTGATTTTCTGAAGAAGAGTTAATTAATGCTTTTTTTTCTGCAGAAAAAGATTGCATAGATGTAAAAGATCCTAACTCAGTTGCTAAAATTGATTTTGACTTTTCTCTAGGAAAAGGAGCCTGTTCAAAACCAGTAATATTACCAGCTTCATCTAAAATAGGTAAAGCTCGGCACACTTCTTTCAACCAAAAATCTGGGATAGCCTTCTGAACATTTTTTGACCAAACTTGTAAAAAACGCAAAAATCTAAGCTGCTCAGACTCACCAAGGTTTTTAACTATCTTACCTACCATATCCATGAGTCCAATGAGTCCATAATGAGTTAATTCAACATTGAAACTCAATGGCTTAAACTCAGAATTTAAAATCTGAGCTGCTATCAGTGACCACCCATACATTTCAGAAACTTTCTGAGATTCATCTTCAGATACAAGTATTGCGTCAAATAACTGGGCAACATCTACTTTTCCTTCATTAAACTGAAATAAAAGTGCTTGCAAAGCTTCAATATTGGCATGAAACTGCCGTATATTATATCCAGCTAAATTAATTTCTTGCTTAGCTTCATTTTCTGCAGAATACATAGTTAATTTGGTCAATTGAAAGTATCAATTTATATAATTTGTTAACAATAATAATGAAAACATGATTGGTTTTATCACTATCAATTATTATAAGTATAAAGAAAAAAACTTAACTTCGCTTTACCTTTTTCATCTCCATGATCTTCTCAAACTCAGTCCCATCCAAAGTTTCAACTTCCAACAATTTTTTAGAAACAGCATCTAATTGTTTTTTGTGTTTCTTTAATAGTTGAGTAGCTCTTTTGTTAGCTTCTTCAATAAACTTATTGATTTCATCATCTACTCTTTCTTGAAGTCTATCTGAAATTTTGGAAGGTTCTGGCCAAGCTTTACCATAATCACTCTTCTCAAACATTGGACCAAAATTCATTGGGCCTAATTTGCTCATCCCATAATCAGTCACCATCGCACGGGCGATTCGAGTGGCTTTTTCAATATCATTGCTAGCGCCAGCAGTTTGTTCATTAAATATCATTTGTTCTGCAATTCGACCGCCAAGCATTACAGTCATACTATCTAAAAGTTCAGATCTTGTAGTTTGAACTTTATCTTTTTCTGGAGGAGTAAAAGTGAAACCAAGAGCATAGCCTCTAGACACAATAGAAATACGGTGAACTGGATCTGCATTTTCTAAAACATGAGCCAGCACAGCATGACCACCTTCATGGTAAGCAGTCATCTTTCTTTCATATTCATCTTGAAGACGCTTTTTACTTGGGCCAAGTTTAACTTTTAATGAAGCTTCATCAATATCTTCCATGGTAACTTCAGTTCTACTCTCACGGGCAATAGTGATCGCAGCCTCATTTAACATATTTTCAAGATCAGCCCCAGAAAATCCAACTGTACTTTTAGCTACTCTCTCCAAAGTGACAGCTTTAGCGAGCGGTTTGCCTTTGGCATGAATCTTAAGAATATATTTTCTCTCTTTAAGATCTGGTAAACGAATCATCACCCTGCGATCAAATCTACCTGGTCTAATCAAAGCTGGATCAAGCATATCACCTCTATTAGTAGCAGCTATCACAATCACGTTATCATTTTGAGTAAAACCATCCATTTCAACTAAAATTTGATTAAGAGTTTGTTCTCTTTCATCATGACCACCACCTACGCCTCGGCCTCTCATTCTGCCAATAGCGTCAATTTCATCAATAAAGATAATGGATGGAGCAAGTTTTTTGGCAGTAGCAAATAAATCTCGAGCACGTGAAGCACCGACGCCAACTAACATTTCCATAAATTCACTACCAGCAATAGATAAAAATTGAACGTTGGCTTCACCAGCCACAGCTCTAGCTAACAAAGTTTTACCCGTACCTGATGGTCCAACCAATAAAACACCTTTTGGTGTACGAGCACCAACTTTGGCATATTTTCTAGGATGCTTTAAAAAGTCCACAACTTCTTTAAGCTCAGCTTTGGCTTCATCCATACCTCCAACATCTTTAAATTTAGTAACTTGTTTACCTTTAATAAAAATTTTGGCTTTGCTTTTACCAAAACCAAACATACCCCCTTCACCACCACCTCTGGCTTGTCGGAAAATAAATAAAAAGAAAATAACGGTCAATATAATTGGGAAAACATTAATTAATAATTCCCAAAACATCTGACTCATAGATAAGTCTTCAACTTGAAGGTCAATTTCGCCTAAATCAATGCCTGATGCTTCTAAAATAGAAAGAACCTCTTGACCATCTTCTTTGCGAGCAAACTTTTTAGTGGAATCTTTATATTTAACACGAACTTCCTGTCCAGCAACTTCTAATTTTTCAACCTTTTCTTCTCTAATATCCCTCACCAATTGGCTAAGAGTAATTTGTTTGTCAGCTCCAGCTGTAAAAAGAGAAACTAAAAAGGGTAAAAACAACAAACCAATTATCAGGTAAATTAAACCTTTGTTGAAAAATTTATTTAAATTAACCTGAAATTCAAAACGACGCACCTTTATTTTTTTGGGCATCTTTTTCTTCTGAGGAACTTGACCTTTTTTGTACCCCAGGGCACCTTGTCTCGCTTCGCGATTCATCTTGTCTATTTTTTTAGATTCTTTATTATTGGAATTAGTAGTTTTTTTATTTTTCTCTGCCATAGGCAACGGCTATTGTAACATCTAAATCTTTTAAAATCTGTTGATTTTTTTAAAGATTTATTTATCAAAATTATTATAATTATCTTACTACACAACCTAGCGGTGCGTCTGCATCAACCTGGATTGGCAAGGGTTTTTCTCCATCATCGGCCATCAACATCATCCCTTGGCTGACACCTGGGCCCATTTTTCTTTCTGCTAAATTGACAATAAAAATATATTGATTACCTTTAAATTCTGCTGGTTGGTACCATTGTTTGACTCCGGCCATGATGATTCTTTGACCAATTGCTTCACCAAATTCTACTTTTAATTCTAAGAGCTTTTCACTCCAATCTGGAGCAGAGGCTTCTACAACTTTGCCAACACGTAAGTCTAATTTATCAAAATCTTGATATGTAATAGTGTCTTTCATCAAACCTTTCTAAGAACTAATATTCAAATGTAAAATAATTAAAGTTAACTGGAAACAAAAAATGAGTCAACTCTATTATACACTGATTGACAGGTATATACTTTTTTGCTATGGTGTATATATCATGAAAGTGTTACCTCTCAAACTCTCTGATCATTTATATCAGGATTTAAAGTATGTTTCTCAACGAACTAATACTCCTATGGCTCAAATCATTAGAAATTATTTTGAAGAGCCAGTTACTAAACAAGCAAAAAAAATCAAAAAGAAAACAAGTAAAAAAATAGGATTATATGAATTTCTTAGTCAAAATGCTTATGATGGACCTATCTATAACCAAGACAAAACAGATGATGAATTAGTTTATGGAGTCAAACTGAAATGATAAAGATAATTGTGGATGCCAATGTCATTGTAGCCGTTAATAATAATCGAGATTCATTAAACAAAAAAGCCTCAAACTTGCTCAATATTGTTAAATATAACCAAAAAATAATTAATTATTTTATCTTGAGTGAAATTGCTACTATCTTACTACAAAAAACAAAAAATTTGGCTCATGTTACAAACATAATCACATATCTAAATTCAAATACAAAAATAAGTAATTTTACTAACCATAGACTAACAAAAAATTTATTAACAGAAACTATTAATATTTTCCAATCCCAAAAATCCCTTCATCTTTCTTTTGCTGATTGCAGCCTTATTGCACAAGCTCGTAGCCAAAAAATTAAACATATTGCCAGCTTTGACAAAGATTTACGTAAAGAATTCAAAAAAGAGTTTGTTTTTTTACCAACCAAGCTTTAAAAGCGTATTTATTATAGTAAACAATGAGATAGTAGTTTTAAAATTATAATTCTAGGTTTTATTTTAACTGTAATCTAAAAACCCAAACCCATTTTCTCTGTAACTTCTTGTAAAGTTACTTGAGCTATTTTTCTGGCTTTTTTTGCACTTTCTCGAATAACTTCTTCCACAAATCTTGGATTAACCTCTAGTTTTCTTCTCTTTTCCTGAATAGGCTTAAGTTCCTCATAAATTGCCTGAGCCAGATCTTGTTTAAGGTCTTTAAATTTGATACCAGCGCCACCCTTATCCACATCATAAAGTTCTTCATAGTACTTTCTTTTGTCTTCACCTTCAAAAAGTTCAACAAAAGTCAATAAATTAGCTACTCCTTGAGATGGTTTTCCATTTTCATCAATAGGTATTTGAAAATTTTGACCTGCTCTATACTTACCGTATTTATCAATACTTTCTTTCCCAAATTTTATATAACCAAATGTTCCCTTTCCACTATTCGTCGGTGCTCCAGCCAATCTCTTTTTAATCACCTCAAGACCATCCATTAGATTAATATAACTGCCTTCCACAGACTTACTCATTTTACCTAGACCTTTTAATGAAGGCACATATTCACCTTTAGTGGCAAAACGCTTTACTTCTGGAAAATCAGTTCCAAATCTATCATTCATTTTTCTTGCAATCACTCTTGCCACCTCAAGATGTGGTTCTTGATCAACTCCCACAGGGACTAATCCAGCTTTATAAATCAAAATATCTGCCGCCATCAAAACTGGATAATTTAATAAAGCCATGGTGACATTATCTGGATGTTGTTTAATTTTATCTTTAAAAGTGGGTAAATGCTGCATTCTAGCCATAGAAATAACACTCGAAAATAAGAAAGCCAAGTGAGTATGTTCTGGGACTAAAGATTGAGCTGTAATCAAGGCCTTTTCTGGATCAAGCCCAGCAGCCAAGTAGTCCATAATTATATCTCGAGTAGCTTGAGGTAAAGTTTGATGATCATAAGGCGTAGTAATAGTATGTAAATCTACAGCCATATAGACACAGTCATACTGTGGATCATTTTGTAATTCGATGTAGCCTTTGACTGCTCCCAGATAGTTGCCCAGGTGTAATCTCCCAGTGGCTCTAGTGCCAGAAAAGACTCTTTTTTTATTATTTTTCATACTTCTCCTTATATTTTATTATAATTGATAAATATTATATTTTTTTGCACTAAAAAAACTCCCTTTTGGGAGCCCTATCTTGTTTATTTCCGTTTTTTATACAAAAACCACTATAAGACTCCCATCTACTTGAAGGAGTTCCACCAGCTGTTGCTAATAATTTCAGTGTATTTTTGCATGTACGCAGTATCTTTCGTACCAGCTAAATTTTCTTTGAAAATTTAGGGTCCGAAATAATTGTTTTTATTTTTACACAAAATTGCTAATTTAGCAATAAAAAATCTCCTGTTTTTAGGAGATTTCTTTAGATTATAACTCTTCGATTTGAACCGTAGGGCTCATCTCTTCAGCATTATCAATCAGTTTAAGATATTTTTCAGTAGTAGTAATTCTTTTATGACCAACTAATTGAGACACATAAACTAGAGGTGTACCAGCTTTAAGTTGTTCAACAATAAAGGTATGTCTAAGATCATTAACCTTAGCACTTTTAATACCAGCTAATCTGAAATAACGATCAATAGCAGTTCTAATATTTCTAACTAAGAAAGGTCTACAAGTTTTAGTAAGGAAAATAGTCTTTTCTCTAGCTCTTGGCCTAACCTTGAGGTAATCCATAATAGCATTTTTAGCAGCTTTATTAAGAGGAACTCTTCTAGCTTCTCTAGAATTTTGTTCTTTAATACTAATAACACCTCTTTCAAGATCAACATCAGGTAATTGTAAATTGGCTAATTCACTAATTCTCATACCAGTTTGAAGTAAAAGTTCAACAATAGCAGCAATTCTAGCATCACCTCTGCAAGCATCTCTTAAAGCTCGATATTCAAGTTTTGAGAGTACTCGAGGTAAACTTTGTTCTATTTTAGGATGAGAAACAGCATTCGCTGGATTTTTCTCTACAATATTTTGAGCAATTAAATATCTGAAAAAAGCCTTAATTGAGTTAATTTTTCTTGAGATAGATTTACCAGTATAACGTCTCTTTTTTAAGAGTTCTTTAAATTGGTCAATGTCCTCAGTAGTAACTTCTTGGGCCGTAATTTTACCTTGGCTTTTGACATATTCAACTAATTGTTCAATATCTTTACTATAAGCAATCACGGTAGCATGAGCTTTTCCGCTATCTTTAAGATGGTTATTAAACTGAATGTGTGTATCTGCTAGGTTAGCTGACATATTATTTTCTAAAATAAACTTTAATTAATTGCTAATTTCACTTAGAATAAATATAAGTTTTAAGTGATTTAGATAGATAATCTTTTATATATTTATTTTTAGATGTCTTATAATATCATAAAAAAGGATTTTTTGCAAACCATATAAACTTATCAAAATGAATAAAATTATATTGAACCCTTTAACAATTATCGCTTTTACTATTTTGGGAGTAACTCTTTTAATCTCTTTAAGACAAAATATAAACAAAATAGATCAATCTCAACAGAATATGAACATATTAGAACAAGAAATTGTTAAACTTTCAAGTGAAGTTTCGCAGACAGAGCAACAACTCGAGAAAGCTGATGATCCTATTAGCAAAGAAAAAATACTGAGAAATGAGCTGTTAATGCAAAAAGAAGGTGAATATATCGTCCAAATACCAGAGGTTGAATCAAGAAAAAAGCAAAAGGCTGATCATAAAAAAACCACTCCTTGGGAGGAGTGGACAAAGTTAATTTTTTAATAAATTAGACTTGTAGCGAAATAAAAATATGATTAATTATGGATAGATTTTGATATATTTTCGTTTTTTCTGATGACGATAGTAGCCAAGCTACTTGAGGAAGAAGAAATAACGATAATATTCAAAAGATGCAATAAGTAAACTTATTTTTATTTCGCTACAAGTCTATTTATTGCTATTTCACAACAAATCTAAGATGTACCAGGGGTGAGACTCGAACTCACGACCTCAGGTTTATGAATCCTGTGCTCTAACCGGCTGAGCTACCCTGGCTTATTTTTAACAAAATTTATCTCTTTTTCTTCTATTTTAGCCTGGAATATGATACATTACACTAAGCTTATCTCTGGACTTGATTATACCAGAGCTTATATTCTATAATAAGCCTTCGTTACAAATCTAACATACGCGCGGGATAGTGTACGGTGCACGTGAGGCTCATAATCTTACAGGCTAGGTTCGACTCCTAGTCCCGCAACAATGGAAAAAGACCTGAAAATGGGTCTTTTTTTAAAATTATACAATTAATTAAAGATTCAAAAAAATCACTCAATTCTGTTTATCTGAATCTGAAATAGAGTGAACATTGAGGTAGAATGCACAATATGACAGATACAGAAATAATTAACTTAATTGATCAAGCAAGGAAATATCGATCGGAAACAAGCAATGTAGAGTTCAAGGATGCACGTGGTGGTATTCCAGGTGATTTGTGGCGACCCATCTCTTCATTTTCCCATAGTCCTGGAGGAGGGCTAATTGTATTCGGAATTAAGGAAGACAGAGAAAATAATAAAATTCAAGTGGTAGGCGGGTTAGACCTAGCATTTCTGCAGGAAAAAATACTGTCATATATGACAGAAAAAATGCAAAATCCAGGTCAGTATAAACTAAAAATTTTAGATTATGATCAAACTAATATCCTTGCTCTGATTATTCAGGAAACACAGGATGAGCTTAAGCCTTGCTTTAATAAACAATTAGGATTACCCAAAGGGGCGTGCATCAGGATTGGAAATAACGATAGGGTGATAACTGATCTGGAAATGAGAAATTTTATTAGAAATTCTAGTGTTTTTAAATTTGATAAAACTAAAGCTCCAGAAACGATGATGGATTTATTAGATCTTGGAAAAATTGAAAATTTTTTACTAAAGAGTGCAGTAAAATCAGAACGACCTAGTGCCGATAATACGCCATCCGAAGAAATTATGAAAAACTTAGGAATAATTGATCACTTTAAAGGAGTTACATTTCCAACTTTTGGTGGTTTTATGATTTTTTCTAAAAAAAATCCTCAACTGTTACGACCTTATTCTAGGTACCTGATAAGGTGTGTTAGATATAGAGGTGCATCCGTTGCTTCACCTATTATAGATAGGACGGATATAAGAGGAACTTTAGATAGACAAATAGACGCTATCCAAAAATTTATTTTGAGAAATATTTCTCTAAAGGCAACAATCGAAGGGACAAAACGTGTTGATAGATATGAGTATCCTAAAGATGCGATAAGAGAGTTGGTAGCAAACGCAGTTATTCATAGAGACTATATGATTACAGAGACTTACACTCAAGTGAATGTGTTTTCTAATAGGTTGGAAATTTCTAATCCTGGTAATTTGCCACCTGGTGTCACGATAGAAAATATTAAAGATTCTCAGTTTAGTAGAAATGAAATTATTGCTACGGTCCTCAAAGATATGGATTACCTAGAAGAGTATGGAAGAGGCATAAATATAGTATTTTCAGAGATGAAGAAATTGGGATTACTAGAACCAGTTTTTAAAAATATGTCTAACTCATTCAGAGTTATACTTCTTGGTGAAATTTTCAAAGACTTGAATGATCGTCAAGTAAATATTTGGAATACTCTCCAAGATAAAAAAAAGATAACTTCTCGAGAATGTAAGAGATTGTTTCCTGGAGTTTCTAGAGCCACTATAGCACTTGATTTGAAAAAGCTTGAAAATGTAGGCTTATTAGAAGTTAAAGGGTCATCTTATAATACATATTATGAAGCTATTTATTAATTTCATCAGAATTAGACACAATTAGACGCAACATCCCTTTCCAGGCTTAAAAGAAGGTTCTTAACAATAATATTAATTAGACACAGTTAGATGGTTCCTAAAATATTTTAAGCAAAATACTTAATTTTCTTCGATTATTCATTATTTTTTGTTATAGTAAAATCCATCTTACAAAATTTAAGGTATTTAAGTATGCCTATTTACACTATTGGTTTTGAGAAAGTGTTAATGAGTAAAAAAGCTGAAATTAAATAACATTATGTTTCAGCCAAGAAAAATATTTATCATTATTTGGTATTTCAGTCGTTAACTTGAGGAAAATATTCTTCTTCTGTCCTATAACCCAGGTTCGGATATCGTCCCACATTCTCAACTCTGATGGTATAGCATGTAAGAGTCTACCTTGAATTATTACCAAAAATTGTTTTCGTGTCTTAAATGCCTTCGGTTGCTAGTTTCATTGGTAAACACGAAGTTGAATTGAGTGGGAGTGGGTGTTAAATTTATTACGACAGTAATGACGATTAATCACTATCAATCAACATAAATTCATAAAAAGTCTAATCAATTTTGATCTATAATATAAGCCAGATACAAATTACTATTGTCATAATTTATGAAAAATAAAGTTAGACCAATTTATGAAGAACTCCAAGGCTATTTATCTCAAACACCACTGCCGGATAAACAGCCTTACCTAAACAACGCAAGAATAGGAGACAACTTAAATAGTACTATTGATGAACTTAACCAAATCACAAAAAGAAACTACGATAAATTCAAAATTCACATTCGTAGAGAAACTAACTTTACTGGATCAAACACAGGAGAATACAGAATGTGCTTGAATGGATTAATAAATAAACTTCATGCCGAGTTTTTCGGTGGTGAAGTTCCCCCTTTTAGTGGTAGCCCAAGTATGGTGGTCAAACAGTCTCAGCAACAAACACAGTCAGTTCAGATCAAAATGATTATGGATTTCCAAACCATCATAGACCAAAAGCTATATGGAGGATCTGATCTTAAGGAAAAAGAAAATACATTTTTGCAGAAACTAAAAGATAAATTACCAGCTATCAGCTCAATGGCTGAACTACTCAGTGCAGCACTTTCAATTGCTAAAGATTTAGGACTAAGTATAGATTCAGTGCTCACACTAATCAACTAAACTATAAATTATAATAAAGTTAGTATGGAATTATCTCTTTAAAATTAGATGTAATTTGTATTTTACTATGACATTAAACCAAGCAGATAAAATAGTTCGAGAGTGGGGTAAATTTATACAAGATATTAACTTTAAATTAATGCTTGTCTTTGGAAGCTCAGTGCCAGAATCTCTGTTGCCTTATCCTAAGGCTACAATATTGGAGGCTTCAAATATAATGGCGAAACATTATCATGACAAGGGTAATATTGAACATTCAAATAGAATAAAATCAGTAGCAATAGAGTTAGTTGCTTATATAGATGATGAACAAGCATTGAAAAATTCAGCACAATATTATTTAGACAAAAAATGGCTTAAGGTGATTATTCCAGCTTTAAAAAAAATGCAAAAGAAATCTTAACAAAGTGAATTACCCAATCTCAAAACCTCTGCTCACTAATTTTTTGATTCATCTAGCTCAATAAGCTTGAAACTCCAGTAAAAGCAGCAGCGACTCCAGTAGCAATTTGTACGATATTAGCTATATCTTGTAGCACTGTTCTTATAACTGGCTCATTGCGCTTGTCATGTGCTAATACTAGCTGTTCAGATAAAAAACTAAGCTGTTGGATAATTTGTTCTTTTTCTTCTTTTTCAATTTCTTTAGTCTTGAGCAAGGTATCAGTGAATGTTTTAATTGTTTGGGCTGCTTGGTCATTGTTGTTAACCGCTACCTTACTCATGCTGATAACAAGATCTTTAATGTATCCTGTATTTACCGCTCCGATATTAGCATTAGAAAAATTGAGATTATTCATGGTTGCTCCATTAATATTAATTGGTGATGGTGGTGGAGTATATCTACCACCAGTTCTAACTCCAAAAACTGAATCCGATCGATCATGTAGATAATTAGCATGTCGTTCCAATCTCCTAACAATCATTTCATTTGTTTGTTCATGTTTGGTTCGACAATCAATGCAGAGGCTTGCACCTGAGTCATCATATTGAAAAACTAGATCAAATTGTTTATTACATCCATTACACTTTGGCATATTGATTAAATATAGTCTTTGCTCATCTAATAATTAGTTTGAGCAAAGTTACTAACTTTCTTGCATATATTCAGCAACAATATTCACTACTTCTTTGACGACTGGAGAACAATCTTTAAATAAAATTAGATCAAATACATCGCTACTATATTTGCGAATCACATCACTTATTAGTGCGTGCATGAATGACTGAGTTGCACCACTAACCCCTGAAAAATTCAGGGTAATCTGCTCTTTCTTTGCTAAAACAGGCATAATTTTTTTAACTCTTATGTCGCGAGCAATATCTTTGTTCTCTGCAAACTCTCCAGCAAGATCAAGTATTTTAATTGTCATATTTTCCCTTATACAAATTGAGGTTTCTTATATCGTTGCTTCTTACGTTCTTTTACTGCTTGGGTATAAGCTGATCTAATTATGGAAAGGAGTGCTGTAAATTCACTAGTCTCGTTTAATGAAATATCGATTGCTACAACGGTGCCTGGAAAATTAGGCGCATCATTAGACTCTGAGTGTTTATCGTCACTAGGGTTTGCGCGTAGTCTTGGAAGTCCTTTAGTACGCTTATCGCGTTTAGTTAGTTTGTAAAGTCCAGAGCCACTATAAACAATAAAGTAGTCACGTGATACCATAGCCATCGACTTAATAAAAAATAGTCCTGCTCCTGCATTAACCGCAGTGCCACCTTCACGGCTTGTGGTGCCTGTAATACCAGGAGTAAGAGCAAGCTTAATTCCATCAATATCGGTTTGAGCAGTCCATGATTTACTAATTGTTTTACGAATACCCACTCCGGTGTCACAAATTCCTAATCTAACATTGTTTGCTTTGGGATAATATTGGGCTGCTACAAATGCTCCATTTTTAGCTCCTGAATGCTCTAATACATTTCGAACCAATTCTCCAACAGTATATTTGATTGCATCTGCATTATGTGGAGGAAGATGAAGCAATGGAATCATTTCAGTAATAAATTTACTTTGTTCTTCTTGTGTGCGTATCTGAGTAAGAGGAATAAAGCGACCCGCTGGTTCATGTTCTGAAATTGAAAACGGAGATTCTTTACCAATAGCTTTAAATAGTCCCATTCTGTCTAGGTAGTGACCAGATTTGGCAGTAACTTTGTCAATAGATATATTTTGTGGGTTAATCGATTTGGCTAAACCTGCAATAATAGTCAAGACTACAGGATGTACATTTATCCATTTATCATGTGTTGTAATCTTTAGTTCTTTGGGGTTTTTTGAATCAAAAGACCTTAAGAAAGATTCAAAATTACGAAGATAATCACTGTGAGATAGATGAATGGTCATATTTACATGATACCCGTAGAGCGTGTTTTTGTAAATACACGCTCTACCGACAACCCAACTCTGTAGAACGTAAATTTTAAGCTCCCACGCTCTACCGGCGATCCTTAACTAAACATATTTTCGATTTCATAAGACGAAAAACATGTCTAATAATTTTTTTTCCACCTCCAGAACTCACCCTCACCTGGTAATTCCATTGCCATCTCGAGAAAAGCAAACCTTTTTTGTCCTATAACCCAGGTTCTAACTTTGTCCCACATTCGCAACAAAGTAAAAAAGACCTATGAATGGGTCTTTTTTGTATAGAAATAGAAATTATTTAATTATGGGATATAATATATGTTGAATTGTTAAATGTAACATATTATGTCATTATGGGAGCGTTGTCCTCTATCGATCCAATCTTTCTTAGGTAGGTCTTCTACTCTTAATCCTCATGAAGTAGAGAGATTTTTATCGGTTGTAGGGGAACTACCAAAATTAACTGAACGACGGTTGCAGCGGTTACAACCTACACAAAAAGATGTGTATAAATCTGGAATTGATAGGTTTTTGGATTTGTTTTTAGCTATGCATGATATTGAGCAACAAGTAATGGATTGGGATGGAATTTATATTTTTGGAGAAGCTCGTTGGCATCTTCATATACTTCAAGAGCTTAAAAGTGAAAGAGATTGGATTGAAAAAGTATCTGGAATAAAAGTTCGTAATATTATTTTATTTGCAGGTCTTGGATCAATTATGAATGGTATATATAGACAGATTGGGTCTTACTTTAAAAAACCTGGTATGGAAGAATATCCCTTAGCTATTGCGGGATGTAGATCTTGTTTTTTTAATATAAGCGATGATATGTCTTTCTATAATGCCTCACTTAGAGCATCTAGAAAACATGAATTTAGACATACAGCTATTGCTATGGTTCTACAAAAAATAACTGGAGATATTTATCTTACAGATAAGAATAAAGTAATACATGAAGCCTGTGGTGGACCAGGTGAAGCGGAATGGAGACGTAGAGGGATTGAGAGAATAAGGGCTGATGTTGAGCTTTTAGATAAAACACATCTTTTTTGGTCTTGGTTAGATCAACAGCAAAAGAAATATGGATGTGATCAGCCTTTTTTTGACAATCCTATAGTGAAAAGTTTTTATCTTGATTACGTTTTTGCGAAAGGAGATGATGAATTTTGGTTTAAACAGGCGCTTGCTCTTGCTAATAGGTAGAAAGAGATATTTTTTCCGTTCCTAATACTCATTTTTGCTAGGTACTTTCATTGCCAACTCGGGAAAAATAAACTCCCTCCGTCCCATAACCCAGGTTCGGATATCGTCCCACATTCTCAACAACAATGAAAAAGACCTAGAAATAGGTCTTTTTATTATCAAAAAGTATTCGGTTTACCTTTTATTTTGATTATTAATTTGGGGGTTTATCACTTTTTATAAAGTAAAAACGTCCTTAGTATTTTTGTCAGACAAATGCTTGACAAATATTTGAAAATCAATTAATATAAATTTATTATGCCATTATTAAATCAAACTTTTTCTACTCGAGACATACAACGCCAATATAAAACAGTTGTATCAGCTGTTAAAAAATCTAATAAACCAATTTTAGTGATGAATCGTAGTCAGGCTCAACTAGCTCTAATCAATTTGAAACTTTTAGAAGAATATCAACGACTAAAATCATTTGCTTTTTTGGAGTCAATTAGAGCTCAAAACAAACAAATAGATTTTAATCAAGCTTTTGATGAAATTACCACAGAGGTAGGAATTATTCGCCAACAAAAATATGAAGAAAAAACCTCTGGTAGTAATTGACACTAATATTTTTATTAGTGGTTTAATTATTCCTCAAAGTTATCCATATCAAATAGTAAGATTGTGGCAAGATAATTGCTTTAATTTGGTTATTTGTCAATATCTTCTAGAGGAAATAGAAGATGTTTTAGAGAGAAAAAAAATAAGACAAAAGTATAACCTAAATACAAAGAGTATTCAAAAAATTATACATTTGTTAAATAACCAAGCAAAAATTGTTAAACCAACAAAAAGTAGTATTAAAGTTAGAGATCCAAAGGATCAAATTATTCTAGATACAGCATTAGCTGTGAAAGTTGACTATTTAGTAACTGGCGATGATGATTTATTATGTTTAGCAAAGAGATCAGGTTTAAAAAATTTAAAAATAATTAAAGCTAAAAAATTTATTAAAGAGATTGGTTGTGAGTGATAGTATTGTATTTTAGCCAAGAAAGATACTCATTATTACTTGGAACTTTCACTATCATCTTTGGGAAAATAAGCCCATCCTGTCCTATAACCCAGGTTCGGATATCGTCCCACATTCGCAACAATGTTAAAAAGACCTAGAGACAGGTCTTTTTTATATTAAAACTTTATTTCTAACAGTTGACATGGTTAATAGTTAATAGTTAATAGTAAACTATAAACTATGAAAACAGATACTAGATTTAAAATACTTAAAATCCTTGATGAAAAGCGTCAAGCTAGAGCTCATGATCTGGGAAAAGCTCTTAATATTAGTCAGGTGGCAATTCATAAGCAGTTGAAAAAACTCTTGGAAGAGGGAAAAATTTTTAAAGGAACAGCTGGTTTTGCAGAGTGGGTTTTTCAAATAGAGAAAAGGACTGGAAAAAAGCAAGATTCTGCTCAACTGGCGCATGAATATGTGAAAATTAGAAATGAAGCTGATACCTTTTATAAAAGTAAACAGTGGATTAATGCAATCAAAAAAATGAAAGACACATTTAAAGATGTATTTATGGATAAAGTTTTTTATCAAGATTTTTATAGTCTGTCTAAATTTGGTAAAACAAAACTGGGAAGCTTGGTTCTTTATTCCAAACAATCTCAAAATAAAAAATTAATTCGCAATGTTGCTAAAAAAATTTCTCCGGTGATAAATAAGATTATAAAAGAATATAGAATCGAGGCTGTGCTCTTTATCCCCCATTCTATTCCTAGAAAACTTCCTTTTCTTAAATATTTGAGAGAACAACTTAATTTGTCTTTGCCAATAGTTGATCTGGCTAAAGCTTACTCTGGTGAAATTCCAGTAGCACAAAAAAGTTTGAGCAAGTTAGAAGATAGAATTATAAACGCCAGAGAAACAATTTTTATTAAAGATAATGAAATTCCATATAAAAATGTTTTACTTATTGATGACGCAGTTGGATCTGGAGCTACCCTAAATGAAACTGCTAAAAAGCTTAAAGAAAACTATGGAATCATAAAAGTATATGGTTACGCAATTGTAGGGAGTTATAAGGGATTTGAGGTAATAAAAGAAATTTAAAACAACTTATTGAGTAACGCCATAAAAAAGGATATAAGGGATATATAGGAGTTTATTTAAAATGGCAAAACGTACCTTCAACAAAGCTAAATTTATTATCATTCTCATTGTTGGCACTCTTCTTGGAGGGATAACTTTTATTTATCAAAAACTATTTGGAGGAAAAATTGAAACTCTTCCGGAAGGAAAATTTAGCATGAAGCAACCTCAAGACCAAATAAGTTCTGATCAAAAAGAAAGTAAAGAAATCGTGGCTGTTGCCTATGCAGAAACGCCAGCTGAGGGCATCAGAGAAGTTGTTAATCGCACGGGAAATTTAGATTTCATCAAACCAGGACAAAAAGTTTTAATTAAACCTAATGTAAATAGTGATGATCCCGCCCCTGGCACCACTCATCCTGAAGCTCTAGCAGAGGTAATACGCCTAGTCAAAGCAAAAGGAGCTTACGTAATTGTTGGAGATAGATCTAATCCTCGTTGGGATACCATTCCAGCAATGAAGACAACAGGAATGTATGCAGCTGCTACAGAAGCAAAAGCAGATGAGATTATTGGATTTGATGACCAAGAATGGATTAGAGTTAAGCCAGACAAAGCAGCTAGTTGGCCCAGAGGATTTCGAATTCCTAAAATATTAACAGAAGTTGATCATATTATTTCAGTTCCAGTCTTGCACACTCATTCTATTACCAGCCATTCTTTAGCCTTAAAAAACTTAGTTGGCTTAATTCATCCTACTGACAGAATGATCTTTCATGCTTCTCCTAAACGTGATGATATGATTGCTGAAATTAGCCTGGCAGTTAAACCAGCTATGACTATTATTGATGGCACAAAATCTTTTATTGATGGTGGACCTTCCAAAGGAACAGTGAGTGAATCAAAAGTTTATCTAGCTTCAAGCGATATTCTTATCGCCGAAGTGGTGGGAGTCGAACTTTTAAAAAAAGAAGGAGCTAAACTTTCTTGGGATAATGCCTGGGAATCTGGACAAGTTCAACGAGCTATGGAATTAAATTTAGGAGTACTTAAAAAAGATGCAATTGAAGAAGAGTTAAAAAAAATTAATAATTAACTCAACATCAAAAACACAACTGCAAACTGTTATAATTACTTATTATGCAAGCTAAAAAAATACTCTTTATTCCTCTTTTAATAATTTTTTCTTTGGTCTTTGCAGGTTGTACTTCAAAACCTGCTACAGAAACAGACCAACCCTCAGAAACTGTAACTGAAAAATATAACACTGTTTTCCCATTACCAGATAATGTTTCCAACTTTACTAAAGGAGATGAAGAAGAACAGGTTAACTTCCAGACCAGTTCAACACTTGAGGAAAATTTAGAATTTTATAGATCAAAGTTAGAAGAAAAAGGGTTAACTGAGAGAACTGTAAACACAGCAGTCACAGACACTACTTTCAGTATTGTCATGGACGGCTGGGAAAATGATAAAGCAGTCGTTGTCCAAGGAGTGAAATTAGAAGAAAATAAAACTAATATCAATCTAAGATTTGAAGATATTTAATACTAATCTATGGATATCCACGATACTCAAAAACCAAGTCAGCAAACAGATAAACCTCAGCTAGTAAAAAAAGACAGCATACTAGAAAAAAGTGCTCGAGCAGGCTTCACTCAAGAGGATACAAAGCCTACTAGAAAAAAAAAGACAGAGAAAGTGGGTAAAACAAAAAATAAATTTACAAAACTTTTAAAAGATAAAAAAAAATTAACTATTATTGGAGTGGCCGTAATTCTATTCCTTATTGTTGGCTCAATACTTGTTTTGGCTATTAATGCCAATAAAATTAAGCAACAAGACAAACCACAAGAAGAAGAACAGACAGAAGAAAGCAAACTAATTGATGAAGAAGTAGAAGAAGAGGAAGATCTTACGCCAAGTCCAACTAAAACAACTAGCCCAACCAATACACCGGTTCCAGCTGCAACAAGCAAACCGACTGCTACACCTGTACCACCAACTTCAACTCCAGTACCACCTACATCTACACCCACTCCAATTGCAGATACTACTCCACCAGTATTTGAACAATTTGGTGGACCAGACGGAGGACCTTTTGATTGGAATAACTTCTGTTTCCCAATGTATTTAACAGATAACGTTTCTAGAGCTGGAACTGGAGGTATCTTAGTGCGCTGGAATTACAATAATGAAGGTTGGACTGGCTGGAAAAATGAATTTGCTCCTTGTTATAACGATGTGCCAAATGGCACTTATACTTTCGAAGCGCAAGCAAGAGATGAAGCTGGCAATGAAACAGCAGTACAAAAAAAGACCTTTACTATTCAGGTAAATTAAATTTCATAAATTCGTCCCTCAAGATTAGTGTTAAAATACTTACTATGCCTCAACACTCATCTCTTAAAATTATTACTTTAAATATTGAAGGTGATAAACACCTTGATCAAATTATTCCTTTTTTAGAACAAGAAAATCCAGATGTAATTTGTTTACAAGAAGTATTTAAAATTGATGTAGAAAAATTCAAAACCGCTTTAAATATGGAAGCTTTTTTTACTCCCTTGGTCAATATTACCCACCGCACCCGCTACAATATTGCTCCCAATGGAATTTGGGGCTTACTCATTTTAACTAAAAATCAAATTATCGAAAATAAATTTAAATATTATGTTCAGCATGATGGTGACAATATTCCTGTTTTCATAGATGAAAAACCTAATTCATTAAATCGTGCTATTAGCTGGGTTGAAATTAGGAAAAATGATGTTGAATATACTGTGGCCACTACTCACTTTACTTGGTCTAATAAAGGTAAACTTAGCAAAGAACAAGAAAATAATTTTGCAGCATTAGAAAAAATTTTCCCAGAAATCGGTGAGTGTATTTTATGTGGAGATTTTAACTCCCCTAGAGGTGAAGGAAGCTTTAGTTTATTTACCAAATATTTTAAAGATAATGTTCCTGCAGAAATAACAACTACTATTGATAATGAAATTCATGTCTCACCTGATAATATTCAACTCGTGGTAGATAATATTTTTAGTACAAAAGATTACCAAGTTAGTGATGTAAAGGTGGTGGATGGGCTAAGCGACCACCTGGCTGTGGTGGGGGTGGTGAGAAAAGTAAAAAAGTAATCTAAACAAGCAAAAAGCGGAGGCCTCAACCTCCGCTTTTTTTGTGCAGAGCTATTTTTAAATTACATCATCCCTGGCATTCCACCCATTCCGGCTGCTGCTGGCATCCCTTTATCTTTTTCTGGAGCATCAGTGACTAAACATTCTGTAGTTAAGATCATCGAAGCAATAGAGGCTGCGTTTTCAAGAGCAGCAATTGCCACCTTGGCAGGTTCAATCACTCCGGCTTTAACTAAATCTTCAAATTCGTTAGTTAAAGCATTGAAACCCCAACTCTTTTTATCTTTTTTATTAACTTCACCAACTACATAACCAGCATCAACACCAGAATTAGTAGCTAACATTCTCAGTGGTGCATCTAAAACAGATTTAATTAATTCAACACCTGTTTTTTCATCATCACTGTTGGTTTCAATTTTATCCAAAACTTTTTTAGCTTGAATAAAAGTTACACCACCACCTGGAATAATGCCTTCTTCAATTGCAGCTTTAGTTGCTTCTTTAGCATCCTTAACTCTTTCTTGAAGATTTTTCATTTCAATTTCGGTGCTAGCACCGACTTGAATGACAGCTACACCACCGGATAATTTAGCTCTTCTTTCTTGAAGTTTTTCAATATCAAAATCTGAACTAGAATTTTCTATTTCAGCTTCAATTTGAGCGATTCGGCCATCAATATCTCTTTGACCACCTTTACCGCCAACAATTCTGGTACTGTCTTTAGAAGATCTAATTGAATCTGCTCTACCAAGGTCTTCAATACTAGCATCTTTAAGTTGTTTGCCAGTATCACTGCTAATTAAGTTAGCACCAGTTAAAACAGCGATGTCTTGAAGCATGTCTTTTCTTCTGTCACCAAAGCCTGGAGCTTTAAGAGCTAAAGCTTTGAAGGTACCTCTTAATTTGTTAACTACTAAAGTAGTTAAAGCTTCACCTTCAATGTCATCAGCTAAGATAACGAAATTCTTTGAAACTTTCATCACTTGTTCAAGTACTGGTAAAACATCTTGAATGTTAGTAATTTTTTGATCAGTGACTAAAATATATGGATCTTCAATCACCGCTTCCATGTTGTCAGAATCAGTCACAAAGTATGGAGAGGCATAACCTTTATCAAATTCCATACCTTCTTTGTGCTCAATGGTAATATCCATGGTTTTACCTTCTTCAACTTCAACCACACCATCTTTACCCACTAATTGCAGGGCTTCTGCAATTTTGGCACCGATTTCTTCACTTTGAGCAGAAATAGTAGCTACTTTTTCCCAATCACTTTCTTTAACTGGTTTTGCTAATCTGCGTAGCTCTACGACTACAGTTTTAACAGCTTTATCAATCCCTCTCTTCATAATCATCGGATTGGTACCAGCAGTGACATATTTCATGCCTTGACTGGAAATTTTTTGAGCCAATAAAGTGGCAGTGGTAGTACCATCACCAGCAACATCATTAGTTTTAGAAGCTGCTTCTTTAACTAATTGCGCGCCCATGTTTTCAAATTTATCTTCAAGCTCGATTTCTTTTGCAACAGATACACCGTCATGAATGACGTTTGGTGCACCCCAGGCTTTATCTAAAGCGACATTACGTCCTTTAGGACCAAGAGTAGTTGTTACTGCGTCGGCAAGTTTATTAATGCCGATAAGCATTTTTTGTCTGGCTTCATCGCCAAATAAAAGTTGTTTTGCTGCCATAATTTATTCTCCTTGTATATTAAATTTTGAATTCTAAATTTTTAATTATATTTCGGACCCTAAATTTTTGAAAAAAATTTAGCTGGTACGAAAGATACTGTGTATTAATTTATTTAACTACTGCTAAGACATCTTCAAATTTCAAAAATTGATATTCAACGTCATCAATTTTAACATCATTACCACCCCATTTTTTATAAATAACATGATCGCCTTTTTTAACTGGGCATTTAATCTCTTTAACACCACTTTCCCAAACAGCATCACCACAAGCTAAAACTTTACCATGTTGAGGTTTTTCACCTTTACTATCTGGTAACAAAATACCAGAAGCAGTTTTAGTTTCAGCTTCAGCTGGTTCTACTAAGATATAACCTTGTAAAGGTTTAAGTTGAGAAACTTTAAGAGTTTTCATTATTATCTCCTTTTATTAATGTTATTTATGATTGCTAGCAGATATCCTATCGAACTGCTAAAAAATAGTCAACCGGAGACTTACAGTTATGAGGATGTTGATTTAAGAGTCACCACCTTAATTCCTTGTCTCTTCCCCTTCACCTTAATCATCTTTAACTTTTTAAATTCTAGCTCACTTTTTTCTTTTTCAACTTTTGCTACTACTGATTCAGCAATCACAATTGCTTGATTTAAATCTTTAGTCGCAGTTTCCAGCCTGGCAGCAGTATTTACCACATCACCAATAGCAGTGTAGTCCAAATGTTTACTTGAACCAATGTTACCGACAATTGCTTTGCCATAATTAATGCCAATGCCGACTTTAAAATTTGATTCAGCTTGAATTTTCTTTTGAATTTCTGAAGCAGCCTGACAAGCATGAGTGGCTTGTAATTTATCTTTTAATGGAGCACCCCAAAAAGCCATCACACAATCACCCATATATTTATCCAGCGTCCCCTCATATTTAAAAATAACATTAGTGGCAATTTCCAATAATTCATTAAGTTTATCTACCACTTCTTGCGGACTTTTTTCTTCTGCAAAACTAGTAAAACCTCTAATATCTAAAAACAAAACACTGATCTCTTCACTTTTACCTTGCAACGCCAGTTTCTTAGGATTTTTTAAAATTTCTTGCAGCACATCTTCATTAACATACTGGCTAAAAGCACGGCGCAAAAAAGTTCTTTCTTTATCTGTCAGCATCATTTTTACCACTCCAGCTAAAACTGAACCAGAAACAATCGCCAAGCTCCAATAAAAAAGAGGCATCATTAAATGACTAATGTTGAAAATAATAAAGGCAGACAGAGTTAGCAAAATTAACAAGACAAAAATAGAAATAGCGGTTTTTTTAAGACCTAAAAATTCTAATAAAATACCTGGAATAGTTGCTAACAGCAAAGCCGCAATCATGATTTCTTTTAAAGCTAAAGCTTTAATGGTTCTGCCAGCAGTAATGGTATCTACTGCATTAGCTTGTAATTCTAAACCACTCATATAACCCAATGGCGTATCTTGAAAATCATGCAATTCTGGTGCTGTCACCCCAATTAAGACAATTTTATTTCTTAATTTTTCTAAATTTCGCAGCGCTAAAATATCTTGAGCCGACACCATAGTAAATTCATCTTTGGCAAAACGATAATTCACTTGCAAAATCTCTTCATTAAAAGAAACTCCGGCTAGCCTAGAAACCACCACCGGGAAGGCTTGATAGTTTTGTCCATAAGCTTCAATGTTTCTAACTTTACCATCTTTAGACACAATTACTTCAACATGACCTTTTTGCCCAATTCGTAAAGCAGAACTACTGGGTAAAGTTAAATTTTCAATATCTTTTAAACTTTCAAAAAAGATTTGATCTTCTAAGCTATCCACTAACACCACATCATAGCCAATCGCTTTTGGATGCAACTTGGAGATGGTTTCTAATAACTCAGCCTGCTTTTCTCTTTTCCATGGCCATTCACCTACCGAACGAAGAGAGGCTTCATCAATGGTTACTAAAACAATCTCTGTTTCACCAGGTTTATTGACAAAAAAAGTATCACTAATTAATTGGGAAAATTGAAAGAAAAGCTGAAAATAAATAATTAAAAATAAAATCAGTAATAAACTAAATAAAGAAGTTAAGCGTAATTTGAGGTGAGCTAAAAGTGACATAATTTAACTATTCTAATGTATTTGTGGGTGTTAAGTACAAGTCATAATAATAAACATCATTTTCCACATCAATTTCTTCATCATAGGTTTCTCCAAGTAATTCAAGATTGGCATCCATGGTTTGCACACCCTGCACATCCATATTAAACTCCGGCTTTGCTGATTCTGTTACTTCCTCTTCTGGAAATTCCTCAATAAAAGCCCCTTCAGGTAAAATAGCTGGACTGATTTCTAACTCTTTTAAATCAGTGGCGTTTAAAGGCTGAATTTCAAATTCTAAAATTTCTGGTTGAAGTTCAAATAACTCTTTGCGGAATTCCTCTTCACTAAAAGCTTCCTGTGGATCAGGTTGTTCTGATACTTCAGGTTGGTAAAACCACTCTACTTTTTGTACTTCTCTTTCACTAACTTTCTCTCTTAAAATTTCAATTTTATCTTTAAATAATCTAATTTTACTTGCTTTCTCTTGATGTTTATCAACCCACAATTTAAGTTGAGGATCAGCAACAATTAATTCTAATTTCAATTCAAACATAACAGTACTTGGATCTTCTAAATATGGCCAGTGTAACATTTCTTGTGCTTGAATTACTGTTTCCATGACTACTGATCGCTTGCCGGTAATATATTCAACCAGGCTGCTCGTAACTTCGCCTTGATTGACCAAACATTTAACTTCTTGTTGATCATTGACCATCATGCCAAAACCAGTGCCTCGCACCGCGGTAACAGTAGTTTGTGTTTTTATTTCATAGCTGGATTTAGGACTAATTAATTTTTCTACTTGGGACCAGGTATTACCAATCTCTTGAAAAATAATAATTTGAGAATCTTGATCACTAACTTGGTGTTTTTCTAAACGAATAGTAGTATTAGGATCTAAAATTAAGGAAGAATCATCTGCAAAAACTATTTGAGCAGTCCCAGTGTGATCTGTTTTAATTTTAGCACCCTCATCTAAAGCAACAGTTTTGCTTATCTCCCGCCAGCCTTGATCAGTTTGCAACGACACCATCGCTTGTCCAGGAATTAACATTGCTTTAGTAGCAGCCATCACCTGACCAGACTGAGGTGATTGCATTTTTAAAACTCGAATAATGAAAAATAAAAAAAAAGCAGCTACTACCAAAGCAATAAGTGTAGTAAAGACTGCTTTCATACTAGTCCTTCTAATAAACAATATAATCTTTTAATTTTCTATAGCTTAACTTTGATATTTATCTCCATCATGCAGTAAATTTTGAATGATGGTCACAGCGTCTCTTAAGTCAGAAATTAAATTAACAGATAGTTCCATAGTCTCTGTATCCATTTTAATACCATCAAGTACCATCATGGAGTCATCCATAAATGAATTTAATAGCTGGTTGATAAAATCCTCATTTTCTTCAATCCATTGTTGCCTTTGCGCCTTTTGAAGTGGAAGTGTCTTTTGTAATAATTGGGAAATTTGTTTAATTTCCCGAGACTTTAAATAAAGATCAAATTTCACTTGTTCACTAGAACCATCATTAAAAGCAAACTGAGAAAAATTAATTTTAACAGGCATTCTAACAGGCTTAGGAGAACCAGATTTTGGTTTCATCATTATATGTAATTATAACAGATCACTATCTAAAATCATGTCAAAATATATTTCAGACCCTGAATTCTTGAAGAGAATTCAGCTGGTATGAAAGATGCAGAGCTATTTCAGACCCTGAATTCTTGAAGAGAATTCAGCTGGTATGAAAGATGCAGAGCTATTTCAGACCCTGAATTCTTGAAGAGAATTCAGCTGGTATGAAAAATGCAGAGCTATTTGATACCAAAATTTGCCTAGTAAGATATAATTTACGTCTAGTCACAATGAAAATTTTAAACATTAAAAAATATCCAGTTAAAGAAATTGTTAAACAAGCCGTTGAGGTTTTAAAAAACGGTGGCTTAGTCATTTATCCAACAGAAACAGTTTATGGTGTCGGTGTTGACGCTACTAATCAAAAAGCTGTAGATAAGTTGCTCGCTTATAAAAGCCGTCGGGAAGGTAAACCTTTATCTATTGCAGTCACAAGTAAAGATATGGCTGCTGATTATGTGAAAATTAATCAACAAGCCTCAAATTTATATCAAAAATTTCTACCAGGCCCAGTGACAGTCATTTCTAAAAGCAAAGATAAAACAGCCAAAGGAGTTGATAGTGAATTTGGAACTTTAGGGATTCGTATTCCTGATTACCCATTAATTCTAGATATTGTCAAAGCATTTGCTAAACCAATCACTGCTACTTCAGCTAATGCTTCTGGAAAAAAACGACCATATCAAATGGAAGATGTTTTCGACAATCTTTCGGCCAAACAAAAGGGCTTAATTGACTTACTTTTAGATGCCGGTACTTTGCCAAAAAATCAACCTTCTACTGTCATTGATACAACCTTGTCTACACCCGTAACTATGAGAGAAGGAGCTGTTTCTGCGGAACAAAAAAGCAAGATAGATAAATCAAAAATCACTATTTTGAACTCAAACTCAGAAAAAGAAACTCAAGAAATTGCAGCCCGAATAATCCTCAAACATTGGGATGAACTAAAAAGAGATGGATTAATCATTGCTTTGAATGGACCATTGGGAGTTGGTAAAACTATTTTTACTAAAGGAATAGCAAAATTTCTAAACATTGATGAGACTCTTACCTCGCCAACATACACTTATATTAATGAATATGATTTTGTCAGACATAATGTTGATGGCAAACTTTTTCATGCTGATATGTGGAAAGTAGACAATCAACAAGAATTTAAAATGTTAAAAATTGAAGAATTAATCAAAGCCAACAATGTTTTGGTGATCGAGTGGTGGGATCAAGTTAAGGAATTTATTAAAAAGCCAAAATGCTCAATAGTAAAAATTGATTTTGAAGAAACAAGTACAAATAAAAGAAAATTGGTAATTTATGATTTTTAATATTTTTTGTATTTATTTCAGTGGTAATTAATTTGATTCTAAAAAATAAATTTTATTAACAGATAGACCATTGAAGTGAAGCAAAAAAAGATAGAAAAATTTGGAGCTTCACTTCATGAATGAACTTTGTTTTATTTGATTAAAATAAAGATTAGGAGTGAATGTGTCTGTGTTTAATAAATTTATTTTTTAGAATCAAACAATTGGTATTCGATAAATACAAAAATTATATGAAAAAGCAAAAATTACCAAGCATTCTAGCTATCGACACTTCCTGTGATGAAACATCAGTGGCCATTAGCCATGGCAATACAATTTTAACTAACGTTGTTGCCTCACAAACTCAGTTGCATGCTCCTTATGGAGGAGTCTTCCCTACAATTGCCAAGCAAGCCCACCAAGAAAATATTGAGTCTACTACTGCGATGGCTTTAAAAAGAGCTCAGCTTAATTTTGAACAAATCGATGCTATTGCTGTTACTCAAGGCCCTGGCTTAGCACCGGCTTTAGAGATTGGCATTGCTAAGGCTAAAGAACTAGCCAACAAACACAAAAAACCTTTAATCGCAGTTAATCATATTGAGGGGCATATCTTATCTGTTTTAGCAGAAGCTAAAAAACGAAAGAAAATAACCTCAAAAACTAATCAAACACAACCACACAAATATACTAAAAACAGTAATTTAAAATTTAAAATTAATAATTCTCAATTATCTTTCCCTATCTTATCTATTGTTATTTCTGGTGGGCATAGTCAATTTATTTTAATTGAGGATATTGGCAAGTATAAATTAATCGGCCAAAGCATTGATGATGCAGCAGGTGAATGCTTGGATAAGGTTGGTCGCATGTTAGACCTTGGATATCCCGCTGGACCAGTAATTGAACAGTTTGCTAAATTGGGAGATGAAAATAAATTTAAATTTCCTTTGCCAATGACTGCTAGCAATAATTACAATCTTAGTTTTTCGGGTCTTAAAACATACAGCCGAAACTTAATTGCCAAATTAGAAAAAGACAGGCAACTGAACAAACAAGCTACTTATGATTTTTGTGCATCATTGCAAAAAGCTGTTTTTAGGCATATTTGCCATAAATTGAACAAAATTCTTTCTAATAACTTTAAACTAAGTGCCAGTGGTAAAAAAACCCAAATCCAAAAAATCTATTTGGGTGGTGGTGTTGCAGCTAACAGTAAGCTTCGGGAAATGCTAAGACAAACAATTAAACAATCTTATTTAAAATCAAATGATGATATTAAAAAAGAAGTTAAAGGTCCTCTTCAATTAATCACTCCCTATTCAAAAAAACTCTGTGGTGACAATGCAGCGATGATTTCTATCGTTGCTTTTTATAAATTTTTAAAAAAAGAATTTGTAGAAAATTTCGACCAACTTGATAGAAAACCCAGATGGCCAGTGACAAAAATTTATACTCAATGCTGATATAATCAGAACTAAAATAAACGTGTTACAATACCCTTAGAAATGCCAAAAGTGCGGAGTGCACCAATCATTGGCCTGCCTCTAGCCAATGGCTGGTCTCAAGTAACTAAAAACGAGACCGGCAATTTTGTTTGTGCTTTTTCAATTTCCGGACCTAGTGCTGGCAACATTGGCAGAGATACTAGCAATCAAATCCTTTACTCAAGTCTATCTTCAGCATCAGAACTTCACCAATTTGTATTAGATTTAATTAAAAGATTAAGAGAAACTAATAATTATTTTCAGGTTGCTGCTTCACTACATCAAGATGACCAAATGATCCTGCTTACTTATAATGGCTTTATTTTGCTTAAAAGAGGTGAAAAAAGCGGCAAAATCATTGAATCTGAGGGAGAAATCAAAGTCATTCAAGGTAAAAGCAATGAAGAAGACATTTTAGTTTTAATGACCAGCCAGGCTCAAAAATTCGCTGAAGAAATTAAACTAAGATTTGTACAGGGCTATGACATTGATAGCATCATCACCTCAATTGTTCCTGGCATTCAAGATCAAGAAAATTCATCTTTATCTTCACTCACATTCGTTAATCAAATCAAAACTATCCCAGAAGAAGAAACGCATGAATTTAACTTAGAATTTAGCACAGCAGAAGATTATCAAGAGCAAGAAAGTCTTAAAGGTATCTTAGAACCCAAAATAACAACTGATCTAATGCCTAGTGTGGACGACACAGTTGATCCTATTCTAGAAAATATTGAAAAAGACAGTTTTGGAGAAAGCCAACCTGAAGAAACAATTGAAAAAGAAAAACAAACAAAGAGTCGTCTTGAACTCTCCCAAGACAAACCTGCTTTTTCTGCTCAAAAAGGTGTAACTGAAATGAAAGATTTTCAAACTGCCAGTAAAGATGATTCAACAAATAAAGATGTCAAAATCAAAATTGATGTCAATTTCATGAAATATGCTCAAAAGCTATTTAATTTACTTAAAAATCTTTTTATTAAATTATTTTCATTAATTAAAAAATCTGTTAATAAAATAACTCCTTTTACTAAAAATCTTTCGAAACAAACTTTTGCATTAATTAAACAAGCTAAACCTTCTAAAGATGTTTATGTAAATAATTTTAACAAAAAAAAGGTTGCCAGAGTTGCTTTTGTGGCTCTATCAATCCTAATCGTTGTCATCTCATTTGTGATGATGAAAAAATTTGCTATAGATAAACAAAAACGCTTAGCAAACGAAAAAATGGCTAATGCTGTAATGTTGGTTGATGCTGCTCAAAAAAATTCTGACAATGACCCAATCTCGGCCAGAGAAAACATTACTACAGCTATCAATGAATTAGAGGCATTAAAGAATGATTTGAAAGATCAAAAAACAGCAGTAAAAATTGTTGATGAAAAACTCGAAGCTGCTAAACAATTTTATGAAGAAATATCTGGTAAAGATGAATTTAAAGAACTGGCCCTCTTTTTTGATCTTAGAGACAAAGAATCAGATTTTGTCACTAATAAAGCTGATCTCAATGAAAAAACAGCAGTCTTTTTAGATACAGAAGCTAAAAAAATGATCACTATCAACCTAGAGAATAAGGAAACTCAAGTTACAAACTTAGAAAAGTATGAAAAATTAACAGACTTAAATTTAACAAATAAAATCCATCTTTTAGGCAGTGGCGTACATGAATTTAGTTTGGATAATCTCAATGAAGCCAAAACGATTAAAGAAGAAGGTGATTCAGATAGAGATGGTAAATACTTATCTAGTTTCGGCCCTTATTTATATATTTTTAACCCAGAAAAAAGAAACATCTATCGTTATGCTAAACAAGAAGATAAACTTTCTGACCCAATTGGTTGGTTAATCTCCAAAAAAGATTTAGAGTTTGCTCAAATCAATTCTATGGCCATTGATGGCGATTTATGGCTGACAACTAAACAAGGTGAAATTAAAAAATTCACCAAAGGTGAAGAAAGTGAAAAATTTAAGCTTTCTGGACTTAATGAACCTTTTTCTACTCCAACTAAAATTTATACTAAAGAAAATCTTGAATATCTTTACGTACTTGAACCTAGTAAACGACGTTTAGTTATTTTGACTAAAGAAGGTGCATATTTCCGAGAAATTAAAAGTGCTTCTTTGGCTAGTACTACGACAGTAATTGTTAGTGAAGAAATAAAAAAAGCGTTTGCTATTAGTGGCTCAATTATTTTTGAGATTGCTTTATAAAAACTCTCACTATTAACTACAACCCAGTTTCCTAGCAACTTTTAACTCCACTCTTGATATACTACATGAGTATGATCTTAGTATTAAACAAACGTGCTAAATATGACTATGAAATCAGTAAGAAATATCAAGCTGGTATTGTTTTAAGTGGTGCAGAAGTTAAAAGTTTAAGAAATAAGGCCGGTAGTTTACAAGGCAGCTATATTAAAATTATGGATGATCAAGCTTTTTTAGTGAACGCTCAAATTAATCCTTACAAATTTGCAGATAACATTGGCTACGATCCTAAACGGACTAGAAAATTACTTTTAAAAAAGAAAGAAATCTATCAACTTATAGAAATCAATGACAAAAAAGGTTGGACAATCGTGCCGATGTCTTTTAAATTATTTAAAAACAAAATTAAATTAAACTTTGGAGTTGGTAAAGGTAAAAAAGAATATGAAAAACGAGCAACAATTAAAAAAAGAGAGCAAAAAAGAGAAATCGCCCGTCAAATGAAAAATAGAATTTAATTTACTATTTAATTTTCTTCTTTTATTCTTAATAATGATTTCATGTTTAAAAAACTAGAATATCGTTCTATCCTTAAATATCTATTTTTTCCTTTAGCAATTGCTTTATATGTTTTTCTTCTTTTTAGACCAATTGACTTCACTAGAGAAGATTTGGGTAGACATTTAATGAATGGAAAACTAATTCTTAATGGACAATACGAGGTTTTATATAAAAATGTTTATTCATATACTAGACCAGAAACCGATTTTGTTAATCACCATTGGTTAACCGGAGTTGTATTTTATTTGATTTTCAATACATTTAACATCAATGTTTTAATGCTTTTTCAAATATTGATATCAGTTATTTCTTTTACTTTTTTCTTTAAAACTTTAGAAAAAAAAGGTTCCATTTACACTGCTATTATTTTAGCTATTCCTGCCATGATTACTTTTACCTCACGATCAATAGCTAGACCAGAATCCTTTGGTCTGTTATTTATTAACATCACTGTGTTCTTTATTTACAAAATAATTAAAGAAAAACGTATTTCCAATAAAATTTTTGTTTATCTTTTATTTCAACAATTATTATGGATCAACCTTCATATATCTTTTATATTTAGTTTATTTTTAATTGCTCTTTTGTTATTTTCAATATTTCTAAAATCTCCACAGTTACCTAATAAAGTAAGAAGAAAAATAATAATTCTTTTTCTAAGTTCCATCTTAATTTCACTACTAAACCCCAATACATATAAAGGTTTACTCCAACCTTTCACTATTTTTTCTGATTATGGTTATCGAGTTGTAGAAAATCAAAATTTATGGTTTTTATTTAAAATTATGCCTCAAGAATTCATTTACTTTTATGTGTTTTTTACAATCATAAACCTAATCTTTTTAAGTATTTATTTTAAAAAAGTTAATATTTTTGACAAACTGCTCACAACAACGGCGATGATCCTTGGTTTTATTGCTCTAAGAAATGCTCCTATCTATGTTGCTTTCTCTTTTCCTTTTCTTTCGTGGGCAATTCATCAAACTTTTTTAAATCTTAAAAATAAAGTGAAAATTTCTAATTTAAAAACAAACTTATTAATTGTTTTAGGGTTTTATTATATTGCTAATTTTATAATTTTAATTTCTGGAATTTATTCTCCTTTATATACAGTGGCCAGCACAAAGATTGGTTATGAAGACCAACAATTCGAAGCTGTAAAATTTTTCAAAAAACACAACTTAAAAGGAAATATTTTTAATAATTATGATAATGGCAGTTTTTTAGTTTACAATTTTTATCCAGAATACAAAGTGTTTGTTGATAACAGACCTGAAGCATTTGATAAAATATTTTTCCAAGAATATATCGCAATGCAAGAAAATCCTCAAATATGGCAACAAGCTTTGGAGAAATATAACTTTCAAACTATCTTTTTTTCTATTAATGATTTGACTCCATGGGGGCAACAATTTCTTTATGATCGATCACAAGATGAACAATGGGAACAAGCTTATTTAGATAAATATTCAATTATTTTTACAAAAAAAAGTAATAAACCTGTTTCAAAATAACTCTATGTCAAACTAATCATAAGTAAAAATTTTAACAGACCCTTCACTGTATGTTTCTTCTAAAAAAGAGTATTTTGGTTCCCCTAATTTCTGTTCCTCTGCTGAATAAAAAACGTAATTAATTTTATTAACCTTCAGAAACTCAAGAGCTTGCTGCTCATTCAAATCATTGGCGTAAAATTTCCCAATCTTTTCTCTCTTATCTCCAGACATCGGTGTTTGAATCATATGACCAAAATAAACTGATTTACCAGTTTGAGCAGGTATACTATTAGCAATGACATAGCTGGCTAAGACACCATCTTTAGACTGATTTTTTAAATAATCAAACCCTTCTTCCACAGCACTGCTTTGATAAAACCAAGCGTTATTTTCATAAATTGATTCAATTCTTCTACTAAAAATGTAAAAATTAGATAAAGGAGCAACCAAAACCAAAATAATTATAATCATTAAACTCAAACGAAAATATTTTTGAGATAATTGTTTGAAAAAAATTAAACTAGTCAAAATTAAAGGAAAGAATAAAGATCTGAAGTAAAATCTGGCAATTCCCAACGGTAAAAAAGATAAACAAACAGATACTACAAACCACGTTAATAAAAAAAATTTTTCTTGATCATGATTCTTAATTTTTAAATATGAATATATAAATAAAGGCAAAAAAACTCCATAACCAGTAAAAATTGCTATTAAATTCAAATTTTCTAATTTTTGTGAAGCAACACTCGCAAAACCAGTTGACTTTAGATGAAAATAATAGATCAAGGTTAAAATCGTGATCAACCCAATATTAAATAAAAAACTTAAAACTATTTTTTTATTTTTATATTTTTTGACCCAAAGCAAAAAAATAATTCCAATCAGGGCAAAACTTAACAAATAATAAGGATAAAATATAACTAAAAACAATAAAGAAAACAAAGAATAATAATTATATTTTATTTTTGCTTTTTTAATAAATAAATACAAGGTAGTTAAAGCACTTAAATACAATGTAACTCCAATGGCTTCATGCCCTCTTTGAAAAGCACTATTAAATGTAAAAGCAGTAATATATAAATCTGCACTTTTAAAATACCCGTCTAAAAACCAACCTATTCCTCCACCAAAAGAAATTAAGAATAAAGCTAACAATGCAAAAAAATTACTTTTTAAAAAATATTTGCTAATTAAAAAAATCGTTAAAGATAAAACACTTCCAAAAATGAAAGATAGAAAATAAAAAATAAAAAATGAATTTAAACTTGGCATCAAATTACCAGCCAGAGTATACAAAGGATAAAATAATGCAGGAGAATGATCAACTGTAGTATAAAAATTTTTCAACAAAAAATGACCTTGTTGTCCCCATCTAATTGGGGCAACATAAACATTAATGTCCCAGGGATCAAACCAGGATGCCTGACCAGAAAAAAAAGACTCTTGTGGAGTATTTTTCCAGGCATAATAATGTGGAAAAAGTTGAAAAAAACAAATTAGAATTATTATGATAATCAATAATAAATAACAAAACAAATTTATTATTTTCTTTTCTTTAATTTGATTCATTAGTTCAATTATAAACTTAACCAGCATGATTTTACCCTTGTAGTTGAACTCATTTTAGTTTTTAATAAAATAGCTATGCATCTTTCGTACCAGCTGAATTTTTTAGGAAAAAAATTCAGGGTCCGAAATAAATAATAAAGTTTTATTCAAAGGAGAGAAAATGCCTAAAAAAGTTTTTTGGCCTGCCACCTTAATAATTATGGGTGTTATATTTTTAGCTTCAAACCTAGGAATACTTCCTAGACAATTTTGGAACCTTTGGCCTTTAGTCCTAATCCTTGTTGGTCTAGGTGGTCTACTTACATCTGACCGAGATGAATGGCTAGAAGAACCAAAAAAAACTACCAGAAAAAGAAAAAGCTCTCGTAAAAAAAGCAAATAATTTACTTGTCAATTTCACCAACTTTTTAAAATTATGACAAAAAATAAACCTTTCCATATTGCGATTGATGGACCAGTAGCGGCTGGCAAAGGAACCATATCAAGACTATCTGCAGAAAAATTAGGTTTCTTATATGTTGATACTGGCGCTATGTACCGCATGACTGCCTTACTATGTATTCGTAACAATGTTGATATGAATAAAGAAGATGACGTGGCAGCTTTAGTTAAAAAATCAGAAATGGAAATGAGAAATCCTACAGAAAAAGAAAAAGATGGTCGCTTAACTACAGTCTTTTTGGATGGCAAGGATGTTTCTTGGGAAATTCGTACAGAAAAAGTGAGCCAAGGTTCTTCCAAAGTAGCAGTTTTACCTAAAGTAAGAGAACTTTTAGTTAAAAAACAGCAAGAAATCGCTCAAAATCAAGATGTCATTATGGAAGGAAGAGATATTACTCATAAAGTTTTACCTCAAGCTGACCTCAAAATATTTCTTACAGCTAACGATGTCGTCAGAGCTAAAAGAAGACACATGCAACTTCTAATCCGTGGCAAAAATATTGAGTTTGAACAAATCTATCAAGAATTATTAGAAAGAGATGAAAGAGATTCTGGTCGTGATACTGATCCATTGCAAATCACTGAAGATGCCTGGGTAATTGATACAAGTGATTTAGAAATTGAAAAAGTAGTGGAATTGATTGTGGCGCGAGTGAGAGTAATGAAAAAAAATTAAATTCACTATGGTAAAAGAAGAAACAAAAGCTCAGAAAAAAACAAAAACAAAAAAGGAAGAAGAAAAACAAAGTTCTCCATTGAGTGAAAAATTAATTGCTCCAATTTTATTTATCGTATCAGTCTTGCTTTCTTACTTAATTCTTAAATTTAACAAATAGATAAATAAGTTAATTTTTCAATAATTAAAAATTAAAAATTCATAATTACTTTATTCTGTTCTCCAGCCTTCTAAAATTTGATCTCTATTTTCATTTTGAGCTTGATCTGTTAGTTTTGGTTTAGGTCTAAAATAAGCCGGATTGCAAGCTGTTTTTGGTTCTGTCCCTTTAACAAAGACTTCCTCTCTAATCACTGGGCAACCTCTACAAGGTAATGTCCCTGTTTTGGCACAAATTTTTACTTTTACTAGATCATCTGGAACAGCAAATGTATGTGGCTTTTCATCATCTAATAATAACCTCATCACTTCATTCCAAATTGGAGAAGCACCAGTAATACCAGAGGCAACATAACTCATTGAAGTATTATCATTATTACCTACCCAAACTGCCACTAAACGATCTGTACTATAACCAATCGTCCAGTTATCTCTTAAATTATTAGTAGTGCCTGTTTTAACAGCTACTTGCTGATTTGGAATATGTAAAACACTATGAGCACCGAACGCCGGAGTTCTAGCTTTATTATCAGATAAAATATCAGTAATTTGATAAGCTACTTTAGGCTCAAGCACTTTAGTACGCGTACAATCTTCCTTATTCAGGGCACATTTATTCTCATATAAAACTTCACCTTTATAATTTTTAATCTCTAAAAATGGATTTAAATCAACTGAGTAACCTTGATTAGCAAAGGCACCATAAACTTTAGCCATATCAGCCATCAAAATTTCTCCTCCGCCCAAAGTTAAAGACAAACCAAATCTTTTTCTATCTCCCCAGGTCGTAATTCCCATTTCCTCGGCTTTATCAATCATATTATCAACTCCAATCCCAGCTAAGGTCTTAACAGCCGGAATATTGTATGAAGAAGCTAAAGATTCCCTTAAAGTTACCCTGCCATGATATTTACCATCATAGTTTTTAGGGCTGTAAGGTTTGCTCCCTGGCACATGATAAGTAATCGCAGAATCTTCTATAGTTGTAGAAGGTGTTTGACCTCTTTCAAAAGCCAATGCATAAGTAAGTGGTTTAATTGAAGATCCTGGCTGCCTAGGTCGCAAAGTTACATTAACCTGACCATCATTAACAAAGTCAAAGTAATCTTTACTACCAACCATAGCCAAAATTTCACCAGTTTGAGGATTAGTCACCAAAGTAGCTCCATTGTTTACTCTCAGTTTAGCGAGTTTATTAACTTCATCTGTGACTATTTTTTGCGCCTCATCTTGAAGATTCAAATCAAGCGTAGTTCTCACTTCCAAGCCGCCATTATAAAGCACTTCCTCTCCATATTTTTCTGCTAATATTTTCTTGACATACATTACAAAATGAGGAGCACGAATATCAATTATATCTTGACTAAACGCTAACTCTTGATTTCTAGCTTCTATTCTTTGATCTGGCGTAATATAACCATCCTTAACCATTCTACGCAAAACTTCATCTTGTCTAGCATAGGCTAATTCTGGATTAGCACCAAAAGGAGAATAAATAGAAGGAGACTGAGGCAAACCAGCCAATAAAGCACTTTCTGCTAAAGTTAAATCTCTAGCTGGTTTATTAAAAAATCGCCAGGCAGCTTCTTCTACTCCATAAGTTGAACCGCCATAAGCAACTGTATTTAAATACATTTCTAAAACTTCGTCTTTACTGTAAGTTCCTTCTACTAAAATTGACAACAAAATTTCTCGTAATTTTCTTTTGACTGTTCTTTCTGGTGAAAGTAATCTATTTTTGACTAATTGTTGAGTAATAGTTGATCCACCTTGAATAGGTTTACCCTGAGCATTAGAAATAAGAGCACGGGTAATTCCTCTCATAGAGAAACCATGATGATTATAAAATTCCTTATCTTCTATTGCCACTGTGGCATTGACCATATGTTTTGGTACTTGTGAAAGAGAAATTAAAGTTCTGTTTTCATCTTCATAAACTCTAAATAATAACCCGCCATTGCGATCATAGATCTTGGTAGTAACAATTGGTTCTTTCCTCGTTAAATCTAAAGGTGAAGGTAAATCTCTAAAGAAAATATCATATCCATACCAAGCACTAATCAAAATAAAAGCAGTAGTGAATAAAGATAAGAATGCTTTAATAGGGTATTTTTCAAAACTAGATTGAAGTGACTGATCAATTCTTGTTCTAAAATCAGCAAATATATTAGCAACTTTTTTCCTTCTAGTAAGCTTTGCACTCTTTTGAGGTCTTCCTCGCTTTTGTTTTCTAACTGCCTTTTGAACTTTATCTATCTTTTCATGGACTACTTCAGGCAAAAAATTATTAAAATATTCTTTCCAAGAAAATTTACCAGAAAAGATTAATCCTTTTTTCTTAGTAATCTGGATAACTTTAGCTTTTTTATATTTCTTTTTGACCTGATTAAGCTTTTTTTGATAAGCTTTCTTTACTTCTAGTAGGCTTCGCACTCTTTGCTGAATATTTTTAGAAATAACTTTGCTCTTTTTATGAAAAACTTTTTTTGATTTATCAATCCTTTTAGACTGTTTCTTTTGCCATTTTTTTAATGTTTTCAACTGTTTTTGAAAATCTTTTTTAAAATTAGTCACACCTTTTTTCAAAGATGCAGCTAGTTGTTTGTGTTTTTTTAAACAAACTTTTTTAATTTTCTTTAATTCTGGGATTTGAAACAAAAAAACTGTCTTCTTGATCACTTGTTTATTTTTTGATTGACTATTTTTGTTTTTGATATGTTTTGTTTTAGTTGCAGAAGAAGAAGCCATATTTCGTTTCATGGATTTGGTTTTATATTGTTTGATTAATTTTTTATTCTTTTTGGAACTTATAGGACTTCTTTTTTTCACGATGGCATATGATATCATGAAGTCCTATAAACATCAAGGAAGAGATGTTGATCTCTAACACTACTTTTAGGTTACTTTAACACCAAACTTAAAACTTGTCAGTATATATCTGACGTATAATTTATAATTATCAACATGTTAAAAATTCAATCTTTACCAGGATTTTCAATCGCTCTCTCAGAAAAACCAGAGGGCAGCTTGAGAAATAAAGAAAAAATTATTAAATATCTCGAGTCTCATCAGGTAAATAAAAAATTTTGTCATCTATCTCTAGAACATGGTGCTAAAAGAATTATTAGTCAAAAAGCAAATCAAAATAAACTAACTGCAGATGCAATCATCAGCAATAATAATAACTTATGTCTAAGCCTTGTCGTGGCTGATTGCTTCCCAGTTGTCATTATAGATAGAAAAAGTAAAGCTTTTGCCTTAATCCATGCTGGCTGGAGATCTTTGGTACAAAATATTATTGAATTAACTATTTTAGATATGAAATTACATTTTGATAGCCAAGAAAAAGATTTGTTTGTTTGGATAGGACCAGGAATCAAAAATTGTTGTTACCATTCTAAATACTTACCTGTCCAGGTTGGTATGCCTAGTTGGAAAAAATCAATCAAACAAGTTTCCACAAAAAAATGGACTATTGATCTATTAAAATTTATTAAACATGAATTCAAACGCTTAGAAATAGATAGTAGACATGTTTTTGCTGATGGCCGCTGTACATATTGCGAAAATGAAACATTGTTTTCTTATCGCCGTGCACAAAAAACCAAAGAAACAGACGGTCGGTTCTTAGTAGCCGTGTGGCAAGATTAAAATTCAAAACTCAAACTAAGCCTCTAAAATTGGTCTCTTTTTATTAAGGGTTTTGATTAGTTCAACTTCTAAAGGAATTTCTGCCTCAGTTTTCCATTTAGCCTGTTTACTCGCTTTGCTTTTAATCCTAAAGTGATATAAACCAGATTCAGTCAACTTAATATTTAGCATTTTCACTCGCAGTCTCATTTTTTTCATTTTGGGAGAAAAGGTTAAATCTCTCGTAAATTCACCCAGTTTATTATCTTCACTATCCAAAGTTTCAATCGAAATCTGAATTTTCTCTTCTTTATCTATTTTATCTCTAATCCAAAAACTGACTATCTCAAATTCGGTAGAAATAACAAATCCATCTGGTTTTTGTCCTTCTCTTTTAATTGATAATTTAACCTGCAATCTCTCAACTACATCTAAAAGACTTATGTTATTACTTTCTTGATCTAGAATTGATTTACGGCATAAAACCGTCCAAATGTGTTTTATCATAATTAATGTGTGCTCATTGATAATTTATTAATATTCTTCCCACTAAATTCAAAATTTATTGGCATATCAGTTAATAAGGGAGAGTAAGTGTTAGTTACTATGCCTTCTATTAACTCTTCTCCTTCATAAATCATCTTAAATGAATTTGTCTCTGTCCTTGTTTCGTCTATTAGCAAAGGATGTCTTGGTTCTAAAAACGCAAATCTAGGCGGAACTAAATACGTATCCAGAGCTTTAGCAATTTTCTCCAAAAAACTTAAGCTCGGCATCACGTTGCCATTTTCTACTCTAGCAATACTTGGTTGCTTAGTCCCAATTTTTTTTGCGAGTTCTTCTTGGGTGATGCCTTTTTTAATTCTAGCTTCAATTAGCATTTCACTAACTTCAAACATCAAATCTACTTTGAAGTATTCTTCTCTAAATTTTTTATCTTTTAATAGTTGTTTTTTTAGTTGTTTTAAGTTCATTTTTTACTCCTATGAAGTAATTTTTTTCTGTTGACTGCAAGTTTTATTTCTTTCTTAGGTGTTTCATTATTTTTCTTTTTAAAAGCATGTAACAAATAGCATGTAGAATTGTTAATTGTTAATAAAATTCTAACAAAAACTCCTTGATATCTTAAAGACAATTGATATAAATCATAATCTTTAAGTTTTTTAATAATGCCCGACTGATATATATTTTTTAATTCATATTGAGCTAACTGTACAAATCTATTCAATAATTTATTTCTTATTTTTTCACTCAAGCTACTCATAAATTCTTCAATCGGAGCCTCTCCATTTGGTTTTTTCCAAAGTTTTACTTTCATATAGAGAATTCCACAAGCAGGCGGTCACGTTCTTCAAATATAACATATCCGTTATGTTAGCTGTTAAATAACAAATTGTCAATATAAAAAACCCCACTAAGAGGGTTATAAAGATTAATTCTGACACTAGAAAGATATTTTTCACAAGTATTGAGATAATATACGCAGTATCTTTCATACCAGCTGAATTTTCTAAAAAGAAAACTCAGGGTCTGAAATACGTTCACAAGCGAATGATTTGCGTTAGCCTGAAGAAACAACGGCTTCTTCAAGCGAGAGCATATGAGTGTTGAATTGTATTATCTCAATACTTGATAGCAAATATATTTAAATCGGACAAGCCCCGTTATCACACTTGAGATGTTCCAAATCAATATCCTCTAAAAGATCTTCATCATCACTAATCTCACGAATAACTTGCATAAATTGGCCAATAGTCACAGATTCTTCTGGTTGATATTCATAAGCAGTAGTTTCTATCTTTGGCATCACACTACAAGTCTTAATGAGAGGTTGATATTTTCTAACTACTTTGGAAAAATCTCTATAGCTTTCTTTCTTCGGATTATATTTCAAAGTATATGAAACTTGATTTCCGGTATCTTCCAAAGGTTTGCCTTCTTCATCAACCCCAACAATCCAATATTTTTCAAGTAACATTAACCACGTATATTGCTCTTCTGGAGTAGCTTCGCTGGCAGTGACTAATTTACCATTCATCCCCAACTTACAAATCTCTGGCTGGGTTGGAAAACCAACCACTGTTGTACCTGGGTAACTACGTAATTCCTTAACAGGATAACCAAGCTTTTGGTATTTCTTAACTAAAGGATCATCACTTCTAAACTGAACCCACCTGATATACTCTCTCATAGCTGGTAAATGCGCGCCTTCAGATAAAGCAAATAGCTTAGAAGTAGTTCCAGCTGGTTTAATAGTAGTATTAGTATGTGGAATTTTTACCCCTAACTTTTTTGAATAAGTTTCTGCTTCTTCTACTACAGCGCGTTTAAATCTAGATAAAGTCATCCAAAAATCTTTAGATTTTTCTTCATTAATTAAATCTCTAAAACCATGACCAAAAGCATTCCAAGCATATTCATAAATACCAGTCATACCCACCCCAATTCTATTAGTACGCTTTACTTCTCTCTTATATAGACAATCCATATAAGTATTAACTCTAATCAAAGCCCTAGTTGCTAATCTGAAAGATTCTTCTGCATCATCGACAGTAGGGGCATGATAAGGAACAACATCTGCAATCACACAATAACCACCCAACATATTAAGAGTAATTTCACCGCAAGGGTTTGGAATTTGAGTATAATATTTAGCACTTGCTTGCTTGGCAATTCTTGATAACATCTTGACTGTTTTCTTCATCGGTTTGTATTTTTTACTAACCGCATATTTCCCATCCAAATAACCATCAAAACCTTCGTCATTTTGCACAAGTTTGTGCTGATTAATAAAACCAGGTTCACCAGTCTTATCAAAGTAAGAAGCTTTTAAAACTTGAGTTAAAACTTTCTTTGAGTGAGTGCTTCTCTGTTTCCAAAATTTATCATCCACAGCCACACTATTATTGGCAGACCATAAAGAACCATGTTTTTTAATAGAAATAAAATCAAATATTTCTGAATCAGTCCAAGTTTTGGTGGCAATTCTAGCTGCTCGACGAGCTCCTCCAACCAAAACACATTCTGATAAATAATGATCAACATACAAAGTTTGCTTCCATGGAGACATACCAGAACCCTTAACTGTGGCAACCTTGGTAATAGCCTTAATTAAAGGTCTAGGACCAGAGGCAGGTCTATTTTGCATTCCTCTAATTTTAGAACCTTTAGGTCTTACTTTAGAAAAATCTAAAAGTAATAAATCATCTTTGAATTTCTTTTCATAAGCCATGGTTTCCATTTTTTCTACAGCTTGAGCCCAACCTTCACGTGTATCAGGAACAACAAACCAGTGTGCTTTTTTATATTTCTGCCTAGCTTCTTTGACGCTTTCATCATCTCCCCACAAAAAATCAGCATGTTGCTCATCAAGTACACAACGGACAGTAGGCATATATTCCCAATCAACGACCATTAAATCGTCATCATAGGCTCTGCCAACTCCGGAACCATTTAATAAAAGATAAAAAAGTAAAAAAGAACAGGAAGCAGTGCTACAATTGGTAAAAACTTCCATATTTCTCTTTGGTTGAGTTTCATCACCATGTTGTAAATGTCGTCCACTCAACAATAGAGAAGCATTAGAAATATGTTTTTTCAATAATTCATACTCTTCTTTAATATGTTTTCTCTCTTTTGCAGGTAATAAATGAGAGTTACCATAAGCAACTCTATGAGCTACATCTTGCCAGGTTTCTAAAGTGCCATCTTTTTTTTCTCTCAAAATAGTTCTTTTTGCTACAGCTTCACCCAAACCACGAGCAAGTCTTCTATCCTTAAAATGCATTCTTTTTTTAGGAAGCTTATTTACCCCAGGTGACTTTTTCTTGCTTCGTAACGCACCTTGTTTTTTATTGACTGCCTTAGATTTTTTTGCTGTCATGAACAGACTCCTTTATTCATTGTAGAATCAAGAATCAAGAATCAAGAATTTTGATTTAAAGATAATATTGATTTGTGATTTTTAATCCCAGTCCTAATTAATACACAGTATCTTTCGTACCAGCTAAATTTTTTTCAAAAATTTAGGGTCCCAAATATAATTTAACTTTTTATTTTAGCCAATTCCACCTCAAAATCTTCTAAACTATCAAAATCTCGATAAATACAAGCAAATAATAGATAAGAAACTTTATCAAATTTTCTTAATCTATTAATTACTAGATTACCAATTTCCCAACTTTTAATTTCCCTGCTATCTCTTAAACGTAATTTTTCTTCTACTTCATCTATTAATTGATTAATTTGAGCTACGCTCACAGGTCTTGTGAAAGTGGCCTTAATCAATCCTTTTTTAATCTTTTCTCTGCTAAATGTTTCAGTTGAACCATCTTTTTTTATTACCTGTAAATCTAAACCTTCAATTCTTTCATAAGTAGTAAAACGCCTGGAACAAGCTTCACATACCCTTCTTCTTCTCACAGACTGACTTGCTTCTGCATCTCTAGAGTCTATTACATAAGTCTGGTCACTTTTACAGTAAGGACAATACATATTTTAGTAAAAAGTGAGGAGTAAGAAGCGAGAGGTTTTCTTAGACAAGCACCTCTAACCTCTTACTACCAACTTCTAACTAAAAAAAATTCTTTGACAAACTTAAAAACTACTATATGTAGTACCTACTCATAAAACAAAGCACAAAATGTTGTGTTTCAAATCCCGGGGATACTTAGAATCTCATATTCTGAAGAGTTTTGTCAACTATGAAGAAATGTATCAAATTGCTTTTTATAAATTTTCTTCTAACTGATCTTTTAACGCTTTACTCTCATTCATCAATTTTTCTATCACAGTTTTTTCATTTGGATCAAAGTTGTCTAATGATTCTTGAACTGCTTTTAAATGATAATTTAAAGAATTCAAAACATATTTCTTTAACTGTAACGAAAACTTATTATCTAAGCTGCTCTGCGCTGCCAAATTAAAATATTTTTGTGATTTAGTGAGTGTTGTTACAGCTAAAGCATGATTGTCTTTTTTTAATAAAGATTGAGCATATTCAAAACGTCTTTGACCATAAACCAATTGAAGGTAAATTCTGTCTTCTGGAGTAGCCAGCTCTAAGCGAGCTTTATCTGAAGCAGCTAAAAATGGATATAACAAATGATCTGGAAGAATCTCTTCATCAAAATATAATGTTTTGCTGCTAACTTTCGTTTCTTCTTGAGAGTGGACCTGACTAGCTGAAGATAAAGAGGTACCAACAACTACTACTCCGAACAGGAGAGCTGTGATTGATAAAAAAATTCTTAAACCTTTCATAAAATTAATTCCTAGCCTAGATGAACTAACAATACCATGCCCCAAATTGCATGAGAAATAACTAAAGGATAAGCATTTTTCTCTCTAACAAAAATCAGTGATTGTCCAATCGCAAAAAGAAAGAGCAAGAAAATCTGTTGAAGAATACTCACACCACTAAATCTTAAAATAATATTTGGTAAATGAAAAAGTAAGAAAATGAAGGCAATCAAAAGCACTTGTTTTAATAAATCCCAATTTTTGAAAGTATTAAAAACCACGACTGCTACAAAACTAAAGAAAAATAAGGTTTCCCAGAAAGCTGTCATCAAGGCTAAGAAAAATTCCCACCAAAATTGATCAGCAATAAACAATTGAGCCGCTTGAACACCAGTATTTTTTTGAGATAAACCTAAGAGAGCAGCTGCGAAACCAAAAAGTCCTCCAATCGCCAAGCCGATCAATAAACCTCTTCTTAATTTATTAAAAGCAAAAGAATCAACAATATCAACAGCATTAGTAATAACAACATATAACCAAACTGGCATTCCAAAGAAAATAGCCTTACCAATAATTTCATCAAACCAAACTGGAAAACTAAATAGATTACGATATGTAACCCACATAATTAAAACGAAAACTAAAAGAGGAAAGAAAACAATACTATAAGAACTTGTATCTTGTCTTTTTTTTCTCTTTCTAGTGGTTTTACTTTTTTTTGATGGCATCAAGCACAAGTTTTAAAGTTTGTTCTCTATTCGTAGAATAGGTATCTATAACAATATCGTAAAGATCCTCTCTCCAAAAATCAATTGGGTCATCACTTTTCGCCTTACCTTTTTTAACTACCCAATCCTGCCATTCTTTAACATACATTCTAGACCACTTTTTTAAATTCGTGTCATATCGCTTAATAACGTGCATTTTTGCTTCTTCTACAGTCATATTATCACGATTCATAATTCTATCTACCCTAATAGCAGCTTCACTACAAGTCATTAAAATTTTTAAAGTCCCTTCAACTCCTTGAGCAAAAAACCCAGATAACCAAGATTCAATAATCCATTTTTTCTGAGTTTGTAGTTTTTCTCTAATCCCTAAATCAACTTCACGATCAAAATCATCACCATAAACTGTTGCAGCGTGGTGTTTCTTAATTTTCTCATCAAACAATCTTTTTTCTGCTGCATAGGCTCTCATGAATTCACCCCCGCTGAAACCTTTCCAACCATCAAATCTCAATTCTTCTCTGAGCATATTTAGTAAAGTGGTTGAGCCACAGCCCGGTAATCCAGAGATCGTTACATTTTTATAATTATATTGGCTAAGTTGATCTGACATAATTTTCCTTTTTATGTAGGTAAGACATTATTTCATATATTAACCTGAATTCCAAAGTAGATCTTGAGATAGTAGAATTAGCCAAGAGACTATTTTAGAATTCAGGTTATTAGTAATTGTTACATTTCTAAATTGCTTTTTACAAACTCAACTTCTTTTCGAATTTGTTTACCAACCAAAAATCTTGCAGGACTCAAGAATAACAACAAAGATAAAATTTTCTGTAGAACAGTTCCATTAGAATAAACTGATAAACTCAGCCTTGTCTTATCTCTACTCAATTTTTTAATATCAAAACTGCCAGCAATATTTAATATTTTTAAAGGTTGTACTAGTTGGAATTCAAATTTATCTTGATCTACGTGAATTACCTCAAACATTAATTTTAAAGTGAATAAACTAAATTTTTCCTTAGTGGCAAAAGTTGAACCTTTTTTAGTTAAATCTCCGTTAATTGGAAAAATTCCTTCGTGACTATCAAAACTATAAGCACTAGGTTCTTGAGATAAATTAGAAAACCATTTCACTAGCTTAGTTTTACTGCTATTAACGATAACGCTTTTTTTAATCTTGTTAAGTTTTTTCATTCCCTTGGTCCTTTCTTCTGCACTTTTATCTAAAAGAAATAAATAAATAAAAACACCATACCAGGAGATAATCGTCCAACACTCTTTTGCCCATAATCTGCGCTCAACCATCAACGTCGACTTTGGACTATTAAAATAAAAATAAAAAGCATACACAAAACCAGTAATAAAAGTGATGTGAATGAAAGGATAAAAAAGTTCATTAAATTTCTTATTCATAATAAAATATTTTCTACTAGTCATTATTTATACAATTGATAGCTTTGGACATGGCATTTTTTATCATGTCTAGTCTTTTTTCTGCTTGTGCCAAACTTAAATAACCTTTTTCTTTGGGGAAAAAATGAAAAACTCTATTTCTACAAGTCAGCCATGTGTTCCATAATGCCTGGGCTGTGTCTTTACCACAGCGTTTAACAACATCATCATAAAGCCAATATTCGTCTCGATGATTTTCATAAATATCAGGATTTAAAGCTCGACCAATACGAAATCTTTTTCCCTCATAAGTATGTTGACTGATTAAACCTAAATCAAATAAATATTTCTTTAGAAAACCTTCATAGGCCTTAGCCATTGGAAAAACAATAAAACTATAGTCTCCCATTGGCTCTCTAACACAAGCTTCATCTTCAGGTTTACATTCAACAAATTTAAAATAAGGAAGTTTTTGTTCACGTTCTAGAAGCAGATAAGAAGTTCTCACTAGATTTTTTTGCCACTTGCTTAGGTATTGAAAAAAAGGTTGTAACAAAAAGTCTTGCATATAACTCACTAAATAAGAGATAATATTACTTCTTAGAAGGTTTATTATAAATCGGTAGGATCAAATTTTGAATGCTAGATTTATAATAGTAAAAGTCTGAATCAACATAAATGACAAAAAAAAGAAAACTCAATCCAAAAAAAACTAAGCATTCTAAATCTAAAGTTAAAGATGTTCTGCGTGGTAAAAAAATAAATACAGCTGTTGAAACTAAAAAAAATCTAAGCAAGCTCAAAACTCAACTTCAACCAAAGACTCAAGCAATAACGGTTATCTTTGACAAATTAAGCAAATACTTAGTACAAGGCTTAATAGTTGTAGGGAAAGTACCTCAAAAAGTCTTTAAATCTAAAAGCAAACAATGGCAAAAATTAATTCAGCAAAAAAAGAAAAAAACACAACCTCAAAAAACTAAAAAAAAGAGTACGAAGTCTACTAAAAGTCAAGGTGAAGGAGGTGAATTACGAAGCAAAGGAGAGTATTCTGGGGTAAAAAAAGGTAAAAAATATCCTGCTCCAGGAAGTTTTCATGCTAAACATCCAAAACTAATTCTTTTCTTTAAAATTATCTTTTTTCCAATTATTAATCCATTTGCTAGATATCTATTGTTATTAATTCTTTTATCTGGCATTGCCGGTATTTTTTATATTCTCAAAGACCTGCCTTCTCCTAGAAGACTAACTTCAAAAGAAAACTATGCTGTCAGCACTCAAATATTTGATCGCAATGGCTCACTCTTATATGAAATCTATGGTGAAGAAAATAGAATTCCAATTAAATTGGAAACATTGCCTCCGCATGTCTACCAAGCTTCTATTGCTATTGAAGATAAAAATTTCCTTAAACACCATGGCTTTGATATTGAAGGTATTGCTAGAGCCATTAAAGCTAATATCGAAGGTGACAGATTAGAGGGTGGTTCTACTATTACTCAGCAGCTAGTAAAAAATGCTCTTTTAACTCCAGAAAGGTCAATGAAAAGAAAAGTTAAAGAGGGAATTCTTTCTATTTTTACTGAACTGCTTTATACCAAAGAAGAAATCATTGAAATGTATCTCAATTATATTTCCTATGGAGGTACATCTTTAGGTATTCAGGCAGCTTCGAAAAGCTATTTTGATAAAAATGCTAGTGAACTAACTTTAGCAGAAGCAACTTTATTAGCTGGTCTGCCTCAAGCTCCTAGTAGATACTCTCCATTTGGTTCAAACCCTAAGCAAGCTAAAGATAGACAAGCCGAAGTGCTGCGTAGAATGGCAGAAGATGGTTATATTACGCAGCTTCAAGCAGAAGAAGCTAAAGCTGAAGTACTTAATTACGCCCTTAGTCAAACTGAGATTAAAGCCCCTCATTTTGTTTTCTATGTCAGAGATCTACTTTATGAAAAATATGGTGAAGAAGCTGTTGAACAAGGTGGTTTACGCGTTACTACTACTTTAGACCTAAAAATACAAAACACTGCTCAAGCTTCATTGTCTGCAGAAGTTGATCGGATAGAAAAAAGGTATAGAGTCAGTAACGGAGCTGCTTTGGTCGTCAAACCAAACACAGGTGAAATTTTAGCCATGATTGGTTCTAGAGATTACTTCAATGCTACTGTTGAAGGAGAAGTCAACGTGACCATAGCAGAAAGACAACCTGGGAGTTCAATTAAGCCAATTATGTACTCAACTGCTTTTCAAAATAAAACTCTTAATCCTGGTTCTGTCTTATTAGACATCCCAACCTGTTTTAATGTCCCTGGACAAAAACCTTATTGTCCAAAAAATTATGATGGCACTTTTAAAGGACCAGTAACCATTAGAAACAGTATTGGTAATTCGCTAAATATCCCTGCTGTTAAAAGTTTGAACACCATTGGTGTTGAAAATTTTATGGACCAAGCTACTAAAATGGGTATTACTACTTGGAAAGATCCAGTTAACTATGGTTTATCTCTTACGCTAGGTGGAGGTGAAGTTAAAATGATTGATATGGTGCAAGCTTTTGGTGTTTTAGCCAATCAAGGCGTTAAAGTGCCCCTTACACCTTTCCTTGAAATTAAAAACTACAAAGGTAAAACTTTAGAAAAAATTGATACTGAAAAAAGAATTAAAGATCTAGATTATCTAACCAACTATGATGGCACTAATAGTAAAGGAGATTTAACCAGAGTGATGGATAGAGCTCCAGCTTATTTAACAAGTCATATTATGCAGGATAACAATGCTAGAAAAATGGCTTTTGGACCTAGCTCTGACTTAGTTATTCCAGATCAAATAGTAAGTGCTAAAACTGGTACTACCAACTTGATGAAAGACAACTGGACAGTTGGCTTTACACCAGAATACTTAGTCATGACCTGGGTCGGTAATAATGATGGTACCCCAATGAGCGGAGTGGCTTCTGGTATTACTGGCGCTTCTCCAATCTGGAACGATATCATGAGCTACATGCTGCAAGGAAGAGAATCTATCTGGCAAGAAAAACCAGCTGATGTTTTATCTGGTGGTGTCTGTGCAACTGGTTTGCCTCCAGAGATGAGTGGTAAAAGATGCAGTATCAGATATACAGAATTTTATTGGGAAGAAGGAAAACCTTCACGTTCTACAATGTTTAAACAACAAATTTGGGTTAGACCAGAAACAGGTTTACCTCCAAAAGAAGGTGAACCAACCGACGGTTTAGTCTTAGAAGAACATGTGATTTACCAAGATCCTTTAACAGACTATTATTGTTCCGATTGTACTAGACCTATGAATGAGCAAGGTAAAACTATTTACGAAAGACAACAAGTCCAAGGAGTGATGACAACTGAAATACTAGAACTAAAAATTCAAGAAATGTTAAAAAAAACTGATTAAAATTAACACAAAATATTAATATGTCAGCTATTTTCACTAAAGAATTCAAAGAAGTTAAAACTACTGAAAAAATAAAGACTGAAAATCAGAAAAAGAAAAAAAGAAAAAAAACCAAAATTAAATTAATCATTCTGTTTTTCCTTTTATTTTTCGCATCAGCAGCTGTTGCTTTATGGTATTTTTGGGATGAACCGCTGCTTTCTCCACTTTCATCATTAACAACTTTTCAATTTCTAGAAGGAGTTTATCAACCAAAAGCCAAAGAAAAAAAAGTTGTTTATGGTTTTTTGCCTTATTGGAATTTAAATAGTGTCACAATCCAACCAGAAACCACTCATCTTTCTTATTTCTCACTCGGGGTTGGAGCTGATGGCAATATTGTAACTCATAACGATGACGGAACTCTAATGCCGGGTTATCACAAACTTAATTCTGATAAGTTGGCAGAACTGTCCAATCTAGTTAATAACAGCAATGGTAAAGTAGAAATTACTCTGACACAATTTAATGGTGAAGACACTTTGGCTTTTATTGCTGACGAAGAAGCTCATCACAATTTAATTAATTCATTAGATTCAATCCTCTTAGCTTATCCTGTTAGTGGAGTTAATATTGATATTGAGTATGCTGGTGAAGTTGATGATGAACTGCGAGAAAAATTTGCTAATTTTATAAAAAAACTAAATCAACATTTAGATACTAAATATAAAAATGTAAAACTTTCAATTGATATGTTTGCCAGCGCTTCTAGAGGTAAAATGATCTGGGATACAAGAAAAATTGGCCAAGAAGTTGATTATATTATTGTTATGGCATATGACTTTCATCGACCTTCCTCTCCTCAGGCAGGACCAGTGGCTCCTCTTTTTGGAGGTAATAATCTTTGGGAACATGATATTAATCAAAATTTAAGAACTTTTATTCAAAAAGTACCTAGAGAAAAAATTTTGCTAGGAGTACCTTTTTATGGTTATGAGTGGCAGACAGATTCTACAGAACCACAAGCTAACACCTACCCTAATACTGGTGGAACTGCTAGTTATAAACGAGTACAAAAAATATTGGAACAAAAAGAAGAACTGCAAGTTGAAGAACATTGGCATGAAACTGCTCTCTCTCCTTATTTAACATATATTGAAGATGAAAAAATATATATTGTTTACTATGAAAATGCTAGGTCTTTGGCTTATAAATTAGACTATGTCAATCAACTAGATTTAGGTGGGATTGCGATCTGGGCATTGGGTTATGAAGGTGATACCAGGGCATTGTGGGATGTGGTGGCAGATAAATTATAAGAAACACTTTGTGCTAATTATAAATTAACTTGTTTTCCTGGTAGAACCCATTATATTAAACATAGACACGTTCGCTACTTATATTTATTTTTTTCTAAGTAAATTATGCTCACTCGGAGAAAATAAGCTTCAAACTTTGAATTAGATCAATAACGATTGGAGCTTATTTTCAACGGTCTATTTATTAATAAAATGTGTTCTGCCAGGCTTTAACAATTTCAATATAACTAATACAAAGTGTAAGAATTATATTATTCTAATAAAGACTTTTGCTCTCCATGAATATTTTTCTTTTGTTTTTGTTCAACTAATTTAATATGTTCTTCAGGCGATAAATCTTCAAGTAAAGTTCCGCCAATATCTTTGATAGATTTTCTAACTTTCCCGCCAACAACAGTATGAGCAAAGGTAGCACTTCCTTCTCCTTTTATTTTTTCTCTTTTTATTTTGTCATCTGTTTGGGTAATGCGAAATAAATTTGCAGCTAACTCAACAGCTCCAGCTCTATCCAAAATATTATCATTACCAATTTTCTTTTTCTGTTGAACTTTCTTTTTACTCATTGAGTATAAACCAAGGTAACCTGCATTATGAAATCTTGCAAAATTAGATACACCAGCTTTAGCCGCAGAATCATTTAACTCTTTATTTTGAGTTTTAACTTCACTTCGTAAAAAAAGACGATCTTCACTTGAATTTATTTGTTCTGAAAGTTCTTGTTTTCTTGTTTGCAAAGCAAAATATGTTTGAGCTCGAGCAATTGTTTTTTTTTGAGAATCTCCATTTTGTGCAACTAAATAACAAGCATATCTTGTGAGTTTGTAATCCTTAACTATTCGCTTAGTTTTATTGTTATATCCATAAAAAACCATTTTGCCGATATCGGTAAAATGGTTTTCCACATTTTGATTACTTTTTTCACATGCTTTCTTTGCTTTTTCTATAACTTTTTCAAAGTTACTCCATTTTTCATACTCTAATAGCGGCATTAATTCTCTTGCTTCCCAAAATTGAATTCCGCTTTTATTAGCTTTTTTAATTTGTTCAAAATTTGTATGAGGGCTTTTGATTAACCGGTTGGACATATAAACGAATAATAACACTCACTTTTAAATTTAACAAATTCACTAAGCGTCAGTTTGCTTTGAGTTGATCAATTTCTTAGGAGTTAAGTCTGATAAAAGAGATCTTATCAATAAATAGATCGTTGAAACTAAGCACTAAATACTATCATGATACCTCAAAATTTGGAGCTTATTTTCTCCGAGTGAGCATAATTTACTTAGAAAAAAATAAATATAAGTAGCGAACGTGTCTATGTTTGATAAGATCTCTTTTATCAGACTGAAGTGATAATAAATCAGCAAACACAGAATGAACTTACCAGCCACTTTCTTGTAACAAAGTTTCTAGCGTTTTACCTGTGTCTTGTTGATATTGTCCAATTAAAGTTAAAAATAAATTCCAATCCCCATCAGCAGCTTGATTAAAATTAGCTTGTTTTTGCTTTTCTTTTGCCCAAGTTTCAAATCGTGCATAAAAAGTTCTAAATCTAGCATAACTTGGATTACCGACCTGCTTTCCAACAGCCTCAGCATGCCCTTCAATAATGCTTTGATAAGCTTTATTAATTGATTGCTGATGCCGGTTACCAGCTGCATCTATATAACCACTCACATGAGTTGCCAAATCCGGATCATTATTAGCTTGATCATTATGAACATTTTCATGATCCATTACATTTTGAATGCTTTGAACTGAATATGTTTCGAGCATGGCTGCATTCCAGAATTGGCAATCAGGAGCACACGCAACAGACATAGCTAAAGGAACATCCTCTTGAGACATTGACACCCAGCCTTGTTTAAATAAAAATTGGCATACTTCTTGAATCGTTTCATCTTTAATTCCTTCATAACAAAAAACAATTGTAGTGCCTGGTCGAGACTGTTGAGAATACTTCAAAGCAGTTCTAGCTCCTACAGAATCATAGTCTGCAGGAATTTGGCCATAACCTGGATACTGACAAATTTCATTGGCTGGGTATTGTTTTAACACTAACCAATTTAATTCCGTTGGTGCACTCTTTTTTTCATCTTTGATTTCAACACAACGCGATAATTTATTATCACTATCACAGCGATATAAAGCTAAATCTTCTGTGCTGCATTTTTCTCTTGGAATCTGAGTTGGTCTGGGAGTTAAAGTTGGAATTAGTGTTAAAGTTTGAGTTGGACTTAAATCTAGTGCTTGTTCTAGTTGAGCCAATTCTTCTGCTACTTGGCAAATATGCTGTTCATTACAAACTGAACCATTGCCACACATATTTCCACTTTGACAACATGGTCCATTTAATTGCCCACAACAACCTCTTGATTCACAGCCAAACTCACAACTAGTCAGTTGAGCAGCCCATGTTCCATCACTAGTACAAGTTTGCAGTTGATTATAGACCTCTCCAACGCACCTGTTTTCTCCTGGGCTACAAATAAAAAACTCAATATCACTGCCAAGTGCTTGTCTAGCCTTCAAATTGTAAGATTGTTGGTTTTGAAACAAATATAGAGTGACAAAAATTCCACTAATAAGGAACAATAAAACACTGATACTGACAACAATTTTAGGAGATTTAAATAACGCAAAAAAGTTAAATTTATTTCTCATTCTTCTTCCAACTGGTTAGCCACCCACCAACTCCATAAACCAGTTGTGATAAAGAATAAACCACCAATCACTAATAATAAAGTAGTTGTCGCATTACCAGCCTGATAAGTACCGCTATCAGTAGATACCACAGCGGATCTAGTTCCTCCTTTAGTTTCTCCAGAATCAGTGGCCTCACCAGACGGAGTAGCTACAGACTGAGTTGGAGTTGGTGTTGGACTTTCCATAGGATATGGACTACCAGTCCCATAAGGAAGATCCTCGCCAGTGCCAGCTTGAGCAATCAAAGAGCTAGTATCTTCAACCCAAAAAACATGTTCTTGAGTTACTTCTTCCCCTGTTTCAGGATCAATATAGGTATAAGTAATAGTGTGTTCACCTGGCTCTAGTTCTTCTCCTAATTCAGCTAAATCCAATTGAAATTCTCCATTTTCATCAGCCTCAGCTGACGCTTCTATTTGATTATCAGAATGAATACTCACTTGTACTTCTACATTAGGAATAACTTGACCAATAACTAAAGGTTGACTAATAACTATTTCGGCAGACCCAGAAGCTTCTCCACTTAAAGTCAATGTGGCACTGGCTGTACTGACACTAGCACTCCCAGTCGCTTCTTCACCTAATAAACCGTTTAAAGCAGCACCTGCTAAGCCTGCTCCAGGAGAAGCAGTTGGTGATGGTGATAAAGTCGTAGTAGGTTCAAGAGTTACTGTGGGGCTAGGAGCCGTCGTTATTGTTGGTGAAACCGCTGCTATTTGTTGACCAAATGTTAAATCAGCCACTGGTTGGGCACTAGCAACTGTTGTTGTAAATTGAATAGTTTTGCTTAACTGAGTACCTTGAACAAAAAGATTAATCTCTGAATTATCAGTAATGGTTGCATAATTAGTCCCAGCTTCGTCTCTAGCATTTGAAAGAGGAATGGCCCAGCTTCCTGAAGCCTTAACTAAAGAAGACATTTCTCCTACACTGGTTATATTTAGAAACACAACACTTCCTTCAGCTGGAGTACCACCAGTAGTCAAAACATTCCCGTAAACAGTTCTTGCCACAGGTGGAGGAGTAGCTGGTTTTTGAGCTGTTCTCACTGCAAAGGGAGCTCCATTATTATCAAAAGTAGCATTAGAACCAGTCCCCAAAAGGAAATAGTGTTGTGTATTAGGGCTTAATCCTCCCACAGTAATGTGATGGACATTATATTCATCAATTGTTCCAGAAAGCTGATCCCTATCATCACTCACTTGTGAATCAAGTTTATCATTAGCTGTACCGTATTTAACAAAACCAGCTGTAACTTCATCCGTAAAAAAAACTAGTGTAAAAGATTTATCAGTAATATTAGTCACTTTTACATTTTTAGGGGTTGTTTGAGGTGTAGCGCGAGGAGCAAAAACTCCAGTGCCATCTTTAAAAAAGATTAGCCCAGCTATTAATGCAACTACCAGTACAGCTAAACCAACAAGTGTTGGGATTTGTTTTTGCATCACTGATTTTTTCTGAGCAGTTTGTAGCATAATAAGCACAGATGTTTAAAAAACACCTTATTTATACTTTAAGGCAAAACCAGACATAAACACAAGGCGAAAAAAAGGCGTAATAATCTCAATAAACCATTGCTGTATACCAATAGTTAACTCATTAGTCTCATTTAAAAATTTCAATTGACTCATTTCCTTCTGTAGACTTTTATTGTTCAATTTCTCCAGAAACGGTTGATTCTTCCGCACTAAATTTTCCTAGAGGTGATACTGATTCTTCTTCAGCGGAAGTTGGAGTTGGTTGAGTTAAAGCTTCAAGGTCTTCCTCAGTAAACTCTATTCTTACTACTCTTGATTCTCTACCTCGCTCAATTGAAAGCACCTTATAAATAGGAAAATTTTTTAGTTCATTTTCACCATAAAGTTTTTTTTGTTCTAGATTCTCAATTAATTCAAGATCTACATTAGGATTTAAAGGTACAGTCATATCTCTCAGCTCTTTTGAGATTTGCAATTTATTGCGAGAAGATGTCAATCCAACAATAGTCCATGCAATCACTGCTATAAATAGAAAAATTAGAATGATTAGTAGTTGTCGCTTATTTTTAAGACCAGCTAGCTGTTTTTTATAAAAATTTTGCATACTCCGTATCTTTCATACTAGCTGAATTTTTTTTGAAAAAATTCAGGGTCCGAAATATAGTTATTTACCAAAATAAGGTGCATTAACTGTAATATTGGCTCGTAATTTTTTTTCACCACGATTATCTTCAACATTAAAAACGATTGTATCTACAGCAACTACTCTTCTACTTGCATGTAGTTCTTCTACAAACATCTTAATTGCTGGATAACTTCCCATCACATTTACTTGAAAACTAATATTCTGTCTTTGCAAATTATTGAAAGCTGGTATCGTTTCCATTTTTTTTGGAACTTCATTCACTCTTAAGCTCGTTATCACTAAACCTTGATCACTAGCAACTTTTTCAGTAATTTTGAGTATATTAATGAGATCTGGATTGGTAGGAATAGCCTCATCTAAAACTCGGGCTCTTTCTTCAATAGTATGATATTGGTTTTGAGCTGTAGAAAGGGCTGCAATCTTTTGGATTAATTTCTGGTTTAGTTCTTTTTTATCTTCAATTTCTTTAATCAGGTCTGACATTGTTAATAAAGTTGGTCTAATAGCAGCAACAGCAAAAAAGACAATAGTGCCTACAGTTAAAAATAATTCTAAAGATACTCTAGACACTGGATTATCATAAAATTTACGTAGTGCAGCAGATATTTGTTTTTGTTTTTTAGATGGTGGCATTAATTATTCCTTTGGTGGTGACGTTTTCTTAGCTTGCTTAACTTGAACTAGTTCTTTGGTGCTAGCGGATATAGAAAACTGAATACCAGCACTTTTTTTGTCTTGTGACTCAATTTTATCTACTTTTACGTTTAAAAAGTCTGATGAAAGCTGCATATTAGTAATCAAAATGTTGAGTGCATTTTGAGATAAAGCTAATCCTCCTAGAGATACACTATCCTGCTTAACACGTAGTTCCTCTAAACGAATTTCATTGGGGGTGATAGCTGATAATTTGGGGAATATCTCTGCAATATTAGTTTGTTGTTCTACTTGTTTATAGTCTTCTATCTTTTTTTGCAAAATACGATAATTTGATTCTAAATCTCCATATGATTCAACAATGTTTTTCTTTTGATTAATCTTGTCATTGAGGTCTGTAACTTGTCTGTCTAAAGAAAAGCGCGCAATAAAACTGACGATCACAATCAACTCAGTGAAAATAACAATATATCTACCAACAGACAAACCCCATTTCAAGACTTTTCCAATTGAAGTTTCAAAAAAAGGATCTTTTGGCAGTAAATTAATATCAATAATGACAGGCTTTTTTGGCATGCTTAAAAACTGGTATATATATCATAATAAACAGTTAAGAATAAAGAAACAAGATGAAAGTAAAAACAAATATAAGGCTGAAAAACTATATTTCGTCGCCTTCTGCACTAGTTTCGATGAGTACTTCTGAGGTTTCTTTAAGGGGTTTACGCCATCTACCAAATTTATTAACAAGATCTACAAAATATCTGAGTTCTTTGACATCAAAAAGAACTATAAAATAAGTATAAACTAACATGCCAATGGTACTAGTTGTCACTGTTAAGTAAAGCAATTCTAAAGTCTTTGAAGTATCAAAAATTAATTCATCCAAAATTTTAAATGGCAAATATAAAAATACAGCCATAAAGAAACTTGACAAAATCATCTTTAATTGAGGAAGTAAAAATTTCTTATTTAAAAATAATCCCGTAATTTTTCTGTCTAATAAAATTAAGAATAAGAAAACTTCAATAAAAGCAGCTACAGTAGTAGCAATAGCAATACCTGATGCATCAATCTTTAGAATAAAAACAGACACCCAACTAACTATTAAATATAAAATTGTTGTTATCAAAGCAACAAAAAAGGGTGTCTTAGTATCTTTAAGGGCATGGAAAGCTCTAATTAAGAGTTGAACCATTGCTTGCACAGCAACCGAAACAGCCATTACAGCCACTAGTCTACCAGTCATAACAGTTGTTTTCCAAGGAAAATTTTTAGCTCCAAAAATTAAACGCACAATTGGGATACGAAGAATTAACAACAAAACTGAAGCTGGTAAAGCCAAGAAAGAAATTTGATTTAAAGACTGTAAAATTAGTTGACTAAATCTTTTTTTATCTTTCTCCTCTGATTCTTCGGATAAAAATGGTAAAGAAGCTTGGCTAATTGGTACTCCAAAAAGTCGAATTGGAATTGCCATCAATCTTAAAGCAAGTTTGACTGTCACAAAACTTAAATTACCAATACTAGTAGCAAAAAATGCTAAGGCTAAATTTTGGATTTCACTGACGCTTAAGGTTAAAACTCTAAGAGGAATTAATTTAAAAAATTCTTTAGTCCCAGAATTAATTAATTTAAAAGAAAAATTAAAACGGAAACCAAGTTTCCAAGCCAACGGCAGTTGAATCATCATATGAATAAACGCGCCAATCACTACCCCAACTCCCGCAGCATAGATTCCGACACTAGAAGAAAAGAAATATACTCCCAGTAAAATACCTAAATTATAAAAAATAGGAGCCAAAGCTGGCAAAATAAACCTTTGGTAAGACTGAAGAACTCCACTTAAAAAATTAGAAACAGCAAAAAACAACTGGGCAAACAACATAATTCTTGTTAAATTAGTCGCAATCCGAATCTGGTCATTAGTAAAAGCTTGTCCGGTTCTTAACACAGTTAAAGGCTCTGAAAAAATAAAAGCGACAACAGAAGATATTAAGAAAAACAAAATCAAAATATTCATAAATTGACTAGTTACTTCAAAAGCTTTTTTCTCATCTTTTTTCTTGAACTTAGTAAAAATAGGAATAAATGCCGCTGAAACTGCTCCCAAAACAATCAATTGAAAGAGCATATCTGGAATTTGAAAAGCTACCTGAAAAGCTTCATAAGCTTGTTGTGAAAGTTCTGAACCAAAATAAGTTTGAATTAAAAGTCTTTCTCTAATTAAGCCAGAAAATGAAGAAATAATATTAGCCACAGTAATCACAAAAGCAGCTGAAAGAATTGATGTTTGCTGTCTCTCTAACCATTTTGTATTGTTCTGAAAAATCCTGGGAATTTTAAACCTAAAAGTCATGAGCTTATTATAGTCGAGCAAATAAAATTTAGGGAGGAGGAATTCATCATTTTTTCGATTAGTGATACAATCTGTAATTAAATATATGCTTCAAATAAAAACTATTACTTTGACAATCTTTTTTTGGGGTATTTTAAATCTAACATTAAGCTTACTCTCTTTTTACAAAATAAAACAAAATAAAAAACAATGTGAATTTATTTATTTCTGGGGTTCCTTATTTGGAGCTTTTGTGTGGGAAGATCTTTTTATTTTTGCTTTATATAACTTTTTGACTGTAATAGCAGCCTTCTTACTTACTGATCTTAGAGTTATTCTTTTAACATTTATTGTTTTTTGGGTTGTGCGTAGTGCTGGAGAAACACTTTATTTTTTCTTACAACAATTTATAGAACCAAAACATCATCCTCATAATATTAGTAATCATTTTAACACTCTAAAAAAATTGTTTGGTAATATTTCAGAACAAAAGTGCATGATCATTATGCAGGTATGTTTCCAACTCATTACAGTCACATCCTTAGTGGCCCTGATATATTTATTAAAAAATTGGACTCAGCTTTCCTTTCTTACCTAAAAAAGCTAATTATTAATTTCAGATTGAAAAATAACTCTCCCCCTTGTATAATCCCGTATCATGCCAATTTTAAAGAATGCAAAAAAAGCTCTAAGGGCTAGCAAAAGAAAAGCTGTTTTTAATAAACGCGTTAAATCACGTGTTAGAACTACTGTGGACAAAATGAAACAAAGTCCAAGTGCAGATAACTTAAAAATGACTTTTTCTGCTGTTGATAAAGCAGTTAGAAGAAACATTTTTCATAAAAACAAAGCAGCAAGATTAAAAAGCCAGATGAGCAAATTGCTTGCCACTAAATAATTCCTTTATACTAACCTAGTTGTTATACTTTTCTCATGACTAGTCAGGATTTAAACAATCATCCGAATTCAAATATTGCCCAAATTCGTAATTTCTCGATCATTGCTCACATTGATCATGGGAAGACTACTCTTACTGATGTTTTTCTCAAGCTAACTAATACTGTTTCCAACAGTAAACTAACTGAACGTATTATGGATTCTAATCCTATTGAACAAGAACGTGGTGTAACTATCAAATTAGCACCAGTTAAAATGTTATATAAAGGCTATGCCCTTAATTTAATTGATACACCAGGTCATGTGGATTTTGGCTATGAAGTTAGCCGATCTTTAGCTGCTTGTGAAGGAGCAATCTTGCTAATTGATGCGAGCAAAGGTGTCCAAGCCCAAACTCTAGCTAACTTTCAAAAAGCTCAAGATTTAAACCTCAAAATTATCCCAGTAATTAATAAAATTGATTTACCTTCAGCTGATGTGGAGCAATGTATTTTAGAAATTATGGAAACCTTTGATATTAATGAAGAAGAAATTCTTCAGTGTTCTGCTAAAACTCATCAAGGAGTGGTAGAAATTTTAGATACTGTGATTGAAAAAATTCCAGCTCCAAAACAAGATGACAAAAATAAAGATAACCCGCTGCGAGCGCTAGTGGTGACTTCAATTTTTGATGACCACCTAGGTGCAGTCGCTTATGTCCGTGTTGTAGAAGGGACCTTAGAAAAAAAACCTTTGTTTTTAATATCTTCTCAAACCACCATTAAACCAGTGGAAATTGGTATTTTCACCCCAGACAGAAAACCTATTCAATCTCTCAAGGCTGGTGAGGTGGGTTATGTGGCCACTGGCTTGAAAGATATTAAATTCTTAAAAATTGGTGACACTATCACCACTAATATTGATAAAAATAAAGTGCAAGATTTACCTGGGTTCAAAGAACCAAATCCAATTGTGTTTATGGAACTGTATCCAATTGATAATAATGACTTTCAAGCACTCAAGGATGCAATGGGTAAGCTGGCTTTACACGACAGTGCGCTTAAATATAGTCCAACTCATAGCGAAGCGCTAGGTAATGGTTTGAGGGTTGGCTTTTTAGGCATTTTTCATGGTGAAATTGTGAGAGAAAGGCTGACTCGTGAATTTAATCTTGAGTTAATTGCTACTGCTCCATCTATCACCTATGAAATTGAAACTAAAAGTGAAGAAACTATAATTATTCACAACCCAAATGAAATGCCAGATCCTGGCTTAATTAGCAAAATTAAAGAACCAATTGCCAGAGTAACAATTTTTGCCCCAGAACAATATGTAGGCACAGTAATGCAACTGGTGCGAGAAAAACGAGGGGTGTTAATTAACACCACCGGCACTGGTAACCGCAGTCGCTTGGAATATGACATTCCTTTGGCCGAATTAATTACAGATTTTCACGACAAGCTCAAATCAATTAGTTCTGGTTTTGCTTCTTTAGAATATGAAGTGGCTGGCTATAAACAAGTCAATGCAATTAAAGTCAACATTTTGGTTAATCATGAAGTTGTGGAAGCGCTCAGCTTTATTACTGTAGAAGACAAGGTGGAAAGCAAAGCTAGAAACTTAGTCAAAAAATTAAAAGAGGTTGTCCCAAGACAAATGTTTGAAGTACCAATTCAAGCAGCGATTGGTGGCAAAATTATTGCTCGTGAAACTATCAAAGCCTACAGAAAAGATGTCACTGCCAAACTTTATGGAGGTGATGTTACCCGTAGAATGAAATTACTGCGCAAACAAGCTAAAGGTAAAAAACGGATGAAACAATTTGGTAAAGTTGAACTGAATCAAGAAGCGTTTTTAGCTGTGTTGGAGAGTTAAAAAATCAATTTTTATTTTTACCATTTAATTATTATTAATAAATTAAATGCTATAATACTTCTATGCCTGAAATCTTTGATGCAAAAAAGAATGCTAAGCCTACCAGAAGTAAAAAAAAACAAGCAAAAAAACATCAAGCTGCTGCAAAATCTCACCATCACAAAAAAAGTGCAAAGCCTAGAAGTAGAAAACATGGCCCTACTAAACACGTTGATGAATATAGTGAAGTCTTAAAACATGAAAAAACAGAAAATAATCACCTTAAAGCTTACATCCCCAAACCTAAAAAAGTTTGTTTTGATACTCAATTAGGTGAAGAACAAGTAGTATTGCTTCTGCGAGCTCACCCGGTTGCTTATACTAAAAAACTTGTAATTATTTTTATAGCGGCTCTTTTACCGCTTTTATTCTTTGCCACGCCAATGTTATCTTTTATGGCTTTACGTTTTAAATTTGCTGCTCTAATAAGTTGGTATTTGCTATTAATTGGTTTTACTCTCGAAACATTTTTGGTCTGGTTTTTTAATGTTTATATTGTTACTGATGAAAGAATTATAGATGTAGATTTTTTATCTTTAATTTTTAAAAATATTTCTTCAGCTAAAATTGAGAATATTGAAGATATTACTATTGTTAGTGGCGGATTTATGGCCTCTATGGTGAATTATGGAACAATCTTGATTCAAACAGCTGGAGAAAAACGAGAATTCGATTTTTCAGATGTACCTAAACCAGCAAAAGTAACAGCTATTTTGAATGAAATGATGCTGGAAGAAGAAAGAGAAAAGCTTGAAGGGAGGGTTAATTAGTATTGGTATCTAGTATCTAGTATTTGGTATCTAGTATTTGGTATATAAAAGATACTGCGTACTAAATATCAAATACTAACTCAAAATCAACCATTAAACAAACTATGCTACTCCAGACTAACCTTACACCTCTAATTGATCCAAACTTTTCTAACAATATGTTAGATTCTGTTTTTAAAACATTTTTCGTGCTAGGAGCAATTCTTTATTTTGTGTTTGCAATTTTAGTAATGCGTCAAATTAAAGTAATGAGACATACCCTGGTTACAAAAGCTTCACCTTTAATCAAAACATTGGGAATTCTCCATTTTGGGATTTCACTTGGAGTGTTGATTATTTTTGTACTTTTCTTATAAAATTTTTTCCAATAAAAAAAGCGCTTTATTCTGGCCTCGACCTATCTTCGCATACCAGCGAGGGTACACTATTGTCAGCGCTAAGGCGTTTCAAGACTCTGTTCGGGAAGGGAAGAGTTGGTTCCACCTCGCTCCAGAGACCAGAATAAAACGCTTTTAATTAGTATCTTAGTGATTAGTTTATTAGTAATTAGTAAAATAGTAGTTTACGTTTAAACGATTACTTCTACTCTCACTAATTACTAAGTATCTAATGACTAATCACTAAAACTACTCCCTAACAAGTGAAGAAAAATTGCCTTTCTTTTTATACAATCAAATATTTGGTCAATTTTGATTCTAATATCAGAATATTATGTTCGATCGACACTTAGTACAGCTAGGCTAAATCTGTCACCAGACTTACACCGGCTGCCTATCAACCTGGTAGTCTCCCAGGGGTCTAATGGAAATGATTAATCTTGGAGACGGCTTCCCGCTTAGATGCTTTCAGCGGTTATCCTAAAGGAATGTAGCTACCCTGCGATGCGCTTGACAGCGACAACAGGAACACCAGGGATTCCCTCACTCTGGTCCTCTCGTACTAAGAGCAACTCTCCTCAATCATTTAACGCTGACGGCGGATAGAGGCCGACCTGTCTCACGACGGTCTGAACCCAGCTCGCGTACCGCTTTAATAGGCGAACAGACTAACCCTTGGGACCTTCTTCAGCCCCAGGATGCGATGAGCCGACATCGAGGTAGCAAACCGCGCCGACGCTAGGGACGCTTAGGCGCGATGACTCTGTTATCCCCGGAGTAGCTTTTATCCGATAAGCCCGGTGTCTTCCACAAAACACACGAGGATCACTATAACCTGCTTTCGCATCTGCTCGGCTTGTAGGCCTCACAGTTAAGCACCCATATGCTATTGCACGTCCAGCCTGATTTCCATCCAGGCTAAGGGTACCATTGCGCGCTTGCGTTACTCTTTAGCAAGCAACCTCCCCAGTTAAACTACCCACCAGACAGTGTCCTTGTCCAAGTTTGCATTGAACTTAAGTGAGATTTTACATATAAAACGAGTGGTATTTCACTAACGGATTTCCACGAAGGAAACCCTCCCACCTATACTAAACAATTCCACATATAAAATCAGTGCCAAGTTGTAGTAAAGCTTCACGGGGTCTTTTTGTCCTGCCGTCAGTAGGCCGCATCTTCACGGCCATTTCAATTTCGCCGAGTAGTAGTTCAAGACAGTGTTTCGCTCGTTAAACCTTTCGTGCGCGTCGCCAATTAAGCGACAAGGTACTTCGCTACCTTAGAACAGTTATAGTTACTGCTGCCGTTCACCGGGGCTTCGATTAAAGGCCTTCCCATGCAAGCATGAAAAAACCCTTGCAATTAACCTTCCGGCACCGGGCAGGTATCAGCCCGTATACTTCCTCTTACGAGTTTGCACAGACCTGTGTTTTTGTTAAACAGTCGACGAAACAACTTTAGCTGAGGCCACCACTAGGGTGGCAGGGCATCTTTCGAAATTACGCCCAGCTGATTTGCCGAGTTCCTTAAACTACTTTCTCTCGTCCCCCTTGGTCTACTCGACCTGTCTACCTGTGTCGGTTATCGGTACGATTTGAATAAATTCTCCTTGCGAAGCTTTTCCGGGACGCTGAAATCACAACTAGCAAATTTTACATAAAGTAAAACAAGCCCCATTACAACTCAGATAAACGCCTGAACGGATTTTCCTATCCAGACTGCTTTGTTGCTTAGATGAAAAATTCACTTCCTCATAGCTGCTATCCTGCGCCGTCCCTCCCCAAGTAATAACGAATAAATTCAAGGACTGGAATATTAACCAGTAATCCATCGGCTACCCCTGCTTATTGCAGGGCTTACCTTAGGGTCGCCTAACCCGCACACGACGAACGTGGGTGCGGAAACCTTGGACATTCGGGGTCAAGGATTCTCACCTTAATTACGCTACTCATGCCGGCATTCTCACTTCTGATCGCTCCAGCACCTCCTCGCGGGGCACCTTCAATGCACACAGAACGCTCCCTTACCACCTCGCGCTTCGCACGTTAGTATCTAGTATTTAGTATGATCAGTAGATTTTTTCTACAAACATACTAGATACTAAATACCATTGTGCGAAGCACAAGATCCTAGACTTCGGTTAAATACTTGAGCCTCGTTAAATTTTCGGCGCATAAATCCTGCGGCTAGTGAGCTGTTACGCTTTCTTTAAAGGATGGCTGCTTCTAAGCCGACCTCCTAGTTGTCTTAGGACTTACACTTCCTTTACCACTGAGTATTTAATTGGAGACCTTAGTCGTAGGTCTGGTTTGTTTTCCTTTTGCTCCTGGAAATTAGCTTCCAGGTGCTGAGTGCCATGAAACACATGATAGTATTCGGAGTTTAACTAGATGCTAGAACTTTCGTCCCAGACACCCGATCAGTGCTCTACCCCTACCACGCTTAACATGACCCTATACCTAGATATATTTCAGGGAGAACCAGCTATCTCCGGGTTCGATTGGCATATTACCTCTAACCACAGCTCATCCAAGACTCTTGCAGCAGTCACTGGTGCGGACCTCCTCCCACATTTCTGAGGGACTCATCCTGGCCATGGTTAGCTCACCCGGTTTCGGGTTGTTCACTAACTACTAGACGCCCTATTAAGGCTCGCTTTCACTACGGCTACGACATGACAATGTCTTAACCTTGCAGTTAGCAAACACTCGCCGGCTCATTCTTCAATAGGCACGACATCACACATAAAGTGCTTTGTCTGATTGTTAGCAAATAGTTTCAGGTACTATTTCACGGGGTCTTCAACCCTTCTATTTCACCTTTCCCTTACGGTACTCGTTCACTATCGGTCTTGTTTGGTGTTTAGCCTTGGAGTGTGGTCACCCCAGCTTCAGAAAGGAGTTTGCCGTCTCCTAACCTACTCAGGAATCCTCTATGGTTTTCTCTGATTTCGTATACACGACTTTCACGCTCTTTGGTCACTTATTCCACAGTGTTCTACTATCTTTGAAAATCCAATATTGAGGTCCTACAACCCCAGATAAATCTGGTTTGGGCTGTTCCCTGTTCGCTCATCGCTTACTAAGGGAATCTCATTCGATTTCTTTTCCTTCGGGTACTTAGATATTTCAGTTCCCCGAGTTCCCCCCTCTAATCACAAGGATCAGAGGCCAGTCGTATCGCTACGACCGAGGTTACCCTATTCGGACACCGTCGGATCAAAGCTTTTTGGGAGCTCCCCGACGACTTTCGCGCCCTATGCGTCCTTCTTCGGCCAAACAAGCCTAGGCATCCACTATTTGCATTAATTCACATAATATTAAGATTGAGAATCAACTTTGACGAAATTGATACTTACGTATCATTTTGATTGATAAATTGATTGACAATTATTTTCTTCACTTGTTAAGGAGCCTAGTTTAGTAACTAGTTATTAGTTCCCAGACTTTTCTGGCTACAGAACACCAAGAACTAATAACTAATCACCAATTCATACTAAATACCAGATACTAGTATTGTGGACTCTAAGGGAATCGAACCCTTGACCTCCTCGTTGCAAACGAGGCGCTCTAGCCAGCTGAGCTAAGAGCCCGAGTGTTATGTCCAGTTTAAATTCTTTGTAAAATACTTTTTTTAGGAGGGATTCTTTGTCTGCTTAGGCAAACTTAAAAGAATATCGCTTAAGGAAACATAATTATAACCATAACCTTTTAAAAAAACAAGGCTAATCTAAAGTACACGCAGTATCTTTTATACCAGCTGAATTCACTCGTCTTCAGAACCATTTTCTTCATACTGTTCGATCAATTTTTTTTGTTCTGAAGTGAGATAAGGAAGTTCTGGTACATCATATTCATCTTTACCTGAGGAAGCATCCTCATTATTAACAGCATTAAAATTATATTCTTCAACTAAATTGTGACTCATTTCTTCTCTGGCATCCTTGGCATCATCTGGAACTTGAATAAATATTTCATGATTAAATTGTGATAAGTCTAAACTAAAATCTAATAACAAAGCGTCAGCTTGACTAACAGCAGTAGCTAAACTTTGATCGCCAGCCAATAAAACTAAAGAGTCTAGACTGCGACCATCAGTCATTTGAGATAAATCTACCGTCAAGGGTAATTCAATATGAGTTAGGTAAAAATTGTCTGACCTAATCCATAACACTAATTCTACTTCATCAGAGTATGATAAAAGCTGCTTGAGTTGTCCTCTCTTTTCTCTAGAGAAATTAGTTAAATTCTGATCAGTTTCTAAATCTGTTAATTGATCAAAATACTCTAAAATAGCTTCATCTGAAAGAATCGCTTTTATCACAAAAACTTTTGTCTCTTCTTTCTTGTCTTTCTTAGCAGCGCTTAGCTGCGAACTATTGATTAATTTTAATAGAGCCTCGGCTGCTTTTTGCTTTTGTTCCTCGGTCAAGTCTTTTACTTCTGCTTGAGATCCTTCCTTACCTAATTCAGAACTACTTGCTAGTTCGTATTTAAACCACTGATCTTGATATTTACTAAGATCAATTGGTAAAAAAGCAGGAAATTGATTTAATTTAAAATACAAATTATCTTGATCCATTTTTAAATCTAAATCTGTAAGCATGTTGCTCCCATTAATTTTAAACTCTCCAAACAAATTAACATCTTGCTTCACAGGTTGAGGATGATAAATATCACGAATCTCAACAGGACCTTTAATGATAAGCTTAAAATTTGCTAGGTCACTATCTTGTTTCATTAATTTTGTATTTAATTCCATGTTTGTATGAGCAGATTTTAACTCACTCATCATTAACATAGATTGATTTATCACTGCCTTTGCAGATTTATCTCCAGGAATAACCCTTAGATAAAACCTCTGCATACTGTTGCCTAATGAATGAACAAGAGAACTAAGCATGTTTTCTTTAGCAAAAACTACCTGAGGAGCAATCAAGTTAAAAACAAAAAAAATAAACAAGGAAGTAATAAAAAACTTTTTTTTCATACACAGTATCTTTGCTTACCAAAAGTACAATGCTTTGCAGTATAGCAAAAGCAAGTCAAAACTCAAGCAAAAAAATCAGGACTTAAATCAAGAACATATTTAGGCTAATCTATATATAGATAGTTAAAATAAAATAGACTTAGGAAATATACACAGTACTTTTCATACCAGCTAAATTTTATTTCGCTGCAGGTTTAATATAAGTTTCTTTAATTCCAATTTTTTCTAATATTTTTCTATTTTTAGCTGCAACCTTTTCACCCAATGGACCTTCTTCTTCAAACATATACTCCAATTTTTTACCAGCAACTTCTTTATAAAACTTAATCTGAGTTTCCATCATAGATTTAACCGTTTTTGGCTTAGCTTTATGAACCCAATCAGCACTGATTTGATAACAAGATAAGTTATAAGTTTGTTCACCACCGCCCAGAGTAAAACAAATTTTGTTAGCTACATGGACATTTTTTGGACGAACCATATGCCCTTTAATATCGAATTTTAATTTTTTTGGATCTTTAAAAGGTAAATTACCTGCGTAGTTTAAACCTTCTTGGTCTGCTAAAGCTTGAACATGTTGTTCGGTCATTGCATCAACTTCATCCCATTCTGACAAATCTAATTGCTTTTTCATCCAATCATTTTCATGACTAGAAGTAATCCGAAGATCACTACCCAAAAGCTTCTTGAGAATTTTAACAGCTTCAGAGAAACCTTCTAATTTATAGCCAGCGCCAACAAAAGATAATCTATTGCCTTCATTCATTTGAACGCCTTCATCACCACAGGTAATAACGTATCTAGGAGGTTGGTTGGGATCTTCAATTTTTTTAGGCATATTAACCTTCTTCACCGACCATAGATTGAATAGATTGCAAGTAAGCTCTCATATCTTTTTCAACTTTTTTCCAATCACCTTTAGCTTCACGGATTGCATTAAATAACAAATCCATGTCTATTAATAACTGGTCGTCTGTAACAATCATTCTTTGTTTTGCCATAATTTAGTATCTCGTATTTAGTATGTGGTATATTTTAACATATTAAGTTTAAAAATTTGATGCCCTAAGTTCAAAATCGAATTCGCGCACCAAATACCAACCTATTTATAACCCATTGGGACTTCAGTCAAAACAACACTCAAACTCATTCTACGTTGTTCTGGATCAATGCTTTCTACATTGACTGTCACTTCATCACCAACTTTAAGATCGCTGCCAGCTTCTAACTTAGTAGCGTGGATTAAACCATCTACCCCTGGTTGAACATTAACAAAGACTCCAAATGGTTCAACACGAGAGACTTTACCTGTAAAAGTAGTACCAACAGAATATTTCTCTGCGATCTTTTTCCATGGATCTTCGTCTAACTGTTTAATAGAAAGATTAAGTTTTCCACTTTGTTTATCTATACCTAGAACTAAAACCTTAATGCGGTCACCAACATTGTGGTAATCTTTAGGATGATTTACTTTTTCCCAGCTGATTTCTGAAATATGGATTAAGCCTTCTACATAACCAATATTATCTCTGCTTCCTTCTTCAGCTGAGTCATCAATTGGAATTTCAACTGTGACAAACAGTCCAAATGGCATAATACCAGAAACAACACCATCATAAACAGCTTTTTCCTTTACTTTCTTTAAAGCTAAATCTTTTTGAGCTAATTGTTTAGCTTCACTGACATATCTTTCAGAAAAAATTAATCTGTTCTTTTCTCGGTCCACTTCAATAGCTTTAACTTGGAAAGCTTTACCTTTTAATTGAGGAATTTTGCCAACCCATTGTCTGCCAAATTGGCTAGCTGGTACAAAACCTCTAACATCCTCAACTAAAACAATTAAGCCCCCTCTATTAACTTCTAAACCTTTCACTTCAAATGCAGTTTCATTTTCTAAAGCATCTTCAAAAAATTGCCACTTTGCTTCATTAGCTGAACCTTTAATAGATAGAACGACTTGACCACGATCACTTTCTGAGGAAATCACTGTAGCTTCCATTTTGTCACCAACTTTGACATCTTTAATATAATCATAAGCAAAATCGAATTCTTTATCTGCAATCACCCCTTCAGTTTTAGCGCCAATATCAAGCTTCATCGTTTTTTTATCTTTATGAGTTACAACACCTTCAATCACATCACCTTTTTTAGGCACAACGATTTTAAACTGTTTTGCATCTAAAAGATCAGCCATGGTTATCTTTTTGGCTGTTTTCTTGGTGGTTTCCTTTTCAGTAGATTTTGTACTCTTTTCTGTTGGTTTTTCTGTAGGTTTTGCTGCTTTTTTAGTTGCAGTTGTTTTTTTTGAAGTTTTAGGTTTTGATTCTTTAGTTTCTTTAACTTCCTTTTTTGAAGTTTCCTCTACTTTTTGATCTTTAGTTTGTTTTGACATATATACATTAATTCCCCTTTCGTTGGATGTTGATGGAGTATATCATAAGGTAATAAATTCATCATTAGGAATTATATTTTATTAAAATTTATTTAAAGCTTAAGTATTTATTTATGAAAATTAAAACTCCCAAGCCAGCCGATGTTAATAATAAAGTCGTTATTGTTAGGGTTGATTACAATGTCCCACTGCAAGAAAAGAATGGGAAAATCACTGTTGTTGATGATCGAAGAGTGAGGAATTCACTAGATACTGTTAATTTTCTTTTAGAAAACCAGGCTAAAGTAATTTTAATTTCGCATTTAGGTCGACCTGAAGGAATTAGCTTGTCTGAAAACATAGATAATGACTCTAAAAATAAATTTAGTGATAAAAACAAAAAACTCAGCCTTGAACCTGTAGCTAAGCATATGAAAAAGGAGTTTACTTTAAATGTTGAATTTGTAGCAGATTGTGTTGGCAGTAGTGTCAAAGAAGCCGTAAACAACTTACAACCTGGCCAAGCATTATTACTCGAAAACCTTCGTTTTTATAAAGAAGAAAAAGAAAATGACAAAAATTTTGCCAAAGAATTAGCAAATTTAGCGCAGCTTTACATTAATGAAGCTTTTTCTAACTCTCATCGCTCACATGCTTCAATGGTGGGTATTCCAAACTATTTGCCAACCTTTGCTGGTTTTGCCTTAGAAAAAGAAATTAAGAATTTAAAAAAACTAATTACTAACCCTAAAAAACCATTTGTGATGGTGATAGGTGGGGCTAAAATTTCTGACAAAGTTGAAGCTGTAACAAATCTAAATAAAATAGCTGATGTGGTTTTGGTTGGAGGTGGCGTAGCCAACAACTTCCTTAAGGCAGAAGGCATTGAAGTTCATAAATCATTTCTCCAAGACACGCCTGCAGATCTTAAAAAACAAGACATTGATTACATCCAAGTAGCTGATGACCTAATAGAAGATAATCGCACAGAAAAAATCTTAAAAGATGGTTATATTCCGCTGCCAAAACTAATTTATCCAATTGATGTCATTGCAGCCAAAAACTTAGAGTCAACAAAAACTCAAACAATAGAATTAGTCCGCAATGTTAAAGATACTGACGATGATAAAGATTTAATGTATTTAGACATTGGGCCAAAAACTATTCGACTTTTCCAAGAAATTATTTTGCAAGCTGGGACTGTGTTTTGGAATGGGCCAATGGGAGTCTTTGAAAAACCACAATTTGAAGAAGGGACTAAAGAAATTGCAAGAGCAATTGCTAAAACTGGGGCTACCACTATTTTGGGCGGAGGTGACACCCTCGGAGCGATTGATAAATTTGGTTTAGAAGAAAGATTTGATTATGTTAGTGCTGCCGGCGGAGCTGCTTTAGACTTTTTAGCGGGAAAAGAGTTGCCGGGGTTGGAAGCTTTAGAGTAGCTAAAACTAATACTATCTATTCTACCTATCGATAAAACTTACCTTTATAATACAATCCTATTGTGCCTATAAAAGTTCACCCTTATTATCATTCAAATCAAAAGCGTTTATTCGATATTACTCTAGCAATTTTCCTTTTAGTTATTACTCTACCGATACTCTTAATCATTTATTTTTTAATTCTTCTGATAGCAGGAACTCCCACTATTTTTAAACAAAAAAGAACTGGAAAAAACAAAAAACCTTTTACCATGTATAAATTTCGTACCATGGTAAAAAACGCCTCAATGCTAAAGAAAAAATATCAAAAATTAAATCAAGCTCCTGGGCCAATGTTTAAAATTTTCGATGATCCAAGATTCGTAGGAATTGGTAAATTTTTGTCATCTACAGGCTTTGATGAATTACCTCAATTAATTAATATTTTAAAAGGCAAAATGAGCTTTGTTGGACCTAGACCACTTCCAGTAAGTGAAAGTAGTCAATTACCTAAAAATTGGAATTTTAGATTCAAAGTCAAACCAGGAGTATTTTCTAAATGGACTCTAGATAAAAGTAGACATGAATCTTTAAGAAGATGGAAACAATTAGAAGTGAGAACAGTAAAACAAGGTGGAGCATTTTTTGAAATACAATTGATTATTGAAATAATTTGTCAACAAATAAAAGCAACTTTACTCAATCTTCGTCACTTACTATCCAAGGGAAAATTGTAATAGCTTTTTGATAAAATTCCTCTTTTACTGCAGTGTTTTCACTTAGCAAAATAAGAAACTGCGCTAATTCTAGTTGTTTCTCTTTATTAATTTTTTCCTTATAAGATTCTAAACCAAACCAAGCTTGATATAGAGCCAAAGTTCTTTTCCTTGCTAATGCAAAATCTTGAGCATTGATAGCAATTTGAATACTCTGTAAACTTGGATTAGTAATATTTTCCCACATTGTGTAGTGAGCTTTAGGATCTAAACTTATAGCTTTTTCCATTAAAAAATTTATATTTTCACTTTTTCCAAGCTTAATTTGATCATTCACCATTTCTATAAAAAAAGTACTAAAAACCTGTCGTTGATCACCAAAAACTGCAGAATCAATTGTTGCTAAATGTTCAAAAAAAATAATCTGCTCATCACTAGCTACAAAATTGTCAATGAAAATAGGTTTGTAATCATGCAAAATCCACGGTGACAAAAACTGAGCTCTTTGGTAATAAACACCCGCAAGTTCATAATTCTTATTTTGATAGTGCTTATCAGCAAAAAAAAGAAATTTATTAGCTAAATTATCTCTTATAATCAGAGGAACAAATTCAATATTATAATCATACCTCTTTTGTTTACTTTCCAAGAAATCATAAACATTATTTAACTCATCTTCTGTACGTTGCAAATTATCTTCTTCGAAATACTCATCAACTCGATTTCTCAATACTTGTTGCCAAGGATCTATCTTAATAAGACTCGTTAATAAATCTGATTGTTGATTACCTCCGATATTTTTATCCAAAAAAATCATATTAATTTCACGATGATGATTATAAATTTGCCATAACTGTGTTTGGCTTTGTGGTTTTAAATCTACATCTTGAGCAAAAATCACACTATGCCAATGAAAATAAGGGAAAAAATCAAAGGCAGCTTGTGCCCCTTGTAAATTAAGGATGATTGCCGTTAACAAATAAATAGTAGTAAAAAAAACTAAAACTGTATTTAGCAAATAATAGATAAATACAGATAACTGTCTGTACCAAAAAGAAGCTTTCTTTTCTAACAAAATTTTTTCAGATTTGATAATCAATGCTAAAAAAAGCAGAGTCAAACAAAATACTCCAGAAAAACTCCAATCAAAATCAAATAAAATATCTATATAGATAGCAGCCACTCCAATAAAAAGTGATCTAGTAATACTTAATTGCGGTTTTTTTTGACTTACACGCCAAGCTTTATACAATAAAAACAACATTAAAAATAGATAGGCACCACCTCCCACTAAACCAAGTTCAGCAAACATTTGTAAAAATGCATTATGAGCAAAAGTGGAATAAAACTCTGGTGTCTGCCTATACTGATATGACCCCAAACTATAAGTTCCAGGACCTAGACCAAATAATAAATTATCTTTTGAAATTAGTAACGCTTGTTGCCAATAATATGTTCTTGTTTGCTTAGTTAACTCTTTACAAAGTAATTTCTTAACTACAGGTCTGTTACAAATACTCGGATGCTGTATTAATTTAAAAGAAAAAAATAAGGTGAAAACAATAAAAGAAGCAAAAGAAAATAGTAATACTAAAAAAAACAATCGTAATTTTTTATTTGAAAAAATTTTCTTTTTATATAAATAAAACAAATATAAAAATTGCCCAAACCCAATTACAACTGCTACTCTGCCAAAACTAAATAATAAAGCAATAGTCAAAACAGTTAACAATAAGAATAAAAGCAATTTTTTTTCCTTAAAAGCAAAATGCCAGGCAACAGGAATCACTAATAATAGAAAAGCAGCTAAATGGTTATGACCATTGCTGGCGTGAAATACATTTACACTAGGTAGTAAAATAGCTAGATTAGGAAAGAATAAAAACCCAATTGATAAAAAAACTAAAACAACAGCAATACTAAGTAAAGCCCAAATAAATAATTCTTCTTTTAAAAATTTGGGTTTGAGTAATAAGAAAAAAAAGAAAAAAATAAAATAAAAAGAAAAAGTCAGCAAGGAATGCAGAGTCAATGGCAGACTTGCTGAAAAAAGAGCAGATAAAAATAGCGCAACTAAAAATATAAACCAATAGATAAGAATATGATAATAGTTATTAATTTTGGTAAAATCAATTTTTTTTCTAAATAAGTAGAATAAAACACAACAAGCAGCCAAAATATATAAAGCTAAAAAGGATTCACCAAGTAAGAGAAGTAATAAGAATAAAGTCGCAAAAAGAAGAAAAAAAATGGTTTGTCTGAGTGATAAAGTCATGTGGTGGTTATAAATTAGTTTTTTGATCTCTAATGTTTTTTAGAACGTTAATTTGCGATTTTAATGATTTCATCGGGGCATAATGTCTATCAATCATTGGCTGTCCTAAATACAAATAAATTTTAAATAAAAAAAGAGATATAATTAAAAAAAACTCTTTTCTTATTTATTTTAAAAATTTTCATTATTAATAATTTCTTATACATGCAACCTTACTTTCATACAACTAAATTTAAAAAAAAATGGAACAATAATAAACATTGGATTATTCATCATGTTTTTTTTCCATTCCTTGCAATAAGAACATCTTTATTAATAACTGCTTGGTTTTCTTCATATCTTACTCCAGATAACAATTATCTGGCAACACCAGATGAAATATCAAGAGGCTGGCGCTACTCATCTCATAGATTATTAGATATTTTGGGGAAATGGGATGGTGGACACTATTTAAGTATTGCTATAGAAGGCTATCATCTACCTTTAGATCAAATTACTGAAACTCAACACAATATTGCTTTTTTTCCATTTTATCCAATATTTGTTAGATTTTTTGCACAAATTTTAGGAATTGAAGTACAACATAATTTAGAATTACTACTCTTAATAGGTGTAATCATATCTAATATTTTTTTTCTTTTAGCGTTAATCTTGTTATATAAATTAATTTCACATTATTTTAAAAAAACAATAATTGCTAAAAATACTATCCTAAATATATTAATCTTTCCAACTAGCTTTATTTTTGCTTGCTTCTATAGTGAATCAATTTTTCTTTTTTTTGTAGTAGCTTGCTTTTATGCAGCTTTCAAAAAAAAATGGTTATTTGCAAGTATATTTGCGTCAGTTGCAACTCTAACTAGGCCGATTGGAATATTAATATTTTTTCCACTTATTCTAGAATATTTTAAATGCATCAAGTGGAAAATCAAAAAAATAAAAATAAATTTAATTTATTTTTTATTAATTCCATTGAGTTTTTTATCATTTTTTTATTATTCATATAGAGTTTCTGGAAATTTCCTAGCTCCGATTTCTGCTCAAAAAGCATGGGGCAAACATTTAACTACTCCATGGAAAACAATCTTAGAGCCAAATTATTATCAATCGGTTATTACAGACGTAGATCGTATTACTGCAATTCTATTTATTACACTAGCCATTACTTCATTCTTTACTAGCATTCCAGTAAGTTATAGTCTCCTATCATTATTATTTCTAGTTCCTCCTTTACTAACTGGAACACTTACTTCAGTCACCCGTTATTATGCTACCATTTTCCCGATTTTTATTGTTATATCTTTAATTCAAAAAAAATTTAATCAATTTAGCAATTTCATACAAGTTATTTTTTTTACATTACAAATATTATTTTTTACTGCTTGGAGCCTATCACTTTGGGTAACATAGGAGAAATGAATCACTCACAGATATTGAGCTTTTACCTAAACAAAAAAAGTTCAAAAAATTATGAAATTTAGAATCAAAAATTTGTTATTGTTTAAAAAAATCAAAATAAATTCGTGCACAACAACTCCAATCATATCTCTTTAACATTTGTTTCTCTTGTTTAGGAAAAGCATAAGATGAATTTTCTTTGCTACGTCGCAAAACAACTTTTAGACAATTTTTAAATGATTTTTTATCATTGACTTTAAATAAAAATAAATTAGTAAATTTTTTGAAATCCTTTTCCACACAACTCTGAGATGCGATACAATATCTGCCAAAAGACATTGCTTCTAATAAACTAATTGGATTACCACCCTCTAATTCACTAGGTAATACAAAACATCTACAACCTGCTAAAAGCGCTTTTTTTTCTTTTCCAAAAATATAACCGGTCCAAATGATGTCTTGATGGACAAAAATTTCTTTTAATCTCTTTTCATACAATGGTAGATTGCCATGTCCACCAGCTATAATTAATTTTAATCTTTTATATTTTTTCTTGAACTGCAAAAAGTCTTCTATCAACCACTCTAATCTTTTTTCTGGAACTATTCGACCAAGATACAATAAATAATCAGAATTTTTTAACTGATATTTTTTCTGAAAAAAATCCAAATCTTGCTTTTTACAAATCCTATCTTCATGAATTCCGGGCAAAGCAATATTTGCATTTATTCCAATTTGTTTTTTTATTTGTTTTTGCATTTTTTTTGAAACAACGAAAATATTTTTATTGAACATAAAAATAAATTTAGCAACAATTTTAAATAAAAATTTTTCCAATTTATTCCATTTTTTTCTTTGCCAATCAAAAGCATGAATTGTAATTATTATTTTTTTCCCAAATAATTTTGGTAAAAAGAAAAAAACAGCTTGTCCTATCCCGTGATACCAGACTATTTTTGAAGAATCAAATATCGAAAAAAAAGAGGAAATAAAACTATAAATAATGCTTTCAAATACTTTTGAAGAAATCGTAAATATTTTAATAATCTTAATTCTTTTACTAACTTTCTTTTCTGACTGATAATTAGATTTTGTATAAATATTAAATGCTAAATTTTGATCAAGTTTAATCAAACGCTTAATAACATTTTCTACGTAAACTTCAATGCCACTAGTTCCTACAAAATCAGCAGGAAATGCTCTCACTCCAATAACTGATATTTTTTGACTTTTCTTATTTACCTGCATTTTTTGAATAATTTGTAACAATTATTTTCTTTAATTTTTTCTTAAAAATATTAGTATTAAATTTTTGTGCTTGTTTAAGACAATCTTTTTTTTGAATACTAATTTTTTCTAATTTTGCAATTGCCTGCCATAAACTTTGAACAGAGTAATCTTTAAAAAACACTCCAGTTTTACTATTAATGACAGTTTCTTTTACTCCGCCGCTAGCATATGCAATTACTGGTACACCAAAATTCATTGCCTCTATAGGAACAATTCCAAAATCTTCGTTTATTGCGGCATATAACAACGCTTTTGCATTACTGTAAATTTTAATTAACTGGGCATCACTTACCCAGCCTTTAAAAATTATCGTTGATCCTGCTAATTGCTCCAATTTACTTTTATAATAACCAGTCCCTATTACCACAAGAGGTAATTTATATTTATTACACGTCTTGATAATTAATTCAATTCCTTTTTGCTTAACTAAACGAGAGTGAGCTACAAAATACTTTTTTTTGTTTTTTTTGGAATTCTGATTAAGAGAATAATTTTTTTTAAAATCTTGATTTAAATTTATAACCGGTGGATGCAAAACCAGAGAATTTCGTTGATAATATTTTTTTGCTCTTTTTTGAACGGTTTTGGAATTCACTAACATTAAATCTGGATGGGTTGCAGCTTTAATGTCGATCCAACGCATAATAGCTAAAAAAAGAAAAAATAAAATATTAAAGGGAAATTTTTTAATAAAATTTAACTCATTGAATTCATTAAATAAATATTTTGGTGGCGCATGCAGATAACATAAATGCAATGCTTTTTTATTTTTTCTGACAATTTTTGAATTAAATGAATGCGAAGAGCTAATCACTAAATCATAGTCTTTTAAATCCAACTGATAAAAATATAGCCATGAAATAAACTTAGTGATTGAAAAAAATCTACCTAAATAATTTAACCAAAGAAAATATTGCAAGAATGATGAACGTGGTTTTTTGTCTGCGAACTTTTCACTAATTTGCTGATTCTTTTTATTAAAATAAAGAGTATATAAATCAGCATGAGGAAAAACTTCAAACATACATTCTAAAACTTTTTCTGCACCACCATATTCAAACAAAACATCATGTACAATAACAACTTTTAATTTATTGAATTTTATCATTTATATTGTTTAAAATTTTATATTATGATAAGTACGAAAAGTATACGGGGAAAACATATTTAAAAAATTAATGTTTTTCTTGTAGGCAGGAATAATTTTTTTCCTTTTGTTTATTAATTGTTCCAAATTTTTGATTGTATCTATAATTAAATTTACATATAATTTAGGCCCAAAAGACTTAAGACTATAAAACATAATCCATGCTTGCACCAATAAAATTGACCACATATTTTTGAATATGACCTTTAGTGGCCAAGTCATAATAATTAGCCAGCCAATATTTCTATAAGTTTGATACATTGTAAAATAACTTCTTTGACCAGAACTTGCTGAGCAAACATGATGAACTTTTAAAACTTTGCATTTAATAATCTCTGCTCCTAGCATCACCGCCCTAATGCAAAATTCCACATCTTCTAAATAGAAATAAAGTAAATCATTAAAATAAAAACCATATTTTAATTTCATTTTCTGTAATAATTTTTCCTTTACCAGTAAACAAGAAGCAGAAGCTAGAGTAGTTTTGACCTGAGTATCTAAAGCATTTTTAGCATACCCCGATTTAAAATATTCGACACCAAAAGAATCTAATTTATTTGTTTCTCTAATCAAAATCAAAGGTGCAATAATGTCTGCTTTTTGTATTGACTGATCGCTTATTAATTTTTTAAAAAAATCTTTTTCAACCTGAGCATCATCATTTATTAGTAAAACAAAATCTGGTGAGAACTTATCTATTGCTTTATCTATAGCCAAATTATTCATGCCTGCAAATCCAGATTTTTCTTTAGCTATAATCAACTCATCAATTAAAGGCAATAATTCGTTTTTTTCTAGACTTTTTTTTGCTTGCTTATTTTCTGTTACTACAATAACTTCTAATTTAATCGATCTTGTTTTTGCCAACATTAATGATTTAATACACTTAGTTAAATAGATTTTACTATGACTATTACAAAGAGAAGGAATAATAGCTGTAACCAACATATCAGTATTTTACTCTTTTATGAAAAAAACTGTGGTGGAGAATCTATTGCCACAGAAAATATTTATCAGCAATTAAAGCAAACAAAAAATCTTAAAGTCAAAGCTTTTAAATTAACCAAGCTTAAAAAGACTAATTCTGTTTCTTTTTTTAGATGGCATATTAAAAACATCTTGTATGCTGCAAAACAAATTTATCAGCATCGACAGTTTAATTTTATTTATACTACTACTTATACGGCTGGAGTTGCAGCTAGTATTTTAAAATCCATTTATAATAAATTTAATTATAAAATCTGCTTTCATTATCATGGCAATCGCCTCCCTGATAAGCCAAACAAAAATCTAAAAACTCTTCAACAGTTGACGCAATTCATTAAATATCACCTCTCTTATCAATTACACAAAGTATTTTTACTATCTACAGATTTAATTTTTGTTCCCAGTCATTTTTCAAAACAACATTTTATGCAACACTTTCCCTTTATTAAAAATAAAAGAATTATCATTGTAGCTAATGGCGTAGATACCTCAAAATTTAAAAGTGTTAGCAAAACTCAACAAAAAAAATTAAGAAAAAAATATCAATTGTTTAAAGACAGTACAAAGTCTAATAAAAAAATAATTAGCTATGTTGGTAGTATTAATCCCAGAAAAAATTTGTTGCTATTGATTGAAACTTTTGCCAAATTAATTAAAAACAATGATAATTACTTACTTTTAATTATTCATCCAAAAGTAGAATCCGCAGAAGAAATTGCTTATCTAAAAAAAATCAAACAACAAGTTGCGCAGCTCAAAATTAATCATCAGGTCAAATGGTTTATATCTCCACATAAAATTGAACACTTTTACCAAATTTCTGATCTAGTCATCTTGCTTTCTCATTTGGAACACATGGCTTTAGTTGTGTTAGAAGCTCTTGCTTGTAAGACATTGCTTATGAGTTCTACGTCAGGTTTTTCAAAAAAAATTCTGTTAGCTATAGACAGCAAATTAGTTATTAATAGTCAAAAACCCATCTCAATCGCTAATCAAATTGAGCAAATCTGCAATCAAAGCTTTCAGGATCTTAAACTAGTCAAAAATAAAAGCAGACAAATTACCGCTAAATATAGCTGGGGAAAAACAGCAAAATTAATTGCCAAAGAATTATCTAATCAGCAAGTTCAAAATCAGTAATAATAAGAAAAAGACTTACTTTATCAAAATTAAGTGGAATAACTTGGCCAATTTTTAAAGCCTGATTGTCAAAGATAAAATATTCATCTTGAAAAATTTTGGTTTTAACAGATAAAACTAATCTAATATCTTTATAAAGAGGATCATAACGTAACAACAAATCACCTCGATCTGTTTGAGTAACTTTTTCTGCAGGTGAAATATCAATTTCTATTACTTCTGCTAAAATATGAGCATTAGAATTAAAAATTTTATCTCCAACCTTTACTGCTCTTGCTAAATCCGGTTCAATATTTCTTCCTAAAACAGATATTTTTGCTTGGATGAATTCCAACTCTTGATCAATGCCCGGGTATTCAGATACATAACCATCAAAAGTAATAGTGTCAAAATTAAATCTCATCGGAGCACCATAAATCAATTTTCTACCTCGAGCAGTATAAGTGTTAGTCCGGCTATCATAAACAGCTTTAACTTGTAAATCTAAATAAACAGCTTTTTTATTTGGTTCTACATTAAAACTTTCAACATTTGTAATTTCACTAATGATTCTACCAACAGTATCTTTTTCTACATCTCCTACTCTAAATTGGTTTGCATACCAACTCATGGGAGAAGTTCTTTCATAAAGCACATCTTGATCTGTAACCTTAACACGGATGTTGACATATTCAGCTTTTCTATAAAAGAAAAAAAAGAAAAATAACGCAAAACAAATTAAAAATATAGCTAAAGCTAAATCAAAAACTGAAACTTTTTCTCTTAATTGCTGGAATAATTTAGTAAATTGATCTTTCATTTTTTAATATTAAGCTCCCAAAACTGAAGTCCAAAAACTTTCTACTCAAATTAAACTACTTAAAATCATTCAATCCATATCATACAAGCTAATTAAACCAAAACCAAGCACAATACCCAGATATGCAAATTCTACAATACCAATGTGTGGTAAAAATAAATAATAAATAAAAAAAGCTAATATTCCCAAAGCAAAAGTAAAAAAATAATTTAATTGCTTTTTAATTCCAGATTGCAACAAATAATTGATGTTTTTTCTTAAAATATAGAAAAAAGGAAAAATAAAGAAAAAAACACCAATCAAGCCAACTTCTAGGGTTAACTGAACTAAAGCAAAATGTACTACTGTTGGAAATACTCTCATCACACCATCTGGAAACATCGAAAAAAGAGTAATTTCATTAGTTCCAACACCATAACCTAACCATAAATTTTGAATTAGTGCTTCCATGCCCTCTTTTAAGAGTTTAATCCTGATTGGGATACCAGCTCCTTCATACGGAGCATTTAAACTTAACATTATTCTTGGCACAATTACATAAGACAAGGCAGCAAAAATTGAGAGTGAATAAATCATCACTCTGCGCAAGCCTATCTTATTTAATAATTTTTTAATCTGCTGCTGATACTTTTTAAATACCAAAATACCAACTACAAACATAGCTAGCCATACCGAGCGACTTTGAGTTAAAACAATCACTGCCATAGCAGCCATCACCGCTAACCAATCTCTTTTTCTTTGTTTTTTAAAAGCAACAGGTAAATATAGGATTAGATAAATCAGGCTAATAAGTCCTAATTGATTATGAAAAAGCAATGATCCAGCTACTCTAAACACAGCATTATTTTCATCTAATCCTCTCGCAAAACTAGTCCCTCTCACAGATTCAATGGGTAAACCTACTGCGGATTGCGATAAAAACTGCCAAACACTCAAAATAAACTGGAAAAAAATTGAAAACCAAATAATAGTAAAAAATAAATCAAATTTCTTTTTCCTTATCAGAAAATGATAAACACATAGAAAACTAGTAATTATTATCTGCATATACTGAGCCAACCAAACAAGTGAAAAATCCATAAAAGGAGAATGTTTCAGCGTACTAAATAGAGCTACAAAGAAAAACAAAAATAATGACAGAAAAACCAATAATACTTTTTTAAAGTCTTTAATAAAACCATTTTTTTTGATTAATATTTCTCGACATACAAAAAATGCAGCCAAAAAAAGAAAAATATTTGCTAAATTAACGCCATAACCTTGCCAATAACCATTTTTATATTCTGGCAACCAAAGCTCTGAGCCTCTTATGACCTCTAAAGCATAATATTTATTCGGAGTAAAAAATTGCAAACTGAAAATCGAAATTAAAAATGCACTGAAACTTAAATTTTTAAGTTTTAAATAAATAGACAAAATAAGGAGTAAAAATAAAGGAACAACTGTTCTTAAACCAGATAAATACCCAGAAAGTAATAAAATACTGCTGCAAGCCAAAACAAATGTAATATAATGCTCATCAATAGCTAGCTTTTCCAAAAAATTTCTTGTAAATTTAGCCACAAAAGTTTCTTTAAACATAAAAAATATTAATCATTAATTACAAACTAAGTATCTCAAAAAAAAACAAATAAGCAACAATATGGGTAAAAAAACAATTGTTATTCCCCTGCACTTGCCATGGAATTGGTCTGCAGATTATCAGAAGCAAACTTGCTTAGAATTAGCTAAAAAACATCAAGTAATTATTTTAATTCACAATGATGCAATTTTCTGGTTAAAAGCATTGTTTACAAAAAAAAAATACCCAAAAGTTCAAAATATCGTATTTTATCGACCTCTTTATCTAATTCCATTACAAAGAATTGCTTTGATCAAAAAAATAAATGATTATCTTAGTTTTAAATTGATTAAAATTTTTTACGGATGGAAAAAACAAATCATACTATGGATTTTCGATGCAGAATTGAACCTTTACTTAAACTTATTGAGTAAAAACAATCTATCTTTATATGACAATGTTGATTATTGTTGGCGACCAAATAATAATATAATTCAAAAAAAAGAAAAAAAATTAATCCAAACTGTTGACTTTTTTATCGTAAACTCACATGTGCTATATGAACTTAATAAAAAAATAAGAAAAGCTGATCTAATTGCTCCACAAGGTTTTAGATTAAATGATTTTGAAAAACCAATATTTACTAAAACAAAATTTCCTAAAAACAAACCGTTGATTGGTTATATAGGAGGAATTAATTATCGTTTTGACTTTCCATTACTATACAAATTAATTAAAAATAATTCACAATGGAATTTTGTAATATGGGGACCAACACAAATAGATCCAAATATTAAGCCCATTAAAACCCAATCTCAAATTAATAAACTGCTCAGCTTAGACAATGTTTTTTCTGGTTTAAGCAAAAACAAAAAAGAACTTTCAAGCATTATTAAACAATTTGATATCTGTATGATTCCATACAATATAAAATATAAATTCAATCACTATTGCTACCCAATGAAACTATTTGAATATTTTTATATGGGAAAACCAGTGGTTTCAACTCCAATTGAAGAATTAAAACGGTTTCCTAAGTATGTAAAAATCGAGGATACTGCTCAAGAATGGGAAAAACAAATTAAGCAACTATTAACCAAACCATGGTCAAAAAAATATCAGCAAAAACAAAAAAAATTAGCAATTAATAATAGTTGGGAAAAGAAAATTAAAATTATTAGTAGTTTAATCGATTAATACTATTAAAACCAATAACATGAAAAATGTCATCTGGATATTGTGAGACAGAACAAAAAAATACAAAAAATATTGTCAAAAAAAGAAACAAAGGACAAATTGTTATAAATAAAAATAAAATTTCAAAACTTATTAAACAAGAAAGTACGGAGAAAAAAGTGAATCAAATTTTTAACATATTAAGCAATATTTAAAATGTACATATCTATTATTATTTCAACTTGCAATCGACCTCAAAAATTAAAAAGCTGTTTGAATTCAATTGGAATAGCAAAACTTATTTATACTAAAAATACTGAAGTAATCGTTGTTGATCAAAGTGATAATAATCAAACACAAAAAATTGTCAAACAAACAAATTATCTTATTAAATATACAAGAATAACAAAAAAAAACTTGAGTTTTGCAAGAAATATTGGAATCAAACATAGCAAAGGAAAAATCATTGCCTTTACCGATGATGATTGTCTCGTTGATAAGAATTGGTTAAAAAATATTAATCAGTCATTTGATAAACACAAAAATATCATTGCTCTCTTTGGACAAGTAAAAGCTTACCAAGCTAGCTCTCATAAACACTTAATCTGCCCTTGCACCTTTGAAAGAAAAAAACAAAAAATAATATCAAAAGCTTGTAAACATTCAACTAATATTGGTTTTGGCAACAATATGGCATTTAGAAAAAATGCTTTTTGCAATTTTGAAGGTTACAATATTAATGGTTTCAAAGAATGGCTCGGACTTGGCTCGATTGGAATGTCTGCCGAAGATGCTGAAATGCCTTTAAGATTATTAATTAACAAACATCAAATTTTATATAATCCAAGAGTCAAAGTTTTCCATAATCGTTGGATTACAAAAGAAGAATTTAAATCAATTTGTTTCTCGTACAATTGTGGAGAAACTGCCTGCTATGGATACTTTGCTTTTCAAAACCAAAAATTTGCAAAACAAATAATAAAGAATATTTTTAGTGATTCTTACAGGAAACTAAGAAAAAATTTACTGTTATTAAAAACTACCCAATTTAATATCAAAACTTTATCTTACAATCTACAAGAATTGTTTTTTAGAATAAGAGGATTAATTGTTGGTTTCTATTTTGCGATCAAAAAAACTATTTGATTAATAGTAAATATAACAAATTCAAAACCAAATGCCATAGTATTTTTCGAGGTCGGAACTATAATCAAATATGCCACCTGGTTTTGAGAGTGTTATAAATACAAAGATAAGTAAAAAATACAATAGCCTGCTGAATAAATATGTTACATAAAAATAAACCAATAATATTTTATTGCTCTATTCAAGCTGTAGGAACTCCTCCTTATTATTTTTATAAACTAGCTCAATCTTTATCTAGTGTAGCAAAAGTAATATTTATTGAACTGCCAACTCAAAACTATTTAACAAAAAAGAAATTTTTTCCTTCTTTCTTGATTCAAATATTAAATTTCTTGTTTAATAGTAATTTTCTAATTTGGAAATTTTTTTCTAAAATACAACTAGAGTTATATTTATTAAAAATATTTATTTTTATAAATAAATCTTTTGGGAAAAAAATAATTATTATAACTAGTAGCGGTTTTGATGATCATATCTATTCTTTAATCAAAAAAGACTATTTTATTTTTGATTGTATAGATAGATTTGAAAATGAATTTGAAAATTACCAACAAATAAAAAAATTTGATTTAATTTTAGCTAATACTCAATTAATCCATAATAATCTTAAAAAAATAAATCCACATATAAAAAAAATCTCTTGTGGATACTGTAATTCACAAATCAATTCATTTACAAAGAAACCTAGAAGATTAATTAAAAATTCTGTTGTTTTTTATGGAGGCATTTCTCGTCGCTTAACTTATGACCCATTAATCAAGGCAGTCAAACAACTTAAAGATATTGATTTTTATTTTATTGGAGGAATGTATTTAAACAAACACTATTCTTCTGAAGAAGATAATTTATATTTGAAAAAATGGAAACAATTATTAAACTTAGATAACACTAACTATTTAGGCTATATGGATATAAACAGTGCAGAAAAAATATTACCTTTTTTCTGTTTAGGCATTATTCCCTATATTTTTAATGATTGTTTTAACTACCATGCTCATCCAATGAAAATTTATAATTACTTAAAAGCAGGTCTACCTATTATTTCTACAAACATACCTGCGGTAAATCAATATACTCAAAAATATGATATTTATATTTATCAAACCGAGAATGAATTTATTAATTTAATAAAAACTATCGTTACAAAAAGAAATAACAAGCAACTTATTATAGATGAAAACAAAATTTCAAAACTTATTAAAAGAGAAAGTACACAAACAAAAACAAATCAAATCATCAATCTTATATCTAAAAATACCTAAAGTTGATATTCTTTAATCACCTTTCTACCACCATCCCTAAAAATAACACCTTTCTTTACAACAATAATTCTTTGACAATTTTGTTCTAAAAAATCTAACCAATGACTAACAACTAATATAGTTTTTCCTTTTTTAAAAAAACTATTTATTCTTGCTATTGTTTTTTTTCTAAATTTCTCATCACCTACTCCAATCCCTTCATCTAAAATTAAAATGTCAGGGTCAGCATGCACTGCTACTGAAAAACCCAGCCTCAGTTTCATACCTTGTGAATAAGTATATAAAGGAGCATCAATAAACTGACCAATATCTGCAAATTTAATAATTTGCTCAAACTTTTGTTTTATCTCCTTTTTTTTCATCCCAATAATCAAACCATTTAAAAAAATATTTTCTTCACCTGTAAGATCTGGATGAAAACCAGCTTCTAAATCTATTAATGATACAATCTTTTTTCGACTTTCAACTGAACCATTTGTTGGAGTGGTAATGCCCACAATAATTTTTAATAATGTAGTTTTACCAGAACCATTTGCCCCGATAATGCCAACTTTCTCTCCCTCATAAATGTCAAGGTTGATCTTATTTAGAGCAGTAAAAATCTCTTTTTTTCGTCTACGCACTACATTTTCTACAAAGGTAGGTTTTTCATGGTGAAGAGTATAGGTTTTAGTAATGTTTTTTAAACTAATAACAACTTGTTTTTTTTTCTTCATATAAGCTATTAGACCCAATCATCAAAATTAGGACTCTCTCTTTTAAAAACGAGAATTGATAAGTACAAAAATATAAAGGTAACTAATAAAGCAATTAAAATCGGCTCGTAAGATGTTAAATTTTGATCTAATAAAGCGTATCTAAAAAGTTCCACAATACTAGTCATTGGATTTAAATAAAATAATGGCTGCAATTTAGTTGGAATTAAATCTAGAGTATAAACCACTGGCGTGGCATAAAACCATAACGGCATAATAGCCTGCACCACGAAATTAACATCTCTAAATTTAACATTTAAACTAGAAAATAATAAAGAGAGGGCACTCGTTAAAATAGTAAGCCAAATCAAAGCAACTGGGAGTAGAAAAAATTGAAAAATATTAAATTTTCCAAGCAACATAATAAATAAAGCTAATAACGACAACGAAATCATTAGATGAAATAAATTTGACATCACAATGGATAAAACAATAGATTCTCTTGGAAATTTAGCTTTTTGAATTAAAGATCTTTCAAAAACAAACATTGGGGTGGTCTTACTAATACTCATAGCAAAAAAATTCCATGGCAGAAGCCCTGTAAACAAAAATAAAAAGTAATTATCTACCTCAACTGGGACAAAAAATTGAAAAACAAAGCCGATCACTAACATTTGTAAGAGAGGGTTTAAAACTACCCACAAGAAACCTAAGACAGCATGCTTATATCGCGCTTTAATTTCTTTTTCTGTTAAAGCAAGGAGAAATTCCAGCCAGTAAATTAATTTATTTTTTGCTGATTTCATATCTGAGAAGTATACATTAACTAAATTATTAAAAGTTAGAAATTAATCGTAATAATTTTTTGTAATGATTCCTAAAGCAATTTATTTATATTTAAATTTTTTTATACTATATCAAATCAACTAAAAAAGCATCGTTTTTTTTACATAACACATTTTTAAAGAAAATTCACTATTGACTCATGTCGAACAATCTCTGTATTCTAGATTATAGCCTACATTTTAGGTCATTAATGTTTATTTTCTAAATACAGAAAAAATGATTAACGTAACCGGACCCGCATCTACACCAACACCAACTAGTGTTCCATCACCAGCTGCTCCCCCAGCTCCAGCTAGTACTCCTGTAACACCGGCGGCAGCTACTCAGCGTAAACTAAGAAAGAAAAAAGGTGGTTTATCGCCAAAAGCAGTTTTGGGTATTTTGTTTTTAGTTTTAGTTTTAATTGGGACAGGCGCTGGGTATTATTTAACTCAAATGCAGCAAGATATTAGACAGCAGGCTTATGTTGGTCAAGAGTGTGGACCAGGACTACCTGCTTGTACCGGTGCTAATGAAATCTGTGGAAATGAAGGTGAATGTGTTGAGCAGGTTTCTGGCTGCAGTTCAACAGATTCTAATAGTACTAATTGTGGTAGCTGTAATTGTTCTGGTTGGAGCAAGCAAGGTTGTACTGGTTATATTGGTGGTGGCTGCGGTCCTATTTGTCACAAAGATTGTGACTGGGCTTCTTGTAAGAATGATCACTCTATTTCTGGATGTAGTCAGTGTAGCACCTGTAACAATTGGGAATATTGTACAGACAGCCCAACTCCAACCGTAACTCAACCACCGGGTGATGATGATGATGATGGTGACGATGATGATGTTGGCCCAGCATGTTATGACATTACTATGTACATATTAGGTGCAGGTGGCACTAGACAAAGTGAATTACAACCAGGGACCGACCAAGATGACCAACTAACAGAAAGTTCCAGGGTGGAGCTTGAATGTGCTGCCAGTGAAACTCCTATCCCAGCTGGATATAGTTATAAATTTAGAGTGATTGAACCATGTGGTCCTGGAGACACTGAAACACCTACCATTGACTTAACAGCTACTGGAAATACAGCTCAATATACTATTTCTCGTCCAGGGCACTTCCAAGCTCAATGTGCTCTCTGTGACTCTAACGACGTATGTGATTGGGAATCTGCACTCATTAACGCATGTACAATGGAACCACCTCCTCGTTATTAAATAAAAAACAATTAAAAAAACGATTAATTATAAACAAATGATAGATACAAAAAACCAACCACAAGCTGTTTATACCAAAGTTGGGGGAACACCAGCCCCTACTGCTAGTACTGTACCTGGTATGCCAACAACGCCAACTGTACCTTCATCTGGAGGCGGTGTTCCAAAACGACCCAAAAGAGAATCAAGCAGTAAAAAGAAAGCTATCTTTGCTGTTATTGGTTTAATTTTATTTTTTGCAGTCGCACTTGGTGCTGTCCTAGTTTCTCAAAAACAAAGAATCTCCAGAGCTCCAGTAGCTCCAACTGCACCAGAGTCCAGACCAGCTGCGTATATTGAACAAGGAGCAGCATGTACTCTAACTTTTGATGTTGGAGAATTAGATTGTAATAGCACTTGTGATCCCAATGCTCTACCAGATGCCTGTACTGGAGCAAATGCAAACTGGAGCTGTGAAAATACATATAGCTGGAGTGATCCGGTTGCTGTTGATGCTTTACCAGGTAGTGGTGATATGCAAGCCCTATCAACTTATTCTCTTCCAGGCAGTTTTTATCAACAAAAATTTTGGAGAGGTAATCAAGCATATAGAAGAAATATTCCTATAATTAATAGTCGATTAGATTGGGGTAATGCCTCTGATTGGGAAAATGTTGAATCTGGGACTGATTTACCAGGATCTGGTAATGTTCAAGCCTTAACTATTTATAGATTACCAGATGGATCTAATTATCAAGAAGCTGTCTGGAGAGATGGTCAAGGTTTTATAAGAAATATTCCTGTTAGCGGTAACCTATTAAATTGGGATGGTGCTGCTGATTGGTCTAATCCGGTTGCTCTAACTGTATTACCAGGGTCAGGTGATTTTCAGGCTCAATCTGTCTATCCTTTACCAAATGGCACTCATTATCAGCAGGCTTTCTGGAGAGGTAATCAGGGTTCTGTCCGTCAAATTCCAATTGTGAGCAATCAATTAGATTGGGGTAATGTTACAGCTTGGTCTGATCCAATTTCATTTAGTGGAATTCCAGGAAGTGGAAATGGTCAAGCTCTATCTACATATCGCTTACCAGGTGGACAATATCAACAAGGTGTTTGGAGAGATAATTGGGGATATTCTAGAACTATACCTGTAGAAAGTAATGCAATTCAATGGTCAGAAATAACTGACTATAGATGTCGTTTAACTTCTTACCCTTCTACTTCAAATTGTACTGAACCAGGTGTTACTCCTGAAGCTGGCTGTGGTGCAAGCTGTAATATACTTCAATGTGAATCCGGTTTCGAATGTATTGCTGCTACAGATGGCAGCTACTGTTCTCTACCAGCCTATACTACTGCGTGTGGCACAGCAGACAGTTCAAATTCATTAGAACTGTGTTGTACTGAACCTACTCCAATTTCATGTGGTCAAAATTGTGAAGGAGGCACTTGTGAAGAAGGCTTGGAATGTGTAGTTTCGGCAACATCAGGTAGTTTCTGTGCTCAACCAGCATATGTTGATACTTGTACTGAGGCATCAAATATCCAAAGTATCCCAGCAAACTATGAATTCTGTTGTACTGGACCAACCATAACTGTTACACCAACTGATACTTTAACTCCCACCCCAACTGCGACACCAGTCCCAGGTGAATGTGGATCCAACTGTGAAGAAACTGCTTGTGAAGGAAATTTAGAATGTATCGTAGCTGTAGATGGTAGCTACTGTTCTGAAACAGTCTACACAAGTGTTTGTGCAACAGCGGATTCAAATAATGCAATAGCACTATGTTGTACTGAACCAACAGCTACACCAACTCCTCCACCAGGAAGCACTCCAACACCAACTTGGCCTCCGGGAACAACTCCAACACCAACACCAACTTGGCCTCCAGGAACAACTCCAACTCCTACAATCCCAGTAGCGGTAGTCACTCCTCCACCAGGATGTAACGACACCTGTACTAGTAATGCTGAATGTACTGCAGCTAACTCCAGATACATCTGCTACAACAGTCGCTGCAGACTCGATAGCAATCCAGAAAACGAATACTGTCAAGAAGGTCAGCAACCAGTTCTGCCAACAGCTTTACCACAAACTGGTCCATCAGACTGGGTAAACGCCCTGAAAGCTGGACTAGGAATCTTAGGTATCGGTGCCCTGCTCTTACTATTACTTTAAAAAATAAATATTTATTTAAAGGTCTTAAATATCTGAAATATACACAGTATCTTTCGTACCAGCTGAATTTATGAAAAATTCAGGGTCCGAAATAAAAAAACCAAGATTAATCTCTTGGTTTTTTAGATAGAAACAAAGTGAAACAAAAACTAAAAAAATTGAAAACTAATTCTAATTCAATAATCAATGTAACTTTAATTATAGTTCTAATTGTTATTACAATAATCCTTTCTGTTGAATTGGGTAAATTTTTGGCAATAAGAAATAATCAACAACGATTTGAAAAAAAATTAATTACTTCAATGGAATTGACCGGTAAATGGTTTATTAATAATCAAACAGGAAGAGGAGATTTTTATTATCAAAGAGATGTTAAAACAGGAAGAGTGGCTGGTGGATATAATATAGTTCGCCAGGCTGGTTCTCTTTATTCTCTAGCCCAACTGTATAAATATAATCATGATCCTCAAATTAAAGAAATTTTAGAAAATGGCTTTGCTTTTTTTCAAAATAATTTAGAAAGTCATGATGAAAACGCAGATCAACTATGTGTAGTTTATGAAGACATCAAAAAAAGCAATAGTTCAGCTCTATTATTGTTAGCTTTAATTGAATATATGGAAGCAGATCCCGCTGCAAAAGAAAAATATTTGACAACTGCAGAAAAAATAGCTAATTACTTAATGGCAACACAACTAGAAAATGGTGGCTTTATTTATAAATTTGAGCCAGAAGAAATAGAATCTGACTACAATAATGGTGAAACATTTTATGCTTTAATTAGAATGTATCGTCTACATCCGAAAGAAGAATATTTAAGTGCAGTTAAGAAAGCTTCTGATTATTTTTTAGTTAAATATGGAGAAGCCGATAAACTAAATTATTCTTTTTTTGCTTGGAGTTTGGCCGGTTATGCTCATTTATATCAAATTGAAGCAAAAGAAGAATATTACGAATTTATTAAAAACTATACTGATCAATATTTTGATCAAAGAGCAAATAACATCATAGACTATTTTAATGATCAAAATGAAAACCATCCTTCTGCCAACCTTGGTGTTTTTTTGGAAGGACTAGCTCACAGTGCTTGGATTATAAAAGAAAAAAATCCAGAATATTATCAACAAATCAAAAATTTCATCGAAGAATCTTTAAAATATCTGATGACTCTCCAAATTAATGGACCTAATTCTACCCGCACCTCAAATTATAAAGAAGTTAGGTATGGTTTTTGTAATGATCATAATTGTAGTTTTTTAAGAATCGATTTAGTCCACCATAATTTATCTGCTATATATTTGTATTTAACATATGTTAAATAAACTCTTCTTGATATAATTAGAAAACTTAAAAAACAATATGCGCGCGTAGCTCAATTGGTGAGAGCACCAAGCTTATACCTTGGCGGTTCTAGGTTCGAGTCCTAGCGCGCGCACATTTCAATCAATTCACGCTGGATTACCAATCTTTTTTATCGTATGATTACTATCATATGCCAAAATCAAAACGATCTAAATTAAATATCGAAAAAAAATTCTTTTCTATACTTATATGTCTTATTATTGCTATATTCATTCTTTTTATAATTACAATTATGATCTGCGTTAAATTCAAATTATCAAAACAATGGACAAATAATCTACCTGCCGCTCCACTAGGCTGCCATTACCAAGAAGTGCAGTGCATTAAAGCACCATGTTATCCTATTTTGGTCTGCCCAACCGTTTATCCAACTCAAACAAAATAGTTTACAATAAAGGAACTTTTCTAAATAATAAAAAATATTTAGCTTTTTATTCTTTAAAATCTATCACTTCATAATAAGACTAAACTCAAACCTCAATTTAACACTTGACAAATTACTTCGGTCGCCGTAGTATTTAATTTGTGACAAAAACTAAAGTTGATCTTTTATTTGATTTCTTTCTACTCGGCAGAAAGATTAAGTTTAAACATAAAAATATTAATAAAGATCAATTTTTAGAAACAGCCATTTTAAAAATTCTAGCCAATCAAGCTTTATCTGTTTCAGAAGTTGCTGAAATCTGTTGCAATAGACTCTCGGCGACATCAGAAAAACTTGCTAAACTAAAAAAAGCAGCTTTAATTACTATAGTTAAGACTGAAGACGCTAGAAAAACTAAATATAAATTAAGTCAAAAAGGCAAATCAATTTTAAAACAAAGATTAAAAAAAGTTGCCTTGCACAATCCCTTAGCTAATAAACTGAGTGAAAAAGAAATGAAGATCCTTTTTAAATTGATGAAAAAAATATCTAACTAAATTATGAAAAAAAGATTTAAAAACATTGGTCAATTAATCAAAGGTAAAATTAAATTAATTGCTGTTTTAGTATTAGTTATTGGAGCTGTTGCTTTCTTCTACCGCAAAAAATCTCAAGCAACTCATGTAGAACTCACTTTTGAAAAACCAATCATAGAGGATCTCACTAAAACCCTTGAAGTATCAGGTGTTGTGGATGCTAAAAAAAAAGCAAACTTAAGATTTGCTGCTGGTGGCAAAATTGTTTATCTTGGAGCAAAAAAAGGTGAATGGGTTAAAAAATGGCAAACCATTGCTACCATTGACCGCAGAACTTTAGAAAAACAACTTAAACAAGATTTAAATGATTATATGAAAGAACGCTGGGATTGGGATCAAACTCAAGATGATATTAAAGATCGCTGGATTGATAAGGAAGAAGAACGAACGGTTGATCAGGCTGGTTGGGATTTAGAAAACACAATTTTGGATGTTGAAGTCAGAGACATTGCTATTTCTAATACCACTATGACTGCTCCGTTTGAAGGTATTCTCGTTAGCAGCCCGACAGATGTATCAGGTGTTCAATTATTAGCTACAGAAGCATTTGAATTAGTTAATCCAAATAGTTTAATTTTTAAAGCAGAAGTTGATGAAGCTGATATTGCCTTAGTAAGGCCAGGTTTGGTCGGCAAACTCAGCCTTGATGCTTATCCAGATGAAACTACAGAGAGCTATGTTACTTTCATTGCTTATAAAAGTAATATTACAACCACCGGCACTGTTTTCTTAGTTGAGTTCCCTCTTTTAGGAGAAAATACTTTGGAAAAATATCGATTAGGGATGAATGGAGATATTTCAATTGAATTAGCTACCAAAAAAAACGTTTTAACTACTCTTCTGATTGCTACAAGAGAAAGAGACGAAAAAATCTTTGTTGATGTTAAAACTGGTGAAAATACTTACGAAGAAAGAGAAATTAAAATTGGCATGGAAACTGATGAAAAGGTTGAAATTTTAGAAGGTCTTAGTGAAAGTGATGAAGTATTGATTCCTGAATAAATTAATTACATTTTGTTTAATTTAGTTTGGAAAATATTAATTATATTAAACATAGGCACGTTCGCCTCTGATGTTTATTTAGATCAAATAAAACTAAGCTTACTCGTGAAGTGAAGCCTCAGAAATTTTACTATCTTTATTAATACTTCACTTCAACGGCCTATTTATTAATATAATTAATATTTTCCAAACTCAAGCAATCAAAACTTAAATAAAATATCCAAAAATAAACTAATGTATAAAAATAAAAATAAAATTGTTCTTCAACTTAAAAAAGTATCTAAAACCTACCATCTTGGTGAACAGGTGATTCGCGCCTTAAATAAAGTTGATTTTGTAGCAAAAGAAGCTGACTTCGTCTCGATAATGGGGCCGTCAGGATCAGGGAAATCGACTTTTTTACAAGTAGCTAGTATGTTGGCTCACCCTTCAAAAGGCCAAATTTTCTTAAAAGGTCAAGATGTCACTTCTTACAACGAAATTGAAAGAGCTCGTCTTCGCAATAAAGAAATTGGTTTTATTTTTCAACAATTTAACTTATTAAAAAAAACTTCTGCTTTAGACAATGTTGCTCTACCTTTAGTTTATGCTGGAATCAAAGAGCGAGAGAAAAAAAGAAGAGCTAAAGAAATGTTAGAAAGAGTTGGTTTAGGTGACAGACTACATAATACTCCTGCTCAGCTTTCTGGTGGGCAACAACAAAGAGTGGCTATTGCCAGAGCCTTAATCAATGATCCATCAATTATTTTTGCAGATGAACCAACTGGTAATTTAGATTCGAAAAGTGGTAAAGAAATCCAAAAAATCTTAAAAGATTTAAACAAGGAAGGCAAAACTATTATTTTGGTTACTCATGAAATTTATGTTGCAAATATTACAAGAAGACAAGTTGAATTGATGGATGGAAAAATTGTGAGAGATAATGGATATATCAAAGACCAAAAAAGTGTCAAACCTGCTGGAAGAACAAAACGTAAAAAAAGAGCGCGAAGTCTACCAAAAGTAAAAAAATAAATGAGCTATACAAATACTTTTAATACTGCTATCAAAGCTATTTGGATCAACAAAGTTAGATCTTTCTTGACTATGCTTGGAGTAATTATTGGTGTTGGCTCTGTGGTTCTGTTAACCAGCATTGGTACTGGCTTACAAGCTTATATCAGTGATCAATTTGCTAGCCTTGGCACCAATACTTTTTTTGTTGTACCAGGCAATCCGTTTGGTGAAGAAGGTGGCTTTGGTGGTGAAGAATCATTTTTGGAAAGTACCCGCCCAACTCTTAAAATGCGCTATATGGATAAAATTTTAAGAGATCATCGAGATCTTATTAAAGAAGGATCAGCAATGGGGATTGGCAGAGGAGAAGCTAAATATCGCCAAACCACCAAACAGGTAACTATTTTGGGTGCTACAGAGAGTTACCAAAGAGTGATGAACACTCAAGCTGAGACAGGACACTGGTTTGATGAACAAGACAATGATCGCAGTCAAGAAGTTGCCTTATTAGGACCAGAAATTGCTAAAGAACTTTTTGGACAAATTGACCCTGTGGGTAAAAAAATAAAAATTGGTAGCCAAAGCTATAAAATACTTGGTGTATTAGAAGAAAAAGGTGCTGGTGTAGGTGGAGGTAACTATGATAATTATATTTATGTACCTATTAATACTCTTTTTGATAATTTTGACAGTGGATACATTGATAATTTTATGTTTCAAACATACAACGAAGAAGATGTGACTTTAGCTCGCAAAAAAGTAGAAATGACTTTGCTTAAATATTTAGATGAAGATGAATTTACTGTGGTAGATCAAGCCAAACTTTTAGAAACTATTCAGAGTATCTTAGGAGTGATGACTGCAGCTTTGGGAGGAATCGCTGCTATCTCTTTAGTAGTTGGAGGAATAGGCATTATGAACATCATGCTTGTTTCTGTCACAGAACGAACTCGCGAAATTGGTTTACGTAAAGCTTTAGGAGCAACTCCTAATCAAATTTTGTTGCAGTTTTTAATTGAAGCAGCCCTGCTTTCTATACTAGGTGGATTAATCGGCCTAGTCATAGCTTATCTAGGTTCACTTGCTATTCAAAATTACTTCCCTGCCAAAGTCACTATTAATGCCATCATCATGGCGTTTGGTGTTTCAACGGCTGTTGGTTTAATTTTTGGAGCAGCTCCAGCTAGAAGAGCTTCTAAACTTTCTCCAATTGAAGCCTTGAGGTATGAGTAGTATATACTATTAACATGAAGTCAATTAAATATTTATTATTTGTAATGCTAATTATTATTGTGATCGGTGGTGCTGTTTACTGGGCGTTAAACCAAGGTTATCTAGATAACACTCCTTTAGCCAAACTCAAACAAGACGATGTTGATCTAATTACTCAAGATGTAGGCGAGCAAACAAAAATTTTGGGAGAAAGAGCTAAAAAAACTGGTGAACATATTCAACAAGTTTTAGGTGAAAGCGTTAAAGTTAACGAAGCTGAAAATGATCAGGCCTTACATGAAAAAGCGTTTGATTATGGACGATATATATATTGCAAACAGGTGGTTGAGGAATATGATAATGCGAGGAGCTATGACAATTAAACAGCAACTTTCACAAAATAAAATAGCTATCTCCAAAACTCTCACAAATTATCTAAAAAACAAGCAAAAAAACTTTTCTACTCACTCTTGGTCAAAAGACGTATTTGACAGACTAATTCCATTCGCAACAGCTGGTAAAATGATTCGAGGAAGTATGTCTCTTGTTGTTAATGAGTTGTTTGGTAATTATCAACCAGAGGAAAGTTTAAAAGTCTCGGCTGCGATTGAACTTTATCAAACTGGCCTTCTAATTCAAGATGACGTTATGGATCAAGATGAAACTCGCCGTGGTTTACCTTCCATTTATTTTCAATATCAACAATTTGCCAAACAACAAGACTATCATAATGCAAAACAATTTGGTGAAGGCGTGGGTTTTTATGTTGGCGACATTAGCCTATTTTTAGTTTTCGATCTTCTTTCGCATACTAATCTAGAACCAGATATAAAAAATAATTTGTACTCAGTTTTTGCTACAGAATTGGCCGGAGTTGTCTTAGGTCAAATTCAGGATCTAAAATTGGCTAATACCAATGAAGATATTAGTGAAGATGATATCTTAAAGATGTATATGCATAAGACCGCCAGATATACATTTTTACTACCGTTTGTATCTGGTGCAATTTTAGCTAAACAGGATCAATTAACAATTAAATTATTAAAGGAATTAGCTGATCTTTTAGGCCTCATTTTTCAAATAAAAGACGATGAAATAGGTATTTTTGGAGATACAAAAAAAACAGGTAAGCCAGCAGGAAATGACATCCGTGAAGGCAAAAAAACCTTGTTCTATTACCATTTGCTTAAAAATGCTGATAAACGAAATAAACAAAAATTACTATCAATTTTTGGCAACCAAAATATCACCGAAGCTGAGATTGAATTCGTAAAAACTCAAATCATGGATAGTGGTGTTTATAAAAAAATCCAAAATAAACTAGAAACTCTAGCTAAAGATGCCAATAAACTTATTTTACAAATCAATAATAATGAAGCTCAGCAATTTTTCCAACAATTAATTGACTACAGTCTTAACAGACAAAAATAAATTTAGCTGACGCTATTCTAAGAACAAGCTAACCAGCAATCCACATACTCTACTCTTTTTACTTCTTTTATGTTAAAACTAACTCACTTAAAAAATTAACATCTTTTGGAAGAGTGTACGAATCACTCACTGTGCCGCAACGGTATTTTTTGCAAATTAAAATCATTTTTTAATATGCACAATTAGTCCGATACAAAAGATAACTAAGTTATTTCTTAACTTAGCTAAATCGACGAGCATCGGACTGAATATAAAAACCGACCTGCGCTCAGCAGGTTTTTTATTGACACAAGCTCGATGCTCCTAATAAAGGAGCTTTTTTAGTGCCAACCAGAACAGTTGAAACTGATCTAGAGGGTTTAGAATATCATCATAGACAAGATATTCAAATCTATACTGTCTTTGTTCTAGCAATTCTTGGTAATATTTTTAAATTTGGGCCAAGACAATCTGAACCATTAGCTCTACCTGCACCTCCTCAGAAACTAGCACTTCCTGCTGATGATGAAGCAAATCAAGAGATAATTTCTCCTCCCCTGCCAGAATTTAAAACAGAAACACTCACAACAGAAGAAGCTAAACCTTTTGCTATCGCTATTTTAGGAAAAGTATTTGATAGATTGAAAAATGCTTTTGAAAGAAAAAAGAAAACTGTGAAGTCAGAACACTCAGTGTTTAGAGCAGACTTTTATTGTCAACGCGCTTCACGGGAAGGTACTGCAAATGTTATGGCCGTGATGCAAGAAGATGCTAGGCATCACGCTTTGGAAACTTTACTGATAGAACTAGACACCTATTATCAGTATCAAGTCAGACCTGAAGGTCTCATTGGAGGTATGTATACTGAAGACTTAATTTTTATGGCTCATAGATTTGTTGATATTTTAGCTGAAGAAGGAAAAAAGCTTAGCCGAGCAGATTTGGAACAACAAGTGATGACGTTTGAAAGCCAATGGGCGCTGCAAAGTTGTGATAAAAAAGGTAGTTACATGTTAATCACTAGTCCACCAGGCTCAGAAAAAGATGGTTACCATGGCATTGATAGTGAAACAAATTGGAGTGCTCAAGAATCTCATCACACATTTTTTTACTTACAATGGGCTGAAAGAACTGAAGATGGCAATGTTGTCATCCATACCAGACAAATTCGTGCCTGGCCAAATATTGAACAATTAATCCAAATTCAAACCCAATTAAATAATGGTCAGAAACCAGAAGTTGACTTTGAAAATCCAACTTTGAACTTAATTGAAAACCTTATCTTTTTTGATAGACCAGACCTGACTCCAAATGAAATGGTTGCAGAAGTACAAAAAATTGTTTACCAAACACAAGAATCATGGACAGTGAATCCAGCCCAACTTCCTAAAGTAGATAAAGATGCATTTTGGAAAATTCAGCAACAATTAATGCAGTTAACAACAGATGGAATTCCTGCTGACTTTTATCTAACTACAGTTCAACCTCTTTTAGAACAAATTCCCCAAGGACTTGAGCCTGACGACCCATACTGGCAAAGTGCAGATTACCAAAAAATTATTAAACAAATGGATAAAGCTTTTACATATTACACTCTCACTCTTGATAAATGGGTGGTTGATCATAACCAAAATCTAGATTTTAAACCAAAAAAACAAAATTTATTAGATACTCTTAAATCTCTTCCTCTAAAAATATTAACCAAAAGAAAACATAAAAAAACAGATACACAAATGACTTTAGTTGAAAAAATTCGTCGTTTATATGAAATTGATGTCAGACAAACAGTATTTAAAGAAAAAATAAGTAAAGATGATCAAGAATGGTATTTTGGGAATGTAGGAAATTTAATTTCATTAGTTGCAAGACTATTTAGTCTAGCACAGTGTGGTGGATTAGCTCCTTTCACTGCCCCATTTTCTATTATGAAAGCATCTGGCTCTATTGGTAATTTTAGATTAAATGTTACTCTTTTGTCTCCAAAAGAAAGAATGAAATTCTTTCAAGAAATAAAAAGCCAAAACTATGTTGAAATCAATTTAAGCAAAAAATGGATGGTGCCTGCAGAATATTTAAAGCCAAGAAAGGATGGTACTCCAGGATGTATTGTAAAAAATGGAGTAGATCTAGGACCTTGTGATATTCCACTGGCAAACGATCCGATGGCTTTGACAATGAACCAAACTATGTTCAATCAATATTTAAACTCTGTAGGAAGAATGCCAAATTTAGAAACCGAGCCTATAAATCAACCAATAGAAGCTGGTGAAAAAATTACAGTTTTTGACAGAATAAAAGATAGAAGACCATTTGGTTTAGCAGAATTATTTACTTCACCTGATGTTACATCAGTAGGATTTTCACAACTTTTAGCAGGTATTTAACAAGCGTCAGATAATAAATTATCCATCATTAAATCTGAAAAATCTTTACCATTAAAAGCTTCCCCAGAATCTTTAAAAAGTTGAGTAACAGCAGGTAATTCTTTCTTAGATGATTTCGTTTTTATAAATTCTTGAGGATTAGTCATAAATACCTTTTTAATAATTTTAATTAAGTTGAATTTTTAAAATTAAAGCTTTGCCCTAATCTTCATATCAGCTTCAACCACTTCTTTATCTTTACCATATTTAAGTCTAGATAATTGCTTAATCATTTCTGCCATTTTGGGATTCATCTTAGCTTCAACAGCATCCATATCTTTTTCTAGAGACATACTAAAAGCAGTCACAGGTTCGTTATTGACAATCGTTTTCATATAAACATGATATTTTTCAATATTAGTGAGATCGCCTTCGTTGAAAATTGGCATGAATTCATGCTGCAAGAAATTAGCATCTGTCACACCGACTCGGAAAGAAACCATCGTACCAACGTTACCAAAAACAGCATTTTTAATTTCTTCATCAATCTGGCCAATAAACTGGTTAGCTACAATCAAACTAAGTCTATATTTTCTAGCTTCAGAAAGAATGACCGCAAAATCTTCAGTAGCATAGTTTTGAAACTCATCCACATAAAGAAAAAAGTCTTTACGTTCACTCATTGGGATATCTTGTCTACTCATCGCAGCAGTTAAAATCTTAGGTACTAAAATTAAACCCAAAAATTTAGCATCCTCTTCCCCCAGAATACCTTTAGAGAGATTACACAAAATAATCTTTTGCTCATCCATGGCTTTTCTAAAACTAAATGAACTTTCAGTTTGACCAATAATGTTTCTCATAGTTTTGTTAGTCACAAACCTACCAAATTTAGACACAATGTAATCCAAGACTTCTGATTTATGGAAATCACTAGTTTGGGCCATTTGATCTGTCCAGTAACGCTTCACCACTGGGTCTTTAACGTAAGGCAACATTTCTTCTACAAATTTGGCATCTGTTAAAATTCTGACCATTTCAAGGAACGTAGACTTTTGCCTACTCATCACCGTTAACATAGCATTACGAATGGCATGCTCAAAACGAGGACCGATAATACCAGTTCTATGAGGATCATAAAGCTTATACATCAATCCAATAATCGCACTAACCACAAAATGTTTTTGCTCTTCAGTATCTGCTTCTAACATATTTAAACCCATTGGCCGATCAAGATCAGAAGGATTAAAATAAATAACATCTTCAGCTCTTTCTGGTGGCATTAATTGCAAAATATCTTCCACAAATTCACCATGAGGATCAATTGCACAAACACCATGTCCAGCTTCAATATCTTGCAAAATCATTTCTTTTAAAAATTCAGATTTACCAGTACCAGTCTTACCAATAATATAAGTATGACGTCGTCTATCTTTCAAATCCATATAAACTTCACGTTTTTCCCCTCGGTACATTGAAGTGCCCATATATAAACCAGATTGAGGAATTTGGTTCGGAGCCGGAGCATTTTTAGCTGTCAGCCACTTAATATGATGTGTTTCTACTGTTTTGTTTGGATAGTGAAAAACCGTAGCTAGCTCTTCTGTATTAAGAATAAATGTATTGCGATTCAAAAGAGGCATATAACGATAAATAAAATCAATCATAAATAAATGTTTTAAAAAAGTTTTACCGCTCCCAAAACTATTGTAAGCAGAACTAAATTGAGCAAAAGCACCTTTAATATTATTTAAATGTATTTCTGCAGAGTGATCATCAGGTGAAGATACCACTATCCTAATAGAAACTCTAAATCCAGGTTTTTCTACTTTAGTACCAATTGCTTCCATCTCTTTTGGATCATGTTTATAAGTTGCTTTATCAGGGTCAGCCTCTCTCTTTTTCTCATCCTGCATAAAACTACGACCTTTTTTTTGCCATTTAGGGTTTTCTGGTTGCAGTAAGATTTGCAAAGCAGCCCCCTCTCCTGCCTTCATTTTAGAAAAAGCAGAAGTAATTAAAGATAAACCATCTGTAGGCAAATCTTTATATGTTTTGATGGGAAAATGAGTTGATTTGTCTAATTTAAGAGCAACAAAAGAAACTCTCCCTTTTTCATTAAAAAGATTAACTTCATCTACTTCTTGAATATTTGCTTGAGGGTAAGCACCATAAATCTGTTTTTCTACTAAATCACGAATTTTTCGCGAACAACTGACATAAAAACCAATTTCTTCTTTAAGACCAACAATTTCAAAACTAATTAAATCTTCTGGCTTCATAAATGAACCAAAACCAGAATTCTTTAAAGAATAAAAGCCAGCAAACATTTGCTCAGCTGCATCAATCTTAATCTCGTTGTCACGAGGTAATCTCACCAGCAAGGTTACAAAGTTAAGAGCATACTCTTCTCTTTTTCTATGTTTAATCCATTGAAAAATCATATAGACAAAAACTGCCATTAAAGCCCAAAACAAAAACAACAATAGTAAAGATACTATTAAGGCTACAAGCTGCGTGCCAAGATTCTGTAAGTTATTGGTCATTATTAAATATTAATATTAAATTAATTCTCGCTTTCCACTTCTCTATAAACAACTTTTCCAGAAAACATTTTCATTACTTTAAAACTCCATTCTACCAACCAGCGAATACTAAATTTAGAATTTTTTCTTTTACCTTTTTTTTCAATTTCCGAAGTAATTGGAATCACAATAACTGGTTGAGCAGGATATTGCTGACTACTTTTAATATCAGTTGTGCCATCAGCAATTACAATTTCCTTTGGTAGCTGTTCTGCGTGTGCCTCTACTTTCTTTAAAAAACCTTCAACTTCAGGTGGTAATTCTGGAATTTTTTCTTGTTCTACATAGCCAATACCTGTGGCTGCATCTATCACTTGAGTATCTGGGGAGATGCCACCTTCCACTGCTTCTTTAACAACACGTCTTGGTTTTGGAGGGTTAAGTTCATCCTGCATTCGAGCAGCTTGATCCACTTGAGCCACTGCTGTTGGCAAGGCTTGTGACATCACTCCTTGGGCAGCATCAAGTTTTTTATCTTCCACTGCTGTTAAAACTTGATCTAAAGTATCTAACTGCGTTTGAGTATCAAAAAGTTGTTGATCATCACTTTTTTGATCATTTGCACTACCAGATATTCCCTTTTGTAATAATTGTTTACTACCAGCAGAAAAAGATGACTTCAGTTTACTCATTAATCTAGAAGATTTTCGGGCAGAGGCTTGCACATTTATATAATACTAGAGTTAGAGATGAGATGCTAGAACCTAGAGATACATTAAGTTTATTTTAAAATTCAGAGTCTGAAATAAAAAGTTATTTAATTTAAAACAATTAATTGGTCTCCGATCACAAGTCCCCACTCAGCTACTTTCTCAGACTCAACTTCTAATATCATATTAGCTGGCTGGTTGGGGCTATATCTGGGCAAATCTTTTAAAGAAGTTCCTGGATCTGGTGCTGGTACATTTTTTATAATATCTACTATTTTAATAATTTCTTGTCCTGTTTGATCATCTTTTTGAGCAAGTAACCAAATCATATCCAGATCAAACTTCATCTCTTTCATCCAAAAAGAAGGAGTGAGCTTTTTTTCAAAAACAAAAAGCATTCCATCACTGCCGATCTCTTCTCTACTACTTAAACCTTGTGTAATACTGGCAGCAGAGTTAACCACTTCAACTTCTAATTTTTGACCACCAAGCTGAATTACTATTTTTTCTCTATTTTCAACTATCAGTAACCCAGCATAATTATTTACCTGATTAGTTTGAATTTGTTCAATTTGATTTTTTGAAGTCATTTTTTGTTTTTGTAATGAACTTTTTACAGCAATAGCAATGCTAGTTAAAAAAAATATTGCTAAAAAAAAGGTAGCTATTTTTGCTCTCAGTCTATTTACTTCTTTCATAAATTCTATTTTTTATAAAAAGCTAACGATGAGTACTTTGTTATCATAATGCATAATTGACTTCAAAGATAATCTTAAGATAAACTTAATTAGTTATGCAAATCATTTCAATGAAACAACTGCGTGAACATTTTGAGCCTATTAAAAAAGGTCTTAATAAAGGCACAGAGTATTTATTATTATACCGTTCAAAACCATTAGCTGTAATCTCTCCTTATAAAAATCAGGCTGGCAAACATTTTAAAACAAAAAATAAAACTAAAAAAATCGTCTCACAAACAACAAAAACGCCAACCCAAGAACAAGCTGAAAAACAAACACCTCCTCCTATTCAAACTTTTAAACCAAAACAAGAAGCTCCAACTCTGCGACCAAGTGTGGCAGAATTAATAGATGAATTAAATAAACTAACAGCAGACAAAGTAGAGGCTGCACATCAAGTTCCTAAGAGTGAAAAGCCTGCTAGAATCAAAAAAGTCAGCCTCAATCAACTAGGAATTAAAAGATTACTCCGAGCGAAATAACTCTCCGTAAATAATCTAAAACAATAATTTTTTACTTTACTTTTGTTTCGTTCCAATTGACTTCATTAATAAATAGATCGTTGAAGTGAAGTATTAACTAAAATTTTAAGTTAGGAACTTCACTTCACCGAGTGAGCATCGTTATATATGATTTAGCTAAATACTAGAAGCGAACGTATCTATGTTTAATGAAGTCAATTGGAACGAAACAAATAGTAACAATTTATTTTTTATGTTCTACATTAAAGAAAGCAAAACTGCTTTGTGGAATACGTAAATATCCTGGAGCTCTCAAATTAAAAGTTGTTTTAAATTCACTGCCAGAAATATTGACTTCACCGCGATTGGTTTGCAATTTAACATTACTAGTCTGACCACTGCTATTGTGACTGACTGAAACTGAATTAACATTAGTCACAGCTCCTCCAGAATTATTAGCTAAATCTCGTAGTTCAGAAATAGAGTATGGATTACCACCACTGCCGCCAATATTACATTGATTAATAGTGACAGGCTGAATTCTGCTAGTATCAGCTCCATTAGGATTTTTTCTCACAATCCAAGCATTAATAATGTCACTAAATTCTTCTTGAGACAACCAAGGATGATTTCTCCCACAATTAGCGCCACTGGAAAAATAACCACTTCGATACCAAGATTTATAAAACCAAGGGCTGCCTGCAATATTTTCCCAAGATCGAGTTGACCAGTCACCAGAATTGGATTTATCAGTTGTATCCCACCCACTAGTGTTAGCATAACCACCGTGAGTGGAAGCATATTGAGTGGAAACAGGATTACCACCACCATCAATTAACACCCATTGCTTAGTTTCATTAACTGCTTTTTCCCAATCACCACCCTTTCTAGAATTCTTAAAAACCTGACAAGCCTCAGTAGTACAAATCGACCTAGCTCCATTGCCAGTATACTTCACAGCATAGGTTCTAGCCGCAATCGCTTGTGCTTTAAGAGCACTAATGTGCCAAGAAGAAGGCATTTCATAAATTCCATGTAAATATTGACCTTCAAAAGGAATTGTTCCCACTCCATTAACAGTAATATTGCCCATCACAGGGTAATCTTTTTTCAAAGTTGCACCTGGATAATATGCTTTTAAAATTTCTTCAACAGATTGACCCTGCTTTGCTCTAGCTTGAGCACCATATTGACTCATGCCATTCCTGTGAGTATAAGCACCAAAACTAAACAAAGCAAAAGAGTTACCTGGAGCTTGAGCTTTAAAAGCAATAGAAGCATTAAAATCATCAGCTAAAGGCACTTCTCCAACAGAAGTTGTATAAGTACCAGACCTAGCATTAATAATTGATTGTTGTCTGGCAGATAATGAAGCAATTTTGCCAGACAGTTCCTGCTGATAATCTTTGGCTCCTTTAATTTCTCCTACAAAATAACTGGTTTGTGCTTTAAGCTGCTCTTCTAAAGATGCTAAGCGAACCTGATCAGCTTCTAACTTTTTTTTGTCTGTCTCTAAATTACTAATCTCATCAGAGATATTTTTAATTAAACGTTCATCCTGAGCTTGAACACTGCTAATATATGCCAAATCTTTAGTGACTTTCATAGCATTATGACTGGCTAAAAACATCATAAACGGAGAAAGTGTCCTAGATCTTTTATATTGCTTGGCAATTCTATGAGTTAAAATTATATATTGAACAGCCAGTTCTTCTTCTCTTTCGTCAATATCTGCTGCTAAATTGACAGCTTGTTTTTTAGCATTTACAATTCCAATCTGAGCGTTCTTAATGCGTTGATTTAAATTTTCCAACTGGTTCTCTAAAGGTTTAGTAGCATCTACACTCATTTGCTTCAACTTCTCTAATTCATCAATTTCTTGTTGGAGTTCATCAACAGGATCAACTGCTTGAATATTCCTAACAAATGCAACATGAATTGAAAAGAATAATAAAAAAAAAGTTAGTACACAATAAAATAATTTTTGCACAATTATTATTAGCCTCAATCTCGAAATAAATCTTATGAGGTAATTATATGATATATTTAAATAATTTTATCATTTTTAGACAACGATAGTACCCCAAAGAGTATTTGCCATGTGAATATGATTCACTTGGCAGGCATAGCAGTAGCTACTTAAGGCAGGCAATCTCTTACACCCAGACAATTCTCAAAAAATACGATAAAATAACAAAGTGAAGAAAAAAATAAAAAAAATTTGTTTAATTTTAATTAATTTAATACTTTTAACAGGACAATTAACCTCTAATATCAATATCAAAGTATATGCTGCAGAGGGTGATTGCACTATTAGAACTTTTGATGAAAGAGATGATATAGGATTTTGTGCCTCTGGTTTTAAGAGTGAAGCAGATATTAATAAACACAATATGGTTTTTAAGTGTAACAATTGTGGCTCAAATTTTGCAAATAAATGGTTTAATAGGATTACTAGTAGACAAACATTGGATTTAGCAGAGGCAGGAAGATTAAATGATGGTAAAAATACTGTCTGCTATTATGTTGCTCCAAATAGTTTTACTCAAGGAGTGCATGATGCATTTCAACAATGTATGGAGCCACTATGGGCAGAGAGAATGCTTGGAAGTCCAATTTGTTTAGGAGCAATAACCATTGGAACTCTGGGAGCAACAACTCTAGCTGTGACTGGAGGAACAGCAGGACCTGTTGTTGTACCATTTACATTAAAAGTTACTGCAGCTTGTATTGCAGCTATTGGCGTCGATCAAGCATATGATGCAATGTCAGATCTAGAAACTAAATGCACTCCAAAATTTGATTATATTGTTGAAAAAAAATTCTTAGGAAAAAATTACTGTAAAGGTTCATTCTCTTATCAACTTATTATGGAAGGGCATGAACAATATCTTATTAAAAGCGAACCTTTTCAAATATGTAGCCAAATTAACAATGTAGATTTAAGAGGAAAATGTTTACAATGTGCTTTTGGAAATAAAGATTATCAATATACTGGCACTAGTCAAGATAAAATTGTTGGAATTTGGACTGCAGTTGGATGTATTCCTACTAAAAAAACATCTATAATTAAAACAATTGTCACCATTGGCATCAGCATGGCTGGAGGAATTGCTCTTTTAATTATTCTTGCAGCTTCATTTAAATTATCTGTATCTCAAGGGGATCCTAAAGCTGTTAACGAGGCAAAAGATATGTTGTCAGCCGCTATTATTGGTTTGATATTTATTATCTTATCTATAACTATATTGCAATTTATTGGAGTACAGCTTTTTCAAATTCCTGGATTTGGAGAATAAAATAAACAATAATATAATGAAATATTGAAACTTAGTATACAAGCGACCATTACTTTAAGATGATCAAAAAAACTTTTAATTTTTTATTTCTATTATTTTTTTTCTCTATTAGTTTTTTATTCTTTTCAGTCAATCAAATTTATGCAGACGTAGTAACTTGCGGACAAGAATATCCACCCACAATACATACCTGTGATTGCAGTCATAGTGAACCAATGAATCAACATACACACTGTTGTGGTTGGGTTGAAGGACAAAACTGTCTAGCATCTGATCCAGCCGCTCCTGCGGATGACGATGTTGGTGATGATGATGATGGAGCTGACTTAAGCCCAATTGATGATCCAGTCACAGCTGCTGACCTAGATCTGCTCAATCCTCTTTTGATTGAAGGAATTGAAGGATCTGAACATGCTGAAACTCTCTCTACTCCAACAGGAATTATTAGTCGCATCTTGGTATTTGCTTTTCCTCTTGCAGGATTAATCTTATTCTTAATGATTGTTTGGGGTGGTTTTGAAATGCTATCCGGCGCAGCTGGCAAAAAAGGCCTTGAAGCCGGCAAACAAAGAGTCACTGCAGCTATAATCGGTTTCTTATTACTATTTGCCTCTTATTGGATAGTACAAATCATGGAAAGAGTTTTTGGAGTTGATATTTTAGGTACACCTGGCGGTTAAGTCCCTTATTTGCCTATTATCATAAAATAGTAGCAACTACGCATCTAATCTCTAATCAAGTATAATATTGTTTGTGCTGATTCATTTTATTCGCAAATTTATTCCAGCTTTTATATTATCTTTTTTTATCTTTTTAATTGCTATTAATCCGGTTATAGCCGAAACTGGAACTCACCTAGGTGTAGGAGATATTAGTCATCAAATCAGTATTATTGATAGTATCTTAGCTCAAAATGGAGCTGGAGCTGGTTTTCCAGTTACAGTAATGGTGGACTCAAACACAGCTTCTTCAGATGTTCAAAAGTTAGCTGATGCTATTAAAAAACATAATTATTTTCCCATTGTCCGTATTAATAAAACATGCAATATCACAACAGAGCAAAGTATAACTATTGTTCAAATTGTCAAACAAGCTTTTGGAGATAATGTTGTTATTACTTTTGGTAATGAAGTTAATAACCAAGAACGAGAATGTTCTGATTGGAATCAATATGCTCAAAATTATCTTGAAGTTAAAGATGCAGGCAATATTTCTCCTTCTGCTTTAGATTGGTACATGGGAAATCCAACTTTCGATGCTGATAAATTTTTAAATGATTCAGGACTAAGAGCAGAATACAACGTTGCAGAGCCTCGTACCGCAAATGCTTATGGATGTATTAATGAAAGCAAAGAAAGTTGTGATCCTGATACGACCAATACTCAAGAGGTTGGGATGACGGGAATCACTACTGATAAAAATTTTTATTTAACAGAATTTTCTCTCTCTCCAGGAGGAAGTTCTCCTCCAGATCTTGATCTAAATAATGTACTCGATTTTATTAAAAATCGTGCTTCAGCAACTGGAGCAACTCATGTTACTCCTTTAGTTAGAAACGTTTGTGAAAATTTAAGAGAAGAGGGCGAATGGTTAATATATGTCAAAGGTAAACTTTTTACCTCAAAGGGTACTAAAATTGATCCTGATAGTTGTGACACTTTGCTTGAAGAACAATTAATGAGAGACCTTAACAAATACTATCTTTACCCTTTAATTTTGAACCCAGAAGAATCTCTCAATGATACTGGTGATTTTGTAGATACTTTAATTTGGAATTTAGTTTATGACCAGGGATATGAAGTACATTGCCCAAGTCCATCTTTGATAATTAGCAAAAGAGTTGTGGGTGAGATGAAAAAATATTTCGAGCTCCATCCTGGGCCGGTGGTAATGTCTGGCCAAGGTAGCTATAAAGCTAATCTTTCAGAAGCAAAAGTGCCAATGTTCCGTGGCAGTGAAAAAGAAACATTAACAGATAAAACTAGCTCTTTTGAAGGATATTTTGGTTCATTAGATCTAGATGCATCAGAACTTGACAGTAGTGAACTCGCTGCTGGTGTAGCTCATTCTCTTTTAACTAAAGAGCAACAATGTACTATTAAAGTCAATAACTTGATAACAGCTCAGCAAATGTGTGAAAAATTAGATGATCAAAATACTTTAGTCAACCCAGAAACATGTGCTCTGCATGAAAAAATTCCAAAAACAGATTATTACATTTATAGTTCTGAAGTTAAAAGCCATAACGGGAAGAAAAGCTTACTTAACGCTTATCTGAAAGCTTATGAAGACGGAGTCGGTTGTAGTGAATTTTCAAAATCTTGGAATTCAAAATTAGACATTGATCAAGACGAATTTGAAGAAATTCAGGTTGCGATAGAAAGTATGTCTTTAAACTTAGACAAAGTTTACCGCCTAGCTTTTTTCATCATCGCTCCATTACAAGACCTAAATGAATCACTAGAAACAAGATGTGCTGCTGCAGGTAATGGAAATAACCCAGAAGATCGTTTTTGCTTTTTAAGCCGTCATATTGGTAGCGAAGGTAGCAGTGGTCAAATTAATACCAAAAACATTAAAAAACATTCTCCAATGTTTGTAGCCTTTAAAATACCAGATTTAGCTACTAACAAATCTTACAGTTTCCCATTATGGAAAGATGCTGCTGATCTCACAACTTCTGCTATTAGATCCCCAGAACAAAATGATTATGTAAAAAAGGAAATTGAAAAAGCTAGAGAAGAATTGTTAACAGATGTTAAAGCAGCTCAAAGCATTAGAAAACACGGGACAGAAGAACAAAAAGCATCATTAGTAATCAACTGTAGCGGAATGCCCAGCTGCGATTGTGCTCATGGAGCTGGCTGCGAACTTAGAAAAGCCTTAGTAGATATTATCAATGGGACTGACCAAACTTGTGAAAACATTGATCCAAATCCACTTGGAGCAGTCGAGAAAGCAGGAGATATTTTTTCTCCAGCCCAAGTTTTGCCAGCTGTTGGCAATGAGTTTAAATCTCCTTTCTGGCTAGAAGTTCCTCCTACTCAAAAATCTAGTGACCCATGGCGATGGGGACTTAAAATTAAAGATTTTTCAGATGGAATAAAAAAGATTAGTTCGGGTGGCAAACAAGGTGTTCAAGTTAGAACTTTAGTTGTTTCTCCAATTGGGACCAATATGGAATATATTAATGAAGCTCTTAAAATTTTCTTTACTTTAGATGGATTTGAAGCAATGGTGGCAAACAACTGTATTCCTGACTCAGAAAATAACTGTGGTCTAGTTCCAATCTACTATCCTCTAGAGGATGCCAAATTTAACTTTAAAGATAAAGCTACAAAATCTTTTTATGACCCTAGCAAAGATTGTCCAGAAGATGAATTTGGCATTGAACAGATTCCTTGTGATAATAATAGCTGGGGTATTGAACTAGATGACAACAACGTAGGTATAAAGATCAAAGGAGCTGAGCTTGGTTGGATGATTAAAAAAGTTCAACAATCTCTAGCTGCACTAGGCAGCAAAACTCATGGATATCTTGAATCTTGTCAACGCACAGAAGACATGTTTCTTGGTAGATGTCCAGGTGGAGAAGAAGACGATGTATTTGCTGAAGCCGAGGATATGGAAAAATTTAACTTATGTGGTCAAATCACAGATAACAACCGTGCCTATGAATATTGTAAAGCTTGCGAGAATAGAGGTGGTGTTTGGACAGCAGTTGGGTGTGCCCAAACAAAAGCAGAAAGCATCGTTAAAATGTTTATTAAGATCGGGATCAGTATTGGTGGTGGCATTGCCTTACTTTCTATCTTACTAGGAGCATTTAAACTGACGACCTCTCAAGGTGATCCAAAGCAAGTAGAAGAGGCTAAGAGCTTAATAAGTTCTGCTATTATCGGACTGATCTTTATTCTCTTCTCTGTGGTAATAATCCAATTCATTGGAGTACAATTGTTTAGAATTCCTGGATTTGGAGAATAAAAATAAAGCACAAAGCAACAACATTTTTTTAAGGAAATATATATTTAAGATCTAAAGCTACTGGGTTGATGTTTCAAACTACCTTGTCTAGGATAATTACTTTGTTTTTTTTTACTTTCAGTCGGCTTCACACTCTTTTTTTGTTTAACTTGACTTAATCGTAAATCCTTTGCTTGCTCAACTTTTACTCTTGTTTCATGAACTGGTTTTTCTTTTTTAATCGCAATTTCTTTTCTTCCTTTTATTTCTGGTTTAACTCTCTCTCTTTTAACTCTTCTTGCACCAGCTTTCATCAATTTCGCCACAGTTTCAAAAGTTTCTGCAGTAGTGCTTAAAGAACTAAAACTATTAGTTACTTTTTCAATAGCTGAGAGTAAGTTGGTTGCAATTTCTGGATTAAGATTTAATTCCAAAGATGCTAATATTTCAACCATTGCTTCACTTATACACAAACTATTTGATACATCTAATTTAATACTGCCAATTTCCTCTGGCTCAAATTTATGAATCGTCACAACAGTGGCATCTTGATATAAAGCTTCATATCCAAGATATAATTGGTCTAAGCTTTCTAAATCATGAATGCCAACTAAAATAACCAAGTCAGCTTCCGCTCCAGTGTAAGAAAAATTTACTGAAGAACTATCTAAAGGTTTATGACCTTTTTGAGGTTTAACTGTGAGATAAAATTTTTTTGATTCTTCCCCAATGTGATAACTAACTTTATCAACTGCAATTTCATCATAATCAAAACTAACTACTAAATTTTGATTACCAAGTTTAGTTTTAATTTGATCTATGCCAGCAATATTTGAAAATTTATTCTCTTTCGGACTTAATAAACTAACATCCTTGTCTAAACTTTTAATAGCTAAATATAAACTTGAAGCACTAGCAGTTTGATCATAGTTTGAATTAGCAGCTAAAATAATTAAAATAGTTTCTGCATTAATTAGCAATTCCTTCAAATTATTTAACTTATCTTGATTCATCATATTTTGATTAGTATAGAGTACTTTTGATAGATTTTGAAGAAGAAGTTAAATTTGCTTTACAATTTATTGATTCCTTGGGGTAAAATATAAGCATGGCAACAAAACGTTTTGCCCGTATCTTTACTATCTTTATACTGTTTTTTTCATTATCAATGGTCTTTGCTAAACCAAGCCATGCTTTTAATCTTGCTGATTGGTGGAAAGATTTTACTGGTGCTGAAAACTCCATGGATAAACATATTAAATCTATAATAAAAGAAGATCAACCAAATGTTAATAAATTAACAAACGATGTTACTATTGGCGGAATAAATACTTTGCAATCCTTAATAGGTGGAGTAAATACTATACCTGAAGAAACTCTCGAAGGTATGACAGAACAAGAAAGAAAAATTGCTTATGAAATGTATGGTGATGGAGCTATTGGAGACATTAATACCATGACTGTTGCCTTGTATCACCCTCCAGCCAGTACAAGGACTTATGTGGCTGATATAATGAAATCTGCCAAAATAATCCCAGAAGCTCAAGCTCAGGGCTTGGGTTTTGCATCTTTAGATCCAATTTTAGAGACATGGAAAGTATTTAAAAACATCGCTTATCTTTTCTTTGTAATTATTTTTGTAGTGATTGGTTTTATGATTATGTTCAGAACTAAAATTGGTGGTCAAACAGTAGTGACTGCTCAACAAGCTATTCCAAATATTATTATCGCCTTACTTTTTGTGACTTTTTCATATGCTATTGCTGGTCTAATGATTGATCTGATGTACTTACTAATGTATTTATTAGTTAGTCTATTTGGAGGTAGTAATGAATTAATGAGTAAAAACTTTTTGCAAATTGGAGTTGATCTTGTTACTGGTAACGGTGAACTTAACTCTGTTAATACTTCTGTTAGAAACTTTGCTGACCAAGCATCCCACAGTATCACCTCTGGAGCCTTAGCAGACGTTGCTTCATTTATTAGTGGGATTACCTTGATGTTGATCATTACTATTGCTGTCTTAATCGGAGTTTTTAAATTATTTTTTGAACTACTTAAAACTTACGTTAACATTATTATTAGCATTGCCTTTGCTCCACTTGTTTTAATGATCGGCGCATTACCAGGTAAAAATACTTTTGTTGGTTGGATCAAAAACTTAATAGCTAACTTAGCTGCTTTCCCAGCAACATTGCTGCTTCTAATTATGTATAACATGATGTCTGAACAACAAAGCATAGAAGGTGGATTCTTGCCGCCATATATGATTGGCAGAGGTAGTGGTAGTGCTATTACTACTTTGGTAGGTATTGGCATTGTCTTAGCCCTACCAGAGGCAATTAAAATGATTAAAAAAACTATGGGCGCTACTGAAGGGCCGTTTGGACAGTTGGCAGCGGCGGCGATGAAGACAGCCACACAAGGAGAAGCAGGTATTCCTGTATTGACTGGAGGTGTAGGAATGGCTGGCGGAGCATATATTGGCGGCAGGCAATACTTAACAGATACTAAAGGGATTAAGATGAGTGGTGGTAAAAAACTTGTTGGACTTGGAAAAGCTATGTGGCAAGGTGCTCCAATGGGTGGCACTGAACCACCTAGAGGAGGAGCTAAACAAATAGGTGGAAGGTGGTACGACAGAGGAATGAGCGCTAGACGTCTAATTGACAGAACTAAAGAAGGTCGTATTCTTGATGCCGAAGATCCAATAAAGATGTTTAGAGAATGGTCACAAGCTAATAAAGGCGGAGCTGATAGTGGAAAAGGAAAAAAATAACAAATCAAAAAATTAAAGATTTGCCGAAATAACGCTCAAAAATTTACAACTTTTAATTCATTAATTTTTCAACTATAAAATTTTTATAATTATGATTTTGTTTCTGGCTCTTGCATTAAGTTACCAGAACGAGTAATAGGTTCTTCTATTTGATCGCTTCGCAACATATTAATAAGTCTTTGTTCATGTGGAAGTAATTGTCTGAATATTTGAAGCTTACGTCCTCTTATATGCCACGGCGGTTTTAAGTCTGGGAAACGATCTTCAGGATATTTATCTCTCCATAAGGCAGTTACATATTTAACTTTTTGTTTCCAACGAAAGTCTTGACGGTATTCCCATGGCAATAAATCAGCGCTCATAATACCCAAATACTGTTTATCACCTTCTAATGCTTTTATAATTTCATCGATATGTCTGGATAATTCTGGCCAAGACAACCCACCAACAGTTTTTGTATGCTCTAAAACATTTTTAACTTCATAAAATAAGGCTGTTCTATCTGTCGCAGTTATCCCTTCGTAACGATGAAAAACATCTTTGATAAAATCTAATAACATCGGTTTCATTATTTCTTCCATATGTCTACCTCGAGACATCTTTGCTCTACCTAAGTATGATCCTAAAACTAAACCCAATAAACCTCTTCCTTTACCAGGCTCATACTCTTCAATTATTTGCTCCCAACTTAATTTAGAAGGTAAACCTTTATACATAATCTCTAAGAACAGATGCCAACCGACTTCTGAAACAAAATAGTTAGGGAAATTTAAGAAATTTTCTCCTTTTCCGGATAATAAATGACCTTGATTGTCATATCCGCCAACAATTTCTCCATCTGCATCATAAGCATATTCACCAATTCTCACAATATCATTTTCATGAGGAGTACAGATACCAAATCCATCTGTAAACATAGCTTCATTAAATGTATCTGTTTTAATTGCACCGACTATACCATCAGTATCATAAAAACATTGTTTATACAAAATTGCTAATTCTCTTGCATGATTCCATTCTGTTGCTACACCTCCTGCTCCCCAGTATCCATCTGGGAATTCATCACCGTAAATACTTGGCCAAGTACCAAAGTAAGCTTTACAACCACCGTAACGTTCTGATCCATGCATACCATCACCCCAAAAATTATACATAGCAGAACGGTTGATTTTATCACGCCCACCATTATGAGATCTCGTTTTAGTTCTTTTTTGAAGTTCTGCCAAAATAGAAGATAAGAAATCAAAATCAACAAAAATATCTGCAGCAAACATTTTCACCCACGGAAGATATTGCTCATCTAAAGTTAAAGGATCATTTTCTCTAGTAATTACATAGTTGATAGCTTTTTCAACTAATAAAGGTAAAATATCACTTCTTCCTTGATCTCCTGCTAAAGCATTATAAGACAATCTACTATCTCCTTCATATAAAAATGTATCACCAGATTCTACAGGAGCTCCTTTTAATAATAATTTTCTTCGTCCATTTCTAATTACTAATTTTTCACCAGATTCTAATGCAGGTACATCCTTACAAAAAATTAAAATTTCCTTTAAAAATTTCCCATAAAAAGGATTCATAGTTGTAGCAGCTAAAAATTCTCTTCTTAGCAATCCCACCGCATTTAATTGTTGTTCTAAATTTGATTCCTGCTCTAAATCGTGTTTTCTAATATCCGCTGCCGCAGGTTTTTGGCCAGGAGTTAAAACACTATAAATTCTTTGTAACTGCCAAGCTACTTTCATCTCTGTTAAACTCAAGTATTCAGCTTGCTCTAAGTTAGCAACATTACCTCCATGAATCTCATCACGGAATCTTAAAAGTAATGCTTTTGCTCTAGGATCAGTATAGTTTGCTTCAGTCCACTTTTTTATCTCAAAGTCTAAATCTCTGTTCAATATTTCAACAATTAACTGTTGGTGTGTCATTAACGCTACTCTAGGCTCAATTCTAGTTTTAATCAATTTTTCTGCTATTCTATGTCTATCTTTTATACTTCTAATAGCAGAAGAAATTTCTCCAGAACCTGGCCCTACCGATGGTGCTGATAATAGTCCTGCTTGCAAAGCTACATCATTAACCTGGACAAGATCATTTTGTAACTTATGAAGGCTAATTAATCGTTCTTTCCATACAAAAACTTCTTGAGCATACGGGTTGTCTTCATCTAAATTCATTATTTCTTTAATAGCAGCTTCTAAAGGTTGAACAGCAGCTTCCCATTCACTTATAGTCTCTGTTGTTTTTTTTGAACCATATTCTTTTTTCTTTCTATTCAAAATGCCAAGAAATTTTGCAGCTTTTCCCCAATAATTATCATTTAAATAATCTATCTGTTTTTTTTCTTTATATAGATCTTTAATAGCTTCTCTTGCAGCTGTTAACAATTTTTGTAATTGATCAATTTTAGATTGAGGATCTTCGTCATCGCCAATAGGAGAACTTGTTTCATTGTTTAGAAAGTTAGATAAGTCTTTTAATTCTTTATGATTTGTTTCTAAATTACTTACCCATTGATTGTATTCATAATTAACCTTTGCTTCTTCTAAAAGCGCCAAAACATTTTTCATTGGTTTCAAAACTGCATCATAATACTGTTTATATACCGGTGGTAAATTCAAAGCTTCTACTTGTGTAATTTGACTCTGTAAATTGGCTATTTCTGTGTCTACAGCAACTGAGCCATCCTTTAATACACCACCAGCAGCAACATCATCGCTCTTATAAACTTCAGATAAATCTTTTGTAGCAATAACAATAGGATGCTTATTTAATAAACTAACTCTAATGGTATCCACTGGTTTTTCTAAAGCAGTTTGCAATAATCTTAAATTTTTACCATCTTCTCTTTGTAGTTGTGGCAATCCAGATGATTTGTAATCTGCAATCTCTAATTGAGCTGCTTCAACATATTCTTCCAGAACATGAAATACATTAATATTCTCTTTTTTTTGATGAGAATCGTCACTATACTCCGCAGTTGGATCAAAGTCCTGATCAGTTATTTTCTGTTTAAGAGTTTCTATTATTTTATTAAGTTTTATTCTTGGTGTTAAAAAGTCGTATTCGGATTGAGCAGTTTGCTCTTCCCTCAACAAAGCTTCACGTTCCTTAAATAAACTTCCTAAAGCTCTATTTAAGCTTAAAAATTGTCTTTTTTCCGTTGCAGGTAAAGCTTGTATTTGTGTTCTTATTTGGTTCAATCCAGCTAGAGCTTGTTGTACAGCTGCTGTTTGCTGATCAGAGAATTCAAACTCTGTAATTAGATCTAAAGCTAAACTCCAAATTTTAAGAATATTTCTCAATCTAGTTATTTCATTTGTCTCAGCTTCCCCAAATACACCCGCGTGTTGTTTAACTAAAGTATCTGCTTCTTCTAATCTTGCGAAAAGATTCTCAACATCCGCAAGCTCTAATTCTTCAATTATCTGAGCTTGCCTAAATGCAGCTAACTGAACCACAGTTTTCCTAACTGGTTCCAATTGCATTTGCAACTCTGATCTTAATTGTTCAGTTTCTGGTGCTTTTGGAGACTCATCACTCATACGAGATATTTTAACATTTTTTAAATACTTTAGTCTTGGGTAAATTATTAAATAGAACCTTTTACTATTTAATCACTACATTCCTTTTCAAAGTATTTCTATTCTTAAACTTCACTCACTTCCACTCTCTGGGTTTTTTCTCCCTAATCTTATATAATTGGCCTTATGGCTGACGATCCTAAATATTTTTATTTAAAATACCTCTCCAACGAATATAATGAACAAAATATTGATGCTCGTGTTCATGCTGTTAGAGCTTTTCTTAAAGCTTTAATAGAAGGTGATTTTGATGCTGATATAACTGTTCCCACAGGATGTATTTTCAATGCTGGTGCCAACCAATTAACTTTTAACTATCACCAAGATAGAAACGAGGCGTCTACTAGATCAAATCTCTTAGTCTCTGATTTAGCATTTATTTTCCGCGATATTGCTCATCAGTATGGACTCATCGTTAACGAAATCACTTCGTTACTTGATATACTTAACGATCCAAAACTTTCTAAAATGGGTCTTTCTACCACAAACAAAGAATATACTATTACAGCAACTGATGATAATGAAATTAAAAAGGTTTTAACAAAAACTAGAATTAAAAATATTGCTCAGTCATTACTTAAGGCTTTACCTAGTGAAGAAAAGCTTCCTGCTGAAGAACCAATAGATGAAGAAGTGCCTGGTTCCCAACCACTACCCTATCTTGAAGCCCCTCCAAGACCACGGGATAAACTACCAACAGCTGGAGTCCCTCCAACTAGAAAGCCAGGCATCCCTCCATCAGGAGCAGTTTTTCCAGCTGCCCCAACTCTCACTGAACTTTATTCGAATGCTGAATTTAGACGATCAGCCGCAATTTTAAGAGCTATTGCTATTCATCAACTCAATATTTCTTACAAAATTGATGAAGCCCTCTGGACAGATGAAGTAAAAAAGATTTTTGAAAATCACTTTGAAGCTTTTTTACTTGAAAAACTCACCTCAGAAGAAAGAGAAAGATTAGCTCGTGGTGATACCATGGCTAGAAATAGATTTTGGCGAGAATTTTTTCAACTAGTTTTACCAGATGTTACTTTGGCACAAAAATTAACTGACCTTGCAGAAAAAGCTAAGGTAGATGGTGACTCACTTGATAAAGCAGAAAAAGGTGAAGATGCCGAAGCTTTAATGGAAGCATGTGCTAATGACGCAAACTTTGACGCATTTTGTAAAAGCGAAGATTTTCAAAAGCTTAAAAGCCCTCTTGAATTAGATTTAGAAACTGGTACTCCTAGCTATCAAAAAAATTTTTATACTTCTTTACAAGATTATATCCAAAGCACCTCAGAAGGAGGAACTTATGAAAAACACCATTTTGACAGAGCTCTTGAGATAATTAACAATGGTGTTAATAGTTTAATTCTTTTTGAAAACCAGGTTGAAGATATTAGTCCAGAAATGATTTTGTTTTTGGATCAAGGTAAATTTGCTCTTATTTTTCCTGGCATTCCAATCGATGGTGACCCACAAATATTTGAAAAAATATTTGAAACATTTAAAAATCAATTATATTTATATTACAAAGCTCAACGAGCCTTTTTAGCTAATAAATATGGTCAAGCTGCTTTAAATTGCCATTGGAACACTGTAGACGAATCAGCTCTTAAAGAATTAGGCAAAGGTTCAATTGAAGATTTCCAACAAAGAGTAGTTGGACATATTACTATTGCTCGTGATATTAGCGAGCAAGTGCCAGGAGCAGACACAGAAGATATTATAGCTGCCTTAGCCACTGATTATGGAAATTATGATCGAATTGAAGAAGCAAGAAGATCATTTGCTGAAACAATAAAAAAACAAGTTTGTGTAGAAGAATTGTGGAGACAACTTGACGCAGCCCAACGAGCATCTATTTGCGATTATTATGGTGCTCAGTTAACAGCAGAACAAAGATCTGGAGAAGTTTGGTATTTACCTCCTCAAGAGTTTGATCATTTTGATAAATTTCTTTATTCAGAAAGACCGGTTCAAGTCAGCACCACCCAGCAAACAGCAGAAGGCTTTACTAGAGAAGTTCAAGCTAGATCTCCTCTTGCCACAGTGCGAAGTGTTCAAGCTAGGCGAAAACAATTAGCAAACAATCTCGAAAAAGCTAAATCTGTTGCTTCCAAAATTGCTGCAAGAACTGGTCTAACAAAAGCTGGAAGAAAAGCAGTTGAAGAAACTGTCAAAAAACTGACTGAAAAAGGTGCCAGTAATATTGCTGCTACCGCTGCCGGTAGTCTTAACCCAGCCTTGGGAATTGCTGCAAAAATTGCAGCTAAAATGCTAACTGATAAAAAATTCAGAAGAAACGCGATCATTGCTGGAGTTGCAGCTGCTGGAGCAGCTTTAGCCGCAATATTAAGCGCCTTAGTCAAAGCAGCGACTGTTGTAGGTGGAACTATTGGCGGTGTTATTGGAGGTTTAATTGGTGGAGGAATTGGTTTAGTTACTACTGGCCCAGCAGGTATGGTTATTGGAGCCACAGGTGGTTTTGTCACTGGAGCTCACTACGGGGCAAACATCATGCCGTGGAAATGGTCAGACATTTTAGGAGGAGGTAAAGGCAGCAAAGCTGCCTCTTCAGTTGCCCGAGGAGTTGGTGCTGGCGCTAGAGATCTTGGAAGTAGAGCCCTTTCTCATTCTGGAATTCGCCCAAGAGGCACCGGCTTTTTAGGTAAAACTCTTGAGACAGCTAGATTAAACGCTTGGGAAGCAATTTTTACAGATGTTGGAATTTCTGCTCCTTTGGGAACTATTACTATTAGCTTTGCTGGAACAGTAATTACTATGCTAGTAATTCAAGCAGCTTTTTTAGCAAACTTTCCTACATCTGAAAAAATAGGAACATATGATCCAACAACCGGCAAAGTTTCTAAATATGTAGAAATTAAAAAAGAAATTACTAATGTTGACTGTCCTCAAAATAAATGTGAAAACACAGATTTTCCACTTAATCCTATCTACACCATTACTATTGTCCCCAAAAGAGATTACATAATAACTATTAAAGATCTTTCAGATACTATTTCAGTTAATTTTAATGAAAAAAAATATGAAGAACTTGGGATAGAACCAGCTATCAAAGGAGACAAAATAAGAACCATTAATGATTTTGAAAATGTTGAAGATGGCCTTGTGATTCAACCAGACGAAAAATTAGTTTTAACTTATTATGAACAATATGATTCTACCTATAATCATTCTGGAGTTATTAATAAATTTAAACTTGAATTTGAATACCAAAATGATTCTGAAAGCGGAGATGCTTCAGCAATTACCAGTAAAGGATTATGTATTAATGATTGCCCAGTTGGGAAAGGTTGCTGGCCAGCCGCTGGAGTAATCTCTCAATTACCTGGAGGTGGTTTGTCACACGCAAATGCAGATGCTATTGATATTGCCACTGGTGGTAGAAACGGTGATCCAATTTTTGCACCTTTCACTGGCAATGCCTGTCCAGGAAATATCGACAGTGCTTATGGTGATCATATTTTACTCAAAGCCAATATCGAAGGAGATGAATACGTTTTTGTTTTCGGTCACCTTGTTTCTGGATCAGCTCTTACTTATGATAGTTGTGTGAGTGTAATAGAAGGAGAAATTCTAGGTCTTTTGAACCACACTGGAAATTCTACTGGACCTCACCTTCACTATGAGTTAAGGCCAGGTTCATCAAGCAGACAGTTTACTCTCCTTGATTTAGTTCCAGATGGGCATAATGTTAGCCTTTGGGATCCTGTTAACACTTGTTATACTGGAACCCAAAGTTCTTCAACTACTGCCATCTCTAGTAGTGACATGGATTGTCCACTTGATTTAGACAAAACAAATACTGCGATGAATAAAGAAACCTTTTTATCAGAAATTGACACTAACTTCCCAGGAACATTTATGAATGATGATTGGTTTGAATATATCAAAAATGAGAGTATCACCGCTGGTTGGAATCCTGCAGTGCCTCTCGCCTTAGGCAGAGAAGAAACTGGTTGGGGTGCTGTCGGCAATGTTAAAGTATTAGGTTGTCTTGACGATGAAGATTTAGAACCAGATGCACCTCCTAAAGAAATAATCGATCACCAATTAGCTTGTTTATTTAGAAATTTTGAATCCAGTACCAGCTGTGAACAATTTATGTGTCAATATTCAGGAGATGGAGATCATCCTTGTGTATTTAATAGAAATCCGAACTTTGCCATCAACTTACCAAAAATATATAGACGTTTAACTGACTAAAATTTATTTAATTATTAATTAAATTAAAACAAACACAGCATGAAAAATAAAAAATGGTTAATTTATCTATTTCTCTTTTCTGCTTTTTTTATTGTTCTTTCAGCTGTTCTTGCCATCATGACTCCTAAAAAAATTGAAGTTCCAGAAACGGATTTCACCACTACTAATAAAGATGGTACTTCTAGCCAATTCGAAGATATCAAATTTATTGGATACTCTTTCGAAATTCCTTCAGAATTACCAATCGCTACTATTGAGGATAGCGAATTAACTCCAGCTCACGTTGAAAAACAATTAATAAAAGATTTTCAACTAACGCCTTTAGAAAATGCAGCCAATGTAATGAACGGCCCAAAGTATTCTTTAACTAAAGATCGCAGAAATGGAAATTATATTTTTGCTAAAAACGAAGTGCCTGATGAAGTCAAAATTGTTGATTTAGAACAAACTTTAGAAGTAGCTCAAAATTTTTTGGAAGAATATTTTCCAAATTTAGAACTAACTCCTCTTACACTTAAAACAAAATATTACAAAGCAGGATTTCATCTTGTAGAGACCACAGAAGATGCTGCCGAGGTAGTTGAAATTCCTTTCACATACAGTATCAATAACTACCCAGTAATGCATGCTCATGAAGAAGAATTTCCCTTTAAAATAATGGTCTACAGCGACTACCAAATTCAAAAAGTTAGTTTTCAACCTTTATTTATCAAATTAAACATTAACCAAAAAGCAGAAACTATTTCTGTTTATGAAGCCGTAGATAATATTAATAATAATAATAAAGCTTCCATTATTGCTGCTTACCAAGATGAATTTGGGGAACTTTCCATGAATAACATTCAGTCTGGAGATTTAAAATCAGTCGTGATTGAATACCGAGTAGATAAAGAGCTAGGAATTGCTTATCCTTTTTATCGTTTTAAAGGTAAATTAAAAAATAAAGAAAATATTCAACTTAGGGCTGAGGTAATCACTCCAGCGATAGAACTAAAACAAGAATAAAGTTCAGCTTCTTCTAGTCAACATAAGCATAAAGTTGATAAGATAAACTTAGTTAAATTATGAGAGAACATCCAATTCCACAAGATATTACTGGTTATAAATTTCATATTATTGGTAATATGACCATCAAACAGTTTGCTGAAGTAGCAGCTGGAGTGATTGTTAGTCTGTTTTTCTACGCCACTAATCTACCTGATATTATTAAATGGCCTATTATCTTTTTTTGTTTTGGCCTAGGCCTGATGGTTGCTTTTGTCCCTATAGAAGAAAGACCTTTAGACCATTGGTTAATTACTTTTGTTAAAATTCTATATAAACCAACTAAATTTTATTGGAAAAGAGATGAAAAAATACCAGAAGCATTCTTGTATGAAGCTCAGCAGGAAGAATTGATGGTGGTCGGAGAAGTTGATCTCAGCCCAGCCAGAAGACAAAGAATCGAAGAATATTTACGTTCTTTAGAGGGTCAAAAAGGAATTGACGAATGGGAATTAGCAGAAAATGAAAAAATTAATGCTATTTTACAAAATTTCAAAACAGTCAGAGTGGCCGATGTTCAGGCTAAACAAATGGCACAAAAACCAAAATTAAGTGCTAGAGTAAGAAGCTTGAGTTTAAAAATGCCAACAACTGAAGAAACTGTCATTTTTGAACAACGGGACGTAGTTGTACAAGGGCAAACACCGTTACAACCAGAAGAAATAGCTCAACAAAAAGCCAGGCAAACAAAAAAACAACTACAACAAGTTGAGCAAGTAGCAGCTGAAGTTAGTGTTCCACAGTTAGAAAAAATTTCTGTTGAACACACCCAGGCTAAAGAAGCAGAAACAGAAAAAACAACAGAAGAATTACAAGCAGAAATGGCTTTTTTAGAAAAAGCACCACAACAACAGCAAGCCGTTAAACCAACTCAACAAGCAGCTCTTAATGTTAATCTTCCTTTCCCAAGCATGCCAAAAGAACCCAATAGAATCGTTGGCATGGTTTTGAGTCAAAATAGTGATTTAATTACTGATGCAATTGTTGAAATTAAAACATCTACTAATCAAATAGTACGAGCTATTAAAACCAATCCATTAGGCCAGTTTTTTATTACAACCCCTTTACAAACAGGTAGTTATATTATTGACGTAGAAAAAAATGGACTTCAATTTCCTTCTCAGCAAATTGAATTAACTGGAGAAATAATTCCGCCAGTTGAAATAAGAAGTGTGAGTTAGTTATGAGTAATTAGTAAATTAGTGAGAAGTGATTAGTGAGTGAGCTAACCTTTCACCAAATATAACTAATCACTAATTCAACTACTCTATAAAATCCTGTACTATAAAGTTAACTAACAAGCAATTAATTAATACCAAATACTAAAATATACAAATGCCTGCTCAAGCAACCATTAATTCTACAACTCAAAATTTCCTAGATATTTATGATATTACTAATGACTTAGTGATCATGAAAGATGGCACTGTTTCCATTATTCTTACAGTCAGTGCCATGAATTTTGGTTTACTAGCAGAAGAAGAACAAGATGCTATTATTTATGCTTATGCTGCCCTTTTAAACTCGCTCAATTATTCTATTCAAATTATGATTCAATCAAAGACTAAAGATGCCACAGCTTACCTTAACTTACTTAAAGAACAGGAAACTAAAGCTAGCACTACTCAAAAACGAGAATTAATTTCAAGGTACAGACAATTTCTTAGTGAGTTAATCCGAGAAAGAAATGTTTTAGATAAAAAATTCTATGTTATTGTTCCTGCCAGTTCTCTCGAGTTGGGCTTTATTGCCCCACAAAGCGTAGTGCCAGGAACGTCAAAATTTGATATAACTAGCATTGATAGATCTTTACTACTGGAAAAAGCCAAGGGAACTTTAGAACCTAAAAGAGATCATCTGATAGGTCAATTTAATAGAATTGGATTATATGCCAGACAGTTACAAACTCAGGAAATAATTCAAATTTTTTATAACAACTATAATCCCGAGGCATCTGAAGGGCAACAGATTTCAAATAGCAAAGACTATACAACACCATTAGTACAAGCAAGTATCACAGGAGGTTTTATGGATAATTCTAAATCCCAATCAACCACTCCAGTAGTGGATCCAACTGCAGCTGCAACTTCAGCCGCAGATACAAATACAGCAGCCGGTGCCACACCAGCCGCTCCAGCAGTAGAGCCAGCAACATCAGCTGCCTCAGGCGTTGCCGAACCAGTCGCCGGGCTTAAAAAGCCAGAAGACTCAACAGCACCAGCTGTAGGAGCTACCCCAGCTGCTCCAGTTACTCCAGCCACAGGAGCTACACCTGATCCAGCTGAAGGAGGAGATGCTCAATCAGCAATTAATGACACCTTAAAGGATCTGCCTGCTGCTCCAGCTACCCCTGCTACTCCAGCAGCAACTGACTCTGGCAAAAACCCAGCAGCGGCTCCTCCACAGTTGCCAGAAATTTAAAACTAAAAAAAATACACACAGTATCTTTCGTACCAGCTGATTTTTCAAAGAAAAATCAGGGTCCAAAATAAAATCAAAAAGCTCTCAATACAAATTGAGAGCTTTTTTAGTAGCTTTTTTTAATAACTATAAATTAACTAAATTAATTTCACCTACTTTTTGCTCAATAATCTTAATAAGAGTTGTGTCTGTGGTAGTAACAATAGCTTGTCCTTTACCAAGCAAACTCAAAACCTTATCTCTACTTACATCATCTAATTCAGACAAAATATCATCTAGCAACAAAACTGGTTGTCGATCAATTTTTCTTTTCAAATATTCTAATTCGCCAATCTTTAGCCATAAAACTCCCATTCTTTGTTGCCCTCTGGAACCAAAACTAGCCAAAGACCTGTTTCCGAGATCTTTTAATTTAATATCAAAATCATCTTTATGAGGACCAATTAATGTGTAACCAACAATCATTTCTTTATCTATATATTGAGCAATTCTTTTTTCAGAAATTACTGAAGGCTGATAATCTACTGAAAAATCTAAAGGAAAATCTATTGTCATTAAAAATTCAAAAAAATTTTTTCTTTTTTCTTGTAAAATTTGTCCATTTTTGATCAAACTTTGATTCCAATAAGTTAAAACTGATTTCTTTAATTTACCCTCTTTGATATCAAACAATAACTTATTTCTTCTTTTAAGTGTTTGTTCATATATTTTAAAAGCTTGACTATAATTTCTATCTACAGCTGCAATCGCAGCATTCATAAAATTTCTACGTCTCCCTGGAGAACCTTCTACTAAACGCAAGTCTTCTGGTCTAAAAACTACAGCATAAAAATTAGCTACAAAATCTTTTTTTCTACGCTTAATTTGATTGACTAAATAAACACTTCTTCTAGCCTTTTTTCCCTGAACAATTCCTTTAGTTAAAATCATTTCTAACTCTAATTCATCTAGTTCATCCAGGCTGGAATCCAGGCTGGAATCCACGCCCTCATCATCATTTGTAATTAACGCTTTGACCCTTGCTAGGTCTTGATCAAAGTTAATCATCTCTTCAATTCTGGAAGCTCTAAAACTTGATCCATTAGAAAGTAAAAAAACTGCTTCAACTATTGAAGTTTTTCCAATACCATTTAAGCCTAATAAAACAGTGGTTTGATTCTTAAAATTAAAAGAATTGCTCTTATAACAACGAAAGTTCTGCAGCGAGATTGATTTAATAAACATTAAAGATATTGTACAACGTAATTGAGTATATTATCTCAATACTTATTAAAAATAGTGTGAAATCGCAGTAACAAATAAAACAGTAAGAGCTGCCAATAAATACAAAAAAAGGTTAAAAAGTTAGAAAAAAATGGCAGTAATTGACATAAAAAAACATCATTATTTCCACAAGAAAAAAACAAACGGACTAAAGGAACAGTTAAATACTTCCATAAAACAGTTACCAGCGCTAAAACAACGGTTGGCAACAATGTCATCCAAATAAAAATTTTATCTCTGACTAAAGATTGCATTGTTTGATAAGGATGCAATAGTAAACCTAAAGTAATTTGTCCAAGAGAGTAAATAAAAGATAATGTAATTTGTAAAATAGTCATTTTTTAAACCAAAGTAACAAATATTGACGTCAAAAAAGATAATAACAACACTACCTGCCACGGATGTTCGGCAACAAAAGAACTAACTTTATCAATCTGTTTGGGCAATAATCTTTCTTTTTCTAGTTTAGCTTGTTGACTTGCTTCGTTTTGGAGTCTGAGCAAAAATTTATTGTTTTTTGACATAATTTTAATCTTCAAAAGACAAGTATAAACTTCTAAATTCATTCCTTGCTCTAAATAAATCAGATTCAACTGATTTTACTGTTCTGCCCATTTTTGCTGCAATTTCCTTTACCTTTTTTTTATCTACATATTTCAAAAGCAAAAGTTCTTTTTTATCAGTTACCATTTTCTCTAATACTTGTCGCACTTTCACTGAAGTTTCATGCGCATCACTTAAAGGGGTGGATAAAAATAATTCACTTAAGGGTAAAGTTTTAATTGCTTTTTTAGCGTATAGCTTACGATAATAATCAGCTATTTCATGACGCAAAATACTTTGCATCCAAGAAAAAAGACTGCTTTTCCCTTTAAAAAGATGTAAACTCCTCAGACAATTAATAAAAGCTTCTTGAACCAACTCCTGTGCATCTTCTGCATTTTTTGCTTTACTAAGAGCGATTCTCATTAAAATCTTTTGATACATATCAAACCATTTTTTAACAGCCTTAGAATCACCTTTTTTTAGTTGCTCAATCAACTTTTTCTCTTGTTGTTTTTTAATAAAATTTTTCATTACTACGATTAGTATTATACTTCAGTTTGTGTGTAAATAGGATCCTTTGTATAATAAATATAAATGCCAAAAAATTTACTTGTCAAAACTGTTTATGCTCAATCTCCAGCTCCAGGAGACAGCGGGATTGATCTTGGTGAACAATTGAAGTTAAAAAGTGGCAAAACAGTTAAAGAAGCCTATGACACTCCGGGAAAGCTAGTCAATTTAATTACCAGCAATCTTTTTGTTATTGCTGGAGTCATTGTTTTCTTGATGATTATTGGAGCTGGTTTTATGTTTATTTCTAGCGATAGTGCTAAAGGCAAAGATGATTCAAGTCGAATCATCACCGGAGCTGTAGTTGGTTTTATTGTGATGTTTTCTGCTTACTGGATAGTGCAAATTATCCAAAAAATCACTGGTGCAGATATTTTATTTTAGTTAAAAAATATTTAATAACTAGCTAATCCTAAATTTTTAAGATAAATTTAGTATAATAAACTCATAAATGAATAAGATAAACAAAATTTATAAAAAAACTAGTCAAATCTTTTTTATTTTTTCTGCTTTCGTTTACTTTAAACTCTTAACTCCTCTGGCAGTGGCTGCTGCTCAAGAAGATATTTTTGGCACTATTGCTCCACCACCGGGGGTAGACAAATATAACCCTCCAGGAGGTGGTATTGGTATCGTGCCTTTTATGTCCAATTTAATCCGTGTAGCAACAATTGTTGCTGGTATTTGGTCTATGATTAATTTCATTTTAGCCGGATTTTATTACGTTACTAGCGGGGATAATAAAAGCAATATAGAAAAAGCTAATGACAAGATGACCAGAACAGTGATTGGTTTGCTCATTATTGTAGCTAGCTATACAATTGCCGCACTAATTGGCTTGATTATTTTTGGAGACGCAACTTTTATCTTAAATCCACAATTAAAAGGAATTGATACATAATTATCAGAAATACTAAAAAATGTTAACTTTTTTTTACACCTTACTAGCTCAAAACGAAGATATTCCTCTAGGAGGAGGCTTTGAAAGTCCTTCTACAATTTATGATCTTGAAGGTCTTGATCCAGGAGGAGAGGTTGCTTTAACAACCTTAGAAACCTTTATCTCAAATATTGTTGGTTTCCTTACAATTTTGACATCTTTATTTTTTATAGTTTATACATTTACAGCAGCTTTCCAGTGGGTTACTGCCGGTGGGGATAGTGGCAAAATCCAAAAATGTAAAGATCGTATCCAATGGGGCACATTAGGTCTCATCTTGGTTGTTGCGGCTTATGGAATTGTCGGTTTATTAAGCAGTGTTATTGGCGTTAGAATACTTAACCCAGCAGAGATGATTAGAGAAATCATCCCAGGTTCATAAACAAATGATTATGAAAAAAACTAACAATTTTAAATTCTACTTAATAAAATATCGTTCAGCTTTAATTATATTGATAGCCCTTATTTTGCCATTAACAATCCCCAGTCTAACAGATGCTCAAATAATAAATCCTGTCGTAGGCGAGAAGTTAGGAGGAAATGTTGATGAAGCTGTAGCTGGAGAAACCTTTATTAATTATGCTGTCTTGTTATGGAGAAGCACAATTTCTTTAGGGGCTTTAGCTGTTCTAATGTATTTCTTTATCGGTGCTTTTAAATGGATTACCAGCCATGGTGAAAGTGGTAAAGTAGAAGAAGCTAAAAATATTATGACTAACGCAGTTATTGGCTTAATTCTTTTAGTTAGCTCATTTACCATTATTGGCTTTATTAGTAATATTTTATTTGGTGATAAATTTAAGATCTTAGAACTGACTTTCCCAGGAACAGGGGTAGAATAACACTTAAATATGATTAAACAAATAGCCCAATTAGAACTAAATATTCAAGAAAAAGCAGCTGAGCATGAATTGCCTGGTTCTGAATATACAGATCCCAATGAAGGTATGACCAACTTAATTGCTGGTTTTATGTCAGCAGCTATGACTCTTGGTGCCCTACTTTTACTCGGATATTTATTAATGGGAGCCATGGAATGGCTTAATAGTGGTGGTGATAGTAGCAAAATAGAAAAAGCTAAACAAAAAATGACTGCTGCCGTTGTGGGAATAGCTATTTTATCTGCTATTACCGCAATCTTTATGGTAATTCAAGAATTTTTAGGAATTAATGTCTTAAACTTTGGTACAGTAGGGGGTGGGGGGGTCTAGTCCACCTGCCAGCTCCAGAAACCCTATTTTGTAATCAATAAATAAAAAATTTTGATCATTTAGATAAACATTGCTCATAAATCAAGTTTGACAAAGAAAAAAAAACTCTGCTATGATATAATTAACTAGAAATTAACCTCAAGTATTAGAAAACAAGGGAGACATAATGAAAAAATTACAAAAACTTGCAACAGCCACAGGGACAGCTTTAAGCACTCTTAGCTTAACAGCAGGGACTGTTTTTGCCCAAGACGTTGGGACAGTTGAAGTTCCAACTAAAGGCTATGCTACAGATATTGGTAGTTTAGTTAGCGGTGCTCTTACTATGGTAATGGTGCTGGCTGCTTTATTAGTACTTGGTTATTTAATTATGGGTGGCGTTGAATGGATTACTTCTGGTGGAGACAAAGGTAAAACTGAAAGTGCTAGAAATAAAATTACTGCTGCTATTATTGGTTTAGTTATTCTAGCCGCTTCATTTGCTATCCTGCAATTAGCTTTGAACTTCCTTGGCTTTGAAGACCTAAATGATGCCCTTTCTGGTATGAAAAATATTAGAAATGAGTAATTATTTTTAAATACGATATTGAAAAGCCTCCCTTTTGGGAGGTTTTTTGGTTCTGACAAAAATAAAAATTTAAAAAGGATTGCGACTTATGCTTTCCTCACTTATAATCGTCATTACCTATGAAAAAAGCATTAAAATTTATTAAAACCTTAATTTTTGTACTATTTTTTACTGTTTTTTCTTTAATTAACCCGGCATATACTTATGCTCAAACTTCAACATGGGAAGGAGTCTGTGTTTCAGAAACAGATCCGGATGTTGCTACTATTCAAGGTTTACAGTGTTTGATTGCTAACATTTTATCTGTCATTCTGACAATAATTGGTTTAGCTGGGTTCATTATGCTTATTGTTGGAGCTTTTAGATGGATGCTTTCTGGCGGAAATCAACAAAGTGTTAGTAAAGCTGGAAACACAATGGTTTACGCAGTCATAGGTCTTATTTTGGCACTAAGTTCTTTTATGATTCTCAATATCATTGCTCAATTTACCGGAGTGGAAAGTATTTTAGAATTTGTTATTCCAAGTTCAGATACAACTTGGTAATCTGCTCCAATTTTTAATAGACTTCCTGCGAAATAAGAAAAAATTGTAAATATTTTTATTGACCAAATCTTCTCTGTCTTTTTTGAAACTCCTCAACTGCCTTATCTAATTCTTTGCCATCAAAATCTGGCATTAAAACATCTGTAAAATATAACTCAGTATAAATACTTTGCCATGGTAAAAATCCAGACAATCTTTTTTCACCACCAGGGCGAATCAATAAACTTGGATCAGGAAGATCTTTAGTGTCTAAATATTTAGCAAATAACTCCTGCGTAATTAAATTTTGTTTGCTTTTATCAAATTGTTTAATTTTATCTTGATCAATTAAATCAGCAATCATTTTATTTGCTGCTCTCATAATTTCATCTTTACCACCGTAATTAAGAGCATAAGTTAAAACCACTTTATCATTCTTCTTTGTTTCTTCCACCCAAGCCTCTATTCCTTTTCTAATATCCGGAGCAAAACGAGACAAATCTCCAATAGTTCTTATTTGCACCCCTTTTTTATGAAGTTTGCTAGAGCTAGTTTCAAAAACTTCTCTAAAAAGCTTCATTAAACCACTAACCTCTTTTTTATCTCTATTCCAGTTTTCCGTACTAAACGCCCACAAAGTTAAATATTTAATATTTAATTCAATACAACGATCAATTAACTTTTCAATCACCTCTCTAGCAACCTTATCATGACCTTTAATAATCTTCAGGCCTTGTTTTCTAGCCCAACGGCGATTACCATCCATAATGATAGCAATATGATTAGGAACTTTTTGTTTAGTTAAATTCATACTAATTCTAATTTAAAATAAATGTGCTGTTATTTGTTGAGGTTTGTCACCAACTTTTGCTAATAATATTTTCTTAACTAAGGACAAAGCTACCAAACGTTCTTTAACTTGTTTTTCATATTTTGGCAAAGTAATGATATGAATATTAAACCCTGTATTAATAGTAAAATAAGCTTCGACTCCAGCTACTCTCATAGCCTGAACTTCTTGCATCACTTCAATTGTTCCAGGATGCCACATAATTAAAGGTGGACTACTAGTAAGCAAAATGCTGTGAAATTCTAACGCTTCTCTTTCAACTAAACTACCAAATTTAGTAAAGTCCTGATCTTTAATTGCTTGTTTTACTTTTTTAATTTTATTTTTAATCCCTTGCTGGCGAATTGAAAAAAACTTACTTGAACTGGCACTTTTATGACCTTCTGTACTACTGACTTTCTTTTTTGTTTCTTCAACTACAGCCACAACATCTCTTAAATCCCAATGATTCCTAGGAAAAATTGTTTCTGAAAAAGAAGTTTCTGAAGTGTCGCCATCTTTCCACTCAACAAAACCCCCACAAGAGCAACGACAAGCCGTACCTGAACCTTGCCTAGCTAAAATACTCATTTCTCTTTCTGATAAATTCAAATTTAATGCCAAAGTTGCTGCATAAGTCAAAGCCACAAATCCAGAACCAGAACTAGATAAACCCGTTCCTTTAGGAAAATTATTTTTAGACACAACTTTAGCAAATGTATCTACTCCAGCCAATTCCCTAATTCTATTCAAATGTTTAATCACTCTTTTAATTTCTTTACCTGAAGACTGTCCTTCAATCTCAACTTCATCTGCTTTTATTTTTTTCTGGAATTCCACAGTGGTGATGGTATCTAAACCATCGAGAATCATGGATACACTACCGTTCTCTGGTAAACGCAGCACTTCATCTTTCTTACCCCAATATTTAACAAAAGCAATATCTGAGGAAGCTTTAACTGTTGTTTTTTTCATACACAGTATCTTTCGTACCAGCTGAATTTTGAGGAACAAAATTCAGGGTCCGAAATATAATAAATATTGGATTTATATTTTTTACTCTTCTAACCTCACCCCTTCTGCGTTTAACTTAACCTCAATCACTTGCCCACCAGCTTCTTCGATTGCTTGTTCAACTTTTTTCTTGTACCCCAGGGCACCCTCTCTCGCTTCGCGATTCACCTTGTCTTTTTTAACCAAGGCGATCATACAATCCCCTCCCCCAGCTCCAGATAATTTAGCGCCAATCGCTCCTCCTCTATTTGCACCTTTAATTAACTTTTCTAGCTCAATACTACTGACTTGTAATTTACACAATAACTCTTGATTTTGATTCATTAATTCCCCTACTTTCTTCCAGTCTTTATTTTCAATTGCCTTTCTGCCTTTCTCAACAATTTCTGTAATTACTGTGAAAATACCATCAATCTTTTCTCTATTGTTGGAACGCATGCTTTGTACCAGTCTGACAATCGTTGGAGTATCAGCCTTAACTCCTGTATAACCTACCACCATTGGTAATAAATCTACTTTTAATGCTTCAACTGTCTCTGCTGGAGGAATGTAATAAATAGTGCCACCCCAAATAGCAGCAGCTAGATCAAAGCCAGAACCAACGCCTTGAACTTCAATCACTGCTTCATAACAAAGATCAAATAATTCTTTTTTACTAAATTTAAAACCATATAAAGTGGTTAAAGCTTTAGCAAAAGCTACTGTCACAGCACTGCTAGAACCAAAACCAAAGGTGTGAGCAAAATCACTTCTAGTGACCACATCAATCCCTCTTGTTTGAGGATATTTTTTAAGGAAATTTTTATAAAAAGTTTCAACAAAGCGAACAGCTTTTGGTAAAGGTTGTTTCCCTAAATCATCCATTGTTTTGGAATAAGCTTTTAAACCCAAATCAGGAGCATCAAGTTTAAAAAGGTTAACACCATTTTTTTTAATAATCACTTTTAACCTCTGGTCAACTGCGGTAACAATAGACGGGTGGCCATAGACAACGCTATGTTCCCCGAAAAGCATTAATTTTCCTGGTGCTGAGGCACTGATTTGTTCCATGAGCTATTTAGTAGTCGCAAGAAGGGGTAAAAATCATGCAAAAATAGAGAAAATGTTCAATTGCCAGACTTAGGTAAATTTAATTGGCAACACTTCTAACTGTTGTAAATTAGCTAAATTCATTAAAGCCTCTTTATTTGAATGATAAGCCAACAACAAACCAGAGCCGTCTTTAACTCCTCCAGCTCCTGTCACTTTTGCTACTCCGCCAATATTTTCAATTAGTTTTACAATTTTTCTGGCCTTTTGCCCAACTACACCTAATTCTTCTAATAATTTTTGGTTTTTTTTAATTAACTGGTCATTAAATTGATCATTTTTTAAATCATTAATAATTTTTTGACTAACTCTGCCAATTTTTTTAATAATTTTATGAGAATTTGTATTTTTAGATAAATCTTTGGCAACTAATTCCACCATCTCTTTAGTTGTTTCCTGAGCTTGACCAGAATTTATTAAAACAAAATTATCTAATTTAAAATTGGTTTTAATTTTTTGATGAACAAAAACTGAATCTTTTTTTTGAAAACTATTAAGGCCTCCATAAACTACTGCCTTTGGGTCAACACCACTCGGATTGCCATGCATAAACTTCTCCCCTTCCAAAACCAAATCAAATAGGTCTTCTTTGCTTAATTTAATGTCAAAATATTTTAATAACGCCAAAAAAATTGCATGTGCACAAGCGGCCGAAGAGCCAAGCCCAGATTTAATGGGAATATTAAAATCAATTTTAAAAACAAGATTATCTAAATTTTTATTAAATTTTTTACTAAATAAAGATAAAAGATGTTGAGGATAGGGATGTTGAAAAAAAGAACAAGGTGAATTGCGAAGCGAGAGAGGGTACCCTGGGGTATTTTTTTGACCAACTTTAGAATTAACCTCCACGGTCACTCCTAAATCAATAGCTGCCACCAAAGCTGGCTCTCCATATACCACACTATGCTCACCAGTAATAATTACTTTACCAGGAGAAAAAACTTTTATATTCATAATAAATTTAATAGATATTTCAGATTTAGAAGACAAATACTTTTTTACAAAGTGCTAACGGCAGCCTGAAGAAACAACGGCTTCTTCAAGCGAGAGTTTTACGAGTAAAAAACTGTATTTGTCTTCTAAATCTGAGCAGCTAATTTATCTTTCTAACTTTAATGCCATAGGTGACCAAACCTTTTTCATCTGGCTCCTGAATTTTCCGCAGCACACATTCAACTTTATCACCTACTGTTAAATCTCCATTTGCATTACCCATGAATTCTTTTTTTTCATCACCAAAATCTACAATTACATAATTGTAAGGAACAAAAACTTGGTGTTCCGGAGTTGAAACATGAATTTTTGTAGCAGCAATAACCTTACCCATTTTTCCTAAATAGTTTTGCCATTGTTTATTGAGTCGCCAATATTTTGCTGGTTTCATAAATGTTAGTGATTAGTAATAAGTTTCTTAGTGATTAGATTATTAAATACAAAGTAATTTAAACATAATTACTTCTCACTAATTAACTAATCACTATCTTTTTCCAATAATATGAACTACACAGGTAGCCCCACTGCCGCCAATATTGTGAATTAAGCCATATTTAAATTTATCTTGCTCAATTAATTTACTTAAATAAGCTAGTTGTTTAACACCTGTGGCTCCAATAGGATGCCCACCAGCTTTTAAACCACCAGATGGATTAATTACTATTTCTCCACCATAAGTACTTTTACCTTTTTCCACTGCTTTTCCACCGGTTCCTTTTTCAAAAAATCCCAAATCTTCTGTGGCTAATATTTCTGCAATCGTAAAGCAATCATGAACTTCTGCAGCATTAATATTTTGAGGTTTTAAACCAGCTTCCTGGTATGCTTGTTGAGCGGCTTTTTTAGTAGCAGCAAGTTCTGTTAATTTTTTTCTACTAGCCAAATCAATTGTATCTTGTCCATGACCAGCCCCTAAAATCTTAGCTTTTGCTTTTACTTTTTTACTTGTCAAAACAACTGCTGCTGCACCATCACTAATTGGCGAGCAATCAAGCAAACGCAACGGATCAGCTACCATAAAACTATTATTGATTTGTTCAATAGTAAATTTTTTATGAAATTGTGCTTTAGGATTATCAAAGGCATGTTGATGGTTTTTTATAGAAACCGCAGAGAGTTGATTCCTAGTTGTGCCAAACTTTTGCATATGCACATTGGCTAACAAGGCATACAAGGCTGGAAAAGTGCTGCCATATTCATTGATTTGATGTGCCGCTGTAGCTAAAGTTTGAGTGGTTTCACCAGCATCTAAGTCTGTCATTTTTTCTGCCCCAGCTACTAAAACAGTTTTATATTTCCCAGAAAGAACAGCATACTGTGCAGTCAGTAAAGCTAAGCCTCCAGAAGCACAAGCTCCTTCTACCCTGATTGATGGAGGGAAATGGTCAAAAAAACCACTAACAATCGCATTTAAATGACGCTGATTATTGAAATCCCCACCGGCCATATTGGCTACAAATACAGCTTCAATATCTTTTTCATCAACCTCAGCATCTTTGATCGCCCCAAAACTTGCTTCTTTTAACAAATCTTCTAAACCTTGTTGCCAAAGTTCGCCGATTTTTGTGATGTAACTGCCAGCTATTGATATTTGCATTTTTTTTAAACCCAAAATTAATGACTCTTAATTCTTTCCAAGTAAGTTTGATAATTAATTAACTTTAAATTCTTAATTTGTTGGTCTAAAAAACTCTGCCAAGTTTTTCTCTTTTTTTCTAATAAAGGAGTTACTTCCAACAAGAAACTATCTGCCCCAGCTCCAGAACCATATGAAGTGACTAGAATTTTTTCTCCCGCCTTGGCTTTATCTAAAACATTCACTAAGGCAATTAAAGAAGCAGCGGCATAAGTGTTGCCGATTTTCTCTACTGGCAAACTATATTTCAATTGAGCTGGTGTAAAACCCAGCATCTTTGCTACAGCTTTAGGAAATTTAGCATTAGGCGTATGGAAAACACAGTAATCAATGTCTTTGACTTCAACTTTTGCTTCTGCCATTAAATTTTTGGTAGCACTGACAATATGATGAAAGTAAGCTGGCCCGCCAGTAAAACGACCCGCGTGCTGCGGATAAGATTGCTTTGGCCTACGCCAAAAATCTGGAGTATCTGTAGCAAAAGAACTAGTAGCTAAAATTTTAGCTAAGACACCTCTTTTACCAACAACAAAAGCAGCTGCTCCAGCACTAGCAGTAAACTCCAAAGCATCACCTGGAGCTGCTTGAGCAGTGTCAGCACCAATCGCTAATACTTCCTTTACACTTCCAGCTAAAACATAATTATTAGCAATTTGCAGAGCTGCTGTCCCTGCTTTACAAGCAAACTGCATATCCACCATGCTCATTTTGCTATCTAAACCAAGGGCTTCTTTAACGACTGTACCAGACGGTTTGACTGCATAAGGATGACTTTCGCTGCCAATAAATAAAGCTTGAATATTATTCTTTTTGTTTTTTACCTGGTCACCATTATTATTTAAACGACTTAAAGCTTGATAAGATGCATCAACAGACAAGGTAACAGTGTCTTCATCTAAACCAGGAACTGTTTTTTGTTCCACGCCCAAAGCTTTGGACACAGTTCCTTGTTTTTTCTTTTGAGCTTGTTCAATTTCTATCAAAGGAATTGCATAATCTGGTAAACATGCTCCATAAGAAATAATGCCAACATTTTGTTTAATTAACATAGATACTTTTTGCTTTAATTAACAAGAATATTTTGTTTAAGTGAGACGTTCAGCTCACAAACTTCACTCGTGATGAAAGCTATCTCAACTTGTTTTTATTTCTGTTAAAACTACAACGCTTTCATCAACGCTCTTTAAACAAAATATTCTTGTTAATTAAAGCAAACACTAATTTAAATTGATAATTAATACAAATTATCTAGATAACTTCTGATGAGCACTAGCTAAAGTATGACTAGCTAAAGCAGCCATACCAGAAATTTCTCCAGCTAAACAAGCTACTCCAACAACCAAAGCTAATTGTTCTGAACTAATTTTTTTGCCTTTTCTAATTAATTTTCTAACTTGAGTTTGAGCTGCTAAATATGTACCTCCTCCAACAGTGGCTAAATTTAAATTTGGCAAAGTTAGAGAAATATATAATTCATCTTGGCGTGGTTCTAAATGAAGCGAGGCCTGGCTACCTTCTACGACATGAGCCATATCCTGCCCAGTTGCCAAATAAATAGCGGCAATAGTATTAGCGACATGCATATTTTGCGAAAATGAACCAGCCAAATTAGAACCAACTAAGTTTTTAGCCACGTGAGTTTGATAAAGCTGATCAGCGTCTATCTTTAACAATTCTTTAACTAAATTTTTGGAAATTTTTATTTCTGCCTGTACCCAATACCCCCTGCCATATAAACGATTAATCAAACTATCTTTTTTATCGCTGCAAACATTGCCAGATAAAGACAATAATTTAACTTTTGTTTGTTTTGAAATTAAACTTTGCCATAATTCTTTTAAAGCAATAGTGACCATGTTCATGCCCATGGCTTGATCTGTATCAAAAATGAAACGGACAAAAACCAAATTTCCTCTTATCCAGTTGTCAAACGATTTAAGAGTGAGATGATTACTAGTACTTTCACAAGTTCTTTTAATTTGGGAAAAGTTTTTCTCTAGCCAAGCAACAAAATCTAAAGCTTCTTGTGTATCTTGGCATCTAAAAACAGGAGCTCTTGTCATGCCAATTTTTTTAACAACAACTTTAGCTCCACCAGCTTGGTTAATAATTTTGCAGCCACGATTAACACTGGCAACTAAAGCTCCCTCTGTGGTGGCTAAAAGAATTAAGACTTCTTCGTTTAAAAGATTGGAGGGGGATTTATTTTTAAGGAGGTTGTCAGAATCATTTGCAAGGTTAACTAAATCACCTAATAACTTAATTGGCCCAGCCACACCTACAGGAATTTCCACACTGCCTATTAAATTTTCGCAGCTAACTTGAGCTGTTTTTTCTACATTGAAAGCATTAAAAAAAAGATCTGGAAAAGAATTGCCAATTTCTTCTTCAATAATTTCTTGACGCTTTTTAAGTTTTTTTTGTTCTGAAATATTTTGTTTGATAAACAAAGATTGCATAGCAGATATACAAGTCGGAAAAAAAGAAAAAATCATGCAAAAACAGAAATTTTTTGAGTTTTATTGGAAAAAATCTTTAAGCAAAATCTTTAATAGCCTGGACCAATTTATCATCCTGCAGCATCATAATTGTCCAAGGAACAATTTCAATTTGCTGCCCAGCAAATTCTAAAATTTGAGGTTTAGTTTTGACTGTTAATTCACCCAAGCTCATTTCTAAACTATCTTGTGGGTCTGGCATATCTACTTGTCGTACTTTATTTAATAACTCATTCCAGTTAAACCAGTTAACTTCACTAGCTTCTTCTGGAGTAGGTTTGACTTCACCTTTATATTTACCAATAAAAACTCGATCAATTTCATGTTCGGAATATTTTTCATTGCAAAAAGCTTTGTAGGAAAATGTATAAATTGGTTCAATTTTTACATCTGTAATATTAAGTTCTATTTTCAATCTTCGCAGAGCACAATCTTTGTAAGATTCGCCGTCATAAACATTGCCACAAACAGTATTAGCCCATAAATTAGCTCCTACAATTTTCTTTATACTTCTTTTTTGGAATAAAGTTTCACCTTTGTCATTAAATAACCACACAGAGCTAGCTCGATGAAGTTGAGGCGGATTTTGATGAGTCTGATATTTCTCCATTACCCCAATTTGATGATCTTGAGTATCTACTAAAGCTAAATTTTCTTGAATCTGTTGAGACATACTATTATTTTAAGTCGAATAAAAGGTAAAAATCACGCAAAAAGGAGATTTTTTTTAATCAAATAACAAAGTTAATGATAACTTAATTTTAAAAAAAGTGACAAACAAAAAAAATTTCTAAAAAAACTACTTTAATAAAGAGAGTCTCTCCTTTCTTGTGGTAAAATTACCAGGTATGAACAAACGCTACGATCACAGCCAAACAGAAGAAAAAATTTACCAACTTTGGGAAAAGCATGACTGCTTTAACCCAGATAGTGTTAATATTAAAAAATCTTCCCAGGCAGGCAACAATAAAAATAATAAATCAATCTCCAAAAATTCAAAATTAAGAATTAATAATTCACAAAAGCGCAGCTTTTGCATCATCATGCCTCCGCCAAATGCCAATGACCCTCTTCATATTGGCCACGCTATGTTTGTTTCTCTAGAAGATATCATGGTTCGTTATCATCGCATGCTTGGCGATGATACTGTTTGGATTCCAGGCACAGACCATGCCGGCATTGAAACTCAATTTGTGTTTGAAAAGAAACTCAAAAAACAAGGCAAAAGTCGTTTCAACTATGATCGCGAAACCTTATACAAAAAAATTTGGAATTATGTGCAAGCCAACTCAGATGTAGCTGTTAATCAAATCAAAAAACTTGGGGCTAGTGCAGATTGGAACAGATTTAAATTTACCTTAGACAAAGATATTGTTGAAACTGTTTTAGAAACATTTTTTAAACTACACAAGGAAAAATTAATTTATCGAGAAAACCGTTTAGTAAATTACTGCACAAAATGTGGCACTGCTTTTAGTAATCTTGAAGTAAAACATGTAGAACAAAAATCTCCACTTTATTACATCAAGTATGGCCCATTAGAAATTGCTACTACTAGACCGGAAACCAAGTTCGCAGACATTGCTTTAGCTGTTAATCCAGAAGACAAACGCTACCAACAATACATTGGTCAAAAAATTGAAATTGATTGTGTAGCTAGCCAAGAAGAAGCTAAAAAGTCCGGCCAGCTACTCAAACTCAAAGTGATTGCTGATGACTTTGTTGATCCAGAATTTGGCACAGGTGTAGTGAAAATTACTCCTTTCCATGATTTTAATGATTTTGAATTTTGGCAAAAACATAAAGAGGAACTTCCAAAACCTCAAGCTACTGTCGACTTTGAAGGCAGACTGACTTCACTTGCCGGCAAATACGAAAGACTTAAAACTCATATTGCCCGTGAACAAATGATTAAAGATTTAGAAGAAAAAGGCTTACTAATTAAAATTGATAAAAACTATCAAAATAATGTAGGCACTTGTTATCGTTGTGGCAGGGCTATTGAACCTCTGCCTCTCCCCCAGTTTTACATTAAAGTCAAACCTTTAACCGAACCCGTTCTTGAGGCTTTAGATAAAAAAGAAGTAGTTGTTTATGGAACTGGCTATGACAAAATTTTACGTCACTGGCTGGAAACTTTAGAAGATTGGAATATTAGCCGTCAAATTGTGTGGGGAATTCGCATGCCCGTCTGGTATGACGTTAATAAAAATCCCGATATTCAAGTCACTTTTATAAATGAATTTGGTAAAAAAGTCAGTGGAAAACTGGGAAAATTATTAAATCTTCCATATAAAAACAATGACAAATCTTCAAAATTAAAAATTCTCTCTACCATCAAAAAAGGCTTACAATCTTTAACTGCCCCAATGGAAGCTAGCTACGCTATTTCTAAAGAATCCCCTAGTGAAGATTACATCCAAGAAACTGATACTTTTGATACTTGGTTCTCCTCTAGTCAATGGCCTTTTGTTACTTTGCAAAACAATAAAAAAGATGACTTCAAACGCTTCTATCCTACAACCGTCATGGAAACTGCTTATGATATTTTAATGTTCTGGGTGATGAGAATGCTAATGATGGGCATCTTTGCTACTGGAGAAATTCCTTTTAAACAAGTTTACCTTCATGGCTTAATTAGAGATACCAAGGGCGCTAAAATGAGTAAAAGTAAGGGCAATGTGGTTAATCCTTTAGAAATAACTGAAAAATATGGAGCTGACGCGCTTAGAATCGCACTTATTATTCGATCAACAGCTGGTTTAGACAAGTCTATTAGTGAACAAGATTTCAAAGCAGCTCGTAATTTAACTAATAAACTCTGGAATGCTGCTAGATTTATTCTTTTAAATCGAGAAGAAAAGGCAAAAACTACTTCTAAAAACAAACAGTTTACAGAAAAATTAAATCAAATAATTATTGAGGTAAGTCAGCAATACCAAACCCTTAAAATCGGTTTAGCAGCAGATACTCTCTACAATGAATTCTGGCACTGGTACTGCGACCAATGTATTGAAGAAGCCAAACAAGGTTTAATTTCACAAGAAAAACTAATTGAAGGATTAATTGTTTTTCTTAAGCTTTTCCATCCAATTATCCCTTTTGTGACTGAATCTATTTGGCAAGAACTAAGAAAAGACAAACTAGTTGAAGAAGACTTTTTAATTATTGCTACTTGGCCAGAAAAAATTTAAAAATAATTTATTTTAGTCTCTTTCAGATTATTTATTAAACCCACACAAACTAATATTTTTCTTTTACTAGATCAAGTTTTCCATCTTCAATCTTTAGATAATTAGCAAAACCAGCATTAATAAAACCTATGTTCACATATCTATCATCTAAAGAAAAATCTGGAGAATGAGTGTGTCCAAAAATAAAAAGTTCATTGTTCTTTAAATTTGATTCAATATAATCTTTAATTCTGGATTGAGTTCTCATTGCTTTTTGAACTAAATTATAAAAATCCACCCCAACAAACTTTGATCCAATATCACCAATTTTATTCATTCTCTCAAACATGGATGTTTTTTTATTAACTTTTTTCCAAAAATCAGTACTAAAAAAACGATCTTCAAAGCCTGGACAAAGATCTTCTCCGTGCCTAATTAGCAGCTTTTGGTTTTCACTCAAATTAACGCTTTCTATTGTCCCCTGTTTAACAGAAAATAAATTAATTCTTTGATCTGCAAATTCTTGATGATCATGATTCCCAAAAAGATAGCTTGCTTTTTTAGATTTAAGTAAAGGAAAAAGATTTTTCCAAGAAGATTTCATAAAATTATCAAAATCACAGCGGTAATAATCCCAAAAATCACCGTTAATAATTACTTTATCTGCAGAATTAATTACTCCATACAAGTAATCAAACTTCTTCTGTTCAAAGCGATCGGACAAATGGGTGTCTGAAAAAATTATTGTTTTCATAAAAAAATTCCAAAAAAGAATTATAACCGATTCTCTACTTCTTTAATTAGTCTATAATATACGCAGTATCTTTCGTACCAACTGAATTTTGAGAACAAAATTCAGGGTCCGAAATAAATATCATGACAATAAACTATTTATTTTTTCCTTTTTTTATCATCAAACTTATCTGGTTCAACATAAGTTTTCTTTTAAAATTATTTTTGATTAAAAATTTTCATGCTTTAATCTCTATTTTATTACTCTTATTTCTTTCTGGACAATCCTTTTTCTTAATAAATAGCTTTAAATTAATGAGTATTTCTTTAGAAAATGAAATTGAAGAAAAACCCATGTATCAAGATATTTTACAAATAAGCAATAATTATAACATAACTATTAAAAACTCACCTTCAGCAATAGATAAAGAGTTATTAAAATACTTAGCTTTACTTGATTATCAGCCAGCCCATAGAGATTTATTAATCAATACTGCAATTTTATATTATGAACAAGAAAATTTAGAAAAATTTAATGAATATCTAGCTAAAGCCAAGAAAGTTGATCCTAATCATGAAGTTTTTAAAAATTAAATTAAAAAAAATTTAATACTCATCTTCAACTAATTCGACTTTTCCACCTTCAATTACCAAATGACTAGCATAGTGGTTGCTAATACAACCAACATTAATAAACCTTTCTTTTGGTAAATATTGGGCATAATGAGAATGACCTGCAACTAAAATTTCATTATCTTTAAATTTTTCAACTACTGCTCTTTTCATTTTTGCATTATTAATCAAACCCTTTTTAGGAAATAAAGCATAAATTCTCTTCCCTATCAGTCGATAGCCATTATTCTCGATATAAGATTGAATTGTTAATAAATGAAACTTCTGATTCAACTTTCGCAGAGGCAGATTGGGGAAACTCTCACTAAGTCTTGGGGCATATTGATGTCCATGTTTAAAAACATAGGTGAATTTTCCAACTTTTAATTCATAAGACTCCAAGTGTGTTTGTGAAAATAAAAAAACATCTTTATTCAGCCATTGTCTTTTATCATGATTGCCCAAAATATAAATAGTTTCTTTTTCTTTAAGAAGATTAAATAATTTTTTCCATTGAGATTTAACAAATGTCCTAAAGTTACAACGGAAATAATCCCAAAAATCACCATTAATAATCACTTTATCTGCCGATTTGATTAATTTTTCTAAATAATCGAATTTTCTTTGATTAAAACGATGGGAAAGATGAACATCTGAAAATACAATAATTTTCATAATAGAAAACTGTTTTTTATATTAAATAATTCCGGCTTGCGACCATCTTAGTGACGAGGTTGTCTCACCGGAATCTCTTAATTATCTTCAGTATACTATGATTGTTTTTTTGTGGCTAGTTTTAGGAAGCAGCTTTTTCTCCACTCTTCTTTTCTACAGCAGGAGTTTCTCCTTTCTTTGCTTCGCCTTCAGCAGGAGTTTCTTCACCAGCTTCCTCAGCTCCTTCTTCACCCTCTACTGGTTCTTCAACAACAACAACAACTTCTTCTTCTACTTCTTCTTTAACTTCTTGAACTAAAACGACTGGGGCATCAAGACCTTCTTCACCCACAACTAGCTCAACTTTAGAATGATCATATTTTAGATCTTTTAAGTGAATAGCCTGACCAATTTCAGTTAATTCTTCAATTTTAATTTCAAATTTTTCTGGTAAATCAGTTGGTAAAGCTTCAACTTCAATGGTATCTCTGACAGTTACCAAAACTGCTTCTTTCAGATCAAATTCTCCAACCAGCTCGATAGGAATTTCAGCTGTAATTTTTTCTTTAAGATCAACTTGTTTAAAAGTAACATGAATCGGATTATCAGTAATCCCATCAAGTTGAACTTCATCAACTAGTACAGGATGTTCTTTTTTTTCATCATCGATTTTAAGATAAACTAAGCCTGTTTCACCTACTTCTTCATGTAATTTAATAAAGTTTTTTAATTGAACTTTAATCATTCTAGATTTTTCTCCGGCACCATAAACATTTGCTGGTAAAATTCCATCTTTTCTTAATTGTTTGTTTGATTCTTTTTTGTCTTTTGCAGACACTTTAAAAGTTGTTTTACTCATTTTATTTTCCTTTCAGACCTTGAAGTTCACTCCCCTATCTTGTTTAGAAGTGAATTGAGATTTATCAAAGTGAACGGTGATTTTATCATATCTAAGGGGGTTTTTTCTAGAGTAATTAAATAAGTTTCTTTACTCTTTCAGATTATTATTACTTCTTACGACACGATCATCTTAATTAATTCTTTTTCTTAACATCATTAATTCGCTGAAATTTGAATTGCACGTGAAAACTTTTTCTAATAAAAAACTTTAAATTAAAACAAAAAACGAGGGAACTACTCAAAACTAACACCAACAAAGTTATGTTCGTTAGGATCGCCTTCAAAAGTAATTAGTTTTCCATCAACCTCTGCTTGAGGAGAAATAACACTTGGTCTTGTTCCAGAAGAATGAACAACAAATATTTGTTGCTTTGTATTTTCAATTCCAGCTTGTTTTTGATCAAAGAATAAATAAGAGTAGGGGAGAGTATTTTTGTTATCTACCTGATAATTAATCTCCAATTTCACAGATTCTTTAACTTTTACTTCTAATAAAATTCCAACAACTTGTCTTTCTTTATCTTGATAAACAGAATATTGATTGTTTGGTAATAACAAATCATCCATTTTCAACTCTTTAATCTTAGCTTCTTCTGGTAAATAAAACCTTAGGTATGATTTATAAGTTCCTTGAGGCCAGGACACCATCCTTGCATTGTTATTAAAAGTAATAATTCTTTTATGATTAAAATACTCAGGGAAAATTTCAATATTATGACTAATGCTGCGCTTAATATAATCATTAACTTTATTAATTCCAACATTAGCCTCAACTTGATAAAAAGTGTCTACAAAACAACTATCCTGACTAAAAATAGCAGGACAGTTTGGTTTAATTAAATCTCCAGACCAACCTAAGTTGTTTATAATCATTTGATTGTCTGCGTTATTGAGGTGAATGAAAGCTTGTTTTTGATCTAAAGATTCATAAACAGTATCTGCTGCTAGTAAAAGTTCCTCTGTGAAAGAATTTTGAATCTTATTAATCAAGTGAGTTAATAAAGTCTTACTATAATCCTCTTTGTTGTTGTTTTCAGCTCCATCTTGAATATGAAACTCTATTCTTTCAAATAAATTTTTATCTGTAATAATTTCATTGTATGCTGGTATTTCAATTGCTCCCAAATCTGCAATTAACTCTCTAATTGTTAAATAATTAATAGCAATGACACCATCAACCTCTTTACTAAAGGCTTCTTTTAAATACCAAGAAATTATTTTTGAAGAATTTTTAAAATCAGGATCCCAATTAGTATCTCTGAAATACCATTTATCTTCTCCTAGAATACTAGTAATTTCAGATGGGGGAGCAACATCTGCTAGCACTCTTGAGTCAACTTCTTGAGAGCTGAAAACTTGTTGATCTATTAAAATCCCTTTATCAAAAGTTAACAAAATTACCGCTTGAATAAAACCACCGGTTGGTCGCAGTTCCTGATTATCTTGAACAATTAAAGCATATGTTTTTTTAGTTTCTAGACCAAAAAAATCAGCAGAAATAGAAGAAAACTGCTGGCTTGCTGCTATCTTTCTTTTACTTTCTCTTAATTCTTTTAAGTATTGTTCAATTAATTCTTGTTCTTGCGGTGAAAATAAGGCCAAATTTAAATCTTTTAGTTTTGCTTCAAAGAGAGATATTTTTTCATACAATTCTTTTTCAATATTTTGACTACTAGATAAAGCAACTTTAGGATCTAAGCTACCTTTATCTAAAAGGCTAGCATAAAAATCTTTTTTAGATTCTTTTAATAATTCACTTTTATTTTCTAAGTTACTTAAATCATTAATTAAAGTAACATATTCAGCTCCATCTTGATAAGCTTCTAAGTCATTTAAAAATTTAAATTTAGTACCATAATCGCTGATAAACTTATATCCCCAGGCTTCTTTTTGTTCTTGAAGTGCCAATTTAATATCTCCTTCGAGATTTAGTTGTTTAACAAAAGTCTTTTTCACAGATAAACCAGCTAAGTACAAAACAATTAAAAAGATAATTGTTGAACAACCAAAAACACTAAAGATTAAACCACCATAAAACATCAATTTTTTGCGTTTTAATTTTTTAGTAATTTTTTTAGCTACATTCGCTTTTTTAACAGTTCTTTTAAACTTAGTTTTTAATCTTTTCTGTTTAAAAATCTTTTTTAGTTCTTTGTCGAGTTTGTCTTCTTTTTTTTCTTCCTTAAAAATAGGCGTTTTAACAACTTTTTCTTGACGAATTGGTTGTTGTTGAACAGATTGATCTTCTTTTTGTTCAAGGTTTATTTCAAGTTCTTTACTAACTCCAGCTAAAGGCTCCACAACAGAAGCAGGGTAGGAGGAAGATGTAGCTTGTTGTTTAGATTCTTGGTCAAAATCTAAATCAATCTTAGGCAAATTTGCTAGCAACAAAGGAAAATTTCTTATTTTTTGATCAATAACACTTTCAACATTATCGCTTGTGGAACAATCGACTGTCTCAAACAAAGAAAAATCTTGTTTTTCAACAAATAATTTAACTATTTTTATTTTTTTATTAAAGTATCTTTGATATAAAAATTTTATAAATTCAACCGTTGTCTTGGAATCTTTTAAGGCTCCTTTAATTAGATATTTTTTTACTTGATGTGGTTTTAAAAGTTGTAATTTAAAAGTATTAAAAAAAGATTCTCCGGACTGGAAATTAAAACTAGTTTGAGGATCTAAGATCATTTGTTTATCTATTCCTAAAACAAAAAATTTTAAAGGATATTCGATGTTTTTATCTTCAAGGACAAGGTCTTTTCCTATTAAAAATAAACTTTCTGGCAGTTCTTCATTAACAAGGCTAAGAAATTCTTCTTCTTGTTTGTTTAATTCCTGCCATTGTTTAAAAACTTTTACTTTGCTTTCTATTTTGGTAGAAATCTTAGTAATAATTATTTTTGATTCATTTTTTTCTTTTAAAAAACCAATTATTCTTTGATATATCGGTTTTTCATATTCACTTTCACCATATATAAATATTGTTTTATAAAAATCAAAATTTTGAATTTCTTCCAAATTTTCTGTTGCATACAAGTCTTGAGGTTTTACAACAATCACTCCCAGATCATGTTGCTGAAGGAATTGATTTACTTTCTTAAAAAGAAAACCATCTTCAGCAATTAAAAGGACTTGAGGCTGATCGTTAGTAGTTTGAGTTGTTAGAGATATCATAAATTTGTATTATTGTTATTTAATCAAAATTAAATAACAATAATACAAATCCATTCTAAAGTATATTGTAGGGGAGTTTAATTATCAGCTGCTTTGTCCATAGCTTCATTGGCTAAACGATCTGCTGCTTCGTTTTTAGCTCTTACTACATGTTTAATTTCAACAGAGTAGGGGAGGACTGCTAAAATTTGCCAGCACTGTAACGCCAATTTTCTTAATCGATCTTCTTTAATTTTCCATCGTTTGTTTATTTGTTCTACAACCAACTTAGAATCTAAAAAACAACTAACTTTATCTATACTAGGACTTGTAAACGTTTTTAACCATTCTAGAGCGCTAAAAAATGCTAAATACTCAGATTCATTATTAGTTTTTTTTCCTAAAAATAAAGATTGTTGAAAAATAATTTTTTTATCTTGATCTTCAACATGAATCCCAGCTCCTGATATTCCTGGATTTCCTCTGGAACCACCATCAGTGTAAATTTTTAATTGCATAACTAATTATTCTTTAACTTTAATTACTAAAACTCTGCGACCATCTTCTTCATCTTCAGAAAAAGATTCTAAATCAGCAAACTCTTCTTCATCAGAAAGCATAGTATGAATTAAAAATCTTTCATATGAATTTAAACTAAACAGACGACGAGCCCGGCCAGATTCAAGAACTTGATCAGCAATTTTAATAACTTGATCTCTTAATTTCTCTTCTTTTTGCTTTTTATAATCATTAACATCCAAAATAAATCTTTTATCACTGTCATCACGGAAAACAATTCTCAACATATATTCAATAGCATTAAGAGTTTCACCCTTAAAACCAATAAAATAGCCTGCTTTTTCTTCTACAACAGTTAAAAAAATTTTCACTTTGTCTTGTTCTTCAATAAGCTCAATTTCGAAATCTTTTTTATCTAAACCACAAAATCCACACAATTTGCTTAAATAAGTTTTAATTTTCATATTGTTTATTTAGTAATTAGTAATTAGTTAGTTAGTGATTAGTAGCTAAATTAAAAATGCTTTGAATCTAATCACTAATTAGCTAATCACTTTTTTTTCTAAAAACTCTAGCAAAATAACTTGTTAAACCACCAGGACCAGATATAACTAACTGTTGAACAATGTTAAACACATTGGTTGCTACCCAATATAAAGCCAAACCCGAAGGAAATTTGGTAGCAACAATACCAGTCATAATTGGCATCACAAAAAGCATTTGTTGTTGCATTGCAACAGCCATTTCTGCAGAATCTTCTTCTTTTACATTGGCTGCTCTTACTTTTTTAGATTTGGATTTATTAGGGATAATATCTCTAATTTCAGCACCTGGAGCAATCATAATAGATAAAAGAAATTGAACTGCAGTTGTTAAAACCGGTAAGATATATTTTGGATCTGGTTGAGTTAAATTAAACCATAAAAAACTTGGATCAATGCCATTGCCATTAACGTGCTCTACTCCTAAAAATGAAGATAAGGTTCTATAAAGAATAATCAAAATAGCAAATTGCACTAATTGAGGCAAACAGCCACCTAAAGGATTAACATTATATTTTTTATATAAATCCATTTGAGCCAGCTGTAATTCTTTTTTATCTTTGTGTTTCTTTTTTAATTTATCTAACTCTGGCTTCAATTCTTTCATTTTTTTTCTAGCCTTAATAGAAGGCAAAGTAAGAGGTAATAACAAAGTCCTCATAATAAAAGTAAAAGCAATAATAGAAATTCCCATACTGCCGGTAATAGAATTAAGAGAAAGTAAAATACTTGAAAAAAAAGTGGTTAAAGTTGCTATCATAATTAATTAAAAACAAGTTAATATTCTACGGAATCCCTTCCATAATCCAACAATTGTACCATGCTTTTTAATCTGGATCTGAGTGTATTTACTACAACTAGGAATATGTTTACAGGTACTATTATACCCGAAAGCAGAAAATAAGATTTGGTGCTTTATATCTGCGAATAGCCGGTAAAGTTTGATTAATAAGTTCATAATCAATGTAATTAAATCAAATATTTACTTTTAACTGATTTAACTAGTTGATTTAATTCTTTTCTTAATTGATCTTCATCTAAATTTAAAACTCGTGATTTAGCAATTACCACCATTTGTACTTGAGAAGTTAAGTTTTTTTTATCTTTAAACAAAGTTTCTTCTAAAACTTGATAAATTTTCCTTTTTAAATTATTTCTAACTACTGCTTTATTAGATATTTTTTTACTAACTAACACAGAAACTTGAATTAAAGTTTTTTTAGGTTCATCTGTTAGTTTAAGCGGAACAAAATAATAAACAACAAAAAACTTATTACCTACAGTTTTTCCTTTAATAAAAATCTCTTGGTTTTCTTTTAACTTGAGGTTTAAGCGATATTTTTTTGCAAGCATAATTAAACTTTCGGAATTTATAAAAACAATTCTAAAGTATATTTTAGATCAAAAGTTGAGAAATTACGAAAATGATTAAAAGATGAAGTAAATAATTTTTTTTTATTTCTATGCGAATCTAACTAAACCTTTTTCTTAACTGTAAGCTTTTTTCTACCTTTAGTTCTACGTCTTTTAAGCACTAATCTACCAGTAGCAGTTTTCATGCGTTTTAAGAAACCATGTTTTCTTAGTCTTTTTTTCTTTTTTGGTTGCCAAGTTCTTTTAGGCATAGACGAGTATTATAACAATATTTTTTAATTCCGCTAGAGTAATTTTATAACAAAAATCTATTTAAACCAATTATCTTAAACATAGACACGTTCGCTTCTGATCTTTATTTATATTAAACAAAACAAAGCTCACTCGGAGAAGCTCGCTCCAGATCTTACTAATTAATTAAAAAAACAAAGCTTCTCTTCAACGATCTATTTATCAAGATAATTGGTTTAAATAATCCTTAAAATAAAATTACTTCTAGAGAAAATAAGATAATACCTTTATTTACGAAGTACTAACGAAAGCGGAGATATAATATTCAATCGTAGCGAGAGTTTTACGAGTAAAGAAAGGTATTATCTTATTTTCTCTATTCATTTACTCTGAATGGCATGACAATATATTTAAAATCTTTAATATCTTCAACCGTTATCATCGTTGGCTTTAAACTTTCATTCATCCCAAAATAAATTTTTTCTGGTTTAACAGTATTTAAGAATTCTAATAAATATTTAGCATTAAAAGCTAATTCACCATTTTCATTAGACATATTTTCTATTTCAACAACCCCTTCATAGTTTCCATAGGCTGGAGAAGTAGAACGAATAATCAAAGAATTATCTTTAATTTCTAACTTAATAATATTTGAAGCATCTCTGGCTAAGATAAAAGCTCGTTTAATTTCTGCACTCAATTGTTCACCATCTATAGAAACTTTAACTCTAAAATCAGTCGGAATAATTTTTTCATAAGGAGGATAATCACCTTCAATTAATCTGACAAATACTTGAGTATCACCAATGACAAATTTGATCTGTTTTAGTTCTGTTGAAAGAGTTACTTTTAATTCTTTTTCTTGGCTAGATTGAGCAATTCTATAAACCTCACTTAAGGCTTTAACAGGAACTAATAAATTAAGTTCTTGATTAGAATTAATTCCTGAAAAAAACAAAGTAGAAAGTCTAAAACCATCTGTTGCCACTACTTCCAAGCCATCATTGATGCTTTTAAGTAAAACTGTTGTCAGCACTGGTCTAGTTTGATCAATACTAGCAGAGAAACTAACATATTTTTCAATTTGATCTAAAACATCTAAAGGTAAATTTAAATCACTACCTTTAACCTGAGGAAAATCTGGGTAATCTTCATTGCTTTGGGTTGGAATCTTAATCTTACTTTTTCCAGCCGATATAAGTAAATTTTGATCTTTTAATTCAAAATTTATTTTTCCTGGAGCTAAAGACCCAATAAATTGTTTAAATACATCTCCAGGGACAACTATAGCCCCTTCTGCTTCAACCTGAGCAATACATTGACTTTTAATACCTAAATATAAATCAGTGGCAGATAAAGTTAACTTATTATCTTTGACTTCCAATAAAATAGAAGAAAGAATCGGCAATTGAGGTTTGCTAGGAATAGCTTTTTGTAAAAAAGTTAAAGTTTTGGATAAATTTTCTTGAAGAATAGTAAATTTCATAATTTAAAATTTTTACTTCAGATTAATTCTAAGTTTATAATATTTTTAAAATGTTTCTTATTTAGACTATATAATCCAGCATTGTTAATAATACAAGTGGCAGCTATCGCAGCATCAGCTAATTCAATAGCAGCTTTTGAATCTCTAGCAAGTTGTCCTGCTAACTTAGCAATTTCATAAGTATAAGGCAAAATTTTCAAAGGAGAAATAAGAGAGAGCATAAAAGCTTCTTTTAATTCATTTTTAGTACTTTGTCCTTCATATAATTCTTGAATGGTGATCATAGAAACAGCCAATATTTTCTTTGAAAATTTTTTAGAGATAAGCTCTAAAGCACTTTCTTCTTTAGTTTTTTGTCTTAAATGGTCAATAATTATATTAGTATCTAAAATTACCATTCAGCCTTTCTTTGTTTTGAAGCTAAAAGTTCTGTTTTTCTTCTTTCTTTTTTAATCTCATCCCAATTATCGTCATGCCATTTACCTTTTGTTTTTTTTAAAATATCTTGATATGAAGAATCAGTATCTTCTAAGGTAATCACTTCTTTAATTGGAGAAATCCAAATAGAATTTCCTTTTAGGGATATAGTTAAAGGGACTGATTCATTAATATTGAGTTGCTTTCTTATTTTTTTAGGAATAACTAATTGACCTTTTTGATTAGTATAAGAAATAGTATATATTTTCATAATAGTAATATTTTACTACTTTTATATAAATGGGTCAACTCTCTCTAACATATTCTCTCGTTGATTTCTTAAAATAAGTTTTAATTTTATTAAATGTATTCTTTAATTATCTATATTATATTTAAATAGTAATAGTAGTAATAGAGCCTGTGTAAATGTAGAAAAAAACGAGTTTTTATCTAGAGTTTTTGGGTTTTTTCTTTGTTGATAGTTATAGGTATTTAGCTGTTAGTAATCTGTGAAAAAAAAGTGAATTTCTTCCCCAGAGCTAGTTTAATTCACATTTATATTAAGGTTATTTAACTTAATTAAGATAGTTTTAAACAGAGTTTTCAATAAGTTGTTAACAGCTTTATTCACATTTGTGAATAAGTTTTAATCTTTGCCTAGACAAAAAAATATTAAAATTTGTTTTTTTAAATTAATTTAAGCAGTTGATCTGGAGTTTTGATTGATAAATTTTTAAAACTGGTAAAATCTTGATCATAAGTACAAAGGATCAAATTTTTATTAATTTGACTTGCTATCAGACAATCAGAATATTTGATTCCTGTTCGTGAGTAGTAGTTTAAAGCGAGTTTAGAATTAGTTTGTTCAATAATAGTAATGTCTCTAGTTTTTAAGAGAGTTTTTATATCTTCAGCCACTTGTTTTTTTTCAATCTTATAAATTTTGTGTAGAACATAATTGATTTCGAGTAAGACAATATTGGAAAGATAAGCTTTGAACCAGCCTGATTCAATAGCTTTAATAAGATCCACACAATGTTTAGCTTGTTGATTATCTTGAAGTAAAAAACGAAGCCAGATGTTAGTATCTAAAAAGATTTTAGTCATCGTTTGGTTAAATAAAAATAATTCTTATTTTTTATTGTAAAAGTAACTTGTAGAAATAAGCGTGATTTTTATAAATTTGAATAATCTATTTTTTCGCGAATTTTTTCTAGCTTAACTGGTTCTTGTTGATACTTTTTTTGATACTTGGCAGCTAGTTTTAAGACAGAGCTTTGAGTTGGAGTGAGAATTAACTGTCCATTTTTAACTTGAGCCTTCAATTTAGTAGCAGCGTTAACTTTTAATAATTTTCGAATTGATTTTGGTAGATAAATCTGCCATTGTCTTGTAATTGATATTGTTGTTTGCATATTAATGATAATAAATCATTAATAAAAAAACGTCAATTGCAAATTGTTTAAGAAAAGATAATTTTAACATGGGTTAAAGTGAAATGATGTTGAATTTTAACCCATGTTAGAGTATAATAAAACAATGATTATTAAAAGAAAAGTATATTCTCAAATACAAAAACATTTAAGTCAAAAAGAAATAAGTTTAATTGTTGGTTTAAGAAGAGTTGGAAAAACAACAATTTTGCGTTTTTTAATCGATGAAATTAAACAAAGAAACGAAAAGGTTATATATTTTAATTTGGATAGAGAAAAAGATTCTCTAGAATTTCAATCACAAGAAAAAATTATTTTTTTAATTAATCAAGAAATAAAAAAATTAAAAGCAAATCAAAAGTTATATCTTTTTATTGATGAATTGCAAAGAAAAAAGAATGCTGGAATATTTATTAAAGGAATTTATGATTTTATTGACTTTAACAATTTAAATGTCAAAATTGTAGCAACAGGGTCAGGCTCTTTGGAATTAAAAGAGCAAATAAAAGAATCACTGGCCGGAAGAAAGAAAATTTTTCAATTAAATACATTAAGTTTTTACGAATTTGTTAAATTTAAAAGAAATTTAAAAAGTGATGAAAAAGTTTTAGAGTTTGCTAATTTATTTGAAGAAAAAATTAAAATTGATTTTATTGAATATTTAAATTATGGAGGATTTCCAGATGTTGTTTTAGCGAGCAACGAAGAAGAGAAACAAGAAAAAATTGCTGAAATTTATGAATCTTACTTAGAAAAAGATGTAAAACAATTATTAAATATAAAAAAATCCAAAAGTTTTTCCAATTTAGTTAAATTATTATCTTCTCAAGTAGGTAGTTTAGTTAATAAAGCTGAGTTGGCTAGAACAGTCGGTGTGTCTAAAAATACAATTGATAAATATATCTGGTATTTAGAAAAAACTTTTGTTATTAATCAACTAAATCCTTTTTTTAAAAACCCAAGAAAAGAAATTACTAAAATGCCGGTAATTCATTTTAATGATTTAGGTTTAAGATCTTATGCTTCTGGGAATTTTAATTTCAATCCTTTTGATAATATTAATGGTGGAATTTTTGAAAACTTTGTTTATCTGATGTTAAAAAATAGTGTTAAGAAAAAGAACGTGGTTGGTTTTTGGCGTACTATTGTGGGAGCAGAAGTAGATTTTATTATTGGTTCGTATTTAGAAGCAATTCCTGTAGAAGTAAAAATGAAAAAGTTTAATAGTAAAGTAAAATATGGCAAAAGTTTTTATAGTTTTTTAGATAAGTATCAACCAAAACAAGCTTTTTTATATAATCTTGATACAAGTAAAGAAGAAAAAGTTAAAGGAATAAATGTTAAAACTTTGAAATTTTATGAAAAAGTTAAAATCTAAACTAATGAAATTTTAATGGCAGTGAGGTCTTCTTGAATGAAATTGTCTTCTTTAAGTAATCTTTCAATTTTTTCATAAGCGTGGATAACGCTAGTGTGATCTCGATTAGAAAACCAACGTCCAATTTCTACATAAGAAATGTTTAATTCTTGTTTCATAATATACATGGCTACATGTCTGGCTTTAACGAGATCTTTATTACGTTTTTTGCCTTTAACTGCAATTGGTTTAAAACCATAAAAAGAAGAGACTTTTTTAATTAAGTTGGCTGGTTTAATGCGGATCAATTGTCTGGTTTGAGCAGCTTCTTTAGCCAAAATTTCTTCGATTAGTTTTTCAGAAATGACTCGACCTTTAAGTTCAACTTCTGAACGAATTTTGGTGATTACCCCTTCAATTTTTCTAGCACTATGAACTTTATCTGCTATTTGCTGAGCTAAATCCATTGGAACATCTAAATGATTGGCTTGAGTCTTGATTAAAACAATGGCTGTTCTAAGTTCCAGAGAAGGTTGCTGAATATCAATCATCAAGCCTGCTTGAAAGCGAGATTTAAGACGGTCTTCTAATAGATTAATTTCTTGAGGAGGGCGATCTGAAGTTAAAACAATCTGGGCGTTGTTTTGGATTAAAGCATTAAAAGTATGAAAGAATTCTTCTTGAACAGCATTTTTACCAGCAATAAATTGAATGTCATCAATTAATAAGACTTTAGCGTTTCTAAATTTTTGCTTAAAATTAATCGCTTTTTTGGTTTGAATAGCTGAAACAATCTCATTAGTAAAATCTTCTCCAGTGCAATAAATGGTTTTTGTATTTGGATTGTTTTGTAAGATATTGTGTCCAATAGCATGCATTAAATGAGTTTTACCAACGCCAACGCCACCATAAAGAAAAAGTGGGTTGTAGGCTTGGCCAGGTCGTTTAGAAACAGCTGTAGCAGCGGCATGAGCCATCTCATTGCTGCCAGAAACAGCAAAGGATTTAAAAGTGTAATCTATTTTAAGACCAGCCGCTTTGGCAGTCAAAAAAGCTCGATCTTGATTGGCAGATTGAATACTATGAGCTGAAAAAAGATCGCCAACGGTAGGGGAAAAATTTTGTCGATGTTGAGGTTTTTGTTGAGGAAATGCAGGGCTAAAACTTTGATTGGGAGATTGATTTCTAGGTAAAGAGTTAGTTTTTAAAAGATCTTTGCGGGTTTGCTGAACAGACTTAGCTGCTGAAGAAAAAGGGGTTGCTTTTTTTTGTTTTGCTTGAGAAATAATCTGAGAAAAATCTGTGATGCGAAACTGTAAGTCAATGATTGGCTTATTTAAAGCTTTTTGAATAGCAGTTTTAAGCTGAGCATAGAGATTTTTTTTAAGATTAGTAGCGTGAAAGGCGGTGGGGGTGGAAATAACACAGGTAGCTTTATTATTACTATCCACAAAAATTTCAGTAAGAGGGTTAGTTAAAACCCAAGTGCTAAAAGCAGCTGGAGTGAGTTGCAGTTTGAGATCTTCACAAGCAAGTTGCCAGATTGCTTGAACTTCTTTAGTTGGCAAAGGTGTTTTGGTCATTATTATAATAAAGACAGTTTTAATTAAAATCTAATATTTATTTACTCGATTGAATTCTATTAATAAATAGATCGTTGAAGACAAGTATTAATTATTTTTGATAAAAAATAAAAGCTTGGAGCTTGGCTTCTCCGAGCGAGCAGGTTTTTATTGTGATTTACATTAAACATGAGCCGCGAGCGTGTCTATGTTTAATAGAATTCAATCTACCAAGACTTAGTAATTTTAATAAACAAATGATAAAACTTATGATTTATTAAGTTATACACAGAGTTTTACACAGTTGGCAAGGGGGAAGTAATAGTGATATCTGGTTTAAAAAAAATAATTTACTGAACATCTCCGTTTTCCAACATTTGAGCATAATTAAGCATGGCAACAATTGGTGCAAAACCATAACGCTGGAGTTTTACAAATCCATTGCAGTTTGAATAACCAGCTCTCCTTCTAGCCCACATATTGGTTGTATCAAATCCTAAGTTTTGTAAACCTAGAGCTGTTTTTACTTCTTGAGGAAGTTCATTCCAATAAGAAGCAACATAAGCAGAACGCCAAGAATTTTGAGTTCCATCTGGCTCTCCGTAAGCCCAAGCTCCTCCAGGGCAAGAAACAACGGGAGTTAAACCATTATAAGATCCTCCAAAATCAGCAATATTTTGCCAACTTAAAAGACTAATATCTCCATTTGCGACATCCATATTAACTCCAACCCGTCCGCCGTGTTCAATGATTGAACTACGAGCTTGGGTTTTAGTAATATTAATAAAACCTCTTGCAGAGTTAGCTTGACCAGGTGAATAACCACCTCCCACAATTTGATATGGCCCGTTATCAACTTCTTCTGGATTGACAGCTGATCTTGGATTATTAATATTAAAAGAATTTTCCATACCTAAAATTGCAACAGTTACTGGCCAAGGAACGGCATTGTCATAAGCAGCAAGAGCTTCTGTTTGAGCTTGTTTATGTAAGGGAATAGTTTTATGTAAAAGTTGAGCGTGACTGGAATAAAAACCAGCTTTTTTTAGATTTGCTACAGAAATAGTTGTTTCATTAAAGTTAATTTCAGGTATAGTTGACATATCTGGAATTGATGCAGCTGGCATAGAAATAGCATGGAAGCCAGCTTCTCTATTTACAACCACAATATCATCCCAAGTCATTTCTGGAGCAGGCGAAAAAACAATTTTATCTTGAGGACTTGTTGCCTCTAAAACTGTTGGTAAAGGAGTTTCAACAGGCTGGAGAGGAGTGTCCTCTGTTGATGGTTTTTGTTTATGTTGTTGTTGTCCTTGATCATAAAGAGGTTGTTGAATTTGTTCTTGTTCTGTTTCCCAAGCTGGTTTATCAATAAATTTAAAATCAAAAGAACAACCTGAAATTGTAATTAAAGCAAGAGCGACAATTAATAAAATCATCATTTTCATAACAAGAGGTTTTTTTTCTGGAGCAATGTAATGTAATGCAGAAAAGGAAGTTTGTTTTTTTCCACTGGTGAAGGTTTGGTTTCCAGCTAAGGCAAATGCTAAGTTAAGTTCGGCTGGTTGTAGTTCTTGAGATAGTTGAGTAATTTGTTGTTCTAAATTTGCCAACATATCTGCAACAGCCTCTTTAGTTTTAGGTAGTTGAATTAATAAATTGTTAGCTAAAGATGTAATATTTCCTTTTTCAAGAAAAGGATTTTGTCTAAGAACGGATTTTTTATCAGCTCTTAATTTTTGTCTTTCTCCAGTTTTTTTTTGTCTTTCTTGTTTGTTACTCATAATATCAATTTTTTTTTATATTTGTTATATATTGCATTTCGGTCTTGGCTGCAGTTAACTAGATATAATCTAGAAAACAGATGACCTCATCAGTACCGTTACCAACGGTAGATGCAAAAAGTATCGGGAAGAGGCTGGTGTCATGCCTTGCGTTGTAGCTGGCACCAAACCTCTTCCCGTTCTGGATATTTTTTCTGAAAGGGCTCTCTTTTTGTTAAGATTAAGAGCCCTGGCCGCCTCAACCACCGGTTGCCCGGCGGATGAGGCGGATAACGCCGCCCCCATAGCTGATGCTGTCTCCGCTATGGAGTTGAAACGGGAATTGGAAAAACATTCCCCAATGCTGTTCGCCCGTTGCCAAGTTTTGGAATAAGGCGATACAGATAAAGGGAATTTTTTTGTCTCTAAGCGCCTGCATTGCCGGCGCGTCAAGACGTTCTTCCAACTTCTCTAACAAACCGGAGTCTGTTAGTTCATCGAGGTTCCGGTAAACCTCGAGAACTTTGAAGCTGACTTCAAGCTCGCCTTGCTCGCGTGCCCAGAGACGCAACTCTTTGATGTTTCTGAGAATTGCGCTTGGGGAGAAGGCGAGAGTGATTGGCGTGAAAGGGGGCAGTGCACCCCAAATGGCCAAAGGCTCTTCGGCTTGGTCTTGTTTGGTTTCTTCAGTCTGATCAAGCTGGGCCTCCGCGCTTGCACGCTCCGGCGCGTGTTCGGGTTGACCTTGGGCGCTTGGCTCGCGATCTTGGCCGGGATCGAGTGACGGATTGCCGTTTTCTTGCCCCGCGCTTTGGATATAGCGCAGGAGCAGTTGGTCAGCGTCCTCGTCCCGGCCAAGGGCGTATAGCCCACTGGCCACGTTGGTGACCCAATCTTGATCTTGATCTCCAGAAGCTCCTTCTGCCATGAGCGCTTGCGCCAGCGTCTGTTTGCTAGCTTCGTCAAGCTGTGTTAGAAGAGGCGAGAGATTCACCGCTCCAAACATCGCTGTTAAGAAATTGAGTTGGGCGACCTCTTGGCCGTCCAGCCCACTTCCTTCGGCCGAAATTTCAGCTACCTCCGGCGGGGTTTCCCGTGCAACGGTTTGCAGATCCCCGAAATTGAGAACTGGGGCGGTGCTGAAGCTTACTGGCTCGGACGTTTTCTGAGAGATCACGACAACTTTCTTTTCCTCGGTTGTGAAGACTTCGGCGCCTTGGTGGGCGTCGGTTTGCGGCGGTGTGAGGTCAACATTCGATTGCTGGATTTTTGGCACCAGCTGCCAGATGACAATAACCACTAACGCTAATAACAGCAATGAAGATCCTTTGCGCTTGCGCGTGGTGGTTGACGTTTTTTGTTGACTCTTGGTTGTTTTCGTAACCATTCTTTCACCTCATTCCACTGTCTGAAGAGCTAAATCAACATTACAACTTCCCCCCAGGGGGCCATCTGTAGCTGTTGTCTGATACAATATGTGGCAGCGATACATTACTGCCCACGCTGCATCTTCAACGTTTTCGTTATTAAACGTAACTCTCAAATGCTCCTGAACGATCGGCCAGGCTAAATTCCAATCAACTTTTCGTAGATCCTTTTCAGGGGCTCCTGATTTTATCCATGAGTAGGGCATCGTGTAATACTCGGCTATTAGCTGAGTCTCGATAGATCGGCCAAGAGCTGCGTCAGCTACAATTGCCTTTTCAGAGAAAGTATCACGATTTTCTGGATCAGTGTCACCGACTGATACCAGAAGTTGTCCTTCACTATAAACGCAATCAGTCATTTGCCATGCCTGAATATCTTTGGCATTAATGATAAGGCGTTTTTTAGCGACGGAAAGACTTGCCGTTGCGAGGTTTAAATCGTAACTATGTTGCGTTTGAGCGCGTCGTAAGATGTTGGTTATGATATCGTCGTTGGGGCCAGAAGGGCAGGTCCAGTTTGTTGGAATAGAGGGCATATCTTGATAGAACCACCACACCACGTTTCTGGCCGTTGGCCAGTCATAACATCCAGCATGATCATGGAAAGGTTGTTTCTCCTCGCACACTCCAAGCTTGAGCGCTTCTAGAGTTGGTGCTGTCAAAGGTTCGGCGCTCTCTCTTTGATTAAGCCAGGTTTGTAGCACGTCATCAAGAGAAGAACCATTATCCCAAGCCTGGTCAAGTATTTCATTGACCTCTGCCTGAAGAGTTTGACCCTCAATGAGATGTTGTTTGATTTGTCCGGCGATGACAATGAAGGCTTCTTCGTGTTTTACCACTCCATCTCCATTGGTGTCGGCTTTGATGAGGCCGACATAGGTCCGTTGATCTTTCGAAGTAGCCATCGGAACCGGCATCTCTGCCGGCTGAGGCGGCAATTGTTTCCTCGCCGCTGCTTGTTGATCAGGACGCGCAACAACAAAAATTTGCCTTGTCAGGTTCACTAAGTCAGGGGGTGCTAATACCCCGACCTCATAGGAACTGAACAGAGCAATCAACGCCATTGTTTCTTTATTAAAGCTTTCAGCCTCTGCTAATGCTCCCTGACTGTCTGTGGCGCCGATATCTTCGGCCCAGACCACCCAGCGGTTGTACAACTGAAGGGTTTTCTGGATCAATTCGGTCAGCTCTTCCGCCTCTTTAACAGTTAATTGCTCCTGCTTTTTGGCTTCGTCAATTTCTTGTTTTCGGCGTTCACCCCAGATTGAAACTTGGCTGTGGTTGATTGTGACCTGTTGGCGGACAGACTGTAGATCAAGCTTCTGAGAGTTTGGATCTAGGTTCATCACAGCCTGATGTAAAGATGTTGTCGATGAAAAGATTATTGTATTGAAGTACTCAGCCACAGCGGCCTTTCCTTCAACAACCACAGAAACCTCTGGTAAATTCATTACCAGATCATACTCTACTACAGCCGGCACTTCGGCCGGTATTTCGATGGTTCGGGGCGCCCTAGTTGTAACAGCGCTTTTTGGGATCAGATTCCCAATCTGTGAAAAGATTGACGATAACGGCAGCCAACACGAGTTAATGATTATCGCGATCAATACCACTACCACAATTACAACGCCGACCTTTTTTGAAGCTGGAGCTTCTCTGGCTTCTTTTTCAAGTTCCTTTATTAAGTCAACTTCAACAACAGGTTCAGGTTTATGGCTAGTAAGTTCTTGTGGCATTTTGATTTTTTCAGGCTTTGGCTCTTTGTTAGCAGCCGCTGAAGCAATTTTTAATGCCTTTTTTAACTCACTAGCAAGCCCTTTAGGGTCATCTCTTTTTTCTTGGAGGTAGTTCTCTATGAGCTCCACGGCAGCATCGCGATTCAGGCCGTAAAGAGTTTCATATAGAGCTTTTACCTCAATAAATAAAGAGTTTTCTTCTCCAGTCAGACTGATCTTTACCTTCAACCAACGTTCGAATCTCATTGTATTTCTCCTTTACATTAATCCAGTTAAACTAATTCCCTCATTGATTAGAAGAAGGGAAAACATTATGGGATCAAAAATTTGAATCCATTCGATCCCGAAAATAGCTTTAATACCAACCCATTTCAGTCCTGCATCTAGGAGTTGCATTCCGCCCGCAACGGCGACAAACACTCCACTAAGCAGTATTATAGAAATTTGGATTGGCCAGCCAGCCAGTCTAAAGAAGTAGTACAGGACTGAAGCCAATATTCCAGCTCCGAATCCCACTAAATCCTTTCTGAGTGTCATCTCTATTATTGTTATTATTGTGGCTACACTGTTAATCAGTAACATCAGGATGCTGAATTTCCAGTTTGAGTTTCCGGCATTGTAAGAGGCGATGATTTGATCAAGTGGGATGAAGTAGCCTTTTGGATTGATACCAAACAGTGTTGCCATGCATCCGAGTTTTCCCAACTGTCCCATGAAAAAGATTGTGCGCAGGAACAGTGTTAGTGGAGTCAAATCAAATCCTTTTTGAATGCAAGCAAGGAACACTAAACAAAAAGCCAAAATGTTCAGTGGAATCGCTGCCACATTGGACTGATAGGTTTTCAACCCTATCGTTAAACTGAAATGCCCTGCGCCATTGATTAGGCAGATCAGGACTCCAAGAATGATGGGAACCCAACCATCTGACCAGATTTGATTGCGTTCTTTTGCAGCCAACAGTCCGAAGACTATGTAGCTGCCTCCAAAGAATATTGGAGCTATTACTCTGGTGATCATGTCTATTTTTCCTGGACCAGCTAATCCGAAGATGTAGATCTTTTGTAACGAAGAATTCTCGGGATTGAAATTGTTAAGCAAGGAAAAGACATCCACTCCTCTCAAGCTGACAACAAAGGCGTACATTACGAATAGTCCTACAGGAATTCCCAGTAAAAACGCCAGCGCCTTTCCAACTTTTTTCCCAGCAGCAGAATCAAACTTTGGCATTGTGAATGAGGGAAGTATAGGCTTGCGTTCCTTTTCCGGCTTTGTTTCTACCTCAACAGGTGGTTCTGCAACCGGTTTTGGTTGAGCAACAGCTTTTGCAACAATTGCTTTTGCTGTCCACGGGTTTGTTGTTGTTACGAGATTAAAACCAAGTTCTTTCAATTGCTTTCTGCAAACAAATTCCACGTGACGAACCGCCTTCTTGATATCTTGTTTTTCGGCTCTTAGAGCTCTTTCTGAAGCCACTTTAAAATATTCGAATGTAATTGCGTTTGCCTCTAGTAAATTCATTTCGTTTCTCCTTACAATGATTGTCTTTTGTTTTGAATTTATTTCCGTCGATTTGCAATTTTTTGTTGCGCCTCGCGGTTTTTTCCCATTCTCGCAAGTCTATGAACGTCTACGTGTGTTTCTGTAAAAATATCTTTCTTAAACCTCCCGTTTTTTTGTTATAAAATATCCAGATGTTAACGTGCATATGAAATCACCGCAACAAAAAACCGCGAACGGTTAATTACGCAATGATTCCAAATACCAATCGTGGGCTTGAACCCACTTTTCTTTTTTTAACTGTTTGAAAATAAAAAAATGAAGAAGATAAAATTAAAACAAGAAAAGAAGGTTTAAGCTTTTTTATTTTGTTTTTTTAAATTGATTTTTTTAGATCCTCTCTTTTTTTGTAGAATAATATTATTTTAATGTGTAATAATTATATATTTTTATACATAAGTGTCAAGCATTATAGGTCTAAAAAAATGCTCGAACAATTAACGAAAGAACTTGAGGTTTTGTGGTTTCCATAGGTCTGATATTTTTATTTTAAAATTATAAAAAAAGCATTATTATGGGTTATTGTTTAATTTATTTGTTAAGAGTTTGTAAATGATTGGAATAACTTAAATAAATTGGGAAAAATATTTTTAATTGAAATCGTAAATTTTTATCACTAGTTTATTGATGACTAAAAAGTAGACGGTTTTAGTTGAACAAATAAAAATTTTTGTTTTTTGAAGTTTATTTTAAGATAGTTTTCTATCTGGTGAAAATAGATGTGAAAAGTTGAGGGTTTGTGAGTTTTTTTTTAACACAACAAAAAAATCACTAAAAAGTGATAATTCGAGTTCATTAAAAACCTACAACTCCGCAGGAGGTTTGTAATCTTCAATCGAATAATGCCCAGCTTGTTTTTTACTTTGTAGAGTTTGAGGTTTTGTTTGGTCTTGCCCAGCTTGGGCATCAAACACAGTTTTTCCTTGTTTCATTTTTGGCGGAGGAGTAGGAGTTGGCAATTTGCTGCTTCCTGGTTTTGTTTGGTCTGTTGCTGCAATTGGTGGTTTCTGGCCAGATGAAGAATCTTGTTTGTTTATTGCTTTTGATTGTTCTGTTTGTTTAATTTGACCAGGCAGAGTTTTTTTTGCTTGTTGAGTAGCTGCGATTTCCGTTTGTGCTGTTTGCTGAGTCGAAAGGGTTTGCTGAGACTTAGCTGACGGGGTGGGAGTGACACCTGGCTTTCCACTTCCTCCCAAACCACTAACTGAGTTTAACGGGCTAGGAGGCATTGGTTTTTGATTTTGTTCTTGTTTTAACAAAGCTGCTTGTTTTTTCCTTGCTAACAATTCTTCTGGGTCGGTAGTAATTACTTCATGTTCTTCTGGGCTAGCCACAACTCTCAGCGCAACGTGATTTTGTCCAGCAAAGAAAATACCTTCACCTATATCTGCTGCAACCAGCAATTGTCTTTCTCCTTCAGAAAGATAAAAAGTTTCTGTTAAAACAGGAATAGAAGCAGTAGATTGTTTCATTAAAAACTGGATAGAGGCATTAGAGACAATTGCTTTACCCCACTCATTATGTAAAAAGTCTTCTACGTCTTGAGTAATAGTGGTAATGCCTAAGTAATACTTTCTGGCACGTTTGGCCATTGAATGAATAAAAGAAGCACTATCTGGGTGTTTCATAAAGTACCAGGCCTCATCAATCACTAAAATTCTCTTTTTCATATCTTTTTTAATTTTAGTCCAAATAAAATCCAAAATAATATACATGGCAATTGGCCTCAGGCTTTCCTCCATTTCTTTAACAGAAAAAACAGTAAATTGGTTAGTAATGTCGATGTTGGATGCTTTATCAAAAATGCCTCTAAAAGAACCAGTAATGAATTTTTCTAAACGAGCCGATAGATCATTAGCTGCTTCATTTTCCATGCCAATTAAGGCTTTATAGAGATCTTCCATTAAAGGTGGTTCATTGGTTTGAGTGGCTGGATCAGGAGTAATTCCTTTAGCTTTATATGCAGCGATCAGCGCTCTATCCAGTAAAGCTTCTTGTTGAGCAGTCATCTCACCAAGCATCACTTTTAGAAGGCCATGAATGGAAATGATTTTTTGACCTAATTCATTTTCTCCTTCTTCATAAAGAGTAGAAAGGTCAAAAGGATTAATTTTAGATTTGCCGCCAAAAGTAAAGTCAATATATTCGCCACCAACTTTTTTAGAAAGATCCTCATATTCATGTTCTGGATCTAGCACAATCACTTCAGCATCAAACATCAGTTGACGAATGATTTCTAGTTTAACAGTATAAGATTTACCAGCACCAGATTTAGCAAAAATTAACATATTGGCATTTTCCATCTTAAATCTATCAAAAATAACTAAAGAGTCGTTGTGCTCATTAAGACCATATAAAATACCACTTTCCATAGTTAGCTCTGAAGAAGTAAATGGGAAGGTGGTCGCTAGAGAAGTGGTATCCATATTTCTGGTAACTAGCAGTTTATCTGTTCCCATTGGCAGAGTAGTTTTAAAACCTTCGTCCATCTGCAGTGTGGCTTTTTTAGAAACAATCATTAAAGAACCAAGCAAAGATTGAATGTTTTTGGTGACTTTATCTAAAAGGTCTTTACTATCTGCTTTAACCGTAACATAAAGTCCAAATTGGAAAAACCTTTCAGCACCTTTTGCAAGTTGCTCTCGGATAACCCGAGCATCATTCAGTTTAACTTCGGTATTAATATTACTTATTTTTCCTGCCCGGATATCTGATTGAATTTCAGCTTCCATTTCAGTAATTTTTCTCTTTAAGTTCTCTAAGATTTCTCCAGCATCTTGAGGAAAAATATACATGGCAATATTAATTTGATGAGGATAGTTAATCAGAGGAGATAGCCAGTTGGCTGGGACAGTTCTTGGATAGCCAGCAACAAAAATTGTTCTTGTATAGGTGGAATTAATTTTCTGATAAGTAAAATCAACTTCAATTGCTTCGGGAGCAATGATATCTTGAATAGTTACCAAACCTCTTGAGAATTGTTTAACTTGATCCATCTCTTGTTGGGTCTCTGGGGTTTGAGTACTTTTTGGTTTACTTAAAAATGGTAGAGATAAGGGCATTGGTTTTATTTTAATGTAAAGCAAGGCCTTTTGTCATCTACGTTTTATGATTACTGGGTTTTTTTTGATCAACATTTTAACAAACATGGTTTTAAAAGAGTTGGAATAGATGGAAAGTTAAAGTAAAAAACCGTCGATTTTTTCTTGAGTTGCAAAATAGTATATAGATTAGGGCTGTTTTTTTATTGTATTTCTTGCCACAAAATTTCAGGGATTGCTTCAACTAGGTCGCTGGCGTTGAAATATGGACCAACTTTTTCAAAAAGTTTATCGCCAGCTTTTTTATTAATGTAACTTCCAACAACTGTGCTAATAAGAGCATCATGTTTGCAATAAAATGAAGCCACTAATCCAGCCAGAACATCGCCGGTTCCACCTTTGGTCATGCCAGCATTGCCTCCTTCAATTTGGAGCTGTTGGTCTTGGTGAAATATTTGATCAACTGGACCTTTTAATAAAATAGTAGTTTGAGCAAGAATAGGGAAGTTTGAAACAACTGTTTTTAAAAGTTCTTCTAAAGAAAGTTGCTTATTAATTTCTGAAGATTCAGGTTCTAGTTTGCTGGCAATTCTAATTAATTCTTGTTGATGGGGAGTAATAATGCAGTTTTTATTTAATAGTTTTGGATCAACCATTTGCAATGCGCCAGCATCAATCACCCATTTTTTATTCGGGTATTTAGAAAGCAAGTCATTAACAATTTTTTCAGTTTCTTCAGCTCTTTCCATGCCTGGACCAATTAAAATACAGTCGGATTCGTTAATATAATTTTCAATTTCTTCTCTTGGGACGACAATCCCATTCCAAAAATTTTGTTTAGCTTCTTGGATGAGTTTGTTGTTAGATGGAATTGAAGAATAAAAAACCATATCAACAAATTTTGAAGCAGTATCTAAACTCCATTTGCTGGCAGCATGAAATAGTTTGGAACCACCAATAATTAACAGTTTCCCATTTTGCCCTTTGTGAGAATCAGGGTGAGGGAGTTTGATTTGTTTAAGAAAATGAGCAATGTCTTTCATACCAGTTAAATTTTTTTCTTACCATTAACTTTTTTTGTAACCGCTTCAGTTAGTTTTTCAAAGTTTTTTTCTAAACTAGCTAGTTGCATCGTCACAAAAATAGCTAAGAGAGTCATCACAATCGCGTAAATAAATAAAGAAATTAAACCGCTGCCTTTGCCTAAGTAAGGATCAATAAAATCTCTAACAGCTGTTTTAATAAACTCATTCCAAGCAAGAGCTACCACTACACCAAAGCCACTAGTGGCTAGAGTGATCATGTTTTTGATAACAGCTAAAGGTAAACCTTCAATGGTTTCTGGAGTTTTGATTTTTGCCATGTAGTTATTATATTATTTTTGAAATGTCTAAAATTTAAAATTTTTAACAGTTTGTGTAATTTTCTCTTTAACTGCTTTCCAATTAACACTTTGTCTCATTCTAGGCATTGGTTGATTGTTTGCGTCAACAAAATAACTTAGTGATTTTAGAATGTGAGCTGTATTGTAATCTATTTGTGGATATTTTTCTTTTGATTTTTTAAACAATGTCTCTAAAGGATACTTTTTAAGTAAAAAATAGATATCTATAAAATCTTTTTTGCTACCTCTTATACTAACTGTCTGTAATTTTGTACAAGCAATATCAATTACAGAACTTACTTGGATATTTTGCCAGTCAACTGTTTTTTCTAACAATTGATAAGGGTATTCTAAGAATTGTAATTTAACGCCATTTAAAAAAGTGTTTAAAGTTCCGGAAGCTAGCTCTGTGCCTTCGAGTTTACCAAAAGTTTGTAATTCAACCAGCAGTTTTTTTGGATCAAAAGTTTGTTTATTGAAGAAATTTAAATCTTCAGATTCTCGATGCCCTAATTGTAAAGCTAAACCTGTTCCTCCAGAGAGATAAAATTGATCTAAAAAAGTTGGCTGTTTTGCTTGAAAAATTGTAGTTAATTTGCTTGTAGCTGGAGGTAGTGTGTCTAAAAAAAGCTTATTCATGTTAAATAGAGATTCCAGAAATTAGTTGATTTACTGCTTAATTTTAAAGAAGGAAGTATCTTTTTGACTTCTTTTTTATTAACCTTTTTAAACATCCAGGAGAGACTTTCCAGATCACCTTTTTCAAGTAAAGTTTTTATAATATATTTTTTATGTTTTTGCCAATTAAGTTGATTTAAATCGTCACCCCAGAAGTATTTATTAACTTGTTTGGGAAGTTTTTGTTGCATAGCAATATTATATATTAGTTTAACTAAACTTTTTAATTATTTTTGTTGATGAATTTTATAAATGAAGAAAAAAATTAAAAAGTTTGTAAAAAAACAAATCTTACAAAGTTGACAAACTTTAACATTTGTATATAATTAAATTATGTCGTATAAAAGTTTATCAATTCAAGAAACTAGGAATAACTTAGCCGAAGTAATTGAGCGTGTTGCTATTGCTGGTGATAAATTTATAGTGACTAAATTTGGTAAAGCTAAGGCCATAATTGTGCCTTTAAAAGCAGATAAAACATTTCTCATGTTAAAAGACAAACTAGATCCTATCTGGCAGTTACCTAAATTATCAAAAGGTAAAAAACCTCAAAAAAAGCAAATTTTCTCAAAAGACGATCAAATCATTTATGAGTGTGATGTTCAAATATTTATGACTAAAGAGCAGCAACTGAGATTAAAAAGATATAAACCAAAAAATTTGAGTTTATCTGTTGTTGTCCATAATTTAATTGATCAATGGTTAGAGAAACAAACAAAAGATCAACAACATTTAGATGAAGTTTTACAATTTGTTAAGCAAGTTCCTAAAGAGAATCATTTTAAGCAACAAAAAGATGTTGATCAATGGTTAAGAACAATGAGAGCAGAGCGTGTTGCTGGATAAACTAATTTTTTAATTTTGTTATTTAATGAGCTTATTAGTAAAAGTTAATTTAAAAATTTATGCCACAGTATTTATTTGATACTAATATTTTTATTTATGCTTTTATGAATGACCAAAAAGCTTTTAATTTTTTAGAAAAACTTGTTAGGCAGGATAAATTAGCAATTTCTTGTATTAGTTTGGCCGAAATATATGCTGCTCCATCACCTGAATTTAGACACAAAATTGATAGATTACTTGAATTTTTATATTTTTTAACCATAAATAGTCGTACTGCCAGGTTAGCAGGGCAACTTAAATTAAATAGTAGTAAAAAGAAACCTGTATTCCTTAATGATTGTTTAATTGCGGCTACTGCCATTGAACATAGACTGACTTTAGTAACAAATAACGCTAAGGATTTTAGGTTTCCAAAACTTCAAGTTGAAAGTTTATAGATAGTTTTAGTTCAAAAATATTACTGCAAAAAATGCAACAATGCCTGTATAATCATGTCACCGGGTATGTATCAACCAAATTTTCGTATTACCAACAACCTTCTTACTTATATCTCTAGTGTTGAATCAGCTAAGGCTTTAATTGATCATTCTCCGCTTGTCCCAGCCTGGGAAGCTAGATTCAGAGATGATGCTTTAACGCGAACTGTTCACTATGGAACTAAGATTGAAGGTAATGATTTAACTAAAGAACAAGCTCAGCAGGTAGTCAGGCTTGAAGGAGTGGTTGATTCTAAAGAGGTGGTTAAAAAAGCTAATTTAATTGCCCGTGAACGAGATATTCAGGAAGTGATTAATTATCGCAATGTGATTGTGTGGATTGATCAACAAGAACTTGCTGACCAAAAAAATCTGTTTTCAGAAAAAACTCTTAAAACCCTGCATTCTTTAACCATGCAAAAATTACTTGATCCAGGAGAAACAGGTGAGTATAGAAAGAAACAGGTGATTGTAAGAGGAGCTCAAGATGGAGGAGTGGTTTTTAGACCACCAGTCTCAGTAGAAGTTCCTTTTTTAGTTGAAGATTTTTTCAAGTGGCTTAATCATCCCAGTACTCAAACAATTCATCCTATTTTTAAAGCAGCTATTACTCATTATCAATTGGTGTATATTCATCCTTTTGTTGAGGGGAATGGCAGATCAGCTAGAGCAATGGCTACATTAGCTTTGTATCAATCTGACTATAACTTTAAAAAGTTTTTCTCCTTGGAACAATACTTTGATAGTGATGTTGAAAGATATTACCAGGCTTTATTATCTGTTCAACAACATGCTAATGCCGATTTGACTTACTGGCTTGAATATTTTTGTTATGGTTTAGCTGTAGAAATTGAAAAAGTTAAACAAAAAGTGCTTAAGCTTTCTAAAGATTTAAAGATGAAAAAAGAATTAGGCAAGCAAGTGGCTCTTTCAGAAAGACAAATTATTATTTTAGAACTTTTGCAAAATCAAGGTGAAATTACTTCAGAAGATGCTCAAAGAGTTGTGCCAAATGTATCAGTTGATACAATTTTGCGTGACATGAAAGATTTAATTGAAAAAAGAGTGATTCAAAAGCAAGGTGTGACTAAAGGTGTGAGATATTCTTTAAAAGAGTAAGTTTTTTAAATTTCACAATATTTTTTTTATCAAGATATATTATATTAATAAGCAGACTTTGGTAAACTTTAATTATGACTTTTAAACAATTCTCTTCCTATCTTCAAAAACTTGAACAAACTCCTTCTCGTTTGGCAATGACAGCTATTTTAGCTGACTTATTTCAAGAGCTAGATCAAGTTGAAATAGTCAATGCTTCCTATTTAATGCAAGGCAAATTGGTGCCTAAATATCAGTCTTTGGAGTTTAATTTGTCAGTAAAAATGATGATTAGAACCTTAGCTCGTTTAGCAGCTGTTAATGGCAGCATTGCTAATGGTGATAAAACCATGGATTTGTTTGAAGAAACAGATTATGGCACTTATGAAAAAGAAGTAAGTAAAGAATATAAAAAATTAGGAGATTTGGGTTTAGTGGCAGAGTTAATTGTGGCTAAGGAAAAAAAGGCATCTGTCTTGGAGATCAACAAAGATGATAGTGCTGGAGCAGATAATTTAAAATTATTAACTATTAATCAAGTTCATCAAGCTTTATCTAAAATTGCTCAGGATGGAGGAGCTGGTTCTCAAAAAAGAAAAGTAAACGCCTTGGTAAATTTATTTAAACAACTGGATGCTGTTTCGGCAAAATTTGTGGCTAGAATTATTATTGGCAAATTAAGACTTGGTTTTTCAACTATGACAATAATTGATGCTTTGAGTTGGACTAAAACAGGGGGTAAAACAGAAAGCAAACAAATTGAAAATGCCTATCAAAAAAAAGCAGATATTGGTCGATTAGCACAAATATATTTGGCAGCTAAGAAACAAGAAGATCGTATTAAAGCCTTGTCTGATTTTAATGTAGAAGTAGGAATTCCAGTTTTACCAGCTTTGTGCCAACGATTAAATAGTGCTGCTGAAATTATTGAAAAAATGGGCGAAGTAATTGCTGAACCCAAGTATGATGGTTTAAGAGTACAAATTCATTTTAATAAAGCTGGTTTCAAAGATTCTAAACCAATTTATAAAACTTTTACCAGAAATTTAGATGATACTACCCACATGTTTCCAGAATTAGCTCAAATAGCAGATAAACTAGATTGTAAAAATTGCATTTTAGATGCAGAAGCAATTGGCATAGATAAAAAAACAGGTAAGGTTCTTTCTTTTCAGGAGACAGTTACTCGTAAGAGAAAACATGGAGTTAGTCAAAAAGCTGCAGAAATACCAATTAAGTTTTTTGTTTTTGATATTTTGACTTTGGATGACAAATCTTTAATTGATAAAGAATTAGTTGAACGTAAAGAAATTCTTGAAAAAGTGGTCAAAAATGATCAAGTTCTAGAAAAGGTTAAAACCTTAACAACTGCAGATCCTGAAGAACTGAAAAAATTTCATGAAGAACAATTAAAACAAGGCTTAGAAGGAGCTGTGATTAAAAGTTTGAGTTCAATTTATCGCAGTGGTAGAAAAGGTTGGCGTTGGGTCAAAATTAAAGAACAGGAGGGGACAACTGGCAAATTAAAAGACACCTTAGATTTAATTGTGATGGGTTATTATTTTGGTCGGGGTAAGAGAACCTCTTTTGGTATTGGTGCTTTTTTGGCAGGAGTTTTAGGGCCAGACCAAAAAGTTTTAACAGTGGCTAAAATTGGCACTGGTTTGACTGATGAACAACTAGGAGAGATTAAAGGAAAATGTGATCAACATAAAGTTGATAAACAGCCAAAACAGTATGAAAAAATTGCTAAAAATTTAGTTCCAGACGTTTGGATAGATCCAGCTATTGTTGTAGAAATCGCTGCTGATGAAATTACTAAATCTCCAAGTCACAGTGCGAAACTTGCTTTGAGATTTCCTAGATTAGTAAAAATAAGAGCAGATAAAGGTTGGGAAGATGCGACCAGTTTAGAAGAAATTAAGCAGATGTAAATTGTTTGCTGTTTGCAAGATTTGACTATTTTGTTGAATGTTAAAATTCTTTGATGTATTCGAATAGTTTTTTTGCTTGAGAAAGTTGCTTTTTAGAAGCAGTTTTAATAAAAGATTGAAATTTATTAAAAAATCTCAGGTCTGTTTTTTCGTAATATGAGCCACCCAACATCGGGTAGTCGACACTTTCATCAAATTCTTTACCTATAACTTTATTAGAAAATGCTTTTGCTACAATTCTGGCTAATTTTAAAATACCTTCTTTTTCAAAACGTCTTAGAGAGTAACTAAATTGAGGTTCTCGGAAACATTTAAACTGGTAATTGGCGTTAAATAATTTTTTAACAAATTTACTATCTTCAGCATATTTAACATCTTCATCAAATTGGATTTTTTTAAAGATAGATTTTTTAACACCAATTAAAGCTCCTAAAGCATATGGATCAATCTTAGAAGAAACATCTAGAAAAACATTTAGACTTTTGATAATTGGTCTGTTTTTTAAATTTACATCTTTTGGGTTAACCCAACAAGTAAAATAATCTGTGTCTGCGTTTTTCTCTAACTGATATTTAATTCCTTGGAGAAAGTAATTGGGAATTTTATTGTCTGCATCCATGAAAATAAGCCAGTCACTTTGAGCTTTTTTTACACCAGTGTTTCTTTGATAACTAACACTTTTTTTATCTACAGAGATAGTTGAAATTTTAAACTTTTTTTTAAATTGTTTAGCTTTTTCAATAGTTTTATCTTCGGAGTTGCCATCAACAATAATTATTTCAAAATCTGTAAAACCCTGTTGGCTAAGATCTTTTAGTAGTTTTGGTAAATACTTTTCTTCATTAAGAGTTGGGATGATGATCGAAAAAAAAGGTTTATTCATACCTTATTATATCTTGTTTTGATAGAATAACGTTAATTCTTATGAAATTTATTATTGGCTTAGGTAATCCAGGTAAAAAATATCAAGAAACCAGACATAATGTTGGTTTTATGTTGGCTGATATTCTAGCCAGAAGGCTTTCAACAAAAGACAAAACTCTTGAGTTAAAACCTGCAGACAAACTTTTTGAATCTTCAAAGAGAATTTTTGCTGATATCTGTAAAGTAAGTTCTGGTTTGATTTTAGCCAAACCACAAACCTATATGAATGAGTCTGGTAAAGCTGTTAAGGCTGTACTGGGTTACTATGTTAACAATTTAAATAATTTTTCAGATGTATTTGTTATTCATGACGATTTGGATTTAGAACTGGGTGCTTATAAAATTCAATTTGCTAAGGGGCCTAAAGTTCATAATGGCCTGTTGTCTATTTACCAACATTTAAAAACAGAACAATTCTGGCATATTAGAATTGGAGTTGATGGTAGGGGAGGAAACAGAAGTATTCCTGGAGATAAGTATGTTTTATCTAAATTTAGCAAAGAAGAAAAAGAAATTCTTTTAGGCGTCTTTTCTAAGATTATTGAAAAGTTAGAGAATAGTATTAGTATGTAGTACTTTAGGTATAGTTAATATTATTTTTTATATAGATTATTCCAGATATACTACAGTTATTGATCTTCAAAAAATTTAAAATTCATAATTATTGCATGCCTAAAATAAAAAATTATCACTTTCATTTACCTTTTCTGAAGTTTGATAGCAATGGTAATTTAAAATATTTATATGCTTTGATCACTGTTCGTAATTTAAGTAATAAACTAACAATGTTTTTTTTACCTCTATTTTTGTTTGATCTTGGGAAGAGTTTAAATTTTTCATTTTTAGCATCTTTATCTGAATTTCAGCGGGGAATTCTTTTAATAGCTTTTACTTATTTTTTAATTAGGTTTTTAACTGTAATTCTGTCTATTCCCATCGCTCAAATTATTTCTAAAATTGGTTTGGAAAGAGGATTATCAGTTGGGGCTATTTTATACACTCTTATGACTTTGGCATTGTTTTTTGCAACCAAAAATCCTTTATTCATTTTTGTAGTTAGTGTCATAGATGGTTTTCAAATTCCTTTTTTTTGGTCTAGTTACCACACTATTTTCAGTCGTAATGCTTTGAAAAGCAATGTTGGTAAAGATTTGGGTTTTGTCAACACTCTTATCAACCTTGTTGCCATGGTATCTCCTGCTATTGGTGGAATGATTATTACCACTTTTGGTTTTCAGGCTTTATTTATTGTTGGTTTGGGGATTTCCTTAATTGCAATTTTCTTTACCTTTAAAATGAAAAATGAAAAAATTAAAGACGAGGTCAGTTTCAAAGAATTTTCTGCTTGGATAGGGGAAAAAAGATATAAAAGACTTGCTCTCAGTTTTTTTGGTAAATATATTAATGATGCAACATTAGTAGTTTGGCCACTGTATGTGATGATACTACTTGGCTCTGTAGAAAAAGTAGGATTTTTATATACAACTTCTATCTTCTTAGCTATGATTTTAAGTTTCTTTATTGGATCTTATTTGGATAAAGTTAAAAAGGCTCGTAAGCCCTTTCTTTTGTCTGGAGGTATGTTGGCAGCACTATGGTTTGTCAGAACTCAAATTATCAGTGTTTGGACAATAGCTGTTGTAGATATGTTAGATAAATTAACTTCCAATTTTCACTGGTTGTTTTTTAATCGTTTGTGGATGATCCGGAGCAAGGGCAGTCAAGCGCTTTCCTTTTTTGTTTATAGAGAACTACTTTTGAGTATTTGCGCAGTTGTGTTTTGGTGGGTTTTTGCAAGTTTTTTTATAGCATTTCCTCTTGGTTGGCAGGGATTGTTTGTGTTTGCAGCTTTAGGAGTAATGTTAAGCTTGTTAATCAAAGGTTAAAAATATAAATAATGGTTGCTGTGAATGTGTCTATGTTCAATATGATTGATCCTATCTGGTCACTAGGTTTTACTTTAATTATCACAAAATAAATCTCTTGCGTGCATTTCTCTATAAATCTATTACAATTAGGGTAAATGACAAAGCAGAATAAAAAAAAGACTGGCTTTCAAGCTGCAAATTCTTTATTTGCTCGGTATCAGCCAAAACAAAACAAAGGTTATATTACTAAAGAGTTTCAAGATTTTGCTTATCGTTTGGCTTTGGAATTAGATGATTTAGCACATAAAAGTTTATATATGAGGATGGCAAAGAATACTGATCGCCTTATTTTAGAAAGAGCTTTATCATTTGTGAGTGATTCGAATGCAAGGAATAAAGGCAGGCTTTTTATGTGGAAGGTTAAACAGTTGAAAGAAGAAAAGAAAAACGTTAAGTAAATTAAGTATAGAGATAATATGATTCAACTTTAATATAAAATGTATTGAAATATGAAGAAATCAACAATCGCTTTTATTTTTATTTTATTAATTTTAACAATTTTACTTGGTTACAATTATTTTACTCGTCCTTTTTATGAAAAGTTAACTACAGAGGTAGAACAAAAAATTGAAACTGAAGAAGAAAAAGACAAGGTGAATTCCGAAGGAAAAGAAGGTGCCCTAGAGCATAAAATTGACTTATCTCAAGTTGCTGTGGAAGAAAAAGTAGCTCATTTAGTTGCAGCTCCTCTTGTTGTGGATGCAGATTTAGCTTTGGGGTTTAGTGACGATAATAATTTAACTTTTATTCAAAAATATAAGCCAGGCTTAGTAACTCTTTTTGGAGAAAATATATCTAAAAATTCAGCTCAATTAGCCATTGCCAAGGTTCGAGCAAATTATTCTGACAGTAATTATCAACCTGTTATAGCTGTAGATCATGAAGGTGGCTCAGTTCAAAGACTACGAGGACGTGGTTTTAGTGAGTTGCCAAGCTGGCAAAAAATGTGTGAGACAGAAACAAAAGTTAGCTTAGAAATTTTTGCTAAATCTGCAAAAGAACTTGCTGAAATTGGGATCAATGTTGTTTATGCTCCAGTATTAGATGTATCAGAAAATAATTCTATTTTAAAAACCAGAGTATGTCCTGACTATGATAAGGCTTTAGATACTGCTTATGAATATATTAATGCTTTTGCTGATCATAGAATCATGAGTGTGATTAAACATTTTCCTGGTATTGGTAATATTAAAAAAGATTTACATAATAAGACTGAGGAAGTTGAAATAAATATTGAAGATGCTTTGATGTTTCAGAGAATGCTTAATAAATATCCAAATATTGGAGTGATGACAGCCCACATTAAATTAAAAGATAAGTTAGATGGGTTGCCTTGTTCTTTAAGTAGTGTCTGTTTGAGAGAATTTGTTAGTACCTATCAAGAGGCAATTGTTTTTACTGATGCTTTAGATATGAAATCTGCTTTAGAAAAAGGAGATGGCAGTGAAAGAACTTTATCTGAAGTTTCTGTGGAAGCAATTATGGCAGGGAATGATGTTCTAGTTTATGGAGAAGGAGTTACGGCTCAAGAGTTAGAGACGGTGATGAATGACCTAATTAAGGAATATGAAGCAAATGAAGAGTTTAAAAGCAAAGCTGATGATAGTGTAAGAAAATTATTGAAATTAAGAGTAGCTGAAGAATAATTGCTGGTCTTTAGTGAAAAATAACCCTTTATAGCAAATACAAAATAGGGGATATTATAAATAATATGATTAATATTCAATTCATCCTACCCCTTCTTTATGCTTTACCTTTTTATTTTCTTGTTTCTTCACTTAATCAGTTTTTTACATTCTTGATTGGATTGTATCTTGGAGTAGCTTTACTTGTTGCAGATGAAAAGTGGCTTTATAAGTTTTATATAGAGAAAAGTGATTTAGCTAGATCAGATTATAAAGTACAGCTGGTCACAAGATCGATGTTATTTTTATTAGTTTATATTCCTTTATCTATTTTCGTAATTACCTCATCAGGAAGCTTAATTGGACAAGGTTTAATATTGGGTATGGGAATTATTTGGTTAGTAGAAATGTGGAAATTAAAAAACAATCAGCAAGCTTTTACAAACAGGTTTTTACTACAGGTAAAAAAAGAATTTAGCTTGGATGACATTAAGAAATTAGTTCTTGTTGCAACCGGTTTTTTTGTGCTATTAACAATTTTAGTATTATTGTGATGTGTTTTGAGCTAGTTGTAAGTTAACTTATTTGCCTGGCAGAATACATTTTATTAAAAATAGACCGTTGAAAACAAACGTTAATCATTATTGACCTAACTTAAAAGACTGATGTTTGTTTTCTCCGAGTGAGCATTGCTTTGCTAGATATACATTAAACATTAGCAGCGAACGTGTCTATGTTTAATAAAATGTATTCTGCCAGGCTTTAGCAACTTGAATTTAACTAGTACAAAATATATGACATTTCATCTTTATGGTTTTATTATTGGTCTGGCTATTGTTGTAGCATTGCTTTTAATTGAAAAAAAAGCCAAAGAATATAAGGTTGATGAAAAATATTTTTGGAAAGTAGTATTTTTGGTTCTAATTGGAGGAATTATTGGTGCCAGAATTTGGCATTTGATCACTGATTTCCATTTATATAAAGATAATTTAGAAGACATTTTTAAAGTTTGGAATGGAGGGTTAAGCATCATTGGAGCTGTATTAGGAGGTGTTTTAAGTGTTTCTTGTTTAGTTTTGTATTATCATTTTGTTTTGCGTAAAGTGAATCTTAAGTTGACTAGGGCTAAACAACTTAATTTTCAACTAAAAATTAAGAATTTAAAATTATTAACGGATTTAGTGGTTTTTGGATTGCCCTTTGGCCAAGCTTTAGGCAGATGGGCTAATTATTTTAATCAAGAACTTTACGGTTTACCTAGCAATTTACCTTGGGCTATTTATATTAAGCCGGAAAACCGTTTAACAGCTTTTGCTGAGTATGAATATTATCATCCTTTATTTGCTTATGAAGGGCTTTTAATGCTCTGTTTTGGTATTTTTGTGTGGTGGGCATGGGGTAATGAAAAAGAAAAAAGAATAGGAAAAAAAAGGGGAGGGCGAAATTTAGGTTCTAAAAAATTTAAAATTAGCTCTGCATCTTTCGTACCAGCTGAATTTTGGAGGACAAAATTCAGGGTCCGAAATAAGAATTTAAAATTAAAAATTGTAAATAATTATCAAATTGGATCAGGCAAATTATTTTATTTATATATTTTATATTATGCTGTTGTGCGTTTTTGTTTAGATTTTTTAAGAATAGAAAAAATAATCTTGATGAATAGTTTGCTGGGAGTTAATCAGGTGTTTTTGTTAGGAGTCATTCTCATAGTTAGTGTGGTGTTAATGAAAAAAAAGGTTAATAAATAACGATTTGAAGCAGTTTTTTGTCTTATTTGTCTTAAGAGACGAAAAAAAGCCTAAGTCGCCCTCTTGTAAGAGAAACGTAGGTTTGAATAAGCCTGAATAGATTAGAACTTATTCTGCCCTTCTGTACATGTGCCCTCTCGAACAAACATGTATTTTATTAAGACTAGATTTTTTGGACAGATAATCACAGAAAGAGTTCCTACTCCGTCTGGTCAAGTAGTATACGTTCGGGCTCCTAAGCCAGTTGAGTCGAGAGTCTCAGTTTAAAAGATTGCTAACAGTTCTCCTTTTTCAAACTCCTTGCAAATATTTAGCAGACCAAGGTCTGAAATAAGAATAATAGTAATCTTCATGGAGAATATTGCCATCTTTGTCTTTAACAACATTGGTAAATTCAGCTTTAATCCCACTAGCAGCCCAGTCAATTTGCTTAATTTTTCCTTTGGGCAAAGAAGGATCTGGAATATAAACAGCAGCTGGTGGCCCTTGATAACCCCACATTCGATAATCTTTAATTTCTGTAGTGCGGCCATCACTGGTGCCATAAAGTTCCATTTTCATATAAACATTTTCACTATCAGTTTCTCCATAAATTAAAATATGTTTTCCAGTATCATTAATGAATCTAAGATCAGTATCACCGCTGTAAACAGTGGCATCAAAACCGGGTTTTTTATCTAATTCATAATAACTAACGCGATAACTATGTGCTTTTCTTTTGCTAACTTCTAGGCCTGCATCAAGCACAGCTCTAAATAAAGTGGTGCTGACTTGGCAAACACCACCTCCTGCAGCTAGCTCTGTCATGCCATTCTTAATCACATAAGCTGGCTTGTATCCTGTTTTAGTAGAAACTTCTCCTAAGCTTTTGTTAAAAGAGAATTCATCTCCGGGTTTGATAATAGTGAGGCTAAGAGTGTCTGTGGTGTGAGCAACATTATAAATTCTAGTAGGGATGGAATGAGCATAATGACTATCACCAAAGCCAATTAATTCATTAATCCCTAAGTTATTTGTCGCAGCAAGTGGCTGGTTTGGTTTTTTAGCTTTTAAATTCAAGTTTAAATCAAAACTGTTTTCCTGTTTTAATTCTTCCTTGTCCTTTTTATTGGCATACGCTTCCTCAATTTGATTAATTAATGAAATGATTTGTGCTTGAGTTTTCTCTTTGTCTAAAGTTAGACCGTCTCGGTGAGCTTTAAATTCATAAACTTCTAAAGTTTCGGGATTATAAGAAAAAACAGCATCAGTTGGGTTACGATTGGTTCTTTCTTCCCAATAATCAAGTAAAGCTGTTAATCTATTTTGTGAAATTTTAGTAGGAAAATTAAGCAAGGAAACTAGTTCCTGGTCGTTTAAAAGTAGGCGCACATCTTTAACCTCGTAGTTTTGAAAATTTGCAGATTTAGAAACAAAGATTGATGCTCTATCAAGGGCATTTTCTACCTCAGCTTGTGTAAGGGGGCTGCTTGTAGATGCAACTTTTGCTTCAACTTGGACGGCACCGATAATAGTAACACCTTCTTTAAGATCATTTTCTAAGGAATCTAATTTTTTATATATTTTATCTGTTGTTTCACTGATTATTAATTCTCGGCCAGCTTCACCTGGATCTACAACAATGCTTTGAGCAGATCCGCTGGTTTTTAAAGTTGCTTGTGCTTCTCTTCCTAAAATATCTACCTTCTTTTTTAGTTCTAAAACCATTTCTTCCACTTGAGAGTGCTGGTAAGTTATTTTGCTAGAAAAATTTTGAGGTCGAAAAAGAAGTTCTATAATACCAACTAATCTTGTTAAAGGAAAACCTGCTCTTTCTAGTTCAAAAACTTCTGCTAAAGTTTCTTGGTATTGAGTTTTTTGTCCTAGTGCGCTGCTACTTGAGGCAATTTTAATATCATCAACTGTTAGTTTTAGTTCAAGGTTATGATCTCTAATTGCTTCTTTATTTAGCTTAGTTAAGGCTTCTGCTTTGCTTAGACCTCCAATATAAATATTATCAACGTAAATTCCTTGATAAAATTTATTCTCATAAGTATTAAAAAAGTAAATAATACTAGTTGCAATTAAGCAAATAGATAGAAGAATAGTTGTTGTCAGCCAAGTATTAAACTTTTTATTAAAAAAGAACTTGATGTTGAATCGAAAGATCGACATAATAGGGTATCCTTAAAAACACAACTTATTATAATAAAGTTACTGAAGATAAGTAATGTCAAACTCAACTTTACCAACACCAACCCCTCCACCAGCAGCAAAAAAAGCAAATCAAAAACAGGTTCCACCTTCAAGTATGCCTAAAGCAAAGGCTGGAGGTGCTCCTGCTAAAGGAGCGGGTGTCAGTGCTCCAAAACCACCCACCCAAACCAAACCTCAGGCACCAGTTCCAACAGCTGTGGGCAGATCAATTCCGATGAGCTTTGTTAAAAATGCTAATCAAGCTCCACCTCCTTCTCCACCTGGGACTCAAGGAAAACAACTTGCTCGAGCACCTGGACAGGGCAAAGTAGCTGCTCCAGGAAAATCAGGAGCGCAAACTGTACCAGTTGGTCTTTCTAGAGAATTTCCTGGAGGAACAGCGCCGCCGTCACCTCCACCTGCTCAAACTCAACCAGCTGGGGGAGCTCAATCAGTTCTGAGTAAACCACAGATGGCTAAAGTTAAAAGTCTTAATAAAATGCTTTTGTTTGGTGGAATTGCAGTTGTAGTTGTTATTATTGTAGGAGTTTTGCTTTCTGGTGTTTTGGGAGGGGGCAAGTCTCAACCTGTTAGTCCTAGTAGACCAGCTCAACAGGCGGGAGGAACTCAAACAGGTGGTACAGAAGGAGCTGGTACACAAACAACAGGCAAAGAAGTAGCTTTAGTTTATTGGGGATTATGGGAACCAACTGAGGCAATGGCAGAAGTAATTTCAGATTTTGAAAAGGCAAACCCAGGAACAACTATTGAATATCGCAAACAATCTCACAAAGACTACAGAGAACGTTTACAAATAGCAGTTGCATCTGGCAATGGCCCAGATTTATTTAGATTTCATGCTTCTTGGGTGCCAATGTTAAGTGAAGAATTATCTCCTATGCCAAGTAAAGTTATGAGTGATAAAGAGTATCAAAATACTTTTTATCCTGTGGCTCATGATTTGTTGCAAAGTGATGGGCAAATTGTTGGGATTCCATTAATGTATGATGGTTTAGCCTTGTATTACAATAAAGAAATTTTAGACACAGCTGGGGTAGAGCCTCCAACTACTTGGGCTGAACTTAAGGTTACGGCCAATGAATTGACTGTTATGAATGAAAGGTTAGTGCAATTATCTGGATTTGCTCTTGGAAATGCCAGTAATACTCAGCATTTCTCTGATATTTTAGGTTTGCTGATTTTACAAAATGGAGGAGATCCATCAAAAGCAAGCACAACTCAGGTAGAAGATGCTTTTACTTTTTATACTAATTTTGTCAAAGTTGATGAAATTTGGAGCGATGATTTGCCAGATTCAACTCTAGCTTTTGCCAGAGGTGAGGCAGCAATGGTGTTTGGTTTATCTTGGAGAGCTCATGAAATTGCAGCTGCTAATCCGGATTTAGATTTTGGTATAGCTCCTTTACCTAAACTTGGTGATGATAAACTTGCCTGGGCCAGTTTTTGGGCAGAAGGGGTAAGTAGTAAAAATAAAAATCAGGATGAATCTTGGGCATTTTTAAAATATTTAAGTTCTAAAGAAGTAATGAAAAAGCTGTATTCTGCTCAAAAGAATATTCCAGGTAGATTATTTGGCGAAATTTATTCTAGAGTTGATTTAGCAGATGAACTAGCTGATGATGAATATGTTGCCCCATTTTTAGAAGATGCTCCAGTTGCGGAGTCTTGGTATTTGTCTTCATATACTCATGATAACGGGATCAATGATGATCTGATCAAATACTACGAAGATGCTGTGACTGCTATTGTCACAGGTAAAGATGTTGAAGAGTCTTTAGAAGCAGTTGACTCAGGAACTAAACAAGTATTGAGACAATATGGGGCTGGCAAGTAGAATAGCCTCATGATTTCTTTTTTAGATTATCAAATTCTATTCACACTAGCTTATACTAAGCAGTTTAATTATCCACTTTTTTCTCAAGAAATTTTTAAGAGATTAGTCTCAGCATCTTTAATTGATACCAAAAATCAAAAAACAAAGGCAAACATAACAAGTAAAAAAGTTGATCAAGCTTTAATTAAATTGTTAAAACAAAATTTACTTATAAAAGAGAATGGCATGTTTTGTTTAAAGGGTTCAAAGGCGAGTTTTGAAACTAGAGAAAAGAGAAATGGTTTTTCCGTTGAAATCAAAGAAGATATTAAAGATTTAAAGAATTTAGCAGTGAAATTTAAATGGATTAAAGCTATTGCTGTAACAGGAGCAGTGGCTATGAATAACGCTAAAGAGAACGATGATATTGATTTTTTTGTAGTGACTACAAAAAATAGGCTTTGGTTAGTTAGATTAATGTTATTGTTGGCCGCTATTTTAAAGAGAAAAAAGAAAATACCCAAAATTTCAAAATTAAAAATTAACTGTAAAGAAAAAAAGCAGCATAATTTAAAATTAGACAGCTGGGATTTTAATCTGTGGCTTGATGAAGCTAAACTAGAAATAGTTAAAGAGAGAAGGAATTTATATACCGCTTATGAAGTTTGTCAGGCAAAGTGGTTGTATGATAAAGCTGGTATTGAAAAATTTTTTTTACTAGCTAATAGCTGGGTAGAGGATTATTTGCCCAATTATTATGCAAGTTTGAGTGAGGAGATAGAAGTGAGGAGTAAGAAGTTAGGAGTAAGGAGTGATCAAATTAAAGCAAAAAAAGATAATTTAGAAAATCAAAAGTCAGTTGTTTGTTGTAGTTATCTAGATAAACTAAATTTAGTAGCTTTTCAGGTTCAAACTACGTATTTAAATAAAAAATTGGGTTTAGCCAAGGTTAATATGCAGCCTGGATTTGCTTTTTTACATTTAAGTAAAAGAAGGATTCAAATTATAAAAAAATTAGCAGCTATTCTTGAGGAACGGGGAATAAGCTTAATTTATACACAGTACTCTTCGCACCAGCTGAATTTTGTTCCAAAATTCAGGGTTCGAAGTGAAAATATGACAAAAAAAACTATTGTTTTAGCAACGGGAGTTTTTGATTTATTACATGCAGAACACATTAACTTTCTTAAGAAGGCTAAAGAAGCAGGAGATATTTTATTGGTAGGTATTGAATCTGATAAGAGGGTTAGAGAATTAAAAGGGGAGGGAAGACCATATCAGGATCAGCAACAACGTTCAGAGGGGATTAAGAAACTAGATTTTGCAGCTGCTGTTTTCATTTTGCCAGAGAATTTTGGGGAAGCTGAAGTGCAGCGTTTATTAATTGAAGAAATCAAGCCAGATGTTTTGGCAGTTTCTTCTCACACTCCTCATTTAGAAAAAAAGAAGAAGATTTTGCAAGAATTTGGTGCTAAAGTAGTAATAGTTCATCAATATAATCCAGAGACATCAACCACACAGTTATTAAATAATAGACTTGTTTAACAGCGAGCCTAACAAAAGGAGTTTTTATGAAATCCAAACTTATTTTCCTTAGCTTAATTATAGTTTCTTCTTTAACTTTGGCAGCTTGCACTGGCGGTGAAGAAGTAACTACTCCTTCTGAAAGTGGCACTGCTGTAGAGCAAAAACAAGGTGATACCACGAAAACAGGCACAATTACAGAAGTTGGTGGTAATTATTTCATTACTGAAGCTGGTGGTCAGCCTTTGCAAATTCAAAGTTACTCTGTGGATTTGTCAGCTTATGTTGATCAAACAGTGACTGTAACTGGACAATTCAGCGGTGATGAGTTGTTTGTCGGGAAAGTTGAATAAGATTAGTATAGACTTTATAAGTATTTTTGTTATTTATCTTACTTTGCTTTGTCAGAAAAGCGACTTTTTTGTCAATAGTGCTTTACAAAAAATACAACTTATTGTAAAATAAAATTATGCAAAAACGTCGTCTTTGGTCCACTTTAAAAAAAGAAATTAATAGAGATGAAATAGTAGTTATTACTGGTCCTCGTCAAGTAGGCAAAACAACAACCCTTAAATGGTTGCTTAAAGAAATACAAAGTGAAAATAAAGCCTATTTTGATTTAGAAAATTTAATAGATAGAGAGTTGTTTGAAGTAAAAGACTATAATTCTATAATAAATGAATTTCAGAATAGAGGTTTAAAAATTGATCAAAAATTATACATAGCCCTTGACGAAATACAGTTATTACCGAATTTACCAAGTGTTATTAAATATTTATACGATCACTATAAAATCAAATTTTTTCTTACAGGGTCAAGTTCTTACTATATAAAAAATCATTTTAGTGAATCAATGGCTGGGAGAAAAGTAATTTATGAAATGTTTCCATTAAGTTTTCAAGAATTTTTAGATTTTCAAGGAGTTGATTATTCTTTGTATGAGAATTCTCCTGGGATTATAAAATTTTTAGATTCAGCTTTTCAAAAATTAAACACGTATTATCAGGAATACATTGAGTATGGAGGACTGCCAAAGGTTGTTTTAACTGCTAATGTTAAGCGTAAAAGAAAATTACTTGAAGAAATATTTAGCTCTTACATTAACCTTGATGTTCAAAATTTAGCTGACTTTAAATCAATTAAAGAGTTAAGACAAGTGATTAAATTATTGGCTGCAAGAATAGGGAATAGGTTAAATGTTTCAGAAATTGCCAATATTACTGGTTTGAGTAGAACTACAGCCGATAACTATATTGAGTTTTTAGAACAAACTTATTTAATTAAAACTGTTCCAGCTTATTCACAATCTGTTGATGTTCAAGCTAGATTACAAAAAAAAGTATATTTTATTGATACTGGCATTGCTAATGTCAATGCAGATCTTTCTAGTGGTAGTAAGTTTGAAAATACTGTTCGTCATCAATTGTCTTTTTGGGATGGAAATTTAAGTTATTTCTCTAATAGAAATGGAGAGATTGATTTTATTTTGGATAATAAAAAAGAACAAGTGGCTTTTGAAGTCAAAGAAACACCAACACAAAGAGATTTCGTTACTCTGAAAAGACGGGCAAGAAGATTGGGTATTCAAAAATATAGAATAATTGGTAAAGAGCCATCTGCTAATTTTTCTGACTTTTTGTGGGGTGGATTAATTAAATAAATATTTTCTTTATGCCAAAATCTTCAATTTTATATATTTGTCAAAATTGTGGCACTAATCATCCAAAGTGGCAGGGTCAGTGTACTGGTTGTGGTGAATGGAACAGTTTAGTGGAAGAAGTAATGGAAAGTACACAAAAAAGTGGTTTCAAAGTAGGGAAGAAGCTGAGTTCAAAGGAATTGGCTAAGAAGGTAATAGATTTTTCAGAGGTGGATCTTACTAGCGACTCAGAAACGAGACTTTCTACTAACATTGGAGAGTTAGATCGTGTGTTGGGGGGTGGTTTAGTTAAAGGTTCGGTAATTTTACTGGGTGGGGAACCAGGAATTGGCAAGTCAACTTTGCTCACTCAATTAGTTTTGAAATTGTTGTTTAATAATGGAGGTGAAAAAGTAGCAAAGGTCAATAAAGACAAAAAAACAAAGAAGATCACTAAATCAACCAGGCAAAAGCCTAAAATTATTTATGCTTGCGGCGAAGAATCTCCTTCTCAAATAAGCCTTAGGATCAGGCGAATTTTAAAGAATGATCACAGTTTTTCTACACCTGGTTTCGGTAAAGATTTGCTAAAAAAATATAAGGATAGTTTGTTATTTGTGACAAGCACTGATGTGGATGAGATCACCAGCATTGTTGTCAAAGAGAAACCAACCTTATTAATTATTGATAGTATTCAAACCTTAAAAACTGATGATTTGACTGGTGCAAGCGGCTCAGTCGGTCAGGTAAGAGAGTGCAGCGATCGCCTAATTAGCGTAGTAAAACCTTTATCTATTCCTACTTTTTTAGTTGGTCATGTGACAAAAGACGGCGTGATTGCTGGACCCAAAATTCTTGAACACATGGTTGATACAGTTGTAGAGCTTTGGGGCGAAAGAACCGGCCAATTAAGGTTGGTTAGATCTTTAAAAAATCGCTTTGGAGCGACTGATGAAGTAGGTGTTTTTAAGATAGAAGAATATGGTTTGAGTGAAGTTAGTAATCCGAGTGAATTACTGTTAGAGCATCAAGATAAAGCTGTGCCGGGCAGCACGACTGTTTGTATTTTGGAAGGTACTAGGCCGTTGTTGATAGAAGTTCAGGCTTTAGTAGTTAATTCTCAGTTAGCGATGCCAAGAAGAGTAGGGCGGGGTATAGAGTTATCTAGAATTCAAGTTTTAGCTGCAGTTTTACAGAAACATTGTCATTTACCTTTAGGAAGCACAGATATTTTTTTAAATGCTGCTGGCGGATTTAAAGTTAAAGAACCAGCTGTAGATCTGGGTTTGGCTGTGGCGATTGCCAGTTCTTTAAAGAACAAAACTATTCCACAAAAAATTTTATTTATAGGTGAAATTGGTTTACTCGGGGAAATTAGAAAAGTTCCTTACTTAGATAGACGGGTAAAAGAAGCTAAACGTTTGGGTTTTAAAAGGGTGATTTCTAGAGAAACGAATAAAAGTATTACGGGAGTATTAAGAGAGTTTGGGTTGGGGTAGAGATGGGTGAAAACACTTTTTCCTAGTTTTACAAACAATTTATGTTTACAACGAAATTTTTTTAATTTTCCTTTTAAGAATCTACGTCCTTTTTCTTGCGTATCTTTCTCGACTAACTTGAATTACTTTATTTCTATTTTGATTACTACTCTTGGCTAAAGGCAGTGTATGAGAGGGGAATGGGCGAGAAGTAATATCATCAATAGTCAGTTTATTAATAATCTGGTATCTTCCCAAAGAAACTAGATCATCTTGGCTATATTTATCTCCATATTCCTTCTGAAAGACAGCACTATCGTCTGCTCCCATCACAAAACTAATAATACTACCGCAGTTACCAAAGATGGCTTTTTGGACATCCTCTGGGATTTGAGCAATATATTGATTAGCCAGCGTCAAGTTTAATCTATATTTTCTTGCCTCAGACAAGATTTTATTAAATGCTTGAGTAGCAAAGTTTTGGAACTCATCAACATAAAGGTAAAAATCTCGACGTTTTTTCTCTGGGACATTAACCCGGCTCATCGCAGCCAACTGGATTTTGGTAATTAACATCGCCCCAAGTAGAGTAGCGTTATCTTCACCTAATCTGCCTTGAGAAAGATTGGCAATTAAGATTTTGCCATCACGCATCAGATCTTCAATACTAAAAGAACTAGTTGGAGCATTAACTACATTCCTGACCATTGGTGAGGATACAAATTGTCCAACTTTATTTAAAATAGGTGCGATTGCCTCTGTACGAAGTCTATCTGGCATCCTATTAAACTCATCAACCCAGAAGCTTCTTAAGATAGGATCATCTAGATTTTTTACAATTCTGTCTCTAAATTTCTTATTAGTTAATAGATCTAATACATCAGATAATCTAGATTGTTCACTTTTTAAGAGCGTTAATAATGAGTTTCTTAAGATATATTCTAATCTCGGACCCCAAGAGTAGGAATAAAGTTTTTGAAAAATAGAAACAATGCCTGAAGCAATTAACTCCCTGTGAACAACATTTTTACCCTCAAATAAATTAATTTGCACAGTTTTTTCTACGTCAGCTGGATTAAAGTAAACTACATCATTAATTCTTCTAGAAGGAATATAATCTAAAAGAGTTTCTACCAAATCTCCATGAGGGTCAATTACACATAAACCTTCATCATTTTTAAGATCATTAATGGCCATATTAGCCAAGAGAGTAGATTTACCTGTACCCGTTTTACCAATGGCATACATATGTCTTCTGCGATCAGTTCTTTTAACACCATATTTAACTTTTTTGTTTTTGAAAATTGTTTCAGCGAAAACATTGATTTCTTTTTTTAATTTTTTATCTGTGTCTCGAGTGACAATTGGCAAGTTCTCTGGTGGTTCACCTAACAAATTTTTGCCCCAGGCAATATTTGTAATTACAGATAACTTCTCATTAGGCAAGTGATAGAGAGTGGCTAATTCTTCCATAGAAAGGAAAGCTCTTTGACATCTAGAAAATGAACGTTTTTTAATTGTCTCAAGGAAATGATTTTTGAATAAATAATTCTTACGTAAAACTAAAGAATTACTTTCACTCTGGGAAATAGAGTTAAAAGCTGTGGCAATAGTCTCGAGTAAAAGATCACTTCTCTCTGGAGAGCTACTATTAACTAAAATTTTAATAGCAGTTCGCAGGCAGGCACTTTGTAATTTTTTTTCAATTAAAGCCTTTTGAGGGCTAGGAGTGGTTGGAGTTTCAGTTTCTGGATTTTTCGAGGAAGCCATTTGTGCACGAACAGAACTTTTCCAGAGAGACCAAGCATCAGAAACAACAAATTGAATTAGAATTTGGTCATCAGCATTTGACTTAGAGAGAGTAGAAAGTAAAGTAACTAAAGGATCTACATCTTGGAAGTCTAGGTAGGTTTTAAGAGGAAATTGTTGTGCTTTGCTAAGCTCCAATTTTCCTGCTGCTAAATGGCTAGGTGGTAAAGCATACTCTGGTTGAGTAACTTGATTGGCTTCTTTTTTATGATAATGAGAATAAAGAATTGTATTCAAAGGATCATGCTCCAAGGGAGTGATTAATGCTTCTGGGTAGCTAGCAGAAATTACACCTTTTATATACTCGAGTAATCTATTAGGAGCAAAGCAAGTGAAAAAAATAGTTTGGTTCTGGACTAAGAGTTCAAAACTTAAGTGTTCATCATAACCCCAAATTTTGTCAAAAAAGTTGTTTCTTAGTTTTGGGAGTGTCGAGAATAGCTGAACTGCTGTTTCTGGTGTGTGCTGAGCATCACGACCGGTTCTAATTTCTAAAATAGTGTGTTTGGCAGCAATAGACATTATTTATTTTAGGTTGATTTTTGACTACTAATCACTTCTCACTTCTTACTAAATAACTAATTATTAGTATAGCATTTTCATCTTGAAGTGGTGCAGAGGGAAGCTAAATAGAAAAGTAATAGTGTGAATGTTATTCACAGCTTTGCATTTGTTTTTGAGTTGGTGTGGAAAAAATATGGTTTTTTGTCTTTAATTTTAGCTTAAAAAAGAATATAGGACATATTAAAAACACATCGAGAAAAGGTTATAGGTTGACAAAAAAACCCCACTTAGTTATACTCAAAAATACTAGAGATCTTTAATTAAAAACATACGCAGTATCTTTTGCACCAGCTAAATTTTCGTTAAGAAGAAAATTTAGGGTCCAAAATAGCTCTGCATTTTCGTACCAACTGCTTTTTCTGAGAAGAAAAAGACAGGGTCCATAATAAAAAAAATCCACCGTGACTCGTAGGTTTTCGGGCAGGAAACTACGAATTAGGTGGATTTTCGAGCATTGTTACCGCTGAATTACGAATAAATCACAAATAACAATGCAATTAGAATCTTAGAGATTCAAGTAATAACTAAGATATCAATAAACCAATTGTGTGTAAATCGGATCTTTATAGGACATTTCGGGTCTTTGAGGATCAAATCACTAGGGGTTTTTATTGGAAGTTCGTTGGTTGGTTGGGCAGGCTACCAACGGGCTTCCAATAAAGACCCTTTTTTATAGCTTAGAATCGCCAAAAAAGGTAAAAAAACTTTCTTTTTATCTTTTTAATTGTTTTTTAGTAATTGTTCAGTAATTGTATGGATATTTTTAGTGTTTTTTTTGTATTTCCCCTAAAAAAATAAATTTTCTTCCAGACTACGAAATCTTATATTATTGCTTTTTTGATTATTATAAGATATAATTTGCAAAGTCTTATAGATAAAAATATATGAATGTAAGTATTAATTTATCTCCAGCTTTTTTAAGAATAAATCTCTATAAAGTGAGATTTGTTTTGGTGGGTAAGTCGAATTTACCAGAAGTAAATCAAGTAGCTGAGAGTGTGAAGTTTACTGGAAGTCAAGATGAAGGAAGTGAATTGAAAAGCAAGAGAAGGTATCCTAGGGTAAAAAAAACCACTTTTTATAAAAAAGCCACTCAATTAGTTTTAAGTTTATTAATAGCCTTTTCATTTTTAATGGCTGGTGTTTATTTTGGGCCGAAATTATTTTATCAGGTTGTTTCTCCTCAAGTTAAACAAATTGATGCTAGTGAAGAGGGCAGCCCAATTGGTGGAGATTTTAATAAAGGCATAGAGGAAGAAGTAGAAGCAAAAGAAAATAAATATGTTCCTCCTCACAACCCAAATTTACCAGAAGGAACTTGGTTAATTATTCCAAGAATTAGCATTAGAACTCAAATGGAATTAAATAAAAAATCAGATGAAGCTTTAGAAACAGGTTTATGGTTAGTTCCAGACTACGGTATGCCTGGTGATGCGGGAATGCCGATGATTGTGGCAGGGCACAGATATGGTTGGGACTGGTGGTGGCAGGATGATTACTGGCGCTATCATTCTTTTTATTTATTAACTCAGTTAGAACCTGGAGATACTGTAGAAGCAATTCATGATCAAAGAAAATGGGTTTATGAAATTTATGCTGGAGAAGAAGGGACAGAAATTAGTGATTATAATGCAGATTTAATTCTTTATACCTGTAAATTTTTAAATTCTCCTATCAGACATTTTAGGTATGCTAGATTGATAGATCCAACAAAAAATACTCAGGAATAAGCCTGTTCTATTGACTTTTTTAGACTTTATTGTAATAATATCAGCATTCTTCAAAGGAATTTCATCTTGATTTTATAAATGTTCGCTGAACTCATGTTTAAAAAAATTCAATTTAATTATTTATTATTACGGACCCTGATTTTTTCTTAAAAAAAATCAGCAGGTACGCAAGATACTGCGTATATGTAACCTAAACGTTATTTAAAAAGGATTGTTATGCCAGAAAAGACAACATCTTCTACCAAATCTAGTGCTTCAGCAGCTGCTTTAGTTGGAGATCCAAAAACTAGTGAAAAAAAGGACAAACGTGTAAAGCCTACTGAAGGTAAAACTACTGAAAAATTTTCTACAAGGAGTACTACAAGGTCTACTACAGCTAGATCTACTGTTCGTAGAAGCCACACCATGAACAATGGGAATGGTAGATCTTTAACCAGAAGAACACCTAGAAGAATTAGTAACAAAATTCCTGATGCTGATTTACCAACAGAAACAATTACTGGTTTCTTAGATACCTCCAGAGATGGTCATGGTGTACTTAGAGCTAGTTTTTCAGAAGATGAAAAAGATGCTTATATCTCAACCTCTCAGATTAGACGTTTTTATCTTAGACCAGGAGATATGGTTGAAGGCCCAGCTCGTAAACCTAAAGAAGGAGAACGTTATTGGGGTTTATTAAAAGTAGAAAAAATTAATGGTATACCTGCAGAAGAGTTAGCTGCCAAAAACAGAACTAAGTTTAAGAGCTTAACTCCAGTTTATCCAGATTCTCAAATCAAGTTAGAAACAGGCAAAGAACCTCTAGATATGAGAATTATTGATATGGTGGCTCCAATTGGTAAGGGTCAAAGAAGTTTGCTCGTTTCTCCACCAAAGGCTGGTAAAACTTCCATACTCAAGAATATTGCTACAGGTGTAGCTAAAAATCATCCAGAAATTCATTTAATGGCTGTTCTAGTTGGCGAAAGACCTGAAGAAGTGACAGATATTAAACGTCATATTAAAGAAATTACTGATGGTAAAGGTGAAACAGCTGCTAGTAACTTTGATGAATCTGCTCAAGATCAATGCCGAGTAGCTGAGCTTGCTCTAGAGAGAGCCAAGCGTTTAGTTGAAAACGGTCAAGATGTCTTAATTGTTTTAGATTCTATTACTAGATTAGCTCGAGCTTACAACTTAGCTATGCCTACATCTGGTAGAACTTTATCTGGTGGTTTTGATCCAGCCGCTTTATTTCCACCAAAGAGATTCTTTGGTGCAGCTAGAAACTTCGAAACTAAGGGCTCTCTGACTATTGTTGGTACAGCTTTAGTTGAGACTGGTTCTAGAATGGATGACTTAATTTATGAAGAATTTAAGGGTACTGGTAACCAAGAAGTCCATTTAGATAGAAAATTAGCAGAAAGAAGAGTTTATCCTGCTATTGATGTACAAAGATCTGGGACTAGAAGAGATGACCTCTTAATTGATGGGGTAACTTATCAAGCTGTCATTACACTTCACAGAATGCTAGATACTTTTAAAGGTGATGAAAGAACTATGACCATGATTAGTCAGCTCAAGAAAACTAAGTCTAATAAAGAGTTTCTTGCTGGACTAAAAGTAGGGTAAAATATACTTACTCATCATGTCACGTATTACAGTTCGTTTTAAGATTCCCACTATCTTTAGAGATATTGCTGACTATTCTAAGTTTCTGCGTTTCTATACTAGAAATAGAGGTTATCAATGGTTTTCTCGTTTTGAATTTGGTAAAGACATCATGGTTGATGTTTTGTATAAAAAGAGAGGACGTTACGCTAGACCTTTTTTGCACTTAGGGACAATTTCTTTAGGCTTTTTATTAGTAGCTTTCGGCCCTTTAGTTTTAACTAAAACTGAAGAAGAGAAGTATGGTGCGACTTCATCCCCAGTATTATCTACAGCTACTGCTTATGCACCAGATTTTTACACGCTCCAGGCAGAAGAAGTGCGTCAGTACCGAGGTGGTGATGACATTGTCCACATTATTAGAGAAGGTGAAACGCTTTCCACCATCGGAGAAAGATATGGGTTGGGTGTGGAAACAATTATGTGGGCTAATGATTTAACAGAGAAAAGTAAAATTAAATCAGGCCAGGAGTTAAAGATTTTACCAATTGATGGAGTTAAACATAAGGTTACCAGAGGTGAAACTATTTATTCAATTGCCAAAAAATATGGTTTAGATAATTCCCAAGCTCAGGTGATTGTTGACTATCCATTTAATGAATTTTTAAATGATGAAACTTTTGAATTAGTGGCTGGTCAAGAATTAATGATTCCAGATGGGGTGATGCCAGCGAAGAAAGCCGGTACCAAGCTAGCTCGAGTTGCTAAGATTCTTACTCCAGATGCAGGCAGTGTTACTGCTACTGGTAATTTTGTTTGGCCAGCTTCCGGAGGAATTACTCAGGGTTACCGTTTTTACCACAAGGCTATTGATATCTCCAGTAGAGGTGGTGGCCCAATTTTAGCAGCAGATAGCGGCGTGGTGACTGTTTCTGGTTGGCCAGATGGTTATGGCTACGGTAATAGGGTCATTATTGATCATGGTAATGGTTTTGTAACTTTGTATGCTCACTTAAGCTCTGTTCAAGTTAAGGCTGGTCAAAGGGTTAATAGAGGAGATGTGGTTGGCCAGATGGGGAGCACCGGTCGTTCTACAGGGGTTCACTTGCATTTCGAGATTAGGCATGGTGGAGTTTTGATGAATCCGTTAACTTATTTACAGTAGTATTTGGTATTGGTATCTAGTATTTGGTATCTAGTATTTAGTATCTAGTATTTGGTATCTAGTATTTGGTATATGAGGGTGGTTTTGAAATTATGTGGCTGTTGTCAGAGTTAGCTGTTATGCTCAATTAATGCCGAATAAAATTAAATCTTTTACAGATCTTATTTCTTGGCAGCAAGCTCATCAGTTAGTGTTAGTGATTTACGAACATACTAAATTTTTTCCAAAAAGAGAAAATTATTCATTAACAGATCAAATAAGAAGAGCTTCATTAACTGAAATACAAAATCAGTTATTAATTGCAAAAGATTTAACTTATTTGAAAAAAAGTGATTTTGAGTCAATTGCAAATCAATCTATTAAAGTTCATAAACTTATTAACGGTTTAATCAAAAGTTTGCGTAGTAAACGAACTTAGAAAACGTTAATAGTTTTTTCTTACCAATTGGTGTTTGCAACTTAAAGAAATCAATATACCATATACTGGATACTAATTTAAACACTATGATTGATTTAGTTAAATTAACTTTAATTGCTGGTAATGGTGGTCACGGCCGAGTGTCTTTCCGTAGAGAAAAATATGTCCCTAAGGGTGGTCCTGATGGAGGCAATGGTGGTGATGGTGGCAGTATTATTTTGAGAGGTAATAAAGGTTTAAATACTCTTAAACAGTTTTCTCATGCTAAAAAAATGAAGGCTGAAGATGGGGAATTTGGTGGTGGAAGAAAAAAATGGGGTCCCAAAGGTGAAGATATAGTGATTGAAGTGCCGATTGGAACTGTAGTTTGGTTACTTGATGAAAATGAAATTTCCCTTAGAAGAAGAAAGCGAATTGGTCTGGAACATATTTTTAAACGGGCTGATGTAAGATTTGAAAAATATTATCTAGAAAAAGAAGGTCAAAGAATTCCTGAGAGAGAAGAAGATAAATTATCTAAGGAAATGGATGGTGAAACTAATTTTGATCAAGATGTTTCTGAGACAAAGAAAGCCAAACAAGCTTTGATGAAAATGAAGAAAGAAAAATTGATTGAGGTTGAAAAAGATGGTCAGGAAATTGTTTTGTGCCAAGGAGGCTTTAGCGGCAGAGGTAATGACACTTATAAAAGTTCTGTTAATCAAGTGCCCTTGGAAGCTGACTATGGCACATTTGGTGAAATTAAAGAGGTTATTTTTGAGTTAAGATTATTAGCCGATGTCGGCTTAGTTGGTTTCCCCAATGCTGGTAAAAGCACTCTACTCAGTAAAGTGACCAAAGCTCATCCTAAGATCGCTAATTATCCATTCACAACCATTGAGCCGAATTTAGGCATCATGGACGTTGGCATTAGAGATAAAAAAGTAAAAGAAGAAGATGTTAGTGCTAAAACATCTTTAATAATGGCAGATCTTCCTGGATTGATTGAAGGGGCGAGTGAAGGCAAGGGGCTTGGACATGACTTTTTGCGTCACGTAGAGCACTGTAGTGTTTTACTTTATGTTTTATATTTAGATGAAAATGTTGTTTTTGATGAAAGCCTTAGTAACGGTGAAAAGGCAAAAATAGTTTGGAAGCAGTATCAAGATTTGAAAAAAGAGTTAGAACAGTATGAAGAAGAGAAAAAGAAGTGGATGGAAGACAGTGATGATAAATTGAGTGATTTGTTATCTAAGCCATATGTTTTGAGTTTGAATAAAATAGATATATATACAAAAGAACTGATTGATGCAATTTCAAAGCTTTTTACTAAGAAAGATGAGTATTTGATGTCTTTTAGTGGTGTAACTGGAGAAGGCTTAGATGAATTAAAGAAAAAATTGTTTGAAGTGGTAGAGAAGTAAATAGGGGGTAAGAGACGGAAGAGGCGGTTTGAAAAATTCTACAGTTGGTGTCAGAATCGGCTTTTATAATTGTAGTTAGTGCAGAAGCTTGTTTATATTTCAAATCCGTTTAAATTTTCACCTAAACAGCTAAAGTCTTTAGCTGAAATTGCTAATGATGTTGCTCAAATATTTTTGGCAACTTGGGTTATCGGTCCGGTTGTTACAAGAAACTTTAATGGGCTTTTAGGTGTTTTTGGCTTAATATTGTCTTTTGTAGGTTGGTATGTTAATTTGAGTTTAATGAGGAGGCTTGAATTATGAACTTAAATCAACTTGATCCAATGATCTGGCCATATTTATCTGGTTTTTTTATTCTTGGTTTTATTTATATCTCCGCTCACTTTTCCTTTAAAAATTTAGAGGAAGAGAAAAAGAGAAAAAAACAGCAGCAAGCTAAGAGTAAGAATTGAGATCTCCAATTTTGTTTATCATCAAGTTTGTTTTTTTGTAATCTTTACTTCGGTTATTTTAGCTCTGTGCAAGCCTTGTTAAATGAAGAGTTTACGGTTCGCCTGAAGTAGGGCCATAGTAGACGGCAGAGCTGGCGTTGTAAAGGTTTTTGACTTGAACTAAGGTAAGTGGATACTCGAATATTTGGACTTCATCCATGTCTCCAATGTAATAATCTGGATATCCTGTGGCGATATGTTGTCGAATCCCAAAGTCTCTAATTCGAAAATCTGCTGTATCAGTGTTAGCTCCAGCAGAAGCATGTAAATCTCCATCAACATATAGATAGGAAGCTGAACTACCGAAGACAAGTACTAAATGATGCCATTGACTATCTGTAACATCATATAAAGTTGTATAGTTTCCATTCCAGATATTATTGGTATCAGATTCAATATGAATTCTACTGCCATTATTATCAACCTCGAGTTGTTGCTGCTGTATTGGCTCTAACCCAAGCACTGACAGTCATGGCTCCGGTGTGGGTGACATCTGAGCCAGTGCCTGTGCTGACATAGTCATTGCTAGCATCTCCAGCAAAATATAAACATTTACCACTGACACACATATCTTCACTTTGCCAGTGTCCACCACCAGTGATGGTGCCATTATCTGTAGTACCACCAGCTGTGTCATAAGCAGTAGTGCCATAGCCTTCATCAAAATTCCAGTAGCCAGCTGGGCCAGGGGAGACTTCTTCAGTGCCTGGTGAGCTGACAGTTGGCTCTGTGGCAGCAACTTTGACAGGTCCTTGCCATTCACTCGCATTATCTTCGCTTCTACTTGTTTGATAAATATATTTTCCTTTCCAAGTTAAACCTGATACATCAGCAAGAGTATGTCCAGATGCATCCCAAAATGTTACTATTTGAGGATTACTCCAGTCGCTAATATCTATCACATAGATACGATTACCATTATCTCCATATGATCCAGAAGTGCCAGCAAAAAGATAGCCAAATGCATAAGTTAAACCTTGTCCTCCCCAGTCAAAACCAGTTAGGGTGTCCATGTTAATAGAAGAACTAGCATTATCTGAGATTTGATTTCTTTGAATTAGGCCATTCCTATGGTTGGTATAAACATAAGTTGAGTCAGTTCCACAATCTATGGGTTGGTTCCCAACAGATTGATCCATGGGTGAAGTTTCTGTGAAGCTGGTAGTAAAAGTTGACCATTGTTTGTTAGTCCAATCAATGCCATAAAATCTATCGTTTTTATCGTCATAACAAAGGCCAGTATAAAGATCTAGGCCTGCATATTGTTGTTGATAAACCCAGCTAGAATTAAATCTATTCACATATGTAGATTGAGATATATAAAAATTAGTGTCTCTATCTGATGAAGCACCATGGTTCATAGCAATATTTGCATCAGAGAATAATTGAGAAAATGTTCCTAGATATGATATATCAATTGTTGCATCTCGATTTGAAGTAGAGTTTACACTTGAGTTGCCATAGTAAAGATAAAGAGTGGAGGTAGAAGTAGGAATTGAATCTACTTTAACCCAATATCTTGTTTCTGCTGCGTCACAAGCTGTACTCTGGAGATGAGGTAATAACTTTCCATTATTATTAGTAAATCTTACATCATCACAATCAGATTGCATCTTTCCACTAGAAATAAGACTAGCAGTATCAACTGTAACTAAAACTTGAAAATCAGTTTGTACTGAACCACCATTAGTAATAGTGATAGGTTTTCGATGCATCCAACCATCATTAAACCAAGCAGCTTCACTAGGCTTGGCTTGCTGAGATTTGTAAACAGATAAAATCACCAGCATGAATAAAACTATCGTAATAACAGTTAAGACTTTTTTCCTGTATTTTTTGTAGAAGAGCAGCGGAGGTGACGAGGCAAATACAAACAAAATTTTTAATAGCAACTGACCAGCTCGTGTTTTTTTTAGTTTAAAACCGGTTTTTGCTAATTTAACTTTCCAAGAACGGGGAATTTTTTTCCAAATAGCAGCCAATAAAGTAATGATTTTAAAGAAAACTGCCTTAAGTAAATTAAAGAAAACAATAAATATTTTTTGGCCAGTTGTTAAGGACTTCAAACCTAACTTAAAAATTTTATAGTTGCTAAGTTTAATACCAAATTTTTTTAGGACAGTTTGTATTTTGGTCCAAGCAGTTCTTGCACTAGTCCATTTTATCCACAATTTAGATAAACTAAAGTTTATCTTACTTGGCTTTTTATTAATAGAAGTTTGTGATTTTTTGTAAACACGGATGGCCATTACTTCTAATATAGCTTATCTGGTGGGGGAGGTTCAATTACAGTTAGTGTCAGCTCGAGGACGTAAATAAATTTTACAATTATCGTCAGTATTAATTTTTATACTTAATTAAGTAACTTATTTTTTATAGATGAACAAACTAATCAGCATAATTGACTTTAATGAAATTCAGTCTATACTGAATTCCAGTATGAAGGCAATTAAATTTATTAAATCATTTAGTAAAGGGCAAATTACAATTCCCAAGGAAATTAGAGAAGAATTGGCTATAGGTGATGATTTCTGGCTGAGAATATATGTTAGTCAGGGAAAAATTGTTGCTGAGCCTGTTGAAAAAAAGAAAGACCTACCCCATTATGTTGAAAATCTTTTGAATTTGGATACATCTTGGTTTTCTCAAAAAGATGATCAAAATTATCAAAAAAACAGAATTCAATTAGCTAAAAGATTAGAAAGGAATGATCAGTGAGCAAAGTTTTGTTAGATACTTGTGTAATCATTGATTTTTTGAGAATAAAAGATAAAAAAAACTCGACTTTGTTTAAATTAGCTAACCAAGAAAATGACTTAGCAATTTCTTTAATTAGTCATACAGAGCTGTATGCTGGTAAAAGTGTATGGACAAATCAATCAGCGCAAGATTCTTTGAAAACTATCTTGTCAGGAATAGAAGTTATTAACTTCAATCAAAAAATTTCTAGACTAGCAGGGAAGTTACGAGCCAGAAATGGCATTGATTTAATAGATGCAATTATTGCAGCAACGGCTATTAATTATCAATTACCATTAGCGACTTTGAATAACAAGCATTTCTCAGGGATTACTGGTTTAGATTTAGCTGATTATTAGATTTTTTTGGTAATGAATTTTTTAGTCTGAAGCGACAAATCTATTATTCCCAAAATTACTCCACTGGCTGTTCATCTTCATCCACCATTTCTTCTTCACCTACTGCTTCTATTGCTGGCTCTAAATCAATATCTTCTAAAGATTCATCAACCATCGGAGCTTCTACAACATCAGCTTCTCCAGCTCGTTCGACATTTTGTTCAGTAATAGATTGTAACTGTGAACCAAGTGGAGAGGTTTCTTCTTGAATTTCACCCATTCCTGTTTTTAACTTTCCAGATTCACTAGCTTCTTTGATTTTTTCTGTAACTTCTTCTAAGTTTTCTGTCACCACAGTATAATTTTCTGATTCTGGGGGTAACAGACTTTGAGCGGCTTGCCAAGCTTTTTGAGCTTGCTCAATTTGATTATTAGCATATAAAGCTCTACCAAGTTGGTAATAAGCAATTGGTAAATCTGGCTTTAACTCAACAGCTTGATTATAGAAATTAGCAGCTTGACCATATTGCTTGGCATTAAAGAATAAACTGCCTAGTTCAACTCTCAAAAGCGGATTAGCCGGATCATTTTGAATAGCACTGACATAAGCATCAATTGTATATTGAGTAGCTGTTTCATCACTGTTAATTAAATTTTGATAGATTTGAGCTAAAACCAACCAGTTTTGACTGTTGTTTTGATCTAAAGCAATTGCATCTTGGGCATCTCTAATAGCTTGGCTGACTAATTGAGAAACTTGTTTTTGTTCTTCTTCAGTAATATCGCTTTTATTTGATAAGGCGATAGCAATGTCTAAGTTAGTTAAAGCATATTCTCTTCTAGTTGAGTCAAGGTAAGGGTTCAAAGATACAGCCTGCATTTGATGGTTATATGCAGTTACCACGTCATTAGCAACGAATGCTTTAGCAGCTAAGTAAAGTTGATGAAAACTGAGATAAGCTTTAGCTGTAAAGAAAGTTAGGATTAATAATCCAACTAATAGGGCACTGTTAATGATATTGAGTAACCAGTTGCTTGTCTTAGTAACTTGTTGGCCGGTTTCTGTAGTCCCAATCATGATAGAAGTAGTAATCTGTCCAAATTTAATCACAGGCATTTTATTTCTTAAACTAGCAGCCCAAAAAGCGAGTGCAGCAGCCTGAATACCGAGTACCAGTACGTTGGTAGGTAGTAATAGTTGCAAAAGGAAAGCAGCAAATATGACCCAAGCAACTGGTGATTTTGTTGCACTTTTACTGAAGATGGCCTTTTTGGTAAATTGATAGGCTAGTAAAAACCAAGTTGCTAGGCCCATGAAGCCTGAGGTTACTAATAATGTTAATGGTAAGTTAGTTCCAGAACTGAAATTAAATTGCCAATATTCTTGACCATTAGTCCAAAGAGGTCTAAATTTACTGTACATATTAGAATAAGATTCAGTCCCTTGGCCAATTAAAGCAGCTCTAGGTTCACGAATACTGTCAAGAGCAACAGACCAGCTAGCAGCAAGTGGTGGTAAAGTAATATCAGCAATTTTGCCAGGTAGCATTGACCAAATATATAAACAAAGCCCAAAAAGTAAAATAGGAACAGAGATCAAATTAATAGTAGAAATGAATTTTTTCTTAGTAATTTGAGCAAAATTTCCCACCAGAGCTAGAATCATTATTTGAGCAGCCACAAATGAAGAACCTGCCAAATTAAAAAGTAAGTCATCTGGCAAATTAAAATCAGTTAAAGAATTAATCAGTTTGGAAGGACCAAAACCAACTAATTGCAACAAGCTTGATACAGCCAAGATAGCTCCGGCAATAGATAGAGCTTCAATAAAATAATTTTTTTTCGTCTTAATTAAGGAAGCCCCTAAAGTAGCAATTAAAACTACGGCTAAGTAAATACCTCCCATACCAATGAGAGATTTGACAGGGTATGAGTTGCTGAAAAATACAGTTGCTAAAGTAGATAAACCAAATAAGAATAATGGACCAATCACAGGAGAAGCAACCATTTCCCAAGATTGTTTTTTAAATGATCTAATAACGAAAACAAACATTAAAATAATCGCTACTAAAGTAAAGTAAAAACTTTTTGTTTGAGAAACAAAGTTGTTTGTTAGAGGAATCACTAGAATAGGTAATAAAGCAACCACCGATAAAACTAAAAGATTGCTAATTTTATTTAAACTTGAGTTAGGCGTATTGTTTTTCATATTGTTGGTATTTAGTATTTAGTATTTGGTATTTAGTATAAAGTATCAAGTGTTAAATTTATAATTTTTATCAACTGTTGTTTTAACTGTTCTTTTCGAGAAAGATAAGCTTAAGATTATCTAAAGCGAGGTGGCTAATTAACTAACCACCAATTGAACTCTAAGTCAGTTGTGAGTGGTGTGTTAAAGCCAACCACGAATAAACCTTCTACTTCAGCGGTGTCTGGATCATCTGAGTTTTGTTGTTTAATGTATAAAGTTTGGTCATCAGTTGAACCCAAAGGGGTCACATAAATTAAAGTGTTTTCAGTCACATGAGTAGAGTTAATCACAATATCTGTTTTACTAGCTGCAATTTTGGCTTTGCCAGAAGTTTTATTGATATTAATTTCGGCAGAATCAGTAGCAGTTTGATCTTCACTCTCAATGCTCAGAGCTTTGAATGTAGCTCGGCCATCAGCGGAAATAGTTGCCACCGGAGTACCCAGTTCATCAATAATTTGGAACTCAGATTTCTTAATTTCAGCAGAATCAGTGGCCACACCAGCTACTTGTACTTGGATAGGATTTTCAAAATTAGTTGGTTTAATTAAATCTGTTAATAATGATTCTGTTTTTGTTGTGCCGGCAACTTGCAGATCTCCATTAATAGTGACTTGGCCAGTTTCATCCAAAATCATGAGGTTAGCCATAATAGAAACATTGCCAGTTCCTCCAGGTTGAATCTGAATGCTTGAATTAGAAGCTAATGAAAGAGTAGACGCGGCAGTAAAGGCTAAGCTAGAGTTAGATTGGATCGCCCCGCCTCCGATTTTAATGTCATTGCCTACTAATATATAGTTACCTACGCCTAACGCATCAGCAACGTAACCGCTGCCATTAACCTCAAAGTATTTGTTAATGTAAGCAGCAGATGGATTAATGACGACATCATCAGTTTCTAGGCTAAGGTCAGCTAGAGTTTGTTGAAGCTCTGCAGAGCTAGTAGCGTTATAGCCAGCGCTATCTATTGCAGCAATGACGTCACTGGTGTCAGCAAGATCATTTTCTCCAAGTAATTGATTGAGTAGAGAAGGTTGCTGGAAGGCATCAGCTACTTTTTCTTCAAAACCAGCAATGTTTTCTGCATATAAAGTACCGCTAATAGTCGCATCCATTAATAGAGCTGTTTGAGCAGTCACTGTTTCTAATTGAGCGAGCTTGGATTCTAAATATTCCATACGGCTAGATTTGAATTCACTATGGCCAGTGTTATCAATCAAAGCTACGATTTCACCACTGGCACTGGCAATTTCAAGCTTTTCAGTTTCAATTTTTAAAGAATTAAGTTGTTCAATATTAGCAGTTTGGGCAATTAATTCACCGAGTTGAGTTTTTCCTGAGATGCTGGCATTTTGGGCAATTAAATTACCCAATTGACTTTCATCTGAGACAATAAGGTTTTGGGTCTCTGTATTAAGGCTGATAATGTTTGTACTTTCAATTAACTCTGAATTTAAATTAGTTATTTCAGCCTGAGTAGAGGAGAGTGAGTCAGCAATTAATTCTTTAGTTTCAATTAGGCCGGCTTGAATTCTGGCACTAATTACTTCTGCGAAAGCTCCAATATGAGTGACAATAGAATTGTCAATGGTTTGGGTGATTTGATAATCTCCATTTGTGTCTTGATCGATTATTAGATTGCCAGAATTATCAAAAGTAGGATTGTTTAAAGCTAATTGCTTGATTTGACTTTGTTGTTCCTGTACAGCATTGACTAGAGGAACGGTAAAGGTAGCGTATGAAAGAGAGTATTTATCTGTTTCATTGGCAGGTTTTAGTAATCCACTAAAATTCGCTGCTTGTTGATCAAGGATGGCTTCTACTTCTTGAGCAATAAAACCATCGTAGATAATACCTTCATGACCTTCTTTCATTTCAAAGTTTACAGGTCGTAGTTTCATAATAAAATCAAGACCGAGATCATTGTCTGTGATATTTTTTTTGATTCTCTCATCAGAAGGGTTAGACCAAACCACTTGTCCACTAATTTCGGTAACACTGGTATTGCCAATGCGGACATAGTCGGTAGCAGTGACTAAAGCGTTATAGCCCAAGGCCGTGGCGTTGCTGTAGTTAGTACCACTAAGATTTGCTGCATTGCCAATGATTGTGTTATTAGTGCCAGTTAGATTAAGCATTCCAGCAGAGTGTCCATAGAAGCTATTTCCGTCACCAGTAGAGATAAATCCAGCAGCATAGCCAGAGAAGGTGTTGTCGTTACCAGTAGAGTTAAATCCAGCCTTGCTACCATAAAAGCTGTTCTCATCACCACTAACGTTAGTATATCCAGCAACATAGCCAGAGAAGGTGTTGTCGTTACCAGTTGTATTACTATATCCAGGTCCGCTGCCAGAAAAGGTGTTCTCAAAGCCAGAAGTGTTTGAATAGCCAACTAGGTAACCAAGAAAAGTATTATTATCACCAGTAGAACTATTACCGTCAGAGTTTGTACCTATGTAGGTAGAGTAGTTGGGGTCATCAAACCAAATAAGATCTGCGACTTGGATGGTATTGGTGGGGGCGGTGGTACCTATTCCTACTCTGCCATCATTAGTAATTCTCATTTTTTCCGTTGGAGCAGAAAGATCATTATTAGTATAGAATGCTAAGCCATGCTCAGTGTTATATGTGTTCTCATTGACATCATAAATAGCTGCCCCAATTGCCGGATATACCCCCGTTGATTCAGAAGAATAAAACTCTATTCCGCCTCTTATCTCACCACGTGTAGCTGTTCCAGATCCATAATCAGTAACAGTATCTGTAATTCGCAGTGTTGGAATACGTGTGTTCGCATCTTGAGGAGCGTTAAATCGCCCTGCTGCTCCTGCGATATCAAGACCTTTTGATCTTGCTGCAAAAGCTGGATTTACAGTGCCTATCCCTACGTTGCCAGATGATTGACCAAGTAAAACATTGCCATTAGTTGCAATCTCAATTGCTACGTTAATATTTCCGTTATCTGACTCTCTATGAATTAATTGAATTTTTCCTCTAGTAGTTGCATCTGGTCCATTTGATAATATATTTGTGCTACCAGAACTATAATAAAAAACTCCATAACTACCAATTCCACCTCCAGTTGTTGCTGTAGTTCTAATACCTCCATTAACATGAAGATTATCATCAGGACTCGTAGTACCTATTCCTACGTTGCCAGAAGAGTCTATGCGCATTGCCTCAATGGCTGTGGCTATCCCGTTTCCAATCGCAAAAACTATTTCATCTCTTGAAGATATTGCAAGATTAAATTTAGTATCACTAGCTGTTTGATATCCATATATCCCAGTTGCTACCAATGATCCATCGCTAGGCCGAGTAAACAAAAGGCCAGACCCTAAATCGTCAACATCTACTATGCTTGAGCTAGCGATAGAATTAATTAGTATAGATTTGTTTGCAGCTGTTTGAACTTCAATTACTCCACCAGGACTCGCTGTCCCAATCCCTACATTACCAGAAGTCCCTTGAATAAATATTGCCGTAGTGTCAGCACCCCCATCATTAACATTAATATAAATATCTTGATCTTGAGTTACGTTTTTAAAATAAACATCATCACTAGATATTGTTAATTGTAAATCACTACCATCACCAATATAAATACCACCATCGAATCTAACATCAAGCGGAGCAGATGGATTTACTATCCCAATACCAACTCTTTGAGCACCTGTTGCAGTTAAAGTAGGAACATGTGCTTTAGCAGCCGTACCAATCCAAAATTCAAGACTATTGGCATTATCTATTCCATTATCGTAGGAAGAAGAAACTTGATTATAAAAAGTTGAATCAGATGAACTTGCAAATCTTAAATGTTCACTTAAACTGCTATTTACAAGAGTCATTCTTGTAAAAGTTGGGGTATCTGTAGTTTGGACATCTTGATTCATGGCATAGAGTTCATAGTCACCTTGACCCGTATTAAGAGTAGTAGCATCAATACCACCATTAACATCAAGTGTGTTGGCAGGGACGGTTGAACCAATTCCAACATTACCAGTGGCATCAACAGCCAGGGCTTCAGTAGCACCAGCTCTGACTCTGAGTGGAAGGACAGTTGCTGAGGTACCAGTTTGGATATTAAGTAAAGAACCAGTGCCATTAGCAGACTCATCAGTGGTAAGAGAGAAGAGATCATTGGTACTAGTGCCAGTAGCCCAGTTAAAATCAGTAGTATAGGTAGTCATACCTAGACTAAGATTATCATCAGGAGCGGTTAAGTCATCCCAGGCTAGGGAGGTGGCAGGGACAGTTGAACTCCAGGTAGGGGGAGAGCTAGCTCCAGCACTAGTTAAGAATTGACCACTAGTACCAGCACTACCATTAGGTTCTAATGAACCAGAGAATTCAATATTGCCGACGACATCTAGCATTTCTGAAGGAGTAGTGGTGCCAATGCTGACGTTGCCTGCAAAATAGTTGGGAATGGCCGTGTCTGCTTGATACATTCCCCAATCTACATTGGTCTCGCCCTTGAGATAAAGCAAATAACTCGTTATGGATGAACCTGAATCAATGTCTGCGTGGATATACGCTCCATAAACATCTCCGCTAAGCGATACAGCTTCGATGTCTGCGTCTATATTGAGTCCATAAATATCATTAACAAGAGTGACTGCATCTATGTCAACCATTCCATGAATGGCTGTAACGTCGCCAGGGTTCACCCCCGCAGGCGATCCATCTATCCACACGCGCGAATAGCTCCCGTATAGCCCACTAGATACTAGACCCTCTGAGATCCCGGCCTCGAACCTTGCCCCATATAGTGTATCGATTCCAACTTCATCCCACTTATCAAACTGCATCCCACTATACAGTCCATAGTAGTCATCACTAGGATCACCAGCGTCTGTCGTCTTGATGTGAGAGCTGCGTATTCCATAGAATGTGTCAGTCGATATCAGCGTATCGTCAAACACGTAGAGATGGGCGTTACCTGGTGTCGTTGTCCCAATTCCAATATTACCAGCAGCATCAACAGCCAGGGCTTCAGTAGCACCAGCTCTGACTCTAAGAGGGAGGACAGTTGCTGAGGTACCAGTTTGGATATTAAGTAAAGAACCAGTGCCATTAGCAGAAGCATTAGTGGTAAGAGAAAAGAGATCATTAGTACTAGTGCCAGTAGCCCAGTTAAAATCAGTAGTATAGGTAGTCATACCTAGACTAAGATTATCATCAGGAGCGGTTAAGTCATCCCAAGCTAAAGAAGTAGCAGGGATAGATGAACTCCAAGTAGGGGGGGCGCTAGCTCCAGCACTAATTAAAAATTGGCCACTGGTGCCAGCACTACCATTAGGCTCTAATGAGCCAGAGAATTCAACATTGCCTACGACATCTAGTATTTCTGAAGGAGTAGTGGTATTAATGCCTACGTTGCCGCTGGTTATCATCAGACCATTTGACAATCTTGCTTCAGTATCACTAAATGTTAGGCCACCACCATTACCGTTTTGAGACATGGCACCTAGTCCAAGTTCAAAGTTTTTTGTATAACTGCCAGCTCCCATTCTTATCTTATTATCATTTATGGAAAAGACAATTTCCGTTCCTACTGTTCCCCTAAAAACTAGCTCTTGATTATCTGCATTTATGGTTCCTCCAATACCATCGCTATTAGAAATACGTAATCCAACATTTGAACCAGCATCATTCTTATAAATATCTAATAAATGTCCAGGATCGGTGGTGCCGATGCCAACATTACCACTACTGCCTTCTACAAATAGCGCCCCATCAGCACCTCCAGATAATTTAATATCTACATCACCATCATCACCTAATTCTATGTAATCTTGAGACTCATCTTCATGAGCAGTAAAAATAGTTTCACCTCCAATGCCAAACTCAGTGTGGTCATCAGTAAATCTATAATATGTATCAGCATCCCCGTAGTGACTGATGTATTCTTCTACAGTAATGTTGCCAGCATTTAATTGAATTTCTCCTGAGCCGTCTGGTTCTAAAACAATATCTCCATTGGTTCCAGAAGCGGTTTGTAAAATTAAGGCTTGACCTTCAATAGTAAAAGTACCGCTAGTTGAGGTTAAAGTAGGACTGGTTTCGGCAAAAACCACGGCGCCAGCATTATTCATGGTGATAACTGTATTGGCAGTGGCACCTCCAGTTGGAGCAGGAGGGTAACCTTGAAGTGTTTCAGAATTTAAGGCGTAACCAACTGTTCTGATTGGTTGTCTTGGGGTTAAAGTTTCAGCACTAACATCTACTTCAAGCCAAATGTTGCTGTTTTCTGTGAAAACACTATCAGCGATAGCTCCACCACAATCTTCGTTATCAGCTCCGGCACCGGAACCAGCTCCTAGGTTGGCTACGAAGATACCGTCTTGATCTGGATCAATGGCACAAGTATTAGAGTTCCAGAGTTCTACACCATCTGAGACAGCGTCATGTAAAGAAAAAGTTAAATTAGTAGAGCTAGTAATAGGAGTTTGAGCTGTATCAGTTAAGCGACCTTGAAATGAAAGCACTCGGCTAGGAGGAGTGAGCGCAGTTGGATAAGCTAATTTAACAGCCACATCACTATAGAATTGTCTGTAACCAAAAATGGCTAGACCAATAAAGAAGAGGATAATAATAGCAAAGTTTAGATAAGGAAGAACAAATGGGGGAGTTACATCTTTAACTTGTTTAACTTTTTGATTAAATCTATCCGAAAGTTTAGCAAAATCGTATTTTATTCGGGCTCGTTTTATCTGGTTTTTTCTGGCTGTAGCCTTATGTTTTGGGTCAAATTTGATATTAGGCAGCTTGGTATTTTTTCCAGTAGGCTTGGCACTCTTTGCTTTTGCCAATCTGTTATGGCTCAAAGGATGTGGCATATAAGTATAGGTAGAATTCAAAGAAGTGTGTTGTTTTTTGTTTGTATCTGGCGCAGATTGAAAGTCAATCTTTTTTAAAGTATCATTTTCATCTGGAGTTTTTGGTTCTAAGCCTTTTTTAACTTCTTGAGTTAACGGTTTAGCGTCTTCTAGAGGATTAGCTGGAATAAAACTATAATCTATTTTTTTACCTGGTTTTTGATAGACATAGCCTTCTTTTAGCCAAGCAGGACCAGGGTCTAAAATATTTTCTCTTTTAAGCCACAAAGCGAATTGAATAATGCTAGAAAATTTTCTTTTAATACTGTTGTCTGATAAGTTTTTTTGCTTTTGATATCGGTAAAAACTATCTAGTTTGGGTTTGGTAAAGATAATCTTTAAGTTATTTTTATTAATAAAACTTAAAAATTGATTGATATCGCTTTTATAATTTCTAATAGTTGCCTTTGAGCAGTTATCTTCTTTAAGTGCTAACAAGAATTCGTGAAGGAAAACTACCCTCTGGTGAGGGGGAAATTCATTTACAAATTGAATCAAAATAGATTCTGAAGTAAGAGTAGACTTTGTTTGACTCTGGATTAAATCTTTATTTAAGATTTCGTCTTTATTTTTTGTTCCTGGTCGTTCAACTAGAAACATATAAACGTCATTAATGTTCCAGTTGCTGTAGTCTGCCTTCCAATCTAGGTATTTAATTAATAGACTAATAGCTTCTTTTTGCAAGTTATCATTAACGGCCAGATTCTCCAAAAATGTGGAGAAATAAGTGAGAGTGCTAGTGATGTATCGTCTTTGGGTAGTCATCTTTGTGTCTAATAAATATGTTTAATTTTTACGAGTTGTACCAGATTCATTAGACAGTTTTTTCTTAACTTATTTAGTCTAGAGAATATAGAGGAGTATAGTCAATAGTCGAGTTTCCAGGCAAAATGAGCACTAATCCACAGGTATAGTGATAAGGTTTTCTTTTAATGTAAATTCGGGAATATTTGGCGTGTTTTCATTAGTTTTCATGAAGATCAAAATACATCAACTACTTACTAAGGGTGTTTGACTAGTTATTTATTGAGTAACATCTTTTAAGATATTCACATCTTTTACTAATTGTGGACAGTAGTAGAAATCATGTATTATGTGAAGGAAAATCTGGAAAATGTTAGTTTGTAATTAATAATTTTAAATTTTGAATTCTTGAATGTGTTTTTTTACTTGTAATATTAAGATATAAAAAAAAGGACTTACATTAATTATTACTTGGGGAGATAGGTGGATTCTAAAATTATTTTAAAAGTTATAGAGTGAATATATTTGGAAAAATATATAGCTTTTTGTATTTACTATAAATTCAAAATTAAGAATTCAAAATTTAAGGTTCGGGTGTGGAAAATGTGAGTAAATTTTAAAAATAATCTGTTTTTAGATATTTATATTTTTGCATGAAATGCAATTAGCTTGGAAAGAAAACCCAAAGTGAAGAAAACCACAAAAAAAATGCTCATTTGGCTCTATCCGGTTGATATTAAAACTCGTTGGGTTAGTTATGATGAACTCAAATTTGTACTACCTGATTTAAGTGAGTCAGGTAGGCAGTCGTTGATTTCTTATTTAGTAAGTAAAGGAGAAATTTTAACAGAGAAGATTGGAGGAGAGCTTAAAGTTTCGTTAACAGCTTTCTCTAAAAAGAGCCTGGAAGAAGAATTTCCGGCTTTTTCTTTAGATACTGATAATTGGGATAGCAATTGGTCTTTAGTTTGCTTTTTAAAGTCACCTAAAACAGATAAAAATTTTCGTTATCTAAGAAACAAATTGTTATTTTATAAGTGCATTGCTCTTTCTAGAGGTGTGTTTTTATTTCCAGGTGAGCTTCCTGTTTCATTAACAGAGATGTTAAATAAACTATATAAAACTAGCGTAACTGTTTTAAAAGCACAGAAATTTGTGTTTGGCGACGAGCTGATGATTATAGGACAAAAGATAGGTATTTTTGACAATGTCGAACTTTACTCTAGTATTAGCAAAGAGCTGAGGCAATTGCTAATGAAAAAAACGACTAACAAAGGTCTGACTGGTCAGCAAAAAAAGCATTTTTTTTCATTGTTTAGTCGGTTGATGGATGTTTTTGACTTTGACTATGGTTTGGTTAAATATTACTTTCCTCAAGAACCTCATGGCAGGGAAATATTGTTCAAGATGCAGACATCCTTTGAGCTATAGGGTGAACTGAAGATTATCTTTATTCGGTAAAGTTATGTTTATCTTATAATTTTTGTTTCGTGTATTGTTTTTCTTGTGTAAACTTTGGATGTTGTTCGTGATATTCTTTCGGGTATTTAAAAATTGTTAAAAGTTCTGAATAAAAAGATATGTTTAGTTAGCATTATATTGACTTTAGATGATTTGCGGGAATAGATTCTCCAGGCTTTGCAATAATATTTCAGTAATTATGCAAGAATAAATAAAATAACCTTGTGCTATGCAAAAATGTTTTATTGGTGCAAAGAAAATGCAATAAAACGGCAGTACTCGTTTGGGGTTATTTTTGTAATAATTCTGAGCATTTAAATATATGTGTTTTTGAAGGGAATTATTAGCTTGCTGAAAAGAAGATGAGTGTTTAATTATGGGATTTTAACATAGGTGCAGATAGAGCCTAGTTTTTAAGAACCTTAAAGTTAAAGGTGAGTCGCTTTGTTTATTTAGGGAATTAATATTTTTAGTATTTTGTACGAATTGAGCTGGTGATCAACGAGCTTAATTGTTTTAAAGGATGAATCCTGTGAGTGAGCATGTCCTTATCTAAAATAACAAAATACTTATAACGAACGTGTCTATTGTCTATAGGTTAGTATTATTGAACCTAATATGCTCTATGAAATCTAATTTAGTTAGCATAGAACGTGTAGATATTTAATCTGCTTTTTGCATTAGTAATTGCACTCTCTGATTCTCGTATCTAGAATCTGTTTCATTTAAGGTCATTACCCGGCCTGTTGTTTGCTGTTCATGGCCGCTTTTAAGGGCTATAAGTTGATAGCGACCCTTTTTATTATAAAAAGAAAATTTACCTTTTTTGCTAGAAATCGCGATCGAAGCAACACTATTTTCTTCTATCAGTAGTAATTTAACAACAACATCATGCATTGGTTGCTGATTTTCATCTAAAATTTGACCACTAATGCTAGCTAGGCGCAATTTCTGTCTTACTTTCTGTAAAGTCCCAAGAGAATAAAGTCCAAAAATTACATAATTCCATGTTGTTGGAAAAACAATTGCTAAAATTCCGGACAAAATGAAGAGAGGGAAATTTAGTTTGCCTGTAAGATTGGTGAATCTTGAAGATAAGATTCTTAATCTAGTTGAAGTAGAATAGACTCTTTTTGGATTAATTGGGTCCATTGGAATCATAAAGAATTCCATTTGATTAAATACTTCAATAGGAAATGTTTCTCCTTTATAAAAATGTTTAAAATCTAGATTGCGAGGTCTTTTTTTCTTGGTAGGGAAGATAAAATCAGCGTGTGAAACTTTTATTTTATATTTTCCAGCAGGAAGCTCAATTCCTTGGTACATTCCCATGTTATTGGTAATTAGTGTTTCACTAATAGGGATTTCTTTCCTTTTGGTTTTACCAGTAATATCGATCTGTGCAAATGGTATACCTTCGTAAGTATTGCTATTAAAAACAAGCCCATGTGGCTCCTTACTTGGCAGCAAACCAAGAGCTTGTAATATCTTTAGTAGAAATTTAACAGAGAATTGGTTGCCAAATTGAGTCAAGATAGACACAGTTGCAATTGCAGTTGGGACGACTAATATGACTACGTTAGCAACTGGAGCCAAATCTTCCGCTACATCTTGAATAGGTTCTTTGATCCAGTCAGGGATATTTTCAATAAGATCTTTAATAGGTTGTGGAATTAGCTCTAGTAATTCTTGAATTGCCTCAATAATGATTTCTCTAAGAGGAATGATTGGAATTCTAATCTCTGGAGGTGGTGTTGGAGTAATGCTAGGAATTATTGTTGGCTCAAGAGTAGGCGTAGGACTTGGAGTGACGCTTGGTTCAAGAGTGGGCGTAATGGTTGGTTCAAGAGTTGGGGTAGGTGTTGGTGATGGAGGAAAGTAGGGCGTTTCAATTAAAAACTGGACGCCAGTTAACAAGCTAATATTAGTAGCAAGATCAGTAATTGTGCAATTAAGAATCATCACTTTATCTCGAGGCAGAATGCCAAGCTGCCAGCTCCAATCTCCTAAAGCATCAATCACAGCCGTATCATATTGAGTAGGATCATCTGGAATAATAAGAGTGCAGTCAACAGTACTGCCAATTTCTCCATAAGCCACCAGCAGTGGTTCATTGTCAGACAGGATAACTGGATCTTCTGGAATGGTGAGAGGGTCAGCAGCAGAGATAAAAACTGCTACTTCACCAATATCAGTTAAGATAAACTCCGGAAGGGTTATATCAATAGTAAAACTCCACTCCTCAGATTCACTGCTATTATCTGAAGTATCAAAAACCACTATTTTCCAAGTATGGCTGGTTTCAGTTAAAGAAGCTTTAGGGATTAGGTGAAAGTAGCCTGTGACTTCGTCGTAATCTAGGGTGTATTCTGAGTTATCTGTATCAACCAGAGGAATATTATCAAATAATAAACTACCATCAAGGTGTAGCTGATAATAAGAAATTGCAACGTTATCAGTTGATTCCTGCCAGATAAATTCTGGTGTTTCTGTGTTAATGATAGCTTCGTTTTCAGGAGAAATAAGAATTGGAATGCTAGGATCTTGAACATCCGGCATGGTCGCTGTCACAGTTGATTTTTCTGATTCTGCTGCGTGAACAAACGGAGGAGCAATAACTTGATGAAAGGAAGAAACAAAACAAGTTGTGATTAAAAAGATGCTTGCTAAAGTAAAGGAGAGCAATTGTTTCACAAATTTCATTATATATGAGGACTTTGGGCTCAGTATACTTCCGGTTTTACTGTCTTATCGGAGTTTGAGTTTGTTGCTGAGGAGTAGCCTGTTGAGGCTGTGCTGGCTGATTTTGATTAATTTGCTGGTCATTAACTGGTGGTTGCTGGGGAGAACCTGGTTTATCTTTTTTATTTCTCTTAATTATGAATGTAATGATACCGGCTAAAATGATAGCCAAAATAGTAATAATTAATTTAATTGGTAAAATCCAAAATTTAGTACTAGCTACAGCAATTTGTCCACTTGATCCGTAAGAAGTGGTTAGTACAGCTTTATACAGACCAAAACCCCATTTTGTATCCCACTCACCCTCAAAGCCTCGACTCATGAGCGGAAAAATGTTTTTAGGCTCGTGAGTGAGTGTAGCAACCTGTTTACCAAAGAGGTTGAAGATGGCAATAGAGCTCTGTGGTTTGATGTGGATGTCTGATTGGTTTTCAATGTCAAAGGAATAGGGGACTGGGCCAAATTCTTGAAAATTTCTAAAGTAAAAATGTCTAATAAAAGCGACTTCACTGATCGGTCCTTCCACAATCAAGTAAAAAAGAGTTCCAACTTGTTGATTAACTGAAGATCCGGATTGTCCTCCTTGACCATTAACTTGTTCCTCTGTTTTATTGGTTGGTTGGTGAATGGCCATTGCATAGTGGCCACCAGGCATAGCGTCTTCTGGAATTTCAATTTTGATACTAAGTTGAACAATTTCTCTTGGTTCTATGATGTGGTAGTTTGGAGCTAAAGTTGTCCAGGCTGACATACTCCAGCGATTGGGCACAGAAATATCCACAGGGATTGGAGTTTTACCATCTTCAGCTACAATGAAATCTTTCATGAAAGTTTCTACAGTCATAGTTTCGTTAGAAGTATTTCGCAGTCTAATTTCAGTGGTGATGGTTTCTCCTGGACTGCCTCGGAGTGGTTCAGTTTCTCCTTTTCTGGGTGGAATTGCAGTTAGTGATCTGCTTGAATCAGTTTGAGCTAAAGCAGAATTAGGTTTTAAAAAGCTTAAATAAAAAGATGCCATGATCAGGCAAAGGAGGAAGAATATCTTGAAGGGCAGTTTATTTTTCATTATTTAATAATATTGTTTTATTTTAGTTTAACTTATTTTAAAATGTTGCTGTAGCAGTATAGGTAATATAGTTTTCATAATTACCAGCAGCTGTGTTTGTATCTGGAATAATTTGATAACAAACATAAAGCTCATCATCATCTGTTGGAGCGGTTGAACTAAACAGTGTCTGAGGACTTTGAGAATCTTCTGCATCAGCAAATTGTCTGGCAGAGAAAGTTCTTGAGCTTTCGTTGTAAGCAAAAGCCTCGGTGGTTACCCCTGTAACGTCATGTAGAGAATAGGCAAAGCCTTTATTACTAGTGGTGACCCATTCATCACTAACGGCGTGAGTCATAGAGGTTGTATCTCCAGCAGAATCTCGAATACAATTTGTAGCGGTGCTATCTCCTGTGCAAGTTCCGCCATTACGCCCTAGCTGATCATTTTCAATTGCTGTTACCACAAAGCCATCTACAGCATTGGTAGTTACAGATAGGACTTGAGCTGCAGTAGTAAAATCAGCAATACCAAGTTCACCAAAGGGCACTGTGGCTGGAGTAGTTGTGACATCAGTCCCATTGCCAAATCGGGCATTAAAGCCACAAATATCTTTGTTATAAGTAACACCAGTGATCTGAAAAGTGATCTGTGGAGCCACACTGGCTGTGACTTTAACAGCCTCAATAACACCGATGCTTGCGGAAGTCTGGTCAATTACATTGCTAGATCCATCTAAATTTTGAATAATGATTTTGTGAGTATCTGCTGTGCCAACACTATGATTACTTTTAGGAGCAGGATTGATCAGGTCATTAATTAAGAAAAAATCAGAACTAGTTGAGAAATCTTCAGCAACTTCACCACTACCTGTGTAGGGACAAATAAAAGAGTGATAGTCGACTCCAGCAAGGGTAACGTTAGAAGCAGTAGCTGTACTTGCTCCAAAAGTATAATTTGTATATGAACCTGAAGGGCAAGTCAGTGTTGCTAAAGTTCCAGTACTAGTGCCGAAATCAAAATAGCCACCATCTGGCAAGCCATCTGCAGAATTTGTATCGTGACTTAAGGCCGGTACCAGAATTCTAAAGCTGCCGTTTGGAACGGCACTAACGGTTTTAAGTTTTACAGTGATATCAGATGATTTGGTAGAGATGACTACATAACCATCATTTTCAGCTGAAGCCAGACCAGCTTTTAAATAAAATTGGGTTGCAGAGCTAGTAGTAGCGACTTCAAGGTTGGTTTCAATACTGGCTCCAGTTCCAATAGCAATGCCATCTCCTTCAACCAGAGAATCTGTAAGCACAGAAGGATAGTCTCCAGAGGTAGTATGAATGTTGACAATTGAAGCTCCAGAAGAGTGATTGCCATCTAAAGCACCAGAGAAAGAAGGCCTTGGATTAGAAATTGTCGCTGAGACATCATCCAAATCAGCTGAGTAGACTTTGCTAAAATAATTACTGCTGATAATATAAATTAAGCAAAAGAAAACCAGGACCAATGATGATTTAATGGTTTTGTTAGACATGTCTAATCTATTTATAATATAAAGTTACTATGAGGCACAAGCAAGAGAATGGTCAACAAAAAATTAATTTTTTTACTCAATTTTATTATGTTTTGATTTTAATTGTTTTAGGATATTTAATTTACTCGAATACATTTGCGAGTTCTTTTCAGTTAGATGATCAAAGTATTATCTTGGAAAACGATTTAATTAAAAATTTAAGCAGATTTTTAGCTAGTTGGAAATTCGGGTACACAAGGTATTTTTCTTATTTAACTTTTGCTCTTAATTATCATTTTCATCAATTAGATGTTTTTGGCTATCATTTAGTCAATTTAGTGGTTCACTTACTAAGTACACTTTTTGTTTGGCAATTCACCTTACTAACTTTTGATACTCCTGTTTTAAAGAAAGACAAGATTACTCAGCATAAAGAAAAAATTGCTTTTTTTGTTGCTTTAGTTTTTCTAGCACATCCTCTTCAAACTCAAGCTGTGACTTATATTGTGCAACGATTAACATCTTTAGCAACATTATTTTATCTGGCTAGTATGTTTTTTTATGTTAAAAGTAGATTAGTTAGAGAGAAAAGGATGCAAAAGCGAGGTATATTTTTTATTTTATTTGTTTTTATTGCTATCTTGGGTTTTTATAGTAAAGAGATTACTTTTACTTTGCCAATCATGATTGTCTTGTATGAGTTTTTCTTTTTACAAAAGAAAAACAAGAAATTTTTGAGAAAAGAATTGTTGTTATTAGTTCCATTGCTTTTGGTTCTATTTGCATTTGTTTTATTAACTTTTCAACCAGCTGTAGTTTTTGCTCCTAAAAAATCTTATCTTGGGGAAGATATCACTAGTTATAATTATCTTTTAACTCAATTTAGAGTGTTGGTGGTGTATTTAAGATTGCTTTTTTTGCCAATTCATCAGGTGGTAGATTATTATTTTCCTATTTCAACTAGCCTTTGGGAGTTTAATACTTTGCTAGGTCTAGGACTACTATCCTCAATTGGAATTTTAGCCTGGAAGTTATTTAAAAAATATCGCCTTTTATCTTTTTCCATTGCTTGGTTTTTTCTAACATTATCAATTGAATCAAGTATTATTCCGATTAAGGATGTTATTTTTGAACATCGGCTTTATTTACCAATGTTTGGCTTTGCTCTGTTTACTGTATCTGGCTTTTATTATTTGTTAATCTATTTAAATCAACGTTTGAAAAATAATAAGACAAAAAGCGAAGCCTGGGAATCAAACTTAACAATCTTAATTTTAGCCTGGGTAGCAATGCTATCTATTCTTAGTTATGAAAGGAATAAAATTTGGCAAACAGAAATTTCTTTTTGGGAGGATAATGCCGCCAAGGCTCCCTTGAAAGTTCGCCCTTTTTATAATTTAGGAAATTCTTATAGCAATGCAGGCAAGTTAGCTGAGGCTCAAACAGCTTATGAAAGAGTTTTAAGAATGAAACCAGATCATCTAGATGCTAGAAATAATTTAGCTGTGGTCTTAGCAGATCAAGATAGAATGCCTGAAGCAATTTTGCACTTAGAAGAAGTTTTAAAAATGAAGCCAGATCATGAAGAAGCTCGCAACAACTTGATAAAATTAATGGAAATGATTGAAGATTAATCTGTTGAGTATCTTTTATTGAGGTGCTGATATAAGAAGTAGACTAATAATCCTGCAAAAATAGCTCCAATGATAGAGAAGGGGAAAGCATAAATATTGAAATGAGTATCTTTTCCATCTAGGTTAATAGTTAATCGGTATGGTCCAAAAAGGAATGGAGCTTTATAACTAAATTTATTTTTTAAACCACCCATTTTTTCAATATCAAGTAAGTTATTTTCATCATAAACAGCATCACTTTTAGAAACACCACGAACCTGTCTGCTGTTATCTGCTAAAACCATATCTGGATAAAAGATAAATTCTTTAGTTTCGTTAGTCAGCAGATGGGTGATGGTAGCTTTACCTGTGATTTGGGTGGCATTGTTGCCAATATTTTTAGCTAGAGTAGTAAAACTGATGTTAGCAAAACTATCTATTAACTTTGGAGCTTCAATCTCATGAGCAATTAACTTGCCTTTGTTATAGTCATCTTCAGAAATAAAAATAATTAAATTGCTGCCCACAATTCCTGATACTTGGGTGATGCCAGCTTGGTCTTGAGGAGTTGCTTGAATTTTTTTAGCTTTAAAAAGGATGGTAAGAGGGTATTCTTTTTCCTCTGCTACTTTTGAAATATCTAACTTGAGATTAACTGTTCGATTTTCTCTTGGTTTGATAATAAATGGTTTATCAAATCCTGGAGTATTCTTCAAAGCTTGGTTAAAAATACTTTCTTTGCCGATAATTGGTTTGCCAGTTCGTCCGTCAGTAGAGAATTCGGAAATAGTCATTTCTACTGCCAAAGTATGAAGACCTTGATTGCGTAGTTCTATATTGTGAGTGAGGATTTCTCCTGGCTTCACATGTACATAGGCAGTTGGGGGGGCCACACTTAAATTGTAAGCTGGAGGAACAGCTTGAACCGGCTTTGAGATAAGGAAAAAGATAAAGGTAAAGAGTGTTAGGATTAGTAAGATGGTTTTTTTCATGGTATTTAGTATTTGGTATTTAGTATTTAGTATTATATTAGCTAAGTTACCTGGGGATTAAGATACTTAATAGTCTCCAATTATTTAAATTCCTAAATACTAAATACTAGATACTAATATCCTGGTACTGCAACAAATACTAATCCAGTCTGATATTGACCAGCTGCCTGGTTGCCAGAAACTCCAGCTTTTAGGTTTACTGTTGCAAGATCATCTTTGGCTATATCGCTTGAAGTCATAATAACCTGCATAGCATCTCCATCACTATCATCTGCAAATGGTCTGAAATAAGTACTGTCAGTAAAATCACTACTGACATTGGTTCCACTCATGTTAAAACCAAAACCAGGATTGCTTTGAGTAGTCCATACACTGGCACTTGAGATTGTACAGCCAGAATCACAGTTAGTGTCAGGGATAGTTGTTGATGGGCTAGTGTCATGAGTAAGAGGCTTTAGTTCATAGGCATAAATGTTATAACCACCGGCTCCTCTGGCATTGACTGTCAAATCTGTTGAGGCAGTATTATGAATGCTAGCTGTGAGCAATCCTAGATCTACATCAAGATTACTAATAGAAAAGCCAAAGTAGTGGATTTGATAGATATATTGGAAGCCAGAGTAAACATAGTAATTAGTTCCTCCAGTATCAAAAGGACCTGGTGCAATTTGACCCATAGTATGGGTCATGTTGTAACTGCTGCTAGTTTCTTCTCCAGCAGACATATTGAAGTTGCCAAATTGAATTACATAAGAATCAGATTCCATCCGATCAGCTTTAACCTGTCTAGAGCTAATGGCAAAGGCTACGACTAGTAGAAGCAAAAGCAATTTAGTTTTCATTATTAAATTTGATTATAGAGGGAACGTTCTTAAGTAGGGGAAGGAGATTTTAGTTTAAATGTCCTCTTTTTTGAATTTCTTAAGCAATTTTTCTATTTCTAAACCCATTAAGGTGAGCTGGCTTTGAATAATCATTTTATTTTGTCTGAACTTACTTAATTTTTGGAGTTGGGTAATCTTAGGCCTCAAGTCTTGTTCCAGAAAAATTACTAATTGTTCTATTTGGGGTAATTTAACAGTCTTAGTTAATTGCTGGTTTTGATTTTCTAAACCAAAGATTCTCTTATTTTGTTCCTCTACAAACTGTTGATAATTAATAATTTGTTCGTTTTCCATGGCAATGACTTGTTTACTCTTTTGGAGGTCTTCATATTGGCGCTTAGCAAAAAGAAAAAAGATTAAAATTACGGGCAAACTAACGATCATTGAAATATTATATGGCAATAAATTTGGGCTTAAAGCATAGTAAAAAATACTCAGTTCTAAAGTAGTAATGATAGCTGTTGGAGCAGTACAGGTCATGGCCAAGAAAAAGATTAGAACATAATTAAGCGGAAAGAAGATAGAAGTCACAGCGCCGGTACTAGCTACTAAGATCAAAAAAGAAAAAGTGATTAAAGACATTTCATCAACAGCGGTATTAGGTAAAATATTCCAAACATTAGTCTGGTTAAGCCGTTTAAGAATAATGTAAAGCAAGATAGAAAAGGCAAAGGCTTGCAAAGAATAATCAGCTAAAATGGGAATGTTAAACCAGATATAAGCAAAGATGACCGCAAGAGTAATGAACAGTGTTTGGTAGAGGCTGGACATGGCAGGTAAAGTATATAAGATTTAAGAGGGGAAGGCTATGGTATACTATATCCATCATGAAACAAATCGCCTTTTCTTCACTACTTCTTTTACTTAGTTAATGAAAGTGAGGGGAGATCGTGACAAATTAATTCCCCCTTAAGGGGGTTTTTTAGTATTAAGGATTTAACAATAAACATTTTATATTAATTATTTATTGTTAAATCCTTAGGAAACAAATTATGAACAAAGCAAGCAACCACAAGTATGACCATCAACAAATAGAAACCAAATGGCAAGAAGTTTGGGAAAATAATGATCTTTTTCAGGACACTATCAAAAACACAGATGATGCCAAGGAGAAAATGTATCTTTTGTTTGCTTTTGCTTATCCCTCTGGTAGTGGCTTGCATGTTGGTCACGTTGAAAGTAAAACCGCTTTAGATATTTTGGCTCGTTACAATCGCATGCATGACAAAGAAGTTTTTTTTCCAGTTGGTTGGGATGCTTTTGGCTTGCCAGCAGAAAATTATGCCATTAAAACTGGGGTACCTCCAGCAAAAACTACCAAAAATGCAATCGATACTTTTAGAAGACAAATCAAAAGACTAGGTATTTCTTATGACTGGAAAAGTGAGATCGCTACTTGTCATCCAGGCTACTATAAATGGACTCAATGGTTATTTTTACAGTTATACAAAGAAGGTTTAGCTTATCAAGATACAGGCATGGTTAACTGGTGTCCTTCTTGTCAAACAGTCTTGGCTAATGAACAGGTAGTAGAAGGCTTATGTGAGCGCTGTGACACTGAGGTAGAACAGAAGGATCTTAAACAGTGGTATTTTAAAATTACTAATTATAAAGATGAGTTAATTTCTGGTTTAGAAGAGCTTGATTGGCCAAATGCAACCAAGCATCATCAATTGAATTGGATTGGTAAAAAAGAAGGCATAGATATTAGATATAGAGTGATTAGTGAGAAGTCAGAAGTGAAAGATGGTGGGGCAGGAGTAATGAACGAAGAGATTATTTGTTTTACTACCAGGCCTGATACTAACTTTGGTGCCACCTTTGTGGTTTTGGCCCCAGAGCATGATTTTGCCAAGAAAATAGCTGAAGGAGAAATCGCTGCAGATGAAAATGGAAAAGAGATTAGTGAGAAGATTAAAGCTTATTTAAAAGCTGCTCAAAAGAAAACTGAATTAGAACGCCAAACAGATGGTAGAAAGAAAAGTGGTGTATTTACAGGTTTTTATGCAGTCAATAACTTAACTGGCAAGAAGATGCCAATCTGGGTTTCAGATTTTGTCTTGGGTGGATTCGGCACCGGGGCTGTGATAGGTGTTCCAGGGCATGATAAACGCGACTTTGAGTTTGTTCAATTTGTGAATGACAATTATCCAGATCAACAAATGGAAGTTATCCGAGTAGTAGTTGCTGCTGACGGTGATGATTCTCCAATTACCAAGGTTGAACAAGTTCAAGAAGATGAAGGCACTATGGTTAATTCAGAGTTTTTGGATGGCTTGGATATTCATGAGGCCACTCAAAAAATAATGGATTATTTAGAAGAAAAAGACTGGGGTAAGAGAAAAACTAGCTATAAACTTCGCGATTGGCTGATTTCTAGACAAAGATATTGGGGTGCACCGATTCCAGTTGTTTATGATCCTGAAGGTAAGCCTCATCCAGTTAAAGAAGAACATTTACCATGGAAATTACCAGAAGATGTTGATTTTAAACCAACAGGAGAATCTCCGTTGCGATCTTCCAAAGAATTTATTGCTAGAACAGAGCAGCTTTATGGAAAAGGTTGGCGCCCTGAATTTGATACTATGGATACTTTTGTTGATTCCAGTTGGTATTTCATGCGCTACTTGAGTGCTAGAGATGAAAAAGAATTTGCCAGCAAAGATAAAATGAAGCAATGGTTACCAGTTGATTTATATTTGATTGGTCCAGAGCATATTGTTTTGCATTTATTGTATTCTCGATTTTTTACCAAGTTTTTGCGCGATCAAGACTATTTAAAAATTGACGAGCCTTTTGCTAAAATGCGTCACCAAGGGATGATTATGGGTCCAGATGGCAAGAAAATGAGCAAGAGTAAAGGCAATGTGATTAATCCAGATGAAATTGTTAATGAATATGGTGCAGATACTCTCAGAGTGTATGAAATGTTCATGGGTCCTCTAGAAGCAGATAAGCCTTGGGATATTAGTTCTGTGAGAGGGGTGAGAAGATTCTTGCAAAGAGTTCATGATTTAGTGGAGAAGACCAGTAAAGCTGGGGCTGCAGATGAGAATAAAGAGATTAGAGTGAAATTACATCAGGTCATTAAGAAAGTAACTGAAGATATTCCAAAATTGAAGTTTAATACTGCTATTGCTGCCATGATGGAATTTGTTAATGATTGGACCAATGAAGACAGGAAAGCTGAAGGCAAGGCTGTTTTGAGTAAAAATGATTTGAAGGCATTTGTAAAGCTTTTGGCTCCATTTACTCCTTTCTTAGCAGAAGAATTGTGGCGTTATGTGATTAATGATTTTTCTAAAGACATAGAAAATTCTATTCATGTTGGAAATTGGCCAAAATTCGACTTAGTTTTAGCTAAGCAAGAAATGGCAACGATCGTTGTTCAAATTAATGGCAAGGTAAGAGGAGAATTACAAATTGCTAGTGATCAAGCTCAAGCAGAAAATAAAGAACAAATTATTAAGCAGGCTAAAAAACTCGAAACTGTTGCTAAATGGTTAGAGGACAAAAAGATTAAAAAAGAAATTTATGTCCCTGGTAGAATTGTCAGCCTAGTAATTTAGAGTTTAAGTATCTGAACATCTAAATATTCAAGCGACTGGTAAACTAACTTCCAAATTTCTACACTTCTTGTCATCAATCATTAATACACTGGAATTGTGTTTAATGATTATTTTGACCCAAAGAAAATATTAAACAAAGTTAAACTTAAACTTATCTTATCTCTTGTGATGGGAGTGAGTGGTACGCTGCTGGTTATGTTTGGTTTAGCTGAGTTGGTCAGAGGGTCACAAGTAAGTTTATGTGATTGTAGTGAAGGATCTAATATTGATCAATTTTCAGCCAATCAAATTGCCTTCATTAATGTTGATATATCTGGAGCGGTAGATAAACCAGGTATTTATCAATTAGAGTTAGGACAAAGGATTTCTCATGCGCTTGAGAAAGCAGGTGGTTTTACTAAGCAAGCTGATAGTTTGTTTGTCTCCCAAAGCCTTAATTTGGCTCAAAAACTCAAAGATGGAGAAAAAATTTATATTCCTTCTCTGGAAGAAAGTAAACAAAGGAGCAGTGAGTTAGAGTTTGCCAAGGATGGAGCTCGCTCTAATGATGAATTGACAACGAAGTTAGGTTCAAAAATTTCAATTAATAAAGCTGGTTTAGAAGAATTGGTTGAGCTGCCAGGCATAGGAGAAAAGCGAGCTACAGAAATCATTGAAAATCGTCCTTATTCTATAGTTGATGAACTATTAGTCAAAGAAGTTATTCCTCAAAGTGTGTTTGAAGAAATTAAGGATTCATTAATTATCTAATATTTATAATTATTAGACTTTCTTATGGGGTTGTAAACTCTTAAGCTTCTTAAGTTTTTATGTTGTGGAAAACAGAAGCAATCGGCTAGAGATGTGTTTAGTGATAAAGAAGTAGTGTAAATTTTGTGTTTTTGACACAATAAAATTACTAATACCTTGTTTTGGTATTAAAAAGATGATCTGTTTATATGAAAATAAGTAATACTCAAATATATTTATTGATACTTTTAATAATATTAATATTATCGCAAGTAGTTCCAATAATATTGAAAACCCGAACAAATAATCAAAATAGAAAAGAGGATAATAATTATAAGTATATTGTTTCTAATCATCGTTTGCATGATTTTCACAAGTATACTAAAAGTGTTCATTTGAATAATCTTGAAGTAATGAAAAAAAATGATAAACAAAGTGCATCAAAAACTTTCAAAACTAGCAGTCTTCAGAGCTTGATTGATAAGGGTTTTTTTGTAGTAAAAATGCTGAAAGATCAGGCAATAGATTTAAGCTTATTTTTTTCAAATTCGTTAAAATATTGGGCATTTTTGATTTTGAGTAAGGTTGGCTTTTTTAAAAACACATTTAAAAGTGTTTTATCTGGTAGATTGTCATCAATTCACTCACAAGTGATTTTTAGTATGATTTTTGGAAAAATTGACTTTTTTGATCAAAAATTGAGTCAAAAAATGAAAATTATTGGGATGTCCCATGTAATGTCAGCTTCTGGATATAATGTGGCTTTAATTGCTAGCTTGTTTTCCATGATTTTCAACAAATTTTTCTTGAGGAAAACGCGATCTACCCTTGTTTTTTCGGCTGTTTTTCTTTATTGCCTCACAACTAGTTTTGATGCCAGTATTATCAGGGCTTTTTTAATGTTCTCTCTGGGAATGTTATGTAAATATGTATTGATGCGGCAATCTCACTCATTAATATCCTTATTTATCAGTGTTTTTTTAATGCTATTTATTTCACCACAATTTGTTAGTTCAATCTCCTTTCAGTTATCTGTGGCAGCAACGTTGGGGATCGTTTTAATTTTACCAATTTTAACCAAACGTCAATCTTTTAATCAAACAAGTTTTAAAGAAGGCTTAGTTGATTGGAGTTTTTTAGATCAAAGATTAAGTAAAGACAAGGTGAATGGCGGAGCCAGAGAGGGTACCCTGGGGTATAAACTTACTCCGCTTATTTATATCTTCGAACTGATGAAAGAGTCTCTTTTTGTGACAATTAGTGCACAGGCTTTTTCACTGCCTATCCTCATGTATTATTTTCATGAGCTAAGCTTGATGAGCATAGTGAGCAATGTTTCATTAGTTTTATTAGTGCCTTTGCTCACAGTGAGTGGAGTTTATTTTATTTTTATTTCGTTATTAATAAATTTTTTGAAATTCAATTGGGTTTTAATTTATCTAACTTTTTTAATTTCTAAATTACTTGATTGTTTCTTAGCAGCAGTTGATTTTTTTGCTCAGTTTGAATGGACCTTAATTAAGTTGGATAGTTTGAGAACTTGGTTGCTAGTTTTATGGTATTTGATTATCTTTGTCATGATAAAAATGAGAAAAAACGGATTTATCAAGGAAAAAGGAGATATTGGGAGATTGGTGTGTTTTTAAAATTTAGGAGGGGGATCATCATTTTCCAGGCTATTTTGATGTTTATAAGCTATGCAATTTATAAGAACTGGCCAGATCAGCAGACCCATTTGATTTTTTGTGATGTTGGTCAGGGGGATGCTATTTTAATTACTAGAGGTTTTTGGCAAATGCTGATTGATGGTGGGCCAGATGATAAGATTTTATCTTGTTTGAATAAATATGTTCCTTTTTGGGATAGAAATTTAGAAGTGATTGTCACTACTCATGCCGACCAAGATCATATTGGTGGCCTTATATTTGTCCTCAAGCAATATCAAGTAAATACGCTTTTTTTGTCAGATGTTAATAACACTCAAACATTTGATGAATTTAGAATTTTATTATTAAAACAATTAGATAGAGGGCTAGTAGTAAAAAAGCCGTTTTTGGGACAATTGATTAGTCCAAATTCTAAGCTCCAAGCTAAAGTTATGGTTCCAAACTTAAATTTAAATGATCATAAATTTTTATTCTCAAATATCAATTCCGAAACTGTATTATCGGATTATTTTGCATTTTTAGAAGGTATTTCAGTAGGGCATAATCAACGATCTATAGTTCTTTTTTTGGAAATTGAAAAAGCACGCATTTTGTTAACAGGAGATTTGGAGCATACAGGTGAACAAGCACTAATAGACTACGGAATGACAGACAAGATAGACGTCCTAAAAGCAGGGCATCATGGTGCAAAAACAAGTAGTTTGAATAAATTTATTGAAGAACTTAGACCCGAAATTTGTGTAATTAGTTGTGCTAAATTTAATAGGTTTAATCATCCTAATGGAGAAGTTTTGAAGAGTTTGGAGCAAATTGGGTCAAAAATTCTTCGTACTGATCAACATGGCAATATAGAATTTATTTTTGCTGATCAGTATTACTACTTGGCTGATTAGAGACTTAAAGCTAGGAGCTAGGATCTAGTGAAGGTAGATCCTAAGAAATTTTTCACTAATTCCTAATTCCTATTTTTCAATCTCCAACACCCAATAGTTGTTGTTTTACGAAATAAATACGAAAGAATTTTTTATATTTATGTAATTTAAATTATTAAAGAACTATATACTAATTTCGCACAAATTATGTTTTGCTGTCAATAGGGAATTTAAATTTTTGTTTGGATTGCTTGCCTTTTATTCACTCAACTCAAGAATAAATGTGTTCGTTTTTTGTTAAAAATCAGTGGCTGTTATTTTGAAAAATCAATCAATGCTTCATCAAATATGTAAGAAGAAAGAAAAATATTTTTTTTTGACACTTCTTTGGTTCAGAACAGAAGGTCTCTTTTATTGTTAAAAAATGCATCAAAATTTGAATAAAATTGTCTTTTTTTGTTAAAAAATAGGCAGAACAATGGTCTTTTCCAGGCTATTTAGTTTTCTTTTACTCTTTTTAAGAGTTTATGTTTTAAGTTAAGAGAAGAGTGATGAGTTTTTTAAAAACACTTAAAAAATTATTGAGTTTAAAAAAACCCGAAAGATAGTCTTGTTTTTGTATGAAATTGAACACAATGTTTTTATCTGGTGGAGTTATTTATACTCCTGTTTGTTAAATAGGGTGGTGTATATAAAAAGTGTTCAAAGTTATTCGGGATATCTTTGTGTAAAATTATATGAATTGCGTCTTATATTGAGATAATACGATTCAACCTCTTAAGCTATGATAAAATCTGCTTATGTTAAATTATTCTTTAGTCACCTTAAAATCGGGGTTACCCGTTATCCGCATACCAATTGCTTCAGTTAAATCAGTCACTGCTTTAATTCTCACGAATACGGGCTCTCGCTATGAAGCAGAACAACAACAAGGAATTGCTCATTTTTTTGAACACTTAGTATTTAAAGGAACTAAAAAATTTCCGGATGCTTTATCTTTAGCAGCTGCTGTGGATAGTGTTGGAGCCAGTTTTAACGCTTTTACCAGTAAAGAATACACTGGTTATTATATGAAAGCGGCCAGTAAACATTTTAAATTAGCTTTAGATGTGATTTCAGATATGTTGTTGGCTCCTGCAATCAGACAAGCCGATATTGACCGGGAAAAAGGGGTAATTATCGAAGAGTTTAATATGTATGTTGATACTCCTAGCCATCACATTGCTAATTTATTTGACAGGATGGTTTTTCAGGACAGTGGTTTAGGTCATGACATCATTGGTACTAAAGATACTATTAAAAGTCTTTCTACAGCTGATTTTGAAGCATTTTTAGGTAAATGGTATGGCTTAGGCAATATGGTTTTAATTTTAGCAGGTGATGAAAAACTAGTTAAAGATGAAAAAATTCTAGAAGCTGCTGAAAAAATGTTTGCTAAAGAAAGTAGATTTGCAAAATTAAATGGTCATAAAAATGATCCACAAGTTAATAATAAAGTAAAGATTGATGGCTTTTTATCAAAGAGTCCAATTTCTAATAAAAAGTTTCATTTAGAATATCGCCAAACTGAACAAGCCCATTTTGTGTTAGGCTGGCCATCAATTAAAAGAAAGAGCAAAAAAAGATATGCTCTTTCTTTATTATCAGTCATTATCGGCGCTAACATGAGCTCTCGTTTGTTCACTGAGGTTAGAGAGAAACGAGGTCTTTGTTACTATGTGCATAGTGAACTTGACCAATTTCATGATTGCGGTATATTTGGCGCATCAGCTGGGGTAGATCCAAAGCGTGTAGATGAAGCCTTGGCGGTGACTATTAATGAATTTAAAGCTGCTGCTAGTGGAGAAAAAGCAATTAGCGATCAAGAGCTTCAAAAAGCCAAGGACTATTTAACTGGCAGAATGGTGTTAAATTTTGAAGATAGCGAATCTGTGGCTCAATATTATGGCTTAAAGTATTTATTAATGGATACAATAGAAACTCCACAGGAAGCAATAAAGAAGTTAAGAGCAGTGACTAAAAAAGAAGTAGAAAAGATTGCTCAAGAGATCATTAAAGATGGTGAACTGAGGTTGGCTATCATTGGACCATTTAAAGTTGAAGAGAGGTTTAGGAAGTTAGTGAATTAGTAAGTTAGTGATTAGTAACTTAGTCAATTAGTAATTAAAAATTAAAGAAGGGAATTATGTATGAAAAAAACTCGCACCGCAGTGCTTGTTAAACCAGACGGCCTTCAAAGAGGTTTAATTGGTGAAATTATTAATCGTTTTGAAAAAAAAGGCCTTAAACTAGTTGGTGTTAAAATGACTTTATTAACCGACACCATGCTTGATGAGTGGTATCAAGAACATAAAGAGAAGAGCTTTTTTGCTGACCTTAAGGGTTTTATGGGTTCAATGCCAATTGTAGCTATGGCCTGGGAGGGCGTTGATGCCGTTCCTGTAGTTAGAAAATTGGTTGGTACCACCTTAGGTAGAGAAGCTGAAGCTGGTTCTATCAGGGGCGACTTTGGGATGAGTCAACAATTTAATTTAATTCATGCTTCTTCTAGTAATGATGATGCCAAGAGAGAAATTAAAATTGTGTTTGATGATGATGAACTATTTAATTATAAATGGGCGATGGAAGATTTAATTTATGCTAAAGAAGAGATTGAATAATTGATCTTGTTTAGTTTGAAAAAATGATCCCCGCGAGAGCGGGGATTTTGGTAGGTTGGGAATGTGCCCTCACCAGGAATCGAACCTGGATTTGTCGCTTAGGAGGCGACTGTTCTATCCGTTTAACTATGAGGGCGGATTTAGTTTTTGAGCCTGTAGTTTTTTAAAAGAAGGGGGTCAAGTTAAGGCTGATGAAAAAATTGATCCAATCTTTCTTACTTCAACTCAATCGCATATAAATTTTTTGGCGCGTCAGGACTAAAGGAAGTTAGGATAATGACTCTGCTTCCATCTGGCCATGGATAAATGAAGTTGTCAAAGAATGGTCCAGAATACACACTGGTGTTATTGGTACCATCATATTCCATAATGTGAATATTATTGTTTTTAACAAACATGAGGTGCTTGGAGTCTGTGTACCATTGCAAAGTATTGATATTTAAAGAGGTATGATAAGTATCAAAGTTCATAGCTAATTGAGCAGACTGAGTGGCCTGTAGCTTAGTAAATGCACTTGGGGAAGATTCTAATGTGAGTGGAGTTTTGTTGTATAAGTATTGAGCCAAGAGATGTTTTTCTAGTTCAGATTCTTGATCACCTTCGTAAGCTATTTTGAAGTTAGTATCTTCCTCACGATCATAGATGTAAATTGAATTTTTTTTTAATAATCTTTCTTGAACCTGAGTATTACTGCCAGGTAAAGGAGGAACAATATTTTCTGGAAGTAATATATCTTCTGTAGCAGTGTAAAGTAAGCGTTTTTTATCCGGTGAAATATAAGCGTTTTTGGCAGATTGAGTAGCGATTTCAATAATTTCTTCTGGGAATTCAGCTAAAAATTGCCTTTCTTTTAAGTACATTTCTTCTTCCCAGATAGAAAGAATTTGTTTCTTCTGATAAGTGATATCTGGTTGTTCTCCTAAGATATTCTTTTTACTGATATCAATTAAAACCTCACGATTTTCACTTAAAACCATTAATTCAGCACTATCTGGAGACCAGATAAAATGAGCGTTTGCTAGATCAAAAATTTGGTTATCTTCTGCAATTTGTTTGGGGCCTTTTTGTAAAGGGATAAAACTGCTGTTTAACTCTAGTACATACAGACCATTTTTAGTTTTGGTACTGGCTGAAGCTGTGTAGTAAACCAGCTTTTGACCATCAGGAGATGTATTAATGTTTTCTACTCCAGTAAAAGTTAAAGGAGTCAAGCCTGGGGCAGAAGGAAATAATTGAGCATTAGTTTGAACAACGTGTTCTTTTTCCATATGCAGCAGTTTTTCCCAAGGAGAAAAGCCTTCTTTGACAATTTTGATGGTGTAATCTCCTGGTTCTAAATAAACTGTGTCATCTGTAGCGGTGACTAGTTTGTCATCAATAAATACTTGGGCTCCTGGAGGGAAAGAGTTGGCACTCAATAGACCTGATTCTGGCATTAAACCTTTTTGTCCTAATCTATAACCACCTTTTGCATACTGAATTGCAAAGTAGGTTGTTGCCAAGATAAGGATAGCTGTTACCAGCGTATAAGTAACACGGAAATTAATTTTCACCTTTGGTAGGCTTGGCGCTCTTTTTTTAAACATATTTTTTTTAATATATGATATGGTTAGTTACTAATTACTATTTTAACATTAATTATGTCTTTTTCTCTCTTTGATATTACGAGATTGATCGGTGTGGATCTGGGCACAAGCCAGGTTCGTATTTGGACAGATAAAGATGGTTTGGTCATAGATGAACCAAGCTGTATAGCCATTGATAAACAAAGTAAACGAGTTGTTGCTGTTGGCGGTGAAGCATTACAAATGCAAGGCAGAGTAGGCAAAAATATTCAAGTTTATTTTCCGATTAGAAAAGCTAAAGTTAATGATTTAGATCTTACTCGAGCGATGTTGAGAGTTTACTTACAGAGAGTGTTTAAGGCCAGTATTTTTAGTCCAGACATCATGGCGAGTATTCCAGCTAATGCTACACCAGTAATGAAGAAAACTATCTCCAGCTTGTTTTATTCTCTAGGTGCTAATCGTGTTTATACTATTGCTCAACCTTTAGCAGCTGCCATTGGAGCTGGAGTGCCAATTGCTGATGCTTCTGCTTGTTTTATCTTACAAATGGGAGCTGGTGTTGTCGAAGGGGCTGTGATCTCTTTGGGAAGTTTAGTTGTGTTTCAATCTATGAATAAAGCTGGTCTAACTTTAGACGAACAAATTCAATACCAGACCAAACAAGAAAAAAATCTTTTGATTAGTAGAAAAACAGCAGAAGAATTAAAACACAACATTGCTTCAGTGCTTGTTGATCACAAAAAAGAAGCTTTGATTGTAGGGAAAGATTTAAGGGATAAATCTCCCAAGGAATTAACAGTTGACTGCGAATTACTGTACAAGCCATTGTCTAGTTATGCGCAGAATTATGAGAATCTACTTAAAAGACTTTTATCAAAAATTCAAGCAGAATTAGTGGTAGATGTGATTGATAAGGGCATGATTTTATCAGGAGGCTTAGCCCAAATTGATGGTCTAGTCGATTACTTTATTAAGGTTTTAGGTATTCCAGTTTCAGTGGTAGATAAGCCAGAAAGGTGTGTTATTGAGGGGATTGCAACTGTTCTTGAACATCTAGACGAATTTAAACAAAGTCTGGGATATGAGAGATAAAAAAGTATTTGACGCGAAGATTCCAATTGAGATATGCTAATAGAATGACAGATAATCCAAGCCCTCCCCCAAACGTAGTTAATAAACCTGTTGAAAGTTCTGTATCCCCAGCTAATAGCGGTCCAGAACAAGAGGCAGTGAATCCTGAAAATTTTCAATATGCAAGTTTTGGCAAACGCTTTTTAGCTGCTTTAATTGATGGTATTCTGGTTGGTCTTGTGACCGGAGCAATTAGTACTGCTACAGGTGGAGGTGTGAATGTTGGCGAGATTGGAGCTGTTGACCCTGCTGCTTCAGCTGTTAGTTCTTTGGTTAGTTTATTAAATTTGGTTATTTCTTATGGCTATTTCATCTACTTTACTGGTTCTAGTGGTCAAACTCTGGGTAAGAGAGCAATGAGTATTAAAGTTGTGGATATGGAAACAGGACAGGCTCCAGGTTATATTCCTGCTGGTTTAAGAGAAACAGTTGGCAAACTTTTGTCTAGCATCCTTCTCTTGGGTTACTTAAATGTTCTCTGGGATAAGAAGAAACAAGGTTGGCACGATAAAATTGCCAAAACAGTGGTTATTAAGACTTAAGCCAAGTTATCTATCTCTTTTTTAAATTGTTCACCTCGATCTTTGTAGTCTTTGAAAAGGCCAAAACTAGCGCTGGCTGGGGATAGTAAAACCACATCTCCTTCTTTAGCTATTTTACTGGCAAGAGTAATTGCTTCGTGCATATTTTTAACAAAGAAATGCTTCAGTTTGGTTTTTTCTGTTTTTTTTAAGTTTTTATAACTAGCATTTTGAGTTATTTCTTTCCAAATTCTTTTACCAGTAGTGGGGAATAATATTAAAGTTTTGACTTTGTTTTTTAGAATTTCTGTTGCCAATGGAGAGTAATCTAAAAGTCGTTCGTGGCCACCGGCTAGTAAAATGATTTGATTATCTGCCGGTAATTGAGATTGAAGGCTTTCAATTGCAGAGATAGTAGCTTCTGGTGTAGTTGCCAAGCTGTCATTGTAGTATTTAACACCTTTAGTTTTCGCCACTAATTCTAAACGATGAGGTAATCCTTTGAAATTTTTAATTGCAGCCGAAATTTTAGCATTAGGGAGACCAAAAGCCTTAGCAATAATGATGGCAGGCATGACATTAAATAGGTTATGTTTCCCTAAAAGTGGAATATCATTGGTTTTAATTATTTTTTCTTCTTCATTCCCATTATTTTGAGCACCAAGTTTATTAAATATAACCCAATCATCTTTAATATAAACTTGTAGATCTTTCTGTTCTTGTAATCCGTGTTTAAGGTGCTGACCCTTGCTTAACTTGGCTAATTGAGTTGTTTTTTGAAAATTTGGATTATATATAACTTTATATTTATCATTCTTTTGATATCGTGTGATAGCTGACTTAGCTTCTACATACTCATCAACACTATGATAATAATCTAGGTGTTCTACAGTGATTTCTTGTACTACTGCTATCTGGGGGGGGAGTGTTAATTCACTTAATTGATGACTGGAAAGCTCGATCACTACTTTAGCTTTTGATTCAATTTGATCTACCAATGAAAGAGGAGGAGTACCAATATTGCCAATTAAAATAGTGTCCAACTTATTTTCTTTTAATACATGATAAATTAATGAAGCAGTGGTGCTTTTACCTTTAGTGCCGGTTACACCAATGATAGTTGGCCCTAAGTTGTTTTTTTGCTGCTGCATAATTTCAAAAAACAATTGAGTGTTTGAACTTAATTTTGTTCCTTTTTGTAGGGCTTTTTTTATCTGAGCTAAAGAAGCTGGAATGCCAGGAGTTTTAAAAATAAGATCATATTTTTCTAATTCTTTTAGATGATTTTTACCTAATTTGAATTTTAGATTCTTGTCTTTTTTAATTAGAGCTTGGAATTTTTCTTCTAATTCTGTTAGATTTTTTTTATCAGCAAAAGCTATTTCTTTATCTGGAAAGTATTTACGTAAGAATAAGTAAGTAGATAAACCTTCACGGCCAAGACCGAGAATTAAAATAGATTTATTGCTAAGAGTATTTAAGATTTGTTTCATAGTTTTTAATTAAGATATTTTAAAAAAGTGAACTCTAACGTTAGCCCGGCGAAACAACAGCTTCTTCAAGCTCTCTTTTTAAAATTTTTTCTAACTCACTATTTAAATTATGCTCATAATTCCAGTAATTTAGCAACTTTTCCGTTCTTGTTTCTAAATCTTGTGCATTTTTGAGTACTTTTTCTTCAATTTGTTCAAGAATATATGGCAATTCTTGATTCTCAGCTTTATATTTTTGAATACTTAGATATAGTGCACATAAGGTTTCTTCATGAGTGCCAACACATTCAAAAGGCTTTAACTTACCTTTGCCGATTAGATCCATAGTTGTTTCTAACAAACTTTCATTTTTAAATAAATTTGATTGAAAGATTTTTTTACTTAGAGTTTTTATGTCAATGAAAGGTGAGAGCATGATAAAGACAAACAGACATTTAGGACACTGATGACACCAAATTTCTTTTTTCTGACCCACATTGCAACTTTTAAAAATAGCATGATACTTAGGATATTTTGTAAACAGTTTAGCGATTTGAATTTCATAAATAGGGCGTAAAAAAGAAACATACTTAGGATATTGGTCTAGGTCTTTGGTTTTTAAACAAGCTCTAAAATGAGGGCAATGAAAACAAGCCATTGAATTTTGTTGTGTTGGTTCATTTGAGCCTGTTGAAAATAAGTATTTCTTTGCATAATCTCTAAATTTATTTTCAAATTCAAAGGTTTTAGAGTATTGGTGGTTAACAGTTTGGCCATGAAAGATAATGTTTTCTTCATTCGCCGATTGTTCATTAGCCACTAAAATCTGTTGATAGGAATAAATATATGCCACAGCGCTGCTTAAAAAGGCCAGATAGGCGCTGAAAGGAGTATGTCCATTCAGATAACCTTTTTTATTTAAGTCAAGTAATTTGGGGTCAATGGTCCGTTTAACTTTGATCAGTTTTTGGCTATTACTGATTTTAACGATTTTTTCTGCTGCAGGAGATAGTGGCTCAAGTAGCAGACAAGCATAATCAATCTTGTTTCCATCTAGTATGCCTAGAGTGAGAGCAGAATCTTTGCCACCACCTACGGGCACTAAGTAGGGAATAGAGTGTGTTGGAAGAATCGGCGCTTTAGCTATGGTTTTTGTAATTGGCGTTTGGGCTTTGTTTTTGTTAACAACTTTGACAAAATTTTTCTTTGAAAAATCAATCTTATTAACGTAATAAAATTCTCCCATGCCTTTAATCAACAAATCTTCCCACCAGGCTAGTTGATCTTGAGTTAGATCATTATTTTCAATCACAATTTCTGGAGAACAACTTGCTTTCCAATAACTTGGTATTTCGGCTAAGCCCAGATGGAAAAATAATCTGTCCAGAGTGGTTTGGTCAAGTCCTGCCAAGTCTTCTGGCTTTAGATCATAAATAGTGATGCTAGGTTGAAAATCAACATCAGGTTCTAAATGAAAATTAAATGTTAATTTTAGACCTTCTTTTAGGTATTTTTTTTTAAAACCTTTATAAGTGAGAATGGGGTGTTTTTCTCTCAATTGCTTAAGATTCATAAGAGTATTATAGATGATGAGCATAAATTTTGGATATTGGCTTTAATGTGAGTAATAAATTTTTTTTGAAAAATTACCTATTTGAACTTTCTAGTTTTAAAAGGTTTTTAGTCTGATATTTTTGTATTCAATTATTTAAAAAAAGGTATCTATTGTAAATTGAGCTGTTAGTGATACAGATAGGAATGGTGAAAAAACAGGTGGATAAGTTTCGTGTTCTTTTTGTTTTTTGAAAATTTAATATGTTTTTCCGAACAAAATGCGAAGCTCATTTTACAATTTTGTTAGAATTGGTAAAATTAGTAAGTGAGTTTAAAAAGATGATGAATCTGGATGAAAAGTTTTGGGGTGTTGTTTGTATATCAATTATTTTTTAAAGAAGGTGGTTTGTATGAAAAAGATTGATGCAGGGGCGCTAGTTTTTGAATTGCTAGTCTTTAGCAAACAAAAAGCTCAATTGCTAAATGATTTAAAAACTGAGCTAAAATCAGCAAAAAAGACTCGAATTTTGTTTACTCCAAACCCAGAACAAGTAGTTTTGGCAAGCAAGAATCGAGCTTTTAAGAAGTATTTGCAACAAGCAGACATTTTAATCCCAGATGGGGTTGGATTGGTATATGCTTCAAAATTACTTGGTTTTTTTGGTAAAGCTCAGGCGCTAAAAGAAAGAATTCCAGGCGTAGAAGTAGTTGAAGATTTACTGCGAATAGCTCAAGAGGAAAAATTAAAAGTAATGGTGATCGGGGGAAGAGGATATGATGACCTCGAATCTGGACAAACAAATATAAGTTCTAAAACTGAAGGACAATCAGTGCAGATTCAATGGTTAGAGGCTTATCGAGACGTAGCCAAGATAAAGAAAGAAGAAGAACTGGAATTGGTTAAAACAATTAAAAAAAACAAACCAGATATAGTTTTTGTAGCTTTTGGTGCTCCTTTTCAGGAACAATGGATTATTGAACATCAAGAATTATTTAATAAGATCGGGGTTAAATTAGCTATGGCTGTAGGTGGCTCATTTGATTTTATTCTTGGCAAGGTTCCTCGAGCTCCTCTTTTAGTTAGAGTTTTGGCCTTGGAATGGCTTTACCGCCTCATTCAAGAACCCTGGAGATGGAGAAGACAGCTGAGTTTAGTTGAGTTTATTGGTTTAATTTTTAAAGAGTTAATTTAATTGATAATCATTGTCTAATTTAAGTCTCTACTTACTTATCAGACACGTTCGCTTTAAGCTATAAAATTTAATTTTAATTATTTTTAGCTCACTAAGCATCACTCAGCGCGGACCTGATGTATAATTCATAATTAACAAAGCTTCGTTCTGATTGTCTGCTAAGTAAGCATAAACTTAAATTAGACAGCACATGTCAAAAAAAATGAAAAAGAATTTTCCAGCTCTTTCAGTTAAGAACCTGACTAAGGTTTTTCCTGTTCGTTGTGAAGATAAAAAAAAGAAAACTTTAACCGCAGTTGATAATATTTCTTTTGATTTGAATAAGGGAGAAATTCTTGGTTTACTTGGGCCAAATGGAGCAGGAAAAACCACCACCATTCAAATGTTGTTATCTATTCTTAAACCCAGTGAAGGCAGTATTGAATATTTTGGTAAAAATCTTGACTCGCATAGAAGCGAGATTTTACAAGATGTGGCTTTTGCTAGTACTTATATTAACCTTCCATGGAGGTTAACCGTCTGGGAGAATTTGGATGTCTATGCTAGATTATATGGTTTGAGTAAAGAGCAAAGAAAGCAAAGAATTAATAGATTTTTAGATTTTTTTAAGATTGGTGATCAAAAGCATAAACCAATGACAGATTTGTCAGCTGGCCAGAATACTAGAGTAATGTTAGCCAAGGCCTTTTTAGCTCATCCTAAAGTAGTCTTATTAGATGAGCCAACTGCTTCTCTTGACCCAGATATTGCTCAAGAGGTACGCAAGTTTATTAATATGCAAAGAAGTGAATATGAAGTTTCGATTTTATTTACTTCACATAATATGCAAGAAGTAGCTGAACTATGTGATCGAGTAGTAGTCTTGCAAAAAGGCAAACTGATTGCTAGTGACACGCCAGACGACCTAATTGCTCAAGTTAGTCATACTAATCTTAAATTGAGTGTTGGAGATGGGATGAAGAGAACAGTTAAAGTTTGTAAAGCAAAGAAGCTAAACTACCAAGTTGATGATCGTCTCATTGAAATCACTGTTGAAGAAAAGAAAATTGCTAATTTATTGAACAGCTTAGCTAAAGAAGGAGTAGATTACAAACAAATTAGTATCCTTAAACCAACTCTAGAAGATTATTTTTTACAAGTCTCTAGGGAAAAATAATATGTCAATGATTCGCGTGTGGGCAATTGTTGTCCGCCACTTATACAATTTTAGAAGAAGTTATGATCGCTTATCAGATTCGATTTACTGGCCAGTGATGGATTTAATTGTCTGGGGTTTAACTAGCAAATGGATGGCAAGTGGTAGTGAGATACCAGATGCAGCCTTGTTTGTCTTAACTGGTGTAGTTTTTTGGCAGGTAGTCTGGCGATCTAATTATGAAATTAGCGTTAATTTACTGGAAGAATTTTGGAATCAAAATTTGGCTAATATTTTTTCTACTCCACTTAAAGTTTCTGAATGGATTGGGGCAGTGATGCTGATTGGTCTTATCAAGAACCTTCTTACTATTATAGTGGGAGTAGGAGGGGTTTGGCTTTTATATTCACTTAATATTTTAAGTATGGGTTGGTGGCTTTTGCCTTTCTTCTTTTTATTGTTAATTTCAGGCTGGTTCATGGGATTCCTTGCTTCTGGCTTGATTATTTATCATGGGCAGAAAATTCAAACTCTTGCTTGGACAATGGGCTTTTTATTTGCTCCATTTAGTGCAGTTTTTTATCCTTTAGAAGTGTTACCAAGCTGGGCACAGATGATCAGCAAAACTTTACCCACCAGTTATATTTTTGAAGGGATGAGAGAAGTAATTAGAACTGGCAACATGTCTTGGGATTTATTAGTTAAGAGTATTGTCTTAAATGCGATTTATTTAATAGCTTCAATTGCATTTTTTATTCACATGTTTGAAAAGAGAAGAGAAAAGGGTTTGGCTAAGTTGGATTAAAAAAACCAGCCTAGGCTGGTTTTTTTAATCAAGATTTGAGATTAGCTCAGTAATTTATTCTTCCTCTTCTGGATTAATGCCTAATAACCAAAGTACAGCTTCTTTTTTGTAGCGTCTATCACCTCTAGAGTTGATTCTGATTGCAGGTAATTTGCCCCTTTTGCCCCATCTTTTAATGGTTAGTGGGGAAACTCTGAGTAAATCCGCGACCTCGCGAACGGTTAAAAGGTCTGGCAGATTATTAATGTCCAACTTGGCGGCATCATTAGCTTTGCCAGTCTTTTTTTTGATCTCTTCCAAAGTTTGATCTTTTGTTGTAGTTGGTGTTTGTGCTGGTGAGTCGGTCATTTTTAGTCCTTTCAATTTATAAGTTGAATTTTAAGAGTGGTGAAGAATTATTAGATATATGTCAAACATAAACTAACACTATATTAAAAGTAGCAGAATGGGTGAAACTGGGTCAAGAGGCAATTCTTACATATAGGGACGTTGCTTGATTGACTTGAGTTTTTGATTGATAGTTCAATTATTTTTAGATAATTCGTATTAAATTTGGGTGGGGAGTGAGTTAATTTAAAAGTTATTCACATTTTTGTCTTATAATATTTTTTGGATTATCCTATAATTTTTTAATGTTTAAAAAATGAGGATAAGTATATTAAAACATTGAATAAGCAACAAAAAACCACTCCTTTGGGGAGTGGTTCCTTAGTGTGTAATTTTTAAACTAAAGTTTAAATTATTTTAGTTCAACAACACAACCAGCTGCTTCAAGTTCTTTTTGAGCGGCTGCTGCGTCTTCTTTCTTGGCAGCTTTTAAGACTGTCTTAGGAGCAGACTCAACGAAAGCTTTAGCATCACCAAGACCTAGGTCTGGTTTGAGTTTTCTGACTGCTTTAATAGCAGCAATTTTGTTTGAACCGGCATCCTTAAGGATGACGTCGAATTCGGTTTGTTCTTCTGCTGGTTCAGCTGCACCGGCAGCTGGCATGGCACCCATCATAACTGGGGCAGCAGCGCTTACACCAAATTCATCTTCAAGAGCTTTGACGAGCTTTGAAACTTCCATTAAAGAAAGTTCTTTTACTGCATCAACAACTTTTTGAACATTTTTAGGAAGTTCTTTTTTTTGCCCCAGGGCACCCTCTCTGGCTTCGCCATTCACCTTGTCTTCCTTGGCTTCTGTCTTTTTTGTGTCTTCTGACATAATTATTTCCTTATAATTATTAATTTTTAATTATTAATTCTAAATTATTTTTAATTAGCTGCTTGATCTTTATCAGCTACAGCTTTTAAAACACCAACTAGATCTTTCATTCCAGCACTTAAAACATTGACTAAACCATAAGCTGGACCTTGAACACAGTTGATCAAAGTGACGATTAATTCGTCATGTCCTGGAAGCTTGCTTAAAGCTTCAACTTCTTCTGGAGAAAGAACTTTATCTTCTTCAACCATTAAGCCTTGTTTGATAGTAAGCTTGTCTTTATCTGTATGAAACTCGAATAATTTTTTAAGAGCTGAAACTTCATCTTGATATGAAAAAACAAGTGCATTCATACCAGAGAGAGAATCAGTCACTTTTCCTTTACCAATAGCCAGATCCATTAAAGTATTTTTGCTTACTAAAACTTCACCACCTGCTGCAGTGACTGCTTTACGAAGTTCAACTTGATCATTAACAGTGGTTCCAGAGTAATCAATGATGGCTACAGATTTAGCTTTTGCTAATTTTTCTTTAAGTAATTTAAGTTGAGCCTGATTTTGTTGATTTGGCATAATTATTTCTAGTGATTAGTAATTAGTTACTTAGTGATTAGTAATCATTAAATGACATTTTATGTTTCTGACAGTTGAGAAAAATCGTGAGGGGAAAAAACAAAAAAGGTGATGATCTTTTGTTAATGTTAACTCCTCGGCGCGATTCTTAAATCTGGGCTGCAGGTGTTTTTCTGCTGGCCAAGATCCACGCTGTCTTAAGAATGAAAAGTTATTATAACACACTTTTGTTGAGGTGGAAAAGAGTTCTGGGTTTTTTTGAATAGAATTATTTTTAAGGAGTGAATTTTAATAATGTTTTCTAAACTTTTTTAAAGGTTTTAAATGGCGTGTTTTCTTTAAAAATTTTATTAGTGACTAAAACATATCGTTTTTAATATAAAAATGTTTTTTTTAGTTATCTATTAATGTTAGAACATTAGTTTTTGATTAACTGTATGATTTTTTGGATAAATATTTAGTTCATTAAAAGAAATCTAAACTAACAAATTGCAACGTGGGCAGAATTTAGTTGGTATAAAATATGTTTATTCTTTTAAACAGAAAGGTCAAATGAAAATAGTAATCTCCGGCTCTATAGCCATCGACAGAATTATGGTTTTTGATGGTTTGTTTGAAAACTTGATTCAACCAGATAAACTTCATGTTTTATCAATATCAACATTAGTTGAAGATCTGAAAGAAACCCGAGGTGGTACTGCTGGTAATATTGCTTACTCCTTGGCTTTGCTTGGTGAAAATCCAATTTTATATGGTGCGGTGGGCAGAAAAGCCAGACCTTACATGAATTCTTTGAAAAGATGTGGCGTGGATACGTCTCATGTTCATTTTTCAAAATTTGCCACAGCCACTTTTACTGTTTTAACAGATAAGAATGACTGCCAAGTTGGTGGTTTTTATCCTGGAGCGATGAGTGACGCCGATAGTTTAACTGTTAAAAATTTTGAAGATGACGATATTTTAATGGTGGTGTCTGCACATGATCCAAAGGCCATGGTACGGCAAATTGCTGAGTGTCAAAAGATGGATAAGCGTTTATTTTTTGATATTGGCCAGCAGATTTTGGTGTTAGATAAAGATCAACTGCGAGCTGGGATAGAGGCTGCAGAGTTAATGATTTTAAATGATTATGAAATGGGTTTGCTGCAAAAGAAAACCGAGTGGAGTTTAAAAAAGATTACTAGTAAGTTGAGAACTTGTGTGGTCACTCTGGGGGGGAAGGGTAGTATGGTTTATGAAAATAAAAAAGAATACCAAGTGGCGGCGGTGAAACTAGACAAGGTGGTTGATCCCACCGGGGCTGGAGATGCTTTTAGAGCTGGGTTTTTGTATGGTTATGTTAGAGATTGGAAATTAAGAAAATGTACTAAACTGGGCAGTGTGGTAGCCAGTTTTTGTGTAGAAAAGCACGGTACGCAAGAACATAGCTTTACCAAGAGGAAAATTAAGAATAGGTGGAAGAAGACGTATAAGGGTTAAGTTCCTTCTTGCCAGGAGCCAAGATACTTCTTTTGTTCGCTGGTCAAGACATCTAACCCCCAACCCATTGCTTTGAGTTTGAGTGTAGCGACCATATTATCTAGTTTGTCTGGTAAGACATAAACTTTATTATCTAATTTGCCGTCATTTTTGATTAAGAATTCTGCAGCGAGGGCTTGGTTAGCAAAACTCATATCCATCACTTCAGCAGGGTGACCTTCAGCTGCCGCTAGGTTAATCAGACGGCCTTCACCAAGTACATAGATGCGTTTGCCATCTTTTAAGGTGTATTCTTCTATAAATGGTCTGATTGTTTTCTTGCTTTTTTTAATTTTTTCCAAGCCAGCAACATCAATTTCTACATCAAAGTGACCAGAGTTAGCTAGAATTGCTTTATCTTTCATTTTTCGGATATGCTCCAAATTCATAACATGTTTGTCTCCAGTTGCAGAGACAAATACATCTCCAATTTTAGCAGCTTGGTTCATTTTCATTACTCTATAACCATCCATTCCTGCTTCTAAAGCGCGTACTGGATCAACTTCAGTCACAATTACATTGGCGCCCATGCCGCGAGCCCTCATAGCAATACCTCTAGAACAAAAGCCATAACCAATCACAACAAAAGTTTTGCCAGCCAGTAAAATATTTGTGGCTCGGATGATGCCATCAATAGTAGATTGACCAGTGCCATAGCGGTTATCAAAAAGGTGTTTGGTTTTACTATCATTGGCAGCTATGACTGGTAATTTCAAAACTTGATCTTTTTCCATAGCCCTTAAACGAATCACTCCTGTAGTGGTTTCTTCAGAAGAACCAATAAGATCTTTAAGTTGATCTTTTCTTTTGCTGTGTAAAAGGCCAATTAAATCACCGCCATCATCTAAAGTAATATTGGGTTTGAAGTCTAAAGCTTGATTCAAATGTTGGTAGTAAGTTTTATTATTTTCCCCTTTGATAGAGAAAGTTGGAACATCATAATCTTTGACTAAAGAAGCAGCTACGACGTCTTGAGTGGAAAGAGGATTGCTAGCGCACAAAACTAATTTAGCACCACCGGCTTTGAGGGTAAGCATTAAGTTGGCTGTTTCACTGGTGACATGTAAACAAGAAGCAATAGTGATATTTTTAAGAGGTTTTTCTTTTTTAAATCTTTCTTTGATTAAATTTAAAACTGGCATATTTTGACCAGCCCAAGCAATTTTAGATTTTCCTGCAGCAGCAAGTTTGAGATTTTTAACGTCGTATTGAGATTTTTTGAGCATAATTAGTCCTTTTAAGAATTTTGTAGTGAGCTAATCTTCAGTCATTATAACAACGTTTAACTGGGAATCAATTTTTAGCAATGCTTTTTTGAAAAACGCAACCAATTTGTTATTTTGTTTATATAATTTGTAGTTGTATTATTTTGAATATGTGAGATATAATAAATGCATATGCCAGTATCTGGTATTACTAGATAATTTTTATTAAAATTAAAGGAATATATGGGAGCAGGATGCGAAAAAAAGAGACAGAAAAGGAGGAGAAGCATACATTGGTATTAAAAAAACTGTGCGTGATTTTTGTGATATTTATGATAGCAATGGACGAAGAATGGAAGTTCAGCTTGGGTCAGGTGATGAGGTGACTATTATTGGTTTTAGATGTATTAAAAGTGTTCCTTATTTACAAACACAATCAAGTAGATTTGGCAATAAAGCTTTTGTCCCTTTTGAAGTTTTCAATGATTTTGCAACTTTTCAATAAACTTTTCAATAAAACTTGCCAAAGACATCAAGCTAATTTATAATCACCCACAGTCATGAAATATTTATTTGTTACAACTAGCACTACTATTAACTCCAATTAGGGGGTTGTTTGTGTTGGTTTTAAACAAATAGCAGCCTCCGAGAAACGGAGGTTTTTTTTGTGGCTGATCAATCATTACAACGAGCTTTATTTTTAGCTGGCTTGTTGCCTTTACTGGTTTTTATTCCAGGTTTAAAGGGTAAAATAAAGAATAAGAAACTATTTAGAAAATATCGCCAATTAGATGTGCCAAGTAAATAAAAGAAAGGGCCTTATGCCAAAATCTAATGATAAAAATGATGAACAATTACATGCAATGCGTCACACTGCTGAGCATGTTCTTACTATGGCTATGCAGCAACTTTATGGCAAAGAAACTATCACTCCAGCTATGGGTCCAGCCACTGACGAAGGTTTTTACTTTGACTTTGATAGTCCAGAAGATTTCAAACTAAGTGAATCTGATTTTCCTAAGATTGAAAAAAGGATGAAGAAGTTAATTATAGCTAATTTGCAGATGCAAAGAGTAGAGCTTGATGCTGCTGTAGCTAAAAAAGTTTTTGCAGATAACAAATACAAGCAAGAATGGCTTGATGAAATTGGAGATAAAGGAGAAAAGGCCTCTATTTATTTAACTGGTTCTAAAGAACAGTTAGAAGCTGATTTAAAAATTTTAGCCAAAGCTCAAAACTTAGATGTAAAACCTGAAGGTGAAGATCAAAAAGCAAGCGATCAAAAGCAAAAAAATTCAAAATTAAAACTAAAATCTTTTGCTGACCTCTGCAGCGGTCCACATGTGGCTTCTACCAAAGATGTTAAAGCTATTAAATTACTTTCAATTGCTGGTGCTTACTGGCGTGGTAGCGAGAAAAACAAAATGTTAACTCGTGTTTACGGAACTGCCTTTAATTCTCAAGAAGAGTTGGATGAATATTTAAAAATGCGTGAAGAAGCAGAAAAGAGAAATCATCGTAAAATCGGCAAAGAAATGGAATTGTTTGCCATTATTCCAGAAATCGGTCAAGGTTTACCAGTTTGGCTGCCTCGTGGTTATGCCATGCGTAGAGCGATTGAAGATTACATGATTCAACTGGAAAGAAGCTTTGGTTATACCCACATTTTAACCCCACACATTAATCGTAAGGAACTATTTGAAACTTCTGGTCACTTGGGTTTTTATGATGAATCAATGTATCCACCCGTTGAGTTTGATGATGAAACTTATTATTTAAAACCAATGAATTGTCCGGCTGGGATGATGGTTTACAAGCTCAAACCAAAGAGTTACCGCGATTTACCAGTAAAAATGGGGGAACTTGGCACTGTTTATCGATACGAACAATCTGGAGAGCTTCATGGTCTACAGCGAGTGAGAGGTTTTACCCAAAATGATGCTCACATCTTTTGTACTGGCGAACAATTAGACAGTCAGCTCAAAGAAGTAATGGAAATGCTGCAAATTTTTTACAAAGATGTCGGTCTTGATAAATATACCTTCCGTTTATCTTTGTCTGATCCAGAAAAAGATAAATACAAGGTTTGTGGTAAAAGAGAAGATTGGGTTCAAGCAGAAAATGCTCTCAAAAAGATGTTAGAAGATGAAGGCGTTGAATATGAAGAAGTTGTAGGTGAGGCAGCTTTTTATGGTCCAAAAATTGATGTCCAAGCGATTAATGTTTTTGGCAAGGAAGATAGCATTTCTACTATTCAAGTAGACTTTAATTTGCCAGAAAGATTTGACCTTAATTACGTTAACAGTAAAGGTGAGAAAGAGCGACCGTTTGTGATTCACCGCGCCTTGGTTGGTTCATTTGAACGCTTCTTTGCTTTCTTAATTGAACACCACGGAGGTAAATTTCCATTCTGGTTTGCACCGGTACAAGTGAAAGTCTTGCCAATTGCAGACAGACATCATGATTATGCTAAAGAAGTAGTTAAAAAATTGATTGAACAAAAAGTTAGGGTAGAGCTAGATGATAGATCAGAAACTTTGAATTCTAAGATTCGCGCTGCTCAAATGGAACAAGTGCCATATATGTTAATTGTGGGGGATAAAGAAGTTGAAGCTAAGAGTGTTAATGTTAGAGAGCGAGATGGTGGGGAGCAAAGGACTGTGACGGTTAGCGAATTTATTGAGGAAGTGGGAAAAGAAAATCATAAGTAAAAGGTTTGCTTGTTGCTGAATTAGTCTTAGTTAGCAGGCATGCTTGCATCTAAAGATTTTTTATTCTTAACAAACGTCATCGCATATAGTTAAAATTTAACTACTTATGATGACAAAAGCTTTAAATGTGCCATTAAGAAAGAAAATAAATAAATCGTAACAAAAACGAAATTTAAATGTTTTTAACAGCAAGCAAATTCTATCGCCTTATTGATCTGAATTCTTTGCCCTTCCAACTGGTCCAAAGACTTAAGTCTACTTTGTTTCCGCAATTTAATGATTTTTTTGGCAGACTCGGGCCCTAAGCCTGGTACTTTAATTAAAGTCCAGTAGTCTGCGCTGTTTAAATTGATAGGAAAAAATTCGGGATGCTGTTTGGCCCAGGCCATTTTAGGATCAACATCATTTTCTAGAGAACCGTCTTCTTTTACTGGAATGTCATAAGGTTTGAAACGATAAAAACGCATCAAAAAATCCGCCTGATACAAGCGATGCTCTCTGGTTAATGATTCAGCTGGCCTTTCTTCTAATGGAGTACCACAAACTGGCCTAAAAGCTGAATAAAAAACTCGACTCATAGAAAAGTTTTTATAAAGTGAATGAGTGGCTTTAATAATATCTGCATCTTTTTCGCTGGCAGCTCCAACTACAAATTGAGTGGTTAAACTAGGCGGCCTTATGCCTGAGAATCTCAACTTTTTTAGTTGTTGTAATCAGTGATAAGGTATAGAAAAATCCTTTTTTGAGATTCTTATCAGGCGAGAGATGAGCCAAACTATCTTCAGTAGGGGCTTCAATATTAATTGATAGGCGATTAGCTAGTTTAGTGGCTTGTTCAATAGAAGATTGAGAGCTGCCAGGCATAACTTTGAGATGTAAATAACCGCGATAGCGATATTTTTTACGTAAAATGGTGGCTGTATCTAGAACTTTACCCATAGTTGAATCAGCAGTGCCAATTATTCCAGAAGAAAGAAATAAACCATCTACTAATCTTCTAGAATAAGCAGAATCAAAAGCCTTGGCCATTTCATCTGGCGTGGCAGTGGTCCTCTTGCAAGCGCGATTACATTGAAAAGCACAGTATTTACAACTATTTTGACAGGAATTAGTTTGCAAAACCTTAAATAATCTACAAATTTGATTACCGGCTACCTTGGCATGATAAACACCAGGAATGTTAGTGGTTTTGCCAAAATCTTTGGGACCACAGGTATCGTATTGGGCACTCGGCCCCAAGATAGATATCTTTTCATATAAATTCATTGTGGAGACATATAAGCAGAAAAATACCCGAAATGTCAACAATGAGTTTTGGGATTAGTTTGGTCTTTTGTATTTTTGATTTTCTCTAGCTACCGCCAACAGAGCAAAAGAAACAACTGTCTCTGGCTCTGCACCATTACTTGACTGTTGGCATTCTTGGTTTGCTAGTTGGGCAACTTCTTTACATTTTTTAATGCTATAAGTTAGACCTAGTTTTTGAGAAATAGCCAGTACTTTTCTGGCATTAATTTTTTCCATGAAGTTCCTTTTTATAAATATGTATATAAATAAATATAAAAAGGCACGCTGACAAAAAGCGTAAAATTTTTGATTTTGCTGAAATTTTTAAATTAAAAAAGGAGATTATTCTACTATAACTTTAACGGCTGGGCTCATGCTAGCAGCAATGCTGAGCTTGATGATTTTACCCTTAAGAGCTTTTATTAAAGTTTGTAGATTTTCTACTAAAGCTTTGGTGTCCATAGAGATTTTACCAAGAGTAACAGCCATTAATGGAGCTTTTTTTTCAGTTTTGAGAGTAATTTTGCCACCCTCTAATTCTTTTTTCTTAAGTTCTGGTTTAGGGGTTAAAGTGCCATTTTTTGGATTAGGCATTAAACCTTTAGGACCTAAAACTCGAGCATGCTTGGTTAATTTTGACATGTCTTGAGGGGTAGCAATTAAAACATCAAAATCGATGTTATTGGCTTCAATTTTTTTTAAAACTGCTGCGGAAAAAATAACAGCATTAATAGTTTTACCAGTAGAGTGAGGGAATTTAACATTAACTTTTTCACTGGTCTCTCTAACTTGAATGTGAGCGCTGATAGTAGCGTCAAACTTGGCATAAGAAAGTTTTTTCACTAATTCAATAGCAGCAAATGGATCGTATTTCTTGGTTTTATCTAATTGAGCTCTGACAGCTTGGAATTTTTTACTGCGAGCTTTCTTAGGAGCAGCTTTTACTTTTTTAGCTTTGACAGTTTTTTTATTTTCTGGAGCTTTAACTACTTTAATTTCATTTTCGCTAGCAGACATATCAACGTTTTTCTTAGTTCCCATTTTTTCCTCCTTTGACTTCAACACCCATGCTTTTGGCAGTTCCAGTGACGGTATTCATAGCCATTTCAACATCATTAGTATTAAGGTCTGGCATCTTCTTTTCTGCAATTTTTTTAACTTGTTCAACAGTTAAAGTTCCAACAACCTCTTCTTTAGTTGTTTGGCTGCCTTTTTTAAGCTTAAGTGCTTGTTTGATCATGGCAGAAACAGGAGGAAGCTTAAGTTCAAAAGTAAAACTTCTGTCTTCATAAACAGTAATTTCTGCAGGAATGATCTGACCTCTTTTGTCTTTGGTTTTATCGTTATATTGTTTGATAAAGTCCATCATGTTAATACCAGCTTGACCTAAGATAGGACCGACTGGAGGTGCTGGAGTAGCACTACCGGCTGGTAAATTGAGTTTGAGGACTTGTTTAACTTTTTTTGCCATAATAAATTTAGTATTTGGTATCTAGTATTCTGTATAAGATTGATATTCTAACTAATCACTAAATTTAAACTTTTTTCACTTGTAAGAAATCTAATTCTACAGGAGTCTCACGTCCGAAAATATTGATTAAGACTTCAACAGCACCCTTTTCTTCATTAATTGATTGAACAGTACCTAAGAAGTCATTAAATGGTCCGTCGGTGATTCTAACAGCTTCACCTTCTACAAAGTCTACTTTGTAAGCAAGGGTAGCTTGAGACATGTATTTCTGAATAGCTTCAACTTCATGTCTAGGTAGAGGAGTAGGTTTGCTACTCATGCCAACAAAACCAGTCACACCTTGGGTGGTGCGGACAGCCAACCATGAATCGTCAGCCATTTCCATATTAACCAGCATATATCCTGGGAAAATCTTTTCATTAACGGTTTTTCTTTGACCTCTTTGAATTTTAATTTTTTCTTTGGTAGGAACAAGAATTTTAATGATTTTATGAGTAAGATTAAGAGTTTCTGCACGTTGTTTTAAGGTTTCCGCGACTTTATTTTCATGACCAGAATAGGTATGAACTACAAACCATCTGGCTTTTTTGTTATCAGCTGTAGAAACAATCACCAAATTTGGTGATTCAACCTGCACCTCTTGGGTTTCTGGTGGTGTAACTTGTTCTTGTTGTTCTTTTTCTTTTTGATCTTGAGTTTGGTTTTTTGACTTTTTTGACATAGTTACCCTTTAATTAAGAGTTTCATCAATTCTTGAAAGATAAAATCTAGGCCGCCAATATAAACAGCAACAATGAAACAAACTACGACTACTAAGAGAGTTTTATTGATTGTTTGCTTTTTTGTTGGCCAGGAAACTTTCTTAAGTTCTCTGATTACCTCTTTTAGATACTTAGCTACTGAATTCATATTAATAGAAATTTTATTGTATCAAAATCTTGTGTATTATACAGGAGTAATTTGAAATTTAGTATTTCCTAAGTTCAAAATGGAATCCACGCACCTCAGTTTTATTATTGGACAATTGGGTTAATAATCAGCAATTAAATTATCACCATCCACCCAATAATACTAAAATACTAGATACTATTTTTGACCTGGTTTTTGTATACTTTTTTTATTAAGCTTATTAAGCATACTAGAGGGCGGAGGAGTAATAATACCTTGTTTTTTAATAGGGGCACCTGGTTTAGTTATCGGTGGTTTTCCCATCATAGTAGGTTTTTTCATCATAGCACTTGGTGGAGGAGTGCGAGGGTGGTTATTATCACCTTCAGAAGCCTTTTTTCCAAGAAAGACGAGTAAGATTATTAATAAGAGCAGTCCACCACCGAATGCTACAGCCAAGGTGGTTAATGATAAACCTCTATCTTCTAAATACTGTTTTAGAGCATCTAAAGCGGTTTGATCAGGAGGAACTTCGTCATCTTCAATACCAGTATCAATTGGTTCATGAGTGATAGCCGGAGTAATGGCTTCTTCATCATCATCATCTTCTTCTTCTTCAACGATTGCTTCTTCTGTGGCTTCATCAATTTCTTTATCACCTTTTTTACCTTTAGTGTCAACAATATCGTATGGATCACAGATTTCACTTTCTGGATTGATAGCTAAGCGACAACTATTGTTGTAGCACCTATGATTATTTTCACAATGGGCATTACTAGTACAGTATTCATTACAGCTCTTAATTTCGTAGGTATAAGGAGCTGTTCCAGGGTAAGTATAGACATAAGTAGTACCACCAGTGCCAGTTTCAGGAGTTTCAGGTTCGCGACATTGAGTATCTTCTAGATTTTCTGGATGTCTGCATCGATTCCACCAGCAACTGTAACCCTCTGCACATTCAGTAGTATCAGCGCAGTATTCATCACAGGTTCTGTTAATACCACCTGGAAGTGGGGCACAAACATCACTTTCTGGATTGCTTGGTAAGCGGCAGCTACCTTGGTAACAGCTTAAATTTGAAGCACAATCACTATTATTGTTACAACTTTCATTACAGTATTGATAACCTGGGTCACCAGTACCTGCACAGCGAGGCATGTAGAAGGCGGCTACGCGACTGTGAACACCATTAAAAAGTCTGAAGTAATACCAGGTTCCAGGAGCAAAAGTAAATTGGCGATTATCATTACTCCAAGTAAATCCTGTTCCATTTGTTACTACATAGTTTTCATAATGAGCATCAGTATCATTTTCAACATTTTTATGAGCAAATTCACGGAAGTCTGCATGAGTACTAACATCTATCCAAGAAACATTAGAGAAGGCTTCATTGTCCCAAATAATATAAGTAGTTTCTCCAGAGGAATTGTTGTACCAGCAGGCTTCATAGTTATAAAGGTATAAGTTAGGATCTACTGGGGCGGTGCCACAGTATTCAATTCGGCCGTTTTGGTTGGAACTGTCATAATCTTCACAAGGTTCATTGTTAGCGGTACAACTAAGGGTTTGCCAGTCATTGACACAGCTGCCCCATGAGCAATCATAAGTACATTGTGGTGTTTGAGTGCTGCAGTCTTGTGGACAATTATTAGCGTTTTCCCAACCCTCACAAGTGCCGTTGCCGCAAGTTGTTACTTGATTGAAAGCTTGTACTCTGAGATTAACAAAATGGATTGATCCGCTACCATCATTACTTGTAAATACAACGTCTCCCAGAGGGGTATAAGCTTGACCTAAAGGACCTTCAAAGTAATTGATGTCTCTAATATAAGTGATCCAATCACCAGGATCTTCGCCGTCATAAGTTCTCATTTCAGTAGTCCACCAATGATCTTCGTTTCGGTTAAAGTAGATGTAATATCTCATCTCAACACCATTTTCAGTCCAGCTTGCTTCTAAAGTAGTATAGTCATCAGTTGGAGGGAATGGAGGATCAGAATGTAGAGTGAAGTCAATATCTGTGCTGTAATATCTTTCTCCATTAGCTTCAATATAAAAGTGGTCAGCTGCTAGCCAAGCATGGTCTGTTCGCCAATTAATTGGATTAAGAACAACTTCATCACAATCTTGGGTAAATTCAACATTGGTAGTCCAATTATCATCTATTACACTACAAGTATCTGATAATGCTTCACTAACTTTGACACGAGCATACCAAGTTCCTGGAGTAAGATCGCTTCTGGTTAATTGAGTTTCTCCAACCCAGTCAATAGTATGTACGTCGGTGCTAAAGCTTGGATCTTGAGAAATTTGTACTTCATATTGGGTAGCTCCAAAGATAGGACTCCAATTCAAGTTAACAGTGACATTGTCTCCGCTGGCACTGCAGCTAGTTGAATCTACTTGGAAGCTGTATGGGGCATCACAGGTTTGAGGAGTTTCGTTGACACATTGACCATTTTGACAAGTATAGTGATCGCCATCTCGATCAAAGTCTGAACAAGCTCTTCTTTCATAAGAAATTCTATTTTCTTCATTACAGAACCATTCATTAATGTTTTCTCCTTCATCAACTGGAGTAGGGGCGTCTGGCACAGTGTGACTCCAGCCAACAAAACAGAAGTCATCGCAATTGCCACTTGGGCAGGCATTATCCACACTGATGTTTCCAAAACCGCTAACAGTACCAAATTCCTCAAAAATTCTGCCTCCATCAGTATCAGTACACTCATAGATTGGTAATTCAACATAATAGTGGAAGTTACTAACTCTTTGTAATTGATCAGTCTCATGGTCTGCGCTATCAATAGCATAAGAACGATCTACATATTCTGAGCCATTAAAAGTGAACTGGAATTCGCCAGCAATTTGTGGAGTGAAAATAAATCTGGCAATGATTACATCATTACCATGAGTAGTATATCCATCTTCAATATTGTCTAGGGTAGTGGTAGCTAAAAGTTCAGCACTATAACAAACTTCATCTCCACAGAATGGATAAATAATTTCGGCAACATGGAAATCAAGACCGTTAATATCCATTGTTGTGAGATTAGTTTCTGTGTTAGTTAGGATCCCATTGTCGTCACTATCAATGCCAAAGTTAAGTTGAAGGCCATCAATAAAGGTAGAACCAGTATTAAGGACTATATCTATAGTAGCTTCTTCACCGATTTGGAAAGTAGTGCCAGGAGCTGGGACAGTATTAATACTGACTGTACCTTGTTCAACCCAGGCTTCTTTTCTGACATCAAATTCTTCTTCTCGCAGTCTTTTTTGTAAGAAAATAGAACTAACAGCTAAAAGAACAAGCAAAGTAAGAGTAAAAATACCAGCAAAAAGAGAAAGCTTTTGATTAAAACTCATTTTCTTAAATTGTCTGCGGTATTTATTTAATTGTCTTTTAGTCATCGATCTTTAATAAGTAATTTAATAGTTTTTAATTTAACTCCGCCTTATTCCTTTAAGGAGGAGGTGGCAATGGGGTATGGGTTGGTGTCCCCGGACAAGTTTGTCCCCACTGGTTAACTAATTCTGCGTAATCCCATAAATCTGCAAAGCCATCAGGATTGCCATCTGGGCCAGAGATATCAACTAAGGCGATGTCAGTCCTGAAGCCAAATAAAGTGCTGATTAAAATGTTGTAATCATCTTCATCAACTGTGCCAGTGTTATTAAAGTCAGCAGTTAGAATAAAGGCGCAAGGAGGAGTGGTTGGATCGGCGGTTGGAATTGGATTATCAACACAGGTGTCTCCATCCCAACATTGACTAGCACCACAGTTACAGCCTGGAGTAATTGCTTGAAGACACATCGCACCAGGGTTAAGTACTAGGGTACAACTGTCGACACAGCTATTGTTGAAAAATTGCCAGGTTCCACCAGCATCACTACAAGATTGCTGGTCTGGAGTTAGAGTTGGGCTTGGTTCTGGTGTGGCCGTAGGGGTAGGAGTTGCAATTGGATTATCAACACAGGTGTCTCCATCCCAGCATTGACTAGCACCACAGTTACAGCCTGGAGTAATTGCTTGAAGACACGTCGCTCCAGGGTTGAGTACTAATGTACAACCATCAACACAGCTATTGCTGAAAAATTGCCAGGTTCCACCGGCATCACTACAAGATTGCTGGTCTGGAGTTAAAGTTGGGCTTGGTTCTGGGGTTGCGGTTGGAATTGGATTATCAACACAGGTGTCTCCATCCCAACATTGACTAGCACCACAATTACAGCCTGCGGTCATTGCCTGAGTACACATGGCTCCGGGGTTAAGTACTAAGTAACAACTATCAACACAACCATTGTTAAAGATTTCCCAAGTTCCACCGACGTCACTGCAAGCTTGTTGATCTGGAGTTAAAGTTGGGCTTGGTTCAGGAGTTGCGGTTGGAGTTGCAATTGGTTCAATACCGCAATCAGGATCATCAACAATTGCACAACCACTAGCAGCTGAACTATAAGTACAAATTTTACAAGTCATATCTGGCCAATCGTCATCATCAGAAGGAAGAAGATCAGGACACATCTCGTACTCAGAAATACAGGAGCCATCACACATTTGACATTCATAAGGAGCAGCCTGTTTTCTAACATCTTGGCTTGTTTGGACTGCAATAAGACTAATACTAACCACAATCAACAAAGGAACAAGAATCATGACTCCAGTAAAAATTCTGATATAGAATTTATTCTTCTGTGAAAATCCAAGAAGTTTTTTAGATAATTTTTTTAGCACCATATTAAGGATACATAGTTTTTTCATCAAGAGTCAAGAGCAATATCTAAAAAAAAATGTCTTTTGTTAATGACGAGTTAATGATAGGATATCTTTAAAATAAAAGGAGAGTTTATGAATCACCAAAAGAGAGTCAGGAAAGCAATTATTACTGATGCTGGTTTTGCCAGCAGATATTTGCCAATTACAAAAACAATGCCTAAGGCTATGTTGCCTTTGGGTAATAAACCAATTATGCAGTTTATTGTAGAAGAATGTGTTGAAGCAGAGATAGAGGAGATTATTATTGTTGCGACTCCAGAAGGCAAACCAATTTATGAAGACTACTTCAATAATAGTGTTAATAGAATTAGAAAACAGTTATCCTCTCAGGGCAAAGATGATCGTTATGCTCCAGTGCAAAGTGTTTTAGATTTTCCTAAAATTGTAGTTATTACTCAAGATTCAAGTTTACCTTATGGTAACGGTTCTCCAGTAGTTTCTGCTCAAAAGTTTGTAGAAGGGGAGGAAGCTTTCCTGGTTCTTTATAGTGATGATATTCTTTTTGGCAAAGTCGGTGATGCTAAAACTCTTGTAGAAGCATACGAAAAAAATCCAAAAGCAGAGGCCATTATTATGGCTCAAGAAGTTGACCCAAGTGTGGTTAACAAATATGGCATTATTAGTTTTATTGAAGACTCTGATGGTTTATTAGATAATATTATTGAAAAACCAGATGTTGACAAAGCTCCTTCTAGATTAGCTTCTTATGGTAGATATCTATTAAAGCCATCAATTTTTAAATTTTTAACTCCTAAAAATACTGGTAAAGATGGTGAGCTTTGGACAGTTGATGCTATTACTCAAGTAGCTAGTACTAAAAAAGTTAAGGTTAAGAAAACTAAAGGAGAATGGATGACCACAGGTGATCCTGAAAATTATTTTAAAACGCACTTAAGATTTGTAATTGAAAAAGAAAAATATGGCAAAAATGTTGATAAATGGATGAAGGAGTTTTGTAAGTAAATACTTGCTAAATAGTCTATGCGCAGCATCTTTCGCACCAGCTGAATTTTTTCTTGCAAAAATTCAGGGTTCGAAATATAATAAAGTTAATGAATTTAGTTCCTTAACAGCCGTGTGTGGGAGGTAAGCAAATTTCCTGAACAGCTCATAAACGGGTTATGAATTGTTCGTTTACCCTTTGGGGTAAATGACGTTCTACCCCCCTGCTTTTCTGCGGGATGAGGCTTTTCCTCCCACACACGGTTGTTAAGTTTTTTAGTTTTGTAGGGTTATACGAAATACAATTGGTTTTGCCTGCTACAAGGCGGGATGTTATATTACGCTCAGCAGAATATTCAGATGCTTTCTTAGCTCAGATGGTTAGAGCGCAGTCTTGGTAAGACTGAGGTCTCGGGTTCGAATCCCGAAGAAAGCTCAAGAGCTTATTTAAAATTAAAATTATGCCAGGATACTCAAGTGGCCAACGAGGGCAGTCTGTAAAACTGCTGGCTTTCGCCTACGTAGGTTCGAATCCTTCTCCTGGCACCATCCGCCGAGATAGCTCAACTGGTTAGAGCACCTGTTTTGTAAACAGGAGGTTAAGGGTTCGAGTCCCTTTCTCGGCTCCATAGCTAAGCTGAAAATAGTATTTCGTTTGTTAGCTAGAGGAAAATTCCTCTCGAAAAAATAGAAATTAGTGGTAGAATAATTCTCTATGGCAAAAGGAAAAAAGAAAAAGGGACCAAGACAAGCAGTTGGCTTAAAGTGCACAGTGTGTGGTGTTTTTGGTTATATTACCGAGTACAACAAGAACAACGAACAACTTAAAAAACAAACTACAGATAAGAATACTTTCCCTCTAAAGAAATACTGCAAAAGATGTCAGAAGAGAACTGACCACAAAATGTCTAAAAAATTAAAATAATTTAATTTGCCATTGTCGTTTTGATAATATTTTTCGCCCCGTTTAAAAACAATCTATCAATTTGTAAAGCATTTAACATAGCCTTTTCTACCCATGATCGATGAGTGCTGTTTGCTATTTTCAGCGATTCTAATTGTTCCTCTATATGGTCTATTTTTGCTTCTCTTGAAATATTTTTTTGTTCAAAAATATTGCGAATATTATGTTCCCACTCACCCCATTCTTTTAAAGTAAGTAAAAAGCTGCCAGCAGCGGCAGCGTCATAAGCCATGTCTCCTGATGGCTTGGTAATAAAGCCATCAGCCCAAGGAAAAGCGAAGTTAATGAGTAACTCATTAGCATCTACTATCTGGGGATGATATAAAACTGTAAATGGACATTGATTATCAACTCTACAAGGTAAAGCCTGGCGAACAAAAGCTTTAGTTTTAACTTTATTCAAATTTGCATCTATTTCAAAAATAGCTGGGTCTTTCAGTTGAGGTTCCCAGACTTTGATTCGGTTTTCTTTTGCCAATTCAATCGCCATATCTTTAATGTCTCTATGTGTTCCTGCATAAAGCATAACTTGATATGGAACAGTTTTTTTTCTAAGTGCTGGCATTAATTGATCAAGCAAATCTTTAATTTCTGCTTTATTTGTTCCCAAACCTCCAGTAGTAATACATAACTTAAGAGGATTTTTCCTCCAAGGTACTTTATCTCTTCCTGCAGCTATAATTCTTGGATCAACTGGAGGACCAGTAATAATTATTTTTTCATCACTAATTTTTTTCCCCGAAGCAGCAGCCTTTTCAAAGAATTCTGTTCTAGTTTTTTCATCAAAAACACAAAACTTAATATTAGGTAAATGAGCGTTAGCTAAATAATCTTCACGGACATGTGGGTCTGTAATAACTTGGATCACTTCTTTGCCATTGGCAGCTAAAATATTACCTGCGGCAATGTGAAAAGAGAGAATAGGCTTTTTAATATTTTTTGTAAGATAAATAAGTGGAGGAGTGATGCTCTCGAGGATGGGAAGCTTCTGTCTGCCAAATTTATCAACTAGGTCTTTGGCTTTTTTTAGGACTTTAAATCTAGCTAAAATTTTACCAATTAGCTCTGTTATGACGATCGTAGACCAATGTTTAGTACCAACATAGTTGGTAGGGTCAACGATCCAAGCTTTTTTAGGATCAATTTTTTTCCCCCAGGCTTTGATAGCGATTCCTAAAGCCATTGAGTAGTGAGCTCTAGAGAAAACTATATCTGTGGTTGTATCAATTTCTTCTAAACCATGAAGGCCTTTGAGGTCTTCTCTATAAGTGGCAGAAACAGTAATAATGGGAAGGTCAGTATTTTCAAGAAATTCCTTGTCTTTTCTAAGGGTTTTTTTTAAAATTGGGTCGGAGAGAGTAAACATAGTTTATAAATGTTTTAGATACTGTACGTCTTTTCAAATTTATTTGCAAGAATCGGTTTTTAAAGATCACAAAACTGATGTACTAGATAAGATATAATATGTTTATGTTTAACTCTATAGAAAATAGTCATTTTGATCTGGCAATTATTGGAGCTGGCCCAGCAGGGATCATGGCTGCTATTAGTGCAGCTAAAAATTGGCAACAGCTGCAAACGGAAACTGCTGGTGATAAGCAAGTTAATAAGAGAAAAATCAAAATTTGCCTTTTAGAAAAAAACGACCGGATAGGAAGAAAGATTCTTTTAACAGGTAAAGGCCGTTGTAACTTGACCAATGTCCATGATTTAGAAGAAAAAATTGATTTATATGGAGAAGGTAAGCAAGGTAGATTTTTATACCCAGCTTTCCAAACTTTTACTAATTTTGACTTAATTGATTTAGTTGAAAATTTAGGACTTAAAACCAAAATAGAAAGAGGACAAAGAATATTCCCAGTTAGTAACAAAGCTCTAGATGTGGTCGATTGTTTAAAACAAGAATTAATTAAGCAAAAAGTGAAGATTATTTATAAGTTCTCAGTAGTTAAAATTTCTCAAGATCAAAAGATTTTTAGAATTTTATCTGCTACTAAAAAAGTCATTACTGCTAAAAAAATAATGATTGCGACTGGAGGCAAATCATATCCTCAAACTGGTTCAACAGGGGATGGTTATCAATTGGCTAAAAGTTTTGGCCATAGCATTGTTAGGCCAAGACCAGCCTTAGCTTCTTTATTTGTGAGAGATGAAGAAATTCGTTCTTTAGCTGGCTTAACTTTAAAAAATGTTAGTTTTGCTATTTACGCTAATGGTGAAAAACAAATGGAAAATTTCGGCGAAATGCTATTTACCCATCAAGGAGTCACTGGGCCGATTGTGATGAAAACAAGTAAATATGTCTATGATCTATTTGGGCAGAAAAAAGAAGTGATAGCAGCGATAGATTTAAAACCAGCTTTGAGCGAAGAGGTTTTAAGCAAGAGATTAGAAAGAGAAATAGATAAATTGTATAAAAAAGAATTTCACACTCTATTAAAAGAATTACTGCCAAAAGCATTGATTCCTTTGGTGATAAAACAAACTGAACTTGATAAACGTAGAAAAAATTCCAGCTTATCTAAGAATGAGATTAGAAAAATTATTAAAACTTTAAAGAGATTTGAATTTAAAATTGACGGGGTAGCGCCCATTGATTTCGCCATTGTTACCGCTGGAGGTATTAATTTAAAAGAAATTAACCCGAAAACAATGGAATCAAAATTAGTCAATGGTTTGTATTTTGCTGGAGAAACTATTGATTTAGATGGACCAACGGGTGGATATAATTTGCAAATGGCGTTTAGTACTGGTTTTTTGGCAGGAAGTAAGGCTGTTGAGTCTATTTAACAGATGACAGCTACTTGTTTAATTTAAAACAATTTTTACTTAATTGAATCGGATTTTGTGATAAAATCAAGTTCATCTGAAAATTTAATAAAGGGCGGTGGTGTTAATGGTAGCATAGGGGTCTCCAAAACCTTTGGCGAGGGTTCGAATCCTTCCCGCCCTGCAAATGATAAAAAGAGCTATGTATGGCTCTTTTTTAGTGTTATTTTTTAAGCTTTTTAATATTAGGTAGCACGGCAGATGTAATAATAAGTTAAAGATAAGTATGGATAGAAATATGGTTTTTTGCAAGTAAAATAAGTTGCTAGGCCTGGAAAAAATGACAAAAGTCCTTTACTTGCAAGAACATAAACAAGTTCATTGGGAGATGACACGTGTTTCAGGAAGTTTGTACTTAGTAGCTTTAACATATCCAGATGTTGGAACGATTTTTACTAGAGAGCCTTGTTTAACCCAATTAGCTAATATTCTGGACATTTTATCCCTTTGAACAATACCAGTAACATTTCTAGCCTCCTGGTTGGTAATATATTTGTTTTGTTGCAAATAAGTTGTAACTTTTTTCCATTCAGTGGCTTTTTTTTCATTAAGTAAAATGACTCGCACTGAGTGGGGCAAAAATGGGTAGGTATGAAAAATTGGAGGATATAGGTTACTTGAGTGCATTTCACTTCTCATAGCTCTAATACCTTCATTTTGGTCAAGGTTGGGAGGAGCTGGAAACTCACGAAGGTGTTTGACTAGCAAATCGTTTCTATAACCCTCAGATCTTACATATCCTATGTTGGAAGAAGTGATGTTATAAGGGAAAAGACCGGGACTTTCGATTTCAACTCGATCTTCAAAAATATGAATAATAATGTCTTGTTTTCGATGATAGTCTCGGTGAATAACAGCGTTAGTAATAGACTCCTTAATTGCGCGTTCAGGAATTTTATATTGAGTAACAAAGCCTGATGGAATTTTTATGCCACTTCTGAGTAAAAGTAAAACATAGTCATGAGCATTTTTGATTTGTTTCACTAGTGGCCCGGAAATATTTTTGGGTGTTCCAATGAGGTTTGGGGTTTCTCGAATACGTTCTAGTGAACCAGTATATTGAAAAACTCTCACGAGACATTTAGTATCCATTAAGTCAGATGGATACTCAGCAAAGAGTAATACAGCTGCCCGAGTAGGAAAGATGTCACCTTTATCCTTTTTTGCTAGTCCTGTCTTTTCTAGAATCTTTTTTATTGTTGGGCCGCTAATACCACGAGTTTCTTTCCAGGCTTGGTAGTACTTGGTTTTTAAGAGGTTAAAATCAACTTTGACTATTTCTCGATCTGCTTTTTGAAACCCTTTTGCATAACTTAAATTGATGATTTCTTGAGGAGAGAGTAGTTTGTTACCTTTTTCTAATCGAATATAAACGTGGTTGGAGTAAGATCTAAATTGATTTGTAACTTTTGGAATAGTGAGTAACCCAATTGTTTTGTCAATTTGTGGAACTGAAATTTTCCTAGGTGGCCAGATGGTAGCAAGTGGTGGAATAATTTTTTGTATTTGACGACCTATTTCGTCGAAAATTTCCAAGTTTTCTTCAATGCCAGATATTGCCAGATATTCGATCAATGCCTTTAAGTTTAGTTTTCTCAGGATCATCAATACCTAGAATTATCATCCCACCCTCGGTATTGGCCATAGCAATAACTGATTCTAAGATTCGACCAACCTCTTTTTTAGCGGCACCCAATCTTTTGAACTCAATTGTTTTTGTTTCCGAAGGAATATTAAGAATATCTTGAATTATCGAGTCTAAGTCATTTTGATCATTGTTCATATTTATTTCAATTATAAAGCCTACTCAGTAATTATTTATGAGGTATTCATTTTTGGAAAGTTCAATATGCTTTTTTAGTAAAATTCCACTCGAAATAGGTTCCAACATCCTTCACTAGTCCCTGCACTTCAATTTTTTGCTACTTTTTTCTCAATAAATTAGGTTCGATTTTTCATATAGACGGAAGGAATTGGGTTAGTTTTTTTTGTATCTTTATTCCCATACACAGATATTTTTTAATAGGTTCTAACGTCGCTTACTTAGACCTTTTTTATTTAAAAATATGTTAAATGTTGATTTTTGCTTAACATGTTAACAGTATATATATATTTAACATGTTGTTAACATGTTATAAAGAAATATGTCTAAGAGAAAACTAACAACTAATCCAATTTATTATCTCAAGAAACCAGCTGCAGAAAATGTTAACGCATCTCGTTTAAGAGCTGTGTTTAGTAGTGACAGAGATTCATTTAGAAAAATCATTCTTTCAGCAAACGAGCTTAAATACATCTATTGGGATAAATTTCAATATAAACCATTATCTGGAGATTTGACTGCTGAAGAACAATGGATGCTAGTAAAGCTTTATCGAGATACAGCTTATTTGGAAACTCCAATTCGATCAAAAGAAAACAAATACTTTAAGTGGATTCGTTTGCCTGCTGTTGATGAAACTTTACATAAAATTGACATGTTAGTGGGTGGACAACTTTTTCCTAGATCAAATGTACCTTTAGGTGACAGAGAAATGTATATAAATAGAGGTGTTATTGAAGAAGCTATAGCGTCAAGTCAACTTGAAGGAGCTCACACTACAAGAGCAGCAGCAAAAGAAATAATACTGGAAAAAAGAAAACCAAGAAATAAATCTGAACAGATGATCGTTAATAACTACAAAGCAATGAAAGCTTTAGAAGAAGATTTTAAAGATAGAAAATTATCAGAGGATTTCCTTTTTGAATTGCACTCAATTTTGACAGATGAAGTTATTAATAAAAATGAGCAAAAAAGGTTTAGAAAAGATGCTGATGACATTGTCGTTGAAGGTGATATTGGTACAAAGACATATACAACTCAGGTTCCTCCGAATGAACAGTTTTTAAAGAGAGAAATCAAACGACTAATTGGCTATGCAAATGATGAACTTGAAGGAAAATTTACCCATCCAATTATTAAAGCAATTTTTATTCATTTTTGGTTTGCTTATTTGCACCCTTTTACAGATGGGAATGGCAGAATTGCCAGAGCTTTATTTTATTGGTATTTACTTAAACATGATTATTGGACTTTTACATATTTGCCTATTTCTGCTGTTATCAAAAAATCGCCGATACAGTATGCGATGGCATATATTTATTCAGAACAAGATTCAGAAGATCTGACTTATTTTTTGGATTACAACATGAGGAAAGTTGTTCAATCGATATCTGATTTTGAAGATTATGTTGAAAAACAAATTAAACAAAATAAGAAAGTTGAAAAGATAATTAATGAGAAAATTATCCTCAATGAGAGACAAAAGCAGTTAGTTTTTTATTTTATTTCTGATCAAAGAGCTTCAACAACAACTTCTCATTCAATAGTTAATAATGTCGCAAGACAGACAGCGGCTAAAGATTTGAAAAAGTTGGAAGATTTAGATTTAATTCAAACAAGAAGAGAAGGAAAATATGTTAGGTATTATGCTACAGACAAACTTAAAAGTTTAGCTGGGACAAGATAATAGGTTCGAGCGTCCTTTACTAAGCCCTATTATATTAATATAGTTCTATCACTCCACTTCATACTTTTCCCTCATCTCTGCAAAATTGTCTTCAACATCAGCGACTTTTATTAATAGATGCGCAACATTTCTTAAATCTTCGTTTATATTTGTCCACAGAAGTTCTTGCTCTTCGAAAGTATCTGGATCACATCCATAGATTGAAATAAATGTAAGCGGTTCTTCTCGTGTGTATGGTTTTTTATGATTGTTAAATGTATGGGTACTTATGCATGAATAATTGGAAAAATCTGGTTTAGGCTCTGAGGGCGTAACTTGCTGAAGATTGAGTTCAAAAAAACGTGGCTCAATTTTTTTAAGTTGCTTAATTGTTCTTTCTGCTGCAGCTGGAACCTTCAACCCTGAATCCAAGTTTACTAGACGGCTGTTTAGATACCACCAACTTATGGCCAACAAGACAATTATTGTTGTCACACTTAATTTGTATTTATTGGCAATAATAAATTTTTTTATTTTTTTATGCATATTTAGCTTCGAGATAATTTTAACATACAAAAAAATTAGTGATCATTAATTCCTGCAAAGTAGAAATGATTTTGTCTGTTGTTTTCTTGTTGCTTTTATGCAACAATGGCGAAGTGAAAAAGAAAATTGAAATTGATCAACGTGCTTTAAAAGAGATCGATAAGTTTGATGAAGAAGTGCAGGTAAGAATTACGGCAGCTTTAGATGTTTTAGCAAGAGATGGTTTTTTAAAAGAGCCATACGGTAAGCGAATAGATAATGATATTTTTGAAATTAGAATTAAATATAAAGGGCAATATCGAGCACTTTATGCATATTTGAAAAAGGGTATAATTGTTGTTTTGTCTGCTTTTCGAAAAAAGACACAAAAAACACCGTTAAAAGAAATTAAAAAAGCAAAATTGAGATTAAGTCAACATATCTAAAGGAGGTAACATGAATAAAAGAAAACCAAAAACTATTAGTTTAAAGGAATTTAAAAAGAGATTTAATAAAGATCAAAGAAAACAAATTGAAGAAGAAACTAAATATTATGATTTGCTCACTAAATTTAAAGAAGTCAGAGAAGCTAAGGGTTTAACTCAAGAAGAATTAGCAGAAAAAGCAAAAATTAATAGAACCACTCTTAGTCAGGTTGAAACTGGTTCACGTAATGCAACGGTGAGTACTTTGATGAGACTTGCTCAAGCGATGGAAATGAATTTGGAGTTGAGATTGTATTGAGGTAGGTTCCAACATCCTTCACTAGTCCCTGCGAATGATAGAAAAAGAGCTATATATGGCTCTTTTTTAACATTTAAGTATGTTGTAAGAATATCTTATAATATTTGACAGGGAGTCTTTTTTCTGTATAATTGTTTTATAATTACCAGATATATTATTTTTATTTAGGGATATTTCATATGTCAGAAAAAATTCAAGTTTTTGAAAAACCAAGAATAATCGATAAACTGTATACAAAAATAGAACAATTATTTCCAAGAAGTATCTGTAGTATTCTAATTCTAGGAAGTGATTTTCAAAACTATTAGCGTTTGTTGTTGCTTGCTCTGGTTCACAATTACCAATGAACTATGTTCAAAGAACTGATGTGGGAGACGATGCTGTATATTTAGTGATGTTTACACCATGGGAAGAAATCGGCCTTGCAATTAAGCCCTATAAAAACTGTGAATTCTTTTCATAATAGATAAATATTAACGGAATATTGACAAAATAGCGTGAATTTATTATAATTTATGTATGCCTATTTCTAAGCTGCAAAAACAAAAAATTTATAAATTGAAAAATCAATACGATTCTTTGAAAAAAGGTAAAGAGTCGTTGCTGCAAAAGATTGACGAAGCAGAAATTCCTGAAACTGTTTTTAACTCTAATGCTATAGAAAATTCTACTTTAACTTTAAGGGAAACTGAGAAAATTCTCTTGGAAATGGAAGTTTCTAGGAACGTCTCACTTAGAGAAGTTTTTGAAGCAAAAAGCTTGGCTCGAGTAATTGAATTTGTTCGGAGTAAAGCACAGATTACAGAATTATCAATTGAGATGATGTTAAAATTTCATAATATGTTAATTGCTCATATCGATGATTCAATAGCTGGCAGATTTAGAAAAAGTGGAGAGTTTGTGAGAGTTGGGACTCATGTAGCCCCAGCTCCAGAACACGTAGAAAGAATGATTGAAGAGATTTTAGTTGAATATTCAAGTGATTTCCAGAGCTATTTTTTGGATAAGATTGCTCACTTTCATTTGAATTTTGAGATGATTCACCCGTTTAATGATGGCAATGGAAGAATTGGAAGAGTAGTTATCAATTATCAGTTACAAAGATTAGGTTTTCCGAGTATTATTATTAGGGATAAAGAAAAGCAAGAGTACTATAGAAGCTTAAGAGATTATGATCAGTCACAAAAAACTCAAAATATGGAGCATATATTAACTTTGAGTTTACTAGAGTCACTCCATAAAAGGATTGCTTATTTAAAAAGTATGAAAGTAATAATGGTGACTAAGTATGCAACTCAAGTTGGGGAGACTGCACAGGCTGTTCTGAACAAGGCAAAAAGACAAACAATTCCAGCCTTTAGAGAAAAGGGTGTGTGGAAGATTGGTGTTGAATACTGATATTATGAAATTTGATACTTCTAAGCTAAAAAATAATAAATTTTTTTTTGGAGATTATACTCAACCAGGCCAATATAAAGGTTGGTTTATTGGCTCTTTTTTTGACCAAGATCATCCTTGTCATACTGAAGATGTTGAAGTTTTTTACATAGAGCACGAAGCTGGCTGGGAACAGGTACCTCATTATCATGCTCAAAAGGTAGAAATTATTATTCTATTGACAGGTAAAGCTAAATACACAGTTAATGATCAAGAAGTAATTTTAAAACCTGGTAATTTTTTATTTGTAGACATTAATAATGTAATTGCCGGTGAATATTTAGAAAAATCAACGGTAATTGCGATTCATTCCCCAAGTATTGTGGAAGATAAAATCGTAGTCGAAAAATAATTACATACATCCTTTGCTAGTCTTCGCAGATAATGAAAAGAGCTATGTATAGCTCTTTTTATAGTATTAATTCTCGAGTAACTTGGTGAGTAAACATGTAGTTGATTTTGCTAAACTTTAGTGTTTATAATATATTTTTTCTATCAATAAACTATATCAAAATATAAAAAAGAACATATGACGGATACGTCTTCCCGTTTTTTACTAACTCAGTGTAGGCCCGAAGGGGAAGCAAAGCCGGTAGTTATTGAAAGAGAAACGAAAAATGTCCGTAACCCCTTTGCACTCCAATTTATAAAAGCAATAGAAGCTCAAGCTAAACAATTTATTCGACAAAAAATTCAAGAAGAATTAACTGCCTTAGAAACAGAATGGTTTGAAGGATTAGATTTAACCCAAATAGAAAAAGAAACTGGTTTCAGTGTTCACGATTTAGTAGTTATTTTTGCTCAAGTTCCAGAAGAACAACATGAAAATTTAAGAAGAAGTTTATTAGAATATGTTGCTGCTAGGGAAGAGTTTTTCAATGATCCAGAAGATCCACAAGCATTTGCAAACTATCGGAATTACTTATTAACTTTATTATATCCTCTAGATGCTGAGGGGGCGATTACGCAAATGGATGCTTTTATAGACCAGCATGGTGAGGGTAGAACAGCTTGGGCAAAAACAAGAGAAATCATTGGCCCAAGAGAAAAAGGAAAACAGGTTTATTATCAACTGTATGCAGATTTATTTACTGTTGATGAAGCTGGTGAAACTCACGGCTTTGAAGAGTTGATTGAATTATTGGATTATATAGAAGATCTTGGTTGTACTCATATTTGGGTTTTACCTCCGTTTGATTCTCCAGGGCATGATAATGGTTTTGATCCTGCTAAAAGAAGAGAAATTATGGAAAATTTAGGTGGAAATGAGATGTTTATTAAGTTTGTGAGAGCTGCTGCCGAAAGAGGCATTACCATTAAGGTAGATATGGTTTTACACCATTTATCTTATCAATCAGCAGAGTTCCAAGCAGCAATAGATCCAGCTCATCCAGAACATGAAAAATATAGAGGTTGGTTTTATTTTGAGCAAGGGGTTGCAGACGGCAGTGAGCCTGAGAGATATCCAGCGTATGTGATTTTTGGTGACATGCATATGCCAACAGCTGGCAAAGAAATTTTCCCCGAAGCTGCTGGTGTTGCTAAAACTTCCAATTGGGTTAAAGTGATTTTAGCTGATGGAAAAGAAGCTTATGTCTATACTCGTTTTAAACCTCAAATGCCGGATTTAAATTTCAAGAATCCTGAAGTTATTATTAATGAATTAGACGTGATGCGATATTGGCTTGATTTACTTGAAAGAGGGATGGTGCTTCGTTACGATGCTTTAAAGCATGTATGGAAGATGGATAGACAAGATATATCAGCAGAATACTTAGAACAACATCCAGCTTTAGTTGAGCTTATAGAGGATTATCAAGGTGATAATTTGGTACAGAATCGTTTAATCACTTATTTACTGCGTGCTTATGCTTTACATCGTTATGGAGATCATGTTGATATGATTGCTGAAGTTTGGGATAGACCAGAAGCAGTATTAAAGTATACAGGTGTCCGTGATGGGGCTAGAGAAGGAGGAGGATATTTTGATTTTCATACAATGCATGCTTTATTACAAACGATTCATACTGGAGATAATAGTCGTTTACATCAAGCCATTGCAGTTTCTCGAGCACACCCACCTGGTTGTTTAGCACTGTGTTTATTAAGACACCATGATGGCATGGCAGGCAGTGATACTGGGGATAATGATCTTGGCATGGATGCTTTAGCAGAAGCATTAAATCTATCTGCCGAAACTGCAGCGGCATTGCAAGCGGTTTATCCAGATTTTGATTCAAAACAAGGCCTATGGTTCGATGGTGGTTGGGCAACTAGATTAAGAGATTTTTTAGTTGCTCAGGAAGGTACAGAAGACCCTCAAGTGATTGTTGAACTTATTAAAAGAGCTTTCATGCAGTTATTTTATTTAGCACAAACGCCTTTGTTCTATATGGGTGATGAGTTTGGTGAAAGAAATGATGAAGCTCATTTATTACGTAGCAGTATTGGTCCAGATGGAGAAGCACTGGGGCTTGATATGAGAAATGTTCATCGTTCTATTGGAAGACCAATGGACAAAGTTTTAGAAGTTTTGCAGGATAAAACAACAGTTGAACATCAACTTCATCAAATGATGAAGAGATTAATAGCTTTAAGAAAAGAAAATGGAGCTTTAGCTCAGGGAAGAATAGAATCTTTATCTGCTTTTACTGCTAATGGACAGACGGAACTTGTAGAGGATTCTCAAGTTTTTGCAGCTTATAAAGAACATGGCGATACTGCTAATGGATTATATGAATATGTGGTGATGTTAACTAACCTAGTAAGCGAAGCAAAGACAGTGCAACTAGCTGTCAATGCAAATATGCAAATAGAAAGAAGTGTGAATTTTGTTGATCTGGTAACAGGAGAAATAGTAAAAGCTGAGATAATAGAAAATGGAGATGGAAAAATTTATCTGCGTTTTGAACTTGCAGCAAGAGAATCTAGATGGTTAATGGCAAATTGATTAGTTAAGTAATAGGTTCCAACATCCTTCACTAGTCTCTGCAAATGGTAAAAAGAGCGATGTATGGCTCCGCCCAAAAAATCTAGGTGTGAGAAGAATAAACACTGGGCCAGATAGAGAAAGCCAACTTTTATTAGTTTTTACTAGAATTAATTCATAGCAAATAATAAAGATAACAGACGCAAATAAAAGATTTAGTAGATGATATGTTTCATAAGTCAAGCCATAAGATTTATAGGTGAGCAATGATAAAGTAAGATAAAAGGACAAAAAGAGCAGCAAAGGTATTCTTTTTTTTAGTTGAGCTATGTTCATTATTAATATTGTATACAAAATGAGAGTTAGTTTGCATAATAAGTTCGAATTTATCTTATAATTGTAGTAATTGGGTTGTATTGTTGATATAATAAATATATAAGATGTGGCCAATCTTTTTCATTTAGCTGAGAAAGATTGGTAGCAAAAAAAATAAAAGTAAAGATGAGGTGAGGTGAAAAATGGAAAAGGATGTTCGGAGTGTATTAGCCGCAATGATTGGTTGTAAAGCTAAACAGCTAAAGGCTGTTTTCTACAGCCACGATCAAGAGGGGGAAGATGTCACTGTAATTAGTGACAGAGGAGTGTGCCGTATAATTGAGGATTGGTTTTCCGACTCACAGGTGCATCAAAAGCCTTGGGATGCGCTTACAGTTATTCCTGTGGTCGGTAAGATCAAGGATGGCTTTAATTTCGGATTCAAGAGGGGGACAAAAGTGATTATAACTTCGGTCCTCCCCGAATGACAGTTTTCAGCTTCAATTTCAATAGCGTGGGGAAGAGAGTATCTCACCCACGCTAATTTTTTTTAAATAAGTTTGGACGTCGTTCTTGAGTTTTATAAAAGCAAAGGAATTTGGGAAGTTAGAACACGATTGCAATGATTTTTTTTAAGAATATGCAAAAGTATCCCATTTGATATAATTGTTTTATTATGGACATTGTTGATTCAAATTGGCCATCCTAAGATCATATATAATTGATCAACAATAACTATTTCAAGGAGTTACTATGATTCTTGGTATCTTTTCTGACATTCACGATTATATTAATAATTTAAATAAAGCATTAGAAGTTTTTAAACAACATAAAGTAGAGCATGCATTTTTTTGTGGTGATTTAGTTTCTCCTTTTATTTTAAAATTTCTTCAAGATTGGCCTTTTGCTATTAAAGCAGTTTTTGGTAATAACGAAGGAGATAAGTGGGGCATCAGAGGATATCTAGAAAAGAATGCAGTTACTAATATTGAGTATCCAGATAGAGAAATATTTTGGGATGGTGAAATTGAAGGAGTGAAGGTTGCTGTTTTTCATGGTCATAGCCCTAAAATAACCCAAAATTTATTAGATGCAGCCAATTATGATTTGGTTTTAACTGGTCATACTCACGAACCACATATTAAAAAAGTAAAGCAAACTATTTGGATTAATCCTGGCAGTGTGGCTGGTGTGTCAGAGAATCCAGATGTAAAGGTAGGCACAGTGGCTGTTTTTGATACTGAAACAAGAGAAAGCAAGATAATTAAGTTATAAATTGAATAGATTATTTTTTTACTTGAGTTCGCAAACGAAGTGCAACACTTTCGAGCTGTAGAATACAGCGAGAAAGGAAAGCACAATGAAATACACGCAACTCAGGGAAGCAGATCGCGTGGTGATTGAAATATTGCTAGAAGAAGGAAAAAGTATTCGTAAAATAGCAGAAAGACTGGGTAGAAATCCATCAACGGTAAGTCGTGAGATTAAACGGAATAAGAATCAAAATAGTGGACAGTATGTGGCAATCAAAGCCAGTAAAAAGGCAAAAAAACGGTCACAAGAACAGAGATACAAAGCACCTTTGAAAAATCCAAAAGTGTTTTTGTATGTCAGAGAAAAATTAAGAGAATACTGGATCCCTGAAGAAATATCTGGCAGATTAAACATAGATTATCCTGATGAATCAATCCACCATGAAACGATCTATCGCTACATCTACAATTCTAAAAAAACTAAAAAAATGAATTTGTGGAAATATTTAAAAAATCATCGTAAGAAAAGAATGAAAAAACAAGGAAGAAAAGTACAGAAAAGCAAAATTAAAGATGCAATAAGGATTGATGAGAGAGATAAAAATATTTTATTTAGAACTAGTGTTGGTCATTGGGAAACAGACAATATGGGAGGAAAAACAAGAGATATTTCTTCTTTCTGTGGAACAGTTGAACGAAAAACTAGATATGTATTTCTAGATGTTTTAGAGAATAGGAAATCAGTGACCAAGACTGAAAGTCTGGTCACTGATCTATCACAATTTCCATCAGAAGTTGTTCAAACCATTACTACAGATAACGGATCTGAAAACTCAGATCACAAACAATGGTCAGAAAAAATTAATGATACAAAAGTATATTTTTGTAATCCATACAGTTCTTGGGAAAAAGGTAGTGTTGAAAATGTTTTTACACGAATTAGAAGATTTATCCCTAAAGGAACAAGCATTGATACTATTTCAAAACTAGATGCTAAAATGATTCAAAACAAATTGAATAATACACCCAGAAAATGTCTTAACTACCTGATCCCCAACCGAAGCTATGACCATTGAATTATTAAAATTAAACAAACCCTAAAATTTATCTAAGTGTTGCACTTCATGTGCGAATTCAGGTTTATTGGCTTTTTAGCATTTTTTATCCTATAATATTAAATATGTTTTTAATGTGTAGTTAATTTTTATTCTTTTATTAGCGATTTAAAAATTGGCGCGCAAAAAAATGTTCTTTAATATCCCAAAGAGTTTAAATAACCATGTCTAAGGAGGCATCGATAAGTTCATTTAAATTTAGTGAGCTTTTCAGTGTCTCCTTGGGTATGAGCCCAGATTAATGATGGAGTCACTTGCACACACCTTTTGATAAGGGGGAACAGTTTGATGAATCGCAGGAAGAGAAAGTTTTCAGGTTCGAAGACAAGCAGGATTATGATGTGTTTGATCGGGTTGATGGCTCTGTTGTTATTGAGCGCGTTGCTTACGGGTTGTGTTGGAGGGGAGTCAATTTCCTTCACTCAAGAAGCAATGAATGAGACCAGCCCAGAGTTAAGGGAAAACATCGAGGGGATCATCCGAAAGTTTGATGACGAGATCGGCTGCGGCCGCGATATTGAGGTGGGTTGGACAGAAGCTCGCATCGAGATTGAGGATGGGCAAGCTGTGGCCTACGAGGCCGAGGCTTTCCCGGGACAAATTCTCATTTCTAACCCCGTCAGCAGCTTTACCGTTGGCGAGGGCGAGGGAGCAGTGACCTACGAGATTTACGTCTCACCCTACTTCCTGGAGAATATGATCGCTCATGAGCTTGGGCATGCATGTCGGCCTGACACGCCGACCATGTTAAGCGAAGAGGATCAAATCGTGCTTCCCGTCGAGATGGGAGGTGGAGGTAAAATCATCGGTTTCACTGGGCTCGGCTTGATTATCGAGCTGCCCGACGGTCTGACAACCAGCTTTACCATCTTTGACGAGGGGAATGCCTCTAGTAACACCATTACGATGGAGTATGGTGATCCCCTCAGCGACGGCTGGCATGGGCTTGGTGTGCTGACCAGCGTGAAGCTTAACGGGCGGAAATCGTTCCAGCCCTATGCCCGTTCGAACAACGTTCTCGGTTTCGTGGCCGCCGTGAACGGGATCACAGTCAGTCAAGTCACGAATCAACACCTTTTTGATCTAATGTGGGAGTACCAGACGGCTCGTTAGCCACTGGTGATCCTACAGGCAGGTCTCGAAGGGAAAACTCTTTGGGATCTTGCTTATGAGTTGAAATGATTCAACTTATAAGCAAGATTCTTTATCTTTTCTATTTGTTTGTGAGTTTTTCAACTTCGCTGTCCCAATCAACAACGCAAACATTGGAATAAATCTGAGTGAATCTCTGATCACTGTATCTAAGTAATGTTCCCAGTTATCGAGTGTGGGTAAATGAAACAGTTCTGTTACATCTATAAGCATCATCATAATGACACTTAGAACAGTCAGCCATTTTCTTTTTTCTGATTGAATTGCCAGTAGAGACAAAGCAGGTAAATACCAAATATGGAACGGCTGAGAAAAGGTTTTAGCAGATAAAAATAAAGTGAAAATATAAACAATATGTATTTTCAAACTTAAGAAAAATTTATCAGGTTCTTGCTCGTCACTTGCTTTATTTACAGTTCTTAGTGACCACCATAAATAAAGCAGCATGATAGTGGGGAAAGCATAGGTGGTAATCTCTGTTACCTTATCAGCAATATGACCTTGCCATTCATAATCTGGTGGAAAATTGTTTTGTTGTTCGCTATTAGTAAAATAGTTAGCAGTTTTAATAATATAAGCAGGAAAAGCAGCATACTTGATTGGTCTACCAAAATTAAAGGTAAAGCTGACCAGCAAATTTTCTCTAAAGACTGCAATCGGGGGACCCCAAATCAGCACAAATCCTATTAAAAAAGCTAGCAATTCTTTTTTAAAATTCATCATAAAAATTTTATTTTTAAACAATTGCAAGCAATTTTTTGGTGAAAGATTTAATTTAAGATTTTTTTGTGCAATTCCAATTACAAAGATAGGCACCATTAAAGGTAGAGTTAAGAATTTAATAGCAGTAGAGAGCCAAAACAAAATCCATTTTAAATATCTAGCCCAGGAACTGTTCTTTTTAAACCATAAAGGTAATAGATAAGCAGTCATAATCGTAGCTGTAAAAATTAAATCAATTCCCTCATATAGAAAGGCACGGGTAAAGGTGCTTAAAAAAATATATAAATAAAGACTGGTAAATTTTTTATCTTTGTTCCAATTCAGTCGTTTATTAACAGTTAAAGTTAAGAAAACAAAAAAGGCGATATCAAAAACTAAGGTTTGAGCTCGATAGTTTTTATAATAATCTCCAATGCCATTGTGGTAAAGAAATAAAGGAAAATAAAGAATCGGTACACTAGCTGGTGGGTATTCATATTTATGTTTTAGATATGGCCAGTGACCTTGGCTCCACATGTGAGCGTAGCGTTCATAGTCTGCACGCACATCTGAGTAATCCAAAGGAGGAGTAAGGTAAATAAACAACCTAGAAACAGTAAAAATAATAAACAATAAGGTTATTATTTTTTTAGGTAAGGTCATAAGAGTTAGTATAACAAAAGATTAGTGCTTCGATTATACTGGACTTATGAATGAACCAACTTCAGCCCCTCCAGCTATTAAGACAGTTCCCAAAACTGATTTGGTGACAGCTACTAAAACCATTTATGATGTTACCCCTTCTGAAGTTTTTTGGCGTAATTTTATTGCTGGTGTGGGAAGGACGATGGGAGCTCTAGTTTTATATTTTATTTTTCTATTTGTGATTGGCATGATTGTGGTGCAGGTGGTTGGCCCAATGTTTACTCCATTAATGAAAGATTTTGATACAGCTGTCGAGTCTTTAGAGAGAGTAGAGATTTTGCAAGGAAGAAGTGAAAAAGTTCTTGAATCTGAAGAAGTGCAAGAACTAATCAAGCAATTAGATTAAATAGATTAGTTAAGATCATCGTCCCAATAGTCTTTGCAGTCTCTTCCTATCATGATAAAGTGATTTATATACTTTTTTTGTGCAATGTAAAGAAGGATTTTGAAATACAATGTTGACTATTTTAAATTTGGCAAAGTTCATTTTTTCTGTATAATCCAGGTTAAAAGTGCTATCTATATAGATCTTTTATGTAAAATAAAAGATTTTTATTTTTTACTTATGCCAAAAAAACAAAAATATAAGTTTTATAAAATTTACCTTTCCATCATTTTAGGTTTAATTGGTTTTGTAGTTAATTTTTTTCCCACCCACATTCCTATTCCTCCAAATACCATAAATTTTCAACTTGGCCTTATTTTTCCTTTATTAGTCGCCATAGCCTGGGGTTGGAAATATGGACTATTATCCGCCACTCTAGGTTTAGCTTGTCAAAGTGGCTGGTGGCTATGGGGAAATCGAGGTGGTTGGGTGATTCTAGCCTCTGTCCCACCATATACTTTATGGGTAGTTTGGCACGGCTGGTTTGCAGAAAAATGGAAGAGGAGTCATCAATTAATTTTTAACAAATATGTTGTGGAAATTCCAATTAGGATTATTAATTTAGCAATTTTATTTTTTCTTGGTAGATGGCTAGCTCAATTTAATCCTGCCCCATGGGCGCCTCATTTTACTAGCACTAATTTTCCGGTTCAGTTTTTTAAGGCAACAATCATACAACAAGTTTTTAATGCTTATCTTGCCTTAATTGTTGTTGACCTATTGTTATATACGAAAACTATTAGAAAACTGTTGAAGCTCAAAATAGCATCTTTTCATCAAACATCTGGGTTGATTATGAGCGCTGCTGTTATCGTTGGTTTACTTTTTTGGTTGCTTGATTCTATTTTATATTTTACTAGTTTTTCTAAGGGGCAAGCTTCTTTTTTAGAAATATTGATTGCTGATGTTTCTCTTTATGACTCATATGTCAGATTTATTGTTTTTTTGTTTAGTGTCATGGGTGGTTTAGTGTTTACTAAATTTTTTCAAAAAAGGACAAAAGAGCAGGCTAAGTTTAAAGTGATCACTGAAAGCACTAAAGATATCGTCACAATTTTGGAATATAAGCATCCTGGTCAAATCTATTTTAAATATTTAAGTTCAGCAGCTAAAGAAGTACTTGGTTTAGTTCCTAGAGAATTTATTGGCAAAAGAGCCAGGTTTTATGTTCACTATGATGATCACCCTATAGTTGATAAAGCTTTGAAAAAAATTTTTAAAAATAAAGATAAAATTGCTTTTTTACCAGAAATTAGAGTGAAACATAAAAGTGGCAAGTGGGTTCCAATTGAAGGTTATGTTAGAAACATGATTGATGATCCTAGCATCCAGGGTATTGTGGGTGATTTTAGAGATTTGAGAAAACGTAAAAAAGCCGAAAAAACGCTACAGCAAAGTGAAAGTAAGTATAAAACTTTATTTGAAAATATGTCGAGTGCGTTTGCTTTTCATAAAATTATTACAGATAAAAAAGGCAAGCCAATTAATTATAGATATATTGAAGTTAATGATGCTTTTAGAGAGTTTACAGGCTTAAAGGGAAAAATTATTGGTAAAACAGTTAAAGAATTGATTCCTGGAATAGAAAAGGACGTGTTTGATTGGATTGGAATTTTTGGCAAAATTGCTCAAACAGGGAAGAGTATTATTATTGAAGACCAGTATTCAGTTTCTTTAGATCGATGGTATACAGTGACAGGTTTTTCACCGAAAAAAAATTATTTTGCTGTCACTTTTACTGAAACAACGGCTCGTATGAAAGCAATGGAAGCTGTTAAAAAGAGTGAAAAAAGTATGAGACAAGCACAACAGGTGGCTAAGCTTGGCAGCTGGGAATGGGATCTTAAAAATAAGCTGATTTTTTCTGATGAAATGTTTAATATTCTGGAAATGAAAAAGACGGCTGATAATGCAGTTAGTAAAAAAGTAGCTGGTAGCTTGGTTTCTCCACAAATGAGAAAGCAAATTAAGGAAATTACCAGACCAGCCATGAAAACACAGTCAAGCTTTAATATTGAAACTCAAGTTCATTTAAAAACTGGTCAGACAAAAGATCTAAGAGTGATGGGTGAAGCTATGCTAGACGATAAAGGCAAGCCATATAAACTGGTCGGGATTGGTCAAGATGTGACTGAACGCAAACAGGCTCGAAGAGAAAGAGCAGCTCTAGAAGCTAAAGTGCGTCATCAACAAAAACTGGAATCTATCGGTACACTCGCTAGTGGTGTTGCTCATGAAATTAATAATCCACTGATGGGAGTGATTAATTATGCCCAATTAATTAAAGATAAAATAAAAGATAAATCTTTGGCTAAATTTGCTAGTGGCATTATTGATGAAAGCAATAGGATGAGTAGAATTGTAAGAAACTTACTTTCTTTTGCTAGACAAGAGAGAGAAAATCATAGCCCGGCAAAAATGAAAGATATTATTGAAGCTTCATTGTCATTGCTGCGAACTACTTTTAACAGAGATCAAATTACTTTGCAAATAGAAATACCAAAAAACGTTCCCAAAATAAAATGCCGGAGTCAGCAAATTCAACAGGTGATTATGAACTTACTGACCAATGCTAGAGATGCTTTAAATGAAAAGTATAAAGGTTATCACAAGAATAAAATTATTAAAATTTCGGTGAAGCCATTTACCAAAGATGGTGTCAAATGGGTTAGAACAACAGTGGAGGATCATGGTGTGGGAATTCCTAAAGAAAATCTTGAACGAGTTTTTGATCCATTTTTTACTACCAAAGCCAAGGATGTTGGTACTGGATTGGGGTTGTCTGTCAGTTATGGCATTGTTAAAGAACATCAAGGTGAAATTTCCGTAGAAAGTGAACTGGGTCAATACAGTAAAGTTCATGTTAACTTAATGGTTAACAATGGTTGGTTAGTTAAAAAAAAGAATGCCAATGATGATGAAGAAAGATAAAACACAAAAAATTACAAACATATCAACGAAAATTTTGATCGTCGACGATGAACCTTCTATTAGAATCACCCTTAGAGAGTTTCTAATAGAAAGTTATGAAGTTTTTACTGCTGAAAATGTTGATCAAGCATTAGATTTAATTGCTCAACATAATTTCGATGTAGTAATAACAGATATCATTTTACCCAGGATTACGGGAGTAGTACTACTTAAGAAAATTCGACAGCTTTCACAAGATATTCAAGTGATTATGATTACTGGTGAACCAACAGTTGAAACTGCAGCTGAGGCAGTGCGGGCTGGAGCTTTTGATTATCTTCCCAAGCCAGTTTTAGGTCATGAAATGCAAAAGTTAGTGGCCAAAGCAGTCAAAGCTAAACAACTCAAAGAGCAAGAAAAAACGTATTTAAAAAATTTAGATGATCGAGCCAGAAGATTAAAACAAATCGCTGATAAATTAACTTTTATGGATCCAGAAGAATTTCAAAAAAAGCAAGAAATTTTGAAGAAACAATATTTTACAGCTACTTACTTAATTGTTGACGCAGTCGATTCTGTGAAATCAGACATGGATCAAGCGAAATTTCAACGTATTCTTAAAAGAATTGTTAAAAAGCATGGTGCTATCTGGGGCAATGCTTGGGGGGATATGTTACATACAGTTTTTGCTGATCATTTTTTCAAGGTTAAAGAAGGGCATGAATATGCAGCTTATTTAGCTGCGGTTGAGATTTGTAAAACTATTAAAGAACAAATAAGTGTAATTATGCGAGTAGGCTTAGCAACTGGCCCAATTGAAATTAATAAAGACACCATTCAAATGAATCAACAAAGAAAGACCAAGATTATAGAAAAGGCTTGGCTGGCTCAAGAGGGCCGAGTCGGAATTAGTACTTTGCAAAGACCTAGTAAAGAATTGCAAGCACAAGTTAACAAGTTAGGCTATCAATTTATTAGTTCTAAAGATTTAGTCAGAGGAACGTTGACTTCTATCTGGCAGTTAATGCCCATAGAAGAAGATAATTCTTTGCAAAAAATTAAGCAAGAAAAAATTTTAGCTGAAACTGCTTCTTTAAGAATATTATTAACTAAAGGGGTTTGCGGCCATGGACATTTAGAAGGTGGGCAAGTTTCCACACGACTTTTAAAAGTTTTTAAAAAGGTAGAAAAGTTATACGAACAAGATAAAGAATTGGCAGCTAGATTTTATCAATTGACTGGGCAAACACACCACCAGGTGTTAAAGAAAATAGACAAAGTAAAATTTTGGGGTGAGTCCAGAAAAAAATTTGATTTTGAAAAACATTTTTTACCATGGCTGTATATTGGCAAATTAGCTCAAGCTAGTTCTCCAGAAATTATTTATGATTTTACCAAAATTGCATTGGAATTAGATTTGGAAAAACATGCTGGCATTAGTAGAGAAATTTATCCTTTAGTGTGGTTGGAAATGGGTTTAGATTTTGAAGAATGCACTGATGCTGTCACTAGAGCTTTTAAAGATGTTTTATCTAAGAATAGAGCTTATGGGCCAATCAAAATTGGCATTGGAGTGAAGCGACCCCATCTGGTAGAGACAGTTAAAGAAGGTGGTCCTTTAGCGAGATATAAATATCCTTACTTAAAGTGTCTTGATGTCGCTTTGGCTTTTAAGGAAAGCAGTTTAAATACTCAGGCAGATATTTTTATTGACATCATTGATGTGGCTAGATCTTATCCGTTGTTTAATTCCAAAGTTAATGCCGATCAAGCTAAACATACAGCTATGCTTTTAAAGGAAGCCAATAAATTTTCATTGTCAGTCCAGATTCATGTATTAGAAGAGTTAGCGAATAAAGATTTAATTGACAAGAAAGAGAAAAGAACTAAAGAACTTCCTTTTGTTTTAGATCTTTTAGAAAAATTAAAAATAAAAAAGGCTCGTTTGATCCACATGGCTTATTGGCCAAAAAATTTACCTTATTTAAAGCAAATTAAAAAAGGTGGTCATGAAATCGCTGTTTGCCAAACCAGTACTAGAATGCTTGGAGCAACTCATAAACCGGTTAGTCCGTTTTTGCTAGCCAATAAAAAAGTAGTTGAGGGTATTATCTACGACGACAAGTTCCCTAGGATTATTATTTCCACTGATGACGCTGGACCGTTTGGCATTAAAAATGTTTGGTCAGAATTGATTGGGGTATATAGAGATATTTCTAAATGGCATGGTGAAGAGTTAGCAAATTTAGCTTTAATTAGTTTATTGCGCAATGATTATGAAAATTTATCAGCTGCTGAAATTATTAAAAAGTATTATTTAAATCAAAAAGCAGTAGAGTGGGTGATGGCTTATGATTTATATAAGAAGAAGGCGGAGTTGAAGGATCAAGAGTTGGCAGCTAAGGTAGGACAGCGAGCACAAGATGTTTTGGAAAAAAGAAGACGGTTTTTGAAAAATTAAAGTTTGTCAAAGGTGGCTGTTTAGTCGCTAATCATCATGTTTAAAAAACAAGTTATTAAGTAAATTAATGTAGCCTGTTATTTTTTGCCACCAAGTAACTGCAGTAGTGACTCCTTTGACTTGACCAGCAGGTATTTGTTCAGTTGTTGCTTCTTTTTTATCTTTTTGCTTTTTTTCTTTAGTAGGTTTCACTTCTTCTGGAGGTTCTGTTGGTGCTGGGTTAGGAGTGTTGGTAGGTGACACTTTTGCAGCCAGGGTAATTGCCGGGGTAGGAACAGCTGTTGGGCTGAGTGTTGGAATAGGTGGTTCTGGTGTAGCAGTTGGCTGAATAGGAACGTTAGTTGGGGTTGGAGTTGCTGAAGGGAGAGGAGTGTTAGTAGGGCTTGGTTCACTGGTAGGTGAAGGAGTAGCAGTTGGCTCAGTTTTTTCGCTATTACCTCCGACACCAGCTACTAAGCCAGGGATTAATGCTGTTTGAGCAGGTTGTTGTTCTACTGGAGTTGGTTCAACAGTTTCTTCATAAAGCTGCGTGACGAGGCTTTCCAGATGTTCTGGATTCTCTGCCTTGATAGCTACAGCCACGTATTTATCTTGGTTTTCTTGAGCCATGCCAGCTTCAGTCTGAGCAGATAAAATTTGACTAGCATGTTCATTTAAATCTGTAATAACACCAGGTTGAAAAAGAAGCGTGTTGAATAAATAACCACCAGCAAAACTAAGTAAAAAAAGGAAAACTATATTATAGTTTTGATACTTTTCCTTGCGATTCATTAAGGTTAAGTATTTTTCATTCCACAAAAAATTTTTGGTTTTTTTATAGTTTTTTTTAACTTGTTTGAGAATTTTTTTAGTCATTGTGAGCGCTTAGATCTTTAAAATAAGGGTGTGGTTAAAAGTAGCTTATGAAGTTTCAGTATAGCAGAAGTACAGGAGGGGAAGAAAGGAGGTGTATAATAAAATTTGAGTATGTCTAAAGAAACTTTAAATGCAGAAAAAATAGCAGCTGCTAAAGATATTATTAATCAGGAGACTAAAGAGTTTGGTGGCTTTGAAGTGCTTTTTGAGATTTATCGGGAAATTTATGGTGATGATGAAATGACTGAAGAAAGTTTCATTCTTGATGTGATGGAACAAGGGGAGATAATGGAAGGAGAAAGTTTTGACGATTTAGTTCGCTTTGGGGTTATCAATGTAGCATCAGGTTTAGGTTTTGTGCCTGAGCAAGTTGGTCGTGATGTAGAAATGGTCGAACCAACAGTAAAGGTATTTTATTTAACAGATGTGGTGGAAGACAAGCGATCAATTGTATTAGCAGGTGTTCCTGATAATATTATCACTGCTATTAATCAAGCTTTAGCAGGGAATGAAAGGGAATTTAGTGGAGTGCGTTTGTTTTTATGGGATGGGGATAATGAAAGTGTAGCTGGGACAAATATTGGAGTAGGCAATGTGGAAAGAATGGAAAACGGTGTGATATATAAAACTGGAAATGAATCAATTGGGTTTTATTATGATTTATATGAAGAAGAAGTGTTTGCAGGACAAGTTAAACCAGATATTGGCAATGCTGTTCTTGTGTTATTAACTGTTTAATTTTTACTAAACTTGACATATTTTTTTTCTTTGCTATTATGAATATATATTCATTACTAATATATTAACAGCTGTTAAAAAAATAACAGCGGAAAGGCAACAAATGAAAGGACATCACGGAATGCAATCAGCTTGTTGTGGACCAATGACAGGTAAAGGAATGGGCTGCTGTGGCACAGGTTTGGGCAAGATGGGTGGTATGGGCATGGGTGGCTGCTGTGGAGGTGGACACGGCATGGGTGGAGGCAGAAAGTTTTTTACCAAAGAAGAAAAGAAAGCTCATTTAGAAGCTTACAGAGATAATTTAAAGCAAGAATTGGCTGGGGTAGAAGAAGTTTTAAAGAACTTAGAATAAAGATTTTTGAAGGCACCAAAGAAAGCCTGCGTTTTACGCAGGCTTTTTGTATAATGAGGGCTAACTATGCCACGACCAAAATCAAAACGCCATTGTGTATGCAAACCCTGTGCCTCGCTTTTTAAACCAAAGGGAATACCTTTAAAAAAGCTTAATGAAGTAACTTTGGGGCATGATGAATTAGAAGCGATGAAGCTTCATGATCATGATGGTTTAAGCCACACAGAGGCAGCAGAAAAGATGGGCGTGTCTCAACCGACCTTTGGCAGGATTTTAAATAAAGCGTATCAAAAAGTGGCAGAGGCGTTGGTAGAAGGTAAGGCGATTAAGATAGAAGAAGATGGGTGTTGTTACAGCAGCGAAAAATAAACTCATAAAATTTTCTGTTAAAATTTTTTTAAATTAAGACTTAAAACCCAATGCCTTTGTTAATTACATTCAATTTTATATCCTAGACGATAGATCGTTTTTATAAATTTAATATTAAAAATTTTATCAATTTTGTTTCTAAGACGGTTTACATGAACTTCCACAGTATTTGTCAATAAATTAGTTGGTTGATCCCAGATGTGATCAATAATCATTGATCTTGTCACTACTTGATTTTTATGACGCATTAAAAATTCTAGAAGCATATATTCTTTTCTATTTAAAAGAATAAGTTGTTTTTTGTAACTTACAGTTTTATTAATTAGATTTATCCTCACATTTTTAATTTGCAGATTGTTTTTTAAAATCTGTTTTTTTCTTCTGAGCAAAGCTCTTATTCTAGCTTTTAGCTCGGATAGGCTAAATGGTTTGGTTAAGTAATCATCAGCTCCTATATCTAAACCTTTAATTTTATATTTAACTTCATCATAAGCAGTTAATATTAAGATTGGTGAAGAGATATCCTCTGACCTTATTTTTTTACAAACATCAAAGCCATTAATATCAGGTAACCCTACGTCGAGAATAATTAAATCATAATCGTTTATAGTGGCTTGATAAAATCCACTTTCACCATTAAAAGATAAATCAACTATATAATGTTTTTTTATATTTTCTTTAATCGCTTGAGCTAGTTTTCGTTCATCTTCAATAACTAAAATTCTCACAATACTAAAGTATATACACAAATTATTAAAAAATTATTAACTACTTATCTTAGTTCCTTTTTTTGTTTTTCTGTTTACAACTTTTATCATTTGTTTTATAATTATTACCATAATTTAACATCTCATTTTATGTCAGAAGTTGTCAGGGTTACAATACATCAGTCAAAAGGATTAACAGTTAGACTCAAAGGGGAAAAGGAGTTTAGTGAAGTAGCGGCAAGTGAAGTAATTGAGTTTATAAGATCAGCTGAATTTCAACTTTTTGCAGCTATGTTAATTTTAAGCGCAGCTCCTGGTGATTTAGGAATTAAAGTCGTTTAACGTGCACCTGTCAGTGGGGCTTTGGCTCCTCCTTTACGTGACAAAGCAATCATTCAGTCTCGATTTAGATTTGTTGCTCAACCAGGGTTAACTAAAATTAATTTTGGTCCCGAAGAAGATCCAGTTTTGACAGCTGAATATTTAGGGGATCGTAATCGAGAAATAATTTTACGGCTGATGAATCAGCAAGAAACAGCTTTTGATCCAGCAGTTCAGACTCGGCTTTCAACTGATGAAAAGACTGGTCATGCTGATGTTATAGGTACAGGAAAGGTTTTTGAGGCCGGTAATTTATATGGTTTAGATACTCGTCAAGGAGGGGAAATCAATCACCAAGGATTTGAAGGTCGAGCCATGCTGATGCTGCTAATGGGTCATGGAGTTGGCCCTACTGATGGTCATGTTTATCAGCCTAAACTAAGTTTAGCTCTGGCTACTCAAGCTGAAAAAGATAAGCTGGTACGTGTATATTGCTATGATCTTCCATCTAGAGATTTTTTAGATGATCCAAAGAAATTTGTGCCAGTGATTCCTCGCTTAGCTACAGTGCTGACCTTACTAAGAGACCCAAGTCAATTACAACAACTGGCTGAACGTGGTTTTCCGTTTCAACTCATTGATGGTTTGGCTCAGTTTGTTTGTCAACCAAAAATGTTAGCTGAAGGTTGGGGACAGATTTTAGGAACTAACTATGGCATCAGTTTAGAAGCAGCCTTGGCTGCTACTGATGAGACCTTGATGGTTCTTGAATGCGAACGTTTGACTAAAGCCTTTAATAAAACTTTAGGAATTAAGATTCTTTTACCAAAACAGAGAGACGGTGACTTTTGGCCATGGATGCAGCAATTTGGTGGTATTCAAAGCTAAAGTTATTTTTTTAGCTCAACAACCTAATTTTCTTATTTACCTCATCTTAACTTTTTTTCTTACCTTTCAACCACTTTACTAACAGTACAGCTGGCAACCAGACCACCCCATAAACTACTACCCAAATACCTAGTCTAGCCACAGTTACTAATATTCTAGATACAGATTCCCAGGCTGCTTGCACTTCTTCCCATAAATCTGGTTCAGATACCATTCTTGGGTTGTAGTATTTTTCACTATTACTAGCTGTTACTTGGATGCTAGCATATTCAACTTTAGCTTCCACAGTTTCAACTTTCTTTTGAGCAGTTTCGAGTTGTCTCTTCAGTCTAGTAATATCTAACTCAATTCTTTTCTTGGCTGCCTCTGTAGTAGCTTCTTCCAGTTGAATTTCTTTTTCTAAAATTTGTTCTTCTAGTTTTTCTACTTGGCTGGTAGTGCTGACCATTTGCCCAGTTCTGTCTTGAGCATTCAGGTTTTCACTGACTACTTTCTTTACCTTTTCAGTCACTCTGCCAGTAGCTTCATCAAATTTTTCTACTGGGATTTTAGCGGTAATATAAGCATAGTGGTATTTATCTGTAGTGCTGATGTTAGAAGTCAGAACTCTACCATCAATGCTTAAAATATATTCTTTGATTTGTCTCATGTAATCTGAGACATCATTAACTACCACACTATGATAAGAACTTTTTTCATAAATTCTGTCTTCAACGTCTAGAGCGTCACCACCACCGGTAGGGGGAACGGGAGGCATGATTCTTCTGCTTTCTCCAATAGCCATGTCTGATAATGCTTCCTTACCTTTTTCTGGGGCGGCAATTTGACTTAACACGCCTCTCTCTTCATCCATCATTCCTCGACCTATCATTGGTTCTTCATAAACATCTACTAATGCTGGTTGAGTGCCTAATAAATTTTTACCTGCGCCAGTGGCAAGAGCGGTAATTAGGCCTAAAACCGCTACCACAATGATGAGGGATTTGTATTTTTTCATACGCAGTATCTTTCATACCAGCTGAATTTCACTTCAGACCCTAAATTCTCAAAGAGAATTTAGCTGGTATGAAGAGTGTAAAATTCAGGGTCTCAAATATAATAGTTATATTATAGCAAATTAAGCTGATAAACTCAGCTTATTGGCTACTTTTAAGCAGCTCCTTGAGCTTCTGTTGCTTTTTGGGCTAAAGTCAAGATTGCTATGGCCATAGGAGGATCAATATTAGCTGTTGCGAATTCTCGTTGTCTTTGATACTTGAAGGTGATTTCTAATAAGGTTTGAAAATCACGATTTAGATCTGGATCTGACTCTAATTCTTCAATTCGTCTGTCTGGAGAATTGAGGATGAGTAGGTCATTGATGGTAGTAGTAGGTTTAGCTACTATCGGCGCCAATTGTCGAAATAAGCCAATTTGAGCTTGAATAAATCCTACTAGTTGATCTGGTTTTCTTGCAAAAAAAGCTTTAATAGGGATAGTACCTCTATCTGGAAATGCTTTTTGAAAAGCCTGATAGAGTTTTGCCGGAGTACGTCTTTCAGTCATAACGTTAATATAAACGGAATTTTTGGCAAAAAGTTGCAGAAAAGTTTAAATCAGCATTTTAATAATTAAATCAATAGCTGGACTAATCAATCTAGAAACCGGTGAAATGCCTCCAAAAACAGGGAAGACCATGAAAATTAAAATCATGATGCCGTATCTATTCATTACCTGTTCATATTCATAAGCACTCTGCTTAGGTAAAATTGCTTTTAAAATCTTGCTGCCATCTAGAGGATGAATTGGAATCAAGTTGAAGACAGCTAACATGATGTTGACGTACATAATATTGATTGCCACGTCAAGAAACACTAAGTTAACACCAAAAATCATCGGAATAACAGCCAATTTGAGCAAAAAACTGATTAAAACTGCAATGGCAATGTTAGACATTGGGCCTGCCAAGGCAATTAAAGCTGTATCACGAACAGGTTCCTTGAGATTATATGGGTCAAACGGGGCTGGTTTTCCCCAACCAAATCTAGCAAAGAGAATCATTAAAGTCCCAAGTGGGTCTAAATGTTTGCGTGGATCTAAGGTTAATCGACCTTTAGCTCTTGGGGTAGGATCGCCTAATTTATCTGCTGCAAAACAGTGAGCATATTCATGTAAAGCAATAGAAATCAATAAAGCAGGAAAGAAAATAAGGAAACCTAGAATTTTTTCCAGAGTAATAGGTTGTGATAAGAGCATGTTAATCATAAAGCCTATTATAAAAGATAAGTAAAAAGGGGGAAGAGGGAGATCAAAATTGCCTTTTTATTCACTTTTATTCGGTTTCTGCTTTGATATTTTATCATTATGATGTTAAAATTGCTCTTTATGAAAAGTTTCAGTTTTAAATTCCCACGAGTTTCACATGTTGGACACAATGTTTCTCATGCCAAAAACAGAACTAAAAGAAAATTTAAGTATAATCTTCACACTGTTACTGTTGTTATTGATGGCAAGAAACAACGGATGAGAGTACCTACTAAACTGCTTCGTACTCTTAAGAAACAAGGTATAACTACTCACTGGAAAAAAGAAGAAAAAAAAAGCTTAATTAATTAAGTTTTTGATTTCATTCCACTTAGTTTTATTTTTCCCTTCAATTTGTACTTCATCTAAGATCAGTTTACTTTGTTCTACATGACAAGCATAAATTTTCATTCTTTTCTCACCTTTTGTAGTGGGCACTAAAGTCCATAACACTGGCCAAGGCTGGAAAGCTTTGCAAGCCTGGACGATTTGAGCTGAATTCGGGTTTGCAAGAGGTAGCTTGACGCTCAAATTCTCATCTTTTGCTTCATTTTGCATTAAATCTGTTAAAATTTGCCAATCTACAAAAGCATCAGCTTTTTTTAATCTTCTGGCCATTGGAGTAGGAGATTCTAAAGGTTGAGTTTTTGCGGTAATTTCTTTATTAGCGTATTTCACTAATATTTGGGGCAAGGCTTTAGAAATTAAGTTGAAACTGTATAAATAATATTCAGTTTGAGTCCAACTTGGATCTACTTCAAACTGCTGTTTGTTAATAATTGGACCTTGGTCAAATTTATCATTTATTTCCATAATGCTGACAGCAGATTTTTTATCTCCAGCCAGTAACACAAACTGCCCTGGTGAGCTGCCGCGCCATTTTGGCAAATCTGAAGGGTGAATATTAACTGGAGCGATATTGGGCAATTTTAAGAGCCAATTGGGGATGAAATAGCCAAAGTCGACTACTAATAAAAAGTGAGGAGTGATTAGTGAGAAGTGATTAGCGATTTTTTTATTTTTTTCCATTCCTTTTATTATTATTTCCTTAATTTCATCATCAATTTTTCTATCCACTAACACCACTGGGATATCATTTTTCAAGGCAAATTGATGCAAAGGATTTTGTTTTAATTCCTTTTTTCTGCCTACAGGTTTAGCTTGGGGAGTAAGGATCCAGGAAATTTTAAAATTAGGATTGTGTAATAAAGCTTGAGCACAGATAACAGTGTGATTAGTAGAACCGGCAATGGCGATAGTGAGTTTTTGGTCAGTCATTATTGAAGTCAAAACTTAGCTCTATTTTAACTTAAAAAATTTCTAATATATTTCTATCTTTTACCTCTTCTAATTTATCAGTTTCTTCGTTAACTTTATATACAGGAAGATCATGTTCCAAAATATAGTCAGTAAATAAAATGCCATCCAAATGATCTCTTTCATGTTGAATCACTCGAGCATTAAAATCTTCAAATTTTTCTTTTTTATTGACTAATTTATACGCAGTATCTTTCATACCAACTGAATTCTGAGAACAGAATTCAGGGTCTGAAATATCATTCTCAATTATTTGGTAGGCTAACTCTATCCACTCCCAGCGGGGTACAGGGCCATATAAAGCAGGAATAGATAAACAACCTTCTAGATCTGGTTTTTTTTCATCAGGACCAAAGCTAGTCTTTTTGCTGTGAGCAATAATCTCTGGGTTAATAAATAACCGCAGCGGTTGGTAATCAGTGCGATCACGATTTGATAGCTGAGTAGCAAAAATACGCCAGCTTTTATCTACTTGAGGCGCAGCCAAGCCAATTCCCTTAGGACTATCCTGTTTGCTAAGGGTTTCATTAAATTGTTTAAGAAATTTTAAAAGCTTTTTATCCACTTTTTCAATTGGTTTAGCTTTTCTTCTTAAATGCTGGTTGGGTACAGTAATGATTTTCACTAGTAATTTATTTAGTTCGTTTTCTGCTTATTGCTGCTACGCTGGCGCTAGCTATTTGCTGGCCCATAGCTCCACCGAATTCTGAAGGGTAAATAATAACCATCTAGTAGGTACGTTATCTTTGGTCAGAGTAGCAGTAGCTTCAACCTGTTGAGTGACAATTCTGATATCAACAATGGCTGCTACAGAATAGAGAAAAGGAGGAATTACAAAATATCCTGGCCCTTTAACTCCCACAAATTTACCAACTTTTAATAGGACTAATCTTTCCCATTCTGGTAAAACATAAAATATTCTGGACATGATCGATGAAATCCAGATATTAATAAACAACAGCACAATAATAACCACAGCTCCAAAATCTAAGCCACTGACAATGGCTAAAACTGGTATTGTAATCAGGCCGATGACAGCAAATGAGACTAAAAAGGCCATAGTTCTAAGAAACGCTTGGACGGAATGGGTGTTTGATTGCATAGAAGTGTAATAAATTGGTAAATATTGAGTTTTATTATACGATAAGTAAAAAGATAATATATTTTACTTTGTTTCCGCACTAATCGATGCTTCCACAGCTTTCAGCCTAGCTTCAACTTGCTCATTGCCTGGTACTAAATTGTTCAAAATATATTGATATTCTTCTTTGGCTTTTTCTAAATCACCAAGCTCTTCTAAAGTTTGAGCAAAGTCATATCTCGCTTCGAGATAATTTGGTTTTATTAAAATTGCGGTTTGAACCTGCTCTAAACCTTCTGTTGTATTTTCTAAAGCTAAATTAACTAAACCCAGGTTGTACATCAGCTTGGCATCGGTAGGGGATAAACTTAAAGCAACTAATAAAGTTTTTTTAGCTTGTTCTAAATAACTAGGATCTATTTGAGCCAAAGTCATAAAAATTCTAGATCTAGTCTTATGAAAGTTAAGATGTCTAGGATTTAGCTGCAAGGTATAGTCACTGGTTTTAATAGCTACTATTGCTAGTTCAGCTCCGGCTGTACCTTCATCATTTTCTGCCAATTGTACGGCAGCTTTAGCATAAGCATTAGCTAGTTCATCATAAAAAGCAGCTTCTTGTGGAGATTTAATAATCGCACTTTGCAGCTTTTCAATTCCTGAGGTATATTTTTTCATTTGAATGAAAGTTTTACCTTTACTGTAGTCAATATCTGCTGACCAAACATTATAAATAGAACTTAATAAATAAATGGTGATTCCAACTAAAGGAAGCAGTAAATATGGGCTAAATTTAGCGAGGAGTTTTTTAATTGATGGGTCTTTAATGAGTTTAATTTTCAAATCAGTTTTGTTGCCTTCTGTTTGGACAATCATCATGGCTGGCATTAAGAATAATAAAATTGAAACCATCACTGTTGAAAAACCAAAAAAGTTAGAAATAGTTAAAGCTGCTAAACCAGACAATAAAGCCAATATACTCAATTGGTCTTTTAATGCACTTTTGAAAAATGATTTACTGCCAAAGTAAAAAATATTGATTAATAAAAATACATAACTAGCTAAACCAACTGCTCCGGTATTAGCCAAAAAGTTTAAGAATTCATTGTGGGCTTTGTTATATAAAAAATCCCATTCGGAAACCATGTTGTGTTCAATTGGCCGATCTTGGTAATAACTGTAGGCAAATGTTTCAACTCCACTACCAAAAATAGGATATCTTTTCCAAACATCAATTGAGCCTTTCCAAACAATTTTTCTAATATCACCAGATTCAGAGCCACCCCGAGATGAAGGAGTTGTTTCTGCTGCCTGAGGAGATTCTATTTGAGGGCTGTCTTTTTTGGAAACAATAGAAGATAGAGATGGAGTATAAGGTGTGCCAAAAATTAGACCAACCATGAGAAAGGAAAAGCCTATTGGTAATACAGAAGCAATGAAGGAGTTAGCCTTGTCTTTTATAAAATTTGTGTTTAATTCTAAATAAATAATGCCAGCAAAATAGATAAACAAAGCAATTGCTAAGCCAAGTAAACCAGAGCGTGATTTAGTAAATAATAAAGATGTGAAGATTAACACACTACTAGTTAAATAAAAAGCTTTATTAAGCGGATTTTTTTTATTTAAGTATTGAGAAATACTGATTGGCATTAAAGTAATTAAAAATGCAGCTAGCCAGTTTGGTTGACCAAAAGAGGCAAACACCCTGGTTTGTACATCTTGTACCCAGCAATCAACATTAAATTCTTTAGCAATTACTAGACAGCTATAAGAATAACCAAAGTGTTCTGGAATAGCATATAAGCTGACAAAAAATGCAGCTAAAACTAAAGTACTTAAAAAACCTTTGATTTGTTTTTTATCAATATTACTGACAAAGGCATAGAAAAGAGTAATATAGCTAATAGTAGAAAGTAGCCCGCCATGAAAGCGAGTATAGTAACCCAAAATAGAAGTGCGGCGATGAATAGAAAAAATTGTCGATAAGATTTGTGAAACTAAAAAAATTAGAATTGGGATATCTAGCTTGGTTTTTTTTAAAATGATTTTTTTCTCTAAAAACATGCGTGCCAACCAGCTAGCAGCAATTAAAACAGTGAGGATATAAGTAAAAAGCATTTTATTAAATTCAAAAAGTTCTTCATTGATCCAGGTAAATACAAATGGAGTACTAACTAATAGAAAGTGAAAGAGGAATAAAATAATAGTTTTAAGACGCTGTTTCATAATAGAGTTATAATAACCTGAATTTTGAAATAAAGAAAAGGTTATTTGTTCTATTTTTCTAAGAATGTTGTTACAGAGTATTCAAGATAATACATTCAAAAATGAACAATTTGCGTTAGCCCGGCGAAACTACGGCTTCTTCAAGCGAGAGCTTGTGAACGTTGAATCGTATTATCTTGAATACTCTGTGTGATACATAACTTCGTGTTTTTTTCGTCTTCCCGAGTAACCCTTTTTCTTGTTAAATTAATAGGTAAGTTAAATCTTGTGGAGATATTATGAACGTACAACAAAATAACCCTACCCAAAATTCTTATGTGGATGACTACCAGAACCCTGGTATGCCCGGAAATAATCCAGCTCCAATGACTAATGCTGCTCCTCAGCCAATTGGTGATGCTGGTGATTCTGAATCATTAGAAGATCAAAATGTATTTGCTCTTTTAGGAGTTTCTGACGGTACTGAAGAAGAAAAAGAAGCGTTTTTGGATGAATTACAACAAGTTATCTGGGAAGACTTTTTAGAAAATGATTTAGAATTATTAGTCACTCAAGATGAAAAACAGAAAGTACAAACTATTTTAGCTGATGCTGCTAAAGATGAAATGCAGAAACAAGAAGAAGTTTTAACCTATCTAGAAGGTCTTATCCCTGATCTAGAAGAAATTATGTTGGAAAAAGCTCTTGAACTTAAAGAAGATATGGTTGGTGAGCGTATTGCAGGATTAAAAGAGTTTTTTGCAGGGCAGGAAGATAAATTAACCAAACTTAATGAAGCTGCAGTTTTAATCAAACAGGAAAACTGGCTAAGTGCATCAAAGTTGCTCAATAGTTTAACTTAAGATCTGGTTTCTAAATACTAGCTTGTGTTCTTCAAATCTGTTATTCTCAACACATGAATCGCTTTGCCAATCTAGTTAGTTCCATTAATCCTTCATTTGTCAAAGATATTACTTCTAATATTTTCATTGATTTAGGTTCATTTAAAACAAGAGTGATAGTGGATGGCAAATTAACTTATAATGAAGCTAGTTTGCTGATCGTGCACCAAGAAAGTCAGTCAGTTTTGTCTATTGGAGATAAAGCTTTAGATTTGTTGAATAAAACCCCTTCAGGAACAGAAGTTGTTTTTCCATTAAAAAATGGTGTTATTGCGGATGATGTTCTGACCAAGGCGTATCTGAGAGCTCTTATTGAAAAACTATTTCCAAAGAAAAAAGTGTTACATAATTTACAAGGTGCTGTCAGTGTCATGACTGATAGTTCGAGTGTAGAACAACAAATCCAAAAAAAAATACTAAATGAGCTTGGTTGGGGAACATTAAAAATATATCCACAAGCTGATGCTGTTTTTAGTAAATTACAAAAGAACCTTAAAGTTGAAAATTTATGTATTTTAGATATTGGTTTTGAAAAAAGTGAATTAAGTTTATTTTCTTATAAAGAAAGAGTTTATGTGCGGGCAATGGAATTAGGAGGACTTAATTTTACTAGAGCTATTAAAGATATAGTTAGAAAAAAATATCAGACAGAAATTAGTTTTCAAACAGCAGAAGAAGTTAAATTATCTATTGGCAGAATTAATAATAAGAGTCAAGCTAAAGATAAAGATTTAAAAAAAATTGCAGTTAGAGGTAAGGATTTACTGGATAATACAATTAAAACAATTACTATTTCTAATGATGATTTTTTTGCTGTTTATGAACAACTTGCAGATGAATTATTAGCTGAAATTAATATTTTTTTTGCCAAAATTCCTGCTCAACTATTAACTCTAATTTTAGAAAAGGGCATTTATATCACTGGAGGAGGTAGTAAGCTTGCTGGTTTAACTGACTATTTAAGTAAGAAACTTAAATGTGAATTTATTCAGTCTAAAACAGCTGAGCTTGATGTGGTTGAAGGTTTAAGTATGATGGGTAATGTTTGATAATTTTTTTAAATTATAATTTTTATATTTTGTATGAAAAAGATCAGCTTAGTAGATCAACGAGAGCGCACCAGGAGTTTTTTTATTGCTGCTCTGTTGCTTTTTCTGGTAGCTGCTTTTGATTTAATTGGTTTTTCAGACCCGATGAGAAGTGTTGGCGAAAGGCTGAGTTTGCCCTTTTTAGAATTATCAATCAAAACCATTAATTTTATTTCTACACCATATCTGCGTTTACGCCATTCATTTAAAGCTGCAAAAAAAGTCCAGGATTTAGAATTAAAGTATGCAGAGGCTTCTGCAAAATTATCAGAATTAGAAGCTCTTAAAAAAGAGAATCAGGCTTTAAAGGAAATGCTTAATAATTCTGATCGTGATTTATCTAAAGTGGTGATTACTGCTCCAATTTTGTCTTTAGCCAATCCTGCGGTTGGTGTTGGCAAAAATGACGGTATCTTAGAGGGGCAAATGGTTTTATCAAATGATGTATTGTTGGGTACTATTGATCGAACTTATGAGAATTATTCTTTGCTGACGCTTTTATATCAACAGAATGCCAAATCCATCTTGGCTGTCAGTGAAACTGATGTTCAGGGGCTGGTCAAAGGAGATGGTAAACAGATTTTATTTACAGAAATCCCAATGGATGCTGTGGTTGAAATTGGAGAAAAAGTGGTCACAGTAGGGCAAGAGGGAATTAAAAAAAGTATTTTTATTGGCAGAGTAGTAGCAATTAAATCTGAACCTTCATCATTAGTTAAAACAGCAGTTTTAGATCAGTTAATTAGTTTTCATGAAGCTGTGTTAGTGGAGGTCAAATAATGTTAGTTAAAATTTTATCTATTATTTTGCGTTTTATTATTTTGTTGTTTATTTTGAGTTTAGAGCATACTGTTGGTTTGCCTTGGCTATTCATTTTTTTAGCACTATTATGGATGAAAACCACAGCAGGTAAACTTGTTTTTTTGTTGATTTTTCTTTTTTCTTTCTTTACTGGGGTAATTTATAGTCTGCCTTTTATTTTATCCTTTTTCATTTTTTTTGTTTTATATTTTTTGGCCACGCAAAAAGAATTTTGGGAAAGAAGACAAGTTTCGAAAACTCTTTTTATTTCATTGATAGTTAATTTATTACTTTCTTTTTTTATTCCGAATTTTATTTGGGTGGGATGGACTTTTGCTCAACTATTTTTATTCTTGTTTTTAATTAATATCGGAGTCTACTTTTTAAGAAGAAAAGGCAAAATTAGTTTGAAAATATAAATTTTACGTTGTATTTGTGTTAATTATAAAGTAGTTTGGTAGTCAGATAGGATTAATTCTATTAATAAATAGATCGTTGAAGATTTTCATTTAACTAAATACAAATAGCAATTCATGAAAAATTATTACCCCAGGGTACCCTCTCTTGCTTCGCAATTCACCTTGTCTTTTTTTAGCAGAGCTGTTTTTTTAATCATCTTCACAATTGCTTTTTTTGTGTTGCTGTTGGTTCGTTTATTTGATTTGCAAATCATTCGCGGTGATTATTTTTTGGGTTTAGCTGATGATAATCGTTTTTATAATTTGGAAGTTCCCTCGCAAAGAGGGGTTTTTCTGGATCGTTATGGTAAGCCTTTAGTGTATAACGCCAAACAATATTATGAACTTGGCAGCAGTGAATTACTGTTTACTGATAGACTGCCCATTTCTAGAGAAGAATCTTTAGTAAAAATGGCTAGTGGAAGCTCCTTAATTAGTTTTGAGTTAAGACGTTTCTATCCTTACGCTAATGCACTATCACATACTATTGGTTATGTTGGGCCAGTCACAGTAGAAGATTTGTTGCAACAAGAACATCTAGATATTGCTGATCAAATCGGCAAGCTGGGTTTAGAAAAACAATACGATCAATCAATTAAGGGAATTAAAGGTAAAGAAGTGTATGAGATTAATACTTTTGGTGAAAAACAAAGATTGGTAGAGAGAAAAGAAGCTCAAAAAGGATTTGATGTAGCAACCAGCATTGATCCATATTTATCTCAAGTTGCAGCTAGAGCTTTGGCTGGTAAAAAAGGAGTTTTGATCATTAGTGATGCTAGTAATGGAGAAGTGTTGGCTTTAATAAGTAGTCCAAGTTTTGATGCCAATGATTTTAATAATACTTATCTTGATGAAAACCAAGAAGAAGCACGCAAAAATAGGATTAGTTCATATTTAAGTAATGAAAATAAAGTTTTTTTTAATAGAGCTATTAGTGGAGCTTATCCGCCGGGCTCAATTTTTAAACTAGTAACAGCTTTAGCAGGCCTGCGAAAAGGAGCGATTGATGAAAACACCTCTGTTATAGATGAAGGAATTTTAAAAGTTGGTGAGTGGGAATATGCCAACTGGTATTATACCCAATATGGTCGAACTGAGGGAGCAATATCTTTAGTGAGAGCTATCTCCAGAAGTAATGACATTTATTTTTACAAAGCTGCAGAATTTACTGGTCCAAATGATTTAGCGCAAATGGCTCGTGAGTTTGGCTTTGGCAGCCAAACAGGGATTGAGCTGGGAGGAGAAGTGGGTGGTATAGTTCCAGATCCAGAATGGAAAGAAAGAGTGATTGGTGAACGATGGTATTTGGGCAATACTTATCACTTTGGAATTGGACAAGGTGATTTATTAGTAACACCGATTCAGGTCAGTCAAATGGTGCAAGCTATTGCCAACAAAGGAAGATTGTGCCGAGCAACTTTATTAAAAGATCAAGATGATCGTTGTACTGAGCTTGGTCTGGATGAATATCATACAGATTTAGTTTTGCGAGGGATGTTAAATGCTTGCAGCAGTGGAGGGACAGCCTATCCGTTTTTTCCATGGAATGAAAAGAAGAGAGGAGAAGACGAAAAAAGCGCTGAAATTGTAATCAGTCGTGGTGCTATTGCCTGCAAGACAGGAACAGCTGAATTTGGAGCTGCTGATGCGCGTGGTTACAGAAAGACTCATGGTTGGTTAACAGCAATAGTGGGAGTTGATTCGCAGAGAATTCTGCAATCTGCTGGGATTGATCCTGAGGAAGAGGGCGAAGAAGCGACAGCTGAAACTGAGCTTGATTTAGATTTTAATGTTGGAAAGATTGATCGAGAGGCTTGGCTGGAAAAAGTGAAAAAATATGGTTTTCCAGAGCGCTTAGTGATTGTAGCCTTGGTGGAAAGTGACGGCGAGAACCCTTTTATGGAGGGGTCGAAAGATGCAGCTCCGGTGGTGAAGGAAGTGATGGATTGGGTTTATGGAGAAAAGAGTGATTAGTGAGAAGTGATTAGTTATTTTTTACAGTTTTTGTCAGAACTGCGCAGCATGATAATGATGTGTTGCAAAAACAGTCTCACAAAGGTAGTTTTTTAAACAAAAAAAAGCATTGGACAGCTTTGCTGGCTGTTAATGGCATTGGTCGTAAAACTTTGCAAAAAGTTGAAAAAGTGCTGAATAAAACCCAAATAAGCTGGGAGGAGTTTTGGGTGGGTGGCGGAGGTATTTGGAAAGCATGTGGTCTTAGTGAAAAGAAGCAAGAATCAGTTAAAAAGTTCAAAAAAGAACACATAGTTGCGTCATATTGGGAATCGCTCTTAGAAAGGCGGATTTCGGTTGTCAGTTATAAGGATAAAATCTACCCTCAACACCTGCAAAACATAGAAGATAAACCTCCAATTTTGTTTGTCAAAAGTAAGGTAGATTACTACTGGAATCAGTTGCCAATTGCCGTAGTTGGGACTAGAAAAGTGACTCCTTATGGTGAGTTAGTGACCAGAAAAATCTCAAGAGAGCTAGTTAATTATGATGCCACTATAGTATCGGGCTTTATGTATGGAGTGGATCTCATCGCTCATCAGACTGCTATAGAAAATGAAGGTAAAACAGTAGCTGTTTTAGGTTTTGGCTTTGATTATATGTTCCCTAGAAGTCATCAAAAAATATTTGTTCAAATGCTAGAGAAAGGAGCTATTTTTGTGAGCGAATTTGCTCCGCATATTTCTCCAAGAATGGGTAATTTTCCAGTTAGAAATCGCATTATTGCGGGTATGAGTTTAGCCACAGTAGTGACAGAAGCTGCGACCAAAAGCGGTAGTTTAATTACTGCTAATTTAGCAGCAGATTATGGTCGGGATGTGTTTACTGTGCCGGGTCCAATTACTAGTCCGTACAGTGAAGGAACAAGGGCGTTGGTGAATGATGGGGCAATGTTGGTGGGAAGTGGTGGAGAGGTAATTCAAGAGTTAAGTAATAGCTATGGGAGAATGAAAAACACTAAAGTTCTCTGCAAAAAAGACAAGGTGAAGGAGGTGAACAAGGTGAATTCCGAAGGAAGAGATGGTGCCCTGGGGCAAAAAATTTTATTTGAACAGTTTAAAAAAAATAGTTTAGAAGCAAAGATTATTAATAAGATACAAGGCAATGATAGTAGTACTGATAGTTTAGCTGAGACACTAAATGTTGATATTGCCAGGCTTAGCAGCATTTTAAGTATGATGGAGATACAAGGTTTAGTAAAGAAAAGAGAAGAGCTGTGGGTTAGTTGTGTGGATTGATCAATTGAACTAGAAGATTGTTTTAATTTAATTTTTGCTAAACAAGTTCATAATGCTGAATTTTTGAGTTTTGATAAGAAGTTTGTTTAGCTTAGCAATTCCAATTTGTCTATTTTCATTTGATGCTTTATATTTATATCTTGTAGCTTATAATTACTTTTTTCCGCTTAAGGCGGATTAACTTGAAGAAGTACTACTAAATTATGAAACTTGTTATCGTTGAGTCACCAACCAAAGCCCGCAAACTAACTGGATATCTTGGAAAAGATTTCAAAGTTGAATCTTCTGTGGGTCATGTGCGCGATTTGCCAAAAAAGACCTTGGGAGTTGATGTTGAGAAAAATTTTGAACCTACCTATGAAATTAGTGAAGACAAAAAGAAAGTTGTGGCAACTTTAAAAAAATTAGCTAAAAGCGCAGATCAAATCTATTTAGCGATGGACCAAGATCGAGAAGGAGAAGCCATTGCTTGGCATCTTAAGCATATTTTAAGCCACGATAAAACTAATAAGAAAAAACCAGAATTTTTACGCTCTACTTTTAACGAAATTACCAAGAGTGCTGTTTTAAAAGCAATTGAAAATCCTGGCAAACTTGCCATGAATTTGGTTGATGCTCAACAAGCCAGAAGAGTTTTAGATCGTTTAGTAGGGTATAAAGTTTCACCTGTGTTATGGAGTAAAGTTAGAAGAGGTTTGTCTGCCGGTAGAGTTCAATCTGTAGCCTTACGTTTAATCGCTGAAAGAGAAAAAGAAATTGAAGCTTTTAAACCTGAAGAATATTGGAAAGTTGAAGTTGGACTTGATACTAAAGAAGCCAAAGTTAAAACAGTATTTAAAGAGGGTAAAGCGATTGAAGGATTACCAGAACATATTTTGGTTGTGAATTTAGCAGAGATTGAAGGTGAAAAAATTGACAAGGTGAATCGCGAAGCGAGCGAGGGTGCCCTGGGGTATAAAAAGAAAATCACTACTCTCAATAAAGAGAAACAAGTTAAACCAATTGTTGAAGACTTGAAAAAAGCTAGCTACCAAATAGAAGACATTGAGAAAAAAGAACGACAAAGACAAAGTTTTCCACCATTTACCACTTCTACGCTGCAACAGGCAGCGGCTACTAGATACGGTTATTCTTCTAAGCAAACTATGAGACTGGCTCAGCAACTTTATGAAGAAGGTTTAATTACTTATCACAGAACAGACTCATTTAATTTATCTACTAAAGCTTTAGGAATGGCCAGAGATTATATTTCCCGCGAATTTGGTGATAAATATTTGCCAGCAACGACCCGTGTTTTTAAGAGTAAATCAAAAAATGCCCAAGAAGCTCACGAAGCAATCAGAGTGACTGATGTCACTATGACCAAGGATATGATTACAGAAAAAAGTAGAAAGTTTGATGAAAAACATGCCAAACTTTATGACTTAATTTGGCGTAGATTTTTAGCTAGCCAAATGACAGCCGCTGTTTATGACCAAAGCACTGTTTTTGTTAAAGCTAAAAAGGGCAAAGAGTATTTATTAAAAGCGACTGGCTCTATTAAAAAGTTTGATGGCTGGACAAGATTATTTGATAACAATAGTGATAAATTATTACCAGAAGTAAACGTTGGTCAAGATTTGAATTACTTAGATATTAATCCATTACAAAAGTTCACTCAGCCACCCCCAAGATTTAATGATGCTTCTTTAGTCAAAGAATTAGAAAAAAAGGGTATTGGCAGACCAAGTACTTATGCTTCGATTATTTCTGTGATTCAAACTCGTGGTTATGTTGAAAAAACAGAAAAAAAGTTTTTCCCCACTGTGATTGGTATGTTAGTCAGTGATTTCTTAGTGAAGAATTTTAAAGATATTATGGATTATGATTTTACTGCTGAACTGGAAGAAGACTTAGACAGAATTTCTAGAGGGGAAAAAGAATGGAAGGCCATTGTCAAAGTTTTCTGGGAACCTTTAGCTAAAGAAATTAAAAAAGTAAGCAAAGATGCAGATAGAGTGGAAATTCCAGTAGAAAAAACTGGTGAGAAATGTCCTCAATGTGGTGATGCTGAAAAAGGCGAGATAGTGATTAGAACTGGCCGCTATGGTAAGTTTAAGAGTTGCAGCAGATATCCAGATTGTAAATTTACAGAAAATATTGTTGAAAAATTAGAAGGTCAAAATTGTCCCTTATGTAAAAAAGGTGAAATTATTGTCAAAAAGACTCGCTGGGGTAAAGATTTCTTTGGCTGTGGCCGATACCCAGATTGTGATTGGGCTAGCTGGAAGAAACCAGAACCAGGTTTGACAGTAACTAAAAAAGAATGGGAAGAAATTAAGAAAAAAAGAGAAGAGTGGAAAAAGAAACGAGGGTTTGGAAAATATAAGAAGAAAGATGGGAAAGCAAAATCCACTAAAAAAAGTGGGAAGAAAAAGACAGCTAAGAAAAAGACATGAAAAAACACATTATTCTTTTTGGTGGTGTTTTTGATCCTCCTCATTTAGGCCATCAACAGGTTACTAAACAACTCTTAGAAAAAAACATTGCTGATGAAGTTTGGTATGTGCCAACTGAAGTGCATGATTTTGAAAAAAACATGACTGATTCAGGGCACCGAGTAGCAATGTTGAAATTAATTTTGCAAGATCATTCAAGAATTGAATTGTGCGAAATTGAAAGAGGCGGGGTAAGTCATACTTATGATACTTTAAAACAGTTAAGCGCCAAGCACCCAGATATAAATTTTTCTTGGGTGATTGGAGCAGATAATTTAGAAAAATTTCACTTATGGTATCAATATGAGCAAATGCTTAAAGAATTTAAATTTTATGTTTATCCAAGAAAAGATTGTGCTATGAAGCCTCTATACGAAGGAATGATTCCCTTACAAGATTTTAAAGAGGTTGTCGTGTCTTCCACAGAAATTAGGGAAAAAACGAAGAAGGGTGAACCAGTTAAAAGACTAGTAGACGTTGGGGTAGAAAAATATATGATTGATAATCAATTGTATACTTAAAATTTTTATTATGCCCAGAATAGTTGAAAGAAATACAAAGCGTTTGCAAATTTTTAATGATTTAATCTTGCATGTTTGTACAAATGTATGTACAATTTTTAAATATGAATAATATTGCAATTTCTAATGCTAGATCTGAATTACCATCTTTAGTTAAAAAAGTGGATCAAGCACTGCAACGCTTTGCTATTACTGTTAATGGTCAAGTCAAAGCCGTTTTAATTAGTCAAGAAGAATTAGAATCTTTAGAAGAGACTGCTGAAGTTTTATCCATTCCAGGCGCAAAAAATAGTATCAAAATAGGAATGAAACAAGCAAAAAAGAAACAAGGCTTAAAACTTAAAGATTTATAAATTTTTGATTTGTTTGCTCATATTCACGTTTTTGCCATCAAGGCATTATTTTTATGCAAATTTTCTTAACTAGAGAAGCTCAAAAACAATATGCTAAATTAAATGGTATTAATCAGAAAAAAATTAAAAAGAAAATTAACGCTTTAGAGAAGGATTATAAATTAGGTAAAAAGTTAAAAGGTGAATTAGTAGGTAGTTTTTCAGTTAGGGCGTGGCCTTACAGAATTATTTATGTGATTAATAAAAAGGAACTTTGGATAGTGTCAATTCTACATAGACAAGGAGTTTATAAATAATATGGCAGTTAAATATAAACAATATTACCAAAAAATGGTTAAAGAAAATCAAAAATTATTTGATAATTTTAAAGAAGTTCATGATAAATTTAAGCAAGATAGACCTAAATGGAGCGACGAATATAATGAAGTAGGTAGAGATGTTGTTGATGTGATGAGAGATTGGGAAAGAAGACTATGCAGCGCAATGGGTAAGGGGCAATTCAGTCAATATAGCTATCGTTTAGCAGATAAGTTTAAGGATGCAGTTAGAAAAGATTTTGAATTAATTGATTTGGTGGGAGTAAAAATCATATCTCAGACCCTGAATTCTGAATAGCACACAGTACTCTTCATAATTTATGAAAAATTTCTTATTAGAAAATCCGCAAAATGAAATCGAAAAGATTGCTAAGTTTTTAAAAGAAATTTATCAAAGAAATGGCAAAAATAAAGCAGTGATTGCTGTTTCTGGAGGGATTGATAGCGCTTTAGCTTTAACTTTAGTGACTAAAGCGATTGGCAAGGATAATATTTTTCCTGTTTTTTTACCTTTTAAAGATCAATCAACTGCTGAATCAAAGTTAATTCGTGAGTTTAATCAGATTCCAAAAGAAAACTGGCAAGAATTTAATATTGCAGCAACAGTGGAAAGCTTCGTTAGCTTATTAGGATTAGAGTTTGATCAAAAGAATAATGTGCGCTTAGGTAACATTATGGCTAGAACTAGAATGGTTTTTGTTTATGATTTAGCTAAAAAATTAGATGCGCTAGTGTGTGGGACAGAAAATAAATCAGAAAAATATTTGGGCTACTTTACTCGTTTTGGTGATGAAGCTAGTGATATTGAACCAATTACTCATTTATATAAAGCTCAAGTGAGGCAATTAGCACAAGTTTTAAATTTACCAAAACAATTTTTAACCCAAGCTCCTAGTGCTGGCTTATGGAAAGGCCAAACGGATGAGGAGGAATTAGGTTTTAGTTATGATCAAGCTGATCAAGTTTTGTATCAATTGATAGATTTAAAAAAAGATGAAAATGAAATCAAAGTAGAAGGTTTGGCAGATGAACTCGTCAAAAAAATTATTGATAGAGTAAAAGGTGTTGCCTTTAAGCAGCAAGTGCCATATCATCTATGAATATGACAAAGTCCGCTTTTCTTCTTGATGTTGATAAAACTTTAACTAATTACAATCGAGAAATTTCTCCCAAAACTAAAGAAGTTTTAAATAAATTATTTGCTCAAAATACTATTGTTAGTATTTGTACTGGCCGGACTTATTCAACTTTATTACATTATGTTTTACCTTTATTTCCCAAAGATGCTCTGCATATTATCGCTGGTGGTGGTCAAATTATTAAATCTAATGGAGAAGTAGTTTGGGAACAAAATATTCCCAATGAGCGAGCTAAAGAAATTTGTCTGACTGTTAAAAAACTAGGTGGAGGCTATATTTTTGGTAAAAGGGATGATCTTTATATTGATGAAGATTTAATAAAAAAATTTAAAAGCAGTCAGTGGGTACATGAGGCAAAAACCCCAGATAACTTAGCTGATTGGACAACACCTTTATTAAATATTAGATTGCTTAATCCATTGGTTGAAGAATATATTTATGATCAGGCAGATTTAACCATAAAAAAATTAACTTCTTATGATGGGACTGACTATTTTGATTTAACAGCCAAGGATGTTCATAAAGCTAATGCAGCAAAAATTTGGGCTGAAAAAATGAATGTTAATTTAAAAAATGTTATTGCTGTAGGGGATAGTGCTAATGATTTAGAAATTTTAGAAGCAGCTGGCCATGGGGTAGCAATGGGCAATGCCACAGATGATCTAAAAGCAGTTGCTAATGAAGTGATTGGTAAAGCCGATGAAGATGGTTTGGCGTTTTACTTAGAGCAGTTTATTTAGATAGTAATTTATTTCTAATTTTAAAATAGTTCACTAACAAGTAAATAAAATTATGAAAAAACACAAAAAAACTCCAGATACTCAGTATCGTGATCTTTTACAAGAAATTTTAGATAAAGGCATTCGTGCTAAAAGTCAGCAAGGTGTAGATGCTCTAACTTTAATTGGCCCAAGACCACTTCACTTTAAGTTTGAGAATGGTTTTCCAATTATTACTGAAAGAAAGATTAGTAAAAAAATGTGGAGCCAAGCTATCGGGGAAATTTGTGGCTTTATTAATGGTGCTAGAACCCAAAAAGAACTAAGCGAAGAATTTGATTGTCACTGGTGGAAAGCTTGGGTAACAGAAAAAAAATGTAAAAAAAGAGGTTTAAAAACTGGTGATTTAGGACCAGGTTCTTACGGAGCAGCTTTTCATGATTTCCCAACTGCCGAAGGGAAACCATATAACCAAATTCAAAATATTATTGAACAAATAATTGAAAAACCACATCTGCGCACTCATTTTATTAGTCCCTGGGTGCCTCAATATACTATTCGTGGTAAAGGTAAACAGCAAAAAGTAGTAGTTTGTCCATGTCATGGCTGGATTCATCTGAGAGTAATTAATGGTAAATTGGTTTTACATATGTTCCAAAGATCAGCTGATGTGCCAATTGGTGTACCAGCTAATATGCCTCAATATGCAGCTCTAACGTTAATGATTGCTCATGTAACTGGTTTAGAACCTTATGAATATGTGCATAGTTTTTCTGATGCTCATATTTATGTTGATCAAATTCCAAAAATTAAAGAAATGATCAAAAGAGAACCTAAAACCTTGCCAACATTAAAAATGGTTAATAAAAAAGATAATATTTTTGATTACAGAGCCAGCGATTTTGAATTAGAAGATTACAATCCGCATCCAGGAATTTGGGATATTCCGGTGGCGGTGTAAGTTGGTATTTGGTATCTAGTATTGGGAATTAAGAATTAGATTTTATGAAAAATAATAGTTCGAAGCCTCCTAGCAGGAAAAAATTTGTTGATTTAGATAATGCTCGAGTTTTAGAGCAAAAAAGAGTAATGGAAGACATCATTGATGCTGATCATTGTCCATTTTGTTTAGAAAATTTAAAAAAATACCATAAAAAACCCATTCTTAAAGAAGGAAAATATTGGTTGCTCACAGAGAATCAATGGCCTTATGCTAACACTAAAGTGCATTTGTTGGCGATTTATAAAAAACATATTGAGAATTTAGCTGATCTTGATCCTAAAGCTGGTGAAGAATTACTTGAGTTTTTTAAATGGGCAGAGAAGAAATATCAAGTGCCTGGAGGTGGTTTTGTGATGCGTTTTGGTGATACGGATTATTCTGCAGGGACTGTGGCTCATCTTCATGCTCAATTTTTAGTGCCAGATATTCATCATCCTACTTATATGGAAAAACCGGTGAGAGTAAAAATAGGGAAAACAAGTTAGAAAAGTTAAAAAAAATCTAAAAAAGAATAGTTTTATTTAACTATCTTTTATATTCTTTTACGTGGCTATGTTTTTTTTCAGCTGAAACATTTTTTTCTATTTTTACTCTCACAATTTTTACACCGTTGGCTTTTAGAATTTTCTCTCCGTCTAAAACACCATACCCTTCACTAAAGTAAACTTTTTTAATGCCACTATAAGCAACTTGCTTAGCACAAACAGGGCAGGGGAAAGTAGTTACATAAATTTCTGCGTTTTTTAAGCTAATACCTTTTTTAGCAGCTTCGGCGATGAGACCTGCTTCTGCATGAATAGCAGTAGAAAGTTCAATACAAACCCCTTTGCTGTAATCGCTGCGTGGATCGCCATCAACATAAGCTTGTTGTTCATTGGGTACGTGGTGGTTGTGGGCACTTAAAAGCACTTTGCCGTCTTTTACAATCACTGCTCCAATATGTCTCCAAAAGTCTGCGCTTTTGTAAGATTCATCAAAGGCTAGTTGCATCATTTTTTGATCAAATTCTTTTTCAGAAATAGTTAAATCTGGATTAATGGGAGTTTTTTTAGTTGATGTATGTTTATCCCAGCGTAAAAAAATAGCATCAAACTCAGTTTTTACTTCACCCAAATATTTTGTAGCTAAATCTCTCATGATGTCTTCATTGGGCATGATGACTAAGCAATCTTTACCTGTAAGTTTTTTTAATGTTTTTTCATTTAAAATTTCAATTTCATCAAATCGATCCCAGGCTGAAAAAGATTTTTTAATTAGTTTTGTATCTAAGGCGCGAATATCTTTATAAATATGTTTAAATTTTTGGCTTAAAAACTTTTGATCTAATAAATATAAAGTTTTTACATTGGCATGTTTTTCAAAAAAGGCACGGTAGCCTTCGTGAAGGACGGGGATATAAGCTAGAATACATTTTTTCATAAACATATTTAATTTTATTGTTGGTAGTTAGCTTGTAAGGATCAATTATATTAATAAATAGACCGTTGAAGATAAGTATTAATTATGATCGCAGATTTGTATAGTGAGGAACTTATCTTCACGAGCGAGCTTAGTTTAATTCTCTTAAATAAATATCAGCTGCGAGCGTGTCTATGTTTAATATAATAATTGACCCTGATAACTTAAATACTCAACATTATTTACTATTCTTAAATTCGTCTAAAACTTCTTCAATGGTTGAGATTAATTTTTTGGTTAAAGCTGATTCTAGTTTTTTAGCAGCGCCAATTTGTACCCTGCGGATTTTAGCGCTGGTAGAAGTAACAGCCATTGGGTCTAAAACGACGATTTTTTTACAATATTTTTTTAATTGATCAAGCTGTTTGAGATTGTATGTTTCTTTAGTGGCGATTAAGACATCTGGTTTGACAGTCTTAATTAAATTCCACTTAGGATCAGTTATTTTTTTCAGGACTACTAAATCTACAGATTTTAAATAAGTTAACATTTCCAAACGTTCATCTTCAGGCACAACTGGTCTGCCACTGCCTTTTCTTTTGCGTACTTTTTTATCACTATCAAGTCCTACAATTAAGTAATTACCATGTTTTTTAGCTTCATTTAGATAGCGAGCATGACCGACATGAATTATATCATAAGAGCCTTGAGTTAAAATTATTTTTTTACCTTTGGCTTTTAATTTTTCTACTTTGCTAGGGTCTTGGCGGTAATCTAAAACAATTTTGTGTTTGTTTTTCATACGCAGTATCTTTCGTACCAGCTATTTTTTTATAAAAAAATAGGGTTCGAAATATATTCCTTATTAGGCAGAATACTTCTTAATAATAATTAATATAGCATATCAGTAAACAAGGTTTTATAGAAATATTTTTCATATTAAATAAAATTTTTTAGCTTGTATAATGATTGTTTAATTATGATTAAATCTCGATTCTATTACCTCACTCCTTATTCAAGTTCCTAGTTTATCTTTTTAGTTTTTTTACACTTTTAAATCAAATTTTTTTGATTATATTTTTCTTAGAAAAGGAGTTTTTAATGAAAGCTAAAGAATTAGTCCACAAAGACGTCTTGGATCTCTTTGAGGGCGTGAGCTATAAATATGATAGTTGTCCATTAATTGATAGTTTATCTAAAATTTTTACAGAAGGAATCAATTGTGAATTGTTTGTGCATATAATTTTGGAATTATTTTTTTTATCATCATTGCCTAAATGGTTAAGAGCCAAAGAAATGTATGAAGATGACAATTTTGTTAAAGATGTTACTGATGGTTTTTATCAAGCAGGAGATGTTTTTTTCTTTAGTCCAAGAGAAAATATCAACCCAATGTATTTTCATTTAGCTATTATGGTAGGTCAAAATGAAGAAGGAGTACCTATGTTAGCGCATGCTTCAAATTACATGAATGGATCTAATGATGCAGTTAGAATTTGGCCGTTAAATTATTTTTTGCAACAAAAAAAATATAAATTTTTACAAGCGGTCAAACGAGTTAGAATTAATCCTAAATATTCTTCAATTGCTGAAGAAGAGCAATATAATGCTCATTGTTATGCAAGTTGTTAAAAAAATCAAAAAGCATATAATTTGAAGATACTGTGTATGCAAATTACAGCTATTAAAACTCCAATCGTAAAATTAAATGATGATTTATTTGAGATTGTTAAATCATCAGTAAAATTTATTCCTGAAGAATCTGTTTTTATAGTGACTTCAAAAATTATTAGTTACTGTCAGGGAAGAGTAGTGGCTAAAACTACTGAAGATAAAAGCGAGAAGCATAATTTAATACGCAGCGAAGCAGATTTATATCTTGAACCCCATTCATCAAAATATAATTTAATGTTAACAGTCAAAAATCACACTTTGGCAGTCAATGCAGGGATCGATGAATCTAATGTTGCAAATGGCGGTTATATTTTGTGGCCAGAAAATCTTCAAGAAACAGCTAACGAAATTTGGCGTTTTTTAAGAGAACATTATAAGGTTAAAAAAGTTGGGGTGCTGATTACTGATAGTAAATCTTTTCCTTTGCGTTGGGGTGTAATTGGCACTTTCATAGCTCACTGTGGCTTTAAATCGCTTCATAATTTTATCGGTGAAAAAGATTTGTTTGACAGAGAAATTCAAATGGTTCAAGTTAATGTGGCAGAAGCAGTTGCTACAGCTGCAGTTTTAGAAATGGGTGAAGTTGCTGAGCAAACACCTCTTGCTTTAGTTGAAGAGATTAAATTAATTGAATTTCAAGACAGAGAACCAACAGAAAAAGAATTGGAAGATGCAGTGATTGAACCAGAAGATGATGTTTATGCTCCAGTGTTGATGAATGCTAAGTGGAAAAAAGGTAGAAAATAGAAAAATTAGTTGTACACGTTCAGAATTGCATTACTATATTGATTCCCTTTAATAGCTTTTTATCTTCTTTGCTTGATAATTCAGTTTAAGTTATATTAGATATAAACATCATTGCTGTTTATTAAATAATAAATATGAGAAAATTTTTCTTATGATAAAAAAATTTAGAAAAAAATTGCTGAGAATAATAATCCTCAGTTTTATCTATATATATTCATTGTTTTTTTCTACGACGCAAATTAAAGCTGCAACAACTACCAAGACTTTTTCTTTTGCTTCTACAGCAGAAAACTTTGTGGGAAATTCGGGAGGCAAGGCAACACTAACATATGATTCAGAGACAGGCAATCCTGCTGGATCTTTAAAAACTGATTCTAGTGGAAGAAATAATAATGATATTTCCAATTGGACTTGGACTGGTACCTGGGAAGATTTGGGCGTACCGGCTGGGGCAATTGTAACTCAAATTCGTGTTAATGCTGGTTATACTAGAGTGACTGCCTGGAATATCGTAGACTCTGTGACAATTGGGCCATATAAATTAAAAGATAATTTAGATGTTGACCAAGCCACTCTTTGGGCGGGCAGAAGTCCAACAGGGACAGAAGGCTCCTGGATTGCCATTTCTGCACAAAGTGATCAGACTGTTCCAGCAGCTGTTCAAGCGTCTAATAGTACTATTAAACTTTATTTAGAAAGAAGCATAAATTTGGGGAATAATCCAAGTGCACAGGTAACTTTATTTGATGATGAAGTTAGTTTTGTGATTACCTACACTGCTATAGCTGTCAGTCTTACCACTGATGGATCAGTTAGTTTTGGTACGTTAGTTTTAAATACCACACAGGACACAACAGCCTCAGGGTTGAATGATGTAGAAACGGTAAGCGTTGATGGGGGACCAGCTGACTTAGATGTAAGAAGTACTAATTTCACCGAAGGTGGTAATACTTGGGCATTGGCTGCAACCAATGGAGCAAATCAAGTTCAATGGGAATTTTCAAAAGATGGTTCTGCGTGGTCTACTTTTACTGTGGCTGACACTCTTTATAGTCTTGATACTAATGTTGCACAAGGACAAACTAGAAATTTATATTTAAGATTAACGATGCCAACTTCAACAAATTCTTACAATCAATATGGTAGTACGGTGACTGTTGTTGTCTCTTCTCCTTAAGTTTTTAAATGTTATTTTTTGTAACTGTGAGTTTTATTACTTCTAGTTCGTTTTTTTATTTTTTTCTAAAATTATCACTAAAAGTTTTTTTTGAATTTTATTTTTTTTGATTCCCCAATTAAAGCTTGACAAGGACATGCTGAGTAATTTTTAATAGAGATATATGCAAAAAAGAAAAGTCCCAATCTTTCAGTTATTATTGTTATTATTTTTGTCTGTTGGAGTTATAGTTTTTGACTCACAAGCAAAAGCAGCTACGACTGCTGCTGTGGCAGCTACTGTCACTGCTCAAAATATTTCTGTCACCGCGACTGATGGCAGTGTTTCTTATGGCACAATTGATTTAAGCTCAACGGCAGATACTACTAATACCGGAGTTGATGATTCTCAAACTGCTACTAATAATGGTAATGTAACTGAAGATTTTAATATTAGCGGACAAGATTCTGGAGATTGGACTTTGGCAGCAGCAGCTGGATCAGAAGAATATACACATAAATTTTGTACTGCTACTTGTGATGCTTCACCTTCTTGGACAGCCCTGACTACTAGTTATCAAACTTTGGCTTCTGCTGTCTCATTTAGTAGCACTCAAGAATTTGATTTACAAATTGGTTCACCATCATCAACTTCCAACTACACAGAACAAACAGTAAGTGTTACTGTTCAAGCAGTAGCTAACTAAATAAGATGTGCTGATGCTTGCCATTGTTGATATATAATAGTAAAGTTGATTTAATGAAAAAAACACTTATTAGTCTTTCTTTGTTATTTTTTTTTGTTTTAATTTTTCCTAACATTATTTTTGCTACCATTGGTGTCGGAGTTGGTACAGGCAAAATACGGGTTGAAGATCAATTAAAACCAGGTATGGTTTATCATTTACCTAAACTGTCTGTGATTAATACTGGTGATGAAGAAGCGCAGTATGCAGTAACTGTCACTTATCATCAAGATCAAGAACAGTTAGAGCCATCCGTGGAATGGTTTGATTTTTCTCCAGATAATTTTAAATTAAAGCCTGGTGAGGCAAAGGTAGTAGAAATTAAATTATCTTTGCCTGTCAAAACAGAGCCAGGTGACTATTTCGCTTATTTAGAAGCATATCCTGATATCAAAGCAGAATCTGGCAATACTTCTATAGGAGTAGCAGCTGCTAGCAAATTATATTTTACGGTTGTTCCAGGAAATATTTTTCAAGGATTTTACTACAAGATGCTTTATTTTTGGAAAACTTATCATATTTTTATTAAAGTAATTGTTATTGGTGTCATAGTTGTATATGGAATTAAATTTGCTAAAAAGTTTTTAAATATTGATATTAGTGTTAAAAAGAAAGATCAAAAAAGCACTAAGAAAAAAGAAAAAAAAGATGAATGATAGCCATCAATTTCAAAGTAACTGCCTTTTTAATTATTATTAGTCTTTTTTTTGTGTCTATTCAGTTAGTTTTTGCACAACAAGATAATAATATTATTGAAGCTGATGTCAAGATATCAATCTGTGGTAATGAAATTGTTGAAGGAGGAGAGGAATGTGATAATCAAGATTTGAATGATCAAACCTGTCAAACGTTGGGTTATGCAAAAGGTATTTTGACTTGCGATATAGCTTGTGATTTTGACACTTCTGATTGTTCTGGGATTTTTGTAGCTACTCCCACACCAACAATTGTCCCAACATCTACACCAACACCAACTCCAACACCTCTGCCCACCTCAATTCCAACACCTGGGTCTATCTCATCAGTAGAAGCTACACCAATACCTCAACTATTAGTATCAACTCCTACACCAATGGTTGTTGAGATTTTAGTAGAATCTCTGGCTTCATTACAAGAAAGAGAAGAAGCAAGAATAAGGACAGTCATTAAAAACTTTTTTGACTTAGATAATAGTGGCAAAATAGAAAAAAATGAGTTAAAAGAGGTGATAAAGATATGGGTAGATGAATGGAAAGGACTCTCAAAAACGAACACAAAATGTGATATAAATAAAGATGAAGGATGTGATTTAACTGATTTGTCAATACTTCTGTTTTATGTAGAAAATTGATTTAAGTTTGTTTGATTAACAAACACTCTGTTTAATTTTCATTTTAGATAATTATATATCAGATTAGATAATTATATATCAGACCCTAAATTCTCAAAGAGAATTTAGCTGGTATGAAGTAAAATTCAGCTGGTATGAAAGATACTGTGTATGAATTTACCAAATTTAAAACTAGTAGTTAAATTAACTTTTTCTTTAATAGCTTCATGGATTGCTATTCATGTGTTTGCCATTTTTGGTGTTTTTTTATCTGCTTTTTACCCCATCTGGTGGTTATTCAATCCTAAAAAGACTAGTTGTTTTTTTTGCCGAATGAGACTAAGTAAAAGGTGTCCTTTCTGCAAGAGGGTTATTAGTGAGATGATTCATCAAAAGCATCCAGCAACTTTTGTTTCAGCTCTAGCAAATGGGGCGCTACTTTTTATTTTATCTTTATTCTGTTTTGGTTTAGTATCCTTGGAATCAATGGTTTTATTTAAACTAGGTTTTCCGCCGACTCCTAAAACAGCTTCTTTTGTTATACCTCCCAAAGGCAGACATTATTTAGGCGAAATTTTTCCAATGCAGATTGAGATTATAGGGATTGATAAACCCATTAATGCTGTTCAAGCAGATATAGGTTTTGATCCTGATAAGCTTGAGGTAGTCGAAATATCTACTAAAGAATCATTTGCTAATATTTTTATCCAAGAGGAAGTGAATAATGATGTCGGTTACGTTCGTTTAACAGGGGGCTTACCTAATCCGGGTTTTTTTGCTGATCGAGGGCTTTTTGGAACTCTTTATTTTAAAGGTAAAAATCCTGGGGTAGTAAAGATTGAATTTTTACCCTCGTCTTTAGTTTTGGCAAATGATGGTCAAGGCACTAATGTGCTCAAAGATTTGGCTAGTGCTTCTTATTTAATACTGCCAGAGAGAATTGATGAAATAGATCAACAATTACAAGAAGAATATTTAAAATCACAACAAGTAGATGCAGCAGAGACTCAATTAAAATTTGATGATGAAAGTAGAATTTTAGGAGTTAGGACAGAAGAAGAGATTGAACTAAACAAAAACAGAGATTATGTTGATAAGTTTGCAACTTTATTAGAAGAAAGCGACAGGTTTATTCTTTCATTTTGGAGTAAAATGCTGAATTTGACAGATAAATAAGGATATCTATTAAGGTTTTTCTTGAGTCTGAAACTTTCCTTCGTACCTAGCTTTACCTTTAGTTTCCATTAATATAATTTGGCAGATAGCGATGCCAGGATGCAATGCCAGAGGTAGCGGACCCATGTTGTGGATTTCCAGTACAGTTTTATTAGATACTCCTGGTTGAATAAAGCCAGCCGTAATATGAGTGGTTAGGCCTAAGCGGCCAATCATACTTCGGCCTTCGATCCAAGCACAAAGATCATCTGGTAAAGTCAATTTTTCAACAGTGATACCATGGATAGTTTGTTTAGGTTCGATGACAATGTATTCATCTATTTCTACTGGCTCAGTAATATCTTCATGATTAGCATTTTTGTCTATGTGGTAAAGTCCATTTTCAGTTTTAAAAACACGGAATGCATCACCTAAGTGAAAGTCGATACTAGCTGGGCCAATTGATTTTTCATCAAAAGGTTCAATTTTTAAATCACCTTTCTCAATTCTTTTTAGAATTTCGTTTTTGGTTAAAACTGACATAATTAGTTTAAGTCTAAATCAGTAAAATTTTCTTCTAAAATAATGGTTTCGTTTAACTCTTTTTCTAAATCATCTGAATTTTTAATTGCTACTTTAATCTTAATAGATTAATTCTTTGAATGCTATAGCTTTATTAAATTTAATTGCAACTCGTTTTTTTATTTATGCTAAGATCATAATGATGGAAGTTTTTATTATTGCCTCAATTACAGCAGATGGACTTATTGGTCAAAACACAGATCAAAGTTCAATGAATTGGACTAGTAAAGCAGATAAACAATTTTTTATTCAAAAAACTAAGGAGGCTGGAGCTGTGGTAATGGGGAGAAAAACTTTTGATACGATCGCTCCAAAATATAGACCATTAAAAAATCGTTTAAATATTATTTATACAAGACAAAATTTAGAAGATTTTATCGAACATTATCAGGTACAAAATAGAGAAGATGTTTTAGTGACACAAGATGAACCTCAAAAGTTGATTCAGCAGCTGGAGGAGGAAGGTCAGCAGCAGGTAGCTATCTGCGGGGGCAGTTCTATTTATACAATGTTCATGAAAGCAGGTGTAGTTAATAAATTATATTTAACAGTCGAACCGATTGTGTTTGGGAGTGGAGTAAAGCTGTTTAATGAGGAGCTGGATAATAAACTTAAATTAAATAAAGTTGGAAAACTAGGTGATGAAGGAACGGTGTTATTAGAGTATCTGGTAGGGTAATCAGAAAAGTATTATTTTTGGGGTAGTCTGTTTTGTTCTCTCACTATTTTTATTTTTTCCAATCACCGCCATTAAATCTATTATTGCCATTATTATGCCAATCTAAAGGATCAGATTCTTGAATTTCATCCCAGATTTTTTTGGCAGTTTCAGTATAAAGTTTGTTATCTCGGACATGTTTTCTCATTTTTGCCCATTTTTTTTCTAAAGTAAAACCTCTGACTGATTGTTCACGTAGTTCTAAGTCCACTTCTAAATTATCTGCATCTTTGACAATTTTTGCTTCAATACATTCTCGTTTTTCATATTCGTGATAAAGAGCTAAAAATTCTTTTTCGACAGCTGTTTGAGAAAGAGTATCTGTCAGCGAATCATCTTCTCTTCTTTCTACATATTGTCTAGAAAGATAATGAACATCTACGTTTCTACTTTCAGATAGATCATGAACTAAAGCCATCTTAACTATTTTTCCTGTATCTTTAACTTTTTCATGTTTGGCAATGACTAAAGCAATCCAAATCACACGCAAAATATGTTCACTTAAGTTAGCAAAGTCTGGATTAAGAAATTGGCGCCATTGTCGCTGAATATGTCTAAGACAGCCCACTTCATAAAGGAATTCAAGGTCTCGATTTATGTTCATTTGGCTAGTATAGCATTAATCAAAAAGACAGCAAATCTTTTGAATAGTAAATTTAATCAAAAACAGTTCGTTGTAATTTATAACTAAGTTTGAAATAAATAGTATATGTCTTATGAGTTTATAAAAAAACAACAGTTTGTTTTGTAGTAAACAAACAATTTGTTCTTGTGTTTACGTAATAGATATGTGTAAATAAATTACGGCACGTACATATATATTGTGGCCGTCTTTTTTTATATACACCAGGATTAGTATTTTTATTAGTTATTAGTTTTAAAGAAAATATTTTTCTATGACTGAAAGAGTTGAGAATAACCCTTTATATCTTGATCAAACATTGACTTCGCAAGTAGGTGAAAGAGGAGAAGAGCCGAGGTGGCATGATTTTTTAGAAAAACAAAATCGAGAAGCAGATCTATTTTGGAAAGGGAAACCTCCAGAAGAAATTATTATTGCCACTGGTAGTGTTAGAAAAGCCATGATGGCTATTCACATGATTTATGAAGGATTGGTGCCAATTATTCATGGTGAAACACCTGAGTTTGATGAAGTTTCTCCCATGGATTTACAAGAATATTTCAAAGAAAATATTCTTAATAGCAATGGTCACTAGTAGAAGAAAAAACATTAATTGCTTATTTTCATGGTGTTCCTGTGTATGCTCAACCTTCTGAAGGTGAAACTGAAGATAATGAAAGCCCTCGGGATGAAGCTGCAGCTAAAGTTCAGTGGCTTTGGAATAATGAATATCAAGATAGAGATGTGATAATTATAGCCACCGATACTGTCGAAAGATCTACAGCTACAGGTGAATCTTTAGGTAAACCAATGTATTTGCCTGATTTCCCCGAAGCTGATGCTGATCCAGAACAATTAACTGCTTTTTTTCAAGCTTATAAAGAGAAGTATTATCCCAAAGGGTCAGCTACAGAAAATGTGAATGGGATTGCTATTTTAAGAACTTCTGTAGGACGAATTGAAACTTTTGAGAGAGTGTTGAGTCAACGAGTTGATCATCTTAAATTACAATTAGTTACACTTTGTGAAGATATGGCTGGGAGTGGAATTTCCCAGCAATTAATTAAATGGGTAGAAGAAGAAGCAGCTGCTATCTTAAAAGAAATAGGTGATGAAACTATAAAAGAACATTTAAAAGATAAGTCTAATGCATATATTTTATGGAGTTTATACTGTCAAATTACTGGTATGCCTTGGTGGGCAATTGAAGATGGTATAGAATCATATATAAATAGTAATGAAAGTGGAGATATTATATGAAAAAAAACAAAGGTTACTTAATTACTTTTGAAGGCGGCGAAGGTGCCGGTAAAACCACAGAAATTGTAAGACTGAGAAACAGACTCACTAAAGCTGGTAAAGATGTAGTAGCAGTGCGTGAGCCAGGTGGCACTGTCATTAGTGAGCAAATTAGAGAAGTTTTATTGTCCACTAAAAATATAGGGATGGCTTTTACCTCTGAAGTATTGTTATTCCAAGCAGCCAGAGCACAAATTTATAGAGAGATTGTGATTCCTTCCCTTAATGCAGGCAAGGTAGTCTTAATGGATCGTTCCCGTGATAGCAGTGTTGTTTACCAAGGGATGGTAAGAGGTTTTGGTAAAGAACTAATTGAAAATTTAAATGATATTTCTACAAAGAAAACTTATCCAAACTTAACATTTTTACTAGACGTACCTGTAGAAATTGGTCTAGGCAGAAGACAGGCTACAGATAAGAACGATCGCCTAGATTTAGAAGCTAAAGATTTTCATGAAAAAGTAAGAAAATCTTATTTGCAAGTTGCTAAAGAAAATGAAGGAGATAGATGGGTATTAATTGATGCTACCAAAGATATTGATGCAGTAGATAAAGAAATTTGGAAAATAGTTAAAGAAAAGATGAAAATTAAGTAGACTTCTCAATCTTTTTATCCTCATGTACAATTAAATTATTATATTTTAGACCCTGAATTTTGTTTTCAAAATTCAGCTGGTGCTAGAGATACTGCGTACACTTCAGACCCTAAATTCTCGAAGAGAATTTAGCTGGATGGATTAGCTGGCATTTTTGCTGTGATAATGATGTTTGGTGGTTCTGGAGGTGGTGGGGGAGCTAGTGGTGGGTGGTAAAGAGCTTAAATAGGAAGTAGTGTCTGAATTAACTCATCAGTAATGTGAAGTGTTAGTTTTTGTGCTGTTGTTAATAGATGAAGGTAACCCTCAAGTGCTTTAACTGCCGGTTCTCTAACAATTCCTGTTTCCGATAGTCCAGCTATAATATTTGGTAGACGGTTTTTATCTCTTTCTTGTCTTCTTTCATTTATTCTTCTGATCGTTTCTATGGTGGGCATTACAATATAAAGAACGCTATTTATCGAAAAATGTTTCAATCCTGAAATGAATTCACATTGCCATCTATCCAAAATTACTTTAGTATTAATTTCATGCAAAAGCTACCAAAAGCTGTTAGAAGATTAATTGAAAAATTTGAAAGATTACCAGGAATTGGACCTAAATCTGCTCAACGTTTAGTTTTTTATCTTTTACATAATCCAGAACACGAACTTGAAGATTTTGCTAAAAAACTCACAGCTTTAAAAAAAGAGACAGTGATGTGCAGAGTTTGCCATAATGTAGCAGAACATGATCCTTGTGAGATTTGTGCTGATCAAAGCAGGGATGATTCTTTGCTGTGCGTAGTGGAAGAGCCACTTGATCTTTTAGCTATAGAAAGGTCAGATAAATACAATGGCAAATATCATGTTTTACATGGTTCTATTGCTCCACTTAATAATATTGGTCCAGACCAACTATATTTAAAAGATATTGTTAAAAGATTAAAAGGAATCGATGAACTGATTCTGGCTACTAACCCAACTATGGAAGGTGAAGCAACAGCTTTATATATTAATGAGATGATTCATCAATCTGATGAATTTGACGGAGAATCTTTAAATATTACTCGCATCGGACATGGTTTACCTATTGGGGCAGATATTGAATATGCTGATGGTGTAACCATTGCTAGAGCTCTCGAAGGCAGGAGACAAGTTTGATTTTTTTCTTATATATAGCCTTAATTTACCAATTGTTTATTTAAAGTTTTCTTGTTAAATTAAGGTTAATGAGATACCTGTGGTATCAGCTTAAACTGACTCATTCCCAATTTAGATAGGGGTGGTTGGTTTTTTTATTGTCAATTTTTTTTACTGTGAGCAGTAAAAAAAGAAAGGAATAATATGAACGTGATCGTTCAAAGTAAAGACGTTGCTGTCACAAAAGCGATCAGAAATTTCATTCAGCTTCAGATTGAAAGAAAAATTTTTAAAATGAACAATCGTGTTTCTCAAATTAGAGTTTATTTAGAGCATATAGCAAGAAAAGATAGTGACCCTAAAAGAGCTTTAGTTAAATTTAAAGCTTTAATCCCAGGAAAGAAACCTGTGATTGTTAAAAGCACTTCTCATAACTTATATGATGCCATTGTGGATGCTACAGACGGTGTTGCAAGAAAGATTCGAAAAGTGAAAGAAAAAAGACGAGGTGAATCGCGAAGCGAGAAAGGGTATCCTGGAGTATTGGATGAACAAAGAAAGATGTCTAAAGTCTAAAAGTGTTCGTCTTGTTGTTGATTAGTGATACTGATTTCTAGTATTCTGAATGTATGACTGATTCTCAAAACACCCAACAACCTAAAAGTAAATCAGGTGGCAATCCTTTAGATGCTCTTGAAGATTTACTAAAAGATGCTAAATCAAAAGCCGGCGGTGCAACAACGGCAAAACAAGATAAAGCAGATGAAGAAGCAGCACAAAAAGCTGAAGAACAACAACAACTACAAGCAGTTGCCATTCTAGAAGAACAGAAAAAACAAGAAGATCAAGCAAACATTAAAACTCAATTAGTCAATATGAAACAAGAACTGGTAAGTTCTCCACAACAAAAGGCTAGAGAAGAACAGAATAAAGAAAAAAAAGAAGCTCAAGAACATCGAGAGCAAGAGAGAGAAGAGTATCAGATTAGACAATTACAGCATAAAAAGATTTAAAAAATATGCCAGGCCCTAAACCTACCCCACGACCTTCTGGTGGTTTTAAACCTAGTTTTGGACAAATGGGAGAATCTAATATGGATGAGGCTGCAATGCAAACAATGATGCAAAGCATGCAACAAGGAAGTGGTACACAGCAAGCTGCAGGAGGCTCTGCAGCACAAGCCATGGGCGGTAAGCAAGCAATGGGCAAAGGGATGACTGGACAGAAGAAAGTTAGACCAGTTGGAACATTAACTGAAGAGTTAATTAAAAATCCAATTAAAGATATCATTGGCGAAGTAAAGCAGTTTTTTAGTATCAATACTTTGCTTGGTATTAATTCTGAAGATTCTCCAGAAGATCAAATGAAAAAGAAGCAGATGCTTCAAAGATGGAATCAGTTAAATGAAGAACAGCAGGCTGTTGCAAAGAAACGTTATCAAGAAGAGATGCAGAGAAAGCAGCAAGAAGAACAAGAAAAAGACATTAAAAGACAACAAGAAGCACAAGCTAAAGCTAGTGCTATTCAAGCTCCATCAAGTCCTAAGAAAGGTCCAGTTGGTCCCGCAGGATCTAAAAAACAAAAAGCTACACAACAACTTCAACAAAATAGACAAACTATTGGTAAAGTGGCTGGAGCAAACTAAGCGATTTATCTTGACAACTATAAAGTAACATGTTACTTTATAATCATGCAAATTCTTACACATAGAACAAACTTGCTTTTGTCTGCTAATGATTATCAAGTTCTTTCTGATTTATCAAAAAAGAAAAAAAAGACTATTGCAGCATTAATACGTGATGCAGTTAGGAAAGTCTATAAAGTAAAAGAGCAAGACCATACGGCAAAAATTCTTCGAGAACTTCGACAATTAGGTAATCAGGCCAAAACTAAAAATATTGATTATAAGAAATTAGTTAATTCTGGTAGGAAATATTAATGCGAAAAATTGTCATTGATGCTTCTGTAATTTTATCTTATATTTTGCCAGATGAAAAAATTCCAAGCAAAATTAAAAAAGTTTTTAATAATTTTATAGATAGTGAAGTTGGTTTTATGGCTCCAACCTTGCTTAAACTAGAAGTTGCCAATGCATTAAGGTCAGCTGTTGTACAAAAAAGAATAAGGGCCGAAATAGCTAAAAAAATTTTAGCTAAATTTTTAGAACTGAAAATACAATATTCCAGCACCGCTAATGTTAGTTCTATCCTAGAGATAGCTCTAAAAAATAAGTTATCAGTGTATGATGCAACTTATCTTTATTTAAGTAAAAAAGAAAACGCTCAATTACTTTCTCTAGATAAAAAACTTGCTAAATTAGCTGAATAACTTTAGATTGAAGTATAAAAGTTGTAGTTAATGACGAATCATCAATCGTCTACTATACTAAACTAACATCATGAAACTCTATAATACTCTCACTCGCCAAATTGAAGAATTTGAACCTCTTAATCCTCCGGAAGTTTCCTTATATGCCTGTGGTCCTACTGTTTATGATTATGCTCATTTGGGTCACCTTCGTAAGTACACCATGGATGATGTAATAATCAGAGTGCTTAAACATGCTGGTTACAAAGTGAAATTCGTGCAAAACGTCACTGACGTTGGTCACTTAGCTAGTGACGGCGATACTGGTGAAGATAAGTTGGAAAAGGGTGCTAAAAAATATGGTCAATCTGTTTGGGATATTGCTAAAAAATTTGAAGATTACTTTTTTACATCAATGGATGAAATGGGAAATCTAAGACCAGATATCAGCTGTAGAGCTACTGAACACATCAAAGAGCAATTAAAAATGGTACTGGAGTTAGAAAAAAAAGGTTATACCTATGTGATTGAGGGTGATGGTGTTTATTTTGATACTAGTAAACTGGATGATTATGGAAAATTGGCTCGTCTAAATATTGAAAAGTTAAAAGAAGGAGCCAGACTAGGAAAAGTTAAAGGTAAAAAAAATCCAACAGATTTCGCCTTATGGAAGTTTGAAAGAGAGGGAGAAAATAGAGCAATGGTTTGGGAAAGTCCCTGGCATAAAAGAAGTTTTCCTGGCTGGCATATAGAATGTAGTGCTATGAGTATGAAATACCTTGGTGAGCAAATGGATATTCATACTGGTGGTATTGATCATATTCCAGTACATCACACTAACGAGATTGCCCAATCAGAAGCTGCAACTGGCAAAAAACCTTTTGTCAAATATTGGGTACATCATAATTTTTTGCGTGTTGATGGTGAGAAGATGAGTAAATCTTTAGGTAATTTTTTTACCATTGAAGATGTTAAAAACAAGGGATTTAGCCCTCAGGCTTTGCGCTTGTTATTTTTGACAAGTCATTACCGTAGTGAACAGAATTTTACTTGGAAGAGTTTAGAAGCAGCGCAGAAAAGTTGGGAAAGGTTGGTAAAAATAATCCGTGATTTCAAGATAAAAATTGATGAGAATGAGGAGAAGACAGATTATTTAAAATATGGGTATTCTACTAACGCACAGCCTTATAAAAAAACATTTTTTGAGCTAATGGGAAATGATCTTAAAACTCCAGAGGCTATTGCAGTGATGTGGGAGGTGCTAAGTTCTGACTTACCGGCAGCAGAAAAATTGAAATTACTTTTTGAGTTTGATGAAGTCTTAGGTTTAGGCTTAAAAGCAGAATCAGAGAAGAGAATTGCAGCAGTGAAAATTACAACAGAAGTGAGTAAACTTTTAAAAAAACGCAAACAAGCCAGGAAAGATAAAGATTGGGCAAAATCAGATGAACTTAGAGATCAGATTCAAGAATTGGGCTTTATTGTAGTTGATGAGAGCGATGGTGAACAGACAGTAAAATTAAAAAGCTAGTTTTTCAAACATTGATATCTCCGACTATTTATCATTACTATGTATAATAGACATATTAATGATAAAAGAAATTAGACTTGCCCCTAAAAAAATTTTTAACCAGATGCTGAAGTTCATGGTAGTTCCAACTTTTGATTTAGTGATTGAATATGGTGATCAAGGGGTGGTTGTAGCTTATAGAAAAATTTCCCCATATAAAAATGTGTGGGCTTTGCCAGGACTGCGTATGTATAAAGGTGAAAATATTGATGATACTTTGCGCAGAATTGCAATGCAGGAATTAGGTTTAAAAATTAATCCCAAAAAAAAAATATGTCTTGGCCAGTATGTAGGTAAATTCAAAACAGACAATAAACGACAAGATTTATCTAGTGGATATTGGATAAAAGTATCTGATCAACAAAAAATTAAACTTAATACTAAGCACTTTACTTCTTACAAAATAATAAAAAAAATTCCGGTAAAAATTGGTGGCATGTATAAGTTTTATTTAAAAAATTATTTGAAGTTGAGAAAAGAGATTAAGAACAAGGTAAAGTAATTTTTTTTATTCGTATTTTTTTCTGTCAGCAAATTTTTTTTGATAGTCTGGTGAAGAATAGTTTTTATCTTGGGCATGCTTAATTCCACACCAATATTTTTCTGTACGTTTAGCTATTTCAGTGGTAAATGCTAACCAGCCGTTAACATAACCACAGTACATACAAAATAATTTTTCAAAAAGACGAAGTTTGTTAAGTTTTTGTCTGTCAATTTTAATATATTGACTTCGTTTGACGTATTCAAGTCGATAGAGTGGAAAACAAATACGATGGTATATTTCTACTAGAATATCAGCCATGATGAGTGGGTCGAATAGACCTAAGATGAAAGGTGCAGAAAGTAAGTGTCTAGGTGTCAAAAATTTCATTTCTTTATCGTTGTGGAAGTTTTTATATTTAAAAATGTTTTAATCATATCAAATTTTCTTCTTTGAAAGAAAAATAGTTATTAAAAGAGACAATCACATGGTCAATCATGTTAATACCTAATATTTCTCCTGCTTTTAATAATTTTTTAGTGACTTTAATATCATCATCACTTGCGGTTGGATCACCTGAAGGATGATTGTGAACTAAAATCACAAAACTGGCAGGCAAAGTTAATGCTGGGGTAAAAACATCGCGTACTTCAAGTAAATTATAGTTAAGACTACCAATAGAAATAATTTGTTTATGAGTCAATTCTTGCCGGCCATTTAAATACAAAGCTAAGGTATATTCTTTTTTTTTATCTTTAATATCGCGAGCTAATTCAAAAATTTTTTGAGGGTTATTTAATTTCATTAACTGGCGATTAGAATGGATTCTGTTACTTAGTTCTAAACAAGCCAGAATGGTACAAGCTTTAGCATAGCCAATACCACTAATGCTGATTAGTTCAGATAAACTGGTTTTGTTTAAAATTTCTAAAGGGAATCTTTTTAATAATTTTTTAGCTACATTTAAAACAGAATATTGTTTAGTGCCACTACTTAAAAGAATGGCCAATAGCTCTATGTTGGTTAGATTGTTTGCTCCAAAATGAATTAGTCTTTCTCTTGGTTTTTTGATGTTTGGTAAGTCTCTAATCAGGGTTTTAGAACTTCCGTTGCTCAACATAATTCTAGTATAATGAGAGAAACTGACACTAACTGTAGAGAATACGATCTAGTGTGGCTGAGATCTCTTTTTTAGAAGATAAAGAGTGAATAATACCTAGTTTTTTGCCCCAGGAAGTGCCAGGAAGAATTGATAAAGGTTTGGTGAGATCAACAACCAAGATGAGAGGAATAATTTGTTTGCTAGAAGCGTTTTTAAGAGCTTCTAAAAAAATAATTAGTTGATCAGTACTAAAACTAGTACTAAGTAAGACTAAATTGGGTGTAAATTGAGCAAGGTCTTTTAAAGCTTTTTGAATACTAGCAGTAGTAGCGAGATTAAATTGTTTTTGTTTAAAAAAACTATAAGGTAAGCCCGAGTTTTTATTGGGTTCAACAATTAAAATAGAATAATTTTTATTTAAAGAAGACATGGAATTATATCTATAAATATTAGAGTTAATTCTACTTAAATTAGAATAGATATGTCAAATGATAAAAAACCATTAACTTTTGGTCAAAAATTAAAAAGAGCTCGTAAAGAAGTAGGCTTATCACAAAAGGACTTAGGAGAGGCACTTAAACTTTCTGATAAAGCAATCAGTTCTTACGAAGTTGATCGAGCTACCCCCAGCTTAGATACTTTAAAAGAAATTAGTAAACTGATTCATAAACCAATTAGTTATTTTCTTGACGAAATTGATCATGATGATTTAGATTTGCAAATTAAATTAAAGATAATAGAAAAAGAGTTATTAGAGATTAAGAAAATTCTTAAAAAGAGGAATTGATAGTTTATAAAAATAATTTTCGTAAGCGAACAATTGGCGTTAGCCTGAAGAAACAACGGCTTCTTCAAGCGAGAGCCTGTGAGTGTCGAAAGATTATTTTTATAAACTATCTCTTAACTTTTTAATCACTTCAAAATAAAATTTTAGATTATGAATGCTAGCTAAATGCCAAGCTAAGCCATCTTTCACTTTAAATAAGTGATGCAAATAAGCTTTGGTGTAATTTTGGCAAGCAAAGCAATCACAATGTTCACTAATCGGAGTAAAATCATTTTTAAATTTACCTTTGCCAATATAAAGATGCTCATACCAATTTTGTTTGTCACCAGTTTGGTCATTTAAAACATCAATTTTTTTGGGATCTTTGTTAAAAATATATAATCTTTGATGTCGAGCGTCGCGGGTAGGGAGGACACAATCAAAAATGTGATAACCCATTTTAAAAAGCTCAACAATGTTTTGTGGACTGCCGATGCCTAATGCAAAGCGTGGTAAGTTATCAGGAGTCAACTTGGCATTTCGTTCTGCCATCTCATAATCAAAGTTGCCTTCATCATTAAAAGGCCAACCACCTAGTCCATAACCATCAAAGCCAATTTTTAAAAGTTCTTCTGCACATTTTTCTCTTAGCTCCCAATTACGATGACCTTGGATGACAGCAAATAATAATGGACGATTTTTAGCGGTCAACTTTCTTTTCTTAATCTGTTTTTTAAACTCAGCTTTGCATCTTTTAGCCCAGGTAATGGTTCTGTCTACGCTTTTTTTAATTCGTTTGAGAGCAGCTGCATCAGGAGTAAAATCATCTAAGCAAATCATAATATCTGCCCCAATCGCAAATTGAATTTGAATAGATTTCTCTGGAGTAAAAAGAGTTTTTTTCCGTTTTTTCTCACCACTATAAAGCACTACACCATCATCCGTCACTTTTCCTAGATTTGGGTTTTTAAGAATCAATGAAAAGAGTTGAAAACCACCAGAATCAGAAGCAGTTAAGCCATTCCAGTTCATAAATTTTTTAATGCCATCCGCATTTTCTAAAATTTCAACCCCAGGAGTATTTCTTAAGTGATAGGTATTAATCACCACACCTTCGATGCCAGTTTTTTTAACATCGATGCTGGATAAATTACGAACCACTCCTAAAGTTGCATCAGGAAGATAAGTTGGAAATTGATACTTTTTATTTTTAATGGTGATAGATGATAAGTAATTTTTGGGCTTTGACATGAAGTGAATTATACTAGATGTAATCGAGCTTTACCGAAAAAGCTTATATAATAATATTTTAATAGTTAAATTTAGCCGTTATTTTATGAAAATTACTCCACCAAAGCCAAAACAAATTATGCCCGAAGATGCGGATTTAAAGTTTAAAGGTAAAATTTTTAGTCTTTATCAATGGCAGCAAAAAATGTATGACAATAGTCTTGCAACTTATGAAAGATTAAAAAGAGCAGATACCGTCAATATTATTCCTGTTATAGTGAATAAAAAAATCATTGTCACTCAGCAAGAACAACCAGCTCGTGTTCCTTTTGTAGGCTTAGCTGGTGGAGTTGTGGATCCTGGAGAAGAAATTTTAGCAGCTGCTAAAAGAGAACTCTTAGAAGAAACTGGTTATGAAGCTAAAAAATATGAATTGCTCCATGCTGCTTATCCTTCAGATAAAATTGAATGGGCTGTTTACACTTTTATTGCTAAAGATTGTAAAAAAGTGGCCAAACAAAATTTGGATGCTGGTGAAAAGATTGATTTATTATTTTTAAATTTTGATGAATTTATAGAATTAATGTATGACGAAAATTATCGAGATACTGAAGTGGCCCTAAAAATTTTAAGGGAAATTAAGACTAACAAAGGTAGAGAAGAATTAAAAGAAATGTTTGGGTTGAGTTAACTCCTTTGATTTACCAAGTTTGGCTCCCAAATCGTTACTTCTTTTTTACCTTTTAAAATTCTATCTATTACTTCCACACCTTGCATAAAAGTATGATCCATATTGCCAACTTCATATTTCCAAGCACCAAATCGACCGCGTGAATAAATATTTTTTGTATCAAGTTTTTTTAAAGTTTTATGAACAAACTTATCTCTAGTTAAAGTTGGAGTAGGGTAACCATAATCAGCAGTAAAAACCCAGCTATTAATGACTTGTTTTTTATTTGATATTAATCCTGTTGTTAAGGCACCTTTAATTACATCCTTGGCTAAAGTTTTTTGATACCCCAGGGTACCTTCTCTCGCTGCGCGATTCACCTTGTTAATTTTTCTGTATTTAGAACCAGCTACTTCACACATTAAAGACCAATTATTTTTGGCATCAGCCACATTATTTTTTGAATAATTAGAAAAGACTGTTACTCTAAAAAATGGACTATTATTTTCCGGGAAATAGATCCAAGCTTTTTCTTTTAATTCTGTTGGAGTTTGACCTTTTAAACACAAACCAACTACATGGGTAGAGGAGTGGGCTAAATGTTTTTTAGACTGAGCATAATTAGTTGATTTACTTATTTTCAAAAGTTGCGTTAGCGGTATAGTTGAAATAAGTTGATCATAACTATATTGCTCTTTATTTTTTAAAGTGACGATTTTTTTCTTAACATCAATTTTTGCTACTTGAGAGTTAAGTTGAATTTTCTCTTTGGGTAAAATTTTAGCTAAAGTTTGCCAAATATAAGCAGTGCCTTCTTTTTTAGGGAAATAAAAGATATTGTTTGGTCCCCAGCGTTTATCATCTTTTTCTAAAAAAATATTTTCTAAAGTTTTTTTTAAACTAATGGCAGAAACTCGATCTTTAAGCCAGTCAGCACTCATTTTATTCAACGGATGAGCCCACTGTTTTTTGTTGAGAGGAAAGGCTAAGTGTTTAGCAATGCCTTTACCAAAATTGTTTAATAACCATTCTTTATAGTTGTTGGTTTTTTTGCTTCCGGTACGCTCAGCATTTTTTTGTGTTTGCAAATTAATTAAACCTTTAACACATTCCCATTGCATGTCTTTTGGTAAATATCTTAAGTTATTTTGAAAAGGGTAGGGAATAAATTTTTGAAGCAAGTGAACCCAAGCAGAACGTTGATGTTTATAACATTTTTTAAGCACGTGTTTTTCAAAAACTCGATCAAAATAGTCATAGTGAGAATGCAAAACATGTCCGCCAATGTCCCATGTAAAACCTGCCTCATCTATAAAAGAAGCACTTAAACCACCAACATAATTTTCTTTTTCTAAAATTAAAAAATCACTGAAATTTTGTTCGTGAAGACGATAAGCAGCTCCTAAACCACACGGCCCTGCCCCAATAATTAAAATTTTGATTTTGTTCATTATATTTGTTTGTTTTGTCTAATTAGATTTAAGTTAATTAAGTTTGTTAGAACACAATATATTAATAAATAGACCGTTGAAGATAAGCACTCATTATATTGAGTTAATTTAAAGTTTGGAGCTTATCTTCACCGAGTGAGCTTTGTTTTTTTAATATATTTAAACATTAGCAGCGAATGTGTCTATGTTTAATATATTGTGTTCTAACAGATTTTACTAATTCTAATCTAACTAGTGCAAAGCATAAGATATAATACACTAAAACTATGATTCCACTACGAGATCATAACCCTTCTGGTAAAACTCCGATTGTCACATATTCATTAATCACGATTAATGTCTTAATTTTTCTTTCTTCTTTTTTAATGACAGAAGAGGCTTTATTGGCTTTTTATGATCAATACGCCATTACTCCTGCATTAATTTCTCAGGGTCAAAATTTATATACATTAATTACGGCCATGTTTTTACACGGGGGAATTGGTCACATTTTTGGCAATATGTTATTTCTTTACATTTTTGGGGATAATTTAGAAGATAAACTAGGACATGTGAAGTATTTACTTTACTATTTAGTGTGTGGCTTAGGTGCCAGTGCTTTGCAAATTTTAATTGATCCAAGTTCAACTATTCCTAATTTAGGTGCTTCTGGTGCAATTGCCGGCGTGATGGGTGGTTATTTACTACTTTTTCCTCAGCATAAAGTAGATGTCTTATTTTCTTTTGGTTTTTCAGTTAGGAAAGCAACTTTACCAGCGTATACTATGTTATTTTATTGGTTTCTAATGCAGTTTTTGTCTGGAGTGGGGAGCTTAGCCTATATTGACCAAATGACCGGCGGTGTGGCATACTTTGCTCATATAGGAGGTTTTTTGACGGGGTTGGTGTTGATAATGCCGGTGAAGAAGAGTGTGAAATTTGCAAAAATAAAGAAAAGTAAAAAATAAAATAATAGAAAGGAATAAAAATGCAAGAAGCTGTACTAACAGAGAAGATAGATGAAGAACCACCAAAATACCTTCGCGATGAAGCACACCCAGCACGCGAAGGAGTATTATCAGAGGAAGCATTTAAAGTCCTTGACGACGCAATAGCTGGTTTAGGACAAGCTCTAGATAGTGGTGATAAAAAATGGTTTTTAGAAGCATTAGGTCTTCTTAAAGAAGAGGGTGATGAAGACTATTATGTTACTGTTGTACAACAGAAATTGGTAAGAGAACATAAAATAACAGGCTCACTATTAACTGAAATTATGACCAGGTTAAGGCAAATACTTTAGTTTTTTTCCTCAGCTTTTCCTCATTTATCTCGTATAATATCCGCATATGAGAATCCTTGTCGTTGAAGACGAGAAAAAAATTGCTGATTCTATTAAAAAAGGCTTGGAGCAAGAGTCTTATGCTGTTGATGTAGCTTATGATGGTGAAGCAGGCTTTGACTTAGCTTCCACAGAAGACTACGACATTATTGTTTTAGATTTAATGTTACCCAGAATAGATGGCATGACTGTGTGTAAACAACTTCGTCAAGAAAAAATTCAAACTCCTGTATTGATGTTAACGGCCAAAGGGGCTTTAGAAGATAAAGTTCAAGGTCTTAATGGTGGAGCAGATGATTATTTAGTTAAACCGTTTGCTTTTGCCGAACTGGTGGCGCGGATTAAAGCTTTAGCTAGAAGACCTAAAAAAGCTTTGGCTGCAGTTTTGACTATTGATGACTTGAGTTTGGATACTGTCAGTTTAGAAGTGAAAAGGGGAGATAAAAAACTGAAACTTTCTAAAAAGGAATTTGCACTTTTAGAACATCTGCTCAGAAATCAAGATAAAATTTTAAGTAAAAAACAATTGATTCACAGTGTCTGGGATTTTGATGCAGATGTTTTACCTAATACCGTAGAAGTTTATATTGGTTATTTAAGAAATAAAATTGATAAACCTTTTAAAAATAAACCTAAATTAATTCATACTATTAGAGGATTTGGTTATAAAATAGGAATTACATAAATGTTTAGAGAAGCGAGACTCAAATTAACTCTTTATTATTTAGTGATTATTATGGTCATTAGTGCTGTCTTTAGTTTTGCGATTTATCGTGGTATTGTGTTTGAGTTGGAAAGAGGTTTTAGGCAAGCTGAAAACCGATTGCACGCAGCACAAGAATTAGGGATTAACTACAAAGGCAAACGGGCTGATTTTTTGTTTTTGGAAGATTTGACAGCAGCTAAAAGGCGTGTGGCTATGCAATTAGCGATTATTAATGCAGTAATTCTATTTTTTTCTGCAGTAGCTTCATATTTATTAGCTGGGCAGACTTTAGAACCAATTCAAAGATCCCATGAGCAGCAAAAACGCTTTATTGCTGATGCTTCTCATGAACTGCGTACGCCAATTACTTCTTTAAAAACTACCACAGAAGTAGCTTTGCGAGATAAAAAGCTTAATCTAAAAGAAGCTGAAAAAGCATTAAAAAGCAATTTAGAAGACCTTATTAACTTAGAAGATTTAACAGAAGACTTATTAGATATCACCAGATATCAACAAACTGGGTTTGTGAGTTTAGATGATTGTAATATCGATCAAGTTGTCAAGAATGTCTATAAAAAGATTGAACCTTTGGCTAAGAAGAAGAAAGTTAAAGTGATTTTAAAGCTTAAAAAAGCAGTCGTTAACGCAGAACAACGTAGTTTAGAAAAATTAGCTTTAATTCTGTTAGATAATGCCATTAAGTATTCGCCAAAAAGAGGCAAAGTCACTGTCAATGTTTATCAAAGTAGAAAATGTGTTTATTTAAAAGTGCAAGATACTGGCTTGGGTATTAGTAAAAAAGATTTACCACATATTTTTGAACGTTTCTATCGGGCAGATCAATCTAGAACTAAACAAAAAGTTGATGGTTTTGGTTTAGGCTTATCTTTAGCTCAGGAAATTGTTAGAGTTAATAGAGGGACAATTAAAATTAGTAGTCAATTGAATAAAGGCAGCACCTTTATTGCTAAATTTCCAGCTAGGTAAAATTGATTCAGCTTTTGAAATTCTTGAACAGTTATTGTTTCGTGTTCTAGATTATATATATTAGTCTCAGTGGGAGTAGGCACTAACATTTAAAGTGATTGATCATTTTAGATACTTCTTTTTTTATAAAGACATTTACTTTTATTACGAACAAATCAGTTTATTTTATTGAAAAAACATTTCATTATTGATACACTATTTGGTGTAGAAGAATTAATAGCAATATTTATAAAATGTGAACTAAAAAGCACAAATTTTTTTAAATGGATTTTCAATGACTCAATTATTAATCTTACTAAAAAAAAGAATTCCTCAATATTTGCCTTTGTTAATTCGATATTTCTTCATTTTTACAATTGTATTGTTTTCTATTCTAATAAGTCCCAGTGCTTTATCAAGAGTAAAAGCAGCAGGAACGGTCACCTGGGATGGCGGGGCATCAACTTCAAACTGGAGCGATGATAACAACTGGAGTGATGATGAAGTTCCGGATGAAACAGATGATGTAGTGATAGATACTGCAGTCACTGTAGATATTGCAGCCACAACAACAATTAATTCTTTAACTTTAGGAGATTCTGGTGGTGGAGTCGCTTCAGTCCTTAATTTTTCATATGATGCTATAACCAACGGAGCACTAATAATAGATGATGGTGATGTCATTACGTATAGTGATTCAGATATAACCCACAGTGCAGGAACAGCATCCGTCGTGGGAACAGCCTTTATAGATGTTCAAACTGGAGATTTTACTAATAATGGAACTATCGACATAAATGAAAAAGGATATATGGGTGTAACAGGAGGGGATGGAGAAGGACCTGGAGGTGGGGCTATGGACTGTGTTAGTAATCATGGAGGAGGTGGAGGTGCATACGGTGGCAATGGTGGGAAAGGAACAGGAGGATCTACCAATACATCAACATACGGATCATTAACTGCTCCAGTAGATTTAGGAAGCGCGGGTGGAGCTGGACAATATTCTGGTTGTAATACAATTGGAGGAGCAGGAGGAGGAGCCATCAAACTGTCGGTAACAGGAACATTAACAGTAGCAGGCACAATATCTGCAAATGGTGCAAATGGACCAAGCAGTACACGAGGAGGGGGAGGTTCAGGCGGATCTATCTGGATAATAGCTGGAAATACAGTAGGTGGAGGGGATATTACAGCCAATGGCGGCAATGGTCATGTAGCAAGTACTGCTGGAGGAGGAGGTGGTGGTGGAAGGATATATGTATCATACTCAGGTACAGACAGTTATTCTGGAAATTTTTCTGTTTCGGGTGGCACTGGAGCCCAAGCAGGCGAAACAGGGAGTGCACTTTGGGTAAATTCAAGTTTAAATGACTTATACATCAAAACATCACAACGATTAAAAGCAAAGCATACAGATCAAAGAAGCTTATCGTATCACTCAGTGGTGATGAGTGCTGGGATAATCTGGTATTGGGATGGGTATTACACTACTAATAGTGATGGCATAGGTTCATCACTTACAGCAAGTGGTGACTTTACAATCCCAGCCACAAGTTCAATTATATCTGACGGGTATGGCTATCAAGGTGTAACTGGAGGAGATGGAGCAGGTCCAGGAGGAGGAACTTATCATTGTGGTGGTAATCAAGGAGGGGATGGTGGTGCATATGGAGGAAACGGAGGGGCGGGATCAGGAGGATCTACCAATACAGAAACATACGGATCATCAACTGCTCCAATAGATTTAGGAAGTGCTGGAGGAGCTGGTTATTATGGTGATTGTAATACAATTGGCGGAGACGGAGGAGGAGCAATTAAACTGTCAGTAACTGGAACATTAACAGTAGCAGGTACAATATCTGCAAATGGAGCTAATGCACCAGGCAATACTCGAGGAGGAGGAGGCTCAGGTGGATCTATCTGGTTAATAGCTGAAAATATTGAAGGTGATGGAGATATTACAGCCAATGGTGGCAATGGTAACGTCCCAAACTCTGGTGGCGGTGGTGGCAGTGGTGGAAGGATCGCTATATATTATTTGACCGACAATTCTTCAATTACTCCTACTGTAACAGGAGGAACAGGTTCTGTAGCCGGAGCCAGTGGTACGTCTGTCTCTGGAATTATGAATTCAGCACCAACAGCCTTGGCCTCGAATTTATCTGGACAGGAAGATATCTATGCAGGTAAGACATATACAATTAGTGCTAGGTATAGTGATGGAGATGGTGCAGCAGATTTAGATGATCTCTATTTACAAATTCAAAACCCTTCTGCTACAGATATTGAATATTATGCAACGAGTGCCGGTTCAGATCAAACAGGACAAACTCCTACCGAGGTAACTGGGAGTGCATATGTAACTGCAATTACTTACGATATCGATTACCAATCTCCTACAACAGAAGATATTACTGTTACTTGGTATGTAACAACTGACTGGGATTGGACAGAAGATAGTGACATTGAATTTGGAGTAAAGGCTTCTGATTATGAACCCTCAGAAAGTTCGTATAATTACACTGATAATGATTACATTTACGAAAATGATTTAACATTCACCGGGACTCTTTCAGCAACAGGGGCTGTTCAAGGATCTCTATCATCTGAAGATTGGGTTAGTGCAAGTGAATCCATTACTTGGACAGGATTAACCGTTGTTTATCAAGGTACAGTAACAGAATATCCAGCTGATGCCAGTTTCGACGTCCAGATTATTGATGATGATATAGGATCATGGACAGATACTACCTCATCAGGAGAAGCATTTTCTATCGTTTCTACTACAGATGCCACAACAGATACTTCTGATGTTCACAATATAAATATTATTGGTATTCCTAGTGATGGAGCTGATGCATCTTCTCAAACTTTTACAATCAGAGTCGATGATTCTACACCTGATATTGTTGACATTACCGGGGCAAATGAAGATACATGGCAGAGTTCAGATTCTGGGCCAGAGATATCTTGGACAGATCCAACTTCACCCTCTGATGACACTTTTTATATCACAAATGACGGCACAGTGCCTACAAGTGGTAATTATGAATATACTACAGGGTTGGCCACTTATGATCTACCAGATCAGGGAGAGGGAGAAACAACCATTAGAGTAAGACCGTTATCAGGAGTGGGAACATATGGTAGTATTTATAATTTCGTGATTAAGTATGATACTACAGCTCCTACCAATGTATCAGGATTAGCAGCCACAGCTCCTTCAGCAACATCAGTTAAACTTGACTGGACTAATCCAGTTGAAAGTGATTTTGACCATGTCTTAATACAACGCAGTACGAGTGCCAGTCCTGATTCACCTAGTACAGGAGATACTGTTTATTCAGGATCAGCAATCACAGTTACTGATACAGGTTTATCAGCAGAAACAAAATATTACTATACAGTCTTTGCCTATGATACTTTAGGAAATTATTCTTCTGGATCAACGGTTAGTATGACAACCCTAGCTGTTCAAGCAGACGATGATGACAGTTCATCAGGAGCAGTTTTATCTTCACAAACATCTTCATCTTCACAGGCAGCTTCATCTTCACAAGCTGGTCAAGCAGCTAGCGTTGTAAGTGAATTAATTCAGGAGTTGCAGGAAATTATTCAGGAAGCAGAAGAAATTGTAGTTGAAGAAGAAGAAAAAATTCCATTTATATTTAAAGTAGGTGGTGATGAAATCGATATAAAAAGTGGAGGAAATCTTCATTTATTTTCCGGAGAGACAGTGGAATTAAATATACCTGCAGAAATGTTAAAAAAAGAAGAAACAGATATAAATCAAGTAATAGTTATGATAGAACAAGAGGCTTATGTGATGAAATCGTCAAATGATGATTTATTTTATCAAGCAAAATTTATAGCTCCTCAGGTTTTAGGAGCATATACGATTTCGGCAATAGTAACCTATGAAGATGATTCAACTTCAACAATCAGTATGAATCTTGAAATTGATCCATATGGATATGTTTATACAATGATCAAGGGTCAAGAACTGAGAATAAAAGGAGCAAAAGTAGAATTGTATGTAAAAAAAGATGGGGAAAAAACTCTATGGACAACTAATACAGAAGAATATTCTAATCCACAGTTTACCAATCAACAAGGTGAATATTCATATTTCGTAGAACCAGGAGAATATCAGCTTTCAATCACAATTGAAGGATATAAAGAAATAGTTACAGACTGGTTTCAGGTGACAGATCGAGCTTTAATGAAAAACATTGAGCTTAAAAAAGTTTTTAATCCTATGATTGTGCTTTATATAATTGGTTCAACAGTCGGATTTTTATTCGTATTTATTACAGTATTTAAGCTGCTTAGTAGTAGACTTGTGGGAAAATAACGAGGCGATTTTCTATCACGATTATACTTTTTCAATTCTTCAACTTGTGTGACAGAGATAACATGTAGCCAAAAAATATTTATTCTTCAGTCTTTTTTATATTTAAGCAAAATCTCAGCTTTATTAGTTAAACTCCATGTACTTATAAATAATTAAAAGAAGGGGCAGGAACTCATGAAAAGAAAAATTTTAGCATTATCAGCTTTAGCTTTGGGCACAGTTGCCATCGTAGGCTTGTATGGAGCAAAAACTATTAGCGCTCAAGGGGGCAGAGATCATCCTTTTGTACAAAGATTAGCCGAAAGATTCGGGCTTAATGAAGATGAAGTAGAAACTTTTTTTGAAGAAGAAAAAGAAGCTCATCGCCAAGAAAAGCAAGCTAAATTTGAAGAATATCTGGATCAAGCTGTGGCTGATGGCAAAATCACAGAAGAGCAGAAACAAGCTATTTTAGCTAAACATGAAGAGCATCAAGCAGAGATGGAAGCTTTGAAAGCAGAACTCAAAGATCTTTCACCAGAAGAAAGAAAAGCAAAAATGCAAGAATTGAAACAAGAAATGGAACAATGGGCAGAAGAGAACGGGATTAACTTAGAGGAGATTATGCCAGAAAAAGGTTTTAAACGTGGTAAGGGCAAAGGTTTTAGATATATGAAATAGATTTTAAATATTCGTAGTATACGGAGTATCTTTTGTACCAGCTAAATTTTATTCTAAAATTTAGGGTCCAAAATATCTTTCGGGCACCACACCGGGATGTTAGAGAGCAAAAATGCCCCCCCTAAAAAGGGGGTGTTTTTTTTGATACATTTAATTCGGGTTTTTTAATGATAAATAATAGATTATGATATTCAATGTTAATGAAGCAAAAAATAAAATTTGACCCTCAATTTAAACACGCTCTTGATAAATTAGAAAATTCTGACAAACATGTTTTTCTAACAGGTCATGCTGGGACTGGCAAATCAACTTTGTTAGATTATTTCCGTAATAAAACTAAAAAAAATGTAGCAGTAGTGGCACCGACTGGTGTGGCAGCTTTAAATGTAAAAGGTCAGACAATTCACTCTTTTTTTGGTTTTAGACCAGATGTGACAGTAGAGAATGTGCAGCGTTTTTATAGAAGAAAGGGTAAAAAAGGTTTATTTAAAAAACTAGATGCAATTATCATTGATGAAATTTCAATGGTGAGGGCGGATCTACTGGATTGTATTGATGCTTTTCTGAGAATGCATGGTCAGAATTTAAATTTGCCTTTTGGAGGTGTGCAAATGATTTTGATTGGTGACTTACATCAACTTCCTCCAGTTGTAACAAGAGGTGAAAAAGATGTTTTTTCTAGTTTTTACCAAAGCCCTTATTTTTTTTCTGCTCATGTGTTTGAACAATTAGATTTGGCATACATTGAATTGAAAAAGATTTACCGTCAAGAAGATAAACAGTTTATTAAGATACTGAGTTCGATTAGGAATGATGAGTTGGACGATTCGCAATTAACTTTACTTAATACCAGACATGATCCTCAATTCGAAACTCCAGCTAACGATTTTTATATTCATCTCACTACTACCAATAGAAAAGCACAACAAATAAATGATTATCATTTATCTCGTTCTATTGGAAAGAAATACAGCTATCAAGGCAGCAAATCTGGCAAATTTACAACCAAGGCTTTGCCGACTTCGGAACTATTAGAAGTCAAAATAGGGGCCCAAATAATGATGGTGGCTAATGATAGAGATGGTAGGTGGGTGAATGGTAGCTTAGGAAAAATAGTAGATATAAAAGAAGATCCTGATTTTGATGATGGGGAAGATATGATTATGGTGGAGTTAGCTGATGGCAATGTTGTCAAGGTAACGCCCTATACTTGGGAGATGTTTAAGATTAACTACAATCCGGCTACTAATAAACTGCAAACAGAAACAACTGGTTCTTACGAACAATATCCTTTAAGACTTGCTTGGGCAATTACTATTCATAAAAGTCAGGGTAAAACCTTTGATAATGTAGTAATTGATTTTAGCTGGGGTACATTTGCTCACGGACAAGCTTATGTAGCTTTATCTAGATGTACATCACTTGAAGGATTGGTGATGAGCACTGCTTTTAAAAAGGAATTTATAAAATCTGATTCACAAGTGAGAAAGTTTTTAACTACCTTTAGGTATTTTGCTGATGAGGAAGATATTGGTGAAAACAAGGAAGAGGTGGAGGGTGAAGGGGATATGGTAATAGAAGCTTTGAAGATTATTATCAATCAAGCACTTGAATCTGGCTCATTAGTAACTTTTACTGATGCAGATAATACTAGGAGAACAGTCAAGCCGGAAAAGTTGGTTTTAGGGGATAGTAATCAGCTGGTGGGGTATTGTTATACAGTGGGGGAAAAAGTTGAATTTGAGTTGACTGAAATTAGAGAGTTGAGGGAGTTGAGGGGGGTTTCTTAAATAAGATTTAAAAATATGAACAACATAGTGAATATAAAATGCTATACTCTGTGTATATTCATAGTAGTGAAATAAATTTAATAACCTTGAAGGAGCTTTATGCCTAAAAAAGATGTCGTTGTTGATACTATTCAAATAGCTCTTTTTCCTAATAATTTTGGGATTGAAAATCCCACTAGCTTTGGAACTAAGTTGTTAATGAATAAAGTTATTAAAGAAGATGATTTAGTTATTAACAGTTATCTTGATGAAAAAGCACCGGCAAATATTGTTAGATTGGAAGCAAAAATAGCTAATAAAAGAGAAATAGAAGTAATTGTCAGTCAATCTAAAGTTGATTTCTTTTGGAGAAATTTTAAGTCAGAAGTTGATTATCAAATAGATGTTAGTGAAATTTTGAAAGTAGTAAAGGAATTTTGTGAAGTTATTTTAAAAGATCATACCTTTACTAGAGTTGGTTTTATCACCACTTTATACAAAGAAATTGATGATCCTCAAGAACTAATAAAATTAAACATTTTAAATAAAAATAAATTTTCAAGTGATTTATTAGATGGACAGATTAAATTAACTTTTGATTACCAATCTTCAGATTTAGATAAAACTGTTAATTATAATAAACATATTTTAATTACTGATGGAAAGAAAAAAAACGATCTAACGAAAAAAGTAGTTGGCATTCAATATGATTTAAACACAAGACAAGATCAAAAGTTAGAGTGGAGTTTCAAAGAGGTTGAGGTATTTATTAAAAATGCTCAAAAAACTTCAGATAAAGATGTAATATTTAAGGAATTTTTTGGATAACACTGTATGCAAAAAGATTCATCGTCAGGTAGTGAAATAGACAAGAGTGAAATAGATCCTACTAAAGGTGGTGGGACTGGTGAGAAAAGTCAGAAAGAAATTGAAAACATAGGAGCATTCAGAAGAAAATTAAGTAGAATTTTTGAAAAATCAAACGAACAATATGGTGAATTAAATGTAAAAATGGATAAAAAGTTTGGTCAAATTGATAAAGATATAGAAAAGCAAGGAGAAGAAATTGATAAAGTTAAAAATAATGCGATTTCAAATTACATTGCAGTATTTGGTATTTTTGCATCAATCGTAGCATTTTTATTAGTTGAAGTTTTAATTTTGAAAGAAATTTGTAGTGTCTCGAGAGTACTGTCTTTTAGTTTGATATTTGCGGCTGTTTTATTAACATTTAATTTAGTATTGTTATCAACTATAAATAGCAAAATAAATAATGTTAAAACATTGATGTTTTTTATTGTTGCGATATATATAACTGGTTTCTTAGTACCATTTTTACCATTTTTTGGAAATGAGTCAGAATATGTGTGTTTAAAAAAACAAATTGATAAAGATTTTGAAACGGTAATATTGGAAACAGTAGAGAAGAAAGTTTTTGAAGATCGGAGATTTCAGGAGTTAGAGTTTAAACTTGAACAATTAGAAGCTAGCTTTGCTACTGAAGTTAAAAAATAAGATCAGAGATATAAAAAAATATTTTTATTCTCTGCTACAATACAAATCATGAATCTATCCGTCGGCATTGTTGGTTTTCCCAACGTTGGTAAAAGTACACTATTTAACGCCTTACTCAAAAAACAGGTTGCTTTGGCAGCTAACTATCCATTTGCTACCATTGAGCCCAATGTTGGTATTGCAGAAGTACCAGATGAACGTTTAGCTGTTTTAGCTAAAATTGTTAAAACAGAAATGATTAAACCCGCTACTGTAGAATTTACCGATATTGCCGGCCTTGTAAAAGGCGCTAGCCAAGGTGAAGGCTTAGGCAATAAGTTCTTATCTCATATTCGAGAAACTGATGCCATTTGTCATGTTCTACGCGCTTTTACTGATAGTAACGTTATTCGTGAAGGCACTGTTGACCCAAAAGAAGATTTAGCAGCCATTCGGACAGAATTACAATTAGCTGATTTAGAAACACTGAGCAAGCAAAGAGAACCTAAAGGCAGTGCAGAAAAAGAAGAAAAACTGCGATGGCAAAATATTTCAAAGTTCAATGAGAAATTGGGAAAAGGAACAAATATTTTTTCCTGGAAAGATGATTTTGAAGCACCCGAAGAAGAAGCAAACGCAGCTAAGGACTTGTGTTTACTCACCGCTAAAAAAGAAATTTTTGTCCTTAACGTAGATGAGAATCAAGTTAAAGATGAGCAAAGCAAAATTAATGATTGGGCAGAAAAATTAGAAGTTAACTCAAAACAAATTGTGATTATCAGCGCTAAGATAGAAAGTGAATTAGCCGTTCTCACTGACGAAGATCAAAAGCTTTATCTTCAAGATTTAGGTTTAGAAAAGAGTGGCCTTGAAAGACTAGCAGAAGTAGCTTACCAGATTTTAGGTTTGCAGAGTTTTTTAACTGCTGGAGAATTGGAAGTTAAAGCCTGGACAATTAGACAAGGTACCACCGCACCAGAGGCTGCTGGAGTGATTCATACTGATTTTGAAAAAAATTTTATCAAGGCTAAAGTAGCTAGTTTTAAAGATTTTGTGGAGTTAAATGGTTGGTCAGGTGTTAAAGAAAAAGGCAAATTAAGGCTCGAAGGTAGAGACTATGTGATGCAAGAGGGCGATATCGTCGAGTTTATGGTGGGCAAGTAAAAATTTTATGTTATAATCACAGTTCAGTTTACTGCAAGACAGTATTTTTCAGGAATTAAAAATTAGCCAAATTATTAAATTTCTGAGATAATAAAGATTCACGCAGTTTAAAACAGGAGTAAATTAATGAAGATACCAAGCAAAAAAATCAAAAGACAATACGAATTAACTTTTCTTACCCCAACAGCTTTTACTGATAGCGAAGCCTCCAAAATCATTGAAGAGGTCGAAGCTTTAGTGAAAAAACACAAAGGTAAAGTTGAGAAAAAAGAAAATTGGAATAAAAAAAAATTAGCATATAAAATAAAACACGCAGGTAAAAGTTATGATGAGGCTCTTTATACTCATTTAGTTGTGGAGTTTGAATCAACTAAAATACCTGTTTTTGAAAAAGATTTAAAATTAAATCAAAAAATTATTAGATATTTATTGATTGTTATTGATTAATATTAATCACTTAACATTTATTGTAAGAATTAGTAACTATAATAAAGTTAATACAAATTTGACTCTGTTAAAAATAGAGGGAAGGAAAAAATTATGTCAGTCAGATCACTTAATAAAGTCATGTTAATTGGTAACTTGACTAGAGATCCAAATCTTCGTTATACCCCAAGTGGTACAGCTGTTTGTTCTTTTGGTTTAGCTACTAATAGATCTTGGACACCATCTGATGGTGAGAAGCAAGAAAGAGTTGATTTTCACAATGTTGTAGCCTGGGCTAAATTAGCTGAGATTTGTGGTCAAATTCTCCACAAAGGTGATAAAGTTTATGTTGAAGGTAGAATTCAGACCAGAGATTGGAAAACTGAAGATAATAATGATAGAAGAATTACTGAAATTGTGATTGATAATATGATGTTACTTGCTAGACCAAAGAGTGCTACTCAAGGTGATAATATTGATATGAATGATTTAAAGGATGATAAGAATGATGAAGAATCTCAAGATGAAGAAGAAAAAGCACCAGCAAAAGAAGATAAACAAGAAGAAAATAGTGAGGAAGTTGCAGACGACATTCCTTTTTAGTAAGTAAATTTGACAATGACCCCCGCCTTTAACTAGGTGGGGGACAAATGGATTAAATTATGCCAAAGCCAAAACCAAGAAGAAAAAAAAGAATCATTAGAAAAGTTAGAATCAATAGAAGCGAATTGAAAAATATTGAATTTTCTTATAAAAAGACTGATCTTTTAAATAAATTCACTAATGAACAAGGTGCAATTTTTTCTAGATCTATCACGGGCCTTTCACAAAAACAGCAAAAACAATTGACTGCTGAGGTTAAGAGAGCTAGACAGTTAGCCTTGATTCCATTTACTCAAACTCTTTAATTTAAAATTTTTAATTATTAATTTTTAATTAATTCCTCATTCCAAATTTCTTATTCCTGTCATACAATAGGTTTTCGTATGAGGTTAAATTTTTCAATAGTCAAAAATTTCACAGTTGCTCTCTTATTGTTATTGCTTGGTGGAGTAGCGGGTTATCGTTATTCTGAAATAGGTTTTTTGCCTTTTGGTGTCAAAATTCCTTTTTTGAGTGAATCAACTATTTTGAATGGTAACGGGAGTGCTCTTTCTCAGATTAATGGGAATAAAAATAATCATGTTGCTAAAGAAGCAGACTTTGATGTTTTTTGGGAAGTTTGGACATTACTTGAAAGAGACTATTTAGATCAGGAAAAAATTGATGCATCCAAAATGGTTGATGGAGCAATTTCTGGGATGACTTCCTCATTGGAAGATCCATATACTGTTTATTTACCTCCAAAAAATAACCAAAGAAGTGGTGAAGATTTAGCAGGTAGTTTTTATGGTGTTGGTATTGAATTAGGTTATATTAATGAGACTTTAGCCGTGATTTCTCCTTTAGAAGGAACCCCTGCAGATAAAGCAGGCATTAAGGCCGGCGATTTAATTATTCATGTTAAAGATGCAGCTAAAGATTTAGATGAAGATACCAATGGTTGGTCATTGAGTAAAGCTGTTGAAGAAATTAGAGGCAAGAAAGATACAGAGGTAATTTTGACTCTGTTCAGAGAAAATCATAACGACAATAATTTTTTTGAAGTACCTATTAAAAGAGGAGAAGTAGTTGTCAAATCAGTTGAGTTAGAATTTATTGAGCATAATGGTAAAAAAGTAGCTCATCTAAGATTAATGCGTTTCGGCGAGAGAACCAATGGGGAATGGGATCAACTTATCAGAGAAATTGTGGCTAGAAAAGATGGGATTGACGGGATTGTTTTTGATATGCGTAACAACCCCGGTGGTTTCTTTGATACATCTATTGATGTTGCTAGTGAGTTTATAAAAAAAGGTACTGTGGTGAGTCAAAAAGGCAGATTTGCTTCTAAAGATTTTAAAGCTAAAGGAAATGCTAGATTAGCTTCAATTCCTACAATAGTGTTAGTTAATAGAGGCAGTGCCAGTGCTGCAGAAATTGTGGCAGGTGCGCTGAGAGATAATCTAGGGATAAAGTTAGTAGGAGAAAAGACTTTTGGCAAGGGTACAGTTCAAGATAGAAGAGAAGTATCAAATGGTGGTGGCTTACATGTTACTATTGGCCGTTGGATTTTACCTAAAGGTGACTGGATTCATGATGAAGGTATTCCTGTAGATGTTGAAGTACAGGATGATTTTAATACTGAGGAAGATGAAGTTTTACTGAGAGGGATTGAAGAACTTTAATTTTCTAATTCACCTTTAACAATACTAATTACTTCTTCCAATTCACCATCCAGAATTATTTCTAAATTGTGCCAGCTATGGTGAATTCTGTGATCAGTAACTCGATTTTGAGGGAAATTATAAGTACGAATTTTTTCAGCGCGCATATTTCTGCCAATGGCACTACGTGCTTCGCCAATTTTAGCTAGCTTTTTTTCTTCTTCAATTTCCCAAAGCCTAGATCTGAGTAGATTTAAAGCAATTTGTCTATTTTGAGCTTGCTTACGTTCTGAGCGAGAGACAACTACAATACCTGTGGGCACGTGGGTCAAACGAACAGCACTGCTGGTTTTGTTAACAGATTGACCACCAGCTCCACTGGCACGCATAAATTGCCAATCTAAATCTTCTTCCCTAATTTCTACAGCTTTTTCATGAATTTCTGGTAACACAGCTACAGAAGCAGTAGACGTATGGATTCTACCCTGAGATTCAGTGGCTGGCACACGCTGAACACGGTGCACACCAGTTTCAAATTTGAATAGTTCGTAAGGATAAATGGTTTGTGGACCAGCCGGTTCAGAAGTTTCAGTTTCATTTTTAATAGGTTCCACATTTCCTTTTTCAGCTTTTTCTGTTTCTAGTTTTTTAATTTCGATTTCTGTTTTGCCACTAACTTTAATAACTAAGTCATCTAAATATTCCACTTTAAGATTTTTATTTTCGCAGAACCTCATATACATACGGTGCAGGTCATTAGCCCAAATTTTAGCTTCATCACCACCGGCTCCAGCACGAATTTCAATAATAGCTTTAGATTTAGTAGTAGAACTAATATCTTTTTCACTAGAGCTCATTGATTCCTCAAATTCCTTAGCAGCTTTTTCTAAAGTTTGCTTTTCTGTTTCCAGCTTAGCAATTTCTTGCTGAGCTAAATCTTTCATTTCGCCGTCACTAAGTAACGCCTGGTTTTTTTTAATTTGGCGTTCTAATTCCTGAATTTGTGCTTGATAAGGGTTAAAGTCTGTCATATTAATTTTTTTACTTCTTTTATTAATATAGATTATATTAATAAATAGCTCGTTAAAGCGAGCTTAAATTTATTTATTTAATTGAAAATAGCTATTTGTCAGTTTTGGCTGATTTTTTATCAGAAGAAGCATCATCAGAAGCAGCTTGTCTGATTTTAGCTTTTTGATCGCGAAGAATTTGTTGATAACTTTGTTGTTGATCGTCATCAGATTTTTTAGATTTTTTCTTTGCTTTAGAAGTTTGCTTTTGTTGAGCAACCTTCATCTTTTGCATAAATTTATCAACTCTACCTTGTCTATCTACAAATTTCATTTCACCAGTAAAGAAAGGATGACAAGCATTACAAATATCTAGTTGAATAGTTTTCATAGTAGAACCAGTAGTAAAGCTACTGCCACAGCTACAGGTGACGATGCAATCATGATGCCAGTTAGGATGTAAGTTACTTTTCATAATAATATCTCTACAACGAAAGCTGATTATAACATAAGGATGAGTGATTTTGCTATTTAGATTTCCTGACGGAATTGTATTCTCGTGGATATACAGAAGAATATTGGAAGTTCCAGACGAAGATCTAGAATAAATTTAACTTTTTGACCCAGGTCACCCTCTCTCGCTTCGCGATTCACCTTGTCTTTTTTCCGTCACAACCACTCCAATTAGAATGACAGCTAAAGCTCCTATTTGGTAAATACTGACATGTTCATTGAGCAGCACAATTCCGAGTGGAATATAGACCAATGGTTGCAGATACCAAAACAAACTGGCTTCTGAAGCTTCGATTCCTTCTTGGCCTTTAATATAAGCAGTCAAACCAATAATTGAACCAAATAAAGCCATGTACAAAGAGGCTATCCAGACAGATTGTTGGGTAAAGTCGCTGATAATGTTTTGAATTAGGGTTTGAGTAGAAAAATCTAATTCCCATAAACTTAAAAGCAAAAAACTGAAAATACCTAGATAAAAACTAATAGTGGTGACAAAGAATTTAGGGATATTTTTATATTCCTTTTTGGCCCAAACAAAGTAAACTGCAGTAGAAATATTGTGACCAATTATTAACAAGTTACCCATAAAAGATAAACCTTGATTAATAAAATAACCGTTTAAAAATGGCACTGCGGTTAAAAAAATTGTGCCGACAAAAGCTAACATCAAACCAAACCACTCATGTTTTTCTTGTTTTTCTTTTAACAGAAAAATTCCTGCTAAGACTATAAAAATTGGAGTGGTGCTAGTGAGTAAGCTAGCTTCAATAGCTGTTGTTCTAGCTAAACCAATGTAGAGGAAAGCCAAAGCTAAGACTGTACCAATAAAATCTAATTTAAAAATTGTTTTGATTTTTTTAGTTCTGTTTCTTACCCTTTGCCAAAAGTGAAATAAAATTGGTAAAGAAAAAACACTGGCAAAGAAGTATCTATAAAGTAAAAAACGAAATGGAGTAGTGGTTGAAAGGGCTGGTTTAACCACGATTAAGGCTGCACCCCAGCAGACAGTATTAATTAAAAGGTAAACATATGACTTAGCTCGACTTTGTTTCTTTTTTCTAGGCATTAATTTATATTAACATTTTTTGGCGCGAGAGCACATTCGCTTCTTATGTTAATATTAAAGAAAGGAGTTTTATATTTCAGACCCTAAATTTTCTTTGAAAATTTAGCTGGTATGAAAGATACTGTGTATGAAAAAAACCTTAGAAAATTTAACCAAAGCCTTTATTGGTGAAAGCCAAGCTAGAAATCGTTATACATATTATGCCAAGGTAGCTAAAAAAGAAGGTTATGAACAAATAGCTGAAAATTTTAGCTTAACTGCAGAGCAAGAAAAAGTGCACGCTAAAAGACTGTTTGAACATGTCCAAGAGCTAAAAAAGAAAATTGGCGGCAAATTGGATGAAATTCATATTGAAGCTGTAGCTCCTACCATTTATGCAGATACCAAAAAGAATTTAAAAGCCGCTATTGCTGGTGAAAATTATGAGCACACTAGTATGTATCCAGATTTCGCTAAAGTAGCTAAAAAAGAAGGTTTAAATAAAATTGCCACTAGATTTTTATCTATTGCCAAAGCAGAATTGCACCACGAAGAAAGATATCAGCAATTTTTAGATCAACTTGAATCAGGAACTGTCTTTAAGAAGAGCCAAGAAGTGTGGTGGGTTTGTAGAGAATGCGGCTACATGCACAAAGGTAAACAACCACCAGTCAACTGTCCGTCTTGTGATCATCCAAGAGCATACTACGAAGTGAAGTGTGGGTGTTTATAAGATTCTCTGTGCTATACTCGGCTCATGCCTAAGAAAAAGAAAAAAGTTATTTATATTAATTATTACGATAGCATTGATCAGCTTAGAATTAAGCATTTAATGGCCATTATTACTAATGTTATAGCTCAAGAAAAACCTGATACTTTATATTTTATTTTTTCTTCTAATGGAGGTAGCGTTGATGCTGGAGTAACTTTTTATAATTTTTTAAAATCTTTGCCTTTAGAGATCGTAACGCACAATGTTGGGTCAATTGATTCAATTGCTAATGTTATTTTTGTAGCTGGAGATAGGAGGTACTCAGTCCCTCATGCTACTTTCTTGTTTCATGGCGTTGCAGTAACTTTAAATGGTAATCACAGACTAACCTTGCCCCAGATAAACGAAATTAGAGATAGAATTCATAAAGATCACAACAAAATAGCTGGTATTATTTGTGATAATACTTCAATAATAGAAAAAGATTTAAAACGATTATTTACTCAAGGGGAGACTAAAAACGTTAGTTTTGCTCTCGAGAAGAACATTATCCACAAAGTCAAGCCTCTTAAGATACCCAAGGACGCGCTTCTTATTAGCATAAACATTAACAGTTAACTTTTTTTTCTTAGAATCAACAATTTTAGTTTTTGATGGTAGTGTTCTATAGAGTTGCATTTTCATATTCTTTTTATTGTAGCACAAGCCTCTTCTATGCTCACTTGTTCCTGTTCACCAGTTTGCATATTTTTAAGACTGATCAGGTTCTTTTCAACTTCTTCTTCACCAATGATTACTACCCATGGAATGCTTTTTCTATCAGCTAATTTAAATTGAGCTTTGAGATGCCCTATGGCAGAAGGATAAACTTCTGTATTGATGCCGGATTGACGTAATTTTGTAGCAACTGTCAAAGATTCCTCAGTGTTAAAGTAGGTAGTTACTAAAACTTTAACACTAGTTTTTTCATCAGGAATTAAACTTAATTGATCTGCTGCTTCAACAGTGCGGTCAAAACCAATGCCGAATCCAACTGCTGATATTTTGACACCAGACAATTCTTTAATTAAATTGTCATAGCGCCCTCCACCACCTACAGAACCAACAGTATATTCAGGGATTTTTCCCTCAAAAATTAACCCGGTATAATAATCTAAGCCTCTAACCATAAAGGGGTTGTATTTAAGATTCTTTCTTGGAACACCTAAGTTCACAGCGTAATCGATAATAGGTTTTAGTTCTTGAGAAATAATTTGCTTTTCTTCAGCTGTTTTCAGAGTGTTGAGGATTTCTATGACTTGATCCTTTTGAAATTCTTTTTCAGTTAATTCTTCAATTACTTTTGTTTCTGATAATTTATCCAATTTATCAATAGATTGTAAAAATTTAGAGATAGTTTTAATTTGTTTTTCCCATATTTGTGGGCTAGTCTTTCCTTCTTTGTTGAATAAAGGATAAGTGCTGAGAGTATCAAATATATCTTTTCTATTATTAACTTCAATAATAATGTTTTTAAATCCAATATTTTTGAAAACTGCATAATAAACTGCTAATATTTCAGCATCTGCAATAGGGGAGGGGCTAGCAAAGATATCACAATCACACTGAGTGAATTCTCTATAACGACCCTTTTGAGGTTTTTCTGCACGGAAAACGTTTTGAATTTGATAACGTCTAAATGCTGGAGCTAATTGCCCTCTATATTGTGCTAAAACTCTAGCGGTTGGCACAGTTTGGTCATATCTGAGACCGATTTTCCTACCGCCTCTATCTTCAAAATTGTAAACTAGTTTATCTGCTTCTTCGCCGTATTTACCCAATAACAGAGATGCATACTCTAAAGTAGGCGTTTCTAAAGGCTCAAAGCCAAAGTTTTCAAAAGTTTCAATTACTTTTTCAGTGATAAAATCACGTTTGCGTTTTTCTGCAGGCAGAAAATCGCGGAAACCTTTTAATGTTTGGACTTGTTGTTTATTTATTTTTTGCATAATCTTTCCTTTATTTTATATCAAATTTTTATGTTTTAGCTTTCGAACTTAAAATTTCTTTGAGATCCGTCAAACGTTCTTGATCTACTCGTCTCATTTTTAGTTGTTCTTCATAGAGTACTAATTGGGCAGTAAAGAAAACATCGCAAAGATTAATTCCATTAGCTCTCATAGTTGTCCCTGTTGAACTGATATCGATAACTGCAAAACAATTAGCAATTAAATGCCACAGGCCTTCAATTTTTCCGCCTGAAGCTTGTAAATTTTCACTCGGTTCAAACCCTTTAGATTCTAAGTATTGTTGCGCTAGAACAGGATAAGCAGTAACGATGAACTCCCTCCATAATTTTCATTAGTATTGTGTCTAATGCAGTTGATTCAGTTTGCTCTAAATTAGGGGTAGTTCCCAGATAGACTTGAGGTTGCGGTGCTTTTTCATCCAATGGCACTAACCAATCTTGTCCTTGTTGAGCTTCAGTAAGTGTACGAATTTTTTGTTCAACTAAAATATCTGTACCGGTGAAGCCAGCTACGGCTGAACTTTGCTGCGAACTAACTAAAGTTGGCACTTCTTTACTACGTACTACTACGCCATTAATTCCCAACTTTGGTAAGCGTACTAGGTAATCTCTTTGACAATTTTGTTTTGTTTGCAAACCAGAATCATCAATAGTTCTCATTAAACTTTTAAACCATTCTCCTCCAGGTAGTGCTAAATATGTTTCTTTTGTATTTTTCATTTTTATAATTCCTTTTTTTGTTATTAATAATTAAAGTTTTGGGGCACAAAAAAATCCCCTGATGGGGGAGTGAAAGACGTTTATTTAACTAAAAAATCCGGATTTGGGTCCGGATCATTTTTTACACAAAAATCACTAACCCCCATTTAGGTGGCGTGGTGATGATGAGCTAGTTGAGCTACATTTTGTGTTTTCATATTAAATTATTATAAGACATTAACGCGACTTGTCAAATTTTATTACCAGATTGTCTGCCCAGTGATTTTAGTTAATTCTTGATCAAAGCTTGCTAGTTTATTAGCACTTTTTTGTTTAACGTGTGCGCTAATAATACTGTCTGCCATATCAAGTTTGGAGTTAGAAAAAATATCAGCAGCAATTTTCACTACAGGATTGATTGTAATATTGCTTTGTGCGATTAAAAAACGAAAAGTTTTAATAATTTCTTGATGTGAGGCATGATAATGAGAAGATAAGACATATTCTAGCTCAGGGAATACTACTTCAGGAACATATAATGTGTTTTTAGATTCTATTAGTTTTTTTACTTTACTAGCCTTCTGAGCATCATCGTTAGTGAAAAATCTAATTAATGTGCTTGTATCTAAAATTATCATTTTGATTTAAATTTTTTTGCTCTTGCTTGTTTAATAATTTGTTTTTGTACTTTTTTTGTTAATTTTTTCTTTGTTCTTTTAGCAAAAAAACCAAACATTTCATCAATTACCGGGGTAGGTTCTAAAATAATTTTTTGATCTTGAATGGAAAATTTCACTTTAGAAAAAGCTTTGATATTAAATTGATCTCTGATAATTTTAGGAATAACAACCTGGCCTTTACTAGTAACTGATGTAATTGTCTGCATGGTAAGAATTACTATAATAAGTAATACTTTTGTTGTCAAGTATTACTTTTATTTTATAAATTCAATTTTTGTATCTAAAGTTAAGGCATCTAAATGAATCGGTACATCGACCTCACCTCCAATACAGCTGCTATTCCCAAACGCAATATGAGCGCTACCCAAAGCTTTCTCAGCTTCAATCATTTTACCTAGAGGATTGGTGTTTGGGTTAGTACCAATGCCAATTTCAGCAATAGTCAAAGCTTCTGGAGAAATATTTTTTAATTGTTCTTCCAATTGCTGTGTTTTGTCATCACCTTCAAATTTAACGGCCATGCCATCTTTAATTGTTACTTTGATTGGCTCACGCAGTTGATAGTCTGCCAAAGAACCATTAATGATCCAAGTACCCTTAGTAGTGCCAGCAACCGGAGCGAAAAAAACTTCACCGGCTGGTAAGTTACCAAGTTCACCGTTATTTAAAATACCACCGTCATTGAAAATAGCTTTTTGGCGAATTGCTGCAGTTAAATTGGTGCCTGCTTCAGAAGTGATACGAATAGTATTTGCTTTTTGCAGCTTAGCTTTGATTTCTTCACCAGCTTTTCTAATTTTATGATAATCAGCGGTTAAAGTACGACGCATGATTTTATAGTTAACACCTGGCAAACTAGCTCCACGATGGTTGTTTTCTACAATAACCTTGCCAGCCTTAGTGTGAGTGAGAGAATACTTAGTGTGGAGGATTGTAATATTTGCCTGCGCGCAAGCTTGAATTACTTTAGATGGTGGTTCTTGGCCGCTGTGAGTCATTTCAGCTAGAACGATCATTTGGACTTTATCCGTTAAGGTTTTAGCAGCTTCAAACCAAACAGCAGCTTCTCTTTTATGAAATCTGATATCTGACACAATTAAAATGCTATCACTTTTTTGGAAATTAAGATTATTTTTAAGGACTTTTTGACCCAACTTTAATTCTGGTGTCTGCAGATGAAGCAGAGTTTCATGAGCTTGAATTATTTTTTGGATCTTCATTTTTCAGTTTCATTTTTTTGATATAGACACCTGTTCGTTCTATTACTTTGCTCTCGCCAGTTTTAGATCCTAATACACTTCTAGTGATTTTTCGACCCATATATTCACCTTCACTTGAAGCAAGTTGTTTTCGTATAGCTTCTACTTCTCGCCAGCAAGCTTGCGGAGATTCTAGACCAGTTATTGTTTTAAAAACATCCCTTGGTTGTAATCCTTTCCTTGCTGGTGGGTATCTAATCGTAATCGTGACGGCATAAGTATATTCTATTTTTGGCTCAAGTTCTGGTTCAGGGGTTTTCTTTTTTTTTTCACCTTTAAAAAGTTTTTCTAACATAATTCCTTTCTATTTTAATTCGTCTTTTAAAATGGTCGAAGCACCATGTCCTGGGTAAAGGACAGTTTCTTTTGCTAATTCAAATATTTTTTTTATTGATTGTCTTAATATTCTAGCATCACCGCCTTCTAAATCGGTTCTTCCATAATAGCCATTAGCAAAAACAGTATCACCAGTAAAAGCCAGTTTTTCTTTTTGGCAATAAAACACCACCCCACCTGGAGTATGACCAGGGGTTGAGATCACTTTCAACTCAACTTCGCCTAACTTTAAAACATCTTTATCCTTTAGTTTCTTGTCTACCTTTAGAATACTTAAGTCATCTTTATGCAAATAAAAGGGGATAGAGTATTTTTTTTGAAGCTTTTGAACTGCTAAAACATGATCAAAATGACCATGAGTAGCTAAAATTGTATTAGGTTTTAATTTGAGTTGTTCAATTTTTTCAATAATTTTTTCAGCTTCATCGCCTGGATCAACAATAAAACAATCTTTATTTTTATTAGAAAACAGATAGCAATTAGTAGCAATTGGGCCAACAGTTAAAGTTGTGATTGTCATAAATGCAATGATACTATCTTTCGTAAAAAGCAGCTATAGCTTTAACTATCATTTTGTTTAAAGTAATAACCAACAATAAAACCGAACGGACCACCTAAAATACTAGCGACAGTTGTGGCTAAGTTTTTGGCATCTTCGATAGGGTTGGCAAAAGTTTCAGGAGCAACAGCATTAACAATAAATGGTCCAACTAAAGCTAGAAAAACCATTGTCATAAAAAAGAAAGAAAAAGCTTTAGCAATATTGGCGCGAGTACTTTCTTGGGAAGCAGCAACGTTAAATGGAGGTTTATTGTTATCATCACTTGCGATGACGGCATCAAAAGCAGTTTGATCTGGCTCAAAAACAATTTTATCACTGGGATTATTTTTTGGTTCAAAAATAGTGGTTTGGTAGTTTTTATTTGTCATTTAAATTCAATAACTTTTGCTTATTTTTTAATGGGGCAGAGGAATTATTTGATTAAGGGAGCAGTCCCAGCAAAATCTTTAATAGTTAAAGTAGTTTCTGAGTTTTTTTGAGTCATTTTAACTGTTCTACCCTGGGCAAGTTTGAACATATAATAAGCTTTTTTAACTACTTCAGCAGGGGTGGTATTAAGCTGTTTCGCCATCTGGTAAAGTTCTTGCATGGTCTTATCATCAAAGGTAAGAGTAACAGTATGTTGAGGTTTTGGTAAAGTTTTTGAAAACTGAGGTCGAGGTTCGTTGCCTTGGTTCATATTTAGAGCTATTTTAACACAGTAAATGAATTAAATTAGTTGCTATTAGCTATTCGATTTTTTAGATTTAATTAAGGTAAAATAAGACAAAAGGGCCTGTAGCTCAGATTGGCTAGAGCGTTGCATTCGCATTGCAGAGGTCAGGGGTTCGATTCCCCTCAGGTCCACTTTATAACTCCAACACCATTTCAATCTCATCATCATACTCACCTTGGTGTTTGATACTCTTAGCTTTAATTCCACATCTTTTAAAACCACTTTTTCTATAAAAATTCAAAGCCTCTTTATTTTTAGCATTACAGGAAAGAAAAATCCGTTCAGTCTGAGTTTGGTTCTTAAGTTGTTTGATCAAATGATTTAATAATTTAGTGGCAATTTTTTTGCGTCTATATTTTGGATCAACATATAAATTGTATAAAAAAGCAATGTGAGCTTGCTTAGGTAAATATGACTTGAATAATTGAATATAAGCAATCAAAAATTCTCCGTCAAATACTCCCCAATAACCAAATAAAGGAGGGTTGTAGACGCCAACTAATTCAGATTCAAAGGAAGATTTAGATTTATTTTTTTCGGCTTCAAATGTTGAAATAAAACTATTGGGATTAGTTTGTAAGGCTTCTAATCTTAAGGCACGATAGAGGATCGCATCTGCGCTGGTTAATAAACGAATTTGCATACTATTAGATTTTTAAAAATGTTATTAATGAGTCTTTATTTTGTTAACTCTTCTATTCTATACCCAATAGTACCTTCTCTCGCTTCGCGATTCACCTTGTCTGCTTTTAGTAAAATAGTATTCTCGTATCTATATCCAAATTTTCCTTCTAAATAAATTCCTGGTTCCACTGTGACAATCATATTTTCTTTAATTAGAAAGTTATTTTTCCAGTTTAAAGAAGGTGGTTCATGAACATCAATTCCAACACCATGCCCAGTAGTATGCATAAAATGTTTTTGATAACCATGATTATTAATTACAGATCTAGCAGCAGTATCTAAATCTTTGGCAGTGAGTGTTGTTATTGTTTGATTATTTGTAATAGTTTGATTTTCGCGTGAATCCGATGCTTGATTTTCATTTTTTGATTCTAAATTAGTGTCTGAAAAGTAATTCTTATTTTTTTCAAGTAAATTAATCACAGCTTGATAAGCTTGTTTAACAATTTTTTCTATTTTTAAAAATTCTGGATCAGCTTGATTTCCAAACCAGATAGTACGAGTAATATCGCTGCAATAATTATTCACTACAGCACCCATGTCAATTAAAATAGCCATTCCTTGCTCTAATTTTGTGTCTGTTGGTTGATGATGGGGAAGAGCAGAGTGCTCTCCAAAGGCAACAATTAAAGGAAAAGCATTTTTTTCTGAGCCTAATTTTCTCATTGTCATTTCTAGGGAGAGCTTAACTTCTTTTTCAGTAATTCCTTCTCTAAGTTCAGCTAAAATTTTATTCAAAGCTTGCTTTGCTATTAGGCTGGCCTGACGAATTGATTCAATTTCAGTATCATTTTTAGCAGTTCGTAGTTGCCACACAAGATTCTTATCAAGTTTTGACAATTGGATCTTATTATTTTTTAGAATTTGATGTTCATTAACAAACAAGGAAGATTCGTCAACCAGAATTTCCTCAATTTTGTCTGTTTTAATAATGTGATTAATATGTTCGCTAAATTTATCTAAGTTACAGCCAGCTAACTTGATAGCAAGAGCGTCTGGGCCAATTGGAGAAAAACTGGCGTGGATTAGGTAATGATTTTTTTTTGTAATAAAGACAAAAGCTTCTCTTTCTGTGGGAACTAAATATTGAAATTTGGTAAAGTAATAAATATCTGAAGGATTACTGAGCAAGATTGCTTGTTTGGAGCTAATTTGATTTTGTAGTTGAGAAATACGTTTTATTAGATCTTTCATTCGTCAAGCTCTTCTTGGAAGAAGGGGGCTAGTGCTCTGATAGTTGTAACTACTTTGCCTTTATCATCTTCGAAACCTACTATTAAACATTGAATATCTTCTGAAAAATCAGATAATTTTGCCTCATTACCCTCATAGTCTTCGAAATTAGTTTTACTATTGATGGTGAGGGTGACAGTTTCTTCTTTGATCCTTGGTTTGAAATCCAATTTTTTAGCAGTGATTGCTTTAATAGAGCCAAGATCAACAATTGGAGATTTAGGCATTAAGGATTCTGCAGAGAAAACTATTCTTCTAGCAGAGAGAGTGTCATCTTCCATATAACCCATGACAATAGCCCAATCGCCAATAGCTATTTGATCAAGCTCAATTTGTTTTTGTTTTTTGACTAAAGTAACTTGTTCATCAATGGGAATGATGGTGGTGCCTTTATTGTTTTTAAGAGTAATGGTCTCCTCACTGACTCTTTCTACTTCGGCAATAAATCCTTTTTTCTGTTTACTGAGTTCATCCATAGTGCCTTTAATTTGTTCACTTTTTTCTTGAACAATTTTTTCTATTCTGTCTTTAAGAGTTTGAGTGGTTTGAGCACTGGGACTAGCTTCTCCATTGTCTGCAGATGGTGAAGATTCAGTTTGAGCGAAACTAACCTTAGTAGCAGTAAAAAATGCCACAGTTGTTAGAGCTGCAAATAAAGCAATGGTTTTTGATAATTTCATTTTCATATAATTATTCTTCATCTTCCTTTGTTTCTGCTGACTGCGTTGCTTCTAAAGGCTGATCACTAACAATGACCACCCGTTGAGTACTAGATTTTTGACCATCTTCATCTAAAACAAAGACAGTGATGACATTACTGCCATCTTCTAAATCTACCTCTACAGAAAAATTGCCACTTTCATCAGCTGTAGTAATGGTTTCATCATTATTAATTAAAATGACCACAAAACTATTAGTTATAGTTGTGCCAGTGACAGTTGTTTTATTACTCTCTTGGATAATTTCATCTTCAGGACTATGGATAACTAGTTTATGAGCATTAAGTTCTCCAGGAGTTGGAGTTAAAGATTCATCTACGCTGACATCTTGAGTAGTGGTTTCTTCAGAGCTTTTTGCCTTGTACACACCATAGGTGATAATTAGGCCAAAAATCAAGCCAATGAGGATTGAAATAAATACTTCTTTGCGCATAAGTTTTATAGTGTATTATAAATGATAAAAGTGATTAGTTAATTAGTTATTAGTTCTTAGCATATTTCTGATAGTCTTGTGAAGATTTAATTTATCTTTGCAAGAAGGTCAATATATCATATACTCACAAGTAATTACTAATCACTAACTTACTAATTACTCTCAATATTTATGACAATTACCTATCACGGACACTCTTGTTTTAAACTTAAAGGAAAAAATGGTCTGGTTGCAACAGATCCATTTGATGAATATGTTGGTTTTAAAATGCCTGCTATGAGTACAGATATTGTGACTATCTCTCATGATCACAAGGATCACAATCAAGTCAATAAAGTTAAGGGGACGAGCAAAAGAGAAGTTCCTTTTGTGATTAATCATGCTGGTGAGTATGAAGTTGGGGGTATTTCTGTTTTTGGTGTGCAAACTTATCACGATACTGCTCAGGGGGCGGATAGAGGAGAAAACATTGTTTTTACTATCTTGATTGATCAAGTAAGAATCTGTCATTTAGGTGATTTAGGCCATATGTTAACAGAAGAACATTTAGCCAAAATTGGGATGGTAGATGTTTTATTAATCCCAGTCGGAGGAGTTTATACAATTGGACCAGAAGATGCTATTAAAGTAATTCGTATGCTTGAGCCAAGCATTGTGGTACCAATGCATTATAAAACTTCTGCACATGCAGAACAGGTTTTTGGAGATCTAGCTACTGTTGATGATTTTGTTAAAGTTTTCGGAGCAGAACCAGAGATTGTTGATAAATTGAATATAGAACGTGATCGCTTGCCCGAAGAAAGACAATTAGTAGTTTTAAAAAGAACTTAAAACTAATTGAGTGAATTATGAAAGCCAAACTTCCACCTCATGATCTTGACGTAGAGAGAAGTGTGTTATGTGCTATTTTAATTGATCCAGATGCTATTGTTAAAGTTAGTGAACATCTTTCCCCAGATAGTTTTTATAAAAAAGCTCATCAATTGATTTATGAGGGAATGGTAGAGCTTTATGAAAAAAGAGAAGCGATTGATGTGGTGACTTTAACTAGTCAACTAAAGAAAAAAAAGTGTTTAACAGCTGTGGGCGGGTCTTCTGCAATTGCTAAACTTTCCAATCTTCTGTCTACTTCAGCTAATGTAGAAAGTTATGCCAAGTTAGTTAAAGAAAATCATGTTAGAAGAAGATTAATTTCTTTAGCTGCTGAGATGAGTGATATGGCCTTTGATGAAGGAAAAAATGCCCAAGACATTTTAGATGCTGCTGAACGAAGTGTTTTTAGTGTTTCTCAAACTCAATCTAATAGAAGTTTTATCCCGATTAAAGATACTCTAGTTGAATCTTTTGAAAGATTAGATGAGTTACAGAAAATGGGCAATGAGTTGAGAGGTGTTTCTACTGGTTTTAATGATTTAGATAGTGTTTTGGCAGGTATGCAAAAATCAAACTTACTTATTTTGGCTGCTAGACCAGGTATGGGTAAAACTGCTTTTTCTTTAAACCTGACCCAACATGTTTGTGTAGAAGCTAAGAAAAAAGTTGGTTTTTTCTCTTTGGAAATGAGTAAGGAAGAATTAGTGGATCGTTTATTGGTCTCACAGGCTGATATTGATGCCTGGAAGCTCAAAACTGGACGTTTAGATCAGCAAGACTTTTTGAAATTATCTGATGCCATGGGGGTACTAGCAGAGTCTCAACTATTTATTGATGACACTCCTGGGATGAGTATTTATGAAATGCGTACTAAGGCTAGACGATTAATGAGTGAGCACCAAATTGATTTACTGGTGGTTGATTATTTACAGTTAGCTCATGGTCGCAATAGAGAAAATCGTGTTCAGGAAGTAGGCGAAATTTCTCAGGGTCTAAAAAATATTGCTAGAGAATTGAGAGTACCAGTTTTGGCTTTATCTCAGTTATCTCGTGCTATAGAAAGCAGGGGAGAAAAAAAACCGCAATTATCTGATTTGAGAGAAAGTGGATCAATTGAACAAGATGCAGACGTGGTAATGTTTTTGTATCGAAAAGATGAAGATATTAGAGAAGCAGTTAGTCTAAAAATAGCAAAACATAGAAATGGACCTTTAAATGAGATTGAACTTTACTTTAGAGGGGATAGAATTAAATTTTTCGGGATGGAAAAGCAGATGTAAGATGTGTAATTTAACCTTGGCTGGTAAAGCCGAACAGAAGGTAAACCAAAGTTCCAGAAACGACTAAAAACATTAAAAAGAATCCAAGATTTGATTTCAAATCCTTGACAGATTTGTCGCTGTCCGGTTTGTCTACACTAATAATAATGATGATTGCTATTACAAACCAAATCACTCCTCTAAAGATTACAGACCAGATACTATCAACAGCAAAAGCCTTGTGGACAAGTTCTTGAATTGCTTCCATAAATTAAATATGAATGATTGTGTAGTAAAATGCAAGTTTGCTTGGTAAAATCTAAGACACAAGCCACGGTGGCGGAATTGGTAGACGCGTAGGTCTCAAAAACCTATGAAGGCAACTTCGTGTGAGTTCGATTCTCACCCGTGGCACTAAATTATGTACCCTGTCCTAATTCATATTGGCGCTTTTTCTTTACGCACATTAGTTGTGTTTCAAGTGCTATATTTTTTAGCTACAGGCTTTGTTTTATGGCGCAAAAGTAGAGAAGAGCATTATAATGAGATGGAAATTTTTGATAGTTACTTGTTTTCTTTTATTTTTGCCTTATTCTTTTCTCGCTTAGTCTATATTTTTCTGAATTTTAGTGAATTTGGTTTTGAAATTCTCAAGTGGTTCAATTTTGTATCCCATCCTGGCAGTAATAATTTAGCATTTTTGTTTGCTGCTGGATTTTATTTATATCGCTATGCAATTAAGAAGAAATGGGATGCTTTTGAAATTATTGATTTTTGGGTTCATGCGATTTCTTTAGGTCTTTTCTTTACTTACTTGGGGCGTTTATTTGATGGTTCAATGTTTGGTAAAGCCACTAATATGCCTTGGGGCATTATTTTTCCAGGTGTATTTGAAAAGAGACATCCAGTTCAACTCTATTTTGCAATTTTTTATTTGCTCTTATATGTTCTTCTTAATTGGTTTGAAAATAATTATCGTACTTTTGAATGGTATCGAGCAGGGAAAAAAGCAGCCCAAACTGGCTTTTTAGTAGCTATGTTTTTAATTATTAATGCTGTCTTTTTATTTATAATGACTTTTTTTAAGATGCCAGAAATAGTGGTGAATGGTGTTACGCTTGATCTGTGGATTTATCTTTTCTTTTTATTTTTTGGATTTATTTTGCTTGTTAAAAGGTCTGGCAAATCAATTTTTCCTAAAAAAGAGAGCAAAAAGTTATGGAAAGTTCAACAAAAACAACAAAAATAACACCGCGGCTTATTAAATATTTTACTTCCAGTAGGCTTCGCATTCCGTTTGTTATATTTTTAATTTTTACTGATCAAATTAGTAAATACTGGGCATCTGAGTCTGGTTTTGTTTCAATTAATCATGGTATTTCTTTTGGTTGGTCATTTTTATCTACCCAGGCTTTCTTGATGATTTCAATTTTTTTAATTATTTTGGTTTTCCTCTTCTTGGTTAAGGAAAAAATGTTGGTTCAACAAGCTCTGGTTTGGCAACTTTTTTTTGCTGGAGCAATTTCAAATTTGCTTGACCGTTTATTCTTGGGTGGGGTGAGAGATTGGCTGCTAATCCCAGTGTTTGGTTTAAAAAATAACTTGGCAGATTGCTTCATTAATTTAGGAGTTTTATTTATTTTGTTAAAAGTGGTAAAATTAGATCATAATAAGTATAAATAATTCATTTTAATATGCTAAATATTGAAACTGACGAAAAAGGTAAAAGTTTCATTGTAGTTGGTAAGGGTCGACTGACATATGCTGAACTTCAAGACTTAGAGAAAAGAGGAAAAACTAGATCTGGTAAAACTTTAAAAGATCTGAGACTAACAGCAGCAGATGTAAGAGCAGTGACGGCTGCAATTGCCCAAGGAGGTTCTAGAATTTGGGAAGCTTTAATGATCCAAGATTCTGATGATTAGGTATAATAGTAATTGTGTCTCTAAAACAATTTAAAAAATTCCCCATTATTTTTGAAGACCAAGATATCTTGGTGATTAATAAAGCCCCTGGTGTAGTGGTTAATAGGGCAAAAACTGTTAAAACAGAAACGATTCAAGATATGATGGAGGATTCTTTAAAGGATTGGCAAGATATTAGTCAAAATGAGTGGATTGATTTGGTCCCAGACAATTTTTCTGAGCAATGGGGGACACCTAAAGAAATTTTTAAAAAAAGAATGGGGATTGTGCATCGTTTAGATAAAAATACCAGTGGGGTATTAGTACTGGCCAAAAACCCAGGCAGTCTAGTTAGCTTGCTTGATCAATTTAAAAGTAGAACTGTGAGTAAAAAATATCGTTGTTTAGTTCATGGAAAATTGAAGCTAAAAGAAGGCGAAATTGATGCTCCTTTGGGTAGAGCTAGAAAAGATAGAAAGAAATTTACTGTCACCATAGAAGGAAGAGCAGCAGTAACAAAATACAAAATGGTTAAAGAATATGATTTTGCAGCTGTGGAAGCAATGGTAGTGAAACTTAAAGAGAATGTTGCAGAGTCAGACCAGGAGAAAAAAATCCAAGAATTAAATAAAAAAATTCGGACCTACCAACAAGGATTTTCTTTGATTGAGTGTGAACCAAAAACAGGTCGGACCCATCAAATTAGAGTGCATATGAAGCATTTAGATCATCCTTTAGCGGGTGATAGTTTTTATACAGGTAGGAAGAGATCAAAACTTGATGCAGTTTGGTGTCCGAGACAATTTCTTCATGCTAGTGAACTTGAATTTATGCATCCTAGAAGTAAAGAAAAAGTAAGTTTTAAAGCAGAATTAGGAGAAGATTTGGATCAAGTTTTAGGTTTGCTTAATGGTACAGAGTTGTAGTCTATTTTCATAATTTTTTTTGTTATACTGGTTTATCAAAATATTTTTTTTTGATTAATGTACGTGTTTAATATATAATATATTATGGACAAAACTAACTTTAAGTTTTTTAGCTTCCAAGATATTCTTCAATCCAGTTTTCAACTTGCGCAAAAAATTCAACAAGATAATCAAAAATTTGATTACATCATTTCTGTGAATAGAGGAGGGGCTATTTTTGCTCGAATCTTATCAGATTTGCTTAATGTTAAAATGGGTGCTTTCGCTATGTCTTCGTACATCGGCATTGATGAGCGTAAAAAATTAAAAATTACTCAAAAATTAAATTTAAAGTTGAAAGATAAGAAGATTTTAATAGTAGATGAAATTGCTGATACAGGTAAAACTTTTGTCAAAGCTGTAGAACATGTTAACGAATTTGACCCAAAACAAATTGCAACAGCCAGTTTAGTAGTAAAACCCAAAAGCGAATACCGACCTGATTATTTTATGCATGAAACAGATAAATGGGTAGTATTTCCATATGAAATTAGAGAAACATATGAAGCCTTAAAAGATGAACCAGAAAGCAAAAATCTAATGTTAAACTTTGTTGAAAATTTGGGTTTGGATAAAAAGGCCGTTGAAAATTTTTTGAAGTAAAAAAATGATGTATTTTTATCTACTTTGAACTAGTACTTGACAAAGTGCAAAAAATTATATAATATTGACTTTCAATTATATAAAAGCCAAAAAAAGGGCTTTTTTTTATTCTCTAGAGTAAAGCTTCAGGCATATCTAGTTTTTTTTCCCAATTTTTATATTTCAGACCCTGAATTTTCAAAGAAAATTCAGCTGGTATGAAAGATACTATGTATAAAAAAATTTAAAGAAAGAAATAGTTATGCATTACATTCAACCTTTATCAGAGTACAAGTTTAATTTAAAGTCCAAAAAGTTAGAAGGTCTAGCAAGGCTAGCTCAATTAAACATTCCCACAGTATCTAATTTATTTACTGTTTCACCAGGACTTTATAATCAGTTTTTAGCTAAAAAGAAAATTCCTTCTGCAGCTTTAAAAGAACTTAAAGCTGTTTTTTCTTCAATTAGGAAACAGGATAAAACAGTTACTCTACGTAATTCTATTTACGAAGAAAATAATCCTGGTATAGCATTTAGTGTACATAATTCGCTTAATGTCAAAACTTTTGATGATTTTCATAAAAAAATTCTTGTTGGTTATAGAAAAGCTAGCAAAATGGCAATCGATCCTAATAAAGTAGAGTTTTGTTATTTAATCCAATCTTTTTATTCCTCAGAAAAATGCGGCACACTGCTATCTAACAATAGTGATAATGAAATTTATCTGCAAGCTATTTTAGGTCAGCATACAACCTTACTTTTAAGAGGAGATATCATTCCAGATGAGTATACACTTAGTAAAAAAACCTACAAAATTGTTAGGAAAGAAATTGTTCCAAAGTTATTTAGGGTTAAAAAATTAGCAGCTGGTATTAAAAAAGTTAGAGTAAAGAAAGCCGATCAATTGGAAGCAGTTCTAACTGATCAGCAAGTAAAACGAATTGCTAAATTATCTCAAATTGTTGGAAGAGCTTTCGGCCCTCAAGAAATGGAGTGGGCAGTACTTGACTCAGGTGAAATTATTTTCCAAGAAACTAGAGATCTTCAGCAAAGTGAGAGTGTTAAGATTTTAAAGAAGGTAGAGATTATTTATCCAGCAAAAACTCAAGGTGAAGTTTTAAATTTAGCTAAAACACCCAAAAATATTTCAGTCTCAGATAAGATTGTTATTACTAATAACCTCAATATTACTTTTATTAATAAATTAGCCTTTTTACACCGGCCTAAAGCTGTAATTTTAACGAGAGGGTCTATTACTGCTCATGCCGCTACAGTACTGCGAGAATCTAAGATTACCACTATTTTGGCTAGAGATATTTCTTTTAAAGATGGAGAAAAAATTAAAATCGAAAAAGATGGAACTATCCAAAAGATATTATGAAAAAGATAATTAATTTTGATCAGATAAATGATAAACATAGAGAGCTAGTTGGAAACAAGGCATTTAATTTAGCTAAATTAAATGAATTTGGTTTTAAAACAGCTGATTTCTTTGTTATATCAAATTCATTGTTTCATAGGGCAATAGAAAAAAGAGCTTTACCCATTGATTTACAGCAAGAGATTATAAATAAATTGCATGAATCGAAGGCTACAAAATTTGCTGTCCGTTCTTCAGCTAGTTGTGAGGATGGCAAAAAGTCGTCTTTTGCTGGGCAATTTGAAAGTTTTTTGTCTATTCCTAAGCATAAGGTAATTAGAGCTGCAGAAGATTGTTTTAAAGCTGTTTTTGATGAAAGAATTGGCTTGTATTGTTCATATCATCAGGTAGATCCCTCTGAAATTAAAATGGCTGTTATTGTTCAAGAGATGATTGAAGCCCAAAAGGGTGGAGTTATTTTTACTCATGACGTGTTTAATGATGATGGAGATAGTCTAGTTATTGAGGCAGCTCAAGGTTTAGGAGAACAAGTAGTTTCGGGTTCTGCTAATGCTGATAGACTGATTTTTTCAAAAAAGAAAGGTAATTTAATTAAGAGTGAGCCAGGTGGCAAAGAGTCCGTTTTAACAACGGGTGAAGCTAAAGATTTATTTAACCTAGCTTTACAAATAGAAACAAAATTTGGACAAGCTCAGGATATTGAGTGGGCAATTAAAGATCAACAAATTTATTTTTTACAAACCAGAACAATAACATAAAAAAAGGAGATTTATAGTTTAACAAAAAACACACTTATTTAACTTAATAAAAAATTATTACTAACTAGTTAAATATTGCGAAGGCACTTAAAGATGCTTTCGCTCCCAAGCAACGATTCTTGTTTTTTTTTAAAACAAAATGGAAACCAAGCGAGCCGAAAGCAGCGGAAGGTGTTTTTTTTATACAAAATATGTTTAATCCAAAACAAGAAATTACTGTTTTTTCAGATTTAAAACCGAAGCTTTATACAGCTTTTACACTTTATCAACAGATTTACTTTCAGATTAAAGATAAAAACCAAAGACTTTATTTGAGTGGGCCAATTACTAGTGGTTGGGCAATCAATATTAAAAACTTGGAGATGTTAGAGGTTATCACCTTAAATCGTGAGCTGGCTATAAAGTTAAGTAAATTTTTAAATCAAAATAAAGAGTTCAAAAATCGTCATATTACCATTCCTCACGCCTTAGGCTCTTGTTACAAAGAAACAAAAAATGTCAAAGTTTGTTGGGGGGAGTTAGATTACATGATTTTTTGGTTCATGGTTATCATGGGTTTGAGTTTGCCAGTTGCCAAAAGATTTTTTAATTTAATTCAAAATAAGATTGATGATCAAATTATGAATGATCATAGTCTTAGTAAAGAATTCAGGCATAAGGAATATCAAAAGCTGATTTTGATTGCTAAGAACTTTATCAAAAAACTAGAAAAGAGGCAGTATTCTCCGGTTGAGGCAATTCTTTCTTTTCCCTTGGCGGGTAAGTCACTAGGTAGTCAGTTGGAGCGAGAGTGGGGTTTTGTCTTTGGTATTTTTGTAAAACAAATTTTATTTAACTATTGTCATGATTTTTTTAAGCAAAGTAATTTTTTGAACAATGATCTAGTTTTTGAGTGGCTCAGAAGAAATGATTATTTCTCTTTAAATACTAGGTTCAGTAAGAACCAAATTTTTAAAATTATTAATTATCAGAAAGAGTAAATATGGGAGAAATTTTAGTATCTAAGAAGGGTCAAACTGCCCAAATGGTGTTTGAGGGTTATAAGAACGGTTTTAAATACGAAGATGATTTTAGAGGGAAGGGAGTTGAGGCTATATTGGCTATCATAGCTAGGTGGTTAGCGGAGAGAAACTCGATATTAGTTGCTGATAAAGCGCTGGGTTTTGGTCATCTAGCAGGACTTTTATTTGGTGAGATTCAAGAAGCTTTGAACGAACACAATAGAGAAGGAACAATTGGTTTTGATGTTGACGCGCTAACGAAAGAGTTAGGTGATAATATTTGGTTTGTTTTAAGTATGATGATTAGTTTTCTCAATGCAGGGCTTTTTGACTTTGATAATATCTACAAAGAAAGTAGACTGACCAGAGCTGGTTCTAGTGTTTATGATGATTTAGAGAAAGTAGCAGGAGAAGTGTTGGTCGCAACGGACATTCGAAAATTACCCACAGAAGTAGAGAGAATGTTGACTTTAATATTCGCGGCTTGGAGAGAATTGCATCTTAGTAACCCAGTTCATGCTTTGGAACGTGTATCTGTTGCAAACAGTTTTAATTATCCTGAGGAATATTTTACAGGCATTCACCCTCACACAGGAAGAAAACTCTCAAGAAAAGATAAGATCAAACAAAGAGAACATGCTGCAACAGCACTGAGAATAATTCGCACACATGTTAAACAAAAAGGTATGATGAATGGAGTTTTACCTCCGGCAGAACATAGGCCTTATAGGGAGTGGATTGTTGCATTTTGGCGAGGTCAAGAGGCCCTGGATGAGTTAGCAGGACTTTTAGCAAGGTAAGCTTTTATGACATGAAACGTAATTTTTATGGACTTTCTGAATTAAAAATGTTAAATTAAAAGTTAACTATGATCAAATCTCGTCTTCACTCCTTAACCGCTTATTCCACCTCTTGCTAATTGGTCTTATTAGTCTTAATCTTTATTTAGAATTTTTTCATTAAAAGGAGTCCTTATCATGTCAGATCAAATCAATATACTTATTAAACAAGAAGAACAACGTCAAACAGAGATGATTGGTTTAATTCCTTCTGAAAATCATATTTCATCGGAAGTATCAGCAGTTTTATCTTCATGCCTCAATAGCAAGTATGCCGAAGGTTATGCTCATCGACGTTACTATGAAGGTAATCAAAACATTGATGAAATTGAAACTTTAGCCATTGAAAGATTAAAAAAATTGTTTAATGTTCCTCACGTCAATGTGCAGCCATATTCTGGGTCACCAGCTAACAGCGCCATTCAGTTTGCTTTATTAGAAGTAGGGGATACCATCATGGGTTTAGCCTTAGCCAGTGGTGGACATTTAACTCATGGTCATCCCAAAGTCACTTTTGCTGGTAAATATTTTAATTCTGTGCAATATGGTTTAGATAAAAATGCCAAAATCGATTTTGAGGCTCTTAGAAAATTAGCTAAAGAGCACAAACCTAAGATGATTATCGCTGGCAATACTGCTTATCCGTTTATTTTAGATTTTTCTAAGTTTCAAGAAATTGCTGATGAGGTTGGAGCTTGGTTAGTAGCTGACATTTCCCATGTTACTGGTTTAGTCATTGCCGGTGAACATATGTCTCCAATTCCTTATGCAGATGTGGTGATGAGTACCACCCATAAAACTTTTAGAGGTCCAAGGGGTGCAATGATCTTAGTTACGGAAAATGGACTTAAAAAGGATCCAAAATTAGCTAGTAAAATTGATAAAGCCGTCTTTCCAGGACTCCAAGGCGGTCCACACAATGCTACTACAGCCGGGATTGCGATTGCTGCAGCTGAAGCTAGTAGAAAAGAATTTAAGGAATATGGCAAGCAAATTGTAAAAAATGCTCAAGTCTTGGCTAAAAATTTAATGAATAAGGGCCTAAAATTAGTTGGTGACGGTACAGAGAACCATTTAATGCTGATTGATTTAACTCCTTTCGGAGAAGGTTTTGGTAGTCAAGTAGCTTATGCTCTGGATGTGGCTGGAATTTATTCCAACCGCAACACCATTCCTAATGAACCATGTTCACCTTTTTATCCCTCTGGTTTAAGAATTGGCACACCACTAATTACTTCTAGAGGTATGAAGGAAAAAGAAATGGAACAAATTGCTGATTGGATCGCCCAAGTGATTGATTTAATCAAAGATAAACAGTTGCCCGCAGATAAAAAAGGAAGACAAGTTTTTATTAAAGACTTCAAAGCTTGGGCAGAAAAATCAAAAGAGTTATTAGCGATTAGAAAGGAAGTTAAAGAGATGGCTACTAAATTTCCACTCTTTAGCTGGAATTAATGATTGATAGGTAATCTGAAAAAAATAACAGTTAATGTAATTTAAATGTGTTATTATAAATTTATGAAAGTTAAAAAAATTGATAATTCTTTACCAATTCCGGAGAAGAGGGAACCTTTTGATAAAGAGAAACTTGTAAAATTAGCTAAAGAGGTAAAGAAAATTTTTGAGGAAGAAAAGGAGTATCTTGCAAAAGAACAAAAAGATTCAAATTATTTATGCCCCGAAGTTTTTCAATTATCTTAAAGATAAACATTTATTATTAGATACAAGTGTTTTTATAGACACGCTGTCTCATGAAAAAGAATTTATTGATTTTTTTGACAAATGTAAAAAAAATAATACTTTTTTAGTAACAATTGATCCTGTTAAAATAGAATTTAATAGAGGAGCTGAAAACCAATCTAGATTAAAGGTTAAAAGGCAATTAATTAATAGTATAGTTGATTACTGTTTACCCATTCATGCTTCGGTTTATGATCAGCATATTCCTTTTTTGGTAGAAAAATATAGAGAAGGTGGCAAAACAGTTTCTTTAACTGACTTTTTTCTTGGTTCTTTATTAATTCAACACCAAAAAGATTTATGCTTGCTGACCAAAAATCCCAAAGATTTTCCTTTAAGTATTTTTCAACTAAAGTCATATGTGATTCTAAAGATGAACAGGGCTTTACAAGTATATGCTGTCTTAATTTTTAAAAACGTAAAAAAAGATAGTAAAAAAGATAAAAATTTTGATAAAATTCCTTTTTAATTAAAATTTATGATTAAAACAATTATTTTTGATGGCTATGCTTTTGCCCAAAAAAAAGAAGAGATTTTAAGACAAAAGGTAGCTAAGATTATCGCTTCTAAAGATATTCAGCCCAAAATAGCAGCAATTCTTTTTAAAGAAGATACAGGCAGCTTGATTTATACTGCCAAAAAACATGAGGCTGCCCAGAGGGTGGGGATTAGTTACGATGTTCATAAATTTTCTATGTTAGATGATGTAGATTTAATCCTGCAAAAAATGCGGGAATTAAATAGAGACGAGCAGGTGACAGGTATCATTGTTCAGAAGCCTTGGAGAAAAACCTGGGAGAATGTGCAAGCTGAAAAAGAACGGCAGCAGCAGAGTGCGAGTAGGGAAGTTGATGAAGATAAAAATCAGGCTAGGGGAGAGTTAAAAAATTTTCAAAAGTGGTGGAATGTTTTGATTGCTGCCATAGATGAGAACAAAGATGTTGATGGTTTGCACCCAAATACATTGCAGGCGGTTAAAGAAAATCGCTGGCAACAAGAGGGAAAAGTCCTGCCTGCTACCTGCAAGGCAGTGTTAGAGATTTTGGGAGAAGCAAAATCTGAGTTGTTAAAAATCAATAACTCTCACCCTTTTATAAATGATCAAGCCAAAACGATCATCATTGGCCGTTCAGAATTACTTGGTAAGCCCTTGTACTACGAATTACTTAATCAAAACAAAAACGTAGAATTGATTGGTAGAAAAGAGTTTAATCAGAGAATTGAAGAAAAGAAGTATTTGTTAGACGCAGATATTGTGGTTTCTTCAACGGGCATTCATCAATTAGTGCAAGCTCATATGCTGAAAGAAGATGTGGTTTTAGTTGACGTTGGAGAACCACAACCAGATGTAGATTATGCCAAAGTAACAGAGAAAGCTGCTTTTCTTACTCCTGTACCAGGAGGAGTGGGGCCAATGACAGTGGTCTGTTTACTTGAGAATTGTGTAGATATGTTATACTATCAATCTTAATTATTAATATCGGCATCAAAGCTTTTCGTCCTGAATTTCACTTTTTTGCCTTTTTCTCTGGTTTATCTAGAGGAATAAACAAGGACTATTATGATGGATGTAACTCAACTTCCAAACAAAGCTCCAGAATATAAAATTGAAACCTTATTTGAGGCTGGTTGTCATTTTGGCCATAATAAAAAGAAATGGCATCCTAAAATGGCTAAATTTATTTATGCTCAAAAAGATGGTGTTCATATTTTTGATTTAGAAAAAACTGCTCAGCAGCTCCAACTTGCTTATAACTTCATGTATGACTTAGGCAAAAATAAGAAAACTGTTATTTTTGTTGGTACTAAAACTCAAGCCAAAAATATTATCAAAGAGGCTGCGGAAGATGCCGGTGTTTTCCATATTTATTCTAGATGGCTTGGTGGTTTCTTAACTAACTGGGAACAAGTTAGTAAATCATTGAAAAGAATGATTGATATTGAAGAAGGTTTTAAGACCGATAAATTTAAAGGTTATACCAAGTTTGAACAAGTTCAGTTAGAAAAGGAAAAAGGCAGATTAGAAAGATTTTTTGCCGGAGTTAAAGGTTTAAAAACAAAGCCAGATTGTCTATTCGTAGTTGATCCAAAGAGAGAGCACAATGCTATTGCAGAAGCAAAGAAATTAAATGTACCAGTCGTTGCTTTAATTGACTCAAATGCTAATCCAGATTTAGTAGATCTTCCAATCCCAGCTAATGATGATGCTGTCGGCAGTATTAAATTCATTGTGGATGAAATTGCTAAGGCCTACAAAGAAGGCACAAAAGAAGGTAAAAAAGCTTAGTTTGTAAAAACATAAGCTAATATTAAACTAATCAATTAATTTTTAAGGAAATTTATGTCTAAAATTAGTACAGCAGATCTTAAGAAACTTAGAGAAGAAACAGGAGCTAGAATTTTGGACTGTAAAAAAGCCCTTGAAGAAGCAAATGGAGATCTTAAAAAAGCTAAAAAAATTGTAGAAGCAAAGGGTTTAGCTCGAGCAGAAAAGAAGGCAGACCGAGAAACTAAAGCCGGATATGTTGCTAGCTATGTTCACAACAACGGTCTAATTGCTGCTTTAGTTGAAATTCAATGTGAGACTGATTTTGTTGCTCAAAATCAAGAATTTAAAGACGTAGCAAAAGATATAGCTATGCAAGTCACTGCTATGAATCCAGCTGATGTCAAAGAACTTTTTGAGCAAGATTTCATTAAAGATCCAAGCAAAACTATTGAGAATCTTCTTAAGTCTTTATCCGGAAAAATCGGTGAAAAAATGATTTTAAAGCGCTTTGTCAGATTTGAAGTTGGCCAAGAATAATTTTTTTACAAGAAATTAGATATTTTATAAGCGAACAATGACGTTAGCCTGAAGAAACAACGGCTTCTTCAAGCGAGAGTTTGTGAGCGTTAAAATACCTAATTTCTGCTATATTATGTAGCATGAAAGATTTTGCCCATAAGACTAAAGCAAAAAAACTAAGAAGAAAAAAAAAGCATAGTCAAAGAACAATCGATTTTAGTATTTTGGGAATTTTTAAATCTTTGTTTAGAAAAATATTTTTTCTTTGTTTTATTATTTTAATTATTCTGTCTTCTGCTTATATTTGTTTTGTTTCTGTTTTACCGCAGTTTTATACCCTCAAGAGCGATAAGAATATTCTGATCCTTAATCAAGATAAAACTCAAGCTTACTTGATTCATTTTTTACATGCAAGCAACATGATTTTAGTTGAGAGCACTGAAGATTTCCCTGAAATAGAGACTACTAGTGAAATTGCTAAAGCTCAGCTTAGCTTTGAACTTAGCTCTTTAGTTGATGATTACTATTTTTTTGAGAAAGATCTAAATTTAACATCCTTACAAAATTTACAAGATTTTCTCTTTGATCTGTTTTTATCTTCAAAACAGAAAGGTGAGAAAATTGCAGATTCGCTGAGCTTATATTATTTTTCAAAGAATTCTTCAATTAATTTTATGGTTGAAGAACAAGGTTTTGATGACTTATCAAGCTTTTATTTAAGTAGTTATTATAATGATTGTCCAATTGCAGTGCTTAACGGTACACAGGTGAGTGGTTTGGGAAAAAGATATACACAAGTTTTTGAAAATAGCGGTCTACAAATTCTTAGATTAGATTCTAGTTTGCAAGAGGCAGAACAAGGCACTATTTACTATGATGATCAAAAGCCGTTATGCCAGGAACTAGTCACTAGAATAAATAGAGTTTTGCCTATGAGAGTAGATCAAACAAATCAAGAAATAATTAATCGTTACCGCGTTGGTATTGTTTTTGTGATTGGCAGTGATTATGTAGACTATGTGAAGGATTAAGTAGCAGCAATTTCGTTGAGTTTTTCTTCAATATTGTTGTTAGAAGGTGTTTTAGTATTGTCTGTTTGAACAGGAATATTTTTTTCAACAATTACGTCATCATTGGGGTTTTTACTGCTGTAAGAGTTTTTTCCAAGAGGGAATGAATTAATATGTGAGTTTTTCTTTGATTTTTTATCTTCTTTAATATGTACGTAACAATGTCTTTCTGTACAAGAGTGAATAGTACAAAGGTAAGTGTTGCCATCTTTAATGAGTTTAGAAAGTCTGAAAGAAATATCTTCTGGTAAAGCTCCAATATAGATTTTTGAGTTTGTTTCAACGGAAATGTAACGGCTTTTAGGAACTAAAAAGCAAGTTTTACCCGTTGAGAGTGAATGCAAAACTGTTTTACCTGCTAAACGATGTAGCTGGATAATTTTGGCTTTTCCTGGTTCTTCAATAAAGTCATTATTGGTAAAAGATTCAACCCATGCTTTTTGATTATTTTTGATTCGACTAATGTTTTTCTTGGCAATGTTATTAGTTTTATCTATGTTTAAGACTTTTAAAAAGCTATTTTTAGCCTTTTTAGGGTCATTAAGCTGTAGGTAAGCCAAACCCAGCCTATTTAAGGCTGAGATATCGTTTTCATTGTTGGAAAGAATTTCAGTATTTAGATCAATAGCTTTAGACCAATCTAAGTTTTTTGCTGCTTGAATAGCTTGCTGTTTAATGACAGAGAGTTTTTGCATTATATTCATTAACTGCTAAGGTGAAAGCATAATATTTGTTTTTTGAATTGTCAACTTTAATTTTTATTAACTTTGGATATACTATTAATGACTATTTTTAAGTAAAAAGGAGGATAACAGATATGGCTGGTCATAGTAAATGGTCGAATATTAAACATAAGAAGGCTGCTGCAGATGCAAAAAAGGGTAAAGTCTTTGGTCAGTTGTCTCGTTTAATTAGAATCGTGGTTAGAGAGGGCGGATCTGGAGATCCTAAGTTTAATACAGGTTTAAGATTACTTTTGGATAAAGCTAGAGCAGCCAATATGCCAAAAGATAAAATTGCGAAAGCAATTGATTGTGGTTTAGGTAAGAGTGGTGGAGTTAAAATGAAAGAAGTAATTTATGAGGCCTTTGGACCAGGCGGAGTAGGAATGTTGATTGTCAGCCTAACAGACAATTCAAACCGAACGATTGCAGAATTAAAACTGCTGCTAAGTCGTAACGGCGGTTCTATTGGTTCTCCTGGATCTGTGATGTATATGTTTAAGAGAGGAAATAAAGGTGATTATGTGGGTACTATTGATTTTGATGTAGACGAAGAGAATAAGAAGAAATTAAGAGAATTAACTGATGCTTTAAGAGAAAAAGAAGATATTGAGGAAGTTTATACTAGTATTAGTTGTGAGTGATTAGTCATAAGTTATATATAATTAATACTTTAAATATGGTTTTTTTTAAAATACTAATCACTAATTAACTAATATTTATGCGACGTAGAGAAAAATTTGTCATTACTTCAATTTTATTAAGTGTAGCGCTTATGGCCGTGCAATATGTGAGCCTGGATTGGCGCTATTTCGCCATTGCTGGCTTAATGTTAATTTCATATTTAATTTCTGCTTGGGCTCTATCTGACGATTTGCAAGCATATGAATGGCTAACTATTTTGCCTTTTCCAGCTCTTTATGCAGGTTCAGTGGCTTTGTTTTATTTTCTTTTGCCCAGTAATGTTTTAAGCCAAGTTTTTATTCTTGGTTTGTTTGGTGTTGGTATGTATGCCTTGTTTTTAACATCTAACATTTATTCAGTGGCAAAGGGGAGAACTATTCAATTGATTTATGCTGCTCATGCTGTGGCGCTGTTTTTTACTCTGATAACTTCGTTGTTGTATACCAATACGATTTTATCTTTAAAATTTTCTTTCTGGGGCAATGCTGTTTTGATTGGGATAAGCCATTTTCCTATAGTGTTTATGTCTCTATGGTCTATTAGGTTGGAGGATTTTATTAATAAGGAGCTAGTAACTTATTCTCTTTTATTAACCTTATTTTTAATGGAAATCATGATGGTCTTATCTTTCTTGCCAATACCGATCTGGTACAGTGCGTTATTCATGATGGGAGTTTTATATATTAGTCTTGGAGTAATCCACAGTTTTTTACGTGGTCGACTATTTGAAAATACGGCTAATGAGTATCGTTTAGTAGCAATTTTTATTGCTCTGCTGTTTTTACTTTTATTTCCTTGGAAGTAATATAATTTTTAAATTAAGATTTTGTTTGCGGTAATTATGCGGAAATAGAGTAGAGCGTGAAAAATTGTTATTTATAAGCATTTGGATAATTATCAATTAACTTAATTTGCTTTTGTTAGCTAAATGTTGCATTTAATTTTTAGTTAAGTTTGTAACAGTTTATATCTGGTAGATAGTGAATTTAAAGATAGTTAAAGGGAATAGGGCAAATGCAAAAATATTTATAGGAACAAGGGGAGACAGGGGAGAATGATATAGTTTGATATGTTATAGGATGATATGGTTTGATAGAGTCATGGATGTGGAAAACTTGATTAATTATGGGATTCTACCAGGCTAACAGACTAAATCTAATTAAATTAGCATTGAAGCTTGAAGACTGAGAGTAGCAGCAGTGTTTTTTGTGAAAACTTTTCTGGTGAAGACGCTTTTATTCCCCCTGGTGTGTTATTTGGTATATAGGGAGTCAGAAAAAACCCGAATAACATTTGTGTTCAATTTTTTCAGGATTATCAGAGAGTACCTCAATCGTGTCTACCAGGCTGAAATAGCACTAGTAGAGCCTAGGATTAAAGTATTAACAGGTGTTACCCTAAATGAATTTATATATATGTTTGGTGGTAGGCAAGCTCTTCTCTTTTGTGATAGAGGAGCAGTTTTAGATAATTAATTGTGTCGCACAATATAACTTTTGCGACGTAACGCTAAACTTGAATCCAGAATCACTTTTAAGCTCCATTTTTAGTGTTTTTTAATAATTTTTATTATCACCTGGCTTTTTTTGTATAATTATTGAATGGATTTTCTCTTTTCCTTTATTCCCGCAGGCTTTACTTATCTTGTTTTTTAATAATAGTTGTTTTTGCTATCCTTTTAGGATTTCTAGTTATTGTTTTTCGTTTCATTGCTGACTTTGCTATAGCTATAGGCGTTTTTAATAAAATAAGCGAAATTATTGTTAATAGCTTGGAGTGGAAAAAGTGCATATGACTAACTAATCGTTTTAATAGAAAAAAGCCGTTTTTGAAGTATCTGGAAGGCTGATTTTCCAGGCTAGAGAAAAATGCCTTGATCGTTAAATATGATATATCAAGTAATATTGAGTATTTAGTTAACTTATCTTATACTATGTAAGTTTTATTAAGCCTTGCTTTGTTTTTATGAAAGTGCTTGCAAATTTTTAAAAATTGCTTAGAATATCATTTGGTTTTAAAAATTTTAAAATTTTTGATATTTTGTTGACGCAAATTAATTTTGATTGAAAAAGAGAGTTTGAAGATTCTAAAAATTAAGCCAAGAGTCTCAGAGGTGTGCAAAGTCTTTTTTTATGTATTTATTATAGATGAAGTAGTCAGAAGACATCAGAGCATATCATTAGAAAAGGATTGGTAGATGGGTGAGAGTTTTTAAAAACACATTTTAGCAGAGGATTCTTTACTCTGCTAAAATCCTATAGTTTCTGAATATTTTTTCCTGATCTAACAATTGAAAAATTTGTTTTATATCTTCTTGACTACTCTAATTAATATCTTTGCTATACTATGTATATGGCTAGCTCTACCCTACTTGAACCAGCTTTTTTAAATTTTCTTGAACATCTCGAGGTCGAAAGGAATGTTAGTCAGTTAACTATTAGAAATTATTCTCATTATATCAGGCGTTTCAATAATTGGGCAAAAAATAATGGTATTAAAGACTTGAAGGAGCTTAATCAAGATAAGATTAGAAAATATCGAGTTTACTTGGCTAGATTAGTTAATCAAAAAAATGAGCCGTTATCTAAAAAAACTCAAAGTTACCACATAATAGTCTTGCGTTCTTGGCTAAAATGGTTAGTAAAAATGGATGCCCAGGTCATTCACCCAGAAAAAATTGATCTTCCCAAGACAGAATCTATTCCTATGAAGTTTATTTCTCCAGAAAAAATTGATCGCTTATTAAATCAACCTTCTATCTCGAGTAAGACTGGTTTAAGAGACAAAGCTATACTTGAGGTATTATTTTCTACAGGTTTGCGTGTCAGTGAGCTTGTTTCTTTGAATCGAGATCAAATTGATCTGGAAAGAGCCGAATTTGGGGTGATTGGTAAGGGACGGCGTCCTAGGGTGGTTTTTTTAAGCGACCGAGCCAAGATTTGGTTGGATAAATGGCTAAAATCTCGAGAAGATAATTGGAGGCCTGTTTTTGTCCGTTTTTCTGGGAAAAAGCCTGATTTGTTAGCGGATGGTGAAGAAATGAGACTTACCTCGAGAAGTGTGCAAAGGATTGTTGACAAATATTGCAGAAAAGCTCATTTACCAGTAAAATTAAGTCCTCACGGCATTAGACATAGTTTTGCCACCGATTTGTTATATAATGGTGCAGGCTTGAGAGATGTACAGGAGATGCTTGGTCATAAGAATATCGCTACTACCCAGATATATACTCATGTAACCAGGCCTAAGTTAAGAAAAATTCATGGTAAGTTTCATAGCAAGTTTTAGCCTGGAAATAGGTTAAAAATCAATAAATCTTCCCTTTTTTTTAATAGATAAGAAAATTAGCAGAGTGTCTATTGCTCTGCTAAAAGCAGTTTTTGAATATTTTGATTGATCTATCAATAAAAAATGAATACAATCTACTAGTAAAGATTACAATTTTCCTATTTAATTTAAAGAAAAAATATATTAAAAGTTGCTGGTTTTTCATTTTTTTAGTTCTACTAGGCTTTGCGCTTTTTTTAAATTATTTTTTTGTTTGAATTTACTGTTTATATTTATAAATAGCTATCATTAAGAAAAATACTTGTTTTTATCGAGACTTTCTAATTTTTAATTGTTTTTCTCAGGTGAGTTAATTTTTTAATATTTTTCAAGTTTTCTCAAGAAATCAGATCATAGTGAAAAATTAATAAAAAAATGACTTTTTGTTTTCAATAATGATTTTTTTTGATTTTTAACTCTATTTGTTTCTTTATTCAAATCTTATAAGCTTTTCCTCTTTAATTTTTATCAGTATCTTAATATATTTTATTATTAAGTAATATTATTAACTATATCAAAGATATTTTTAATATAAACTATAGTATAAAATTATTGCAAAAAATGCAAAAAAAGGTTGAGACTCCCCTACTCCCTTCTAAAAAAGTAAAGGTTGGGTTAAAATCCTATAACATTTCTCACTCCTTGTTGCTTTGTTTTTGCAAAAATTGATTTAAAGTTCTTTTTTTATAATTACATCTAGATAGTTTTTTATCTTGGCTTATTGAAACTCAGGTAACTACATGTAAATATTAATTAATATATCAAAATATAAAAAAGCCAACATTGATTAAATTTTGTTTTCATTTAATTTTAAAACGATTGTTGATTTCTGATTGAAAGACAAAGACCAATAAATTTAAATTAAAGATGAGAAAAATGCTTTATTTTGATAAAATTCTATAGTCAGAATGTTTCAGGGCCTGTGGCGCAGTTGGCTAGCGCGTCTGTATGGCATACAGAAGGTCAGGGGTTCGAGCCCCCTCAGGTCCACAAGAAATTAAACTCTTATTTTTTCATTGCTTCTTATCATTGCTGACCTCTGGTCAAGAAGGTTAAATAGTTAATTTCCGGTTTTTATCAATTTTTCTGATAAACTATATAGGTGAAAAAGCCAAGTAAAATGATGTTTCTTAATTATTATGTTTCAAACTTATAAAACCTTTTATTCTTTTTTATTTCGTTACAAATAGCGTTTTAATGTAGTTTCTATTTCTTCAATTTGAACTACTGTTAATGCTACTGCAACAACTTTATCATTTTTCCTTAACTTCATTAAAATTACACCTTGAGTCGGTCTGGTTAAGACAGGAATAGATTTTTTAGTCTTAAGAGGCAGCTTAATTGCCTTACCTTGTTTAGTAGTAATCACTACAAATTCATTTTCTTCTGTGACTAATCTAGCAGAAGCTACATTACCTGTTTTGGCATTGATAGTAGCTACTTTGACGCCCAACCCAGATCTCTTCTGGACTGGGTATTGTTTGAGTTTGGTGCGTTTACCAAGGCCATTGCCAGTTACTACCAAGAGCGAGGCGGCTTTATTCTCAATCAGTTCTTTAGTTAAAGCTTCCACACCGACTACAAAGTCTTCTTTTCTTAAGGTAATACCCTTCACACCCTTGGTATCTCTCTGAGATGATTTAACTTCTTTTTCAGTAAAGCGGATAGATTTACCTTCATTAGTGATTAAGATGATATCATCATTACCAGAGGTAATTTTGCCCCAAACCAGTTCATCCCCTGTATTCAAGGTAATGGCGACGATCCCATTTTGACGAATATTTTCGTAAAGTTTGACAGCAGTTTTCTTGACAAGACCTTTTCTTGTAGCTAAGGTAATAAATTTATCCTGATCTTTATTTTCATCTAAAATTAAGAGTGATTGGACTTTTTCTTGAGGTTTAAGATTGAGCAAGTTAACAATGGCAGTGCCTTTTGCTTGGCGACTTGCTTCTGCAATTTCAAAAACTTTAAGTTTAAATACTCGACCTTGATTGGTAAAGAATAGTAAAGTGTCATGAGTGTTAGCAGAAAGCATAGCTTTAAGCACATCTTCCTCTTTCATTTTGAGTCCGATACTGCCCTTGCCTCCTCTGCTTTGAGAACGGAAAGAACTTGGGCTGGTGCGCTTGATATAACCACTTTCTGTCAGGGCAATCACTGTAGCTTCATTGGCGATCAAGTCTTCTTCACTAAATTCACCAACTTTACCCTTAACTAATTTAGTGCGGCGATCATCGCCATATTTTTCAATTAGTTCTTTAGTTTCAGCAGTAATTACATCAAGAATTTTTTGTGGATTGGTGAGTAAGGACATTAATTTTTCAATGGTTTCTTGAATTGCCTTATATTCATCTTCAATTTTTTGTCTTTCCAGAGCAGCCAATCTCTTGAGTTGCATTTCTAAAATAGCAGTTGATTGTGGATCGCTGAGCTTGAATTTAGTCATTAGAGCTTGGTGAGCAGTGTCAGTATCTTTAGATTTTCTGATCGTTGCAATCACATCATCTAAATTAGCTAAAGCAATCAGTAAGCCTTCTAAAATATGGGCTCTATCTCTGGCTTCAGCTAATGCATATTGGCTTCTGCGCACAATCATTAATTGACGATGGACAATATATTCTTGAAGAATTTGGCGAATATTCATTAATTGAGGCACCCCATCGCTGGTTAAGGCCACCATGTTCATTGGGAAGCTAGTCTGGAGATTAGAGTACTTAAAGAGTTTATTAAGAACCACTTTTGGTCTAGCATCTCTCTTTAATTCGATAGTGACTTGCAAACCAGTGCGATCGGAATCATCTCTTAAGTTTCTAATACCTTTAATTTTTTTATTTCTCACCAGGTTAGCAATTTTAATTAACAGATTAGCCTTGTTAACTTGATAAGGTAATTCTGTCACAATAATTTGGAATTGTCCTTTTTTATCTTCTTCAATGGAAGCCTTAGCTCTGATAATAACTTTTCCCTTGCCTGTACGATAACCTTCTTTAATTTTTTCAAAGTCATACATGATGCCAGCGGTTGGAAAATCTGGACCATGAATGTCTTCCATGATGTCATCAAAAATAATATCACTTTGAAAATGTCCAGCTATCGTAGCGGAATCAGCTTCAATTAAAATATTAGCTTTTTCTGAAGTAGGAGTAGTGTCTTTTGCGGCTTTGCTTTTGCTTAATTCTTCAGCTTGTTTAGCCCATTTTTCATTTAGTTCTGATTTGCCTTTCCCAATCATGTTTATAATGGCTTTACAAACTTCGTTTAGATTATGTGGGGGGATTTTAGTAGCCATACCAACAGCAATACCTTCGGAACCTGCTAATAATAAATTTGGCAATCTACCTGGCAAAACAGTAGGTTCTTTTAAGGAACCATCAAAGTTGTCAACAAACGGAACAGTATTTTTATTGAGGTCAGCTAAAAGTTCTTGAGAAATTTTGTCTAATCTAGCTTCGGTGTAACGCATTGCAGCTGGACTGTCACCATCGATCGAGCCAAAGTTACCTTGTCCGTCAATAAGAGGATAGCGCATGCTAAATTTTTGAGCCAATCTAACTAAAGCCATGTAAACTGGAGCATCACCATGAGGGTGATATTTACCTAACACATCACCAACAATACGAGCAGATTTTTTATAAGAACTGCTGTGATGAATACCACTTTTAAACATGGAATAAAGAATTCTTCTGTGAACTGGCTTAAGACCGTCCCTGACATCAGGTAAGGCACGAGAGACAATTACGCTCATGGCGTAATCAAGATAAGATTTTTCCATTTCAGTCACAATGTCCATATGCTTTAAGCGACCGAATCTGGTTTCTTCAATAGTGCCAATTAAAGAGTGACCATTACCGTTCTCGCCGTTGCCATTGTCATCACCCTTGTTGCCCTCATTGCCGCTTTCGATGACTTCAGGAGTGACTGCTTGTTCTTGATCTGATTGAATGGTTGCTGATTGATTTTTGATTGGGTTGTTTTTTTCTTCTTGACTAGCCATATTGACTTTTTTTGTTTTTTTTATATAATTGCAAGTAACTTACCCAGAATACATGTATTCTGGGGTTTTTTTATTCACATAAAATAATACTTTTAGTTTTCCACGTCTTTTCAATAACTGTTGAGTTATTATAGA